>SCPN01000009.1_pt1 | contig 659550 bp, 750 predicted proteins | sample 6106831 | NCBI WGS metagenome assembly SCPN01 (sample SAMN10720447, study PRJNA508395) | human gut metagenome | isolation source: Participant 1, 0 month | reverse complement strand
GACGCACTTCCTCCTGGCTCAATGTACTTCTGCGGGCCAGTTTATCATTGGCGCGTAAGGCAGAAATCACAGATAACCACCTCATCGAAGTAGTTCTGCTGTGCAATTTCTTCTGCCAGTGATTCAGTGGTTTTAGGATCTCCATTGGCATAAGCCGTTGCACGACTTATCAATGGTGTACCTTCTTTAATTTTTCAGTCTCTGTTATCAGTTTATTATCCGGGCGTCGCTGGTGTTATTCACAATAGCTACTTTCCGAGTTGTGAGGAAAGCTCAAGTCGGCAGGTTGCAGATAATCAATGGGGATCTGTTCCAGACTCTGACAGCTACCCAGAGTCAGCAGGAATAAAACGATGAAACCAGTGAATAAGATTTTGCCATAGTTTTGTTCTATTTAGTAATTTGAACAAAAGTACAACTTTAGAATAAAGAAAGTCTCAAACAGTTTTAACCGTTTGAGACTTTCTTTATAAGTTGAATATAGAGAGACTATGCCATAAAGCATTACCCTACAATTTCCAACCTTTAATTTTTAATTATTAATTAATCAAAGGTTCTTTCCGTGGCAGTTTTATACTTTTTCCGCTTCCGCATGGACAAGGATCGTTACGACCTACTGTCTTCTCTGCACGAATCGGTTCACGTTTCTGCTGTTCACGAGTATCCTGACTTGCAGCAGCCTGCTGGTTCGGATCACTCAAATTTTCTTTGTTTTCGCGATACTTGCTCATATCCTGGCGTTGTTCAGAGCAGCCTGACGCACTTCTACACGGCGTGCAGCTGATTCATCCGGAGCCTGTACAGGAATTTGTCCACGCATCAAAATAGATATAGTCTGGTTATTGATCTTGTTCACCAGCGTCGAACAAAGTCACAGATTCCAGTTTATAAATCAATAGCGGGTCTTTCTGCTCGTAGCTTGCATTCTGTACGGAATGTTTCAGTTCGTCCAGTTTCGCAAGTTTTCCATGCTTCGTCGATTACGTGGGAAGATTGATTTTCGAACGACTTCACCACTTCTTTAGATTCCGATTCGTAAGCCGCTTTCAGGTTACAAGAGATATTATACATCCGTTTACCGTCTGTAATAGGAATCAGGATGTTTTCGTACATGTGTCCCTGGTTTTCATATACTTGTTTGATAACCGGTTAGCGATCTGTGCCAGACGTTCAGTTTTGCGTTTGAAGTTATCCATCGCAATGTTGAAAGTCTTTTCGGCCAACTTTTCTCGTTACGGAATTCTTCAGTGAACGGAGTTTCCATTGCTAATGTCTGAAGCAGTTCCATTTGGCAGCCTTCATAATCATTGTTTTCGATAGCATTGGCACAACGGTCCCAGATCATGTTCACGATGTCCATACCGATACGTTCACCCATCAAAGCGTGGCGACGTTTGTGTAAACCACTGTACGTTGCTTGTTCATTACGTCGTCATATTCCAACAGACGTTTACGAATACCGAAGTTGTTTTCTTCCACTTCTCTTCTGCACGTTCGATGGAGTTGGAAATCATCTTGTGTTCGATCATTTCGCCTCTCCGAAACCGAGCTTGTCCATTACACTGGCAATACGGTCAGAAGAGAACAGACGCATCAAATCGTCTTCCAGTGATACGAAGAATACAGAAGAACCCGGGTCACCCTGACGTCCTGCACGACCACGCAACTGGCGGTCTACACGACGGGATTCGTGACGTTCCGTACCGATAATTGCCAAACCGCCCGCAGCCTTCACTTCCGGACTTAACTTGATGTCGGTACCACGACCAGCCATATTGGTAGCAATGGTTACTGTTCCGCTTAAACCGGCGGTAGCAACGATGTCCGCTTCTTTCTGGTGCAGTTTGGCGTTCAATACCTTGTGCTCAATCTTACGCATGGTAAGCATCTTGCTCAACATTTCGGAGATTTCTACCGAAGTAGTACCCACCAATACCGGACGTCCTGCTTGAACCAATTTTTCGATTTCCTCGATAACAGCTTTATACTTTTCGCGTTTCGTCTTGTAAACGCGGTCGTTCATATCCTTACGGGAGATCGGACGGTTGGTCGGGATAACGACTACGTCCAATTTATAGATGTCCCAAAGTTCGCCTGCTTCCGTTTCAGCAGTACCGGTCATACCGGATAGTTTGTGATACATACGGAAGTAGTTCTGCAAAGTAATGGTAGCGAAGGTCTGTGTAGCAGCTTCCACTTTCACACGTTCCTTAGCTTCGATAGCCTGGTGCAATCCGTCAGAGTAACGACGACCTTCCATAATACGACCGGTCTGTTCGTCTACAATCTTCACCTGACCGTCGATTACTACGTATTCATCGTCTTTTCGAACATCGTAAGCCTTCAACAGCTGATTGATGGTGTGTACACGTTCCGATTTGATGGCATAGTTAGTCAATAACTCATCCTTCTTCAAAGCAGTTGCTCGTTGGTCAGATTCAGGTTTTCCAATTCTGAAAGTTGTCCGGCGATATCCGAAGCACGAACAATGTCGGGTCTTCAGAGTTACCGGTAATCAGGTCTACACCCTTATCAGTCAGGTCTACGCTATTTAGTTTCTTTTCGTCGATTACGTACAGCGGATCAGTCACTTCATGCATACGCTTGTTGTTCTGTTCCATGTAGATCTCTTCCGTCTTGAGCATACCTGCCTTGATCCCCTGTTCACTAAGGAACTTAATCAACGGTTTGTTTTCGGCAATGCTTTATGGCTGCGGTATAGAGCGAGGAATCCTTCTTCCACCTCCTTCTTATCGTTGGATGCGATCAGTTTTTGCTTCGGAAAGATATTTGTAGCCAGTACCTTTGTGCTTCTACCAGACGTTCCACTAGCGGACGGAGTTGCTCGAACAACTGGTCATCGCCTTTAGGTACAGGACCGGAGATAATCAACGGAGTACGTGCGTCGTCAATCAATACCGAGTCGACCTCATCGACGATGGCATAATTGTGCTGACGTTGTACAAGGTCTTTCGGGCTGATAGCCATGTTGTCACGCAGATAGTCGAAACCGAATTCGTTGTTTGTACCGAAGTAATATCCGCCAGATACGCCTGACGACGTGCGTCGGAGTTCGGCTGATGACGGTCGATACAATCTACGCTTAAACCGTGGAACATGTAAAGAGGACCCATCCATTCGGAGTCACGTTTGGCGAGGTAATCATTCACGGTAACTACGTGTACGCCGTTTCCGGTCAATGCGTTGAGTAATACCGGGAGGTAGCCACCAATGTTTTACCTTCACCGGTTGCCATTTCCGCAATCTTACCTTTATGCAGAACGACACCACCAAAGAGCTGTACATCGTAGTGAACCATGTTCCACAATGTATCGTTACCACCGGCTACCCAGTGATTCTGATAGATGGCCTTGTCGCCTTCGATGCGTACGAAATCTTTTGTAGCAGCCAGTTGACGGTCGAAGTCGGTAGCCGTTACGACGATTTCTTCATTTTCTGTAAAACGTTTGGCAGTAGCCTTTACGATAGCAACAGGCAGTACTTCGTCCAGTGCTTTTCATATTTTCCAGAATTTCTTTTTCTGTCTTATCGATTTGTGCGAAGACTTCTTCGCGGTCTTCCAGTTCGAGAGTTTCAATGCTTGCCTTCAACTCTTCCACCTTCGCACGTTCAGCAGTAGCCGATTCATGGATATATTTTTTGAGTTCTTCCGTTTTGGCACGGAGGGCGTCGTTGTCTAGTTTTTCAATCTCCGGGTAAGCAGCTTTGATTTTTTCCACCCAGGGCTTGATTTCTTTCATGTCTCGTGTGGATTTGTTTCCGAAAACCGAGCTTAAAAATTCATTAAATCCCATGTTATATTATTTAGTTTATTATTTATCTTTTTCTTATTGCAGGCCACATTCATCCGATAGATTTTCTCATTCCCACACAGACAGATCAAGAAAAGAATGTGAATCGATCGATTATGTGACGAATAATCTCCGCAAAGTTACATTAAAATGCTGATTTATTTATGTTTTGCTCCCTGTTTTGTGAGTAAATTTTACCGAAGGTCGGTAATAGGAGCAGAAGTACAGGCGTTGGGAGCCCGGATACGCATAAAATGTGCCAGTGTAGGCGCAATATGGTCAATGGTTACAGGTGTCTGGATAATGGCCGGTTTCACGGAATACCCCATGAAAATCAGCGGTGAGGGAATATAGGAATGACGTACCACCTTGTCGCCGCCGTTCTCGTTGACGATAGTCCATCCGGGGAGGACGTCGATTACGAGGTCACCCGAACGTTTGCGGTGGTAGCCGTTACGTATTTTGAATTTCCGGAGTCCATGAACCCAGCAATAGCCGGTTAGCTGAATAGGCTTCGTTCACTCCGCTGAACTGCATCAGGAATTCTGCTGACTTTTGTTGGATCTCTGTCAGATTCAGTTCTTTCTTTTCCAATAACTTATGATTCAGATAAATCTGCTGGTTATGGTGAGCTTCCACATACTTTCCTTCGCCATATGTAGCCATCAGGTACATATTCAATAGAGCCGCACAACGGTTGAGGTAAAACTCCGCCGGGCACTTTGTACAATCCCGAATCAGGCGATTCGCTGTCTATATATCCGGTGGAAGTGACGAATATAAGTACATTTTGTAGTCCTACTTTCTTATCAAGAACTTCGAGCAGGTCGGTATGCTGCGGTCAAGACGCACGTAGGTGTCTTGTATTTCCATAGCACATTCCTGTACGGATTTGTGCGCATAGTTTCCTGCATAATAAGTGAGTGCCAATAAGTCAGTAATGTCATCCATGCCGATGGAGCTTTGTTCAATGCTTCGGCAAGCGCATCACTTCATCATTCACAAAAGGGCTGGCGATGAAGCGGCGGTATTTATTACGGTCGTCATCAATTTATATTTGAAGAGCATATCCCGCCAATCTGGCAGGAAAGTGTACATGCCCCGGGGAAATATGGGTTCCCATGTCATACCGGCAATACGGAAATCGATCGCTTGACGGTCGTTATATTGGCTTGCCCACCACGGAAACTCCATAATAGGTGGTTCCATTTTCCGGTGTTGGGATTGAGCCAGAAAGCAGCGTTTCCGGCATGTCCGGCTGCAAAAGTGCGGCATCGCAATCAGGTGCATATACGAGTCCTTTGCCTTGTGTCGCTATTTTCAGCTCGTCGGCAATGGTTGAAGTCAGAAGTTTGGTGGGGGCGACAGTCTGGTCGGTGTAATACCCCATAAATGCCGTGTCGTCTGTGCTGTTGACGGGGCGAAGGGTAGAGGCATCCATCCAGCGTTGAGAAATAATTCCGTTCATGGAAGGCGTCGTACAGCTATAAATAGCCGCTATGGCAGAAGCGCGGTCTATACCGCAGAAGGTATATTCGGCATTATGGAACACTCTTCCCTCTTCCAAAGACGTTTGAAGCCTTTCTCACCGTAGAGTGACGAAAAGCTTCCAGATAGTCCGTACGTAATTGGTCAATCGTCAGCCCTACCACTAATTTAGGGCGGTGGTGACTGGGCTTGTAGCCCGGTGAAAGTCAGTACGGTGATGAGGGAAGTTAGTAGTCCTTTCATTATTTCTTTTAGATGTCACAATCAGATTGCTCGCTGAACGTATCAACAAAACGAGTGCCAAAGGTACAACAGCAAAGTCAAATCTTTGCGGAATTACCGGAAAAAGCACTATAAAAGTGTTAAAACCGCCAGATTCAGGGTTAAATACCAACATTTCTTCCTTTCGGACACAATATATAATGTATGGCAAAAGAAGTTGCCCCGGATGGAATACCAATAATAGGAAATTGGGAGCTGACTGCCGGGTGTTGGGAGAAGAGTGCGAAATGCAGGACGCATCCCACAATACCTGCTATACCAAAGGAAGAGGTCGATTCCCCATAATCCGGTTCTCCGGCGGATTCCATAGATTGTGGCGGCGGCTGTCAGTATGAATAAGAGTAAGGAGCATTGAAGCGAGTAGGCATCCAGTCGCTTTCATCCGGTTCGGGAGTGGCATCAACAACCAGTTCGTTGGCCGTTGAGTGGGCGCTGGATAGAATCGCCTTTAATTTGTGCACCATCGAAAGCATCCATCAGGTAGAATGGGGCAAACATCATCTGACGTTGTGTGATGGGCTGGTCGGCTTCACTTCCGATACAGAGATCAATGCCGAAACGTGCCCACGGATGTCCTTTGCAATACTGATGTACAATGTCGCGGAAAGGGCGAACCATCCTGTGGTTCTGCGGGATAAATCACTTTTCCTGCAATGCTTTCTTCTATCTTGTCCAGGGGCGGGTGCACAATTGTCGTAAAAGAAATTATAACGGTATACCCGGTTTTCCGGACGATAATTTTCTTGTAATAACCGGATTAGTTCTGTCTTTTCTTCATCGGTCAGATTCAGCGTTTGCTGCCATACGCTGCGTCCGAAAAATGCGTATTCAGCTGCAAAACGTTCATAATCCGTTGCTCCCAGTTGGTAGTCTGTTTCTCCGAGCGAAGCGGAAGATGAAGTTGGGAGTGTTGAAACTGAACAGTCCGTAGTTGAATACAATGTCAATCCCTTGTGAAGGATTTTCGTAACGGATGGCAGTGTGTCCGAATAGGGAATATATTTCCTCTGGGGCACAAGTCAACAGGCTCAAACGGGTGGAGTCGTTGTTGTTGGCAGATGCTTGTCCGGTGGGCAGAAGCAACAGGAAGAAGGAGAGGATGGTGTATGAGAAAAACCGTTTCATTAGCTGGTTCGTTTTATTTCGGTGGCAAATATAGAAAGAATAGTTGGATTCGGGAAAACGGAGCCTCTATTTTATCAGAATAAAGGCTCTATGGCAAGCTAAAACAGAGGCGCTGTTTTCTTTAAATGGAGCCTCTGTTTGGGTGAAATAATGTTTCTGCTTGAACGGAAAATCGGTTACAAAATAGTGGAACACTTTTTGGAACGCTGTTTTTCTCTTGTAATCTGTTGCTTATTAGTTGTTTATGATGTAATAAAAAAGGACTGCCGAACGCAAAGTGGAATACATAATAAACAATAAAAGATAATTGATCTATTTAAAAATAGATAGTTCGATTTTTTTGTTTGGGGGGATTTCTAAAATGAAAAGAAGATAATTCCTCTTCTATGCTTCAACTTTTCTTTTTTTACTTTACCTTTGCGCCCGCTAAAGAACCAAAAGATTTGAATTTAATAATCGACATAGGAAATACAAAGGCAAAGATTGCTTTCTTCGACGGCGGAGAAATGGTGGATGTAGTAGCTGAATCAATCAGTCGCTGGGTTGCTTGAAAGCTCTTTGTTCTCAATATCCGGTTGAACAGGGGATTGTGGCTACTGTCATTGATCTAAACGAAAAGGTTTTAGCTGATTTGGCCGCTTTGCCGTTTCCTTTGCTTTGCTCTGGCTCAATCATCAGACTCCGCTTCCGGTTGTCAACCTGTACGAAACTCGAAACATTGGGGTATGATCGTATGGCTGCCGTAGTGGGTGCTAATGAGCAGTTTCCTCATCGGGATATATTGGTGATTGATGCGGGAACTTGCATTACTTACGAGTTTATCGACTCAAAAGGCCAGTATCATGGCGGTAATATTTCTCCCGGTATGCAGATGCGTTTCAAGGCACTGCATCAGTTTACGGGACGTTTGCCTCTGGTAGACACCAACGGGCGCAAACTCCCGATGGGACGGGACACTGAAACGGCTATACGCGCCGGAGTGATGAAAGGGATGGAATACGAAATTTCAGGTTATATTGAGTCTATGAAGCATAAATATCCTGAACTTTTGGTTTTTTTAACGGGCGGAGATGATTTTTCTTTTGATAGCAGCGTAAAAAGTATCATCTTTGCAGATAGATTTTTAGTGTTGAAAGGATTAAATAGAATTTTAAACTATAATAATGGTAGGATTTAAACACACTTTGTGCGCTTTTGCTCACGATGGTTACCGGAATGGCAATCGCTCAAAATAATACAAACTCTCCTTATACACGATATGGCTATGGCGACTTGTCCGATCAGAGTTTCGGGAATAGCAAGGCGATGGGGGGAATTGCTTTTGGACTTCGGGATGGAGCACAGATCAATCCGCTGAATCCTGCTTCGTATACAGCCATTGACTCGTTGACGTTTATTTTTGAAGGAGGCGTTAGTCTGCAAAATATGAATATTAGTGGTGGCGGTGTGAAACTGAACGCTAAAAACTCTAGCTTCGACTATCTGGCTATGCAATTTCGTTTGCATCCGAGGATAGCGATGAGTATCGGATTGTTGCCGTTCTCCAATGTGGGATATTCTGTATCGGATACACAGACTGCAACTGATCCGGGGACTGGTGCTACGGCTGATTATGCAAGAAATTATACCGGGGATGGAGGCTTGCATCAATTATATGCCGGATTGGGTGTGAAGGTGCTCAAAAACCTTTCGGTAGGTGTGAACGCTTCTTATTTTTGGGGAGATATAAACCGTACACGTGTTGTTTATTATCCAAGTGTATCAGGTGCTTATAATTATAATCACCAGTCGATTGCATCAGTTTCGAGTTATAAACTAGATTTTGGAGCACAATATACATTGGATATTGACAAAAAGCATTCAGTAACAATTGGAGCTGTGTATTCTCCGGAATTGAAACTGGGTAATGATTATAGTGTAACGACGCAAATGGTATCAAACTCTACGGGTACAGCTGTTTCTACTACCACCTTGAACCCGGATGCTACACTTAAAGTGCCTAATACTTTTGGCGTCGGCTTTACATATAACTATGACAAACGTTTGACTGTCGGTCTGGATTATAGTTTGCAGCAGTGGTCAAAAGCTAAGTTTGACGTAAATACAGCGGATGATGCTGTACGTGAAGATTTTAATGAAACATACACGTATTGCGACCGTCATAAAATATCAGTGGGTACGGAATATATTCCCAATTTGATTGGACGTTCCTATTTATCCCACATCAAATATCGTTTGGGAGCTTATTATACGACTCCGTATTATAAGATTGGCGGTAAAGACGCAGCCCGCGAATATGGCGTAACAGCCGGTTTCGGTCTGCCTGTGCCTCGTTCCCGTTCCATCCTTAGCATCAGTGGACAGTTTGTTCGTGTAAGTGGACAGGAATCGACCTTTGTAAACGAAAATATCTTCCGCGTTAGCATCGGATTGACGTTCAACGAACGTTGGTTCTTCAAGCGCAGAGTAGAGTAATTGGGATGAATGTAAGAAGAGAAAGAATAGACGACTATAATAATAACAACTAAAATTTAGATACAATGAAAATTAAAACGCTTGTGGCTATGTTGTTCCTTTCGGCAGGGGCAACCACTGTGGTAGCACAGGATGCGACTAACTGTAACTCGAACAGTAGTATCTCGCATGAAGCTGTGCGTGCAGGTAACTTTAAAGATGCGTATACTCCTTGGAAGCTGTGTTGGAAAACTGCCCGACGCTTCGTTTCTATACTTTTACTGACGGATATAAAATTCTGAAAGGCTTGATGGGACAAATCAAGGATAGGAATAATCCGGAATATCAGAAATATTTTGATGAGCTGATGAATACGCATGATTTGCGTATCAAATACACAGATGAGTTCTTGGCTAAAGGTACAAAAGTGTCTTCTGCTGATGAAGCTCTGGGTATCAAAGCAGTAGATTACATCGCTTTCGCTCCGAAAATTGATGTTAATCAGGCTTATCAATGGTTGAGCCAGTCGGTAAATGCAGTAAAAGCTGAATCTGCTGCCGCTACTATCTTCTATTTCTGCAAATGTCTTTGGATAAACTGAAAACAGATCCTAACCATAAGGAACAATTCATTCAGGATTATCTGGCTGCTTCTGAATATGCTGATGCTGCTATTGCCGCTGAAACGAACGAAGCAAAGAAGAAAAACTTGCAAGGTATCAAAGATAATCTGGTTGCTTTGTTTGTAAACAGCGGAACGGCTGATTGCGAATCACTGCAAAACATCTATGGACCGAAAGTAGAAGCTAACCAAACAGACCTGGCTTACTTGAAGAAAGTAATCGACATCATGAAAATGATGAGATGTACGGAAAGCGAAGCTTATCAACAGGCTGCTTTCTATGTGTACAAAATAGAACCTAGTGCAGATGCCGCTACCGGATGTGCTTACCAAGCATTTAAGAAAGGTGACATTGACGGTGCTGTCAAATTCTTCGACGAAGCCATTGGATTGGAAACTGACAACGTGAAGAAAGCTGAAAAAGCATACGCTGCCGCAGCAGTATTGGCTTCTGCTAAAAAACTGTCTCAAGCAAGAGCATATTGCCAGAAAGCTATCGGGTTCAATGAAAACTATGGTGCTCCATATATCCTGATTGCCAATCTGTATGCAATGAGCCCTAACTGGAGCGACGAGTCAGCTTTGAACAAGTGTACTTACTTTGCAGTAATCGACAAACTGCAACGTGCAAAACAAGTAGATCCGAGCGTAGCTGAAGAAGCTAACAGCTTGATCGGTAGATATTCTGGTCATACTCCACAAGCTAAAGACCTGTTTATGTTAGGTTACAAGCAAGGCGACCGCATCACTATCGGCGGTTGGATAGGAGAGACTACAACGATTAGATAACCGTATGTTGCGAAAACGAAGAAACCGTTTGTTGCATAAAAGCATGAGCATAACAATCACCTTCGGGGTGGTTGTTATGCTTCTTTATATCTTCCTGTGGCGGAAAACAGAAAGCTATGGGAGGCTATCACAGAACGTGATTCTCTTCCGGTGATGACTACATTGGGGTTACTACCCTTATTTCCGATTCCGAGTGACACGTTATAGGGTGAACACGGAAGAGTGGATGATGTACGACCGTAAAAAGCCTTCGTATTGGGCGTTTGAAAAAGGTGTGTATATGGAGCAGTTCGACTCTATCTTTAACGTAGAAGCCAGTATTAAGGCAGATACTGCCTATTATTATGACAAAGAAAGGCTTTGGAAGCTGATAGGGAATGTGGATATACAGAACCGCAAAGGAGAGCGTTTTAATACCGAACTGCTCTACTGGAATGAGGCCACTCAAAAAGTGTATTCCGACAAGTTTATACGTATTCAGCAACCGGACAGAATTATCACAGGACACGGCTTCGACTCGAACCAGCAAATGACTATATATACCATTCGTAATATTGAAGGTATTTTCTATGTGGACGAGGAAGCGAGTAGCGGTCCGCCCCAACCGGAAACAAAAGCACTGCCGGATTCAGTGAATAAAGATACTGCGAAATAGGCGAAGTCATATCATTGTACCATATCTCGTAAATCGTCTGATCGTAAATCAAAACTTATGAATATTTATATCTCTCTAATTATCACCATGGTCTTTTCCGCTTTCTTTTCAGGAGTGGAGATTGCCTTTGTGTCGGTAGACAAACTGCGTTTTGAGATGGAACGCAAGGGGGGAATTACGTCCCGCATCCTTTCTATCTTCTTCAAGAACCCGAATGAATTTATCTCTACCATGCTGGTGGGGAATAATATCGCACTGGTTATCTATGGTATTCTGATGGCACAGATTATCGGCGATAATCTGCTGGCGGGATTCATTGACAATCATTTCCTGATGGTGTTGGCGCAGACCGTTATTTCTACCCTGATTATTCTGGTGACCGGAGAGTTTTTGCCGAAAACAATCTTCAAAATCAATCCCAATCTGGTTTTGAATGTTTTTGCCATTCCGCTTATTGTTTGTTATGTGGTTCTCTATCCCATCTCCAAATTAGCCTCCGGCTTGTCTTGTATCTTCCTTCGCCTCTTTGGAATGAAGGTTAATAAGGATGCGTCCGACAGAGCTTTGGAAAAGTCGACCTCGATTACTTCGTACAAAGCAGCATTGATAATGCCGAAAATGAAGAAGAGTTGGACACGGAAGTGAAAATCTTCCAGAACGCCCTCGACTTCTCGAACATAAAATCCGCGACTGCATCGTTCCCCGTACCGAAGTGGTGGCTGTCGATTTGACTACCTCGCTGGACGAGCTGAAAAGCCGCTTCATAGAATCCGGAATCTCCAAGATAATCGTGTATGACGGGAATATCGACAACGTAGTCGGTTATATCCATTCGTCGGAAATGTTCCGTGCCCCGAAAAACTGGCATGAGAATGTGAAACAAGTGCCGATTGTGCCCGAAACCATGTCCGCTCATAAACTGATGAAACTCTTCATGCAGCAAAAGAAAACGATTGCCGTAGTGGTGGATGAATTTGGCGGTACGTCCGGCATCGTGTCTTTGGAAGACCTCGTTGAAGAAATCTTTGGAGATATAGAAGACGAACACGATAACACTTCCTATATCAGCAAGCAGATCGACGAACGCGAGTATGTGTTGTCCGCCCGCCTGGAGATAGAAAAAGTCAATGAGACGTACGGACTCGACTTGCCCGAGTCGGATGATTATCTGACAGTAGGAGGGTTGATCCTGAACCAATATCAGAGCTTCCCGAAGTTGCATGAAGTGGTGCGGGTGGGACGTTATCAATTCAAGATAATTAAGGTCACAGCGACAAAAATAGAACTCGTGCGATTAAAAGTCTTGGAATAATGACGATAATCAAGAAATTTTTAGCCAATAAATAGATGCATATTAGCATTTTTTGTATCTTCGTGCGCTAAAACGACAAAAGAAAGAAATAATAATAAACATAAATCGTATTAATCAAAATGGCAACGTTACAAAACATTAGGTCGAAAGGACCTCTATTGGTGATTGTTATCGGCTTGGCGCTGTTTGCTTTCATTGCGGGTGACGCATGGAAGGTGATGCAGCCGCATCAGGCACATGACGTAGGTGAGGTGAACGGAGACGCTCTTTCCGCTCAAGAGTATCAGAATTTGGTAGAAGAATATACCGAAGTGGTGAAACTCATGCGTGGGGTGACCGCCTTGAATGACGAACAAACCAATCAGGTGCGCGATGAAGTATGGCGTTCCTACGTAAACAATAAACTGATCGAAAAAGAAGCAAAAGCACTGGGACTGACTGTTTCTGCTGCTGAAATCCAGGACATCCTGAAAGCAGGCGTTCATCCTTTGTTGAGACAAACTCCTTTCCAGAATCCGCAAACAGGAAACTTCGACAAGGATATGTTGAACAAGTTCCTCGTGGAATATGCCAAGATGAGCGAATCACAAATGCCGGCACAGTATGCTGAACAATACAATAACATGTATAAATACTGGTCTTTCATTCAGAAAACTCTGATCGAGAGCCGTCTGGCAGAAAAGTATCAGGCATTGGTGTCTAAAGCTCTTCTTTCCAATCCGGTGGAAGCACAGGACGCTTTCGACGCAAGAGTGAACCAGTACAACGTGTTGATGGCTGGTATTCCTTACTCTTCTGTAGTGGACTCTACAATCGTAGTGAAAGAATCGGAACTGAAAGACTTGTATAACAAGAAGAAAGAACAATTCAAGCAATATCAGGAAACTCGTGACATCAAGTACATCGATGTACAAGTGACTGCAAGTGCTGAAGATAGAGCTGCTATCCAGAAAGAAGTGGACGAAGCTACTGAACAGTTGGCTACTACTACGGAAGATTATACTTCTTTCATCCGCTCGACTGGCTCGGAAGCTCCTTATGTAGACTTGTTTTATAACAAAACAGCTTTCCCGTCAGATGTAGTTGCCCGTTTGGACTCTGCTTCGGTAGGTACTATTTATGGCCCTTACTATAACGGTGCCGACAATACAATCAACTCTTTCAAAATTGTAGCTAAAGCTGCTGCTGCCGACTCTGTCGAATTCCGTCAGATTCAGGTATACGCAGAAGATGCTGTGAAGACAAAGACATTGGCTGATAGTATCTACAACGCGATCAAAGGTGGCGCTAACTTTGCTGATCTGGCAAAGAAATATGGCCAGACTGGTGATGCAAACTGGCTAACTTCTGCACAATATGAAGGTGCACAGATAGATGGTGATAACCTGAAATTCATCTCTGCTATCAACAATACAGGTGTGAACGAATTGGTAAACTTGCCGATGGGACAAGCAAACGTAATTCTTCAGGTAACGAACAAGAAATCTGTAAAAGACAAATATAAAGTAGCTGTTATCAAACGTGAAGTAGAGTTCAGCAAAGAAACTTACAACCGTGCTTATAATGATTTCAGCCAGTTTATCGCAGCTAATCCTAGTGTAGAAAAGATGGTAGCTAACGCTGAAGAAGCCGGTTACAGATTGCTCGACAGAATGGATTTGAGTAGCTCTGAACACAATATCGGTGGTGTAAGAGGTACAAAAGAAGCGTTGAGATGGGCGTTTGATAAAGCAAAACCGGGTGATGTTTCCGGCTTGTACGAATGTGGCGAAAGCGATCACATGATGGTAGTAGGTCTGGTAGGCATTAAGCCGGAAGGATATCGTCCGTTGAAAGCAGTACAGGATCAGTTGAGAGCTGAAATCGTAAAGATAAGAAAGCTGAAAGATTATGGCTGACATGAAAGCTGCCAATGCAACTTCATTCAACCAGTACAAAGAGATGACTAATGCAGTCAGCGACTCTTTGAAGATGGTTACTTTGCAGCTCCTGCATACGTATCAGCATTGCGCAGCAGCGAACCGCTGGTAGGTGCTTATGCTTCTGCAGCTGAAGTGAATCAGTTGAGCGCTCCTATCAAAGGTAATGCCGGAGTATTTGTATTGCAGGTATACGGCAAGGACAAACTGAACGAAACATTCGACGCAAAAGCAGAAGAAGCTACGCTGACTAACATGCACGCACGTTTTGCCAGCCGTCTGATGAATGATTTGTATCTGAAAGCAAACGTAAAAGATACACGCTTCTTGTTCTTCTAAACAAGTAGCAAGTAATAGATATTAGGCACGGATTACACGGATTTACGCGGTTTAAACTTTTGAGGGAACCGCGAACCCCGTGTAATCCGTGCCTTTTGTCGTTTTTTGTTTATGGCCTTTGTTATCTGATTAAATTTCCATATCTTGCCAATCTTTATCAATTGGCTTTGCGAAATACTTCATTAACTAATACAAATCTATATTATGACTAAACAACTAGCCCAGTATTCAGTTCCCGCTGAAAATTCACGTGTTATCCGTGTATTCCTTTCGTCAACGTTCAGAGACATGGAGATGGAACGTTCTGCATTAGTCAAACTCTTTAAGGGTTTGCAAGTGAAGGCTGCCAGCCGTGGTGCCACCATTTCATTGGTTGATTTGCGTTGGGGGATCACAGAAGAAGATGCGAAAAGCGGCAAGGTTGTTGAAATATGCCTGAAAGAGATCGTTAACTCCCGGCCTTTCTTCATTGGTATGGTAGGCGACCGCTATGGATGGTGTCCCAGTTATGAAGATTTATCTCAAACTCTCAATGACAGCTTGGAATATCGTTGGATAGAAGATGACTTGAATCACCATTTGAGTGTGACGGAAATTGAAATGCAGTTTGGTGTACTGCGCAATCCCAATCCGTTACATGCCTATTTTATATAAAACAGTCGGCAGATGATGATCTGTCTTGCCCTGAAGAGGAGTCTCTTAAACTGAAACGTCTGAAAGAGAGTATTTTGCAACAGGATCGTTATCCTGTGCAAGAGTATGATTCGCCCGATCAGTTGTGTAACTTTGTGGAAGCTGCTTTTACGGAATTGCTTGAACGGGAGTTTCCGGATGTACTGACCGTTGAAGATAATCAAGCATTGCAAGAACAACTGACGCGCAATGAACTCTTATTCAATTATCATCCAATACCTGAAGCAGATCAGGCGTTTGCTGATTTTTTGGCGGCGGATGAACAGCGGTGCCTGGTGGTAACGGGTGATTGCGGTCTTGGCAAGAGCGCTTTGTTGGCTCATTGGAGCGATTTGGTGAACAATGATATGCCGATGATTCCTATCTATCATCGCTTGGATAGTACTACATTGTCTTCTTATCCGGAAACGCTGGCGAGAATGTTAGCTTCCAAATGCCAGAACGCACTCAAGCATCAATCTTTGGGTGAAGAAAATTTGTTCGCGGCGGAAGTCTCAAAAGAACTGGACTCGACCCAAAGCACTGCCAAATCCATCATGGACGCCGTGAAAAACTCGGTTTTGATGGGAGATGCTGGCTTGAACACTTTTTCAGGGAACACACTTCGAAACCTCAAGGAGATTGAAGAAGATTTGAATTCTATCCAAAAGTTCAGTCAGTTGTGGAGTGCGCTGGGTGCATCAAGATACCCTATCATTCTGTTGATTGATGACATTAGTTATCTGAATCCGACTGAAGCATCCCTGTTTTCTTTATTTGCATCTATTCCCCCGAATGTGAAAGTCGTGTTGAGCTTTTCGGCGTCATCCACTGCCTACCTGCCCTTTGTTCAGAATGGCTACATGCATTTCCAGTTGAATGGCTTTTCACAGGCGGATGCCAAGTTGTTCTCAAAGCAATATTTGTCTACTTACTCCAAGGCTTTGTCCGCACAACAGGAAGATATTCTTGCTTCGTGGGTGCTGGCTAAACAACCGCGCTGTTTAAGTGTATTGCTCAACGAGCTGGTTTCGTTCGGTCAGTACGATGCTCTCAATGAATATATGCGTGGATATTGCCGGCTCAATGAGGTTGGGCAATTCTATGACAGTGTGCTACGGCGTTTGTCGGCTGATTATGGTTCCGAAGAGATTGGAAGAACGCTTCTGATGCTTTCACTTACTTTAGAAGGATTTACCGAAGATGAAGTGAAGAGCATGGCAGACATTAATCAGATACTTTGGTCGCAGTTGAGAGTGGAAATGAGCAGCTGGCTTACCAACAAAGGAGGACGATATTGCATTGGTGACACACAAATGGTAGAGGCAATCGAACGCTATTTCGCTCAAGATGACGAATGTATAGATGATAGTCGCCATGAAATTATTTCCGCTCTGCTGGATGAGGAAGAGATCCTTTCCCATCCGTTGACTTTGCCGATTATAACTATCGCATGAAACAGTTCTGCTACCATGATTCGTATCGCTATAAAGTGGAGATTACCTATCAATGCTATAAGATGCAAGAATGGGATATATTGAAGGATTGGATTTGTGATGTGGAGATTTTCGAGATTCTGTATCGCACGAATCGTTCTCTGTTGGAAGATAGCTGGAAGGCGATCATGAACGACAATCCTGAAGTTACGCCTGAAGTCTATGCCGAATTGGACTTTGATGAGATCGATTCTTTTTTAATTCCTGTCATTGCTAATGATATGGCTACTTTCTTGAGCAGTTCTTTCCATCTGACGAAGGCGGCAGCTGCTGTGAGTGAGAAGAGTATGGAAGGCGCTGCCATGCCACTCATTGCCAAGTCGGTATTGAAGATGAATGAGGGATGCCGCTATGCCCGTAATGAAGAATACGAAACGGCATGCGACTGTTTCCTGAAAGCATTGGTGATGCAGGAAAACATAGTACCGACTCCGGAACTGGAGATTGCCAACACCTGCCGAAATCTAGCTCTGGCATATTACTACAATGAGCAATACAATGAAGCGGTGACCTATCTGAATAGGGCGCTTGATTATCATGCAGCTTCTGCTGACGAGAAGAGTCAGGCAGAAGTCATTGAACTTTCCGAATATCTGGCTTATTGTGATTACTATAAGGATGAGGAAGAGAGTGCTGCCGAGAAATTCCGGAAAGTAGCTGAAATGCACGAGTCGTTGAATGGCAGACTGTCCGGTGGAGTGGCTAAATGTTTGCGTATGCAGGGTAAATGTCTTTATTATATCAAACGATACGATGAAGCATGGATGCTGATGAATCAGGCGTTGGACATTGCTATACAGATAGATAGCAAAAAACAGATCGTCGCTTGTCATAAACAGTTGTATTATCTGTGCAGGGAATTCAAACGGATGATGAATGAACGTGGCGATGAGCAGGCATCTACTTTATTCTTCCGTGAGTCTCTTCTGCATGAAATGTATTTCAGCGAAAAACCGCGTCTGGCGGAACTGACTGTCCGCTACGAGGCATTGAGATGTGATATTATGCAGCAGTATTACATGAATAAAGACTATGATAACGTGATTCGTATTGCAACGTCTTTGGATTTTCACGATGATACTGACCCTAATGCTTCCTGTCTGGTATATTATTACAAAGCACAGGCTTATGTGAAGTTGGAGAATTATCCAATGGCGAAAGAGGCTTTTTTCAGAGAGCTTGAACTGCGAAAGAAATATCTGGGATGGGAGGATGAAGATACGATTCTGGCTTGTCAGAACCTAGGGGTTTTGCACAGCTTTTGTAATGAACGGGAAGAGGCGCTGGCTTGTTTCCGTGAGGCGTACGGTCATGAAGTGAAAAAGAATGGCGAGGATTCTGAAATGGCGCAAAAGCTACTTCAATATATCAGCGTGGTTGAATCATAACGGAGGCATACTTCCCTTTTTTGTTAACTTTTACATTCCTGCTATACGGAAATCGACTTTATTTCCTTACATTTGCAGATATAAACTATCAACAGAAAGAAGAATGTCTAAATATCCCCTTTTAGGAATGACTCTTGTAGAGCTTCAATCATTGACAAAAAGACTGGGTATGCCCGGCTTTGCTGCCAAGCAGATTGCATCCTGGCTTTACGAAAAGAAGGTAGCCTCGATTGATGATATGACTAATTTGTCATTGAAACACCGGGAGTTGCTCAAGCAGAACTATGAGGTGGGAGCGGAAGCTCCGGTAGATGAAATGCGCTCTGTAGATGGTACGGTGAAGTATCTTTATAAAGTGGGTGAGAACCATTTTGTAGAGTCGGTTTATATACCGGATGATGACCGGGCAACGTTGTGTGTGTCGTCACAAGTAGGTTGCAAGATGAACTGTAAGTTCTGTATGACCGGCAAACAGGGGTATACGGCTAACCTGACCGCCAGCCAGATCATGAACCAGATTCATTCGCTGCCGGAACGGGACAAACTGACTAATGTCGTAATGATGGGAATGGGCGAGCCGCTCGATAACCTGGATGAGGTATTGAAAGCATTGGAACTACTGACCGCTACCTACGGTTACGCATGGAGTCCGAAGCGTATCACGCTTTCTACTGTCGGGCTACGGAAAGGATTGCAGCGTTTTATCGAAGAAAATGACTGCCACCTTGCCATCAGCCTTCACTCTCCGCTGACCGTTCAGCGTGCTGAATTAATGCCGGCGGAAAAGGCGTTTTCAATCACCGAAATGGTGGAACTGTTAAAAAACTATGATTTTAGTAAACAACGTCGACTTTCGTTTGAATATATTGTTTTTAAAGGGCTCAATGATTCGCAGGTCTATGCCAAAGAGTTGCTGAAACTTCTTCGCGGGCTGGATTGCAGGGTGAATCTGATTCGTTTTCATGCCATACCGGGGGTAGACCTCGAGGGGGCGGATATGGATACGATGACCCGTTTTCGTGATTATCTGACGTCACACGGACTTTTCACCACTATCCGTTCATCCAGGGGCGAAGATATTTTTGCTGCTTGCGGTATGCTGTCGACAGCGAAACAGGAGAAAAATAATGAAAGTTAATATATAAAACCGAACATCATGAAAAAGTATTCTTTTATTTTATGCATCGCTTTGGTAGCCTTTGTCGTTGCATCTTGTGGTCTGAAAGGAAATCACACCTCTAGTGGTCGTGCTTACGAGCTTTTGGTTGTAGTAGATCACGGTGTTTGGGATCGTGCTGCCGGAAGGGCTTTACATGATGCGCTCGATGCTGATATGCCCGGTTTGCCGCAGTCGGAACCTTCTTTCCGGATTATGTATACTTCACCGAAAGATTATGATTCTACGCTGAAGTTGATACGTAACATTATTATTGTAGATATACAGGATATATATACGAAAGCCTCGTTCAAATATGCGAAGGACGTGTATGCCAATCCGCAGATGATATTGACTATCCAGGCTCCGAACGAAGAAGAGTTCGAGAAGTTTGTGGAAGAGAACAAAAAGACGATTGTCGACTTCTTTACCCGTGCGGAAATGAACCGTCAGATTACCCGGAAGGGAAACACAGTAACTTCATTTCGCAGAAAGTGGACAGTTTGTTCGGATGCGACATCTGGGTGGATGCCGAACTGGCTAATTCAAAGACCGGGGATGATTTCTTTTGGGCTTCTACCAACACAGGTAGTGCCGACCGTAACTTTGTGATGTACTCTTATCCGTACACTGACAAGGATACGTTTACCAAAGAATATTTTGTGCACAAACGTGACTCCGTGATGAAAGCCAATATCCCCGGATTCAAGGAAGGCGTTTATATGTCGACCGATAGTTTGCTGACCGATGTCCGTCCGATCAATGTACAGAACAGCTACACAATGGAAGCACGTGGCTTGTGGCGTATGAAGGGCGACTTTATGGGTGGCCCGTATGTATCTCATACTCGTCTGGACGAGAAAAACCAACGAATTATAACAGCAGAAATATTTGTTTATTCACCTGATAAAATGAAACGCAACCTGGTACGCCAGATGGAAGCATCTCTGTATACACTGAAACTTCCGAATGAAGTTCAGCAGAATCAGATTCCATTGGGAGAGGCATCTAAGGAAGCGGAACAAACTAATAAATAAAAACATGGAAGATAACAAGATAAGGATAGGTATCACCCAAGGAGATATTAACGGGGTGGGCTATGAGGTGATTCTTAAGACATTTTCCGACCCTACGATGTTGGAACTATGTACTCCGATCATTTATGGCTCACCGAAAGTAGCGGCTTATCATCGCAAAGCGCTGGATATACAGACCAATTTCAGCATTGTCAACTCTGCTACCGAAGCGGGGTACAACCGTTTGAGCGTGGTGAACTGTACGGATGATGAGGTGAAAGTGGAATTTTCCAAACCCGACCCCGAAGCCGGTAAAGCTGCGCTGGGGGCTTTGGAACGTGCCATCGAAGAATATCGCGAAGGGCTGATAGACGTTATCGTAACAGCTCCGATCAACAAACATACGATTCAGTCGGAAGAGTTCTCCTTCCCCGGACATACGGAATATATCGAAGAACGTCTGGGCAATGGTGATAAGTCATTGATGATTTTGATGAAGAATGACTTCCGGGTGGCTTTGGTGACGACACATATCCCTGTCAGAGAGATCGCGACTACGATTACCAAAGAACTGATTCAGGAGAAACTGATGATATTCCATCGTTGTCTGAAACAGGATTTCGGTATCGGCGCTCCGCGTATTGCGGTGCTCTCTCTCAATCCTCATGCCGGAGACGGTGGTTTGTTGGGAATGGAAGAGCAGGAAGTGATTATCCCTGCCATGAAAGAAATGGAAGAGAAAGGAATCCTTTGCTACGGCCCTTATGCGGCCGACGGCTTTATGGGTTCGGGCAATTATACTCATTTTGACGGTATCCTGGCGATGTATCACGATCAGGGGCTGGCTCCGTTCAAGGCCTTGGCTATGGAAGACGGGGTGAACTATACGGCAGGCCTGCCGGTAGTACGTACTTCTCCGGCTCATGGAACCGCATACGATATTGCAGGCAAGGGATTGGCTTGTGAAGATTCTTTCCGTCAGGCAATCTATGTTGCCATCGATGTGTTCCGTAATCGTCAGCGGGAAAAAGTGGCTCGTGCCAATCCGTTGCGTAAACAGTATTACGAGAAACGTGACGATAGTGATAAACTGAAGCTGGATACAGTAGACGAAGATTAAAAACGAGTGATGACGAAAGCAGAGATACAACAAGTGAAACAGCGTTTTGGTATTATTGGAAATACTGAAGCATTGTCGCGCGCCATAGATGTTGCCATTCAGGTAGCTCCTACCGATTTGTCTGTGCTGATTACCGGAGAAAGTGGAGTCGGAAAAGAAAGTTTTCCGCAGATTATTCATCAATATAGCCGGAGGAAGCACGGACAGTATATTGCTGTCAACTGTGGTGCTATTCCGGAGGGCACGATTGATTCCGAACTGTTCGGGCATGAGAAGGGTGCGTTTACCGGTGCGATTGGCGAACGGAAAGGGTACTTTGGCGAAGCCGACGGTGGTACTATTTTCCTTGATGAAGTAGGGGAGTTGCCGATGTCTACCCAGGCACGTTTGCTCCGTGTGCTGGAGAGTGGCGAGTTTATAAAAGTAGGTTCGTCCAAAGTGCAAAAGAACGGATGTTCGTATTGTGGCAGCTACCAATGTCAATCTTACACAAGCGATTGCAGAAGGACGTTTCCGTGAAGATTTATATTACCGGTTGAATACGGTGCCTATCCAAATACCGCCTTTGCGTGAACGTGGTGACGATGTACTTTTGTTGTTCCGTAAGTTTTCCGCAGACTTTGCAGAGAAATACCGGATGCCTGCTATTCAGTTGACGGAGGATGCGAAGAAAGAGTTGTTGGCTTACCCGTGGCCCGGAAACGTGCGCCAGTTGAAGAACATCACCGAGCAAATATCTATCATTGAAACCAACAGGGAGATCTCTGCTGCTATCTTGCAGAATTATCTTCCTGCACAAAATACGCAACGTCTTCCCGCGTTGATGGGAACGCGTGAGAGTAAAGGCTTTGAGAGCGAGCGGGAGATTCTTTATTCTGTTCTGTTCGATATGCGCCAGGAAGTGGCGGAGCTGAAGAAGATGGTGCACAACCTGATGGCGGAACGTGCCGGACAGGTGGGGCAGGTAGGACAAGTGGGAACGGTGGTTACTACTCCGGTAGTGACGGCGCATCAACCTTCGGTACCTGCTATCATTCACACCATGCAGCCCACAGTTTGCAAGGATGATGATGACATACAAGACACGGAAGAATATGTAGAAGAATCTCCTTTGTCACTGGACGAAGTGGAGAAAAGAAATGATACGCAAGGCACTTGAGAGGCATCATGGAAAGCGGAAGAGTGCGGCCAAGGACTTGAATATTTCCGAGCGTACACTTTATAGAAAAATAAAAGAATATGAATTGGATTAAGAAAATAATACGCCCTTTGTTACTGTTCGGCTTGCCGTTGGTAGTCATTGCGTGCACTGTTTCCTATAAGTTTAACGGATCGTCTATCAATTATGATAAGGTAAAGACCATTTCGATAGCCGACTTCCCGATCAAGTCGGAGTATGTATATGCTCCGTTGGCAACCAAATTCAATGAGGACCTGAAAGATATCTTCATCCGGCAGACCCGTCTGCAACTGCTCAAGCCGAATCAGAATGCGGACTTGCAGATTGACGGAGAAATCACAGGATACAATCAGTACAACCAGGCAGTATCTGCCGACGGTTACTCTTCGGAGACGAAGTTGACTATTACCGTCAATGTACGTTTTGTCAACAACACCAATCATGCCGAAGACTTTGAACAACAGTTTTCTGCGTTCCGTACCTACGACTCTAGCCAGTTGCTGACTGCCGTACAGGACGGATTGATTGCTGAAATGTCTAAAGAGATCACCGACCAAATTTTTAATGCAACTGTAGCAAACTGGTAATATAAATGACTTCTGTTAACTTTCAACAATGGATTCAGCATCCCGAGACGCTGAATAGGGATACTTTGTACGAACTGCGCAATCTTCTTGCGAGGTATCCGTATTTTCAGTCACTTCGTCTGCTGTATCTGAAGAATCTGTATATTCTCCATGATATTAGTTTCGGTGGAGAACTGCGGAAAGCAGTTCTTTACATTGCAGACAGACGGCAGTTGTTCCGGTTGATTGAAGGTGACCGCTATGATGTGCAGGCACGAAAAAAGGGAGTACCTCTCACGGAGGTGCTGAAAGACGAACCGTCCGTAGACCGCACATTAGCATTGATCGACGCTTTCTTGTCCACAGTACCCGAAGAGGTGACTGCCCGCACCAGCTTCGACTATTCGATGGATTACACCTCTTATCTTTTGGAGGAGACTCCGGCCACGGAACAGCCGGCCGAAGAAACGCCCAAACTCAAAGGCTACGAACTGATTGACGACTTTATAGAAAAGAGCGAGAGCGACTCTCCCCTCTGCATGAAACCTTTAAGAGAAGAAATGCCATCTTCGCCAACCTCTTCGGACGAACTTACCGAAGAAGAAACGATGAAGGAAGAAGAGGAAGATGACAGCTGTTTTACGGAAACTTTGGCAAAAATCTATGTTAAACAGCAACGATATTCAAAAGCTCTTGAAATAATTAAAAAATTAAGCTTGAAATATCCAAAAAAAAATGCTTACTTTGCAGACCAAATCAGATTTTTGGAGAAATTGATTATTAACGCTAATTCAAAATAACTAAAAATGTACTTATTATTCGTTATCTTAATGGTTATTGCAGCCTTGTTGATGTGTTTCATCGTGCTGATTCAGAACTCAAAAGGAGGCGGACTTGCTTCTGGTTTCTCTTCATCTAACGCCATCATGGGCGTGCGCAAGACTACAGATTTTCTGGAAAAAGCAACATGGGGCTTAGCTATCTTCATGGTGGTAATGAGCATTGCTACTGCTTATGTAGTTCCTCGCTCTGCTGTTGCTAAAGACGCAGTGTTGGAACAGGCACAGAAAGAACAACAGACTAACCCGTATAACTTACCCGCAGGTACGGCTGCGCCGCAAACTGAAGCTCCTGCTACCAATGCACCTGCTACAGAAACTCCGGCACCGGCTACTGAAACTCCTGCTCCTGCAGCAGAGTAATTCACTCCGTTGTCAGGTAAGACTTTGGGGTAAAACCATTAATGGGAAGGTGCAGACGGATGCTGCATTTCTTTGATATTTAAGTGCGGATTACGCAGATTACACGGATTTTCAATCTTCCGCGTGGTCAGTGTAATCCGCACTTAACTTTTTCTTGTAAAAACAATCTCTTTTTGATAGAAACAAACGAGATTTAACTACCTTTGTTGGTCGTATGAAGATTATTAACTACTATTTTTTAAATATAACAATGACAGAACATTTGAAACAGAAATTGAATGACTCCGCCGTACTCCGATGGAGTGTTCTAGCATTGGTCGCATTTACTATGCTATGCGGCTATTTCCTCACCGACGTAATGTCTCCTCTAAAACCCATGCTTGAGAAAGAACTACTATGGGACAGTCTTGATTATGGTTTCTTCACAAGCGCTTACGGGTGGTTTAATGTATTCCTATTGATGCTGATTTTCGGTGGTATCATTTTGGATAAGATGGGAGTTCGTTTCACCGGAATGGGAGCTTGCTTATTGATGGTGTTTGGTTGTGGATTGAAATACTATGCGATTTCTACTACTTTTCCGGAAGGTGCCATGCTCTTCGGGTTCAAAACACAGGTAACCCTGGCTGCATTGGGGTATGCTATCTTCGGTGTAGGTGTGGAGATTGCCGGTATCACAGTTTCCAAAATTATCGTGAAATGGTTCAAGGGTAAGGAGATGGCATTGGCTATGGGACTTGAAATGGCTACGGCACGTATCGGAACAACTCTGGCAATGGTGCTTACGGTTCCTTTGGCCGACTTTTTCGGATCTACGGATGAGAGTGGCACATTCCATACCAATATTCCTGCTCCGATTCTGTTTTGTCTGATTATGTTGTGCGTGGGTACGATTGCTTTCTTTCTTTATACTTTCTATGATAAGAAGTTGGATGCTTCTTTGGATGCAGAGGGATTGGAACCGGAAGAGCCGTTCCGTATGAAAGATATTGTGTATATCATTACCAATAAGGGATTCTGGTTGATCGCATTGCTGTGTGTATTGTTCTACTCGGCTGTATTCCCCTTTTATCAAGTATGCTGCCGACTTGATGGTGCAGAAGTATAATGTAGATCCGAAGTTGGCGGGAACGATTCCCGGATTGTTGCCGATTGGTGCGATTATTCTGACTCCGTTGTTCGGCTCGCTTTATGACCGTATCGGTAAGGGAGCCACATTGATGATAATCGGATCAGTGATGCTAATTTTTGTACATACGATGTTTGCCCTGCCTATACTGAATATATGGTGGTTTGCTACTATTATAATGATTATATTGGGATTTGCTTTCTCATTGGTGCCTTCGGCTATGTGGCCTTCTGTTCCGAAGATTATTCCGGAAAAACAGTTGGGTACCGCTTACGCATTGATTTTCTGGGTACAGAACTGGGGATTGATGGGTGTTCCTTTGTTGATCGGATGGGTGTTGAATACTTATTGCAAAGGTCCGGTAGTAGACGGTGCACAGACTTATGACTACACGTTGCCGATGACTATTTTTGCTCTTTTTGGTGTACTTGCTCTGATTGTTGCTTTGATGTTGAAAGCAGAGAACAAGAAGAAAGGATATGGTTTGGAAGAGGCAAATATCCAGAAGTAACAGTTACAATTCGAAGTAACGTTATAAATTCGAGTATAAGGTTTGAAAATAAAGAGGGTTAGTATTAATGCTCTGAAATAAAAAATAAGAAGTATGGCTGCCAAAGAGAAAATCAACCTGTTAGAGGTCATTCCCTGTCGCAGTGAACATATTACAGCAGAAAGGGAAGGGGAGACAATTGTGCTCTCCTTTCCCCGTTTTAAATATCCGTGGATGCAACGCTTCCTTGTGCCGAAAGGAATGTCGAAAGAACTTCATGTGAAATTGGAAGAACACGGTACGGCTGTATGGGAACTGATAGATGGAAAACGCAATGTTCGTGAGATTATAGAAAAACTCGCAGACCACTTTCAAAATGAAGAGGGCTACGAGTCGCGTGTATCGGCTTATCTTTCTCAAATGCAGAAAGATGGGTTTATAAAACTTTTTATTAATTGACTTTATTAGATGATAGGTGATAAATGATAGTTACTATGCGGCATAATAGCTAGTTATATGATAGTGCAGCCTCCTAAGGAGGTTTATCAAATATCCCGTTTAAAGATATGAAAAAAGGCAACTGATTCGTAATGATGTAGTTACCTTTTTAGTATTTTGAGAATATCTTTAGTTACTTATATTTCTTATTTACTGAATATCCCTTATCATTTAGGAAGCATCTCCCATCTATCATTTATCAACTATCATCTAATAAATTATCTAATTAAGGAAAATAGCCCAGAATATCACGGCAGTTGCAATGAGGACTCCCATGATAATAAGCGTTCCCCCAAACGAAATAATTGCTGTCCTTTTCTTTCTTTTTCTCCGAGTCGTGGATGATACGTCCCATTTCCTCGGGAGTGGTGTTGGGCAGTGGATAAGGCTCGTTGGTGCGGTTTAAGTGCTTCAGTTTGTCGTTGGCACGTTCACGGCGTAGACGGGAAGCCTCTCGCCCTTCGCTAAGCCGACGTATCATGTCGAGCATGTGTCCTTCACCACCCATATTCTTTGCCCTTTAGAAGTTTACTATTTGCCTTCTTCTCTATCCACTTTTAACAATCCTCCCGTATTCGGATCAAAATAAACTTTGATGGTAGAATTCTTGTTGAACAAAACCGGAGCCAGATATTCTATCACACCGAATTGGGTAATAGGAAGCTCACCTTCGTAAAGTTTCTTTTTACCGTCAGTCAGTGTAACCATAGCTTGTCCGGGTACGTTGTAGGCGATTCCATCCAAATCTTTCTTCTTCTTACCGTCTTCCTGTGGTATCTTGACCGATTTCAGGTCTTTCAGACTGATATAAAACGGAGTTCCTGCCAAATCATTGTTGGCAACTACACCTAACTTCTTCGGAGAAGCGGAAGGCAACTTCATTGTTGAATTCCTTGTCAGGGGTAAGGCGGACAGTGAATGTTCTCTCTTCTTTTTGCAGGTGCCGGAGAACATTTGCGTCATGGCTTCTTCCTGTGCATTCAGATTGTCAAGCATAATTTTAAGCTGTGCCCCATCTGAAGGCATATTATCAGCTTGTCCGCGCAATAAGGCATTTTTGCTTTCGCGGATATTATAGATTTCTTTAGCCACCAGCTCGGCCATCTTGGCGGTAGAACTAGCCATCAGAATCTCTTCGGTCAGGAATTCGCGAGGATTCGCTATTTTGAGAGGACAGTGGGAGCAGGAGCTGTTTTCTTGTCTGAACTGCTTTTACTGTAAGGAACATTGATCGTTTTCACAATGCCATCCTCTGTCAGTTCCATAAGCGGTGCTACTGTCTTATCCTTCAATTTTACGAAATACGTAGTTTCGCTGTTGGGCACACCTACGGATTTCACTTTTACGCTAGCTAGTTCCCAATACTCTTCAGGGTCGGCGGAGACGTTGGTCAGTCGCAGGTAACGATCAGCATATTTGCTGAATTCTCCGGGAGTATAGTTGACTTTGTTGGCTTTTATTTCAAGTTCTATTTGGGTTTTGGGAAGACTGTAAACCACTCCATAGTCTTTTCCCGGGTAACCCTGTCAGTACTTCGGTTTGTGCATAGGCGGACGTTGTCATAAGTAGTCCTGCTGCTATAATCAACTTTTTCATATTCGGTTCTTTTTAACTGGTTTTGAAAACAAAGTTAATGAAGTTATTGAAAAAACTGGTAAGTTCTTAACTTTTATTCGCTTACAAGTCGCCATGCTGTCGGCAGACAGGTGATAATATCGCTTGCGATCATTCCGATCATTCCTTGCTTCTTTTGAGCGACATCGCCCGCCAATCCGTGAATGTAAGTGCCGATTTTAGCGGCTTCCTCGGTTGGGTAACCTTGGGCAAGCAGTGCCAGGATTACTCCGGTCAGTACGTCACCGCTACCTCCGGTTGCCATTCCCGGATTTCCGGTTGGGTTGAAGAAACATTTACCTTCGGGGGTGATGATGGCGGAGTAGGCTCCTTTTAAAATAATGTGGACATGGGCGGCACGGGCCAGTTCGCAAGCCTTCATCAGACGTTCGTAAGAGTCCTGGCATTTGCCGGTCAGACGTTCCAGTTCTTTCGGATGTGGGTGAGGATGGAACCATTCGGCAGGTGGGTAAGGGCATGGCGGTGGTTGGCGAGGATATTAAGAGCGTCGGCATCCACCACAACAGGAGTCTGGCAGTGTTCCAGTTGCTCCAACAAGGCAGCTTCCGTTTCCTCGTTTCGTCCCAGTCCCGGACCGATGCCGACTGCTTGGTAGTCGTCCGTGTCGGTAGGTACGGCAAAACAGGTTTCGTTGATGTCGGTTTCTACGATTGCTTCGGGTATGGAGGTCTGCAAGATGTCGTTGTTGCACATTGGCGCATGAACAGTCAGCAACCCTACTCCCGAACGGAGGCAGGCGCGGGCAGCGAGAACAGAGGCTCCTGCCATTCCTTTTGAACCGGCAATCAATAGTGCATGACCGAAGTTTCCCTTGTGGGCAAACTGTTTGCGTGGCTTGATGAGTGAACGGATTTGCTCTATTTCCAACATTTCGTAGTTCGTTTCCATCTCTTCAATGCCGTCTTCGCTCAATTGGATGTCCAACAATTCCCATTCTCCGACAAATTCCGTGTTCTCTGCGAAAAGAAAGGCGAGCTTCGGCAGTTGCAGACTGAAAGTTACGTCGGCACGGATAATATTAGCTTTTACGTTGAATGTATTTTCTTCTCCCATCAGTCCGGAAGGAATGTCGATGGCTACTACCATGGCAGGAGGAATTGATGTATTTCACTACGGCAGCGAATCCGCCGCTCAACGGTTTGTTCAGGCCTGAACCGAATAATCCGTCGATTACCAGGTGATCGGGCGTTAGGACGGGAGGTACGAATTGGGTACTGATTTCGTGGAATTTTACTTCTTCCATCATTTCTACCAGTTCTTTATTGGTCTGGCAGTCGGGTGAAAGTTCTCCTTTCGTGTTGAAGAGAAATACCTCGATTTTATATCCTTTTTCAGCCATCATGCGGGCTACGGCGAGAGCGTCTCCGCCATTATTCCCTGGTCCGGCAAAGATAGTGACCGGCGTTTCCGTATTCCATCTGTCTGTGATGGCTTTTGTTAATACGGTTGCTGCACGTTCCATCAGATCGATTGATGCAATAGGTTCGTTCTCAATGGTATAAGCGTCCAATTTCTTGATACTGCTGCTTGGAAATATTTTCATTGCGATGTTCTTTTAGTTTTCGGATTACAAATGTACATGATTCTTCTGACTTTTCCCGTTTGTTGTGGGAAGAAAACCATAATTGCAACTTTTAATTCATCATTAGTTCTATCTTTTGGTCAAAGAAATATCTGCTTTTGAACTATTAAGTGTTAGAATAACTCCGCCAAAAAATAATTCAATGCTGCACCATTATGAACTTACTTTTATTTCTCCCTGAAAAAGATTTCTGGTTCTTCGTCAAATTTGGTGGTACTTCTTCTATTGTGAATAAATAATCTTCGCTCTCAGTAGTTTAATTCCTGCCCTATTGTACATCTGTCTTTTTACCGGTTTAATTTTATTCACTGTCCCCTCCAGTAATCCGTTACTGAAGGGGATATCAATAGCTGCCTGTACTGCCTCCCAGTCTTTTTCAATACCATATGCAAAGTTCGTCAGTGCCATATTCCGTGTTGCCTTCGCTTTTTCAATCCACTTTCTAATATCCTTATCATAAGTGTTCCCATTAATCATATCTCTGAAATTCTGACACACGCTTAAAAGTTCTTTAATCTGCGGTGAGGACTTATACAGTTCCGCTAGTTTAGGATTATCCGATTCTCCCTTTAGAATGTATTTGCGTATCTGATTCTGTGAAACTCTCTGTATTTTACTTCTGTTTTCAATGCTCTCATTATGCTCCTTGACTTCCTTCCTCTTTTGTTGATACCTTTTTCGCAAGCTGGATGTTATCCTTCCAATAAGTGCGCCACTGATTTTACTCCCCATTTTTTGTGCCAATATTTTTCGAGTAATACAGCCCGCACTAATGATTGTAGCCAGTTCGGATACATGTTTAAGAGCTGTCTTCTGTTGCTCATTCAAGTATGCCCCTATTCTTCTGTTGTGAATAATCTTATAAATGTAGCGACTTTTCTTACCCAAATGTGTGGCTGTCTGCTCAATGGTCATCCCCTGCATTTTTAAGTTCAAGCTTTCCCTGTATATCTTCAATTTTTCTCTGTGTCGGACATCTCCCATGTTAAATATGTCCTGAAGAATTAACGAAGAAGCCGTGTCTCTGTCAGGATATTCGTATTTGAGCTTTTTCTTGGTCTGACGGATTATTTTCTCTATTTCCGGTATCATCGTGTCCGTCATATTCTTGATTAGATGGAATCGGTCGCAGATTTGTGTAACACCGGAATTATTCTGTTTATAGCCTCTGTGAAACATCTTCCACGGTCTCTCGTTATATATTGTATTTGAGGATTCCGGATGAGCCAGTTATCAAGTGCTTCTCCGTTTCTATCCTCTAACAAAGCAATAGGTATGTGTGTCATCTGGTCTACGGCCACACTCATATAATCCTTACCTTTTATAGGCAAAATCATCAATACCTACATAAATACTTTTATTATGCATAGGATTGTGTTGTCCGCACTGTTGTAGGATGCGTAAGCAGGAAGAACTACTGGCTGTTATATGGAACAGTTGCAAAAGAGAAGAGGCCTTTCGGAAGTAAGTTCCAAACTTATCGATCTGATGCGTTCCTCAACAAGATAGCTCCGTCTACCATACCGACGAGCCAGAAAAGACAACGGTTCGCAGAATATTTTTTGTGGACAAGAAACATTGTCACAATAATATTTGCCAACCTTGATGACTAACTCCAAAGTATGACCGTAAACTTCAAGATCCTCAATATGACGGGAGTAGTAACTGTGCAATCGGTGACTGAAATGTCCGCAATAAGGACAGGAAGCCCCTTTGCCAGCCGTATGTAGAAAGACCGTCAATGAGCCAACAGCTTCAGAGATACCATCTTGTTGCAGATTATCGTAGCCAAGACTGAATCTGAAATCATGGAATAATCCCCTATTTGTAGGAGCATTTTCTTTTTTTGATGTATATTTGTACGTTGTAGATATGACTTGTTGCATTGTAACTCTTAATGATGTGGTGTCTTTAAAGTTACTAAAAAGCAAACATATCTACAACTTTTAATAGGATTAAGAAAGAAGAAGACAGTTGAAATAAAAAAGAGATTACCACCAAATTTGACGAAGAACCAAAAATCTTTTTCTGTAGAGGGGCGGATGGAAATTGTGTTTAGTTTATCTCCATACCTTCTTAAACAAATTTTTAATGCGGTTCCCCTGATTAAGCCTTTGATTATTTGCCGTTTCCGATAAAAATGTTATCTTTGGAGATAGATAATGTGCATCACATTAATTTCCTGTGCTCACAATGAATTAGAATCTAAATAACGGATTGTTTAATCTTCTAAAGTTTGCATGATGGAAAAGACAAAAATTGGCTTGAATGCCGGGAAAGTATGGCGCATCTTAAATGAAAAAGGTGAACTTTCAATGTTCGATTTGTGCCGTGAATTAAGTTTGACGTTTGAAGACGTAGCTCTCGCTATTGGTTGGCTGGCCCGAGAAGACAAAATCTTTTTGAGGAAAAGAGAAGGAATGCTTTTTGCCAGTATCGAAAATGTCGAATTTACTTTTGGCTAAGGTGGTAGCTAACCTACATTTAAGATGGATCTCCACTTTATTATTTACACTGCTAAAAAAATAATGAAGTGGATCAGTAGGATTTTTTATGCCCATTTTTATTATTCCCCCTATATTCCCGTTTGATAAGAACTTTCTTTTTTTGAAGCATTTAATCTACTTTTTCTGTACCTTTGCACCCCATAAACTACTAAACACATAAATTCATGAGTGCATTGAAAGGGCATCCGAAAGGCCTTTATCTGATTTTCGCGACAAGCACGGCAGAACGTTTCAGTTATTACGGTATGCGTGCGATCTTTATTCTTTTCCTGACGCAGGCATTATTGTTTGACAAAGAAGCGGCAGCATCCATCTATGGCAGCTATACCGGGCTAGTCTATTTAACCCCGTTGATTGGCGGATACATTGCCGATAAATATTGGGGAATCCGTCGCTCCGTGTTTTGGGGAGCGGTAATGATGGCAGTCGGACAATTCCTGATGTTTATGAGTGCCTCCACTTTAGATAATACGAACCTTGCCCACTGGATGATGTATGGTGGACTCGGCTTCCTGATTCTAGGCAATGGTTGCTTCAAACCCACTGTCTCTTCTCTGGTAGGTCAGCTCTACGAACCCGGAGACAGGCGGCTGGATGCTGCATACACCATTTTTTATATGGGAGTGAATGTAGGCTCTTTTGCTGCTCCCTTTGATTTGTGGTTATCTGGGTGATACCGGTGATCCGCATGACTTTAAATGGGGATTTCTTGCAGCCGGAATCATGACACTGTTCACCGTTGTTCTTTTTGAGACTCAAAAGAATAAATATCTTTCTCTCCTTCCGAGAACCGATTGGTATTATCCCTGATGCTAAACGTGAAAAGAAAGAAGACAAGGCCGACCATATCTCACACCCGAAGATGGACAAACGTACCAAAGTACGTAACACCCTTGTAATCACAATTCTTACCATTGCTTTAATAGCCTTCTTTAATTACGCTTTTGAGGGTGACTGGGTGAGCATCGGCATTTTTACCGCTTGCATTGTTTTCCCTGTTCTCATCCTATTGGATGGTTCATTAACAAAAATAGAACGCAGCCGTATTTTCGTTATCTATATAGTAGCTTTCTTTGTCATCTTTCTTCTGGGCAGCCTACGAACAGGCGGGAGCTTCTTTAACTCTCTTTGCGTCCGAACAGACGAATCGTGACATTTTCGGTTGGGAAATGCCGGCTTCATGGTTTCAATCCTTCAATCCACTGTTTGTAGTTGTCCTGGCATATATCATGCCGGGTGTATGGAGTTTCCTGAACAAACGAAAGATGGAACCCGCTTCTCCTACCAAACAAGCGATTGGTTTGTTACTTCCTTTCTTTAGGTTATCTTTTCATCTGTTTCGGAGTGAAAGATGCTGTTCCCCGGAGTGAAAGTGAGCATGATTTGGCTGACAGGACTTTACTTTATTCATACCATGGGTGAAATAGCTTTGTCGCCTATCGGACTTTCAATGGTAAATAAATTGAGTCCGCTGCGTTTCGCCTCCCTGATGATGGGAATCTGGTATCTGTCTACTGCCACAGCCAATAAATTTGCGGGAATGTTGAGCGGGCTCTATCCGGAAGCCGGAAAAGTGAAATCAATCTTTGGTTATCAGATTGCTACCATGTACGATTTCTTTATGGTATTCGTTGTCATGTCCGGTGTTGCTTCATTGATTCTGTTCCTTCTCTCGAAGAAATTACAGAAGATGATGCACGGGGTAGAATAAAAAATCGTATTTTTGCAAGGTTATTTTTTAAATTACCGGTTATGGATACCATTCAGATAAAAGACAAACAGTTCACTGTTTCTATTAAGGAACAGGATATTCAGAAAGAAGTGATTCGCGTAGCGAACGAAATCAACCGCGACTTGGCAGGTAAGAATCCGCTCTTCCTTAGTGTGTTGAACGGTTCATTTATGTTTACTGCCGACTTGTTGAAGCACATCACCATCCCTTGCGAGATTTCGTTTGTGAAACTGGCGTCTTATCAGGGCAGTCACTTCCTCGGGAGTGATTAAGGAGGTGATCGGACTGAATGAAGACATTGCCGGACGTACAGTAGTTATTGTAGAAGATATTGTGGATACCGGGCTAACCATGCAACGCCTGTTGGATACATTGGGTACACGCAACCCTGAAGCAATCCATATTGCTTCTCTGCTAGTGAAGCCTGAAAAACTCAAGGTCAATCTGAACATCGAATACGTAGCAATGGAAATCCCGAACGACTTTATCGTAGGTTACGGACTGGATTATGATGGTTTCGGACGTAACTATCCCGATATTTATACAGTAGTAGATTAATATTAAATAGGTACCAGTTTAAATGGTAAATAGTAAATCGTTAAATTGTAAATAACAAAATGTTGAACATCGTAATTTTCGGTGCTCCGGGTTCAGGAAAAGGAACACAGAGCGAACGTATTGTAGAAAAGTATGGAATCAATCACATCTCGACAGGAGATGTATTGCGTGCTGAAATCAAGAATGGCACAGAACTGGGTAAAACAGCTAAAGGTTACATCGACCAAGGTCAATTGATTCCTGATGAATTAATGATTGATATTCTGGCAAGCGTATTCGACAGCTTCAAAGATAGCAAAGGTGTAATTTTCGACGGTTTCCCAAGAACAATTGCACAAGCAGAAGCATTAAAGAAAATGTTGGCAGAAAGAGGACAGGACGTTTCTGTAATGGTTGACCTGGATGTTCCGGAAGAAGAACTGATGATACGTCTCATTAAACGTGGCAAGGATTCCGGTCGTGCTGATGATAACGAAGAAACAATCAAGAAACGTCTGCATGTATATCATTCACAGACTGCTCCACTGATCGACTGGTACAAGAACGAAAAGAAATACCAACACATCAACGGCTTGGGTACTATGGAAGGTATCTTCGCTGAAATCTGCGAAGCAGTAGATAAATTGTAATAATACAATATTATAAATAAATAAGTCAGTAGCCGGAGTGTTCTAATTAACTGCTCTAACTACTGACTACTTTAACTACTTTTAAAAAAAATATGGCTGAATCGAATTTTGTTGATTACGTAAAGATATACTGTCGCTCGGGTAAGGGCGGAAGAGGCTCTACGCACATGAGGCGCGAGAAATATTGTCCTAACGGAGGTCCCGACGGGGGCGATGGTGGAAGAGGAGGTCATATCATCTTGCGCGGTAACCGTAATTACTGGACATTGCTGCACTTGAAGTATGACCGTCATGCAATGGCCGGTCATGGTGAATCGGGGAGCAAAGGACGTAGCTTCGGAAAAGACGGTGCGGATAAAATAATAGAAGTACCCTGCGGAACGGTAGTTTATAATGCCGAGACAGGGGAGTATCTTTGTGACGTAACAGAAGACGGACAGGAAGTGATTTTGCTCAAAGGCGGTCGCGGTGGTCAGGGTAACTGGCATTTCAAGACGGCCACCCGTCAGGCTCCGCGTTTTGCGCAGCCGGGAGAGCCGATGCAGGAAATGACCGTTATCATGGAGCTGAAACTGCTTGCCGATGTCGGTCTGGTAGGTTTCCCGAATGCGGGAAAGTCAACTTTGCTTTCTTCCATTTCGGCTGCCAAACCGAAAATTGCCGATTACCCGTTTACTACACTCGAACCCAACTTGGGCATCGTTTCCTATCACGGTGGAAAATCCTTTGTGATGGCGGACATACCAGGTATTATCGAAGGTGCCAGTCAGGGAAAAGGTTTGGGACTGCGTTTCTTGCGTCATATCGAGCGTAATTCATTACTGCTGTTTATGGTTCCGGCAGACAGCGACGACATTCGTAAAGAATACGAAGTCTTGCTGAACGAACTGCGTACCTTCAATCCTGAAATGTTGGACAAGCAACGTGTGCTGGCCATCACCAAGAGCGATATGCTCGATCAGGAGTTGATGGACGAGATTGAACCTACATTGCCGGAAGGCATTCCACATGTATTCATATCTTCTGTTTCCGGTTTGGGCATCTCGGTATTGAAAGACATCCTTTGGGAAGAACTGAACAAGGAAAGCAATAAGATAGAGGACATCGTTCACCGTCCGAAAGACGTGACCCGTCTGCAACAGGAACTCAAAGACATGGGCGAAGATGAAGACATCGTTTATGAATATGAGGAAGATGGCGACGATGATATCGATTATGAGTACGAAGAAGATTGGGAAGAAGAATGATTTCTCTTACAAAACATAACGAGTTGAAGGGATATAAGTCATTAGATGCATATCCCGAAGTAGCTCATTTCGTAACTACACGTCACGGAGGTATAAGCACCGGAGCTTACGGCTCTTTCAACTGTTCGCCTTATACCAACGACTCATGTGTGAACGTCAATCGCAATCAGAACTGGTTGTTTCAGTGCATGAATCATCAGATAAAGGAATTATTTATTCCTGAACAGAGTCATGGTTGCGCCAGTCTGATTATCAATGAATCATTTTTTAAAGAATCATTGGAAAGGAGACGGCTACTTCTGCGAGGAATGGATGCTTTGATAACGAATGTGCCGGGATATTGCGTTTGTGTCACGACAGCGGATTGTGTTCCTGTATTGCTGTACGACAAAAAACAACACGTTGTGGCTGCCGTTCATGCCGGATGGAAGGGAATGGTGAAGCATATTGTCAGTCATGTGATGGACAACATGACTCAAAAGTTCGGGACGCAAGGCGAAGATGTAATAGCTTGCATCGGGCCGAGCATTTCGCTCGAATCATTTGAAGTAGGCGATGAAGTGTATGATGCTTTTGAAGAAAGCGGTTTCGATATGTCTCTTATTTCTATGAAGAAGAAGGAGACAGGCAAATATCATATTGATTTGTGGGAAGCCAACCGGATTGAATTACTGAATCGCAGAGTGCCTGCAGAGCAGATAGAAGTGGCTGGAATCTGTACCTATATTCATCATGATGAATTCTTCTCCGCACGTAGATTGGGAATAGATTCCGGTCGTATATTGTCGGGAATAATGATTAGAAAGTAATAATTAGTGTCCGTAATCGCAGGACGCTGATGATTGGTTTATGATAAGTTATGTTTGAAATAAAAGTATCTAAAGAAATAAAAGACGCATGCCCGGTTTTTGCCGGAGCCGCCGTGTATGCTGCGGTGAAGAATACTGCTTACAGCGAAGGGCTTTGGCAGGAAATCAATGCTTTTGCCGGGCAACTGACTTCCACTACACAGATGGAAGACATCAAACATCAACCTGTTATCTTTGCTACCCGTGAGGCTTATAAGCGTTGTGGCAAAGATCCCGGACGTTATCGCCCGTCAGCCGAAGCTCTACGCCGCCGCTTGATGCGTGGAATCCCGTTATATCAGATTGATACGTTGGTAGACCTTATTAACCTTGTGTCTCTTCGTACGGGACATTCGATCGGTGGTTTTGACGCGGACAAGATACAAGGTACGCGCCTTGAACTCGGTATCGGCAAAGCAGGAGAACGGTTTGAAGGTATCGGACGCGGTGTATTGAATATCGAAGGACTACCTGTATATCGCGATTCTTTCGGAGGAATCGGAACCCCGACAAGCGATCATGAACGTACGAAAATGGATCTCGGAACCACTCATATCCTAGCCATAGTCAATGGTTATAACGGAAAAGAAGGTTTGCGAGAAGCTGCTGAAATGATACAGACCTTATTAAGAAACTATACAGAATCGGATGGAGGCGAAATCGTATTCTTCGAATAATTAGAATGAGTGCTCTAAGAAAAAAGACATGAAAAACATACTTATCTTACTGACAGTTTTATTATTGCCACTGACTGCCGACGGGCAGGATAAACCTTTCTTCTCTGCCCGCGAAATGGCTGATGTACGGGTAGCTACTCCCGGATTATTTGCTAAAAGCAATCATATCTATCTGCATTTGGATTCTCTGAAAGACCATGAATATGCTTTCCCATTACCCGGAGGAAAAGTAATCTCTGCCTATGGAACTCGCGGAGGACATTCGGGAACAGACATTAAGACCTGTGCAAAAGATACGATTCGTGCTGCTTTTGATGGAGTGGTGCGTATGTCGAAACCCTATTATGCCTATGGCAATATCGTTGTAATCCGCCACGCTAACGGATTGGAAACACTTTATAGCCACAATTTCAAGAATCTGGTTAAAGCTGGTGATGTCGTAAAAGCCGGACAAGCTATCGGGCTGACAGGACGTACCGGTCGTGCCACTACCGAACATGTACACTTCGAAACCCGTATTAACGGGCAACATTTTAATCCGAATCTCATTTTTGACTTAAAAGAGAGAACATTGCGGAAAGAATGTATCAAGTGTACCAAGAACGGGAATAAAATCGTTGTGAAGACTCAAATTCCTGACAATCGGATTGCTCAAAATAAAAAGTAAAGGGCTATCAGTAGTTGATGAATAGCCGGGAGATTATGACAAATTATGGCACAAATTTTATGCAGACCGGCTTGTCTACTTTTATATCCTGCTGTACATCTGTTAATAGTCCTGTATCTGTATCTCTTTCATAAACTTGTATCACATTGCTATCTCTGCAAGCAACCAACAAGTATTTGCCATTAGGCGTGATGATGAAATTGCGTGGATGAATCCCTGTCAGTTGGTAGCCTGCTTTCGCCAACATTCCGTTATCCGGGTGAATACTGAATATGGCAATACCATCTGCTTTCAAACGATTGCTGGCATACAGGAATTTTCCATCCGGGCTGATATGAATGTCAGCACTTCCTTGTGCGTTTACCGTATCGGCAGCGATTGTCTGGATCTCTTTTAAATCTCCGTCTTTGTATTCAAAAGCGATTACTGTGCCCGATAACTCATTAATCAGATAGGCGTAATGACCGTTTGGCGAGAAAGTCAGATGGCGGGGACCCGAACCGGCTTTCACTTTAAAGGCAGCAGGCGATCCTTCTTTCAGAAATGCTTCCTTATTTTCTGCATTTGCAGCTGGGTTAATGATAAACTTATGTATTTGATCTGTACCCAAGTCATCGGCAAACAAGTATTTACCATCCGGAGTGATACGGACACAATGCAAATGCGGTTTCTCTTGTCTTTCCTTGTTTACTCCCGTACCTTTGAATTGTATAATATCGGAAGCGGGTAGGAGCGAGCCATCTTTTGCGATAGGGAAAACGGAGATGCTGCCGCCACTGTAGTTGGCGGTTATCACATTATTTCCACTGGCGATGATATAACAGGGATCTTCACCTCCCGTTTGCTGTGAATTTAATAGTTGCAAAGTACCTTTTTCTTTATTGAAGGCAAATGCATTGGCGGCAGCTTGCGTATTATTGAATTCACTGACTGCATAGACGAATTTCCCGTCGGCAGATGGAACAAGATAAGAAGGATTTTCAACTTCCGTGTCACTTAACGGAGTGGCAGTCCCGTCTTCTTCGTTGAAGCGGTAGCTATATATCCCTTTACTGGTTCCTGATGTGTAAGTACCCACCAACATGGTTAGTTCGTTTTCCGTTGTATCGGTTGTTTCCATAGGAGTCTTTTTTTTAGAAGTACAGCCACTGATACTGATTCCGAATATGCAAATAGCGGCAAATGCTTTGAATATAGATGTTTTAGATAGATATGTCTTAATCATAAGTAGCTTATTATTGGTTGATTTTTCATGATGCTTTTTCACCTTAAATATAAAATAGCTCCGTAAAGATAGTGCTTTGATATAATATTTGCTAACGTCTTCTCGTAAATTAGAAAACATTTCCTATCTTTGCACTCTTAGAAAGCGTTCTAAACAATCGCTATTCTGTACGAATAAAAATTTGGGGTTGACTGGATTTGACAGCGGGCAGAAATGGTAGGTAAGCATGCAGTGGGTCGGTAATTTCCACTTAAATATCAGTTATCAAAATTTTATCTGGCGAAACTAATTACGCTCTTGCTGCTTAATCGAATCACAGTAGATTAGCTTAATCCAGGCACTAGGTGCCAGGACGAGACATCACTCGGAAGCTGTTGCTCCGAAGCATTCCGGTTCAGTGGTGCAGTTACATCGGGGATAGTCAAAGGCGGCCTCGCACTTTTGATGAAACTTTAGAGGATAAGGCAGGAATTGATGGCTTTGGTTCTGTTCCTGCACGAAAATTTAGGCAAAGATAAGCATGTAGAAAGCTTATGATTTCCTCGTTTGGACGAGGGTTCGATTCCCTCCAGCTCCACAATAAATGCTGATTTTAAGTATTTTATGAGATTTGCGCCCCGCTTTACATACTAGTAATGTAAAGCGGGGTGTTTTTGTTTTATTTAATATTTCTATTTTCTGTGATATTCATCTGTTCGTCAATGCTCGGGTCGAATCGGTCGTTGTATAGGTGGCAGACGGCTTAAATGTCAAGACTGTCAAAACGGGACTGATCGGATTACTTTTCGTCTTTCTTGTTATCGAGTAGCTGTGATAATTCTTCCTCCACTTCCTCGATACTTGGCAAGGCGGATTTCAGATTTTCGGGAATGGCTTTGCTTAGCTGGTAGTCGCTTACTCCTATGGGCTGTGCATAGCCCGTCAAGGCATATTGTGCTACTACTTCATCCTTGCCTTTGCAGAGCAACAATCCTATTGTCTTGTTGTCGTTTTCACCTCTCAACTGGTCGTCTACGATGTTAATGTAGAAATTCAATTGCCCTGCATATTCTGGCTTGAATGGAGTAGCCTTTAATTCTACGACTATATAGGCGTGGAGTTTTATGGAGTATAGGATAAGGTCTGCATAAAAATCGCTGTCCCCGACTTGGAAATGTTTCTGTTTGGCTACAAAGGCGAAGCCGTTCCCCATTTCCAATAGATACCTTGTGACGTGTTCTACAAGCTGTTTTTCAATATCCCTTTCATCTGCCAGTTCTTTTGTACCTGCTACATCGAATATATACGGGTCTTTCAGCAAATAGTTGGCTAAGTCACTTTGAGGGGCGGGCAAGGTCTTTGTGAAATTGTTGACTTTCTGTGTTTCTATCTGCCGTTTGAACAGATTAGTCTCAATCTGTATCTTTAATACGTTGCTGCTCCATCCGTTTTCAACGGACTGTTTCATGTACCAATATTGAGCACCTAAGGGCAGTGAACTATCCAAAAGTATTAAGTGGCTCGCCCAGTTGATTTTACAGACAGGGGAGCTAATAAAGATGTTTTCTATTTCGCCAATGGACGTTTGCAACATGAAAGATATGGTTCTGTCTATCTCTTTAATTTGTGCAGGAAGTTCCTGCATAATTTTATTGTTTTGATTTACAGATGTTTGTATTTGCGCAGGAACTTCCTGCACAAATTGCAAGTTGTCCAATATTCTTGTAGCAGACTGCACGTTGTCTATTGTCAGGTTTTTCAATTTTACATCGCAGGAAAGCATTTTCTGTAAAACTTCCACAGAGAATGTCCGGGCAAACTGGCACATATAGGCGAGGTTTCTCGCTGAATATCCTTTCTTTTCGGGATAGTGCATCTTGATAGCCTTTGAAATCTGACTTATGACTTTTCCGCCCCAACCTAATCTTTTTTGGTGGTATAGAATGAAGTTTCCCAATTTCCAATAGTGGAACAGCATTTGTGCATTGGCTGCAACAATCAATTTCACTTGTGCATGTTCTATCTCAAAGCCTATTGCATGAATGAGGGCTTCAAAGTCTTTTCTTTCTATGGGATGGTTTGAACTTTCCATTTCTTTTATTTAATTGAATGATAAGGCAAAGGTAATTAAAATATCACAATTGATTGAGTTTGTTCATGGCAATAGAATTTACCCCTGTTACAAAACTGTAGCAAGGGTAAGTTTTTTAGTATATGGCTTTTGGATAGCCTCTTTTTATTATGGAGCCATAAATGAAGCACTCCCACCTCGCGAACCATTTATTTTTATATCCGTATCAGGCAATAATCTTTTAATACGCTCTATTCCCTCTTTAGTAATCTTTCCATATAAATTCAACGATCCGATTTTTATTTTTGATATTTCGTCCGGTATATCAATTGTATCGATAAATTGGATATCCAATCTTTTTATTTCTTTGAGCTCCAACAGTACAGCCGGAAATTCTTTTACTCTGATATTGATGCCGCTTCCCCAACCATCCTTTTGAGCATCAGCACTTAATTTACTTTTTAATCCCTCCTTATTAACGTCTTTCTTCCTGACCATCCAACCAATTTGCGGTCGCAGAGCAAAAGTCTTGCTGTTTTGCTCTAATCCAATGAAACCTGCCCAAAATTCTAATGGAGTTTCTTTGACAGCGTCGCCATATACTTCCTGATACTTTACATCTACCTTCACTATCTCATCAGGGAGACAATTTTTGCCTTCCAGCTGTTTCAGATTATTTCTTTTTCCTTCCTTATCATAAGGGAAAAACTTCACGATCCATCCATCGATAATATTCGGAGCTCCGTATCGTTTCTGTGAATGATATTTAAACATGTTGCGCCAAAAGTCCTTATTGACTTCTCCTTTAGATGCTTTGACAAATTCTTCCAAAAGAGGTTCCAATTCTGAAATCCACCAATCGAGTTTGTATTCTTTCAGGCCTCTGGCTTTGTGCAGTAGTTTTTCCCAGTCCTCCGGTTTTCCTTCGAGAGTTATTTCAGGTATTCCACAGACAATGCGTATGATTATAAACTCAAAGTAAGGTTTTACAGCTTCCATGATTGTTATTTCGGAAGCAACTTTCTCTAAAGAGGTAGTCGTTGAAAAATTGCAGGTGAGCAGCGCGGTCAGATGATTACCGGCGTATTGGGATATTTGTTCTGTAAATTGCGGAAAGATTTTCTCCCATGAAAGAGTAGGGTCCTCCAATTTTTTGTCTTCTCTGACAATTAAGGATAGTTTGCCGGAGAAATCAACAAGCTCATTTCTCATAGATTCCTGATTGGCATTGATATGGCGTGCAAATCCCTGGCTGATTAATAGCCAAATCATGTCCGGGGACAATACGAATGGCCTGTGATCCGCATAAGCCTGATACATACCATTGAAAAAAGAATTAGGGCCAAAAGAAACGAGACTGTCGGGAGATTCGCTCTTTGCAATGATATGATAAGGAACCTTGATATTCTTCTCTTTTATCTCATAAGGCTCTATGTCCATATCTGATAATATAAGACTTTCGTAAATTTCATTCGGGGAGTGTAGATGAAGTAATTCTTCAGGCTTTGAAAGCTTTTCGACCTTAAAAGTGATTCCATTTTGAGCGAATGTGGAAACACTGCAAAATATGAATAAGCAAAATAATGTGTTTTTCATAATCTTAAAGAGTTGTATGGTGGCACAAACTTATTAACTACCTCTATATTTTGAATAGACGATATGCAAATATAATATAATAAGAACTGTCTTTGACAAGATATTGAATGTTTTTTTGACTTATATCTATAAAAATCATAAGCATATTATTTCTTGAACCGATAAGCAGGATTTATTCAGGAATTTATAGTAAGTTTGCTCTGCTAATCCTAAACAATGACGCAGAGAAAGATTATACATATCGACATGGATGCCTTCTATGCCTCTGTAGAGCAGCGTGATAATCCAGAACTTCGTGGCAAGCCTTTAGCGGTAGGTCATGCTGAAGAGAGGGGAGTTGTGGCTGCTGCCAGTTATGAAGCCCGGCGTTACGGTGTCCGTTCCGCCATGGCTTCGCAAAAGGCGAAACGTCTTTGTCCCCAACTCATTTTTGTACCTGGCAGGATGGATGTTTATAAATCCGTTTCCCGTCAGATACATGAGATTTTCCACGAATATACGGATATCATCGAACCTCTGTCTCTGGATGAAGCTTTTCTGGATGTCACTGAAAATAAGAAAGATATTTCCCTGGCTGTGGATATAGCAAAGGAAATAAAGCAGAAGATTCGGGAGCAGCTCAACCTTGTTGCGTCTGCCGGAGTTTCTTATAATAAGTTTCTGGCTAAAATAGCTTCGGACTATCGTAAACCGGACGGCTTATGTACCATTCATCCGGAACAAGCCCTTGATTTTATAGCCCGTCTTCCTATCGAGTCTTTTTGGGGAGTGGGTCCGGTGACTGCAAAGAAGATGCATCTACTTGGCATCCACAATGGACTTCAACTACGGAAATGCTCTCTTGAAATGCTGACAGCCCATTTCGGGAAAGCCGGCGCACTGTATTATGAGTGCTCACGAGGAATTGACGAACGCCCTGTCGAAGCAATTCGTATCCGTAAATCCATTGGCTGCGAACGTACATTGGAACGTGATATTTCAGCCCGTTCATCGGTCATTATCGAACTATACCATGTAGCAGTAGAGCTGATTGAACGTCTTCAGCGAAAAGACTTCAAAGGCAACACGCTTACCCTGAAAATCAAGTTTCATGATTTTAGCCAGATAACCCGAAGCCTTACTCAATCGCAGGAACTCACCACCTTAGACCGGGTACTCCCACTTGCAAAAGAATTGCTTAAAAGCGTCGAATTTGAGCAACATCCAATCCGGCTCATCGGTCTTTCCGTCTCCAATCCAAAAGAGGAAGCCGATGAACAACACGGTGTCTGGGAACAGTTGAGTTTTGAATTTAGCGATTGGGATTGAAGGCGAAGAGGAAGAAATAGAGGAATGAAGAGTAAAGAATAGGGGATGAAAAAGAAGAGAATCAAAGAATGAAAAAAGAAAGAGGATAGAATATCCAAACAGATACTTTGTCTGAAGTAAAACAGATACTCTATTTGAAATAAAATAGAGCCTTTATTTGCCCTAAACAGAGCCTCTGTTTGGAATAAATAGAACCTCTATTTTCTCCAAAGGAAGCCTCTGTTTTCTAAAACTGTATCTTTGTTTTTCCGAAATGAAAACCCGGTTTCCGTGTGACTTAATTTGTTTTTATAGTGACTTAAATTGTTTCTACAATGACCTAATTTGTTTTTATAATGACTTAAAAGCCTAAAATATAGCAATTAAGAGTACTATTTTTGAACTATGTACTTTTTTGTCATCAGGTTCGTATGATTTACTCACCTCATTTTTTATCAGATACGTTATCTTTGCAATACTTAAATGAATGAAAATACCATGAATCGAATGAAACATTTATTTTGTGTTCTTTTACTAGCAGCTTTAGGAAGTTTTTCTTTCAAGGCAAACGCTTACACCGAACGCAATATGCTGCAAAAAGCGGTAGACAAAACTACGTTGAAAAACGTGTTGGTAATGAAACAAGCATGGGTGCCTTATCCTGCTTATACAGATCGCGCCGCCTGGGATTCTTTGATGGGCCCCAATAAGCAACGCCTCATCGAAGCCGGCGAAAAACTCCTCGACTATAAATGGCAACTGATACCTGCCACCGCTTATCTGGAATACGAACGCAGCGGTAACCGTAAAATAATGGAAGTCCCTTATGACGCCAACCGCCAGGCACTTAACGCCTTGATGCTCGCCGAACTGGCCGAAGGAAAAGGGCGTTTTATCGACCAATTACTGAACGGAGCATATATGAGCTGCGAAATGAATTCATGGGTTCTATCCGCACACTTGCCCCGTCAGAGCAGCAAACGTTCACTTCCCGACTTCCGCGAACAGATTATCGACCTCGGTTCAGGCGGATACGGAGCTTTAATGGCTTGGGTACACTATTTCTTCCGCAAACCATTCGACAAAATCAATCCTGTGGTATCCTTTGCAAATGCGTAAAGCAATCAAAGAACGTATTCTCGATCCGTATATGAACGACGACGAAATGTGGTGGATGGCTTTTAACTGGAAACCGGGAGAAATCATCAACAACTGGAATCCCTGGTGTAACTCCAATGCCCTGCAATGTTTTTTACTGATGGAGAACAATAAGGATAAGTTGGCGAAAGCTGTTTATCGCTCCATGCAGTCAGTCGATAAGTTTATCAACTTCGTGAAATCCGATGGTGCCTGTGAGGAGGGAACCTCTTACTGGGGACATGCCGCCGGAAAGCTCTATGACTATTTGCAGATACTCTGATGGCACAGGCGGTAAACTGTCTCTGTTCAACGAACCGATGATTCGCCGGATGGGAGAATATATGTCCCGCTCATACGTAGGCAATGGCTGGGTGGTGAATTTTGCTGATGCATCGGCACAAGGCGGGGGCGATCCTTTGTTAATCTATCGCTTCGGTAAAGCTGTAAACAGCGATGAAATGATGCACTTTGCCGCATACCTGTTGAATGGAAGAAAACCGTATGCTACCATGGGCAACGATGCTTTTCGTTCGCTTCAATCTCTACTTTGCTGTAATGAGCTGGCAAAAGCAACTCCGAAACATGATATGCCGGATGTAACCTGGTATCCCGAAACGGAATTCTGTTATATGAAGAATAAGAACGGTATGTTTGTTGCCGCTAAAGGCGGATTTAATAACGAAAGCCATAACCACAACGATGTAGGAACCTTCTCTTTATATGTAAATACAATTCCTGTGATTATTGATGCCGGTGTAGGTACATATACCAAACAGACGTTCGGCAAGGACCGCTATACCATCTGGACCATGCAGAGCAACTATCATAACTTGCCGATGATTAACGGAGTACCGCAGAAATTCGGGCAGGAGTATAAAGCTACCAATACCGTTTGCAATGAGAAGAAACGGATGTTCTCTACGGATATAGCTACTGCTTATCCGGCAGAAGCGAAAGTGAAAAGCTGGGTTCGCTCTTATGCTCTTGATGATAAAAAACTCATTATTGGTGATATTTATACGTTGGATGAGGCTATTGCTCCTAATCAAATGAACTTTTTAACTTGGGGCAATGTGACTTTCCCGTCAGCCGGAAAAATCCGCATCGAAGTAAAGGGACAAAAGGTGGAAATGAACTATCCGTCGCAGTTTAAAGCCGAACTGGAAACAATCAAACTGGATGATCCGCGCCTGTCTAACGTATGGGGAAAAGAGATTTACCGCATCACACTAAAGACTGAAGAAAAGAAAGTGACTGGTAAATATGGATTTGCTATTCAACAAGTGAAGTAGGGTGAAATAGATTTTTAAAGCTAGAAAAAATAAAGTATAAACAATTAAATCACAGTAAGATGAAAAAAGTATTATTTGCCGGGCTTTTGGTCCTTGCAGGAGTAAGCGTAAGTGCGCAGAACCTGATAAAAAACGAAAAATTCGCCACTGAAGTAAAGACTAAAGTGACTAATGCCAACAAAGCTACCGCAGGAGAGTGGTTTATCATGAATAATGAAGCTGACGGTGTAACTACTATTGCTTGGGAAGAAACAGGAGATGCCAAATATCCGAATGCAATGAAATTGATAACCGGTGCCGAAAAGAATCTCTTGGTATAAAGCTTCTGACAACGTATTACCGATGGTTTGGACAAAGGTATCTATGTTCTTACTTTCTATGCAAAAGCTAAAGAAGCAGGAACTCCGGTCAGTGTATACATCAAACAGACCAATGAGGAAAAGAATGATAATGGTAAGTACAATACTACTTCATGCGTAGAGACTATGACGCAGATGCTCAACCAAATGCTTCGGGCGCACAATACAATTTTAAAATTAAAGATGCCGGTAAATGGACTAAAGTAGTGGTTTATTATGATATGGGACAAGTGGTTAATGCAATTAGCAGCAAGAAAGCAAATGCTAACTTGAAGTGTCTGATACAGACGATGATGCTGCTATTCTGAAAGATTGTTATGTGGCTATTCTTTCCCAGAACAAAGGTGGCGTTGTAGAAATCAGCGACGTGACATTGAAAAGAAATAAAGAGCAAAGGATTTTATAGTAGGTTAACAAAAAATAGGGCAGTGAAGTAGTGATACTTCGTTGCCCTATTTCTTTTGTTAATATGAATATAATGGAGAGTTCCGATTAAATAAATGTATGAAACAGTCAATCTCCCTTTGGGACTGATTTCATGCGATTTATTGAATACCGAGTTTCTTCTTCAGTTCCTTAGGCAGAGAATCTTTGTGTACCATCACGCAGATTGTTTTAGCACGTACATAGCTTTCAGACATATTCAGATAACCTCCGGATTTGTTGCTTCCGCTCCCGTGAATTCTTGGTGATATAATATTTAGTACCATTCTGATCTTTACAATACCGGTGATGTGCATCAGGTGGTCGTCAGTTGTCACAAACTTCTCGTAACCATCCTGACGGATTTCCGGTGTTACGTTGATTTCCGGATAAGGATGTTCAAACTTGAACACTTCGTCCATTCGTTGATATTTTGGCATTTTCTCAAAACGGGCACGGTCGGTAGTCGAGTAATCTTCACATCCTCCACTTGCGGGTTAATGGCGATTCCGTTCTTGAAAGAGAAACCCTGTTCGCTTACGTCACCATCCCAACATACGGTATATCCTTTGTTTAGTGCATAGTCGATAGCCCCGACCAGTTCGTCCAACGGAAGATTATACATCGGCTGGTTTTCCCAGTTGTCGGGAACTTCAGGTGAGAATGTCTCATAATAAGGCTTGTGAGTGAAACTAGTCAAGTTCAACGTAATCATCCATATTCAATCCCAGACTTTCTGTGAAAGATTGAGGAGTATATTCTTTTCCTTTATAAGTGAATTTTCGGGAACTTTGCCCAGATAAATATCGAACAGATTATTAATAAGCGCATCAAATTGCGGAGTACGCTTTTAGATTCAATATTTGCGTCTACCAATGCTTTGAGGTAGCGTGACAATGCTCCGTGATTGTGGTCTTTCTTATCGCCCAGCAATCCGGTGTACACTTCTTCGGAACGATTCCCGCTCTTATAAGCGTTTTGAAAGTGTGTGCCAAACTTCCTTCACCGATACTTCCTTTACCACGACGGAGATAATTGTCCTCCATCTGATTCATGTACTTTTGGCGGACGATAAACATTTCCGAGAGATCATATTCTCCTTTTCCCATTCGGAGCAGTTCCGACTCCATGAAAGAAGCGGTGGCAAGCACCAACAGGTTCCTGTGGAACCCTGATCTTTAACAGGCGTTGCTTGGTGAGATACAACGGTTGTGAACTCATAACAGGTGTTTGTGCAAAGAGGTTACGACCAATATGAGGAGCGCAACCGACATAAATAGCTTTTTCATAATGTGTTTTATTATCTTTCTTCTGCAAATGTATAAAAAAAGCGAGGATACTCGAAAGTTCCTCGCTCATTTATTATAATTAGTGTGTTTATTTACATGGCAACCTGCTGTGACAGCAGTTTTTGAAGTTTACCGTTTAATGTTTGGCACATGGCACCATTTCCCATTGCTTGATAGCGTTTAATACGGTACTGTAACATCATAATTTTTTCATTTGCATTCTTTTCATAATTTGTTTTGCCCTCCACGTTTTGAAGAGCGGTTTTACATCTTGTTTTCTCTAATAACACTGCAAAGATACAAATTGTTTTCGAATTATATGCTGTAAAACATAAAAATCTTCTTTCTTTGAATTTTCTTTTATAAGGGTTCGAACACGGTCGATGTTACAAACCTTGTTACAAAATTCCCGGATTTTCCCATCAATGACAATATTATTCTTATCTATCACATTTTTATGTACTTATCTAGGTATTCAGAAAATATTCTTCTATTTTTGTCAGTCAGCAACCTTATTAATAGAATAAACCAAACACTTATATGAAAACATTCACCCATCTTTTGTGCGTCCTGATTTTGTCGATTGTACTGTTTGCTTGTAACAATGTTCACTTCCTCAAAGAAGAATCCTACCAGAATCAAGTAGCTCAAGACTTTGAGCAGAAAAAACAGGCACTTCCTCATGGAGATTTATTTGCAATCTTTGCCGATTCTATTTTGTCAGTCTACGAGCGCGAAGCATTGATGTTTCTCTACGCTTATATGCCGATAGGGGATGTGACGGACTATCCGGGAGATTATTACTTGGAGAATGTCCGGTTGTCGAAGCAGACACGTGACGAGATGCCTTGGGGCAAAGAGATTCCCGATGAAGTGTTCCGTCATTTTGTTCTGCCGATCCAGTGAATAACGAGAATCTGGATGATTCCCGTCGTGTGTTTTATGATGAACTAAAAGACAGAGTGAAGGGACTGCCGATGAAAGACGCGATATTGGAGGTGAACCACTGGTGTCACGAGAAAGTAGTCTATCGTCCGAGTGACGCGCGTACCAGCTCACCGTTGGCATCAGTCAAAACAGCGTATGGGCGTTGTGGCGAAGAGTCTACATTTACGGTGGCTGCGCTCCGGGCAGTCGGTATTCCGGCACGGCAAGTGTATACGCCCCGCTGGGCGCATACGGATGACAATCATGCTTGGGTGGAAGCATGGGCGGATGGACATTGGTACTTCTTTGCAGCTTGTGAACCGGAACCGGTTTTGAACCTGGGATGGTTTAATTCTCCTGCCAGTCGGGGAATGTTGATGCATACTAAGGTTTTCGGACGTTACAACGGTCCGGAAGAGATTATGCTTGAGACACCGAATTATACAGAAATTAATGTGATTGATAATTATGCCCCTACTGCTAAAGCTATCGTAACGGTGGCGGATGCCGAAGGCCAACCGGTAGCAGATGCCAAAGTCGAATTTAAGATATACAATTATGCGGAGTTCTATACAGTAGCCACGAAATATACAGATGCAGAAGGGGAAAGCCAGCCTGACTGCCGGTAAAGGAGATATGTTGGTTTGGGCATCCCGCAACGGACAATTTGGTTATGCCAAAATCTCATTTGGAAAAGATGATGCATTGCAACTCTCTTTAAATAGGAAAGAAGGTGAAGCCTACTCCTTGCCAATGGATCTTGTACCTCAGGTGGAAGGAGCGAATATTCCGAAGTCACTCCCGAACAACGGGCGGAAAATGATCGGCGGATGGCGCAGGAAGATTCAATCCGCAATGCGTATGTAGCAACAATGATGACGGAAAAACAGGCCAAAGAGTGGATAGATAAACTATATGGAAATACCTTACAATCGGAAAAGAAAGAAAAATTAGTAAACTTCCGGTTTTCGCGAGGAAACCACCAAACCTTGAAAGACTTCCTTTCAGCTATCCGAAAAGAAAGACGCTGTTTCATGGGAAGAAATACGGGCTATATGGATATTAGAGAGTCTTTCGGCTAAAGATCTCCGCGATGTAACTCTGGATGTATTGAATGATCATCTGCTGACTAATATTTCGGATTGGGAGAAGATAGAGACTGATTTATTTAAAAGAATGTACCTCAATCCTCCTCGTATAGCCAATGAAATGTTGACTCCTTATAAAAAGGTACTTCGTGAAGCCATTGAAAAAACAGTGTACCAGTCTGTGCCCGATAGCATGAAACGTGATCCCAAAGTATTAATAGAATGGTGCAGAAAAGAGATTAAAATCAATAATGAACTGAATTCCCAACAGATTCCTATCTCTCCGATGGGAGTATGGAAAGCACGGGTGGCTGATGAAAAGTCGCGTGATATATTTTTTGTGGCAGCTTACCGGAGCATGGGATGGGCGTCCGCTGCCTGGATTGATGAAGTGACCGGAAAGGTGCAGATTCTAAATGAAGAATTTGCAAAGGAAGATGTCAACTTCGATACGGCAGAAGCTGCACAGTCTCGAAAGGGAGTGTTACAAGCAACTTACACGCCTATCCGTTCTGTGGAAGATCCTAAATATTATTCGCATTTCACTCTTTCCAAGTTTAAAAACGGCACATTCCAGTTACTTAATTATGACGAAGGAGAGACGGATATGGGGGATGGAACTACCTGGCGTAATTTATTAAAATATGGGAGAGAGCTTGATGAAGGCTATTATATGATGGTGACCGGAACTCGGTTGGCAAGTGGCGCGGTGCTTTCCAACAGTACATTTTTTACTATAGAACCCGGTAAGACAACCACCGTTGACCTTGTGATGCGTGAAAGCAAAGATCAGGTGCAAGTGATCGGCAATTTTAATTCGGAAGCGACCTATCGTCCGGTTGACAGCACTGAACAGCGGAGTATTCTGCAAACCTGCGGACGTGGCTATTTTGTAGTAGCTGTGCTTGGAGTGGGGCAGGAACCTACCAATCATGCGCTAAGAGATATAGCCGCTTTGGGCAATGACTTCGAACAATGGGGGCGTAAGATGGTCTTTCTTTCCCTTCGGAAAAACAATACAAAAATTTAATGCCGACGAATTCAAAGGACTTCCGTCTACCATCACCTACGGTATTGATGTCGATGACAGCATCCGCAAAGAAATAGTGCAGGCTATGAATTTGAACAATTCTATTCTGCCGGTGTTTATCATTGCAGATACATTTAATAGGGTAGTCTTTGTTTCTCAAGGATATACAATCGGTTTGGGTGAGCAATTGATGAAAGTTGTACATGGGTTATAGAAAAGAGGAGGTATACAATAATCGTTAATTATTGCCATTAATGCGTTTTTCGAAAAGAATGATTACGTTTGCAGCAAATTATGACTAAGTACATTTTTTGCATATTAGCATGTGCATTTCTGGTATTGGGATTTAGTAATGTTTCCAATAAAGAATTGCAGGGATTTCAGAAAAAAACTGAAACCTCGTCTAATGACATGCGATATGAAGCAGTGTCATGCTGTTGCGTTTCTTCTGCCGGCTTCGACAAGCCAGGTAAAGATTCTCATTCGCAGTTTGTTGACGAGACATCCACTTGTAATGTTAGTGACTGCATTTTTGACAATATCTCTTTTCCGAGAAGCATTGTTCCTTTCAAGAACCTGAAGTTCAATACCAATACTGTCATTATACAGATATTGAGCTCTCTGAATGTTATGCTTCCGGAGAATCGTTTGGGGCATACCGGCCTTGATGTCAATTACACTAAATATTCATGTAAGTATTACGTCTATACATTGGCGCATATTCTCATTTAGACTATATTCTGATCTTTGGGTAAGGTGAGGTGCCTATTCAGATCCTCCATCTACCATCATTTCCTTTATTTATTATCTTAGTTTTATTCATGTTAACATGGAAAACAAAGAATGTATTTCCTATGACTTGGAACAAAGGACGGATATTGATGTGTCTGTCTTTAAGGATTAAAATATTGTGTTCCCGTTGTGAAACGGGAGTTACGTCGTATAAAAGCAAGGATATTTGAATAAGATTATACAACCTAATTTTTTATATTACTATGATTCATTTATTACTATCTACTCTTGCGATGATGGGGCTTACGTTCCTCATCGGTTTTTTTGTCGCTGCGGTCATTAAGTTGATTGCCTATGCGGCCGATTCATTTGATTTTATAGTTCCCACCGTTTGAGCTACTCCGTTTGCGACGCTGGCGTCAGCATCGGCAAAAGGTGGAGAGATTAGTCCGACAGATTCCCATTGCAGATGAAGATGCTTTGGGAGATTTCCGTGAAGATTACAGTAAGGGGATCGACAGAAACTTTACTGGCTATTCCGGCTATTATCATGGCGTGAGTCCGGGAGCTTCTGAAAATAATCTGATGAATTATTATTATTCACAGGATACCCGCGAATTCTTTCTTCGGGAAGAAGAGCAGGCACATGTCAATAAAAGAACTCAAAGAAACTTACTAGCAACAAACAATAAAAGAAAACTAATTTATGGAAAATATAGATTTTGCTACCTTGTTTCAAGGTATTGGTACAATGATGGCAAGCGGATGGGTACTTGCTTCTGCAAGAGTTTTTTTAGTACTTCTCGGTTTGTTACTGATCTATTTAGGCTGGAAAGGTATACTCGAACCGATGGTAATGATTCCGATGGGATTGGGAATGGTAGCTATCAACTGCGGAACCCTCATTATGCCCGACGGTACACTGGGCAATCTCTTTCTCGATCCAATGCTTTCAGATACGGATCAATTAATGAATACTATGCAGATAGATTTCCTGCAACCTGTTTATACCCTGACGTTTAGTAACGGGCTGATAGCTTGTTTTGTCTTTATGGGTATCGGGACGCTTCTGGATGTCGGCTTCCTGCTTCAGAAACCATTTGCAAGTATATTTCTGGCTTTGTGCGCAGAGCTGGGCACTTTCCTGACAGTACCTATTGCTTCTGCTCTTGGTCTGACTCTGAAAGAAAGTGCATCTGTGGCTATGGTGGGTGGAGCCGACGGACCAATGGTGTTGTTTACTTCGTTGGCATTGGCAAAACATCTCTTTGTTCCTATTACGGTGGTTGCTTATCTTTATTTGGGCTTAACGTATGGAGGCTATCCTTACTTGGTAAAACTGTTGGTTCCCAAACGCTTCCGCGCTATTAAGATGGTGACAAAGAAAGCTCCGAAGAATTACGACGCTAAAGTGAAACTGGCTTTCTCTGCTGTTCTTTGTGCTATTCTCTGTTTCTTGTTCCCGGTAGCTTCTCCTTTGTTTTTCTCTTTGTTCCTGGGTGTTGCTGTTCGTGAGTCGGGTATGAAACATATCTATGATTTTGTGAGTGGTCCGTTGCTTTATGGCTCCACTTTTATGTTGGGCGTACTGCTGGGTGTACTTTGTGATGCACATCTGTTGCTCGATCCGAAGATTTTGAAACTATTAGTATTAGGTATTGTAGCATTATTACTTTCCGGTATCGGAGGAATAATCGGAGGATATATCATGTATATTATTAAACGGGTAATTACAATCCGGTAATCGGTATTGCAGCTGTTAGCTGTGTACCCACTACCGCGAAGGTTGCACAAAAGATTGTAAGCAAAGATAATCCGGACTCATTTGTTCTGGGAGATGCTTTGGGAGCTAATATCTCGGGAGTAATTACTTCGGCTATTATTACTGGTATTTATATTACGATAATTCCATATTTATAAATAAAAGTATAACAGTTTCTTGAGATACTGTTGGTAATGATGCAAAAAAAGAAATGGTGAACAAAAGGCTTGAAGGCTGTATGTTCACCATTTCTGTCTTGTATTAGTACTATTATGAAAAGATATCCCATCCCTTGCTGCCATATTTATCCATGTAAAGCGGCATCAATCGTTTCTTTTACTCTTCGTATGGAAGTTACGTTTCGTTCGTATTCGTTGATGTGTACCGTGCCTCCCATGGAGACGGCTTCATTTTTGAATATCATTTCGCTCTGAATACTTTCACGTGCCGAGAAATGAAACTCGTTGATTCCGGTTTCTGCGGCAATGCGTGCGATATTATTTTCATTTACTCCGCATCCGGCGAGTAATGTGATTCTTCCGGTAGCCTGTTTCTGTAACTCTTCTAAAGGGGATTCCTGTTCAGCCGTAGATTGCTGGCCGGAAGTCAGAATACGGTTACATCCCAGTTTGATGATCTGTTCTAATGCTCTATGCGGGTTACGGCATACATCAAATGCCCGGTGAAAAGTCACAGATAGCCCTTGAGCTGCTTCCATTAGTTTCTGCATTACTGGCAAGTCTACTTTACCCTCTGCTGTCAGACAACCGAATACCACTCCGTCTGCCCCTAATTTTCTCGCCATTTCGATATCTTTCAGCATTGTCCGGATTTCGATATCCGAATACAGAAAATCTCCTCCACGAGGCCGGATAATAACGTGTAGTCGGGTATGAGTCAGTACTTCCCTTGCGATGGTGATCTCACCATAGGAGGGTGTTGTTCCACCTTCCGGTATTCCGGCACACAGTTCCACACGGTCTGCTCCACCTTCCTGTGCGGCCAGGCAACTTTCCACTGAATTGGTACAAATCTCAAATTGATACTTTCCCATAGTTATGATATTAAAAAAGGGCGAATTTCTTCGCCCTTATATGAATCTTCTTTTGAATCGTTACGTTATTTAGCGAAACTTACCGCACGTGTTTCACGGATGACGGTAATCTTCACTTGTCCCGGATAAGTCATTTCATCCTGGATCTTCTTGGCGATTTCACCTGACAGGCTTTCTGTCTGCTTGTCGTCAATCTTATCTGCACCAACGATAACGCGGAGTTCGCGTCCTGCCTGGATAGCATACGTCTTTGTTACACCCGGATAAGCCATTGCCAGCTGTTCGAGATCGTTCAGACGCTTGATATAAGCCTCTACGATTTCGCGGCGTGCGCCCGGACGTGCACCGGAGATGGCGTCACATACCTGTACGATAGGAGCCAGCAAACTGGTCATTTCCGTTTCGTCGTGGTGAGCACCGATAGCGTTGCAGATATCCGGTTTTTCTTTGTATTTCTCGGCAAGTTTCATACCCAGCAATGCGTGTGGCAATTCTGGTTCTTCATCAGGCACTTTACCGATATCATGCAGCAAACCTGCACGTTTTGCTTTCTTCGGGTTCAGTCCCAGTTCCGATGCCATCACAGCACAAAGATTGGCTGTTTCGCGGGCATGCTGCAACAAGTTCTGGCCGTATGAAGAACGATATTTCATCTTACCGATGATACGGATCAATTCAGGGTGCAGACCATGAATACCCAAGTCGATGGTAGTACGTTTACCCGTTTCGATAATTTCTTCTTCCACCTGTTTGCGTACTTTAGCTACTACTTCCTCAATACGGGCCGGATGGATACGTCCGTCAGTCACAAGCTGATGCAGGGCCAAACGGGCAATTTCACGGCGAACCGGGTCGAAGGCAGAAAGAACAATTGCTTCCGGGGTATCGTCTACAACGATTTCAACACCGGTAGCAGCTTCCAGAGCACGGATATTACGTCCTTCACGTCCGATAATACGTCCCTTGATTTCATCCGATTCGATATGGAATACTGTAACAGAGTTTTCAATGGCAGTTTCCGTAGCCACCCGTTGGATAGACTGGATAACGATACGTTTAGCTTCTTTGCTGGCAGTTAATTTAGCATCATCCATAATGTCGTTGATGAATGATTGTGCCTGCGTTTTAGCTTCTTCCTTCAGTGATTCTACCAGGCGTTCTTTGGCCTCTTCGGCAGACAATCCGGAGATAGCTTCCAGTTTATCAATTTCCTGCTGTTGCAGTTTATCGAGTTCTTCCTTTTTCTTATCAACAATCACAAGTTGCGCTTCCAGATTCTCTTTTACCGCTTCGGCTTCCATCTTTTTACGTTGGATTTCTTCCTGACGCTGGCTAAGTACCATTTCACGTTGCTTCAACTTGTTTTCCGCTTGCTGAATCTTCTGATTCCGCAATGCTACCTCCTTTTCAAGATCCGCTTTCTTATTCAGGAATTTCTCCTTCACTTCCAGCAGCTTGTTTTTCTTAATTACTTCCGCTTCCGTCTCCGCTTCTTTCAGGACATTATCGTATTTGGATTTCAGTACATACCGGAATAGTATATATGAAAGGACTCCTCCTACGATGAAGCAAGCAATTGCTGTTGCTATTATTGCTATCATTCTACATTTAATTTAAGTATATAAATAAAAACGCACCGCCAAATATCAAAGCAATTATTTTTGCTTGGATATTGTGCAGTGCGTGGTTGTTTTATCTCTTATCAGCGAATAGCCGGTCGGGATTTATTCTTCCTTAAAATAATCCTCCAGCAATTCTGTCAGTTCTTTTACCTTCTCCACATAGGGGCTGGTATCATTACGTTGCATCAATTGCAGTCTCTCTAACGAGAACTGATAGGCTACCATGGCAATAATTTTTTCGGGTTCCAGATTTTTATAGACTTCCCGATACTTATTAAGCCTGATATTTACCTGCTTGGCGGCTTCCCGTACCATTTGTTCTTCCTCACGGTTGATGGTTAACGGTAGTTTGAGTCTGCTATCTGCAGGTTTATCTTTATTTTATCGTTCATACATCTTCTTCTTATTCATTCAACAAAGCGATGCATTTATCGACTTCACGCACTAATTTTGACAATCGCAGCTTCGTCTCTTTTACGTCGCTGCCGTTAAGGCTGATTGCCGTAGCTGTTTTTAGGTTTGTATAGCTGACTTCCAATTCATCGTATTGAGCTTGTACCTTCTCGTTTTTCAGCTTTTCATTTTCGAGAAGCTTCTTCAACTCGGCATTTTCACGCTTTAGTTCATCGTGCAAATAAATCAAATGCCGTAGTTGCGTTTCAAAGGAATTCAATAACTTTTTTTCTTCTTCTGTCATCACTACACCAAAATTGTACACAAAAATACGATTAACTCTGATATTACAAAAACTTTTCGGGAGAAAATGTTCTTTTTCGTCTAAATTAGCTATGAACGGAGAGGAAAGTAGAGTATTAATAGAATGTAAGTGTCGATTGCTTTTATAATATTAAGATATGTACAAGAATATGTTTTAATTATATTCTTAAACAATACTCCTCATAATACGTGCCATTCTTATTATAGTTTGGTCAATTTTGTGACTTTCTCTCTAATGTCAAATCTTGATCGGATAGATTCCTCTTAATCATTAATATTCATACTACTTTTATTAAATAATCTATACATGTGTGGATTGGCGGAGTAAAAGCTAATCTAATGGCAGAATGGGATGAGTGAAATGTAATATTAAAAAATAGAAATGATAGAATTATGGCAAACAATGAAAAAGTATGGACAATAGCGAGAAACGCGGCATTTCGGGTCGATTTTATAACAAATGGAAGGGAATTGCATTTATACACGACTGTGATTTATTCAGCTATGATGTGGGGGTGGGGCAAACGCATTGAGGAGAAAGAAAAAGAAGCCTTGCAAAATGACAAATTAATGAAATAATAACACCAAAAACTAATGCAATGATGGATAAAATTTTGGGAATCAGAGAATTGATATCTGTACATACACAGATATCTGAATTAGAGAGAAAAGAAGCAGAGCTGGCTACTCCAATGCTTACTGACTTGGAATATATTCCGCAAATCTTCGAATGGTTCTGTGAATTATCTGGTTATAATGGAGATGGAGGTAAGCTTAATACTGATAAAAAAATGCAGTTTCTGATTATCATTATTTTCTTTTATTCCCCTATTAGCTTGACCGGACATAGAATACCAAATGGCATTCGGGATATATTGACGGAATTATTCGGATATAAGTCCAAGTCCGCAGTGTCTAATCTTTTAAAGAATCTGGTACCCACTTATGATAATTACAGAGTATTTAAAGAAGAGGTAGATCTTATTTATGCTAGTATATGGAAGCAGTTAGAAGGGCGAGGAATGTTGCCTTACATTCCTATTTTATGACTTTCGTTGAGATGTCACAGTTAGGAGAACTGAAAATAGTACAGTTGTCAATAATGGCAGTACTTTTACCAGCGAATTAGAAAACAAGGTTTCTGCAGAAACTGCAAAAAAGAAAAGATCAAAAGCTAGCTTTTTTATATATAATTTATTTAATTAAAAATTTAAACAATTTGAATTATGGCACAATTATCTTGGGGAAAACCCACCATTGAGTTTGGAAAATGTGGAGCTAACGGAGCTGCACCTACAACATGGACAAAACTTGCGTATGACCCGGTAGAAAGTTCAACCAAACTTACTCCTACTAAAGGCGAAAAGAAAGAAGCTAAAGTAGAAGGAGGCGAAAATGAAGCTGTTAAGTATGCAAGAAATACCTATGCATTCGAGTTTGAAATCCGTGCTGCAAAGGATCGTGAGAAACCGATTGAAGATTCAGATGGAGTAGTTGAGGGCGAATATGCTTTCCGTCTTACTCCTGAAGATACCACTTGCGAAGGTATCTTGATTGAGCGCTCTGTGGTTTCTCTTGAGGAATCTTATGACACTGCCGAAGGTAAGAAATGGAAATACACTGTAGACGTGTTGAAACCGGCATCGGGCAACCAGGTGAAACCGTATCTTGCACCTGCGGTGTAATGAACTGATTCTCTAACCTTGAGGGTGTGTCTTCATGATGCACCCTCTTTTTTATCAATAACGCTATGAATATCAATAAAGAAATCGAAATCAGCATCTCTGATGCTATTATCGAGAAGCCTATCCGCTTTAGTGTAGGTAAGTATTCTTTTAGTCTTTACCCATCTACATTGGGCAGGATGCAGATCCTTAAGAATCTCTACCTTGCCATGAATATCAATACGAAACTATTGTCACTCAATCCGTTTGCTGAAGCTCTGAGGGGCTGTCGGTATAAACAGGAAACCGTCTGTCAAATTATTGCCTACTCTACCTTCAATGAGAAAAGGGATGTCATGGATTTTAAGAAAGTTTCTCAGCGTGCCATTTTTTTTAGAAAGAAAGTGTCTGTTAATGACTTAGCTACCCTGTTGACTGTCATTCTCTCTGCCGATAAGGTGGAGGAATATATTCATTACTTCGGTCTCGATGCCGACCGCAAGTTGAAGGCGCAAATCAACCATATCAAAGGTGAGGGGCATAGTGTCACCTTTGGTGGAAAAAGTATTTATGGCTTGTTAATAGACTTCGCCTGTCAGCGCTATGGGTGGACGATGGATTACGTGTTGTGGAGTATTAGCTATGTTAACTTGAGCTTGTTATTGGCAGACGCTATCACGACAGTGTATCTAAGTGACGATGAACGCAAGAAATTGGGTAGGGGAGATGGGGAAGTGATCAATGCGGATGACCCTGCGAACCGAGACTTGGTACGGAGAATGATTAGTGAATAATAATTTAAAAATAAGAAGTATTATGGCAAATTTAAATTTTAAAATAGAAGGTAATAGTGAATCCTTTATCAAGGAAACGGAACAGATAGATTCGTCTATACGTACACTTGCAACAGATATAGAGAAACAAGAACAAAGAACTGGTGAATCATTTAAGACAATAACTGCTAGTCTTGCTTCCATAGGGATTATTGCCGGTTTGGGTTGGTCGGGAGTTTTTCGTGGCATAAAGACAGCGGCTAGTAAAGCTATTCCCGTTTTGGGTACTATTTCTACGTTAGCAGATATTTATTCCCTTATAACGTCTCTCACCAAAGCACAGCGAGGAGAGCAGAATAAATTGAACGACAGTATGGATGTTTTTAATAGAATTGTACAGAATCATGCTGCCCAGCCGATAGCTACCATCGAGCAGTTGTCTACCGAGTTTCAATCGCTGGGTGACAATATGGACGCTCAGCGGCAATTCATTGTCAAGAATAAAAAGGCTTTTGATGAATTGGGCGTGTCTATCCGTAATGGGTATGATGCTCAACAGTTGTTAGTTGACAATAAAGATACGTTTATTGCAGCTCAAATTGCCAAAGCTACCTCTTTGGCCTACCAAGATAAGAGGAAGGAAGTAGCAGCTAGATTAGCAGGTGCATCTATGGCAGTTGGCAGAAAAGAGAAAGATGATGCTGTGGGTATGGAATACAAGGCACCTGTAGGGGGGGAAGGTCATGATATCATGAAAGCCAACGAAAGACTCAAGAATATCCGTGATGCTTTGTACACTTTTTCTAAAGAAGAGGTCGAAGCATCGAAGAAAGAAATGGAAGAACTGATGTTGCTAAGTTTACAAAGTGAAAAGGAGGCGTCGGATCTGATGGCAGGGTTGGGTGTCGCTCCGAAAGCGCCTCAACCTCGGACTGCCAATGCCCGGCAAATGGTTGTCACTCATCAAAAAGAGCAGCAAACGTTGATATCCGAGAAAGAGGAAACTGAACGACAGGGGAAAGCCAATATCGAATCTGAAAAACAAGCCATGATCGAGTATTTGAAAATCTATGGCACGTATCAGCAGCAGAAATTGGCTATGGCTCAAGACTATGCGGAAAAGATAAGAAAAGCAACAGCGGAACATGGAGCAGAAAGCCCGGAAGTGAAAACACTTGAGCGACAACGTCAGAAATCGACTGCCCAACATGAAACGGCAGCAATGCAAGCCAATATTGACTGGGTGACTGTTTTTAGTGAGTTTGGCGGTATAGCGAGCAGCTATATTCAACCGGAGTTGGACAAGGCTAGAGCCTATACGCAAACTAAAGAGTTTACGAATACGAATGTTGAGGCCCAAACTACATTTTTAAGTTCTATTGAAAAGATGGAAAGTATCTTAGGTGAACCTGGAGGGAACAGTTTTAAGAAACTGGGACAGGATGTTCAGATATATCAGGATTCGCTTCGTGCACTCAACGAGGCCAAAGCAGAAGAGGCGGTAGCTATTGAAAAACTCGTCAAAGCGCAAGAGGATTATGAGCAAGCGCTAAAGAAAGGTAGCCAAGCAGAACAGGATGCTGCTAAAGAAACTCTAAACGCAGCGAAGAGAAATGCTGATGAGGCATCGAATCATGTACAAGAGCAGACAAGTGTCGTCACGCAGAACAATCAAAGTTTATCCGAAACTGCCACGAATCTCAAAAAGAATATGGATAATGTTGTTCAAGGACTATCCAAATTGTCTTCCGGTAGTTTGAGTGGTGCGTATAGTGGGATTATTCAGGCGTCTAATGGGATGAAGGACGCGATAGGAAAAACGTCTGAAAATTTGAGAGAAGTTCCTATTATTGGATGGATTTTGTCTATCATTGATGTGCTTAAAGATGGTTTGAGCAATTTGGTAGGCGGACTGCTGGATGCAGTGTTCAATGCCATTTCCGGTATTCTTGATGATGTACTGTCGGGAGACTTGTTCGTCACTATTGGAGAATCTCTTCTCTCGGGGATTAGTAAAATATTTGATGCTATTTCTTTCGGCGGGTTTAGTTCTTTGATGGATTCTATTAATGGTAGCAATGCCAAGGAAGTGCAACAGGCGATTGATAAGTTGACGGATCGGAATGAAATATTGGGAAAATCGATAGATCGACTGACTACGGTGATGGATGACGCGGCTGGAGGAGAAGTGATAAATGCTTACAAAGAAGCAAAAGCTTATCAAGAAGAACAAAATGACAATATGCGTCAGATAGCGAAGGAGCAAGCGAGGTATAGCAGTAGCCACCATAGTTGGAACTACTATATGGAATGGACTGCGGAGCAGTTGGATTGGGCACGTAAGAATGTAGACAGTAATTTTTCGGGTACAGAATCTTTATGGGACTTAAGCCCCGAAGATATGAACCTTCTTTTGAGTAATGCCAGTATCTATGAGCAGATTAAAAGTGCAGGAAAGGGAGGTTATGGTGAGCGTGTGATGAAAAAGTTGGAAGACTTTGCTGATCAAGCAGGAAAGTTAGATGAACTTACAGACAAGGTCCATACATCCCTCATGCAGATGTCATTTGATTCTCTCCGGGATAGCTTTCTCAATTCTTTGATGGATATGGATAAGGATGCCAAAGGGTTCTCTGAAGATTTTGCTGGATATATGCAACGGGCGTTGCTCAATTTTGCAATTGGTGAGCTTCTTAATAAGAAATTAGACGGTTGGTATAATGGAATAGCAAAGGATATTCAAGACCAAAAAGGTAAATTGAAAGAAGAACAAATAGATCAATATCGTTCTGCTTGGGAAGGATATGTGCAAGAAGGGATCAGTATTCGGGATGGAATTGCAGAAATAACCGGATATGGAAATGCAGGGGAAAGTTCTGGTCAGCAAGGTACGAATGGAGGATTTCAAACAATGTCTCAAGACACTGGCAGTGAACTTAATGGTCGTTTCACTGCTTTGCAAATATCGAATGAGGAGATTAAAAATTCTATGCAGTTTGCTTTGGGAAGTTTATCAGTTTTGTGTACCGCTACTTCCGATGGCAACTTTATCTTATCGGACATGCGAAATCTGGCGGTAATTTCCAATGGACATTTGGAAGATATTGCTAAATATACGAAAGTGATTCAAGGCTTTGGGGAAAAATTGGATAATATAGATCGGAATACAAAAAAACTGTAACCTTCTATTCCTTATTATAAAAATCTCAACTTTAGTAGTAAACTTGCTAAAGTTGAGATTCTTTTTCAATTGTGGCATTTTCCTTGCAATAATTTACAAGAGAATAAACTATTCCTTTTTGTAACGAATGGAAGCTTCGCCTCCACTATATTCGTTGCCTGGTGTTCCCAAATATTCGGGAACTATGCGTAGATATTTGTCCTCCATCCATATAGCTCGTTTTCTTCCATATGTATACATATCAGTTGTAATAATAAGAAATAGTTCACACTTTGTTGTGTTTTTGGCATAATCTTCGTTTTTCAAAATAGAATATGTACCTTCACGCGTAATTTTAGGTGTATATATATCTGTAAAAGTCCCATCGGAATTAAATATATACTCTTGATCCCAAGCGCCATAAGGAATAGCTTCCCACTCGCCACTCCATTTTTCGTCGAATTGTTGCGCTCCTTTCCAATGCCCTATGATATCTTTCTTCATAGCTTGGTACATCTCTTCTTGATGTGCGAGTGCCTTTTCCTCATCGGTTAGTTCAGATTCGTCATTTTTAGAGCAGGCTGTGAATAACATGGTGAATGTTATTGCTACGAGAAATAAAAGATTTTTCATATTTTATAGTCTTTAATTGATTATTGTTTGTTGGATGCAAATGTACGGAATGTTATTAAGATAGCAAGAAATCTAAGGGTAAATATATATTTTTTTGTTTATACACAGAATACAGGGGAACATCTCTTCTTGAGTACATATAGAGAAGAAATCATTCAACAGGTTTAATGTAATAGTGAGTTCTTCAAACGTTTGAGAATGTTTTAATTTTGAACTATTCTTTTTTGTAACGAATGGAAGCTTCACCTCCACTATATTCGTTGCCTGGTATTCCCGAATTTTGAGGGACTATGCGTAGATATTTGTCTTCCATCCATATAGCTTGTTTTCTGCCATAAGAATACATATCAGTTGTGATAATAAGAAACAGTTCACATTTTGTTGTGTTTTTGGCATAATCTTCGTTTTTCAAAATAGAATATGTACCTTTATAAGGCAATCTGAATGAATGTATATCTGTAAAAGTTCCATCGGAATTAAATATATATTCTTGACTCCAACCGCCATAAGGAATATCTTCCCATTCGCCACTCCATTTTTCGTCGAATTGTTGCGCTCCTTTCCAATGCCCTACGATATCCTTCTTCATAGCCTGGTACATCTCTTCTTGATGTGCGAGTGCCTTTTCCTCATCGGTTAGTTTTGATTCGTCATTTTTAGAGCAGGCTGTGAATAACATGGTGAATGTTATTGCTACGAGAAATAAAAGATTTTTCATATTTTATAGTCTTTAGTTGTTTATTGTTTGTTGGATGCAAATGTACGGAATATTATTAAGATAGCAAGAAATCTAAAGGTAAATATATATTTTTTTGTTTATACACAGAATACAGGGAAGCATCTCTTCTTGAGTACACATAGAGAAGAAATCATTCAACAGGTTTAATGTAATAGTGAGTTATTCAAACGTTTGAGAATGTTTTAATTTTGAACTATTCTTTTTTGTAACGAATAGCAGCTTCGCCACCGCTATGTTCGTCTTCCTTATATCCCGACAGTGCACCACTACTTAGACGTAGATATTCTCCGTCTAACCAAATGTTTTGTGTTCTAACGATTTCGTTGTCGTCGAATGTAATAATGAGAAAAACTTCTGCTTGAGTTTTGAAAAAATTAACAAAATCATCGTTTTTGATAACAGAAAATGTACCTGCATCACGAAATTCTGATGAATAGATAATTGTGCAAGTGCCATCAAAATTAAAAATATACTCTTGCTTCCAATCACTCTGTGATATGTTCCTCCAGCCCATGGGCTTGGATTTATCACTATTATTGTAGCGTTGTGCCCCTTTCCAATGTCCTACAATATTTGCTTTTACCGCTTGATATACTTCTTCTTGCTGCGCCAGTACTTTCTCTCTATTGGTGAGTTCAGATTCGTCATTTTTAGAGCAAGCTGTGAATAATATGGTAAATGTTATTGCTACGAGGAATAAAAGATTTTTCATATTTTATAGTCTTTAGTTGTTTATTGTTTGTTGGATGCAAATGTACGGAATATTATTAAGATAGCAAGAAATCTAAGGATAAATATATGTTTTTTTTGTTTATACGCAGAATGCTGTAAAGCCATCTCTTCTTGTGTATATTTAAAGAAAGAATTCAATTAGATTGTTGCTTTCTGATTACATAATTGAGTAATATTAGTAAAACTATTTCGTAATTAGTTTCAACCCTATTTGAAACACTTCGTTTCTCACCGAGAAACAAAGTGTTTCCAGTAGTGAAACGAAGTGTTTCACGCCGAGAAACTAATAGTTTCATACGGTGAAACTATTTTTGAAACTAATCGCTGTAGGTGAAGAGGCGGTGAGCTTGTTGCCCTTCACCCGCAAACTCTTTATTCATCGAAGATACAGAGAAAAGGTGAAAGAGGAAGTGGAAAGATTGAAAATAAATATCCAGTGGCAAATTTTATTCGATTCTGTAATGATTCTGTACTGTATTAGAAATGCATATACTCACTGTATCGGATATGGAATGGAAGATGGCAATATATCTTACAAGGAAGTCTTGTTCCGGTGCTACACCGGCAAATAAAGCAATACGGCATCACTGACTTGATACCGTTTGTAGGATATATAGATCCAACGTATTGGGTATATAGCTCCAATAGTTCAAGTATTAGTGCTTGACAACTAGGATATTAACTCCTTGATAGTAGATTTTGTATAAGTATATCCGGATTAGCTATAATGATATTGGTTTTAGTTCAAGGGATGTTTTACAAAGACAAGGTGAAACCGATAATGTTCTGTTTCACCTGCATTTCCCCCTTGCTTTCACCCGCTATTGCTTTATTCATCGGTATTTCGAGAATTAGGTGGAATTGATGAACCGCATTATATTATAGTTACATTTTTGATGCCTAATTTATAAGGAAGGTAAGTTGCACAGTATTTCGTTGCCGAATGATTCCATGATTCTTCTATTTTATCAAATTCGTGACTCTAACGTAAGTGTCACGGATTCAAAGAAAGCTTTTCTTTTGAGTATTGCCTTTGATTCTATCTTTGCTCTCATTAAAACTTAAAAACGGAATATAAGTATGAAAGACGAATTGTACATTAATGGAAAAGATGCCTATACCACATGGGGCATTAGTATGGACAGCACTTCTCTGTCCTTTCTCATGACTCCTTCAGCCAATAAGGCATATTTAGAGAATGAGAGCCGTTTGGAGCACGGTAAGCGGGTGACAGTAACCAACCCGGTGATGGACACTCGTGATCTGACGTTACAACTACATCTGACGGCCGACACGGAAGAGCAATTTTTCCAACGTTACCGTAGCTTCTGCGAGGAACTGACTAAGGGAAGGCTGGAGATAGCAACAAAGTATCAACCGGACTTGGTTTACAGAACCATTTATCTGTCGTGTAGCCAATTCAGCCAATTTATGCGTGGTATTGGCAAGTTTACTCTTAAACTGAATGAACCCAACCCAAATGATAGAGCAGTATGACAGTAGATATTAAAGATGCCACCGGAAATATTCGCTTTTCTACTCCCATAAACAAGGGATCAAAGCGTAAATTCACGTTGATGCAAGAAGACTATATAACTTTAAAGTTTTCTTTGGAACATCCTGTTTATTTCAACTTAGGAGACGGAATAGATAATGAGCTAGGTATATTTGAGCTTATAGATCTTTATAAACCTGTTTATAATACTACTACAGGTGGTTATGATTACGAGCTTCGTTTAGATGCTTATTATTGGAAATGGAAGAACAAGAAGTTTTTCTATACTCCGGAGAATGCAGGAAGAGAAGCTGGATGGAATCTGACAGCTACTCTTGAAACTCATTTAAAAGTCTTTATTGACAACTTGAATGTTCTTGGTTATAAATTCAGGAACCAAGAGTTTATTTTTAAAATAGACGATACGGTGGGACAATCTTCTAAACTCGTATCCTATAATAATACGAATCTAATTGATGCTCTTACTCAAATGGCTGAAACATGGGAATGCGAATGGTGGATAGAAGACAAATTCATTCGTTTCGGACGTTGTGAATATAGTTCTCCGGTAGATTTTAAAGCCGGTGATTTGCAGGATACCGAGAATGTGAACGTCAACTCCATGCAAAGAAGTGACAGCCAAACAACGTATGCGACTCGTATTTATCCTTTTGGCTCTACCCGTAATATACCTGATAGCTATCGGAAAAGTCTGATATTTGACGTGAAGAAGGTTGAAGGACGGGATATATTCGATACGGAGAGGCCACTTGATGTGAATTATTTTCCATTGTCTTCTGTGAGTTGGAACCAGTATCCGTTTGAAGGTGGTGTGGGTAGTATGATATTTTCTAAGGGAGAGACAAAGAGTTCGGTTACGGTGACTGAATTTCTCTCTTCAGGTTCGTATTATCTGAAAAAGACATCCGACTGGATACTGAGCCTGTCCCCACTTTTTGTCGAAGGTGCGAACGTGTCGAAAGGATGGTACGGAGGGTATCTGTCCATCTGCTATGATAGCGAGGGAAAGACGTTCACGCTGTATAGTGGTGTGTCATCGTTCCAGTTAAATAATGACATATATGAGCCGATAAACAAGGGGTACTCTGACGTGCCCAACCTGATAGAACTGGAGATCCCTGAAGGGGCTTCCAACTTGAGGGTGGAACTTCGTTCTGTGGTCACTTCCGACCAATTCCTTATCTCGACTGTGCATTTCGGAGCGTCTGTGGGCTTTGAACTTCGTTCGAAAGAAAAGAATGCCGATACCTTTGTATCATTCTTGTCTGGAGTGCATACTGGAGAGTCGTTCTCTGCTGTATGCGTATTCTCATACAGCGGCAGCGGGCAGCTAACGGACACATTCTTGCGCCTTCCCGAAGGTGTAACAGCATCGCTAGGAGACAGATATACCATCAACAACATTATCAAGGGAAAAGTACCGGGCAACTATTTCAGCAAGGACGATAAGGAGCTTGCCTTGAACGGTGTTGTTCAGAGACGCCTTATGCTCTCGGAAGGAATTTCTTATGTGGATGCTTATAGATACAGCCCTGTGGGGGAACGAATCAACATCGGAGACGAACGCTACGATAATCCGGATAATGTGGAAATGCCGGAAGAGGAAGCGATTGAGGAAATTGTTACATTTGAGGATGAATACCCTAAATATAATGGCACTATATCCGGTCTCAGCTATGAAGAAAAGGAAGAAATAGATGAAGAGACAAAGAAGCCAACAGGTAATAAATATCGTATCTATACTTTCAAGGATAACGGACTAAAGAACTTTACGAAAGATTTTTTTCTGGAAGGATTACACCTGATTTTTCAAACTGGTAAACTTGCCGGACTAGACTTCGCTCTTAGCCTCAAAGAGAGTGACAACACTGGAACAACCTTTAAGATTGATCGGAATGAGAATTACGGGCGCCATCTTCCGGATGACGTTCTTTTTCCACAAGCAGCTCACACAGAAGATAACAGGCCTGTTCCAGCCGATACTTACGTCCTTTACGGTTTTGATACAGCATTTATCTCTGAACAGATGTTGCCGGATTCAGAACAAGCACTTTTGGAAAGGGCTAAAGATTATGTAAAGAAATCTATGATAGACCCTTCTACCTATAATTGCGAGATGGATAGCATATACATTTATAATGAGGGAAATATCCGTACATTTGAAATTGGTCATAAAGTAAATCTTATTAATAAAACTTATTTTGAAGATGGGCGTCAATCCCGTATTATCGGGTTTGAATGGCCTTTGGATATTCCTTATGATCATCCTATTTATACTGTTGGCGAGACTGCTGCCTATTCTCGTTTGGGAGCAATAGAAAGTAAAGTGGATTCTCTAACTTATAAAGGACAGACATATAGTGGAATTAGTGTAAATGGAGGAGGTGGAACAAGTGTTTATGTGATTGGAGAGTATGATAAAACTCTGCCATCAGATAGAAATACATTTTCCTCAAAAAGAATTATTAATGAAATTGAGGAGCGTGCATTAAGTAGAACTGATGCCGATGAGGCTGCCGGATTAATTAGTTTCTCTAAGGGATTAATTTCTGAAGAACTGATAGAGGCTAACAACGGTCTTGTTGTTCGTAGGCAAGAAATCATGGAAGTTTCTCCAATGGTTTTAGTGGAGGAAGATGATGCTTTGATAGAAGAATTATCAGTAAGGAGTGATGTTACGACTCTTGGAGAAATAACTAATGTGAGTAAAGAAGCAGATGAAATATCGGAAACAAATGATTTGATAGTGCGTCTTTCTGGAGCTTCAGAGTGGACTGTTGACACGACATTATTTTCTAATATTTCGAAATTGATGGAAGAGGTCTTTCCATTTACTATGTCTCTCAGTGGGGGAGCTACGTATGAGAAAGGTAGCACTCAAACGATAAGTCTTTCTTGGAGTTATGATAGAGATATAACATCTCAATCAATTAATCGAAAAACGGTAGCAGTTGATATTCGTACAAAACAATATGAAGGTATTACAACTGATACAACTTATGCTTTGTCGGCTGTATCTAACGGACAAACTTATACGAAATCTATTTCTGTAGGATTTAAATTAAAAAAGTATTATGGAGTCTCTGTTCATGAATCACTAACTAATGAAGAAATATTGCTTTTACCTAGTTTATGGGCGGAACGTGCACAAACCCCTACTGTATTTGATTGTTCAGGCGGCAAGTTTCCTTATTACATTTTGCCTACATCTATGGTATCTGATATTCAGTTTTGGATTGGAGGATTACGCAATTCTGATTGGATAGAAGAGATACGGGAGATTACTAATGCTTATGGATATACGGAGAGTTATACAATATTTAGGTTAAACAGCATCCAAACAGGGGTGTTAAATATAGAAGTAAAATAATGGCAATATTAAGTAACGGTAAGTTTTATGGCTTCCTTTGTTCTGTTAAAGAAACCGGGCAGAAATTAGCAAATGGAGTGAAAGAATATGTGGAAGATTTTGTGTCAGGATTTGCCGGGCATGGGTGGAAGATATGGGAATATGTTAAAGGCAAATGGATGCTGGAAATAGACTCGATTCGTGTTCGTGGACAGTTTACTGTATTTGAAATGCTGATCAGTAAAGTGAGGGCTATTATTGGTGCACAAGCTATAACGCAAGGTTGTGGGAAGATAAAGACTGCTGAATTATCAGAAGATGGAACTGCTTATCTTATCACGCTGGAAGATGCTGAAATGAGTTTTATGGAACATGATTTTATCCGTTGCCAAGAGTTTACCGGAAGTCAGAAGGTTTATCATGTAGAGATAGAATCAGTAGCAGATGGAATAATTCGAGTTCCTTTATCTGAGTTTGATTTGGATGAAGAGGGGATAGTACTGAATCCACCGGCTCCGGGAGATGATATTGTACAATTCGGTAACTCGCAGAATAAAGCTCGTCAATCTGCTATCTACCTTCATGCGGATGAGACAGGACAACCAGCTATTGATGTAATGTTTGATATCAATGGCAAGAACTGGGACGGTAAAGTGAAAATCCGTGTCGGCGGTGATATCCCTGACAGTGGAGGTTTGAAAGGTTTCTACTGTGAAAACGGCATGATTAAAGGTACTGACTCAAACGGGCACACAGTATATTGCATCTATCCTGACGGTACAGCTGAATTTGGTGACAACTCCGCAAAGTTCTGTACTGACAAGTCTGGATATATTGCTGGTGGCGCAATCTCTTGGGTATGGAATGCGGAGAAGAAAAAGTGTGTATGTACCATGAAGGATGTTGTTCTAACTTGGGATAATTTGTCAGATGAAGCGAAAGAGAATTTGAAAGGTGAACCAGGTAAAGATGGGACGGATGGAAAAGATGGCGATCCTGGTAAGGATGGACTAGATGGAGTTAATGGTAAAGATGGGAATAACGGTCTTAGTATTGTTTGGAAAGGTGATTCTTCGATTCCTCCTACTAATCCTCAAATGAATTGGGCATATCGTGATACAGATAATGGTCGGGTTTATATATACAACGGAACCGTATGGGCATTAATGGTGGCAGATGGAAATGACGGTGTAGACGGTACTGATGGCGAACCTGGTACGGACGGAAAAGATGGTATGGGAGTTTATATAACTTATCATGACAGTGAAGAGGAACCGGCAAAACCTACAGGTAATGGTATGGCAAACGGTTGGCATACGGACGCAACAGCGTCAGTTATTTGGATTTCTCAAAAAGTTGCGGAAAGTGCAGATTCAGGTGAATGGGGTAAGCCTATAAATATTAAAGGAGAGCCTGGTAAGGATGGACAAGATGCTAATCTTTTACCGTGGATTGAGGAATGGAACGGATATGCTACTGAACTAGGCAAAGAGTATATTGTAACTCCTAAGATGTTTTCAGGAATCAAGGATGAAGAAACTGGTAAATTAACCGGAATTGCACAGGGAAAGGATTGTATAGAGATTGATGGGGTGAAACGTACTGGCATATTCGCACTTGTAGAGGATAAGATAGTCTTTGAACTTGATCCGATAAATAGAACATATAAGTTTACCGGGGAAATAGAAGCCAATATTGGAAGAATTGGGAATCTGAGAATAGATGGCAATACACTTAAAGCTCTCGGTTTCAATTTAGGGATTGAAATAGATAGTGGAGACGGTCGATCTCTATCTTTAGGTGGATTATATTCCTCACTTATTAGCATGAGAATAGATAGTTCTACTGACGGACGCGGTAATACAGGCATTAATATTGATAGTTATGGAAGTAATAATATATGTCTGGATGTTTTAGCTAATGCCGGGAGTAAATTTGCAATTAAGTCTATCGGTCCTCATCAATTTTATCAGCGTGCAGGAGAAGTTTGGGACTCTCCGGGTGTTTTGTGGGCTGGAAGATGCGAGGCTGGTGGAGGAGTGTCTAGTAGTTGGGGGCAGGGAGCAGGTAATGTCAGCTGTACTAATACCTCCCAGGGTTATTACAGAATAGACCACCAGATAGGACATAGCCAATATTTTGTATCAATTACGGGCACTCCGTATGGACAGGATGATTCGGCACATATTTTTGGTATACTCTGCGATAGGTATGACACATATTTTGTTGTCAGGATAGTGGATGCAACACGTGGTTCGAGAAACTTTACCTTTGAAGTCGCCATATTCGGACGGAATAGATATAATACATACTAAATTTATGGAACTAAACGATTGGCTAACTATACTCGGAGCTTTAGGAGGCTTGGAAGCAATCAAGTGGATAGTTAACTTCTACGTTAATCGGAAGACTGACGCAAGGAAAGAGGATGCGGCGGCAGATGCAGCAGAGAATGAGAATGAACGTAATCAAGTTGCTTGGTTGGAGGAACGTATTGCTCAACGGGATGCAAAGATTGATGCTATTTATGTTGAGTTACGAGAGGAGCAATCTGCTCATTTGGAAGATATACATAAAAGATATGTGGCAGAATTGCAACTTAAAGAAGCTGAATTGAGTAGATGCGATTTATGGGAATGTCTGAAAAGGATTCCACCCAAATTTAAAAATAAAATCAAGGAGGAACAACTATGAGAATATTGATTGATAACGGACATGGTGAGAATACTCCCGGCAAGCGCTCGCCAGATGGAAAATTGAGAGAATGGGAATATACAAGAAGGATTGCTGATATGGTAATAATTGGATTACGAAATAAAGGGATAGATGCGGAAAGGATCGTTAAAGAAATGGTAGATATACCTTTATCTGTCCGATGTAGGCGTGCAAATACGATTTATAGAGAAACCGGAGGTAATGCTATATTAGTTTCTATTCATTGTAATGCCGCAGGGATGGGTTCGGATTGGTTGTCTGCACATGGATGGAGTGTATTTGTATCCAACAATGCTTCGATAAATAGTAAGAATCTGGCTGTATGCTTGGCTGAAACGGCCATTAAGAAAGGTCTTTCTGTTCGTCAACCAGCTTCTGGGCAACTATTCTGGATGCAAAATCTGGCTATATGTCGGGATACAATTTGTCCGGCCATATTGACGGAGAATTTCTTTCAGGACAACAAGGAGGATGTTGAATTTCTATTATCAGAAGAAGGCAGGCAAATGATAGTGCAAATTCATGTAGACGGAATTATAGATTACTTGAAAAAAGATAGAGGATGAAGTGGCTTCTATGTGTATTCATCATCCTTATCTCTTTAGGAGGATGGTTAAGCTCTTGTAGAACCCAATATATCCCCGTCGAGACGGTAAAAACAGAATATCGGACTCGTGACAGTATCCGGTATGACAGCATTTATCATCGTGACAGTGTATATGTGACTGTGAAAGGAGATACGGTATATGAGTATAAATATAAGTATCTATATAAGTATCAGTATATCAACAAAACAGATACTTTAATAAAAACAGACTCCATACCTATTCCTTATCCGGTAGAGAAGCAGCTATCTAAATGGCAGAAGTTTAAACTGGACTTTGGAGGTGTTGCCATGCTGATAGCGATTATGATTGTAATAATAATATTGAAAAACTTAAAAATGTAATAAATCATGAGTGAAGAATTGAAGGGAACAAATATATATGCTCCTATTGTTCCGGGCACTGACGAGGATAAATATCCAACCCATTACAGTAAGTATGGGAAAGGTGGATTCAAATGCGTGCGTACTATTGTGGAAAGAGATGCCATTCCGGTAAACAGGTTGGAAGTTCCGACTTTATGCTATGTATTTGACGAAGATCTCTTTTTTGTTTGGGATGGAACGAACTGGAATGATAAAGAAATGGGAGGCGTTGATGTAGGTTTACAGCGTAATGTACGTGTTGTGAATAATCTTGATAGTAAAAATGTTACAGCAAGTAAAGGGGAACCATGTCTCTTGAAATTTACATTTGTCAGTCAGGAGCGTTATAGTTCAAAAGAACCTTATGAAAATACTGGTGAGCAGGGACTTTGTCAGATCTCTGTACGTAAATCTAATAGCTCGGAATATGAAGTGGTAAAGATGATTTATGTAAAATCTGATACTCCTCTTAGTGTGGATGTTTCTGAGTTCTTGACTTCCGGGACTAATAATGTAATGATAAAAGTGACAGGGGAAATAACGGAAGTGACGACGCCTGCATTTGTCTATACAGTGCAGCTGACGGCTTTATCTATTAGTGCTGATAACTTCAAGTGGTGGACAGCTTACAATGGAGATATTACTTTGCCGTTAATTATCGGTGGTAATATTTCTAAAACGCTATATGTTACCGTTACCGGTGAAGGTTACAATGAATCTTATCAGGTCCCTCTTGGCACATTCGTGTATACGGAGACTGCGTACAATTACTCCGTTCTCCATCCTGGGAAAACAGGAGTGTATAATATATCTGCCTATATTTCCAATTCTGATGGAACTATCAAAACAAAGACTGTTTCATTTAATGTCATTTGTGCAATAGCCGGAGAACAAGTAAAACTTATTGCGATGAATAATGTACTTCAAAAAGCAGCTAACTGGACAGAAAATACTCTGTTTGATTATTCTATGTACGATGGGGATAATGTCAATACTTCTGCTCGTTTTATCATCAAACAAAATGAAGATAGTGTATTTACTTCTGATGAGGACAGTATTGCATGTTCCACAAAACACACATTCTCATTCCCAATGGAAATTGAGACTATGGATAATGCTGATTTTGAAATCATCACTCATATCCTTGATAATGACGATGTAGAACTAACTACGCCAATCACATTCCCTGTAAATAATTCGCTTGGGTACTCCGCGACTGCCGGGGCTGTGTTCTACATGAACCCTAAAACCCGTTCTAACCGCCAAGGAAATAGACAGGAGATTATTAACGAAATTGACGGTACTGTCATAAATGGAAGCTGGAAGGGTATGAACTGGGGTAATGATGGTTGGCAATCTGATGGAGATGGTAATAAAGCGCTTCGATTGATGGCAGGATCATTGTTAGAAATGAGTTATATTCCCTTTGCCAATGAATGTGCGCGTACTGGAAAAACAATTGAAATAGATTATAAAATCGATAATGTAACGGACTATTCAGAACCCATTATCACTATTTCCAGCCCATCCGGTGATTCATTCGTTGGATTGAATATTTATGCGGATGACATTATTATGCATAGCCAGTCATTAAAGAATGATGAAGTTCAAAGTTTGCACACATTCGAAGGAAAGCGTACTAAACTTACGTTGACTATTTTACCGGATGCTTACGGGAATCCGGATTTTAACCTTTGTATCTTGTATATTAATGGCAGAAAGAATAGGGAATTTACTTATGAAAATAATGATTACTTCGCCCATAATGGAAATATCATCATAGGTTCGGATTACGCTGATGTGGATATTTATGGAATACGAGAGTATAATTTAGGATTGACCTCTCAAGGGGTTTTAAGAAATCACATAAACTGGTTAGTAACGACTGATTCAAAAAAGAAAGAGACAGAAGACAACGATATTCTTGACTCACACGGTTCTGAAATTGATTTCGAAAACACCAAGGATCAGTTTAATGTGATAACGTTTGACAATACAATTCCCTATATGGCGGACCAGTCTACTCGAATAGGGAATCTGGAAGTCTTTTTCTACGATCACCCAGAATGGAATGTTTCGATAAGCAATGTAACAGCCAAAGGGCAGGGGACATCTTCAATGAAATATTGGATTTGGAATACCCGTTACCAATTAGATAAGAAACTTTCCGTAATTTTCTATGCGGATAACACAGCCTCTAAAGCTGGAGCTAAGTGGTCTATGACGCCTAATCTTCCTGCGGGACGTAAGTTTACAGCAAAAAAGAACTATGCTTCCAGTATGCAGTCTCATAAGATTGGTGCTGTTAACTCTTATACGGATCTTATACGCGAAGTCGGAATATTGAATGAAGCAATGCAAGCCGATAGCAAAGTACGCGTATCGGTGTGGGAAGCTCCTTTCGTATGCTTTGAAAAACAAATGAACGACGAAGGAGAAATAATTTATATTTTCTGCGGATTATATACTTTCGGTCCTGATAAAGGGGATGCCGACACCTTTGGATACAATACAGATACATATCCTAATATGCTAAGTATCGAAGGCTCCGACAATTCACCGCTTTGTACACTGTTCCGTGTGCCTTGGAATCCGAATAAGAGTTATATTGTTTATAACGAAGACAAAGAAGCATGGCAATATAATGGCGCAAACTCATGGAATTTCGGTGAAGGTGCAATAGAAAATATTCCTCTATTCATTCCGGCATACAACATTGTATATCAGTGCTCTCCAAGATTGCGTCCCTTTAATGGAACATTGGAAGAATTAAACGCTCAACTTGCCGACTATAAGAATGAACCTTGTGAGTTCTGGATTGCAAAATCGGATGATATTAATCAATACAATGTTTATTATTTTGAGTCCGCAGAAGGTAAATTCATGCCTTCTGATGTTGGCAATGGGCAAATTAATCTGGTTACTCAACTTGTAGACAACGGGTATGGTCTTACAGCCGCTAATCTTGTTGGGAAAAGTCATGAAGAGTTGAATATGCTCTTTATTAATGCACGTGTTGCTAAATTCCGTTTAGAAGCTCCATTGCATTGGGATATAGAAGACTGCCTGTTTTTCATGAACAATGTGGAATTTAATGCAGGTACTGACGAACGCGCGAAAAACACATACCCTTATAGCTTTGGAACTGAAAATTCAAGATGGCGTTGGCGTGTTGATGATGCGGATACTCGTTTTGATACAACTAACAGGGGGCTTCCGGACAAGGAATACTCTGTTGAGACTCACGATTTGGACGAGACTGGTGCGGCTATATGGAATGGAGAAACAAACAACTTCTTTAACTTGATGGAACTTGCTTTTCCAGATGAAAAAATAACAAGTATGCGCAAGTCTATGACTAGTATGCAAACTTTAGGAAGCTTGAAGAGTGGTAATGACCTTGAAAAGATTTACGCGTTTTATCAAAAATACTTTTTCGACCAGGCGCAGGAATATTTCCCGGCAAATGCCTTCAACACTGATGCAAAATACTGTTATGAATATGGAAAACTAGCGTACAACCAAGGAAGATACTCAAACGATACAGACCCTATCACTCAGTCTTTGGGCGACCATTATCTTGCCGAGCAACGCTGGGTGACAAAGCGTATCTTATATATGATGTCGAAATACTCGTTCGGACTATTTTCTGCGAATGGAACGGATACAATTACTGTTCGTGCTGCTGGAAACACTATCAAATATCAGCTTACTCCTGCAATGGATATGTATCCGGCAATTGCGAATGGCACGAGTATTATTCGCGGTGAAAGGACAAAAGCTGGTGATATGTGTGAGATGGAAATAGAACTGTCTGGTTCTGGAGACCAACAGAATGCAATTCAAGGAGCATCATATTTGCAGGATATTGGTGACTGGTATGACAAGAATGTAACAGGTTCCATGATCGTACAAGGAAGAATGCTACGTGATATTCGTTTAGGTAGTAAAACCGAACCTATTGTTATCAGCATTTCATCTCTGACCATTTCAAATTGTGTGTCTCTCCAGAAGTTGATATTGTCTAATATCTCAACTCTGGCCGGAACATTAAATTTGTCAGCTTGTACACATTTAAAGGAAATTTATGCTGATGGGACTTCTCTTTCTCAAATAAAATTACCTATGGGCGGTGGTCTTGAATTGATTGAGTTCAGTGCATATAATCAATATTTATTATTGTCTAACTATCCTCTTCTTAGAAATCAAGGGGTTGGAATAGGATTGTGCAAACCTGTTCTTAGCGACTTTTTTATTGTTGATTGTTTGCAGATGCAACCAATGAAAATGCTTGTTGAAATTATGGATGCGCAAGAAAGCCAAGGTCTTAATCATGTCCTTAAACGGATTAGAGTTGTAGGCTTTGATGAATCTTACGATAATTCAGCAATACTTGAAAAGCTAGTCAACTTGAAAGATGGCACTTATAACGGTTTGAACAGCGAAGGACTTTCTGGAGAGGATGAACTTCCGGTATTGGATGGTGTGCTTAATATTAACACAAGTGCATATGAAGATACTGTTGAATCTTTACGAGGAACATTTAAAAAACTAACATTGAACATAAATGGAGAATTTTATATTCGCTTTATAGACAATCTAGTGCAAGTATTGTGTGCAGAATATTTTGGCGATGGGATTGGCACAAGTAAAAGACTAATGGGGGAAATTACTGAACTAGGAGATATTTTTGCTGGGACAGATATTAAGTCTTTCAATGAACTGGTATTGTCTAAAATTACATCTCTCACTAACGAGTTTGCGGGATGTTCCAAGCTTGTTGCAATAACCCTTCCTGACTCATTAAGAACATTGAGTACATCTGCATTTGCGGGGAGCAGGGTTACTTTAGATTTATCCAGTTGTACATATATTACTGATCTGATCATTGATTCTGATGATATTATTGAAGTAATGCCTGACGCTAATGGTGATCTCGAAAGTGTAACTTATAATAGCGGCTCCAGCAAAATACGAATGGTTGGATATTCTAAGGCTATTTTGGAAATCAACAACGAAGAGGAAATAACAGATTTTTGGGTAGAGAATTGTATTATGAATAAAACTTTGCTTTCAACATTATCTTCAATTTATACAAAAAGTGGTCATGCGCTTCGATATATTAGAGCAATAGGCTTTGACGACTCTTTTTATAGCAACTCAATATTAAATACTCTTCTTGCATTTGCCGAAAGTGATTATCATGGAATTAATGAAGATGGCAATAGAGATGACAGCATAATTCCGGTGTTATCTGGAAAATTACACTGTTCTGCTAATTATTCACCCGACAAGCTTTATAATCTGCAATCTTATTTCCCTCATATTTTATTTAATATGACTGGCGTGGAAATTATAGATTTCAAAGACCTGAATGTAAGAAATATTTGTGTGAACGCATGGGGGAGTGATGGAGAATTAACCGTTGAACAGGCTGCCGCAGTGACTAATTTAGCTACTAAGTTCAAGCAGAACTCGGTTATTACTTCTTTTGATGAACTCAAATACTTTACAAACACACAATCTAACTATAGCGACCGTGCTATTGGTTTATATTATGGGGCTTTTGCTGGATGCGTTAACTTAGAAAGTGTAACGTTAATGCCTAATATAACACAACTTGAAGGTTCTGCATTTTCTGGGTGCACGTCCTTAAAATCAATAGCCTTACCTGATACTATAAAAGTAATTGGGCCTGCATTGTTTTTCAATTGTACATCTTTATTAACTGCTAATATACCATCAGGATTAACTATCACAGAATTTCCTGGAAATGTATTTTTTAATTGTGTATCCCTAACATCATTGATAGTAATTCCAGAAAAGATCACATCAATTGGTATAAAAGCGTTCACAAATTGCCATTCATTGGAGGGTGTAAAAATGTTAGGAAGTGTTCCTCCTACGCTTGATTATGCTGTATTTGAAGGCGCAACTTATCCGATATATGTTCCCCTAGATGCAATTAGTACATATAAGTCTGCATCCGGGTGGACCTCTCTGGCTTCTAGGATTGTAGGGTACTAATTTTCTACCAATTATATAATATGAAAACATCAAATGATCAATATTCGATAATTCTGGAAGCTAAAGAAGTCCAGCCAGATGCAGACTTATACGCACTGGCTGCCCCTTTTGGGACGTATATTGGGAATGTTGTATCATTAAATACGCCATATCCGAGTGTAGGAGGGGTGGTTCCCTTCATTTTTACTCCCTCCAATGAACTGCATCCCATAAAAGCAGCCATTCCAATTGATGTTACAGTGTCTGGTATTTCTATTAATGATGTCAGTGAGGAGCAGTTTCTGAATATAGCACTAGGAAACTCTGTAGGCATATACTCTAATGGAAGATTTACGGTCATTAAAGATGTACAACCCATAAATATATCAGACCCAATATACTGTATTGTATTTGGTATATCAATGTGTTTTAAAGAGGTGCATCCATTAAATATATTATTGTCAAGTCGTTTAATGTTTGGCATTAATGTTACACTTTCTAGGTTAACACATCCCAAAAACGCTCCATAGGACAAACCAACATCAGGATTAGTGGGAGCTACTAGATTGTTTGTAAAGTATTTGAGTTCATCAAAAGAAGTAATAACCGAGTTCTGCTTGAACTTAGTAATAAAATGTAAATAAAAAATAAAATGAAACAGAGAAATATTATCATAGGAGACAATACTCCTAGTTTTCGTTTGATTGCATCAGAAGGGAAAGTCTTGCAGCGAGTATCTGATGGCAATATCTTCGGTCCTGAAATATATTTGGGATATACTTATTATATCAATGGGGAAAAACTTTCAGAAGCAATGTTAGAATTACCAGAACATTTTATTGAAATAGATGCTCCTAAAGAATATGTATATGAAATAGATAAATAAAATTATGGCAATATTAAGTAATGGTAAGTTGTATGGATTTCTTGGCTCTGTTAAAGAAACTGGTCAGAGGTTAGAAAGTGAAGTAAAAAAAGAGGTGGAAGATTCCATGTTCAGGTTCACTGGACATGGATGGAAACTTTGGGAGTACATGACTGGTAAATGGAAACTAGAGATTGACACAATCGTTGTTCGTGAGACTATGTTATTGGGAAATTAGTGAATCTTTTTTTATGATTATTTTATGGAGATTCTTGTTGTTAAGTCTGTAGTACCTCCAAGGCATATGGTAGTGATTTGGGGTATGACTTTAGTAATGCATGTAAGATATATGTGCCTGATACATCAGTGAATACTTATAAAAATAACAGCTGGTGGTCTCAATATGCAAGTAGAATATATCCTTTGTCAACGTTGCCCAAAGAATAGAAATGTAGATACAAGAAAATCGCCCTGCTTTTATTAAGTGGGGCGATTATTCATTGGGCGTCGATGCACGCATTTTGATTTCCGCATCCAACACGATTGAATGATTGGGAGATGCCGGATCTTTGATTTTCTCTAAAATAAGTTCGGCAGCTTTTTTCCCCATCTGGTACAAAGGCGGTTCTACTGTAGTCAATTTGGGATAGACTATGTTGGAAAGTTCGGTTCCTGAAAAACTGGCTACGGCGATTTCTTCGGGTATTTTTTTCCCAAGTTCCCTCAATCTGTTCATAGCTCCAATAGCCAATGTTTCCGTAAAAGCGAAAATAGCATTGAAAGGAATATTTCTTTCCACTAATATATCCGCTGCTTTTTTCCCTTCCTCAAAGGTCATACCAGTTTTTATCAACATATTATTCTTATCAAAAGGAATCCCGAATTTAGCCAAAGCGTCTTTGTATCCTCTGACACGTTCTATGGAGTTGTAAATATCGTCCGGTCCCTGTATATGAACAATCTGTTTGCGTCCGCTTCGGATCAGACTTTCTACGAGAAAGAATGACTTCATATAATCGTCCACTATTACTTGCGGAACTTCAAGTCCATAGGGAATACGATCATAGAACACCATAGGCATTCCCGCTTGCTGTAAACGAGCATATTCCTCCTTATTCCTTTTATAACTGCAAAGACAGATGATGATGCCATCCACCATGAATCCTTCCATCAGTTGCAGGTTCTCTTTTTCTTTTTCCGGATCTCCTCCCGACTCTGCAATAATCACCTTTATATTTTTGGTGTGAAGCACTTCTTGTATTCCGTTTATTACTCGTGAAGCAAACGGAGTAACCATTTCAGGAACGATCACCCCCACGGTATTGGTATGTCCGTATTTAAGGTTGATTGCTACAGGGTTGGGTCTATATCCCAATCTTTTAGCTGCTTCTATCACCTTTTCTTTCGTTTCTTTACGGATATTCTTGTCATCCCCCAATGCACGAGATACAGTGGAGACGGATATTGACAAATGTCGAGCGATGTCTTTTATGGTTATATACTTCATGCTGAATGATTGTTTAAATCAAAGCAAAGATATTGATTTCAAACAATAAATCCTAATATTGGAGTAAAATACGAATCCCATTTGCCTTTGTGTAATGCTTTTGTAACGTTTGCAGATTTTGGGAACGTTCCCGCAATCGTTTGCAGGCAAAAGAGTTAGGAAAAAACTTTTTTTCAAGCTCTTGTTCTTTATCTTTGCTACATCAACATGATGTCGAACTAAAGAAAAAGAACTATGAAAACACACCTCTTTTCTTATAAGTGCGGTCGAAAGCACATCAAAGTTTACCATCTATTTGAATTGGTAATAATTAAAGGATAAAAAACGGTCATGGACAAGAAAGTACGAAGTATAGAAATTTCGAAACGGGTTCCAATTGTGGGCAACTACGATGTAGTTGTCTGCGGTGGCGGACCAGCTGGTTTCATAGCGGCCATTGTGGCTGCTCGCAGTGGTGCGAAAACTGCTGTTGTGGAACAATATGGGTTTTTAGGTGGAATGGCTACAATGGGGCTTGTTACTCCTTTGAGTGTTTTTACCTATAATAATGAAAAGGTGATAGGCGGTATTCCATGGGAATTTATCGAACGGCTGGAGAAGATGGGAGGCTGTATCATTGAGAAACCTCTTGGCAATGTAGCTTTTGATCCGGAGCTTTACAAGCTTTTATGCCAGCAAATGATGCTGGAAGCCGGTGTGGATATGTATATGCACTCTTACTTAAGCGGTTGCCAGGCAAAAGACGGCAAAATATCCTGTATCCTCTTTGAGAATAAGAATGGGACAGAGGCCATCAGTGCCGATATGTATATTGACTGCACTGGGGATGGTGACCTTGCCGCTATGGCGGGTGTTCCGATGCAAACTGATGAATGTAAACCGCTGCAACCTCTTTCCACCTATTTTATATTAGGAGGTGTGGATACAGATTCGCCCATGATAATCGATGCCATGCACCATAATAAACAAGGGCAGAATTGTCATTGCATTGCAGTTCGTGAGAAACTTTTAGCAATGAAAGAGGAGCTTGGCATCCCCGAGTTTGGAGGCCCTTGGTTTTGCACCACTCTTCGTCCGGGCGAAGTAACGGTTAATATGACCCGTACTGCAGGAAATGCCATTGATAATAGAAATTTTACCGCAGCGGAATGTCGCTTACGGGAAGATGTATTTAAAATAGCACGAATCTTTAAAGAGAACTTTGAAGAGTTTAAAAACAGTTATGTGACGACCGTCGCCGTACATGCCGGTATTCGTGAGACACGCCGTATCAAAGGTGTACATACCATTACAGCAGAAGAATATGTGAATGCTTATAAATATCCTGATAGCATATCACGCGGCGCACATCCTATAGATATCCATGTGGCAGCAGGTGCGGAACAGAGCGTAACCTTCCTTAAAAAAGCGGCGTATGTACCTTATCGCGCTCTTATAGCTGAAGATTTTCCGAATCTGCTCGTAGCGGGACGCTGCATTAGTGCTGATAAGACTTCCTTTGCGTCACTTCGCGTTCAGGCAAGTTGTATGGGGGTAGGACAAGCCGCAGGAGTGGCAGCCGCACAATGTATAAAGGCAGGTGTGACCGTACAAAAGGCTGATATTGACAATCTCATAGAGGAATTGAAGAAACTAGGCGCAATTATATAAAGAAGAACCAGAATATGGAACAGTTAGATTATATCATTATTTTACTCTACTTTCTCGGACTGATTGCCGTGAGTGTTGTGATGTCCCGGAAAATTAAGAACTCCGAGGATATGTTTATTGCTGGGCGAAATTCTTCGTGGTGGTTGTCGGGAGTCTCTTCCTACATGACTATCTTCTCGGCAAGTACCTTTGTCGTTTGGGGAGGCGTTGCTTATAAATCGGGACTTGTTGCGGTAGTTGTTGCACTTTGTCTTGGTGTTGCATCGTTTATTGTCGGTAAATGGATCTCGGGCAAATGGCGGGAGCTACGCATCAAATCTCCGGGAGAGTTCCTCACCATCCGGTTCGGACACCGCACAGTGAGTTTTTACACAATTTCAGGAATTATAGCCCGTGCGGTACATACGGCAGTGTCTCTGTATGCGGTAGCGGTTGTGATGTGTGCATTAATCAAAGTCGATGGTGGCAGTATTTTTGCAAGTACGGGTATGATGGGCGATTCACCGATGGGTTACCTAAGTATTTGGTGGGCGCTTCTTATCCTTGGTGCCATCGCTCTTGGATACACCATTGCCGGAGGATTTCTTGCGGTACTAATGACTGATGTAATTCAGTTCGGAGTACTTCTGGCCGTGGTTGTATTTATGATACCTCTTTCATTTAACGCGGTAGGAGGCGTAAGTGCATTTATCGATAAGGCCAGTGAGATACCGGATTCTTCTCGGCACATCTCCGACCTATACATGGGGGTGGCTTTTACTGTGGATATTTCTTAATGTGTCCATGATTGGCGGCGACTGGCCGTTTGTACAGCGATACATAAGCGTGCCTACTACAAGAGACGCGAAGAAGAGTACTTATTTAATCGGAATTCTTTATCTCGTCACTCCTCTCATCTGGTATCTTCCTACCATGATTTATCGTGTGATGGAACCCGGACTTGCGCTTGATTTGGATGCAACCACAATGACTTTCAACGGCGAACACGCTTATGTGAATATGAGCAAACTCGTGCTTATGAAAGGAATGGTCGGCATGATGTTGGCAGCGATGCTATCGGCTACATTGAGTAATGTTTCGGGCATTTTGAATGTATATGCCAATGTATATACTTATGATATTTGGGGACACAAAGAGAAAAACCGTCAGGCAGATGAGAAAAAGCGTATCAAGGTAGGACGTCTCTTCACATTTGTCTTTGGACTTGTGATTATCGCTTTGTCAATGCTCATCCCGTTTGCCGGAGGTGCCGAAAGGTGGTAGTAACCCTTCTTACTATGGTGATGTGTCCTTTATATATTCCGTCGATATGGGGATTGTTCTCGAAGCGGCTGACAGGCAACCAACTTATTTCTGCAATGATTCTTACCTGGCTCGTTGGTATTATGGCTCGCGTCATAATTCCCGCCTCCGTTATTAGTCCAAGCCTTATAGAGTCAGTTGCCGGTTGTGTACTTCCTGTACTTATCCTTGCAATCATGGAAGTTTGGTCGGCACGTAAAAAGTATGAAGATAATGGTTATCAAGCCATTTGTGAATATACTGATCCTGAAGCCGATCGTGAACCGACATTAAAGGAGAAGAAAGCGGTATTAATCTATTCACATTTGGCTGTTAACTGCTTCTGTATTACCATTGGTGTCGTTGCGCTCTTACTGATAGGTCTGCTTATTGCTGGCGATCCGAAGACTCTTGCGGTCAAAGGAATTGTGATAGGAAGTATCGTACTGATGATTGCCATGATACTTGCTTATGTGATATACAGAATTATATATGCAAGACGTCTGAAAATGTCTAGCTAGTCAATTATTAATAACCCTAAATACTAATCAAATGAATCTAAAGATGTTATTGTTTGCAAGTGTGTCGCTTGTGCTTTTTGCATCTTGTCATAACTCGGATGATCCGTATATGACACTCGCGACAAAGACACTTGATGTAGAAGCAGAAGGTGGGCTTTTCACTGTTGACCTTTCATCTAATGTCTATTACAGAGTCAATAACGACTGTCAGACTGATGGAAGCGATAGCCATTGGGCAGTTGTTGATTCGCATGAGACACAAGGTGAGATTACTAAGTTTACAATCAAAGTCTCTGAAAATTCATCGACTAGTTCACGTGTCGGTGCCATTCGTTTCATTGGCGATGATGTAACTCCTCTAAAGCTGGTTATTACCCAAAAGATGATTGTTCCGAAAGGTATCAGTCCTACCACCGAATCGATTGACGCAACTACAACAGAATCTTCGTTCAAAGTCTTTGGAGATAAAGAGTGGAAGGCTGTGTGTACAGATGCGGATGTGACCGTTTCTCCTGCAAATGGGGTAGGCGAATGTGATATTAAACTTACTTTCCCGGAGAACAAGACATTTACCAAAAGGACAATTAAAGTAACGGTAACCATCCAGGATGATACAGACTATACCTATACTCTTGTACAAGATGCTTTCTCGGGCATTTTGGCTGATTGGGACTTGAATAGTTTAACTGCCAACACAAGTGGAACATTTGCTGATGATGAGGCACAATCGGTATTCCCGGGAACCAATGGCAAGTATATTGCTCCGAGTGCCGGAAGTGGTAAGATTGAGTATTGGGCATGTGACCGGACAGGTTATGTAGAGCAGAAAGTCGTATGCAGCCGTGCCGTGGGTGCTAATGGTGACCCGTATGTATCAGGAGCTATTCCGGGTGATTATTGGTATGTCTATGGGGATATGAAAGGTACGACCATTCCTGCCGGTACCAAGATACACTTCTATTTTGTGACCAAATTAGGAACGATGTGTTCCAACTACTGGATGATCGAGTTCAAGGATGGAGAAGAATGGAAACCGGCTCTTCCGACTTCGACTCTTCAGGAAAGTGCGACAGAGACACTGTCGGGTGCACCTATCAATTATTCGGCAACTATTACCTACAACTTTGCGGGAATGTTGCTCGATGAAAAAAACAATGGCGCATATATCCCTGCCGAAGGAATATTTACCACGACTAAGGATATGGATGAGATTGTGTTACGGTTTGGACAGGCAGGCCGTTTATGTCTTAGTGGTGCCAAATATTCTGGCAAGTATATCGACTGCACACACGCAAGTGGCCAAACACGTTTTTCAGCGCAACATCCGAGTAACCCTGAAACAGGTGAGGCAATCAAAGAGTATAACGAACATGTATTGCTTGAAATCGTAGAATAAAGAGTATGAAAAAAAGTATATTAAGCCTGTTATTGGCATGTTTCCTGCAAATCAATCTGGCTTTTGCACAGAATGTAATGAAGGGTGTCGTTAGCGATGCCAATGGTCCTCTTGTCGGAGTGGTGATCCACGATAAAGACAATGCAAAAGGTACTACCTCCGATATGTCGGGAAAGTATGCGCTCAATGGCGCTGAATCAGGCCATACAATAGAATTCCGTTATCTTGGTTATGTGACCGAGACTGTGGTATGGGATGGTAAAAGTGTAGTAAATATAAAACTTAAAGAGGATGCTGTACAACTTGAAGAGACAGTTGTTATCGGCTATGGATCTGTAAAAAAGAAAGATCTTACAGGTGCGGTCGGTGTAATCAACAGTTCGCTTATCGAGAAACAGAGCACGTCTCAACTTTCACAATCTTTGCAAGGACTGATTCCGGGACTGACGGTTACCCGTTCGAGCAGTATGCCGGGAGCGAGTGCTACGGTTCAGGTGCGTGGTGTGACAACAATGTCTGATTCGAGTCCGCTTATCCTTGTCGATGGTATGATGGTCAGTAGCCTCGACAATATAGCAAGCGAAGACGTACAGCAGATTACTGTACTTAAAGATGCAGCTTCTGCATCCATCTATGGTGCCCGTGCTGCTGCCGGTGTTATCTTGATAACGACTAAGGAGGCAACCGAGGGACAGCTTTCGATCGGTTATAACGGAGAGATTTCGTTGTCTTCTCCTACCGAATTTCCGAAATTCCTGACAGACCCTTATCACTACATGACAATGTACAATGAATGGTCGTGGAACGATGCCGGTAATCCTGCGGGAGGCGAGTTTGCCAACTATTCACAGGACTATATCGACAACTATGCTACCAACAACAGGTATGATCCCATTCAATATCCTATCTATGATTGGAAAGACGCTATTCTTTCGAATACCGCTATGCGCCATAAGCATAACTTAACCATGACGTATGGCAACAAGGTAATCAAGAGCCACACTTCCGCTACCTACGAAAATGCCGACGCTATCTATAAAGGTTCAAACCACGAAAGAATCTCTATCCGTTCGCGTAATAATCTGAAGATTAGCGATAAACTCTCCGGTTCTATCGATTTCTCGGTACGTTATGCCACGAAAAATGACCCGACTTCCGGTAGTCCGATTCGTGCAGCTTATATGTATCCTTCCATTTATTTGGGACTTTATCCGGATGGCCGTGTTGGTCCCGGTAAAGACGGCAGTCTTAGCAATACGCTTGCCGCCTTATTGGAAGGCGGAGAGAAGAAGACCGTATCCAACACAATGACCGGTAAATTCTCGTTGAGCTATAAGCCCATAAAAGATTTGACCCTTACTGCCAATCTGACTCCTACCGTCGGAACTGTTTCAATCAAGGAGATGAAGAAAGCCATACCTGTTTACGATGCATACGAAACCGATGTTATGCTGGGATATGTTTCGGGATATACTTCCAATTCGTTAAGTGAAGAACGCCGTAACATCAAATCATTGGAGAAACAATTCATCGCTACATACGACAAGACCTTTAGCAAGGTACATAACTTCAATGCCATGGTCGGTTATGAAGATTATAGTTATACGTATGAAACGATGTCGGGATCGACCAACGATATGTCTTTGTCTTCTTTCCCTTATCTTGATTTGGCGAACAAGAATGCTCTTGCCGTAGCCGGCAATTCTTATCAGAATGCATACCGTTCATTTTTTGGCCGTGTCATGTATAATTACGACAGCCGTTACTACCTCCAGCTCAATGCTCGTGAAGACGGATCTTCACGTTTTCATAAGGATCACCGTTGGGGATTCTTCCCGTCCGCATCGGTGGGGTGGGTCATCTCTAACGAGAAGTTCATGCAAAACATAACCCCGATAAACTATCTGAAGTTCCGTGCCTCTATCGGTACGCTCGGTAACGAGCGGATTGAAATTATCCTTATCAGACATACATTTCGTTCAATAATGCCATTATGTATGACAGTGCAGGTTCTACGCCCCAATCTTCGATGTCTGCCGCTCAACAGGATTATGCGTATGAGAATATCCATTGGGAGAAAACACAGAGCTGGGATATAGGTGTGGATGCCGCTTTCTTTAACAATCGTCTTGACTTTAGCGCAGACTATTATTATAAGAAGACAACAGATATGCTCTTGTCAGTGGCAATCCCCTCGTTTACAGGTTATTCGGCACCTGACAGGAATGTAGGTAAAATGCATACCCGCGGTTGGGAAGTGAAACTCGGCTGGTCTGACCGTATCGGAGATGTAAATTATGCGGTAAGTTTTAATATCTCTGATTACAAGTCTATAATAGATAATCTTAACGGCAAGCAGCAGTTTAACAGCGATGGTACCATTATTACTGAAGGTGCAGAATATAACTCCTGGTACGGATATAAGACTGCAGGTTTGTTCCAGACCGCAGAGGAAGTCAGTGAAAGCGCTCTGCTTTCGGCTTCTACCAAACCGGGTGATGTGAAATATGTAGATGTCAGCGGTCCGGACGGCACTCCTGATGGAATTATCAATGAGACATACGACCGCGTAGTGCTTGGCAGCTCATTGCCACACTATCTATATGGAGGTTCTATTAGTTTGGGCTGGAAAGGTCTCTCTTTCTCCTTACTCTTCAATGGTGTCGGGAAACAACTTTCACGCCTCACCGAGTATGATTCGCCCCATGCAGGGACAATGGCTTCCGGCTCCGTCAGTCCTTCTGAACGACAATGGCAGCCGTAATTATTGGAGTGTATATAACACTGCAGAGCAGAACGCGGCAGCCAGCTATCCCCGTTTGAGTCATCAGGGCGGTGAATACAACAACTACAAAATGTCGGATTACTGGCTCAAGAGTAGTGCCTATATGCGTATAAAGAATATCAACGTTGGCTATACAGTTCCTAAAAAAATCGTCTCTAAAGTCGGAATCAAGGGACTTCGGGTGTACGTCAATATCGATGATCCATACTGCTTTGATAGTTATCTTTCGGGATGGGACCCTGAAGCAGGCGCTTCTACCTATATCACACGCACTTATACATTTGGAGTGGATATCAAATTCTAATGGAGTATGAAAAAATTACATAATATGAAAAAAATACATGTATTGATTTGCATGATAGCTCTTCTATCTGTAACTTCTTGTGTGAACCTCGATCTGAATCCTCCTTCAGCCGCATCCAGTGAAAATTGGTTCTCGTCACCGGAGGAAGTTCGAATCTCGTTGAACGATTTTTATCGCAGTACTTTCTTTGTTATAGAAGAAGGTTGGACGCTGGACCGTAATACGGATGACTGGGCACAACGAACCAACATTTATACCATTGCGGCAGGTTCACTGAATGCGTCTTCTACAAGTAATCCTAACATCAAGACTGTTTGGAGTTACACGTACAAGAACATTAGTCGTGCCAACCGAATTTTGGAGGCACTCGACAAACTTGAAGGCAAATATTCCACTACTGAACTGAATACGCTTCGTGCCGAAGCCCGTTTTTTCAGAGCGTTTGCTTATTCACGTTTGATTACTCTTTGGGGAGATGTTCCTTTCTACGTGACTTCGATTACTCCGGAGGAAGCATTTGAGATGGGGCGTACCGACAAAGCTGTCGTTCTGAAACAAATTTATGACGATTATGACTATGCCGCAGAAAATTTGCCGGCCGCAAATAATAATAGCGGCGCCACCCGTGTGGACAAAGGAACGGCTTATGCTTACAAGGCTCGTACCGCTCTCTATCAACACGACTACGGGACTGCCGCAAAGGCTGCGCAAGACTGTATAGATCTGGAAGTATATGACTTGGCCCCTGATTATGGAGAACTTTTCCGCGACAAAACAAGAGGAAGCAAAGAAGTTATCTTCTCTGTTGCTCACTCAAGCGACCTTGAGTTGGATGAAAACGGTAAACCTACTACACAGGCTATCGGTTCCTTTATTGCCCGTTCGGCAGGCGGTACACATAACGCACAACCTTCGTGGGAACTTCTTGCTGTCTACGAAATGACGAATGGCAAGACGATTGATGAACCGGGCAGCGGTTTTGATCCTCACGATCCATTTGCCAACCGCGATCCCCGTTGCCTGAAACATTTGCTGCTCCGGCAGCCGTATCTATGGTATTGAGTGGAATCCTGCGCCAAACGCACTCGAAGTAATGGACTATACGCAAAATCGTATGATTACAAACAAAGATTCCAAAGGCGGTTCGGATGCTTCCAACTGTGCTTACAATGGTTGTTGCCTGCGCAAAGGCGCGCAAGAATCATGGCGTACTACTTTGTATAACGACAACCCCGTTATTCTCATGCGTTATGCCGATGTTTTGTTGATGTATGCCGAAGCTAAGATTGAACTGGGAGGAGATTGACGCTACTGTCCTTGCTTGCATCAACGATGTCCGTGCCCGTGCTTATGGCACCACCCGTACACAAACCAACGACTATCCGTCCATCACGACAACCGATCAGACAGCATTGCGCAAAGTGCTCCGTCGTGAGCGTCGTGTGGAGTTTGCATGGGAAAATCTACGCTATTTCGATTTGCTTCGTTGGCATCAGTTTGAGAATGCTTTCGGACACAATATGTACGGATTTACCCGTACAGCCAACAGGGCAAAGGAATACTTTGCGGCAGGCAACTGGTTTTGGCCGGAGACTCCGACATTTGACAAAGACGGATTTCCTTCTTTTGAAGCGATGGCCGACGGAACCTATATCGTCCAGCATGGTGAACGTAAGTATGATGAGAAGATTTATTTGTGGCCATTGCCAAGTGATGATGTATTGATAATGAATGGCAAACTTGTTCAAAATCCAGGGTACTAACTTTATTAAATAAATGATATTATAAGCATTGGAAATTTTATTGCGCAGTCGCTATCAACCATTGAAAAGGGTGTTGAGCTATGATGTATTCAACACCGGCTTTAACGGTTGGATGACATTGATGCCTAACTTTACGGAATATCCCGATTTTGATGTTCCCAAGACATTGGTCAATAAAGACCAGTGGCCACCGGTCATGCTTAGTTCCGCTACTTTCAGGTATCCGGGCACTCACGGGGCTATGTCCGGCACTTACTCTCTTAAACTTTCGACGAGACCTGTTGCCGCTCCTTATACGGAGATTCCGGCGGAAGGTTGTCTGGGACATGCCATTAAGCGGCTTTCGTTCTCTCGTCCGGGCTGCAAATATTTGCAGATAGAATGTTGGTTTACATACACGGCGGAGCAGGATGTGGTGGATGGCGGTGACCGTCCGCAACCGGGTTTGCATGAGAGTTCCATCCGCGATTTTGGTATGGGATTCGATGTACAGGAGGGTGGAAAACGTTACCATGTAGGAATTCGCTATCTCAATGCAGTAGATGGCAAATTAATGCAGAAGTGGCAGTATGAACATTCCAATGAAGACATAACCGACCGCGATTGGGCTTATGGACTTGACGGAGACTGGTGTAAGAGGGGAGTCGATCCCTGGTGGTTCGGCCGCCGTTATCCTAATGGCGACCACGATGGATTCAAGGATTTGAAAGATGGTCATCAGAAACTCATTTACAATGAGACCGACTGTAAACTCAATTGGCAATACATGCGTCTGAAACTTGACACGGAGCTTCGTGAATATGTAGAGTTCCAATGTCAGGACAAAATTTGGGATATGCGTGGCATTGCAGCTGATACCGTTGACGGATATGGACGCATCGACAATCTTATCAATCCTCTTTTCTGGGTGGGTACTGATACCAATCGTCGTGTATTCTTTTATATAGATTCTGTTGTTGTTTCACAAGAATAAAAGGAGGAATGTAATATATGAAAATGTTTAATGATTCCCATCTTGAGGTAAAGAAATTCTTTAAAGGCACTTTCTTCACTCATCCTTACGAGGCTGGTTGGGCAGATGAGGCTATATTCTTTGTTATGGTTGAGAAAATAGAAGGAGATCCCGTATTCGAAGGTCGTGTACAACTATCGCAAGACGGTATACATTGGGCTGACGACGGTAGTGAGCCTACAATCTTCAAAGGACTTGGCCAACATATTATAAAGGTAAATTCAAATTTTGGTAATTATATTCGTCTTGCCGTCAGCATTGAAGGCGGAGAGATGTTTTTAAATCTTCATATAGCATGCAAAGGTTAATATTTATATTTAGTCTGTTCATCCTTGCGATTGTAGGATGCAGCTCCAATGAGTCTCACTCATTTTTGATTCGTCCGGATGGAGGTGGGGAAGATGCTGCCACTGAAATAGAGGTAGGTAAAACGATTCCTGCCGGCAGGAGGGTGTGATGGATATTCATTTCATCAATACGACTACCGGTGAAAGCATGTTTGTAATATTCCCGGATGGTACGCAAATGCTTATTGATGCCGCAAGTTCGAGTGTTACGACCAACTCTAATAGTAATACGACCAATACCGGTATCCGTAGTCGTTGGGATCCGACTCTGACTTCTACCCGTGGTTCACAGATTATAACTGATTACATTCGTAAGTGTATGGTATGGACAGGTAACAGTACGATTGATTATGCCGTACTTACCCACTTCCATAATGACCACTTCGGCGGTTATACTTCTTCCTTGCCGAAATCTTCCAACTCCGACACTTATTCGTTGATAGGTTTTGCCGAGATTTTCGACAATTTCAAGATTGGTACGCTTCTCGATCGTGGCTATCCCGATTATAACTATCCGTTCAATATGGCGACAATGGCAGACAATGCTCCAAGTTGCAGCAACTATATCAATGCAGTGAAATGGCATGTCGCCAATCAAAAGTTCGATGCTGCGATATTCAAAGCAGGGGCGAATAATCAGATCGTTCAGAAGTATAATCCTGCAAAGTATCCTACTGCAAAGGTGCAAAACGTGGCAGTGAATGGAGAGATCTGGACAGGTTCGGGCACTACTACAAAGAAGACATTCCCTGAACTCTCGGAGATTACATACGAAAACAGTAAGAACATTACCTCCAGTGACAATTGTCCGCCGGAGAATATAACCAGTTGTGTGATGAAAGTTTCGTATGGCAACTTTGATTTCTTTGCCGGTGGTGACCTTCAGTATAACGGACGTTCGAGTCATGCGTGGAAAGATGCCGAACTGCCCTGTGCAAAAGCAGTGGGTCAGGTGGAACTATTGAAAGCTAACCATCACGGTGTAACCAACACCAATCAGGTGGATGCTCTGAAAGCACTCAATCCACAAACGATTGTTGTCAATTCGTGGGTAGATTGTCATCCCCGCACCGATATACTGAATTCGATGGAGACAACACTCCCTGCGTGTGACATGTTTATCACTAACTTCTGGCAAGGCGATCGCCCCAGCGGAGTAGACGACCGGGTTACGGCGGAAGAGGCTGCGAGAGTAAAGGGATATGATGGACATATTGTAGTTCGTGTGACCGATGGGGGAAACAAATACAGAGTTGTGACAATCACAGATTCTGACGGGGCAATGACTGTTAAGACTATTTCCGGTCCATATACAAGCAGATAATGAATACAAAATATTATGATGTAATAGTAGCAGGTGCAGGTCCTGCCGGGATATGTGCGGCTGTAGCCGCCGCCCGGCAAGGAGCACGTGTTGCTCTTATCGAAAGATACGGAGTCATCGGAGGTAACCTGACCGCCGGGTATGTCGGCCCTATTCTCGGTAGTGTAAGCAAGAACACGATGCGCGATGAGGTTTGTGCTATTCTTGGCGTCAAAGACAATGACTGGATTGGCGAACATGGAAATGCTCACGATTTCGAAGAGGCAAAACTTACATTGGCAGAATTTGTCGCCAGGGAAAAGAACGTCGATGTCTTTTTGCAATGTTGCGTGTCGGATGTTATTCGTGACGGAAAGGTGGTAAAAGGCATTAAGTGTGCAAGTAACGAGGGGACGCTCTGTTTTGAAGCCGCGGTTACAATTGATTGTACCGGTGATGCCATAGTATCTTTTCTTGCCGGTGCAAAAATAGAAAAAGGACGTGCTGACGGACTCATGCAGCCTGTAACCCTTGAATACACCATTGATGGCGTAGATGAGTCGAAAGGAATTATCTGCATTGGAGATGTAGACAATGTCCAATTGAATGGCGAGTGTTTTCTTGATTGGTGTAAAAAGAAAGCCGATGAGGGCAAACTTCCCCGGATGCTTGCTGCCGTGCGTTTGCATCCGTCGGTCAGACCGGGTTGCCGTCAGGTAAATACGACACAAGTCAGATACGGACTCAACTTGAAAGAAAATTTGCCGGGTTACTTGAATGGTCAGTGTGATGGGCGACTATGTGATCGATGCCGATGAAATGGCAGAAGGCTGCCGTTTTGCCGATGTGGTGGTACATAAAGCATTGTTCATTGTCGATATACATAATCCTGACGGAGCCGGACAGGCGGAACCAACCATCCAATATTGCAAACCATACGATTTGCCGTATCGTTGTTTTCTCCCGTTGGGCTTGGAAGGGCTTCTGGTGGCGGGACGGTGTATATCGGGTACTCACAGAGCTCACGCTTCATATCGTGTCATGAGTATTTGCATGGCGATGGGAGAGGCAGTTGGCATTGCCGCTGCCATGAGTGCGTCACAGCATTGTACTCCGCGGGCTCTCGATGTAGGAGAGTTGCAGAAACGGCTTGAGTCGTTAGGCGTAGAGCTGTTCGATTAACGTAGAACATAATCATACTTTAAATTTATAGAGCATACTTATGAAAAAGATATATTTGTCTGTCGTGTGCTTACTGATCTCTATTCCCCTTATCGCCCAGTTGTATGTAGAGCCGGAGAAAGAGGTAGAGTGCTCTGTCTTCCTGGCAAAGGAAGGACGGGGGCGGGCACAGCAAGGACTTGAAATATGGGATGATTACATATTCTCGTGCGAGGATGGAGGGCACGTGAATATCTATGATTTCAAAAGTGCCGATCCGAAACCTGTGGCAGGCTTTGAGTTGGCGTCCTCCCATCCGGACAACCATGTAAATAATGTATGCTTTGGCGTCGAGACAAAACGCGGAGCATCGTTTCCTCTCTTGTATATCACAAACGGGAAGGTAGGAAGCGAGTTGGAATGGTTGTGTTTTGTGGAGAGCATCACCCGTCGTGGAAAACGTTTTAGCAGCGAAATCGCACAGACAATTGAACTCGATGGCTCGAAGTGGGCGGAGAAAGGGTATGTCCCCATCTTTGGTGCACCAAGCTGGCTGGTCGATCGGGAGCGGGGATTTATATGGATATTCTCGGCACGTAAACGTACTGTGGCGAAGGTGACAAAGCATGCGTGGGAAAACCAGTATGTCGCCACCAAATTCCGCATACCGTCGTTGAGTGAGGGCGGCAAAGGTGCGCCTCGACGAAAATGACATTCTCGATCAGGTGGTGTTCCCCTATGAGGTATGGTTCACACAAGCGGGCTGTATGCATGATGGTAAAATCTATTTCTGCTTCGGAGTTGGGAAACAGGATGACAGCCGTCCTTCCTGCATCCGGGTGTACGATACGGATAGGCGGACAATTACTGCCCGATACAATGTGCAGGAACAGGTTATTTACGAACCGGAAGATATTGTGGTCAAAGACGGAGGTTATGTATGTCAATACCAATACGAATGCGAAAAAGACGTCTGATCTTCCTTGCATATTCAAACTCTCTCTTCCGAAAGAAAAGCCGGTGGCCGAAAATCCTCTCGACGAGATACGCAGGGATCCGGAACGTGCGGGCGGCGTGTATTATGTGACCGATCTTTCACATCCGGTTACGCCGGCGCCCAAAGGATATACGCCTTTCTATATAAACGGCTATTTCCGTCATGGAGCGCGTCAGATAGACGATGAGGTGACTTATTCTGCCATATACGGCGTATTGGAGAAAGCTCATGCCACAAACAACCTTACCGATTTTGGGAAAGCCCTGTACGAACGTCTTGAACCGTTCAAGAAGAATGTGTTTTACAAAGAAGGCGATCTGACACAAATCGGTTATCGTCAGACAAGGGAGATAGGCCGGAGGATGGTACAAAACTATCCGGAAGTATTTGAAGGCCATCCCTATTTGAAGACTAACGCAACGAATGTGCTTCGGGTGGCGGCCACCATGCAATCTGTAAATTCGGGCATTTTGTCGCTACGCCCCGGGCTTGAGTGGGCGGAGATAGACAACTTCCCGTTCGTTCCTTACCACACTGAATCCATACGGTAACGTATGTCCCGGCAGGAGTCCGCTTGATAAATATATACTCGGTAAAGAAAACAGTTGGTATAAAAAATATCGTTCATATATAGATGAAAAGTTGGATGTGGATGCTTTTTTTAGAAGACTGTTTATAGATGTTACACAAGTAGAAAGTGAATATGACAAGTACGACCTGATCCATCGCTTCTGGTTAATGGCATCACTGATGCAATGCCTCGACCGCCAAGTGCCTATATGGGATATCTTTTACAGAAGAGGAAATATTGGCTTGGGCGGAAATCGAGAACTATAAGTATTTTGCGCAGAAAGGTCCTGAACCGGTATCTCACGGGCGTAGTTGGGGACTTGCATCCCGCACGTTACGCCATTTGTTAGACGAATCTGCCGAAGATCTGGTGCGCAAGCGTCATGGTATCAATCTCAACTTCGGACACGATGGCGTTCTGATGGCCATCTTGACCAATTTGCAAGCCGGAACGTGGGCGCGGGAGGCTAGTAATTCCAAAGAAGCGTTGCGGAGTTGGAAGTACTGGGATATTCCGATGGGTGCGAACCTTCAGATGATCTTTTACCAATCAGAAGACAATCCGGACGTTTTAGTTAAGTTTATGCTGAATGAAAAAGACCTCCGGTTGCCGTTGGAAGCGGTTGAAGCATCTTATTACAAATGGAATGAGGTTTATAAATTCTATATAGAACATTGCGACAAGGTGGAAAAATCACTTGCCGAAACATTGAAATTATCGTATGAAGACTTTTAATTATAATCGTGCTGAAATAAAGGCCGGAATAGTACATTTCGGCGTTGGAAACTTCCATCGTGCACATCTCGAAGCTTACACAAATCTATTACTTGAAGATCCGTCACAAAGATGCTGGGGGGTATTCGGAGCCATGATTATGCCTACGGACGGGGTATTGTTCAACGCCCTCAAGAAAGATGACGGCATATATCAGTTGACGACATGCAGCCCTTCCGGCGAACAGGATAGTATGCTGATTGGTTCGCTTGTAGAACTGGCATGGGGGGAAATAGATAGTGAGCCTATCATCGCTAAACTAGCATCGGAGGAGATAAAAATTATCATCTCTCTCACCATTACCGAAGGGGGATATAAGGTCGATTTTAACCAATCGCGCAGTGTGTTTTGGTATGTAGCCGAAGGACTTAAACGTCGGATGGAGAAAGATTTGCCGATTACGATTCTTTCGTGTGACAACATGCAGATGAACGGCAATGTCGCCAAATGTGCGTTTATGTCATACTTCGAAGCGAAATATCCCGAGGTGGCAGCGTGGGCGAAAAAGAAAGTGACGTTCCCGAATTCGATGGTGGATCGAATCACTCCCGTAACAAAACCGGGTAAGGTTACAGATGTGTGTTGTGAAGACTTTATACAATGGGTGATTGAAGATAATTTCATTGCAGGCCGTCCTGCATGGGAGAAGGTGGGAGTTACATTCACCCATGATGTGACCCCGTATGAAATCATGAAATTAAGTCTTCTCAATGCGTCACATACTCTTCTTTCTTATCCTGCCTATATGGAAGGATTCAGGAAGGTCGATGCTGTAATGGCAGACGAGAGGTATCGTGCAATGATAAAGCTGTTTATGAACAGGGACGTTACTCCTTATGTTCCGGTTCCCGAAGGCGTTGACCTTGAAGCGTATAAAGACCAGCTTATCGAACGATTTTCAAACAAGGCGATCAGCGATCAGGTATCACGGCTTTGCGGCGATGGCATTGCTAAGTTTGCCGTTTATGTGGTACCCATACTCAAACAGATGTTGCAGGATGGGAAGGATATTTCGATAGAGGCTTTCCTGATAGCTGTTTATTGCAAATACCTGATAGGTGCGCGCACCGAGTCCGGTGAAAATATAGCTATCTCCGAACCTCACATCACTCCCGGCGGACAGGAAGTTGATTTCGGGAGGATCGCCGGCCGAGTTCTTGAAAATATCACCTTTTGTGTCATTGGGACTGGACAAATACCCTGTGTTTATGGAAAAGTATGAGCAGTTTTATGCTATGCAGGTAGCGGAAGGATTGAAAGTCTTATTACAGTAAACAACTAAAAAATACAAGGCAATGAAGAAGTTTTTCATAACGGTTGTTCTGTCGCTTTCGTGCGTATTGTCGGTTTCGGCACAAAAACAGACGGAGGCGTCAACGCTTAACCTGATAGGTAAGCCGTTTGAATCGACTCCCAATCCGTATCATAGAGTCGATACATTGGTTTATAAAGGTTTTAACAGGACGGAGAATCGACAACTCCGTTGTTCTGCCGGTATGGCTGTGTTGTTTAAAACGAACACGCGTAATATACAGATTACGACAAAGTGGGGATATGTATATTCGAGCCATTCAACCATGCCGATCTCTTATAAAGGATATGATCTTTATATCAAAAATGCAAACGGTCAATGGCAGTATGCGGCAAGCGGTTCATTGAAAGCGTATAAGGGCGAGAAAACCGAGACATTCACGCTCATTGAGAATATGGATGGTACGATGCACGAATGTATGATGTATATGCCGATGTATTCGGAGGTCATTTCTTGTAAGATAGGGATAGATGACGATGCTGTTATCGAACCGTTGAAGTCCGATTTTCGTCACAGGATAGCGGTATATGGCTCTTCGTTTACGCAGGGAGTGAGCACGGATCGATCCGGTATGAGTTATCCCATGCAATTTATGCGTAATACGGGTCTTCAAGTCGTGTCGCTCGCAACAAGCGGACGTTGCCTGATGCAGCCTTACATGCTCGACGTTCTTGCGGAAGTCAAGGCTGATGCCTTTATATTCGATACTTTTTCAAATCCTGACGCAGAACTGATAAGAGAGCGCCTGATGCCGTTTATCGATCGGCTTATAGCGGCACATCCGGCTACTGCGTTGATATTTCAGCGTACTATCTATCGCGAACGACGTTCATTCGATACAGTTCTTGATGCGAAAGAACGGGCTAAGGCGGCAACCGTAGAGGAGTTGTTTGCGAAAATCCTCACGAACCCGAAATATAAAGACGTTTATCTGATTACGCCTGATGCTTCCGATGCCCATGAGACATCGGTCGACGGAACTCATCCAAGTAGTTATGGATATGCACTTTGGGCGAAGTCAATAGAGACTCCGGTAATAGAAATTTTAAGTAAATATGGTATAAAATGAGACAAGCGGTATTAGTAGAACCAAAACATATTGAATTTCGTGAAGTTGAGGCGCCTAAGGCGTCGGACCTGAAAGAACATCAGGTGCTTCTGAATATTAAGAGAATTGGTATTTGTGGAAGTGAGATACATTCTTATCACGGATGTCATCCGGCAACTTTTTATCCGGTAGTTCAGGGGCATGAATATTCGGCAGTGGTAGTCGCTACGGGGACGGCGGTTACGATCTGCAAGGCGGGTGACGTTGTCACCGCACGTCCGCAACTTGCGTGTGGGAAGTGCAAGCCTTGTCAGCGGGGAGAGTATAATATTTGTGAAGAGCTAAGAGTGCAAGCCTTTTCAGGCAAATGGAGCTGCGCAAGACTTTTTTGTGGTTGATGATGACAGGATTGCGGTATTGCCTGAAGGTATGTCACTTGATTATGGGGCTATGATAGAACCGGTGGCAGTAGCTGCGCATGCAACCATGCGTGGCGGGGACTTGAAAGGTAAGAATGTGGTTGTATCGGGTGCCGGAACGATCGGTAACCTCGTGGCGCAGTTCGCTAAGGCAAGAGGAGCCAAACGGGTTCTTATTACCGATGTGAGTGATTTCAGACTTGAAATCGCTCGTAAATGTGGCATAATAGATACGCTCAATGTAGCTAAGACGCCGCTCAAAGAAGGAGCGAAGAGGCTTTTCGGGGATGAAGATTTTCAAGCTGCGTTTGAGGTTGCCGGGGTTGAGTCGAGTATTCGTTCGCTTATGGAGTGTATCGAAAAAGGGAGTACCATCGTTGTAGTGGCGGTATTTGGCAAGGATCCGTCGCTTAATATGTTCTATTTGGGAGAGCACGAACTGAAGGTGAACGGAACGATGATGTATCGCCATGAAGATTATCTTACGGCTATCGATCAGGTAAGTTCGGGAGCTATCTGTCTCGAACCGCTTATTTCGAATCATTTTCCGTTTGAGCAGTATGACGAGGCATATAAATTTATAGACGAGAATAGTGCAACATCCATGAAAATAATTATTAAACTATAAAACCATGAAAATAATAGGTATAGGAGAAGTTGTTTGGGATTGCTTCCCGGAAGGTAAGAGACTTGGCGGAGCGCCTATCAATTTCTGCTTTTTTTTTGCGAAGGAATTGGGAGCAGAATCATATCCCGTTACGGCAATAGGTGGCGACGAACTCGGTGATGAAACATTTACGGTGCTTAAAGAGACCGGACTTGATTTAGGATATATTTCCCGTAATATTTTGCCGACAGGTAAAGTGCTTGTGTCGTTGAATGAGGCCGGTGTACCGCAATATGAGATTGTTGAGAATGTTGCTTGGGATGCTATCGAGTGTAGTCCTGCGACCATGAAACTTGTCAGCGATGCAGATGCTGTTTGTTGGGGCTCTTTGGCACAACGAAGTGAAAAGTCACGTGCTGCAATCTTGAGACTCATAGATGCCGTGCCGGATACCTCTTTGAAGGTGTTTGATATTAATATCAGGCAACGTTTTTATTCGACAGACTTGATTGTGGAATCCTTGCAAAAAGGCAAATGTGCTCAAATTGAATGAAGACGAATTGCCGTTATTGATTTCTCTTCTTTCCCTTTCGACTGATTTTGTGGAAGCTATCGCAGAACTCATTGCTCGTTTCTTCGCTCAAATATGTTATATTCACACAGGGGGCAGTACGTAGTGGCATATATGATGTAAGTGGGGAAGTGTCATCCATAAACACACCTAAAGTCGAGGTGGCCGATACTGTAGGTGCAGGCGACTCGTTTACTGCTACCTTTGTTGTGAACATACTTAGAGGGGTGTCGGTTGCTGAATCACACCGCAAAGCGGTAGATGTATCGGCATATACTTGTACACAAAGGGGAGGCTATTAATCCGTTGCCGGATAGTAAAAAGTAATATTGGGTACTTCACATAAGGAAGTTTCGTACTTGGTTTGAATGATTCTTCAAACCAAGCGTGGTGGATATGCCTTGTTCTTGTTGATTGCAGTTTAATTCCGTTAGTTAACCGCAGAATTTGCGGCTTAGCATACCTCTTTTGGCCGCATTTTATAGATAACTCCAGTTAAATAGTTATTTTTGCAGAAATAACTGATGGTATGTTTATCCATGAAATAGAAAATTGGAGTTCATTCAGATGGAACATCAAAAGTTTGTCAGGTGAAATAGCCTGGATAAATAGGGCTATAGTCTATCTCGTGGAGCGGTTGAGTACAATTGGATTTGAATAGTAATTTTTACGAAATAAAGAAACCCATGTTGAAAATATTAGTAACCTACGCCGTACAAGGCGAATTTGTAGAACTTAAATGGCCGGATATAGAACCTTACTACGTTCGTACAGGTATTGGTAAAGTGAAATCAGCCTTTCATTTGGCAGAGGCAATCCGTCAGGTACAACCGGACTTGGTGCTCAATATCGGAAGTGCCGGAACAGTCAATCATCAGGTAGGAGATATTTTTGTATGCCGCAAGTTCGTAGACCGTGATATGCAGAAAATGAAAGAGTTCGGATTGGAGTGTGAGATCGATTCATCAGCTCTGCTCGAAGAAAAAGGTTATTGCACGCATTGGACGGAACATGGAATCTGTAATACGGGAGATGGCTTCCTCACCGAGTTGACTCACGTTAGCGGAGATGTTGTAGATATGGAAGCATACGCACAGGCATTTGTCTGCCGTTCAAAAGAAATCCCGTTTATTTCCGTGAAGTACGTGACTGACATAATTGGCCAGAATTCCGTGAAACATTGGGAGGATAAACTTGCCGATGCACGGCAGGGGCTATCGCATTACTTTAACGTCTTGAAAGAAAGAATATGATAAGTGACTCCTGCGGCTATCAATCCCAGGAGAATCTTTACCCATATAAAAGGAATTAGGAAGAAAATGCAATAAAGCATCGTTCCCCACATTAATACGAGAGAAATTATTTTGGCACGGAGAGGAATCGCCTTGTTTTCGCGGAAATTGCGGATATAAGGACCGAAGTGCCGATGATTGAGCAGCCAGTTATATAATCGGGGTGACCCTTTGAAATAAAGGGCGGCGGTGAGTAATAGAAAAGGGGTAGTGGGCAGTAGCGGCAGAAAGATGCCGAGAATACCGAGCGCAAGGGAAATACTACCTAAAACAATATATAGAGTTTTCATGCGGCAAAGATAGTGCAAAAAAAGGGAAAAAAAATAACACTCTTTGCTGGATGAAAACTCTATTTTATATTACCTTTGCCGTTGCATCGAGGTGACATTAGATGCGTGTAACTATTAAAATACATACACTCATGTTTACAGTAATCAAACGCATGGAGATCTCGGCTTCTCATAAGCTGGTACTCCCGTATCGCAGTAAATGCGCCAGTTTACACGGTCACAACTGGATTATCACCGTCTATTGCCGTTCCGCACGGCTCAACTCCGAAGGAATGGTGGTAGATTTCACCCGCATCAAAGAAGTGGTCACGGAGAAACTCGACCATCAAAATCTGAACGAAGTACTCCCATTTAATCCCACAGCGGAGAATATCGCCCGGTGGGTATGCAAACAGATTCCTCAATGCTATAAAGTAGAAGTGCAGGAATCGGAAGGAAACATTGTCATCTACGAGAAAGATCCCGTCGGCGCAGAAGGACAAGAATAGCAAACCAAACAAATTTTGATGATGAGAAAGATTAATGAAATCTTTTACAGCTTGCAGGGCGAAGGCTACCATACCGGAACTCCGGCCATCTTCGTCCGTTTTTCCGGCTGCAACCTGAAATGTGACTTTTGCGACACACAACACGAAGAAGGAAAAATGATGACCGACGATGAAATTATCGCCGAAGTGAAAAAATATCCTGCCGTCACCGTTGTCCTTACGGGCGGCGAACCTTCCTTATGGATAGACGATGAATTGATTGACCGTTTGCACCAGGCAGGCAAATATGTGACCATCGAAACCAACGGTACACGCCCCCTGCCGGCAGCTATCGACTGGGTGACCTGCTCCCCCAAACAAGGGGCGAAACTTGCCATCGACCGGATGGATGAAGTGAAAGTGGTCTATGAAGGACAAGATATAAGTATTTTTGAACTACTTCCGGCCGAACATTTTTTCCTCCAGCCTTGTTCTTGTAATAACACTGCTTCAACAGTGGACTGTGTAATGCGACATCCCAAATGGAGACTCAGCCTGCAAACACACAAATTAATCGACATCCGTTGAACGAAATAGACGGGTGATGCGGAAGAAGCTTAAATTATTACAAAATATAGTATGAAAGTAGGTTTGTTTATTCCTTGTTATATCAATGCTATTTACCCCAATGTGGGAGTGGCATCGTATAGACTATTGAAAAGTTTGGGAGTAGACGTCGATTATCCGTTGGATCAGACTTGTTGCGGACAACCGATGGCAAATGCCGGTTTTGAAGATGAATCGATGAAATTGGCACTCCGTTTTGACGATCTGTTTCGGGAATACGATTACATCGTCGGTCCTTCCGCCAGTTGTGTGGCATTTGTGAAAGAGAATCATCCCGGGCATCTTGGAGAAAGAAGGACATGTTTGTCAGAGTGCGGGAAAGATTTATGATATTTGTGAGTTCATTCACGATGTCTTGAAACCTTCCAAAATTCCTGCACGCTTTCCTCATAAAGTCAGTATTCACAATAGCTGTCATGGGGTGCGCGAACTGTTGATTTCCGCTCCCACCGAACTGAATATCCCTTATTACAATAAATTGCGTGACCTGCTCAATCTGGTAGAAGGCATCGAAGTATTCGAGCCCAGCCATATTGACGAGTGTTGCGGCTTTGGCGGAATGTTTGCGGTGGAAGAGCAGGCAGTCTCCGTCTGCATGGGGCGTGATAAGGTAAAAGATCACATCGCTACCGGAGCCGAGTATATTGTCGGAGCGGACAGTTCCTGCCTGATGCACATGCAAGGTGTCATCAAACGGGAGCATCTGCCTATTCAGATTATCCATATTGTAGAAATTCTAGCGTCGCAATCATGAGTACAAAACATTCAAAGGCTGCCGAAAAGTTCTTGCAGGACAGCAAGATGGCAGCATGGCATAATGAAACCCTTTGGATGGTCCGTGCCAAAAGGGACAAGATGAGTAAGGAAGTTCCCGAATGGGAAGAGTTGCGCAACAAGGCTTGCGAGTTGAAACTATACTCCAACAGCCACCTCGAAGAACTTCTGCTGGAGTTTGAGAAGAATGCTACCGCCAACGGCGCCATCGTACATTGGGCAAAAGATGCCGATGAATACTGCGCCATCGTCTACGAAATACTGAATGAGCATAACGTCCACCATTTCATCAAGAGCAAATCCATGCTCGCTGAAGAGTGTGGATTGAATCCTTTCCTGATGGAGCGGGGTATTGATGTCGTAGAGTCCGATTTGGGCGAACGCATCCTGCAATTGATGCATCTCGAACCAAGCCACATCGTACTGCCCGCCATCCACATCAAACGGGAACAGGTAGGCGAACTATTCGAAAAGGAGATGGGCACGGAAAAGGGAAACTTTGACCCTACCTACCTGACTCATGCCGCACGTAAGAACCTGCGCCATCTCTTCCTCAATGCCGAAGCCGCCATGACAGGCGCCAACTTTGCCGTCGCTTCAACCGGTGACATTGTGGTCTGTACCAATGAAGGAAATGCCGATATGGGTACTTCCTACCCGAAACTGAACATTGCCGCTTTTGGTATGGAAAAGATCGTCCCGGATCTGGACGCGTTAGGCGTGTTCACCCGATTACTCGCCCGTTCGGCCACCGGACAACCGGTGACAACATATACCTCTCATTACCGCCGTCCCCGCGAAGGCGGTGAATACCATATTATCATCGTAGACAACGGCCGGAGTGCCTTACTGTCCAAGCCCGATCATATCAAGACACTGAACTGTATTCGTTGCGGTGCGTGCATGAACACCTGCCCGGTGTACCGCCGGAGTGGAGGCTACTCTTATACGTACTTCATCCCCGGACCTATTGGCATCAACTTGGGTATGGCTCACGCTCCGGAGAAGTATTATGATAATCTTTCAGCCTGTTCTCTGTGTATGTCCTGTTCCGATGTCTGTCCGGTGAAAGTAGATTTGGCCGAACAAATTTACAAATGGCGTCAGGATTTGGACGGACTGGGGAAAGCCAATACGGGAAAGAAGATCATGTCCGGTGGTATGAAGTTCCTGATGGAGCGTCCGGCATTGTTCAACGCAGCCTTGTGGGCAGCCCCGGTGGTAAATGGCCTGCCCCGTTTCATGAAATACAACGATTTCGACGATTGGGGAAAGGGGCGTGAACTGCCGGAATTTGCCAGCGAGTCGTTCAATGAAATGTGGAAGAAAAACAAAGTACAGGGAAAGGAGGAATCCAAATGAGCAGTAGAGAAGAAATATATTAGCCAGCATCCGCCAGCATACGCAGACGCGTTATGATAAACCGGATATTGCGGATATGAAACGATTGTCATATCCTGACAAGATAGAACAGTTCTGTGCAATCAGCCGTGCGGTGGGTGGTACGGCAGTTGTATTGGGTGAAGGGGAAGATGTGAATGCGGTCATACGCCGGACTTATCCGGAATGCTATGCGCATTGCTTCCGTATTGCCGGATATTTCCTGTGCTACGTTCAATCCCGATAATTTGGATGATCCGAAAGAGTTGGACGGCACAGATGTTGCCGTAGTGAAAGGAGAAATCGGAGTAGCCGAAAACGGAGCCATCTGGATACCGCAGACGGTGAAATATAAAGCAATCTATTTTATCTCGGAGAAGTTGGTCATTCTGCTCGACCGGAATAAAATTGTAGATACCATGTATGACGCCTACCGCGAACTGGACGGACAGGAATATCAGTTCGGAACGTTCATCTCCGGTCCGTCAAAGACTGCTGATATTGAGCAGGCATTGGTGATGGGAGCGCATGGGGCACGAGACGTGTTAGTGATATTAACCTAATGTTTCCGTGTTGATTATTCTAAAATAAATTTGGTTTCAAAACAATGGAGTTTTATATTTGTTAGTACAAACGAAATGGAGACTCCGTTGACGCTTAAAAAACAGAGGCTCTATTGGTAAGAAATAGAGCCTTTGTTTCATATAAACAGAGCTTCCGTTTGATGTAAATAGGATATCTGTTTCTGTTTGTCCATAGTAGATAAATGAGTTTGTAGGATAAGAGTAGTAAAACGTTTAATTATAAATTATATGTATGCCAATAAAGTAAAGAAAATAGCCGCCGTCCATGACCTTTCGGGAATGGGGCGCGTATCTCTGACCGTCGTCATTCCTATTCTTTCATCCATGGGTTTTCAGGTCTGTCCGCTTCCTACGGCTGTATTATCCAATCATACGCAATATCCCGGTTTCTCCTTCCTCGACCTGACGGACGAAATGCCGAAGATTATTGCCCAATGGAAGAGGCTGGAGGTAGAGTTCGACGCTATCTATACCGGATATCTGGGTTCTCCGAGACAAATTCAGATTGTTTCTGATTTTATCAGGGACTTTCGTCGGCCGGACAGCCTGATCGTTGCCGATCCGGTGTTGGGAGATAACGGACGATTATACACCAACTTTGATGGAGAGATGATAAAAGAAATGCGCCACTTAATCACGAAAGCAGATGTGATTACCCCCAATCTGACGGAACTGTTTTATTTATTGGATAAACCCTATAAAGCAGATAACACGGATGAAGAGCTGAAAGAATATCTTCGTCTTTTGTCCGACAAAGGTCCGCAAGTGGTTATCATCACCAGTGTTCCTGTACATGATGAGCCTCATAAAACGTCTGTCTATGCATATAACCGTCAGGGAAACCGCTACTGGAAAGTGACCTGCCCTTATCTGCCTGCACATTATCCCGGCACGGGAGATACTTTTACCAGTGTCATCACCGGTTCTTTGATGCAGGGAGACAGTCTGCCGATGGCGTTGGACCGTGCCACACAGTTTATCCTGCAAGGTATCCGTGCCACTTTCGGGTATGAATATGATAACCGCGAGGGGATTCTATTGGAGAAAGTGCTTCATAATTTGGATATGCCAATACAGATGGCTAGTTACGAACTGATTTAAGATAGGCTTTGTGTTGTTATTACTATGCCAATAGGTTGGCACAACAATGCCACCTTGTTTGCATGTCTGTGCCACTGTGTTGGCACAAATGTGCCTTCTTATTGGTATTTATTAAGTTCAGAATCGTACTGTTACTCTTGCCGGGAGTTTTCCACTTGTCCACTTAGGCCCTTCTTTGACAAGCCGGATGGCTTCTTTATCAGCGAATTCACATAATCCATGAATAACAGTGATATTTTGTGGCTTTCCTTCTTCATCAACAAAGAAAGAAAGGACTACCTCCCCCTTAATATCTTTACAGTTATCATCTGTTGGACGAACGAGATTCTCTTTCAGGTATTTCTGATAGCTACGTTTTCCGATGACAGGTTGCGGAGTAATCTCTTTCTTTGCCTGTTCCTTAACCGTCACAACATTTCCGGCAGTTGTTGACTTCTTATTTTTCTTAGCGCCATATCCCACTACCACCACTTCATTGAGTGCCTGTTTGTTTTCGTTCATGGCAATGAGCATCGTCCGGCTGGTATCTACCCGGATTTCTACCGGATCATATCCGATATACTCCGCTGTTAATCGTTTCTTATCATCCTTTTTGATTAACGAAAATTCTCCATTCATATTTGTGATGGTTCCGATATTCGTTCCTTTATATGTCACACTGGCTCCGATAAGCGGTTCTCCTTTTTTGTCGGTCACTCTCCCTTTAATCATATTCTTTTGAGGAAGGATAGTCGCTACCTTAGCCAACTTCATTTTCTTATCAGATTCAGATTCGAAAGTATCCATCGTTGCTACTACTTCTTGCAATGCGGCAGTCTCTTCCGACACTTCCTCCATCACCGGCACAGTTGCCATAGGTACACCTTGTTGTGGTTGGGAAGTCGCTTGGATTTTGGCAATCATATCTTTCTTATCCGCTTGTCTTGCAGTAATTTCGGAAACAGGAGTGGAATCCGTTTTTACCTTTGCGGTAGCCAATGCGATTTCCTTTTGTGGAGTTGCCGGGAACTGTTGGAGTTGCAGGAATAGCCGGAGTGGGCGGAATTGCGGGTTCAGCCAACTTGGAGGAAACACTCTCTTCCGCAATGAACACTTCGTCCGTCATACTCTTTTTCAGGAACAGGAAATAACTGCTGACACCGAATCCGATAGCCAGACAGGCAGCGATGCTCCAGAGTGATAGCACGGGTGTTCTTTTTCTTTGCCGAATGAGCTGAAACCTGCATCCGCAGTTTCTCGATCCGTTGTTCGTGATTTCCCTCCACCTGGCTGTAACCATCCATAGCATCGGCCAGGAAAGGATCCTGCATCGACTCTCGTTTCCAGTCGGTGGGCCTCTTTTCCTTTGCGGAGTCCTCGTATGTAGTCCAATAGTTTCATAGGGCTTGTTTCTTAATACAAATTTTTAAATTTCGCTTTCCGTTCTTGGATATAGCTTTTCACATTGTTCAGAGTAAATCCGGTCTGTTCCACAATGTCGGCATACGACATTTCCTCTAAAAAGAAACGCGTAATGCTGGTCCGTTGTTCTTCGGGCAACTTTTCGAGACAGTGATGTAATGCCTTTAGTTGTTCTTCTGAACTTTCCTCCTCACTTAATAGATGCAGAAATTCGTCGGATTCCATAACATTAACGGTATAATCTAACGTAATTTCTTTATTTTCCTTTCGTAAAAGTTGCAAGCAATGATTCTTTGCCACCCGGTAGAGCCATGGCTTGAACACTTTTATCTCATAATTTTCCAGTTTAGGCAATAAGTCTTCAAACAACTGCATGACTGCTTCCTGTGCCCGGTCTTCATCATGCAGATATTTCAGGCAAAGTCCGTATAGTAACGGGATATATCGGTTATATAATTCGCCGAAATATTCCGTATCACCGGACTTCGTGTAATGTATTAGTAATTCCTCGTCCGATAGTTTTGATATTTTTCTTTTAAAACAACATCTATTCCTCTTCTTCGTCAACAATGACTTGATATTTTTCTTTCATTGCTTCAAAATCACCTGTTATCTGCTCCAATATTTCATGTGTATCCGTACTCTTTACCAAAGCGGGCATACCATAATAGATAGATGCTTTGTATGGCAACAGGATCATTTTCCTTTGGGTAAAGAGCGTCCCATACCGGTCATGAATACGGGAATATATTTCACTTCAGGCCGCAGAGACAGGATGCGTGCTATGCCGGATTTAATTTTTCCCATTTGTTCCGGCTTTCCTCTGGTTCCTTCCGGAAAAGAATCAGTGAATATCCGGCATCAATGGCTTCGAGCATCTTGCGAATCGGATCATGTTCCGAATCTTTCCCCTTTTCTCCTGATTAAAAGTATTGATGAAAAGTTGCTGATGGAAGCCTGAAAGCGGGTTTTCCCGAAATAGTCTTCTGCTGCTACGGGTTTGACTTTCCACAAAAGATCGCCGGGCAGGGAAGCCAACAGGCTTAGGGTGTGCTGTTATGGTTGGCAAGGATAATGAATTGCTTTTCCTTTTGAGGAACTGGCAATCGGTGAACTGAACTCCCACAACCAATTTCAGAAACCATTGGAATACACCTTTATATATAATCTGCATCGCAGTAGCTTGCATGAATCTTTTTCCATTCTCTTCGTTTAATATGCAATGTAATAAACTAAATGAAAAATACAGGAGCAGTGTAGGACAGCGAATCTATCCGGTCGAATACTCCTCCATGACCGGGAATACTGTTCCCCATATCTTTAATTCCTTTATCTCTTTGATGGCGGAGATGACCACGTCTCCCGAGAATCCGGCAATCGCAAGGAGGCGCTAACCAGATAACGTTGGGAGCGGAGAGGAGTCAGGAAACCGAGGAAGTAACCAATGACAGTGGTACTGATGACACCGCCCAGGAAACCTTCCCACGTCTTGTTCGGACTTACTTTCGGAAGAATCTTATGCCGTCCGAGAAGTTTGCCCCAGATAAATTGCATGATGTCGTTGATTTCCGTAAGGAATACAAGGAATAATAGCAGACCTCGTCCTCCTGCATTGAATCCCGGAAGTTCAGGAAGCGACAGGAGATAAGCGAGGTGGCTGATACCGAATACTGAAAGCATTAGAATCCATTGCAACAGTGCCATCGACTTGGTGATTCCGTGTGTGTCTCCCTTTAAAACCAGCCGTAAAGGCAATACGAGGAACATAACTACCGGAATGAAGATGATGAATGCTCCATACCAGGCAAGGTAAGCAAGGTAATATTGAATGGGAATGGACAATATCCCCAAAACAGTGCTCCGCGATCTGCCTCTCTGAATCCCAACACCGAATACAGTTCTCTGAAAGCGATGAAAGAGAGAAAGGCAAGGAAGAAGTAAGAAATGTTATAACTGATAAATACAGCGCCGATAAACATGCCCGCCATGATCCACCATGAACGCGTGCGGGCGGAGAGTTCGCTGATATTTGTTTTGAGAGATCTTCTTTACGAGAAAAGAATAAGGCTTGCCGTAACAAGCAGTCCGATGATGAGCGAAATGACGATAATCAATTCATCGCTTAGCGTAGGAAATATGATATCCAGTAGTTCTTTCATTTTATTTCATTGTTTGTTGTGTGTGACATGAGGTACAGACGGTGTATCAGTGTTGCGACAAGGCCGACGTTGATTATTATCAGAGCTATGAGACATACCATCCGGTCGTATCCTGCGTGAATGGTGCAGGTGGCTACTACAAAGGCAAGCGTGAGCAATGCCATGCGGTGTTGTTTGGCCATCGGACCATTGAAGAAATGCTGATGCGTTTTGTAGGCTCCTATCCAGCGGAAATAAGCTGTCATAACGGCAAGAAGGGCCGCTAGCCATCCCAGTTCAATACCGAATCCACCTGCTATATATCCGATGGGAATGATGAACAAAGCATCAGCAAAGCGGTCGGGCATATCATTGTAGAGATCTCCGTTGGCACTTTTCTTCCTTCAATAGCTACCATCCCATCGAACAGGTTGCAGAGTAACCGCGACTGCATGCAAACGATGAACAGAATGTAGGCTACATATTGTTAAAACCGGGATCAATGACTGTGCCGATCAACAGAAGGCACCCCACCATAGCGAAGAATACGCTCATCATGGAAATTTGATTGGGAGTGACACCCCAACGAGTTAGTTTGCGGGCAATGTTATTAGCCCAGGCCGTGTTTCGTGAGGCTATTTCCCGCCTTCCGTCGACTTCGTTTTCATATTTATAATATGTTTATGATCGGCAAATATACACATCATCTTAAGAGTTGCAAAGGAATGAGGAGAATTTTGAAATGACTCTTTTCTGCCGGATAAAAAAAAGTTCAGGCAATTTATGGAATCTGTGTGAAATGTGCATCTCTATAATAAAAGCGAACTAATAGTAACATTTTAAAATAAGAAGTTATGAAAACAAATCAATTCAGAGCGATGATGCTCGTACTGCTAATGGCGGTTATTTCTTTAGGTAGGATGAATGCGCAAGCTATTACTGTGTCGGGTACGGTGACGGATGCAAAGGATGGAAATCCGCTTGTAGGTTGTTCGGTACAGATCAAGGGTACTTCGAAAGGTGCAATAACGAATATGAAGGGCCAGTATACAATTCAGGCCAAGAAAGGGGGGAGACGTTGTTGTTTCAGTATATCGGGTATAAGCAAGAGAGAAGGGTGGTGAAATCGGCTACGCTGGATGTGAAGATGAAAGCTGACGAACTGTGGTATTGTAAGAATGTGGTGGTAGGATACGGGCATGAGCTAAAGGCTACTAAATCGGTGTCTGCTGCTTATATGGCGGTATGTCCGACACCGGGAATCATGTATGATGCTGCAAATGCGGAAGAATACGGAGAGTTTCAGGAGAATGGTTTCAGGAGTGTGTCGGATGCTCCGCTTTCTACTTTCTCTATTGATGTAGACGCCGCTTCTTATAGTAATATGCGTCGTTTTATCAATAAAGGTGAACTGCCTCCTGTAGATGCTATCCGTACGGAAGAATTAGTGAACTACTTTTCCTATGATTATCCGAAACCGACAGGAAGTGATCCTGTGAAAATCACGATGGAAGCCGGAGCATGTCCCTGGAATGCGGATCACCGTCTTGTGCGTATCGGCTTGAAAGCAAAAGAAATCCCGACAGATAATCTGCCTGCATCTAATCTGGTATTCCTGATTGATGTCTCCGGTTCTATGTGGGGAGCCAACCGGTTGGATTTGGTGAAGTCATCTCTCAAATTATTGGTGAATAACTTACGTGATAAAGATAAAGTAGCGATTGTGACTTATGCAGGCAGTGCCGGTGTGAAACTGGAGGCCACTCCGGGTAGTGACAAACAGAAGATTCGCGAAGCGATAGATGAATTAACGGCGGGTGGCTCTACGGCAGGTGGTGCAGGTATCTTGTTAGCGTATAAAATAGCCAAGAAGAATTTTATCTCTAACGGCAATAACCGTATCATACTTTGCTCCGATGGTGATTTTAATGTGGGCGTTTCTTCCGCTGAAGGATTGGAACAATTGATTGAAAAAGAGCGCAAGAGTGGAGTATTCCTTACCGTACTGGGTTATGGCATGGGTAATTATAAAGATAAGAAGATTCAGGTGTTGGCTGAAAAGGGAAATGGCAATCATGCTTATATAGATAACTTGCAGGAGGCCAACCGTGTTTTGGTAGGCGAATTCGGTGCTACGCTGCATACAGTGGCAAAAGACGTCAAACTGCAAGTCGAATTTAATCCTTCCCAAGTGCAGGCCTATCGTCTGGTTGGTTACGAAAGCCGTCTGTTGAAAGACGAGGACTTTAATAATGATGCTAAAGATGCCGGAGATATGGGTGCGGGACATACAGTGACAGCCTTTTTACGAAGTGATTCCTACAGGAGTAAAGAATGAATATGTAGGTAAAATAGACGACTTGAAATATCAGAAGAAAGAGAAAGTGTCTGTGAAGCCGACAGGCTCTAATGAACTCCTGACTGTGAAACTGCGTTATAAAGCCCCGGATAAAGATGTCAGCAAGAAAATGGAACTTCCTTTCGTAGATAATAAAGGAAATAATGTTTCTTCCGATTTCCGCTTTGCTTCTGCAGTGGCTATGTTCGGACAGTTACTTCGGGAGTCTGACTTTAAAGGAAATGCCAGTTACGACAAAGTGATTGATCTGGCCAAACAGGGACTGAATAACGATGATAAAGGATATAGAAGAGAATTCATTCGTTTGGTTGAGGCTGCTAAAGGATTGGAAAGAACAAATAAGAACTAGGAAATCGGGCGGGAGTCATTGTGAGTGTACGCTATATGACTATGCGTAATATTCACAGATATGAATAAACGTACAATTCCAGATAGATAATCCTAGAAAATAATAGTGACGGTATATGCTCGGGATAGTGACGCTATCACTGTTGTATACCGTCACTATCTTTGCCGGATACCGTCACTATAATTAATTTCGTCCGAAATTCGTCTGACCTGAAACGAAAAATAGCCATAAACTTATCGTTTACAGCTATTTAACTCTGCACGGGAGGAGAGGCTCGAACTCCCGACACCCGGTTTTGGAGACCGGTGCTCTACCAACTGAGCTACTCCCGTGTTTGCGGCTGCAAAGGTAGTAGAAACTTCTGAATCTCCAAACATTCGGGTAAATAAGTTTTGAATTATTTTAATTTTTCCCACTCATCGGGCTTGAAACCGACCAGAACGAAGCTGTCTGTCACTACCAATGGGCGTTTCACCAATTTACCGTTCGTTGCCAAGAGTGCTATCTGTTCTTCCTCACTCATAGCAGGCAGCTTCTCGCTTAGTTTCAGCTCTTTATATACTAATCCACTCGTGTTGAAGAATTTCTTCACCGGTAAACCGCTACGTGGAATCCATGCTTTTAATTCTTCAGCCGTAGGATTTTCTTCTAATTAATCGGTTTGTAAACTCAATGTTATTTTCTGTTAACCATTTCTTGGCTTTCTTGGCATGTGCTGCATGCCGGGTACTGCAAAAATAATGTTGCCATATTCATTTATAATTTAATACTTGATATTTAACTTAATACTTGAACTTCACCTCAATATCTGCAAATCCTGAAACATAATCCGGTAAGCGGCTGCTTTCTTATCCAATGCCAGTGGATATGCTCTTGATGATGAAGGCATCCGGTAAAGCCGCATGGCGCGTCCTTCAAAAACGAACTCGGAGTAATCGCCTACTTTCGGCTCTTCTATTTCGAATTGCTGTCGGAGTGTCCGTTGCTTTGGCCCGTAGTGACGATTGCTTTGCATTCGGGAAGCTGCCGCAGTAATGCTGCAACATCGGTGGCTTCCACTACTTCGAAGAAACTTATCCGATGCGTTATCCTGCAACCGGCGGATGGATGAAGCGGTATCAAACAGGGCAATTCCCTTTTCGTTCAAAAAATCTATGATTTGCTCACGACAAAACGATTTTAGTGTTGAATTCAGAAAGTGATTCTTATCATTAAAGAATAAGATTCCATATATACGCCACATGTCGTTGTTTAGGTTCGGGTAGTAAAACTCCATAGACCAACGTTTTTTCTGTGGCGGAAAACTTCCCAGCATAAGTAATTTTGATTTCGCTGGGAGAAACGGTTCTAACGGATGTATTTCGATTTCCATAATATCGTTCATTTTAATTTCGTACAAAAATAGTGATAATGTTTATTTCCCTTCAAAATCAATGAGAAAAAATGCTAGATTTAAAATATTTAGTTATTTTTGCGGTGTGATGAACAAACAGTATTTTATTATATCATTGAAAAGAAATTTTGTAAGTTGTTTCTTAATGAGCTTACTTTTCCTGGAGGGAGGAAATTGTTATGCTTCGGAGCAACAACCGTTAAGAGGGACGATAGAAACTCCTTCTGACAATTATACCGTGAGAGGGCGTGTTATTGATGTCTATGGTGAACCACTAATCGGTGCTACAATACGAGAAAAAGGGGGGGGAGCCAATGGTACTGTGACCGATATTGATGGACGATTCTTTTTATCTGTGCCGGATAGTGCTGTCTTGCAGGTTTCTTTTGTAGGTTACAAGACTTTAGAAGTCAATGTGACAGGTCGGACTATGCTTGAAATACGCCTTCAGGAAGACGCGGTGATGCTTGACCATGTCATCGTAACAGCCTTGGGAATTGAAAAGGATGAAGCTACACTGGCCTATTCTGTGCAAAAAATCAAGGGAGAAGAACTGAACCGTGTCAAAGAAGTAACTATGATTACTGCCCTGGCAGGAAAAGCGGCCGGTGTACAAATCAATAAAAACTCTTCCGGTATGGGCGGTTCTGCCAAAAGTCAGTCTCCGGGGAATCCGTTCGGTGTCCGGTGATAATCAACCGCTGTATGTGATAGACGGAGTGCCGATGTCGAATACCTCTTCCGAGCAGGCTTATTCGGCAATTGGAGGTACGGCGAATGCCGGCAACCGTGATGGAGGAGATGGGATTTCTAACCTGAACCCGGAAGATGTGGAAAGCATCAGTATCTTGAAAGGTGCTCCAGCAGCAGCTTTATATGGTAGCATGGCTGCTAACGGGGTCATTCTTATCACTACTAAAAAAGGAAATTCTGTCGGGCAAAGGAATATTAATTTCTCTACGGGACTAACTTTCGAGAAAGCATTCAGCCTGCCTAAAATGCAAAATCGTTACGGTGTCAGTGATGTGGTAGACAGCTGGGGTGAGAAAGATAATCTGACGGCTCATGATAACCTGAATGATTTTTTCCGTACCGGATTGACCTCAATGACTTCCGTATCTATCAGTTATGGAAACGAAACTCTACAAACTTATTTCTCCTATGCCAATACTACCGGAAAGGGGATTATCGACAAGAATAAACTGAGAAAGCATAATATAAACTTGCGAGACGGCTACCATGTTCAACAAACGTTTGAAACTGGATGGTAATGTGAATGTAATGAAACAGACTGTTGAGAATAAGCCGGTATCGGGAGGTTTTTATATGAATCCGTTGGTAGGGCTTTATCGTTTTCCTCGTGGTGAGAATCTGTCTTATTATAAAGACCATTTTGAAACCTATGACGAAGAACGGAATTTGAATGTGCAAAACTGGCATACATTTACCGAAGACTTCGAACAGAATCCATATTGGATAGTGAACCGTATACAAAGTAAAGAAACGCGTACGCGCATTATCCTTTCCCTTTCGGCAAACTTTAAGATAAATGATTGGTTGACTATTCAAGCTCGTGGCAACATGGACTACTGGGCGGACAAGTTACGCCAGAAATTCTATGCGTCTACTGCCACTGCCCTGTGTGGAGCGAACGGACGATATATCGAGATGGATTATCAGGAAACCCAGATGTATGGTGATGTCATGGCGATGGTGAAGAAAACCTGGGGGGAGATTTTACACTGGATGCGGCGATTGGTGGTAGTATAAATGATAAAGTCGTTAATTCTACCCGATATGATTCGAAAAATGCATCTTTGAAGTTTGCTAATGTATTTAATATTGCCAATATCATCATGAACAGTTCTGCCAGTATTGACCAGAAAATAGATGAGCATCGTCAGCTTCAATCTATTTTCGGTACAGCACAGATCGGTTATAAGGAAAAATTGTTTCTTGATTTGACGGCCCGTAATGACTGGGCGTCAACCTTGTCATATACCAAACATGAAAAATCCGGATTCGCTTATCCTTCTGTAGGGCTTTCCATGCTGCTTGATAAATGGGTGAAGTTGCCCGAATGGGTTTCTTTCGCAAATTGCGTGGCGCTTATAGTAAAGTAGGGAATGATATTCCTCCATTTATCACTAATCCCTCTTCGCAGATCAATGCCGGTGGCGAGATACAGGCGAATGACGCCGCACCTTTCAAGGAAATGGAGCCGGAAGACTCATGCCATGGAATTCGGAACGGAATGGCGATTCTTTCAACACCGTTTAGGGGTTAATCTGACTTATTATCGTACCAACACTTATAATCAGTTCTTCAAACTTCCCGCACTTGCAGGTGACAAGTATGCTTTCCGATATGTAAATGCTGGGAATATCCAGAATCGGGATGGGAATTGACACTGAATGGAACTCCCGTATTAACTCCTGATTTCAACTGGAAAACTGTAAACTTCTCTACCAACAAGAATAAGATCGTGAAGCTGCACGAAGATCTGAAAGAAATGATTTACGGGCCTACCAGTTTTTCTTCCAGCTATGCCATGAAACTTATTAAAGGTGGTTCTATCGGTGATATATATGGTAAAGCCTTTGTGCGTGATGATGCAGGCAACATTGTTTATGAAACAGAAGGAGATTACAAAGGACTTCCATTGGTGGAGGGCGATGGAATACGGTGAAAGTAGGAAATGCCAACCCTGTCTTTATGATGGGATGGGATCACACATTCTCTTACAAAGGCTTCACCCTTTATTTTCTTGATTGGCGCTACGGAGGAAAAGTCCTTTCGCAGACACAAGCGGAAATGGATCTCTATGGCGTATCGGAAATTACGGCTGATGCACGCGACAGAGGATATGTGATGCTTGAAGGTCAGCAGATCGATAATGTGAAAGGATTCTATAAAATAGTAGGCGGGCGTGCCGGGTGACGGAATATTATATGTATGATGCCACTAATTTACGGTTGCGAAGTATCGTTGAGCTACAATTTCTCAAAGAAGTGGATACAAAAAACGAAGGTTCTGAAAGATGTGCAGCTTTCGTTTGTGGCCCGCAATCTATGTTTCTTGTATAAGAAGCTCCTTTTGATCCGGATCTGGTACTTTCTACCGGAAATGATAATCAAAGGAATTGAAGTGTTCGGAACCTACGACCCGTAGTCTGGGCTTTACTCTGAAATGTGAATTTTAAAGGCAGGAGAAATGAAGAGAAAATATGTATATTTATACTTGCTGGGCTTACTGCTGTTCTCTGTAGCATGTACCGGTAATTTCCGTGATTACAATACCGACTTGTCCGGAATCACGGATGATGACTTGATTATTGACGACAATGGTTATGGAATCCGTTTGGGCATTATTCAGCAGGGTATTTATTTTAATTATGATTTCGGAAAAGGGAAGAACTGGCCTTTCCAGCTGATACAGAATCTGAACGCAGACATGTTCAGTGGATATATGCATGACGGTAAACCCTTGAACGGAGGTTCGCATAATTCCGACTATAATATGCAGGATGGTTGGAACAGCGCCATGTGGACACATGTATTCTTATATTTTCCACAGATATATCAGTCGGAGAATGCTACCCGAAATACACATCCTGCTCTGTTCGGGATAACGAAAATATTAAAGGTGGAAGCGATGCATCGTGTGACGGATTATTATGGTCCCATCATTTATAAGAATTTTGCGAATGCAGAAAACCACTACCGTCCTGATAAACAAAAAGATGTTTATTATGAGTTTTTCAATGAACTCGATTCTGCCGTGGTTGCCCTCACCGGTTATATAGAGGAGAAACCGGAATTCCAATGGATTTGCACGTTTTGATATTTTGTTGGATGGGAAATACGCTTCACGGGTGAAGTTTGCCAATTCGTTGCGTTTGCGGTTGGCAATGCGTATTGCCTCTGTTGCTCCGATAAGGCTTTGCTGAAATACAGAAAATAAAAGAAAACGATTACGGCTTCTTTGAAGCGGAAACAGGCGGAGCTGTTGTTTCTACCAAATCCGGATATACCAATCCATTGGGAGAACTTAACCGTGTGTGAATGAAACTTACATGAGTGCTAACATGGAATCAATCTTGGTGGGATATAATGATCCCCGTCTTGGAATTTATTTCGAACTCTGTACGGATGAAACCCTGAAAGGACAATATCGTGGAATTCGTCAGGGGACATGTTTTGCTCATAGTCATTATTCCGGATTGTCGAAGCTGTTTGTCCTGCAAAGCACCGATGCGCCTCTGATGACTGCTTCGGAAGTTTGGTTTCTGCGTGCCGAAGCTGCATTGCGCGGGTGGACGGATGAAGATGAAGAAACCTGTTATCAGAACGGTGTAACTACTTCTTTCCATCAATGGGGAATCTATGGGGTGGAGGATTACCTGAAAAGTGAGTTGACAGCTTCCGACTTTATAGACACTTATGATGAAGAAAATAATATAGAAGCGCGTTGTAAAGTCACTCCCAAATGGAATCCGCAGGATGATAAGGAAACGAAACTGGAGAAGATCATTACGCAGAAGTGGATTGCTATGTTTCCGGAAGGTTGCGAAGCTTGGGCAGAACAAAGACGAACAGGGTATCCCCGTTTATTTCCGTTCGATTCAATCATAGTAGGAGCGGATGCATCGACACGGAGATTATGGTGCGCCGTCTAAACTTCCCAGGTACCTTACAGACGGAAGACCCGGAACAATATTCTGCTCTTGTCAAGGCTTTAGGCGGAGATGACCATGGAGGTACAAGACTCTGGTGGGATACGGGAAATAATAACTGGAATAAAAAAAACAGAAGTAATGTGTTTATATGTGTAGCTTTAACTATTTTTGCATCTTCATTTAAACACATTTACTTATGAAACAGATTATCTCTGCTCTTTTCCTTTGTATGTTGCTCTCTGCCGTACCGGGATTGCAGGCGCAAAACATCCAGTTACATTATGATTTTGGACGTTCTTTGTATGATAAAGATTTGCAAGGTCGCCCTGTTCACCTCCACTGTGGAGAAGTTTCATCCTGATACTTGGGAAGCACTTATTTCTTTGTCGATATGGATTATACCTCCGAAGGTGTCGCTTCCGCTTATTGGGAAATAGCACGTGAGATAAAATTCTGGAAAGGTCCTTTCTCTGCACATCTTGAATATAACGGTGGATTATCCAAGGTATGTCTTATAAAAATGCTTATCTGGCAGGAGCCACGTATACCTTTAATAATGCTTCTTTTTCCAAAGGCTTCACACTGACCGCCATGTATAAGTATATTCAGAAACACTCATCACCCAACAACTTCCAGTTGACAGGTACATGGTACGTAAACTTCTGCCGTAACCTGCTCACTTTCTCCGGCTTTGCCGACTGGTGGCGTGAAGAAACGAACTACGGAAAGACTATCTTCCTCTCCGAACCACAATTTTGGGTAAACCTGAATCAAATCAAGGGAGTAAATAAAAACTTCAATCTAAGCGTTGGCTCCGAAGTCGAATTGAGCAATAACTTCGGTGGTCGCGATGGCTTTTATGTGATCCCGACGCTTGCTCTGAAATGGACGCTGAACTAAAAAAATCGAACCAAAAATCGAACCAAAAAACGGATTAAAAAGCGAGTTAAAAGAAATAGAGTAAAAAGAAGTCAGGCTAAAAGAATCCGAACTTCAGAGGAATCTCCGTTTATCCCTTTGTGGAACTTACAAAATATATAGAACAACCTATTAAATGAAAACTGATTTAATCTACGGCGTAGAAGACCGTCCCCCTTTTAAAGACGCCCTGTTTGCGGCTTTACAACATCTCTTGGCTATTTTCGTGGCAATTATCACACCGCCGCTTATCATAGCGAGTGCCTTGAAACTGGATGTAGAAAAGACAAGCTTTCTAGTTTCCATGTCCCTTTTTGCTTCGGGAGTATCTACCTTTATACAATGCCGTCGTTTCGGTCCGATAGGAGCAAAGCTGCTCTGCATCCAGGGAACCAGTTTTTCTTTTATCGGTCCTATCATCGCCACAGGAATGGTAGGCGGATTGCCGTTGATTTTCGGTTCCTGTATGGCTGCCGCACCTATCGAAATGATTGTCAGCCGCACATTCAAATATTTGCGTAATATCATCACTCCGCTGGTTTCCGGTATTGTCGTACTGCTTATCGGATTGAGCCTGATAAAAGTAGGTATCGTATCTTGCGGAGGTGGATATGCAGCTATGGATAACGGTACGTTTGCTACCTGGAAAAACCTGTCTATTGCAGCACTGGTACTTCTTAGCGTCTTATTTTTCAACCGTTGTGGGAACAAATACCTGCGCATGAGTTCCATTGTACTCGGACTTTGTCTGGGTTATGGTTTGGCATTTGTTTTGGGAAAAGTGGATATGAGTGCATTGAATGTAGAAATGCTGATGAGCTTTAATATTCCCCAACCTTTTAAATATGGTGTTGATTTCAATGTGTCTTCTTTCATAGCCATTGGTCTGGTCTACCTGATAACTGCCATCGAAGCAACAGGTGACGTGACTGCCAACTCTATGATTTCCGGACTTCCCATTGAAGGAGATTCCTATTTGAAACGAGTTTCCGGTGGAGTAATGGCAGATGGATTCAATTCCTTCCTCGCTGGTATATTCAACTCTTTCCCCAACTCCATCTTTGCACAGAATAACGGTATTATCCAACTGACCGGAGTAGCCAGCCGCTATGTCGGTTATTATATCGCAGCAATGCTCGTTCTTTTGGGATTATTTCCCATTGTAGGTGCCGTATTCTCCTTAATGCCCGATCCTGTATTGGGTGGTGCAACCTTACTAATGTTCGGTACAGTAGCAGCGGCAGGAATCCGTATTATCTCCTCACAAGAAATAGGCCGTAAAGAAACTCTGGTATTAGCAGTCAGCCTTTCCTTAGGCCTAGGAGTAGAATTAATGCCGGACGTATTACAACAAGCCCCGGAAGCAATTCGAAGTATCTTCTCTTCAGGGATCACCACCGGAGGCCTAACTGCAATTATTGCAAATATAGTAATACGTGTAAAAGAATGATGAATAAGTATTAAGTATTAACCGACAAGTATCAATCAACAAGTTTAAGTATTAATCGACAAGTATCAAATAGCAGGTATTATCCAGCAGCTTCGGTAATACTTATTACTTAATACTTAGTACTTATTACTTATTTCTAAATTACTCATTTTATCAGTAGTGCGGAAGGGGAAATCAGGATACTCGTAAAGACTGAAGCGAGGTTCGGTTTCTCCTTTCGTATAATTCCAGATAGAAGCATAATCTTCCGGATCTTCTCCCATCTTGGCTAATTGGCGCAGATAAGCGGCCAGTGATTTATTTTCTACGATGTAAATCTGTCCCATCTGGTCGATAATCGGGCTATGATGACGAGTGCCGTCATGTTCGAAGCGCAGAATCCGTTTTCCTTCTTCCGTCAGTCCCACCAATTGGAAGGTCATACTCTTACCGATAGCCGGCAAATTCAATACACTGCGATCCGTAGCAAGGAAAGGCAAATGATGTTTTCTCATGAAATGTCTTAATTGCTTGGCAACATCTTCTTTCATCTCCTCTTCCGTTCCGACTTTCGTCTCTAATATTTTGTATAATTCCTCCGCCTGTTCCGATGTCATCCGACCATAAATCTTTTCCTCCTGTTGTTCCTGCATCGAACGGCTGTTGGGAGCAAATACTGCATAATTCTCATTGAATCCCTTCACCGAGAAAGTATAATAACATACCACCCCCAATGAATTGAGCACCTGGCGAAGCCGTGTCGTATGTCCCCGACGCGAAGCAGCCACTGTATATACCAACTGATTCGTGATGATCCATCCGGCAGAAAGAATCTTCCGAATCGCCTCTTTAGCTTCAGGCGTGACCTCCAGCGGTGTTTGAAAATGAGTCTGGATAATAAACTGTTTCACCCCGATAGCCGAAGCCTTTTCTTTGAATTCCCGCAGAATATCCACCAATCCGTCATTGATACGCATCGGCAAATAAGCCAATAACCGTGACCCCAGCCGTACCCGTTGCAATTCCGCATATTTCTCTCCTTCCGGTCGTTCGAGATTTGCCTTCTGCTTGCGTACCGTCATCCGATACACCGCATCCAAAATATGTTGAAGCGTCTTATTCTGACTCATCAGCGCATCGCCCCCTGTAATCAGAATATCCCGCAGCTGTGTATCCTCTTCAAAATAAGTCATCAACCGGCGCAACTTACGATCCCATGACTCCTTCGGGCGTAAAGACTCAAACTCGAAATTCAACCGTTCGCTTTGGAAATCATACATCCGCTGGCAAGAAGCACAAAGTCCCCCGCAAGCCCTTCCCATCGTGTCAGGAATGAGAATAGCCACCTCCGGATACCGGCGATGAATATTATGCCCGTCCGGCAGAAGCCATCCCGCAGCATTAGGTTTACCCACCTCTACAATATCCTCCTTTTCCCACGCACGAATATTTCCATACGTCTCCACCAACCGTGGCGAATACAGAATATAACCGAATAGCCTCGTAATTATACCCATATCCCGTGATATTGAGCAACGATAAATAATAAGGAGTCGCAAAAAACGGCATCCCCTTCTTTCGTGCCCGATAAAGCAAATACATCGTCTCCGAAGAAAGAGAATTCCCCAAGAACCGATTCAGTTCTCCCGGACTCTTCACAGCCATCGCCAAATGAAAGCGGAAATCATTCCACCACTCACTCACCAACCTGTATTTCTCCTCATAACTCATTCCCTCCTCAAAGTGGAAACGCACCGAAGGCTTCGACTTCCTGTTCTCAATTTTCTGAATCAGCAAGTGCAACATCCGCTCCTTATTTTCATCCCGTATCTCCCGTACCTCTTCATCCAGTCCGGTTTCCCACCGGTCATTCCGACTTTTGATACGCTGCGGTGACGGCAAAGGCATAACTTCTCCCTTCAACCGTTTAAACATCTGAAAAATTTCAATAAACAAATCCGTCGGCATCTCCATATTCTCCAACGTTCCCGTCAGAAACTCATAAAGCAGCCGAATAGTCTGTACTGACATATCCTGTCCCGTAGACAGTTCATGAACATTTTGCCCATCATAATCAAGTAAGAGTCGAATTTGCTCCCTCGCCTCCTCCGCAGCTTCGTTTTCTATCCTGCAAGTCTCCAGCAACCGCAGTATTCCAGCCTTGAAATCCTCAACAGTAGAGCTCTTATCCGCTATCTCCACCGCTTCAGGAATTTCTTGATTATAGATTTGTTTCAACTGTGAAAAAGTAAGTGTAAGCATTTTCTTTTGTTTCATAAGCAATCTCATTTTCTTTGTTTCTATATAATATCTCATCTATTTCCATAACCACTACCACACCGCATAGCCCCCCGGCCTCGTCTGCACGGCGTCAAGCGGAGGTTTCATTCCCGGCGTTAAGAAGGGCAGACTGTTTGAGCGAAGCGAGTTTCTGCCCTTTAGCCGGGGATGAGACCGAGTAGCCGGGCAGACGCAGCCTTGATTTTTTTTTTGGTACTTTTTTTTGTATCAAGACAAAAGAAAAAAGTACATAAAGATAACAAAAAAAGCGGAAGTACAAAACCCCCGCTTTCTCTATCATATTAATCTTTACGCTTTTCTAACATTTAACGCGACTTATTTTTTTGTTTCCGTGTCGTCATCCTTCCGTTTCGGTTCCTTCTTGGCAAGTAGAACGATATTATACACATAATCCGTCATCCACTGCTCCGAGTATCCCAGACGCTCTTTGTATTGGCGGATAGCCGCAGCCGTTTATGCACATCATCCGCTTTCCATACCATTTTGGTGCAAACATCATGTACCGTCTTCTGCGTCATGCCATACAGAGCCTTTTTAAAGATCGACGGCATACGGAACTTCCACTGCATCAGATTTCCCATCAACATCATCAGATCATTAGAAAATCCCTGATACATGAACAAATAAGATTGAATATCATTTTGAGTGCGGCAGTTACGTTTTACGGAAGCGTCGATTTCCTTGAAGAAATTCTCATTCAACCCATAATCCTGCATTAGCATTTTGCGTGACGCAGACTTTTCGGCCAATCCCAGTTTACCGTTTTGAGTAGGCACTTTAAACAAACGTTTGAAGTTAGCTACGTCCGGCAAGAATCGGATATTGGTGATACCTAAGTTTGTGGCGATCACTGACTGGAAATACACCCGGGTCAGTGAAATGAAATCTTCTACATTGCCGACTTTCGTTTCATCGGATTTTTTCTTGAATAAACCAAATAAGCCCATTGTTATATTTACAATTTTACAATTTACAATTTACTATTTGAGTGCGTGGAAGGTATATAATATAACTACCATCTGTCAATTTCCGTGCAAAGGTACAAAAACAGTTGGTTTTCACCAACATTCCAAGTCCTTTTCGATGTCCGGCATAGACTCTTTCTTAAAAACAGGACTTTGGATACCGGCTTTCTTTTGCGCCCGGTAATCATTTAATAGGCGGATCGCATATTTTCCAAGGAAGAGGATAGCGATCAGATTGCAGATAGCCATTAATGCCATAGTGACATCTGCCAAGCTCCATACCATATCCAATGTGGCAAGTGAACCGAAGAGCACCATACCGCCTACTAATATCCTGTAACCATGAAGCACCCACTTCCGGTGAGTGATAAAGCGGATATTGGCCTCCCCGTAATAATAATTTCCCAGAATACTGCTGAAAGCGAAAAAGAAAAGAGCCACAGCAACGAAGACGCTGCCCGAAGAACCGATCTCGTTCGTCAATGCCTGTTGAGTCAACTGCACTCCATTGGTCGATCCATCCAGCGGAGCACCACTAAACAGAATGATAAAAGCCGTACAAGTACAAATCAATAATGTATCCGTAAATACTGCCAAAGTCTGTATCAATCCTTGTTTCGCGGGATGACTGACATGAGCCGTGGCAGCCGCATTCGGAGCCGATCCCATACCGGCCTCATTGCTGAAGAGCCCTCTCTTGATACCTTGTATCAATGCCATGCCGACTCCTCCTGCCAGTGCCTGTTCCCAGCCGAAAGCATGACTGATAATCAGAGCGATGACACCCGGTAAATGAGTGATATTGAGTATAACAATCACCAGCGCCAGCCCCACATATCCCAATGCCATAACCGGCACGATAATGCTGCTGACACGGGCAATGCGTTGAATACCTCCGAAGATGATAACCAACGTCAGCAATGTCAGTACCCCTCCCAATATAATATGATTGACCCCGAAAGCATGCTCCGCAGCAGCACAGATGGTATTGCTCTGTACAGAATTGAAAGCAAAACCGAAAGTGATGCTTATTAATATGGCAAAAAGCATTCCCATCCACGGTTGTTTCAATCCCTTCTTCATATAATAGGCAGGACCTCCGATGAATGAATCCTTTCCGCGTATTTTGTATAATTGCCCTAAGGTAGACTCGATGAAAGCACTCGAAGCCCCTAACAGTGCGATGACCCACATCCAGAAAATAGCTCCGGGACCGCCGATAGCGATGGCGGTAGCCACTCCCGCAAGATTTCCCGTACCCACACGGCTGGCGATAGAGATAGCGAATGCCTGAAAAGAAGATACATGTTTCTCTCCCTGCTTCCCTTTGCCCGCAGATTCGCTTAACAGTACGATCATTTCGCGAATCATGCGGAATTGTACGAAGCGTGTCCGTATGCTGAACCAGACAGCACATCCCAATAACATGATAATCAGGATATAGGTCCAGAGTATGTCGTTAATCTCGTTGATAAAGGTCATAGTTAAGTATTAAGTGTCAAATATTAAGTATTGTTTGTGGTTATTCGTTTTTTATTCGGAAGTAGAATTTATGATTTTCGAATACGGGTTCCACAATATCATAACGAACAAATTTGGCGAGCAGATGTTCAGCGGCACGTCGTGAAAGTCCGGTTTGGCGACAGTAGCGGTTGAGTGAAAGTAAAGTGCCATGCTCCAGTTGTTCGAGCAGGAGCTGTTCACGTTCGGTGTAACGGATCAGTTCGCCACGGGGGCTGTCGCTCTGTTGCCATACACGGAGGTGTATAGGTGTTGCCAGAATATTTTCATCCTTGATGCGGAGATAGGCTAGAGGTTTCCCGGTTTCGTCTTTGGCGTAAACCGGTTTATGCGGAGTCTCTTCGATGGTCGCTACCAACACTTGCCGTCCCTCCACTATATATGTTTGCAATGTGTATTCCACTTCCGGCACGCAATAAAGTTGTGCGGCGGCTTCAATCATATATTTTTCTTCTTCGGAGCGTACTCCCGCGATTTTTCCATTGTCTTTTACGCCAATAAGTAATCTTCCTCCGTCCGTGTTGGCAAAAGCCGAGAGTGTTTTGGCAATTTTGCGTGCGTCGGAAATTTCGAATTTAAAGTCCTGTTGCTGGTGCTCCCCTTCAGCAATCAATGCATGTATATAATCGGTATCTGTAAGCAGTTTCATGGCTACAAAGGTAGGTAAAAATGGTGAAAAGCCCCTTTTTTAGATATTTTTCGAAGAATATTTCAAAAAAAATATTGATTTTATGCTTTTATTTCGGGAAACAGTGTATTTTTGCGGCACATTATTAACGAAAAAAATAAAAGGATTATGAAAGAATTGGTAGAAAAGGTAGCAGCTCTGTATGCTGACTTCTCAAAAGATGCTAACGCACAGATCGAAAACGGTAACAAAGCAGCAGGAACTCGCGCTCGTAAAGCTTCTTTGGAAATCGAAAAAGCAATGAAAGAATTCCGTAAAGCATCTTTGGAAGCTTCTAAGAAATAATTTAGAAGACTACTAAGATATCAAAAGAGGCTGTCTAAACTTGTTAGACAGCCTCTTTTATTATAATACATGAAAATATATACGAACTTTAAACTTCTTCGCACACCACCATTTTCATCCCTTGATAAACGACTATAATTTTGTGCAGCGTCGTTGTTCCGATTGCTTTTTGCACCGTTTCACTGGCGGCATAGCGGTTGGCTTGTGTGATAGCCTCTTGTCGGAGTTGCTCCACCTTTTCATCACTATCCTTTCCTTTGGCATACTTCAGTTCGATAATGTAGGAATGGAGCATGTCTTTATAAATATCCAGTAAGGGAAACATGAAGATGTCGGCATATCCTTCCTGATTCTCCTGTTCGGAGATAGGGCGATAGAAACGGTTCTGTGCGGTCATAGCCAACGTAAATCCATGTACGTATGCTTCGCCTTTTTGCTTGTCGCGCTGGGAAGAATATCGGTGCAGACATTCGGCGATATAGTCGAAGTAGGCTTTCCAGTCGCCACGATAAGCCATAGCGGATGCCAGTTTCCCTTTTTCCCAGTTGTCAAAGCGGAGGTCCGCTTCGTTGTAGGTATCTAATAAGTAACTGTACAATTGTTCACGTACTACTTGATTGGGAATGGTCAATAATGTCTTGCCTCGTTTGGTGCCGCTGATAGTCAACATTCCGAAATAGAATAATAGGCTGATAAAGTTATCCGGTTCTGCAATTGTTTCGGCAGGGAAGCCAGTTTTCAATTCACCGGTGATGTATCCTTGTTGCACCAATGTCTGGATAGTTGAGGCGTCATGAGCAAATTCTTTGTCCTTGCGGATCAACATTCGTAGTTTGTTGTAATCCACGCGGATGTTTTCTTCTACCATCTTATCGGGCATTTCTCCTCCGTTTCGGATGTAATTATCCACAAAGTAGAGTACCATATTGGAGTTATACATTGTAGTACCGCCATAACTTTTCTCTGAAAAACAGTAGTTGTCATACCAAGGTTTCATAGCTTCTATCAGCTCGTTGGTAGAGTGGTGAAACTGGCAGGTAGTGGCATAATAATCCAGCATTGCGCGTACCTCTTCTTCGTTGAATCCGGTCATTTCATTAAATTCCGGAGAGAGCGAATAATTGGTTCCGATATTGAATCCGCTGGTGAGATCGTCCATTGTAACGGGGCTGACACCTGTCACGAAGCAACGTTTGATAGTGGAGTCCGTGCCTGCTTTCACCGTATCGAAGAAACTGCGTAGATAACCTGTTCCGTATGTCTCGCTCTTGTAATCTTCCAAACAGGAAGGTTCTGATAAGATTTTGTTTGTAAAATGGTCGTATTCGTCAATGAACAGATAAATCTGCTGATTGGTCTTGATACATTCTTTATATAGATAATTCAGTTGCTCTACGGCTCCTTTTTTCTTATTCATTTCTTCCTTTATCCCTTCGGGAAGATATTGGGCGTAGACATCGCAGAAGAAATTGAATTCTGTGTTGCAATGTGCGTCCAATGATTGCCGGTAACTATTCAATTCGGCATTAACTACGGCAAAGTTCAGATAAATGATGAGATATGAATTTCGTTCGGGAGTGGGATGTTTTCCTATGTACAGGTCGCCATACCATTTCTCAAACTTGTCCGCTTCTAATATGTTATAATAATGGTGGAGCATGGAGATCGTTAAGCTCTTTCCGAACCTTCGCGGACGAATGTAAAAGAAATACTTGTTCGCATTCTCTATGAGAGGGATATAATGCGTTTTGTCTACGTAATAACAGTCGTCTTCGCGGACATCGATAAAGTTCATCATTCCGTACGGAATACGTTTGCGCTTTACTGGTTGGTTCATAACTCTTTCATTTTCTCACAAAAGTAACAATAAAAATGAATATTGATGGATGGCAGTTATATAAATGATAGAATATCTTTAGTAGTCTCAATGCCATTATTGCTTATAGTGGGAAAGCGGATTTGCTCTTCTTTAGTGTGGAAACCCGTAATGTTGAAAAGTGGATAGCTGAAGAAAAATAGATAATACAAAAAAAGCGGCTCGTTGCAATGAGTCGCCTTTTATTATAATACATGAAAATATATACGAACTTTAAACTTCTTCGCACACCACCATTTTCATCCCTTGATAAACAACTATAATTTTGTGCAGCGTCGTTGTTCCGATTGCTTTTTGCACCGTTTCACTAGCGGCATAGCGGTTGGCTTGTGTGATAGCCTCTTGCCGGAGTTGCTCTACCTTTTCGTCACTATCCTTTCCTTTGGCATACTTCAGTTCGATAATGTAGGAATGGAGCATGTCTTTGTATATATCCAGTAATGGAAACATGAAGATGTCGGCATATCCTTCCTGATTCTCCTGTTCGGAGATAGGGCGATAGAAACGGTTCTGTGCGGTCATAGCCAACGTAAATCCATGTACGTATGCTTCTCCTTTTTGCTTGTCTCTCTGGGAAGAATATCGGTGCAGACATTCGGCGATATAATCGAAGTAGGCTTTCCAGTCGCCACGATAAGCCATAGCGGATGCCAGTTTTCCTTTTTCCCAGTTGTCAAAGCGGAGGTCCGCTTCGTTGTAGGTATCTAATAAGTAACTGTACAATTGTTCACGTACTACTTGATTGGGAATAGTCAACTTCGTTTCTCCTTCTAAAGTCCCACTGATAGTCAACATTCCGAAATAGAATAATAGGCTGATAAAGTTATCCGGTTCTGCAACTGTTTCGGCTGGAAAACCTGTTTTTAGTTCTCCGGTGACATATCCTTGTTGTACCAATGTCTGGATGGTAGAGGCGTCATGAGCAAATTCTTTGTCCTTGCGGATCAACATTCGTAGTTTGTTGTAATCCACGCGGATGTTTTCTTCTACCATATTGCGTGGCATATAGCCTCCATTTCGGATGTAATTATCCACAAAGTAGAGTACCATATTGGAGTTGTACATTGTAGTACCGCCATAACTTTGTTCTGCAAAACAGTAGTTGTCATACCAAGGTTTCATAGCTTCTATCAGCTCGTCGGTAGAGTGGTGAAACTGGCAGGTAGTGGCATAATAATCCAGCATTGCGCGTACCTCTTCTTCGTTGAATCCGGTCATTTCATTAAATTCCGGAGAGAGCGAATAATTGGTGCCGATATTGAATCCGCTGGTGAGATCGTCCATCGTGACGGGGCTGACACCAGTCACGAAGCAACGTTTGATAGTGGAGTCCGTGCCTGCTTTCACCGTATCGAAGAAGCTGCGCAGATAACCGGTTCCGTGTGTTTCGCTTTTATAATCTTCGAGGCAGGCAGGTTCTGATAGGATTTTGTTTGTAAAATGGTCGTATTCATCAATGAACAGATAAATCTGCTGATTGGTTTTGACACATTCTTTATATAGATAATCCAGTTGCTCTACGGCTCCCTTTTTCTTATTCATTTCTTCCTTTATCCCTTCGGGAAGATATTGCGCGTAGACATCGCAGAAGAAATTGAATTCAGTGTTGCAATGTGCGTCCAATGATTGCCGGTAACTATTTAATTCGGCATTAACTACGGCAAAGTTTAGATAAATGATGAGATATGAATTTCGTTCGGGAGTGGGATGCTTTCCTATGTACAGGTCGCCATACCATTTCTCAAACTTGTCCGCCTCTAATATGTTATAATAATGTCGGAGCATGGAGATCGTTAAACTCTTTCCGAACCTTCGTGGGCGAATGTAAAAGAAATACTTGTTCGCGTTTTCTATAAGCGGGATATAATGTGTCTTGTCCACGTAATAACAGTCGTCTTCGCGGACATCGATAAAGTTCATCATTCCGTACGGAATACGTTTGCGCTTTACTGGTTGGTTCATAACTCTTTCATTTTCTCACAAAAGTAACAATAAAAAATGAATATTGATGGATGGCAGTTATATAAATGATAGAATATCTTTGGAACTATCCGGGTGGTAATAGTGAGAATACTTGTATCTTTATTGTCGAATAAATTAATAAATTGAGAAATGTTGAAAGTAGTAACATTTATGAAGCAGGTAGCCATGGGGCTACAGATGGAGGGAAACTTCGGTACTGCGCATGTTTATCGTAGCAGTCTGAATGCCATCATTGCTTATTGTGGGGAAGAAGATTTGCTTTTTAGTGAAGTAACTTCGGAGTGGCTGAAGGGATTCGAAGTTTACCTTCGTAGTCGTGGTTGTAGCTGGAACACCGTTTCCACTTATCTGCGTACGTTTCGTGCGGTTTACAATCGTGCCGTCGATCTTGGGAAAGTTCCTTATGTACCTCATCTGTTCCGTTCTGTTTATACCGGTACTCGTGCCGATCATAAACGTGCGTTGTGTGATGACGATATGAAGAAGGTGTTTGCAAAATTATCTCGTACGTCAGGTGTGCCATTTGCTGTATGTCAGGCGCAAGAGTTGTTCATTCTGATGTTTTCGCTTCGTGGTATGCCGTTTGTCGATCTCGCTTATTTGCGTAAGAGTGATTTGCGTGATAACGTAATAACGTATCGCAGACGTAAGACAGGACGACCATTGTCGGTGACATTGACTCCCGAAGCGATGATCCTGGTGAAGAAGTATATGAATCGTGATCCTTCTTCTCCTTATTTATTTCCGTTGTTGAAAAGCCGTGAAGGAACTAAAGAGGCGTATCGCGAATATCAGTTGGCATTGCGCAGCTTTAACCAACAGTTGATGTTGCTAGGTGAATTATTGGGATTATCCGATAAGTTGAGCTCGTATACCGCCCGCCATACCTGGGCTACGACAGCTTATTATTGTGAGATTCATCCGGGTATTATTTCCGAAGCGATGGGACATTCGTCTATCACTGTGACGGAGACTTATTTGAAACCTTTTCGGAGTAAGAAAATTGATGAAGCAAATAGACAAGTTCTTGACTTCGTGAAACGCTCTGTTGTAGGCGTAATCGCTTGAAAATAACTCTGTTACTTTGTAGGTAACGGGAATGAATATCGGTGCAAATATGAGCATATTTCTTAAAACAACCAAACGAAATCATACATTTTTTCTAATAAACTACTCAAAATAGGAATTAACCAAATAAAACACGCGGATTCTTTGTATTAGGGCTTTGTTAACTTCTAAATTTTTGCAAAAGATCTCCTTCCCTCTACTGCCTTTCAGAAGCAGGGGTAAAAAAGTTTCATTGCTTATCGTATCATTTTTCAGTATTGACTACTCCCGAAGAGCAGGACAAAGGTTTCTCCGTTACCTACAAAGTAACGGGCATGCTATTATTGAAACTTAGTGTTTAATAATATATTATTAATGTAATTTTTAAGTAGTTATGAAGAAAAATTTTGTTAGGGTAATGCTTTTCGGGGCATTGACGCTTACAGTCAGTACAGTGGTGACAAGCTGTAAGGACTACGATGATGATATTAAAGGCTTGCAGGAGCAGGTCGATAAAATCACATCAACCAGTCCGGTAAGTACAGAAGACATGAAGAACGCAGTTGAAAAGGCAAAACAGGATTTGCAGACACAACTGAATGACTTGAGCGCACTTGTGGAAAATCCGGATGGTGAAAAAACTTTGAAAGAAAAAATCGCTGCACTGGAACAAGCTTTGGCAGATGCCACAGGCGATAAAGCTAAAGATTTGGCAACAAGATTGGCAGATCTTCAAAATCAACTGACCACTCTGCAAAAGATTCTCAAAGGTGAGGATGGTGTCAGTGGTTTGGAAAAGAAGATTGAAGAACTAGAGAATGTTAAAACCGTATTATCTGAACTGATTGCAGCAGAACAGGCATACATTACATCTGGTAAAAAGGATGCAAGTGCTTACGAAAGTACCAGTTTTGGGGCTTATGTAAACCAAGCTATCATAAATGCCCTTCAACACGAGGGAGACGACACTTCTAAATGGGGGGAAATAGCTCAATACGTAACAGAAGCTGTTCAGAAAGGTATTTCTACAGAGTTGAGTGGTATTAACAATTACCTGACTGCCCAGTACGGAGTGAAAACGACTTTGGAAACATTCGTGAAAGATGTTTATGAGAAGCTCTTTAGTGAAGAAGCCATCGGGAAACAAACTCAACTGGATAATCTTTTAGATGCTATCAATGCTTATGTAAGTACTGAAGAGGGTGCCGATTATAAGAGTTATGCGGATATTATCAAGCAAATTGATGATACGAAAAAACAATTGGCAGCACTCGAATTACCTGCAACAGGTACATTTAGCCAGGCGGTTAAAGATATTATAAGGAGCGAATCCGAACAAGTTGGCGGTGTTATAAAAGGCCTTGAATCCAGACTTGATGCTGAAATCAAAGCTATCAAAGGTATGATTCAAAGCATCGTTTACATTCCGGAGTCTGCTGACAGAACTGTTAACTTCAATACTTTCTATGTGAAGTATGGTAATGCAGGTAATGCAGACGATTGGAGTCCTGTACTCAATGCTAACGAAGTGAAAGTGAATTTCCGTGTATCACCGCAATCTGCCGTTGCTGAATTGATTAAAGGCGAGGAAGGAAAATACTTGATTGCTGCCGACTATCACCAATTGACTCGTGCAACTGGTACGCACTTTGCGATTAAAAAGATAGAAGCTGTAACGGGCGAACCTAATGTAATCGCAGTTACTTTGGATGCCAGTACTGCTGATAAAAGCTATGCGGTAGCACTTACAGTAAAGGATAAAGGTGAAACAACCTTGAATGATATTACTTCAGACTACTTTGCTGCTGTGAAGGAGAATATGTATATTGAAGAGGTTGAATGGGAATCAGTAAATGCAGCTGCAAGTGAAGTGGCTAAAAATGCAAGTATTGATTATAAGGCAACAGGTTCTTATTATAAGATGACAGTGAAATCATCAATCAATGCTGGTACTGGAGCTACTGAAGGACAAGCTTTGACTAAGACTAAGCCCGAAGAATTCGGTATCTCTGTAGATAATCTGTTCAGTGTGACTTTCAATGTAACTGGTGCTGGTACAAGTAGCTTTACAATGAATGGCGAGACTGGTGTATTAAAAGGCAATGCCGATGGAACACTAGGCAATCAATGTCAGGCAACGTCTACTGTAAAAGCGAAAGCGCCTGCGGGTGTAACAGGTGATAAATCATTCACACAGAAGACTTACAGCGGAACAGTTACATTGATCGATATACAAGCTCCAACAACTATTGAACTTGCTGATCCGGATGCTCCACTTGTTTGGCATAGCACTAAACAAGAACTTGCATTGGATGGCGAGAAGATTAATGCGATTAAGACAGCTTTGGGTGGTATTAGTGATTTCAGTGGATGTACATTTGAACGTATTGCTCCAGCTGATGCAGTAGCAGCATCTGCCGTTCCTGTTGTGGCAACTCCGGATATTAAATTTAATAAAAATGCTGGTAATAATCTTGTATTGGAGGTTCCTGCAGGTGCCACTTATACAGGTAAGGTGACTACCAAGATTACAAATACTGCTGGTCATATTAGTATTGTATTATCAACAGATGTAGATATTAAGTATCCTGCAGAAGCTGATCTTACATTGGCTAACTCAAATGCTTGGGATGGAACCAAGGCTGTATTGAATCTGGTGGAAACAGGTAGTAGTCCAGTAACTGCAGTGACTGCCGAAAGAGATCTGACAGAACTCTTCACTAACTATACGGATTTTGTTGGTAATGGAAGTAATGGTACATTCACTTCTCTTGGTGGAAAATTTGAATTCTCTGTTGTAGGTGACACTCCTAGTGGTGTAACTCTTGGTGCAACTTCTGGTACGCTTTCAGTAGAGAAAACTTATAACGGTGATGCTGCTGGCTTTAGCGTAAAAGTAGAAGCAAAATGTGGAGAGAAAGTTATTTCTACCAAAACAATTCCTGTTGTATTCAATACTGCTAAAATGAACGGTACATTTGATTACAAGGTTGATACAGAAGATAAAGACAAGCTGGCATTTGATGTATCTTCTGCTACAGAAAGAGGAAATGGTGTTGATGTCTCAAGCGCATTAGTATGGAAAGATGCTTCAGATCGTCAGCTTTGGCCTTCTACTGGTGCTTCCGATGCCTATGACAGCTCTGACGGTGCAACTATATTTGGTTTCACTGTAGCATTTGAATTGGTAGCTGGTGAAGATAATGATAACTTTACTCTGGACGGCACAACCGGCAAGCTTACATTGAAGAACCCGAATGCTACCCAGAATCATAAGGCTATGACAGTCAAAGTAAAGGCTATTCCTACTTCTCCATGGGGAACGGTAGAGGCTAAAGTAGTGACTGTTACAGTTGCCGAATGGGTAGACTAATAGGATAGAGAATCTCATAATATATTATATATTGAGAAAAAACAAATAAACCCATTCTTCACTTGTGTGTGAAGATATTTTTACCCCAGAACAAAGCGAAGGACACAGCTTGTGAAAGTCCATCCTTCCATCTTTGTTCTTATTTAAAAAAAAAGGGATGCCTCCCACATTTCCCACAGGTATCCCTTTTTATTTTTTACTCTCGGAGCGTCTTTTTGTTGTACTAGAATCAAATTGCTAGTCCCCCATTTCCCTATAGGTAAAGGAGGCGTTCCCAAGATGCAGAAAACCCGGGCTTGCGAAAGTCCGGGTTTTCTTGATTAATAACCAATAACAATTAACCAATAACAACTAACAATAGAATATGTAAATGAAAAAAGAAACCTATTCTTTATCCCACTCCTTGCTCGCTTCGAAACAAGGACAAGCCTTAATCCACTCTTCCGGCTCAATCTCACCGTCTCCGTCAAGATCAGGACTAAGATCACGATGCCCGCAGACACGGCATCCCGGAAAATCCTTTAATAAAGTCAGGATAAGAACCCGTAGCGAGTGTTTCTGCCAACAAGTTCGCGTGTCTTTCGGCTGTCCCATGCAGTCCAGTCCGCCTTCATAGCAGATACCGATACTTTCCCGGTTGAAACCACGGCTATGCGCACCGATCCGTTCTAACGGACGGGTAGACTTAATATCCCCGTTCTTACGAATATAAAAATGATAACCCACACCATTGAAGCCGCGGCGACGATGACAAACGTCCAAATCATGTTCGGTGAAAGATTTATCCTCGCGGGTAGCGGAGCAATGAACGACAATCAGATTAATAGTTCTCATGCGTTAGGCAGGTATTAAAGAAGTGGATGATGATGCGGATTCGGAACCATTGTTGCGCTGAATACACTCTTTATTGACACACTGTAAAGTGACAGCTTCCGAAAGCTTGCCTTTTAATGAAAAAATCTCCGAGTGCATTTCCTTCACACGGTCGCTCAAATCGAAATAATCCTTGAGCACCTTTTCGAGCTGCTTCATAAGGAAGCTATACTGCTCTTTCACTAGTTCGCTGAACTCTTTGACGTCCTGCATCATTTGCTGACGTTTTTTGCGACCTCCGAAAAAAGGGAGGATGGCTGTAATAATATCAATGATTTTGTCTAACATCTTTCTTGAATTAAAGATTAAAAATTAAAGATTGAGAATTAAAAAATAAGAGAAACTAAAAATAGGAAAACTAAAAAACACGAGAATGAAAGAAAATGGAGAAATAAAGAAAATGAGAAAATGCGGGAAAGAGAAAAACAGAAAAACAGCAACCACATGGCAAGGAACCATACATGGATCAGTTCCTGAAACCATGTGATACTGTTTTTTCTAAGGATGAAGTTTCATTCTGCCAAAGAAGGTAGTGCGGGCAGCCTATTTACGCTGCTGGATCCGGTGCTTCTCCACCGCCCGGTTTATTGCCCCCCGAACCGCTGCCGGAATCATCGTCCGAACCACCGTTTCCGGAATCGCTTCCATCTCCCTTTCCGCCCAGGACGAAGTCCACGTTGTTTTCGCTTCGTGTACTCGTATGGCTCGAATTCATCAGCTTCAACGCTTTGTCGGCAACGAAGCGGACATTGACACGGCGGATGCTGCGCACCGTACAATCTTTCATACTCTCCGTACCGTCACTAGTCAGCGTGATGTGGAACGTACCCAATCCGTCAATCTTCACTTTGTCGCCCTGGGTGAGCGACAGACGCAACTGTTCCACAAATGCCTCGATAGTGTGTTTCACGTCTCCGGCAGTCAGTGACGATTTACTTTCGATGGCGGTAGCCATCGTATCAACGTCCATCACTCTTACATTGCCCGATTTCTGACGTATGTAATACAGTAACGGAGCATCCTCCTGATTTACATACTTTCTGCGCTGATAGCGTTCTACTAATACATCCATAAATTTGAAAAGTTAAGGTTTAAGTGAATAATTATATGTTTTCTTTTTGATACTACAAATATACAAAATCAGAGAGGAGAAGTCAAGTAAATATGGTTTTATTTTCTCTGATAATATAAAAAGTTTTGCACCGGATATGTATCAATAATATTTCGATAAATTGTCTTGATTATTTATACAATAGATCGTTTTATTTAGCATGTTTTTCCAAATATTCCAATGGTGGAACATAGTCATATATTTTTGTCATCGACGGATTATGCCCGAAATATACATTCCCAGTCTCTCCATTACGCTGCTTGGCAACGATAACCACCCCCAGTCCTTCTGTCGGGTAACCGCTTTCCCGGTCGGTGACGATGCGTTGCATCGCTGGTCGGTAAAGCAACATCACGACGTCCGCATCCTGTTCGATAGCTCCGCTCTCGCGCAGGTGTGCCAGTTCCGGACGTCCTCCGGGGCGATTCTCCGACTCGCGGTTCAGCTGACTAAGCAGTATGACGGGAATATGCAGCTCCTTGGCCAGCAACTTGGCTTTCCGGGTGGCTTGTGCCACTTCCTGTTCGCGGTTGCGGTTGGCCTGCTTGGTAGCCATGTCGCAGAGTTGCAGGTAGTCGATAATAATTGCGTCACACTGATTGCGGCTCTTCAGTAGCCGGGCACTTGAGCGAATGTGATCCATGCTGACAGAAGTGCTGTCGTCCACGTAGATGGGGAGTCCTGACAGTTCTGAAGCTGCGGTGTGGGCATTTTCCATCTCTTGCAGGGTAGGTATTCCGTTCCTCCACCGGTAAGGATTAATGTTGCTTGCTGCTGCCAGCCATCGGTCGGCAAGGCGTTCCCCTTGCATCTCAAGGCTGTAGACGGCCACCGCATTGCCCGCCATTGCCGCGCTGCGTGCCAGGTGTAGGGCAAAAGCCGTTTTACCTACGGAAGGCCGGGCGGCAATCACTATCAGATCACTATCCTGCAAACCGCCCGTTTTCTGGTCGAGTTCGGTCAGTCCGGTGGGGATGCCGGTGACGCCGTTCACGCTTTTGGCAATACGCAATTCAGCTTCTTTCAGCGTGTCGGTCATTAGGGTGTCCATGCAGCGTATATGGTCGTGGTGTCCGGATTCGCCTTCGAGGCGGTCGAGCAGGTTGTGCGCGTCGATGAGGGTGTCGTCAATGTCGATTGTTTCATCCATGGCGCAGGTGAGGAGTTTGTTGAAGCCGACTACGGCTTCGCGTGCCAGATATTTCTGGTGGACGATTTGCGCGTGATACTCGATGTGGGCGGAGGAGGCTACCCGGCTGCTTAGTTGTACGATGGTATACGGCCCGCCTATCTTTTCGAGCACTCCGCGACGTGTGAGCTCTTCTTTGACGGTGAGAATATCTATCTTTTTGTTTGCCTGATACATAGCTATCAAGGCGGCGAAGATCAGCTGATGATGATCGTCGTAGAACATTTCGGGACGTAGCTTGTCGGCTACGAGTGGCAGGGCCTCCTGTTCTATCAGGCAGGCTCCAATGATGGCTTCTTCGAGTTCGCTGGCGTGTGGTTGCATTTCTTTTCGATGTTTTTTAGTCTATATATTCGTTTAAGAAAGCCTTGTCTTTCAGGTAGGTGGCGGCAAGGGGGATGAAACGTGTGTCGTTGGTGTGATAGTAGACTTCCTCGATGTGGTCGATGGCTGTCTGCTGTTCCTCTTTGGTGAGCTTGTCCCATTCGCGGCGGGCACGGGCGACGTACTGTTTGGGTTTTTGCATCGTTTCATGATATTTATCCCAGAAAACGTCGAACACTTCGGATTTTTCTTTCTTTTTTTCTTCGCGGGCTTCCGGAGAGATGCAGCCGGTCCAGAAATCATAGTTGTTGATATGAATGTGGAAGATTCCTTTCTGGTGCGGGATGATCTTGATAATGCCCTCTTCCTGGATTTTTTGAAAGAAGCGGAGGGTTTTGGATCGGCTCCATTGGAAGAGTCGGCTCCAGTGTTGCTGGCTGATGACGGATTCTCCGCGTTGGCATACGATGTCGATCTGCTGAATCTTGTACGTGGTTTCCGAGTAATTGGCGTGTATCAGGACTTGGAGGAGCGCTTCCAGTTCTCCCGGCGCTTTGTCGTTTATCTGACGTTTTAACAGTGCTTTGGGAATCAGGATGTAGCCTTCGTGCAGGAGGTTGTTTGGAAGTTGTTTCATTGAGGCGTATTTTTATTTACTTGTTGTTGATTGCGGGTTATCCCCATTGTGCATACATTGTCGGATGCGGCTGCGAAGGTAGTGCATGAATGGCTGTTCGTGCAAATCTTTTTTGGCTGGAATGGAGGTGTTTTGAACGGTATGGTGGTATTTGGGCTGTATTGGGGGCTGTAGGACGGAAATAATGTTGTTCTGTGTGACACCGCGCGGGTGTAAAAGATGAGATTGGGGGAATGAATAGAAAAACAGAGGTTCTGTTGGGATGAAACAGAGCCTCTGTTTATTAGAAATAGAACCTCTGTTTGCCGTAAATAGAGGCTCTATTCGGGGACATGCGGTTTTCTTTTTAGTATTTTTTTTGACAAAAAATCGAACAGCCAAACGAACACCCCCTGAAGGTGGCTCAACTGCTTGTCTGTCATGCGTTTGCAACGCTCGAAAAAAAGTAGGCGAACCACCAACCGAACATATATAAATACTAAAATATAATAATCTATATAATATAGTTCGTTCAACACGTTTTTTTTGTGTTTTCGGAGGTGTCAGGATGCAGTAAATCTTTACTTATGGGTGATGCGCTAACGTAGGATTATTTTTTCCGGTCCCCAGGTCATGAAAAGGATCTGCTGTTGCTTCGGACTTAGACGTGTTGTTTCGTGTACGTAGTGTGCGGCTTTTAATTCGTCGAAGAGCAGTTTGTCGAGTTCTATTTCGTTTCTCATTCTTTTGCTGGCTGTGTCAGCGTTAGAATATTCGGGAAAATACTCCTGCGCTACGGCAGAGAAGGTTTTAAAACCATTGATAACCCATTCTCGTTCTTCCATTTCTTCTTCGTTTTCGTTTGAAGTCTTCATTTGTGTAAAATTAAATTGTTTATTAATGCAACACTTCTTGTGTTGACTTTGCAAAGTTAATGAAAATATATTTGTTGTGATAAAATAATCTATTTATTTTATTCTCTTATTTGATCTATGTAATAAAATATTGTATCTGGTAAACTCCTTTTGTAAGCGTAGCTTTTTGTATCATAAAATTTGACTTGTTTTGTATTGATATATTTGCTAAACTTTTTTTCTTCTATACGCGTCTCAAATTAAATCGTATATTTGCGAAAAGAATCAAGATTGGGAATTATGAACGAAAACGTCTTAGCTAAACTGAAGATACTTGCGGAATCTGCCAAGTACGATGTTTCTTGTTCTTCCAGTGGTACGGTGCGCTCCAATAAGCCGGGCACGCTGGGAAACACTGTCGGAGGATGGGGGATTTGCCACAGCTTTGCCGAGGACGGGCGGTGTATCTCGCTATTGAAAATCATGCTTACCAATTATTGTATCTACGACTGTGCCTACTGTATCAACCGGCGTAGCAACGATCTTCCCCGCGCCACATTTTCCGTTTCGGAATTGGTGGAACTGACGATGGAATTCTATCGTCGTAACTACATTGAAGGGTTGTTTCTTAGTTCCGGAGTGGTCCGCAATCCGGACTATACGATGGAGAGACTGGTGCGTGTAGCCAAAGATTTGCGGCAAGTGTACCGGTTTAACGGTTATATTCATCTCAAGAGTATTCCCGGTGCCAGTCGTGAATTGGTGAATGAGGCCGGACTGTATGCCGACCGTTTGAGTGTCAACGTCGAAATTCCCAAAGAAGAAAACCTGAAACTCCTTGCACCGGAGAAAGATCATAAAAGTGTATTTGCTCCGATGAAATACATTCAGCAAGGTGTGTTGGAGAGTAAGGAAGAACGGCAGAAGTTTCGCCATGCACCCCGTTTCGCGCCTGCGGGACAAAGTACCCAGGTGATTGTAGGCGCTACCTCCGAGTCGGATAAAGATATTCTTTTCCTTTCGTCGGCTCTTTACGGACGGCCGACCATGAAGCGTGTCTACTATTCGGGCTACGTTTCTGTGAATACATACGATAAACGTCTTCCGGCATTGAAGCAACCGCCTTTGGTACGTGAAAACCGGCTCTATCAGGCTGACTGGTTATTGCGCTTTTACCAATTCAAGGTGGACGAAATTGTGGATGATGCCTATCCGGATCTCGACCTCGAGATAGACCCGAAACTCTCGTGGGCTTTGCGCCATCCCGAACAGTTTCCTGTCGACATCAACAAAGCGGACTACGAAATGTTGCTCCGTGTGCCGGGAGTGGGAGTGAAGTCGGCGAAGCTGATTGTCGCCTCCCGCCGTTTTTCGCGACTGGGTTTTTATGAACTGAAGAAGATAGGAGTGGTGATGAAGAAGGCGCAATATTTCATCACCTGCAAAGAACTGCCTCTCCAAATGCTGACTGTGAACGAACTTTCGCCGCAACGGGTACGTAGCTTATTGCTCCCGAAACCAAAAAAGAAAGTGGATGAACGCCAATTACGACTTGATTTCTGATTTATGATTTATGAATTCTGATTAAACGAATTACTAAGTATGTTGATTAGCTTATATAATAATTTAGGTACAGATTACACGGATTACACGGTTTTTAGTGTTGTCATTGCTGCAAAGAATCCGCATTAATCCCTGTAATCCGTGCCTAAAAATAAATCATAACCCAGAAATCATAACCCAGAAATCATAAATCATAATTCATAACCCATAAATCATAAATCATAAATCTTGAAAATTTTCGTTTACGATAAAAGCTTTGATGGTCTGCTGACTGCCGTGTTCGACGCCTATTTTCGCAAGACCTTTCCCGATGATTTGTTGTCGGAAGGAGATGCTTTGCCCTTATTTTATGATGAGTTGCATACCGTAGTCACCGATGAAGAGAAGGCAGGTCGTGTGTGGCGGGGATTGCAGAAGAAAGTCTCTGTATCTGCTTTGGGCTGCCTCACACAAAGTTGGCTGTCGGAGCTTCCGGAGGTAGGGATGCTCATTTTTCGTTATATCCGTAAAGCGATCGACTCACCCCGTTCCATCGAAACCAATTTTGGCGATCCGGACGTTTTGCGATTGGCGCAAATATGGAAGAAAGTGGATGGCGAACGTGTGCACCTGATGCAGTTTGTCCGTTTTCAGAAAGCTGCGGATGGTACATTCTTTGCGGCTTTCGAACCGCAGTATAATGCGCTTCCTCTTACCGTTCACCATTTCAAAGACCGTTTTGCCGATCAGAAGTGGATTATCTACGACATGAAACGCCGTTATGGTTTTTATTATGACTTGCAGGAGGTGACAACCATCTCGTTTGATGATGACAGCCGTGAATCCCATCTGATTACGGGGATGCTGGATGAAAGTCTGATGGACAAGGATGAGAAACTTTTCCAACAACTCTGGAAAACTTATTTCAAGGCCATTTGTATCAAAGAACGTATGAATCCGAGAAAGCACAGGCAGGATATGCCTGTACGTTATTGGAAGTATCTGACGGAAAAGCAGAAATAGGGTTTCATTTCTTTATATTTTAGAATTAAAATACTCCTCCTTGTTTCTTCTGCTTTTCTTGTCTCTATTGTTTTTTGTAAAGGGACTTATTCAATTCGCTGCACTGTTACCTCCGGAAACTCCTGTATCAATGAAAGCAAATGTCCTTCATCGTTATTTCGTTTCGACTTGATGACCATACTCACCTGATAAAACTCTGCTTCGCCCTTATGCAACGTTTCCATCTCGTAAGAGACTATCAGGTAGTCTTTAGAGTTGAATCTGTCCGCTATCTGTTTCAGAGTGTTTTTGTTGGAAGTAGAGAAAGAAACCATCGAGCTTTTCATTCCGATGCTTTTAAACAGGTAACTAAGTAACTCCAGTCCGATGAGGGTCAATACCATGGCAGCGATTCCGATGGTGTACATTCCTGCGCCTACTGCCAGTCCGATACCGGCAGTTGCCCAGATTCCTGCGGCGGTAGTCAGGCCGCGTACAATCTGCTTTTGGAAGATGATGGTTCCCGCACCGATAAATCCGATGCCACTGACGACTTGTGCCGCCACACGACTGGGGTCGAGCGTGACACTGCTTTCTTTTATAATCTCCTGAAATCCGTATTGGGAAACAATCATAATCAGGGCACTGCCTAGCGATACGAGGAAATGAGTACGGTATCCGGCTTCTTTGGCACGGTATTCACGATCCAGTCCGATGATCGCCCCCAGTATGCCGGCGACCAATAAACGAATGACGAAATCTATGTTCAACATCATGTGTTCAATCTCCTTTCTGTTTTTTTATTGTTTGTGGAAAAATACTTGGAACTATAAATATACAATTATTTCTCTTTTATGGATCAATCATTTAGTAATATTTGAACGTATTCGATCTATTTTATCGTATATTCGCAGACTCAAATGAATGTTTAATCCTGTGATTGAGTGAATAATGAAGAAAAGATTTTTTTATATAATCAGCTTTCTGCTGATCTTTTGCATCGAGGTATTGATAGCTTTGTATGTGCGTGACAATTTCATACGTCCTTATGTCGGAGATATGCTGGTGGTAGTGCTGGTGTATAGTTTTGTGAGGATATTTCTCCCGACAGGAATTCCGCGGATGCCGTTTTATGTCTTTCTTTTTGCCTGTTTTGTGGAAGTGCTACAATACTTCCGGTTGGTGGAAACATTGGGGATCACGAACCGTGCAGCCAGAATCATTCTGGGCTCTACGTTCGATTGGGCGGACATAGCTTGTTATGCGGTAGGCTGTGTGTTTATTGTTTTATTCGAGCGTTTCTTTCAGCATAAGTCGTAAAATTTATTTCTTTTCCACGTCTGTTTCGGACGGATTCAGATGATGTCCGCAATATTTGCAAAACTCGGCATTGTCTTCGTGTCCGGAGCGATGGCAGTTGGGACATTCTTTGTCTCTTCTGCGTTTGTAGTCTTTCATCATGGAGGCGGATACGATCCCTGTCGGTACGGCAATAATTGTGTAACCGATTAGCATGACACAGGCGGAAAGGAACTTCCCAAGACCGGTGACGGGGGTGATGTCTCCATAGCCTACGGTAGTCATGGTGACGATAGCCCAGTAAATGCTGTTCGGGATGTTGTTGAACTGTGAGTTGGGTTGTGTTCCTTCAATCATATACATCAGCGTGCCGATGGAAGTCACCAGGATGACGACAAATAAGAAGAATACCGCAATCTTCTTGCTGCTTTCGCGTAAGGCGGTGAGCAGTCGTTCGCCCTCATTCAGAAAGTTGAAAAGCTTGAAGACACGGAATACCCGTATCAGGCGGAAAGCACGGATGATGAGCAGATAGCGTGCACCGGGGAAGAGTAGGCCGATGTAGAGCGGAAGGGTGGCTAGCAAGTCTACGATTCCGAAGAAGCTGAATATGTATTTCCGGGGACGGGGCGAGCAGTAGATTCTCGTCAGGTACTCGAAAGTGAAGAAAGCGGTGAAAAGGTACTCCATAATGACGAACGGAGTCGTCAGAAAGCTGGGAAGTCCTTTCAGGCTTTCGATGATGACAAGCAGTACGCTGACTAGAATACAGCCGATCAGAATCACGTCGAACAGTTTCCCGGCGGGAGTGTCCGATTCGAAGATGATGACGTACAACTTTCGTTTCAGTTTTTCGTCATGTAAAAAACGATGGATTCTTTCTTTCAGTTTCATACTAACAGTTCATACTAAATGCTATTTGGACGTTCCTCCGGCATCTTCTTGTAGAAAGAGGTTGTTTGGCTGTGAATGGGCAGTGCAAACTCCGTTTTCCGCTATGAGAAGAGGTTAGGGGAGAGGATTTTCAGTCAATCACCCATTGTTTATTATAGGCCTCTGTTTTTTTCGGATCGTAATACATACCTTCTTGTGTGGGAATATAGAGGGTGTATGTCTTTCCGGTCTTGTTCCTTAATGAGGTGTCGCGCAGCCGGGGTTGGCATCACGGAGTTGTGCGTATGTGATACCTTGTGATTTGGCATAATCATTCAAATCATTGATGCTAGTGGAGACGGTCACCTTTTTGTAGGGAATGGGCGGATACAGATGTTCCCGCTTCAACAGAAACCCGTAACGTTGCGGGTTGTTGAATATCTCTTTGGCTGCCAATATGCGGAACATATAGCGGGAAGTTTCTTCTACCAGCCATAAGTCCATGGCATGACTTGCCAGTTGTTTGTCGAGTTGGGAGGAGATACGTCCCTGTCCGGCATTGTAGGCGGCGGAGACAGCCATCCAGTCTCCATATTTGGCATACGCTTGTTTGAAATATTTGCAGGCGGCTACGGTTGCTTTTTCAATGTGGTAGCGTTCGTCTACGTTGTCGTTCACTTCCAGTCCGAATTCCCGTCCGGTGGCGGGCATAAACTGCCACAGTCCTGCTGCTCCTGCCGGAGAGCGGGCGATGTTGTTCAGGTTACTTTCGATTACCATCAGGTATTTGAAGTCGTCGGGGATGCCGTTGGCTTTCAGTATCGGTTCTATGATGGGGAAGTATCGGTTGGCACGTTTTATCAGTAGCATGGTGGTGGAATGCATATAGGTGAAAGCCATCATCTCACGATCCATCCGTTCGCGGCGGTCATAGCGGCGGAGGTCAATGGTTTCTCCGTCAAAAGTAACCTGGGCGGGAACAGTGGGCGAGGTGACGCAATAAGGAACTTCCGATTTGGCGGAATGTTGTTCGGTCACCTGGCTGCTGCCTGTCAATACAGGAATGGATGCGCCGATGCAAAATACTAATATGAGCGTAAGAATATAGTTGATTTTAGTTTGTTTCTTCATTTATTTATTTCATTATTTCAATTAATACCATTCAGTTTCTTGTTCAGACTTTGTCGGACTGTTCACATACTTGCCATTCTCTCCAAACAGATCGCTTTCTGTATTCCGTCCGCCCTGTTTGTAGATGCCGTTCATCGTCTCCTTTATTTGATAGAACAAATTTTCTCTCTCTTTGTCAGTCTGTTCAGAGATTTTTTCTTTCAGTATTAAAGTCTGCCTTGCAAAGATAGCCCCATTTTGTTTTTCAAAGAACTTTTCTTGCATTTTATACGTTTTTCTAATAGAGTTAAAATAAATAATGAATCAAGATGAATATAGCAATGACCGGAGCTACCGGATATATAGGTAAACATCTTTCCAATTATCTCACAGAAAGGGCGGACACCGGATTATTCCCTTGGGAAGATCGATGTTCCGCGAAGGTATGTCCGACATTTGATTCAGACATTGACGCATTGCGACGTAATCATCAACTGGCTGGCGCACCCATCAATAAGCGTTGGACACCGGAGTACAAACAGGAATTGTTCAACAGCCGCATTGTGGTAACGCACCGTATTATCCGTGCGTTAAATGCCGTCAAGACAAAACCGAAACTGATGATTTCAGCTTCCGCCGTGGGCTATTATCCTCCGGAAGTGGAAGCGGACGAATATACCCGTACCCGCGGCGACGGTTTTCTTTCCGATCTCTGTTATGCATGGGAGAAAGAAGCCAAACACTGTCCCCAACCTACCCGGCTCGTCATTACACGCTTTGGCGTAGTGCTTTCTCCGGATGGGGAGCGATGCAGCAGATGCTTCGTCCTTTGCAAGTCACGAAGGTAGCTACCGCCATCGGTCCCGGCACCCAGTCTTTCCGTGGATAGCCATGCACGACCTTTGCCGTGCCATGGAGTTTTTATCGCCCACGAAGAAACGCGGGTGTGTATAATCTGGTCGCTCCGCAACAGATTTCGCAATATTCTTTTACCCGTGAGATGGGAAAAGCTTATCAGGCATGGACAACGATTATTGCTCCGCAGCGGGTTTTCCGTATATTTTACGGTGAAGCGGCTTCTTTCCTTACAGCCGGTCAGAAAGTCCGTCCGACACGTCTGACGGAAGCCGGGTTTCGTTTTTCCATCCCTACTGTCGAACGTCTTTTAAAGGTACGGATCACACCACGGTCTCCTCTCGACCTGAACCGATATATGGGACTTTGGTACGAAATAGCCCGCTACGAGAACCGTTTCGAACACGGACTGGTAGATGTCACGGCCACTTACACGCTTCGTCCCGACGGTACGATTCGTGTGGAGAACCGGGGATGCAAGCGCAATTCTCCTTACGATATCTGCAAGACTGCCAACGGACACGCCAAGATACCCGATCCCGCGCAACCGGGTAAACTGAAAGTCTCTTTCTTCCTTAATTTCTACTCTGATTATTACATATTGGAGCTGGATGAAGAGAATTACAACTATGCCCTTGTAGGCAGCAGCACCGATAAATATCTCTGGATACTAAGCCGCGCGCCGCAACTGCCCGAGGAAATCAAAAAGAAACTCGTCACCGCTGCCGAACGCCGCGGTTACGATACCAACCGGTTGCAATGGATAGAACAATTTTGATTATAAATATGCTTTTATAATTAGTTTATATAATAAATCTAGGCACGAATTACGCTGATGAACACTGTTGCTTTATCTATGCGTCATTTTGAAAAAAAACGTAAAATCCGTGCCTGATAATAGATAATTATTAGGCAAGAGTACTTAAAACAATAATGAACTTTAAAACAACATAGATTATGGATTACGAAATTATTCATCAGCCCGAACAGCATTTGTTTAAGACAGAAGTAGACGGTCGTACCGCCTTTGTACAATATCGCCTCTTAGGTGATTCTCTCGACATCATTCACACCATCGTGCCCCGCCCGATAGAAGGCCGCGGAATAGCCGCTGCATTGGTGAAAGCTGCGTATGACTATGCAATAGCCAACGGAATGAAACCGAAAGCCACCTGCTCTTATGCGGTGAAATGGCTGGAACGCCATCCGGAACTGAATGGCAATAGTGATTGATTTCAGTGAAAAAGCTTTAGAATGTAAAAATGTGTCGAGATATGGTTTTAGGTTATTTTCGACACATTTCTATATTCATGATTGATTATTTCCATCTCTTCAACTGTGGGAAGAACTCTTTCATCGTTTTACGTGCTTCTTCCACCGTGTATTTCACTTCCGAGTCTTTATTAAACTCGTCGATATAATTCAGGTTGAGTTCGATCATTTCGTCCATCGTACACTCTTTCGTGAAATGTCCGTCCGCATAGCAATAGTGGCAATAATCCTGATTCTTGCTACCGTCTGCTTCTTTTCCAAAAGTTGAGTCGTCTATCGGCATACCGCAACTCTGACAAATTTTTTGTTCCATCTTTTTTTGTTAGATTATAAGTTTATGTTACAGGACAAATATAGGTAGAATTATTGGAATAGGAGTTATCTGATCTTGCTAATTACCTGTTCATTTCCCGGCTTGTTCACTTTTGGGGTTAATTTGTTTTTACCGGCAGGCGTTTCCACATCCAGCGGGGAATCATTTTCCAGAAAAACACCAGAATCCGGTAACGCCAGTCGATTACTGCTACCCGTTGTTTGCGCTTCAGCGACCAGGAGATATGACGGCCCACTTCGGCGGCATCCATCAGCAGTGGATAATGCTTTCCGTCATTCAGTAAATCGGTGGCTACAAATCCGGGACGAATATCGGTAAAACGGATATGTAGCTTTTGCAGGTGTGACAGTTGTTCGAGCGCATCTATATAAGTGTTTTGAAAACGTTTGGTGGCGGAATAGGCAGGAGCAACTCCGAGCCCTTTCGTTCCGGCAATGGAACTGATAACGGCGAGGTGTCCGCCTCCGTTTTTCTTGAAGTACATGAAAGCGGTATCTACCATTCGGATAAAGCCTTCTACATTGGTGTGTGCTGTGTTCAATTCTACTTCCATGTTCAGGTCCATATTCTGGAAACCGATGCCGGAACTAAGAAGAAACAAATCCATGCCGCCTAGTTTGTCGATGAGCAGATTCAGCTTTTCGCTTGCATCCTCTTGGGTTACGTCTAATGCTTGGATTTGAATTTGATCCGGTGCTGCCCGTTGCAGGTTTTCGAGAGAAGATTGCCGTCTGCCGGCTACTCCGATTTTCCAGCCTTCCAGTAACAGGCATTTTGCAACTTCTTGTCCGATACCGGAGGTGGCCCCTATGATAATGGCTTTTTTCATTACTGATTTTTTTTAGTAAGTTATAGGTTCAATAAATGTCGTATGGTTTGCCAGGGTGCATAGAACAACATTCTCGGTCCGGAAAAACGCATTACCTGTCGCATTCGTTCGCGCAGGACAGGCTTGTAGCAATGTACCGTGCACTCTTTGCATGCACCCTTTTTCTCTCCAAACGGACAACGGTCGAGACGGGCATGCGCATAGCGAAGCAGCTCTTCACAGTCGGTACAAAGAGTCTTGTTTTTTTCTTTTTTCCGACAATAGAGGCGGATCATTAACTCTACTGTTTTCTTTTCGTGTGCGATGCGTGATACCTTCATCTCTTTCTTCTTTACACTTTGGATTGACAAAGATAGCGAAGATTATGCAGAATCACAGGCGTATTTTGTTAAAATGTATCTTTCTGGTGGGTATTTTCTTTTCTGATGGTAAATCATGAACAGGCTTTTTGAAACATCTTCTGAAGAGCTTGTGGATGACGGAAACAATCTGTATCTTTGCGGCATGAAAAAGTTATTATGTCCGCAATGCAAGATTGCAGCCATGTATGTGAAGAATGAACAGGGTGAAAGACTACTGGTTTATGTGCTCGAAAATGGTGAAGTCGTTCCCAAATATCCGGAAGATTCGATGGAAGAGTTCGACTTGACAGAGGTTTTCTGCCTGGGTTGTTCGTGGCATGGTTCGCCTAAACGACTTATTAAGTGATTAACTGTTTAATGAGTTAGTGATTAATGATTAACGTATTATGCAATATTGAATTGCAGCACATATACCGCATGGCATTAATCACTAAACCGTTAATCACAATTTTTTGATTTATGTCAACTAAAAGAGGGACGGGAAACAAGGATTAATTCGTTGGATTTTATGTATCTTTGCGCCCAATTTTAGAACATAGACGTATGGCAACTTCTAAAGAAATGACGGCGGGGCCGGCATTACCTCTCATTTTAAAGTTTACACTGCCGCTTTTACTCGGCAATCTGTTGCAACAAACGTATTCGCTTGTTGATGCTGCAATTGTAGGAAAGTTCTTGGGAATAAACGCGTTAGCTTCTGTTGGAGCCAGCACGTCAGTGGTATTTCTCATTCTCGGATTCTGCAATGGATGTTGCGGAGGGTTCGGAATACCCGTTGCGCAGAAGTTTGGGGCGCGGGATTACAGTACGATGCGCAGTTATGTGGCTGTCAGTCTGAAACTGGCTGCGGGAATGTCGGTGGTAATTGCACTTCTCACCTGTATTTTATGTGAGGATATTCTTCGGATCATGCGTACACCGGAGAATATTTTTGAAGGGGCTTATGCTTATCTGCTTGTCACTTTCATCGGTGTGCCGTGTACGTTTTTCTATAATCTTCTTTCGAGCATTATCCGTGCGTTGGGAGACAGTAAGACGCCTTTTTGGTTTCTGCTGTTTGCTGCTGTTCTGAATATCATTCTCGACTTGTTCTGTATTCTGGTACTTGACTGGGGAGTGGCGGGAGCTGCTATTGCTACTGTCTTTTCGCAAGGATTGTCGGCTGTTCTCTGCTACATTTATATGTACCGGAAGTTTGAAATATTGCAGGGTACTCCGAAAGAACGCCGGTTCCAGTCTAAACTGGCTAAGACGCTGCTCTACATCGGTGTGCCTATGGGATTGCAGTTTTCTATCACGGCTATCGGCAGCATCATGCTTCAGAGTGCGAATAATGCCTTGGGAACGGCGTGTGTGGCAGCCTTTACGTCTGCTATGCGCATCAAGATGTTCTTTATCTGTACGTTCGAGAGTTTGGGCATTGCGATGGCTACATATAGCGGACAGAATTACGGAGCAGGTAAACCGGAACGTATTTGGTTGGGAATCAAGGCTAGTGCTCTGATGATGATTATTTATGCGGCTTTCACGTTCCTTCTTCTGATGGTAGGGGCTAAATATTTCGCGTTGATCTTCGTAGACCCGTCGGAAACGGAAATTCTGCTGGATACGGAGTTGTTCCTGCATGTCTCCTGTATGTTCTTCCCGATGCTTGGTTTGTTGTGCATCTTGCGTTATACCATTCAGGGAGTGGGCTTTACCAATCTTGCCATGTTCTCCGGAGTGGCGGAGATGATTGCTCGTATTCTTGTCAGTCTCTATGCCGTACCGGTATTCGGTTTTATTGCTGTCTGCTACGGTGATCCGATGGCTTGGATAGCGGCAGACTTATTCCTCGTGCCGGCCTTTATCTACGTTTATCGCAGGTTGAAGAAGCAGGTATTTACGAATAGTCAGGTTACGCAAACGGTGGCATGATTGCCGGTTTGGTGACTTGCAGTTTACATAACCCGGTTTGCAGTTTGCATAACCCGGTTTGTGGCTTGCGTAACCTGGTTTGCTTTGATTTTATTTCGGATATTTTAATCTTGTACAGGGTATAGCGGGTTTCCGCTTTCGTCTACCTCTGTCCATTCTTTCACACTGACATTGGCGAATGAGATGGAGTTTTCATTGATAACTGCCCGGAAAAGGTATGAATTTCCGGCTGACAGGAGGTTGTTGGGTGGAGTGAGCGGAGTGGTGTAAGTACGTGAAAAGCTTTCTCCGTTTACCATCAGCTCCAGTGTCAAGGTCATGGGAGAGGAGCTCTTTACGGGTAGCATGATATATTGTACGGTGAAGTCGTTGATTCCCATATCGGCTGCTTTGTCATAGCTGACTTCCGAAGTGATGATACCTGTTGACAAATCCATGATTGCGCCCGGTTTCGGTGGGGTGATGGTAGCGGAAAGTATCTTGTTTAAAGTGATATTTTCTCCTCCGGCGATCGCTACAACTACTTGCGTGGCTGCGTGTTGGTAGGTTATGGGGATGTTTACCTGTGAACTGGCGATGTCCTGATGAACCGCGTGCCACCAAAGATAATCTACTCCGTTGGATAAAGGTTCGGATAGTCCGTTGGTGAAAGTGGGCGCCGGGCTGGTGGAATTGCATGATACGGCATAAAAGCTATAGATAGCATTGCTCAAATACATTTTATATCCTAGATTTCCTGTCAGCACACCGGGGGAGGAGGTGACATAGTTGCCTTGAGCAACGGGAGCGCCTGTGATATTGTTCGATGTGTTGGCTGTATAGGCACACAACCAGCTTTGAAGTCCTTTTCCCATGGGGGACATGGCTCGTGTGATGTTTCGTCCTTCTACGGAAGCACTGAAAGTAATCAGCGCATTCTCTTTGGCCGGGTTGCCGTTGTTGTCATCATTGCCGGAGCCGGATGAACCTCCGTTGTTTTCTTCGTCAGGATAGTTGATGTAGATATTGTTTTTGGAGCAGGCTCCCAGTAGCAGCATTGCTAAAGCAGATACAGCTAAATACTTTGTAATGCGGAATTTGATGTCCATAGTCAGGTTCTTTTTGAAAATTAGTAATTACCCCTATATACATTTCAAAAAGAATTTGGTTCATGGCTTAATCATATTTTTTATGGAAATCGGCCTCTTTCTGTATGCAGAGAATGTCTCCGTATATGGGATGGCGGAACTCTATATATTCGGCATGGAGGTATAGTCTGTCTGCTTTCTTTCCGTAGAGTTCGTCTCCAAGTATGGGGCATCCCAAGCCTTCCGGATGGGCGGCGTGTACTCGTAACTGATGTGTGCGTCCGGTCAATGGATAGAAGACAATCCGGGTGTATTTTCTTGACTCATTGATACTCCTTTCTGATTCATCAATCCTGTTTGATTCGTTGAAAGTGTTTTCAGATTCACTGGTAATTCTTTCAGATTCACTGATGATCTGATATTCTGTAATCGCTTCTTTCCCATGTTCGCTACTGACCATTTGCCGAGGGCGGTCGAGAGGATTCAGACAAAGAGGGAGTTCGATTCTTCCTGTATTTCCTGTTCTTTCTGTTCTTTTTGTCTTTTTGTCTTTTTCTACTTTTTCTGTCCTTTCTGGTCTTAGTTCTGTATTTTCTAGTGCTAAATCAGTTCTTTCTACTTTTGCTGTTTTTTTCGTTGATACAGTTTCCTCTGCTATTAATGTTGTTTCCTCTGCTATTGGTTTTGTTTCCTTCTCCTTCTCTGTCTGCACTATCACCCCATCCAACACCGCCACATAGCGTTTCTTAATACTTCTGTTTGCAAATTGTGCCTGTAAATCCCGATGTACCTCTTTTGTTTTGGCAACGAGCAATAATCCTGAAGTAGCCATATCGAGCCGGTGTACAATCATGGGGCCGGTAGCTTCGGGATACTTCTTCTTCAAACGATGATAGACTGAATCTCTGTCCTCTGCTTTTCCCGGAACGGACAACATCCCTGCCGGTTTATTGACTACCAGTAACCATTCATCCTCAAACACGATTTCCAGTTCTTCCTCTTCATGAACAGGGTTCAGCAGAGGATTCTCGTCTACCTCCAATCCTTGCAACATGTGTTGCAGAATCGGTTCGCACTTTCCTTTGCAGGAAGGATAATAATATCCGTGATGCCGGATTTCGTTTTTAGGAGAGTCGCCCCACCAGAATTCAGCCATAGCCAATGGCTTTAATTGATGAAGATACGCATATTGCAATAACTTAGGCAAAGCACATTCACCCGCACCGGCAGGAGGAACTTTCTGAACCGTTTGCTCGAAAATAGTATATAAATCTTTCACCTCTCCTTGGGCATTTAGCATCCGGAATTGCTCGAATAACTTTCTTTGTAAAGCTGCTGAACGTTCTTTTCGTTCGGTTTTCAATCGCTCTATTTCAATATCGAAGTGCCTGACTTCCGTTTCGAGCTCTTCCAATCGTTTCTTCCATTCCTTTCCAGTCGTTTGTATTCCGCTTTTTGGTATTGGCTTTCCCGAATCAGGGAGGCTTGTTCTTCTTCGGAAAGCTCCGGAGATGACTGGCGGCGAATCTCTCTCGCCTCCTTTGCCATTTTAAGCTCCGCTTTTGCTTGATTCAAAACAGCTTTAGCCTGTTCCGTTTCTAACTTCCATTTCTCTTTTGAATCGAGATAAGAACTACTGTTTTCCAGTTCACGAATACGGATATTAATGGCAGAAATCTGTTCTTCTTCGATTTTGAAGAATCCCTCCGGTTGTAATAGGTCATAAACAGGAGGAACGAAATAAGGATGCAGATTCTTTCCGCCCAGATTGCCGGAGAAAGCTGCAAGATAACCAATCTGATTTTCTTCGTTGTTTGTTATTCCGTTGTCCGTTTGCACAATCAACACTCCAAACATCTTTCCGGAAGCCAATTCCTCTTGCCATTCTTTCCGGCTTGCAATATATGCTTTCACTTCTTCCGCAGCCAACACACACAATGGATGGGGTGTATAATGGAAAGGATAAGTGAATTTCTCCGGCAACGCAAGGTGAGAAACGGGTTTCTTGAAAAAATGTATCATTGGTTTATATATATGAATGAATGTGATTACCTTTGCAAAAGTAACGTAAATCCGCGAATTTTATTCTATATTTGTTTGAGAGTTTGAGTGAGATAACGTGGACGTTTGAATGAAATTGTATGGATAGGATAGAAGAAAAACCAAAATTTGCCTTTCTTGGCAACAGTCACATGGCTTTTTGGGCACTGGATATCTATTTCCCACAATGGGAATGTCTGAACTATGGTGCTCCCGGTGAAGGGCTGGCCTATGTGGAGTCTTTTGCGGTAGACACTTCCGATTGCCAGGTCGTTGTTCAATTCGGAACCAATGATATTTATCAGTTGAACGATGAAAATATAGATGAATATGTAGAGCGTTATGTAAAAGCGGTTCTTGCCGTCCCTTCACTGAAAACATATCTTTTCTGTATTTTTCCGCGTAATGATTATGATGATTACAGTACGGCTGTGAATAAATTTATCCAGATCCTTAACCGGAAGATACACGAAAAATTGCAGGGAACAGATATTGTCTATCTGGACGTATTCAATCGTTTATTGCAGGATGGCAGGCTGAATCCGGAGTTGACTCTCGACGATTTACATTTGAATGGCAAGGGGTACAGTATTCTGACAGAAGCACTGAAACAGGCTTCCGGTTTGTAAAACATACCTAAATACTTCATTCCTTGCTTTTATTTATAAATTTGGTGGCATATCAGTTTATTTTTCCTATTTTTGTCCCCAATTTAATAGTAAATAACCCCCATAAAAACGATAAGACTTATGGAAAAAGTAATTATCAATTCGTACGAAGAATTCGAAAAACTAGTAGGCCAACAGATAGGTGTTTCCGATTATGTGGAACTCTCGCAGGAACGTATCAATCTTTTTGCTGATGCAACGCTGGATCATCAATGGATTCATGTAGATACGGAACGTGCTAAAGTAGACAGCCCTTATCATAGCACGATTGCTCACGGCTACCTGACATTGTCTATGCTTCCTTATTTGTGGAATCAGATTATCCAGGTAAATAACCTGAAAATGATGATTAACTACGGTATGGACAAAATGAAATTCGGTCAGGCTGTACTGTCAGGACAGAGCATCCGTCTGGTGACTACTTTGCACTCGCTGACTAATCTGCGTGGTGTGGCAAAAGCGGAAATCAAGTTTGCTATCGAAATAAAAGACCAACCGAAAAAAGCACTTGAAGGAATTGCTGTGTTCCTTTATTATTTCAATTAATAATAAGCTGAAAAAGACACAGATTCTATCTACTTGTGATAGTGACGGTATCCGATAAGGATAGTGACGGTATATGACAACGATACCGTCACTATTACAAGCGGATACCGTCACTATTTTTTCTGTCCGCAAAAACATATTCTCAAAACAATAACGTTCCATTTCTGTTTTAGATAAGTATCAGATATTAATGAAGTATCAAAAAACAGGAATTATGTCATTAAGTAATCTTCTCATCATATTTTCGTCATCGTTTATGGCGCTTTTTCCGGTGATAAATCCTCTGGGAAATGGTTTTGTTGTCAATGGATTTTTTACAGACCTCGATCCTCAACAACGGAAAGCGGCTATTCAGAAACTGACGTTCAATTTTATAATGATTGGTGTCGGGACGTTGGTGATAGGGCATCTGTTTCTATTGATTTTCGGTTTGGCTATTCCCGTTATTCAGTTGGGAGGTGGAATACTGATCTGTAAGACGGCAATGGAGTTGTTGGGCGATTCGGGTTCTTCTGATAAAGGAGAAGCCAGTCAGAATGTGGATGGTTTCAGATGGAAGAATATCGAACAGAAGATTTTTTATCCCATCACGTTTCCTATCAGTATCGGACCGGGTAGCATATCGGTCATCTTTACTTTGATGGCGTCCGCCAGTGTCAAAGGCAAACTATTGCAAACCGGAATTAATTATTTGGTCATTGCGCTTGTCATTATCTGTATGGCGGCTATCTTTTATGTATTCCTTTCACAAGGACAGAGGTTCATTCAGAAATTGGGACCTGTGGGAAATCAAATCATTAATAAGCTCGTAGCCTTTTTTACTTTCTGTATCGGTATTCAGATTTCAGTGACGGGTATATCTCAAATATTCCATCTGAATATACTCTGATTGATAGGTATATTCTTATTTGACAGCTAAATACGTATTTGTACTTATTGAAATGAAAGTGATAAAAACAATCAATTTTTCTTTGCTTTCATAGCCTTTAGGGTGTTTCTTCGTACAGAGCGGATGGCAGGAACCACTAAGTCCGGTTCCATGATTTCCAGCACGGTACGTAATTCCTGTTGCAGTTCCGGGATGGAGCGCGTCAGTTGATAAGCCAGTTTCATGCAGAGAGATTGCACACCGGCTGGTTCTTCACGTGATATCATGTGTTCCATGCAGAAATCGAGGAAATCCACTCGTGGCGGGTCGGCGGCAGGTTGCTGGCATATCAGGTTCAGGATCATTCTCCGCTTTCCCGAATGTGGACAGGTCATGGCGGCATCAATCAACTCGTCCTGTCGTTGGCTCAACCATTCTACATCTGCTTTGGAGAAATGGGTACATACCCACAATGCCTGATAGGAAACAATGTGGTCTTCGTCGAATATCAGTTGGTAGATTTCTTCTCTAAGACGCTTGTCGTCCTGTATGAAATGGAGTACTTCTTTGATATCTTCAATGTGTACACGTTCGGATAATCTGGCACGTAGGTTCATGTTTCTTTTCTTTTATCATTAAATTAGCTCAACAATTGCTTGGGGGCACTTACTCAACTGATGTTTGTTTGAGATTAATTTCTGTTACCGGGATTGGCTTCCGGCAGTTGTAAATGAAGAATGGGGAAAGGTTTACCCATGCTGTCCGTTTCATCTCTGCCAATGATCTGGAATCCCAGATGGAGATAGAATTGGAGTGCCTTTTCATTCTGTTCGTTGACATCTACTTTATCCATCTGTTTTTTGTCTCTTGCGTATTCTATTAATCGTTTGCCGTATCCTTTTCCCTGCTCGTCAGGGTGTACAAACAACATTTCGATCAGTTCGTCGCTTAGTCCCATGAAAGCGGCAATCTTTCCGTTGGCATTGCGGATAACAAAAAGTTCAACGACTGGTAGATAATGTTCCCGCATCAGTGGTTTGTAAAACTGGATATCTTCTTCCGTCAGAAAATCATGCGTGTGACGGACGGACGTTTCCCATACATGGAGGATTTCTTCATAATCTTCCGGAGTAGGTTGGGAGATGCCGGGGAGATAATAACACTGGTGGTCGTAGATATTTCCGTTGTAAGTCAGTTCTGCCTGATGGAGGGTTCCTTCATAGATGAAACCGTTCTTTTTCAGTACTTTCTGCGAACGTTTATTATGTGGATAACAAGTGGCGGTGATGAGGCTTAGTTTCAATTTTTCAAAACCGTATTTGAGAACGCCTTGCACTGATTCAGTCATATATCCTTTGCCCCAATAGTTCTCGTCGAGCCAGTAACCCAACATTCTCACTTGTGGGTTTTCTCGTTTGGGATCGGGGATGATTCCTACGGAACCGATCAGTTGTTGCGTTTCTTTTAGTATCATTGCCCATATACCCTCCTGATTAATAAATGTGGAATGGAGTATACGGCGGGACTCTTCCAATGTCCGGTGGGGCGGCCATCCGGCATTGTTCCCCAAATTCGGGTTTTGGCAACAGGCGAAAAATGCTTCTGCGTCTTCTTCTTCAAAAGGGCGGAGAAGCAAGCGTTCTGTATCGAGCGTTACGGAATGAATACTTTCTGTTTCAGTGTTTGGTCTAGCTTCAGCTTCCGGTCCAACTTCAGTTTCAGTTCCGATTGCTGTTTCTGTTTTTCCTTCCCCTTTTCCTTCTCCTCCTCCTGTTATTTCCTGATATACACATTCAATCCGATTTCCATCAGGATCGAGCACAACACTTTCAAAGTATCCGTCTCCCGAAGTACGCGGTTCACCGGCGATGGTATATCCTTCCGAACGCATCTGTTCGGTGAAACGTAATACTTCTTTCTGGCTGGGAAAGGTGAAAGCAAAGTGTGTTAGTCCGACCCTGTTTTCTTCAATGGGTGTGTTTTGTACGTCTGTACGACTCATGAGTTCCAAGTCAGTTCCCTCTCCGAAAGAAATAAAGTATGACTCAAATCCTTTTTTGGGATTAATGTATTTCTCGTTGCTTTTTCCTCCGAAGAAGCGGACATAAAATTCTTTTAATTCTTCCAGCCGGAAGGTCCAAATGGCAATATGATGCAGTTTCATATAAATGTTTTTTTATTCCTATTACTTTTTACTTTGTTTCAATCCTGATTCGCACCGAACGTGTTTTGTGTCGCTCTTAATGCTGTATTACGTATTCGTAAACGATGCGGGAAATATCGGCGATAATCTTACTGTTCGCCTGACTGTTTTCTTCAGAATCCTTCACGAAGACAGCTATGCTATAAATACGTCCATCGGGTAAAAGAACGAAACCGATGTCGTTACAACCAATCTGTTGTCCTTTCGCATTCCGGTCTCCCGTTCCGGTTTTGTGACCTACGGTTACTTTTTTATCAAGCAACGGAGCAACCAAACGGTCTTGCCCGGTTTGACATTCCACCATTGTCTGATATATAAAGTCTTTGTACACTTTTGCAAACAAAGGTTTCTTGTGGAATATCTCCAATAATTCGGCAGCAGCTAACGGAGTGGTCCAGTTTTGATAACATAGATTCAAGTCTTTGTGCATCGCCGTTTCTGTTCCAACGATGGCACATTCCCGAACTCCTAATGAATGGATATACCTATTCACAGCTTCCGGACCACCTTGATAGTTGAAAAGAATATCGCAAGCATTGTTATCGCTCTGCTGAAGTGTGTATCTTAACAGGTCGGCAATGCTCATTTCAATTCCCCCTTGCGGATATTTATCTCGCAGCGGACTGTAAGTATCTGGCTTTAAATCTGATTTTTTGATTGGCAACCGGGTGTCCAGTGATTGTTTTTTCTTTCCCATATAATCGGCCAATGCCAACGCCTGATGAAACTTGAATACGCTCATCAACGGGTAGTGAATGTCATTATTGACAGTTACTGTATCTTTTCCGTTAATAATAACGGCAATCCCTATTTCAGCTTTCTTATCTTTGATTGCCTGTTTCAACTGTGTTTCAAGTTTGCTTTGTTGGGCAAGCAGGAGGGTGGGTACTAAACAAAGAAGCACTATGAATGAACGCATAATCAATTTCCTCTTTTAACGGGTTACTAATTCTCTATTGAAATCACATTCTCTATTGAAGTCACAAAGGTATAAATAGTAATTGCCTTTGCAAATTCTCATTCAAAAATAGTGATGTCGGATAAGAAATTCCTACTTTTGTGAATTAATCAATAAGTGAATAGATATTATGTTAAAATGTCAGTCGGAATTGTTTCAGCCGTCATTGAAATTGGTGGATGGCTTGAAGATGAATACAAAAGAGGAATTAAAGAGGATGGCGAAAATTTTGCTTTTACCTGTTCCTACCAAGTTGCACAAGGATGAGTATGTAACTTATTTTGCAGAAGCTGTTTTGACCTGTCCTGAAATGTGGCTTTCCCGGTTGACGCATTATGAACTGGCATTACTTGATAAGTTAGTGAAAGCGGGATCTGGTAGTTACGTAGAATGTACAAATTCTTTTTTGGTGACTACTTTGGAAACTCTTTCTTTCATAGCAACGGACTGTAGTCACATGGATGAGAGTAAAGTCCGTTATATGATCTGCGATGAATTGCGTGAGGCAGTAGCTCCTTATCTGAATGAACTGTTGACTTCCCAAAAGCAATCTGTTCGTTTTATGATAGAACAGTATGCCTGTGGAATCGTAAATTTATATGGTTTTCTCTCTTATTCGGACTTATTGTATATACTGGTAGGCTATTTGCAGCATTCAGTGACAAAAGAAGAAATAGCTGACAGTTTGGCTAATTCGGCATTGATACAGCGACTAACCTTTGAAGTGGAAGATGGTTATAATACAAACCTTTACATAGAGTCTCCTTTTTTGGATGATTTTGAATCTTTGGAGGAGCAATTGTATCTGCGCCGTGATATACCGGACAGGAAGAAGTTTTCTAAAGAGGAAGCCTTTTCAGCGGGCATGATGCCATTGAGTATCATTCCTAATCCGTGTTGGGATGAATTGAAGGAGTATATGATGAAGAAACTGGGATATACGGAGGAAAAAGCGAATAGCAGTTTGGCATATTTGTGGTTTACTGCTCAAACGGAAGAAAATTCAATGTCTATTATTACTTCAATGATTAGCCACAAACTTTCTTCCATGCAGGAACTGCAAGAGGCCATTGAACTATTTATGGATTATGTGAATCATTGTCCCCGTTGGTTCTTGAAAGGTTATTCTTCGGATGAAGCATTCGTTTTATTTGAAAAAGACAAATTAAAAAAGAATCCTCCCCGCATTGTTGCAGGTCCCAATATGGAAGCTGCCGGTATGGACATTACTCCGGAAATGCAGGCAAGGATAGACAATCTGTTTCGTGGCATGCCTTCCGGACACACGGTCGGAAGGAACGATCCTTGTCCCTGTGGAAGCGGGAAGAAGTATAAAAAGTGTTGTGGAAGAAATAATTAAGAAAAGGACGATTGTGGAAGAATATCCTGCAATGAGACATATTATGAATTTGGAAGAACAGTGAATTAGATGAGTACTTTTCGTTCCATAGAAGAACTGGTCAAGAGTCTCGACCGAGAGAAAGAACTCTTGAAAGAAATGTTTGCTAAACGGAAATCTCTTTCGTTCCGCTACGATTATGCGCTTGAAATGACAGAGTACAAAGAAGAGCGTATCCGCTATCTGATAGACTATGGAGTTATCCGGGACACTGGCGACTTCCTTGAAATGGAGGATATTTATCTGAAATTCTTTGAAGATGTACTCGAAGTAAATGAAGAAATCAATGTATCTTTCGTGCAGGATTACCTGACACGACTGAATGAAAACATTGACTATTACTTGAAAGAGAATAACGAACAACGTAAATACAACTACCAGCGTGAAGTGAAACGCTGCCTGAAAAACATCGCTCTGACTACAGTCCGCAATGTGATGGACTTGAAAAGGAACATGGATAATACTTATAAGAACGAACCGAATTATAAGATAAAGAAAACCAAACTTGTCCGCCTTGATGAGAAACGGAACAATATTGCTCTGCTGATCCGTAAAAGTGAGGAATTGATAGACTACGGACAGCCTGTTTTTTTCCGGGTGGCGATGGACGTACAAATGCGGAATGTAGTAAGTGACGTGAAACTTCAGCTAAATGACTCGTACCATAACCTGATTGAAATCCAGAAACAAATCATCCATTATCTGAATCTGATAGATTATCAGAACCGTATCTTTGAGAAAGTAAAGAAGTTGAAGTACTTGAAAGATCAGTTTCTGTTGGAAGAACATACCAGTATCCGTTCGGTTGCAGCGCAAAAGAATCCCGTCTGGATGGAGCCGCAGGTTGGTTATCGCATCAAGCTTTCCATTGATAATCTACGGACTTCCGATGAGGCTTTTCAGATTTTGAAGAAACTTGTCGCGCGGCAGAGAAATTCTCCGAAAGGAATGAAACAACTGGCAGATGCCATTCCGGAAGGATATCTGGATGGGCAGTCGCAAATGATAGATACCGTAAACTTGCAGGAGGTGCATAATTCATTTATGGCATCCAGCACCCATCTGTTCTCTTTTGTGATGAACTATCGCTACCGGAAAGAGGTGACACGTGGAGAGAAATTAATCTTTTTCTGCCAACTGGCATCACAGTATGCCGACGAACTTCGCTTTACGGATACTTATGAAATCTCCGACGAAGTGGAATACCCTTTAATATATGCCAAATGACGTATGCTGAATACTAAACACAGATGACCATGAAATACACTGAAGAGATATTTAATATACTTAGCAAAGGGGGATTCATTTCTTCCAACAGTGTCTCTACCCAAGTAAAACGCTTGTATGATGCCATTGAGGAAGATTTACCCGATTATTATGATTATTACAAAGGTATCGGCTTCTATCTGGAAGGCGGTGACGGTTATTACTACTTTACCCGCAAGGAATCGAAAGTCGATTTGGAACGTAAACTGGAGGCGATTCAGAAGTGGATTGATTACCTGAGTTTCCTGAAAACCTATCATTCGGCATTCGGCCCGGGATTCCTGTTCCGTGCCGCTGATATTGAGATTCAGATAGGATGCGATATTGAACTGAAAGAAAAGGCAACCAAACTGTTTTCGGATAAGAAGAAATATGATGAGGTAGTCGGCAAACTGCTGAAAGAACTGGAGAGCATAGGACTGATAGAGAAAGAAAACGAACTCGACGGGACATATAAAGTTTTGTCGGCTTTCCATTATATGGAAGACTTGGTTGATTGTATCACAATTTCAGAGGAGGTGCAAGATGAGATACCTGAATAAGATTATTTTTCTGAACAGTGCCCATATTCCATACGCAGAAGTGAAGTTGGATGGGAACGTACATTTTATAGGTACGCAAGGTGTCGGTAAGAGTACGCTGCTCCGTGCCATCCTCTTCTTTTACAATGCTGACAAACTAAGACTGGGTATTCCGAAGGAGAAGAAAAGCTTCGATGCTTTTTACTTTCCATACGCCAATTCTTACATTATCTATGAAGTGATGCGGGAGAATGGGGCGTATTGTGTGGTAGCTGCCAAATCCCAGGGACGGGTGTTTTTCCGTTTTATTGATGCGCCATTCCAACAGGACTGGTTCATTGACGAACACAATGTGGTACATTCCGAGTGGGGACGCATCCGCGAACATATCGGTTCGAAGATTCAGATTACTGCACAAGTGACTAGTTATGAAATGTATCGGGACATTATTTTCGGTAATAACCGCAAGCATGAAATGATACCTTACCGCAAGTTTGCCATTGTGGAAAGTGCAAAATATCAGAATATTCCCCGTACGATACAGAACGTCTTTTTAAATTCCAAACTGGATGCTGACTTTATAAAAGATACCATTATCCGTTCGATGAGTGATGAGGATATTTCTGTCGATTTGGACTTCTATCGTAGCCAGATAAAGGAATTCGAGCAGGAATACAGGGACGTGATGCTTTGGTTTACAAAGAACAAGAATGGAGAAGTGCCTGTCCGGAAGATGGCGGAGAAAGTAATGAACGCCTATCGTGACTTGATTTATACTCAAAAGCAGATTGGTGAAGGGCGTGCGGAGCTTAACTTTGCGGAGAAACAGGCTTTGCATGAGATTCCGTTAGTGAAGGAAGAACAGGCTAAAGCGGAGACGGAACGTGAACGGTTGCTGCGGCTTATGGGTGAACTGCAACAAAAGTACACCAATGAGCGTGATGGCTTAATTAGGGATATAGGTATAATAAACGATTTGCTCAAAAAGATACGTGAGAAACGTCTGCATTACGAGCAGATGCGGATTGAAGAAATCATCAAACGGGTATCTTGCGAAGAATTACTGATTCAGGAACTTGAACAAGTCCGGAATATGAAATCGGAACTGACAAGGGCTTATGAGGATGTATTGAGCAAGTACCGATTGCTGTTTGAGAAACTGGAAGCTGATTTCCGTACTTTTGAGAATAGCCAGCAAGCACGGATAAATGCTCGGAATGCGGAGATTGCCGGCAAGCAGGAGGAATTGATGCAACAACTTCGTGTGGAAGAAGAGAAAGTAAGGGCAACGCAAGAAGAGAAAGTGCAGACTGTGGATAATCGTATCCGGCAGTTGCGCGATGAACAGGCACAGTGTAACCTGAAACTTCAAAAGGTGAAATACGAACATCCCCATCAAAAGGAAATGTCCGATTGTGAAGATGGGATTAACGAACTGCGCAAAAAGGACAAGGAACTGGAACTTGGCATCCGTCAGCAGCAAGGAGAAATAAAGCAGTTGAGACAGGAGTGTGAATGGAAAGTGAAAGAATTGAAATGGGAATTTCAGACAAAGATGGAGACCGTTCGTAAAGAACGGAGCGCGATTGAAGAACAGTTGCAAACATTGGATGCCTTGATTGAGAAACGAAAAGGTTCTTTGTGTGAATGGCTGGAGAAGAACAAACCGGATTGGCAGGAGACGATAGGCAAGGTGGCGGATGAGGAACTGGTGTTGTACAACAATGAACTGCAACCTCAATTAGTGAATAAGGAAGCTACTTTGTTCGGCGTTTCACTCAATCTGACAGCAATCGAGCGTTCTGTTCGCACTCCCGAGGAAATGAAGCAGGAGCGCGACAGGCAACAAGCAGCCCGGCAACTCTGTACCGACCGTCTCACCCGACTGACGGAAGAAGAGGGGGAAGCTGTTTCTTCTTTGGAGAAGAAGTATTCGAAGCAAATACATAGTATTTTGGAAGAACAACATCTGATGGAAGCCGAGCGAATGCAGATTCCTGCAAAATTGAAGAATTTGCAGGCTGATTACGCCTCATGGAAGACGAAGGAAGAGGAATGGAAAAGAGGATGTACCGAAGAATTGCAGGCGCAACTGAATGAAATCGGACATCGTCTTTATGTGGCGGAAGGAGAGAAGGAGAAGCATTTGGCGGAACGGGAAAAACTGTTGAAAGCCTGCCGGAAAGTGTATAATGACAGCAGGACGGAACTCCGCAAGGAACTGGAGGAGTTTGTTGCCGGCATTCAGCAAGAGATAGAGCGGATGAAACAGCAAACTGCGGAGCGGAAAAAGGAATTGAAGCAGGCGCAGGAGAATGAATTGAATGGAAAGGGTGCTGATACGGTCACTATCCGCAAGTATGATAACAGGCTTGCCGAAATAAATAAAGAATTAGATTATATAGGTAAATCCCGCCCGCAAGTTCTTTATTATGAAAGAGACAAGGAGGAACTGTTTGATAAAGAACCTGCTACGCGAAGCCGGAAGAAAGAACAGGATGCGAAGCTAGTTGCATTGGACGAACGTTTCGCTCTGAAAAAGGAGAAGTTGCAGGTTCAGAAAAAAGGGGCGGACGAGCACCTCGACCGGATTAACAAGGAATTACACTTATTGGAGGATGGATTGAATAAAGTGGATATGTTCCGGAAAGATGAAACTTTCTGTCCGCCTTCTGTGACAGAAATAGGAGAGAAGCCTACTCGGAAAAATTGCGATGTTATTGTGGAAGAGTTGAAGTCGCTCATCGTATCCACTATCAGAAAAACAGAAGAATTCAAGAAAGCGGTGACGCAGTTCAATGGAAACTTCTCGTCAAAAAACACGTTTCATTTCCGTACGGAACTGGTTGGAGAACAGGATTACTATGATTTCGCTTCCAATCTGTGCGAGTTTGTGGATAATGATAAGATTTCCGATTATCAGAAACATATCAGTGAACGGTATACGGATATAATCCGCCGGATTTCGCAGGAAGTGGGAGGACTGACCCGTAATGAAAGCGAGATACACAGAACAATAAAGGATATCAACGACGATTTTGTCAAGCGGAATTTTGCCGGAGTAATAAAGGAAATAGCTCTTCGCCCGCTTCAGAGCAGCGATAAACTGATGCAGTTATTGCTGGAGATTAAAAGGTTTAGCGATGAGAACCAATATAATATGGGAAAGGTTGATTTGTTCTCGCAGGATTCCCGTGAAGATGTCAATGCGGTGGCTGTCCGGCATTTGTTGTCGTTTATGAAATTCCTGCTCGACGAGCCGGGACGCAGGCGGTTGGCGCTTGCCGATACATTCAAACTGGAGTTCCGCGTGAAAGAGAATGATAATGACACGGGATGGGTGGAGAAGATTGCCAATGTAGGTTCTGACGGTACGGATATTCTGGTAAAAGCAATGGTCAATATCATGCTGATTAATGTGTTCAAAGAAAAGGCGTCACGTAAGTTTGGTGACTTTAAAATCCATTGTATGATGGATGAAATAGGCAAGTTACACCCCAACAATGTGAAAGGTATTTTGGACTTTGCCAATTGCCGGAATATTTTGTTGGTAAACAGTTCTCCCACTACTTACAATGTGGAAGACTATCGTTATACCTATTTATTGAGTAAAGACGGGCGGTCAAATACTCAGGTTGTCCCATTGTTAACCTATAATAAGATAGAAAAATGAGTGGCAGTTTATTTACATTGGCAATGGCGAGGCTGGTTATGAAAATGCTGGGCGGCGAGCTCATACCTTACACAAAGTTTGATGGACTGATAGCAAATAGATTAATGGATGAGGGAATCATCACTATTGTTCCCCGAGGGAGTAAGCGTAGTTTTCGTATGATTGACCCGGAAGGATGCCGTATCTACATCTCCCAGAATTATACTTCCGGCATGGAGCTGGAAGATTGGATTTAGATGAAGAACTGTCCGGATGAAGTGTCACGTTCGGAGCAAGTGGCGAAGGCGGGGGACTCTAAATTGAGATATACCCGTACGTTCAAAGGTTTTCTCCTCAATTGTTATACGCCTATAGAAGCTACTTTTCATGGCGAACCATGTGTTCTTTCTCCCTTGCAAGGTACTTCTATCTTCATGCAGGATTACGAATATTTCCGTATTCCTGAAGATGTTGTAGTAGTGGGTATAGAGAATGGAGAGAATTTCCAGCATATCCGTGCCCAAAAATACTTGTTTGAAGGAATGAAAGTTCTTTTCGTGTCCCGTTATCCGCAATCGAAGGATTTGTGTAACTGGCTAAAGATAATTCCCAATCGCTATATTCATTTCGGAGACATAGATTTGGCTGGCATTTCTATCTTTTTAAATGAATTCTATGTCAAATTGGGCAACCGTGCGGAATTTTTCATTCCTGCGGATGTGAAGAAACGCCTCAAGGACGGAAACCGGCAGCTTTATGATAATCAGTATTTGCGTTATAGGGCTATGTTGGTTTCTGACGAACGTTTAAGGCCATTGGTGGCAATGATTCATAAATATGGGAAAGCGTATGAACAAGAAGGATATATAAAGTATTAAATTAGTCATATCAGCATCTCTATGAAATAAAAAGGTTCTTAATCAAATTCCGTGCTAGTAAAGCTCATTGAAAGGCCGATGGATAAAGGGATATCGGCATATTAGAAATAGCAAATAAATTATCCAAACTATATGCATCTTAAAGTACTCCGGAATAGCCATGAATAAGGTAATTGAACATAAATAAGTAGCACGGAATTTGAAGAAGAACCAATAAAAAATAAAATATATCTGTCATCTGTCACGGATTGTAATCTAACTTGCAGAGTATAAGTATTTAATAGTGTGACAGCACAGTGTGACAGCAGTGTGATGGCAATAATGCTGTCACCTAGAAAACAAAGACAAAATAAAGACGCTGCTCGAAAATAAATAGTATCAGCCATCAATGGATTAGTAGTTCAATTTATTATCCTCGTACTTATGAGTTGTGTCCTGCCTTGAAACCAACAGTTTCAAGGTGCGAAACTTTAGTTTCATACGCTTGAAACTATAGTTCCAATTGCTTGAAACCATTGGTTTCTCACCGATGAAACTACAGTTTCCCTTAGCTGGAACTGTAGTTTCAAGCAGGGAAAACTAATTTGCCCCGTAATTCGGCGGTGGCAATCCCATTTCTTTCGGTTAAAGAAATGCTTGATATATCAATAATTTTCTGTATTAAAACTTGTTTTCTTTGCCGGTTTCGGATATTATGACTAATTTAGCAGTCTCAACGATCACAAAGACGCTGACAAAACAAATTATTATCAAATTAATGAAAATTACTCAATTTCGTAAGAACGAAGATGCGATAGCGCTTAGCGTAATGGATCTTGATATACTGGTAAATAAGATAAAGACAGAAATAAAATCCCGTCCTGTTTCTACATTCAGAGAGCATCTGCGATATATCCTTCCCGATGAACGGTGTATGTTTGCCAATAAACTTCCCCAAATAATTCCTGCCGCCGAATTTCGAAAAGTAAACGGTCAGAAACAAATGAAAAACTATAACGGTATTGTAGAGTTGACTGTCGGTCCCTTATCCAATAAATCTGAAATAGCATTAGTGAAACAAAAAGCCTGCGAGCAACCGCAAACCCGTTGTGTTTTTATGGGTTCAAGTGGCAAAACGGTGAAAATATGGGCTACCTTTACCCGACCGGACAACTCCCTTCCCAAAACACGGGAAGAAGCGGAACTATTCCACGCCCACGCCTATCGACTGGCTGTGAAATGTTATCAGCCCCAAATCCCGTTCGATATACTTCCCAAAGAACCGACTCTGGAACAATATTCGCGCTTATCCCACGACCCGGACATCATCTACCGTCCGGATTCAGTCCAGTTTTATCTCTCCCAACCGTCATCAATGCCCGAAGAAACCACTTTCCGGGAAGCGGTTCAAGCAGAGAAATCTCCATTGACCCGTGCCGTACCGGGATATGATGCGGAAAATGCTTTCCTGATGCTTTTCGAAGCCGCTTTACGGAAAGCATATGCCGATCTCAGGGAAGCGGGACTTGAATTGCGCGAAGATACATGGCATCCTTTAGTCGTCCAACTGGCTAAAAACTGTTTTGCTTCGGGACTTCTGCAAGAAGAAGTCGTGAAACGTACCGTTTTCCACTTCTATATGTATAAACAGGAAGCGCTTATCCGGCAAATGATTGGCAATATATATACCGAGTGCAAAGGTTTCGGCAAGAATATCAGCCTAAGCAAAGAGCAGCAACTCGCTTTGCAAACCGAAGAATTCATGAAACGCCGCTATGAATTCCGCCATAACACCCAAATCGGCGAGGTGGAATATCGTGAAAGGCTTTCTTTCCGTTTCCGCTTCAATCCTCTCGACAAACGTGCACTTAACAGCATTGCCCTGGATGCGCAAATGGAAGGTATTCCGTTGTGGGATAGGGACATCAGCCGTTATATCTACTCCAACCGCGTGCCTGTATTCAACCCGCTGGAAGATTTTCTCTACCGGCTTCCGGTATGGGATGGCAAAGATCGTATCCGTGCATTGGCAGCCACCGTTCCCTGTAAGAATCCGTATTGGATGGATTTGTTCCACCGTTGGTTCCTCAATATGGTTTCCCATTGGAAAGGAAGCAATAAAAAGTATGCAAACAGTGTTTCGCCCTTACTTGTCGGGCCGCAAGGGACACGCAAATCCACCTTTTGCCGGAGTATAATGCCCCCTTCCGAACGTTCCTACTATACCGACAGCATTGATTTCTCCCGAAAGAAAGATGCCGAACTTTACCTCAATCGTTTTGCGCTCATCAATATTGATGAATTTGATCAGGTGAGTTCGACGCAACAAGGTTTCCTGAAACATATTCTGCAAAAACCTGTGTTGAATGTGAAGAAACCTCATGGCAGTGCCGTTCTCGAAATGCGCCGTTATGCCTCATTCATAGCGACGAGCAACCAGAAAGACCTGTTGACTGACCCTTCCGGCAGCCGTCGTTTTATTTGTATCGAAGTGACCGGAGTGATTGACACCAATCGTCCGATAGACTATGAGCAGCTTTACGCACAAGCCATGTACGAACTGGAGCATGGCGAACGTTACTGGTTCGACCAGGAGGAAGAAAAGATTATGGTGGAAAACAACCGTGAATTTGAACAAGTCCCGCCGGAAGAGCAACTTTTCTTCCGTTATTTCCGTGCTGCACAGTCTGAAGAAGGGGAGTGGCTGTCTCCTGCCGAGATTATGGAAGATATTCAAAAAGGCAGTTCAATCCCGATGTCTGTCAAAAGGGTTAATTCCTTTGGGAGAATACTGAAAAAGCAAGAAATCCCTTCCAAACATACGCGTAGCGGTACACTCTATCATGTTGTAAGACTAATAACCAGGTGACGGCAAAAATGCCATCACCCTGCCGTCACCTCTTGCTGTCACAGTCTTATCGGTTCATTACTAAACTATTAACTCCTAAACTGTGACAGATGACAGCAATTTACCAAATATATTCTTCTGTGTAGCGTTGGTAAGTTGGTTCTTCTTTTATCCCTTTATTACGGAATAGTTGTCTGATGTAGGCTTGGTCTTTAGGCATAAGCCCCCGTTCTCCGCGATAGAACCTATAATATCCAGTTTTCCCATAGTGTCCTACCAGTTGTATTCTGATACTGACTGCATCCTCATAGGGGATTCTGTTAAGCAACTGTTTAAGTCCCCATGCCACATGGACTTTGACAGCAGTCTTGAAACATTCGCATTGATTTCCATCCGCAGGATAACGTACCGGATTAACGATGGAGATATAGAGGTAATCGGCTGTTTCATTTTGTGCAGCTATGTAGCGCAAACATTTCAAGGCTTGCGGGCATTGGTCATTGAAACACCGGGAGAAATTGTAGGGGACAGACGGGCTGTCGGATTCTTCTTTCATCTTGTAGGGTTTATTTTATTTGTGAGATATTATTGTTAATACGTTAATATACGGGAAAATATTCTTCACAAAAGTAGGGCTTTATTTTGGGAATGGGAAACGTTTGGACGAATATTATTTGTATGGATTAAGTGTTTTCTTAGAATTGTGATAACTTGTCTACATAAGTAGAAATCCTAATTTATATACTTCCTTATTTCATCTAATTGGGATGCAATATTTTTGAAATCTGTATATAAGTCGAGAGTTTTGACATAGATTCTATTTCCACATATACTGGTTTCTAAATCAGGAGTAATTTCTTCATTAGTTTTTGCATATAAAAGCATACCTGCAACATTGCTTGAATTTTGTATGTCATAGTTTTTTACATAGGTGAAAATTTGGTATAAGTTGTTAGAATGAAGGGTTTGTTTGTTATATTGTTTTTGCATTGTTTGCGAATAATATTTGGTGTCAATAATAAGCGTTCTTCCATTGTATTCTAACATGATATCTGATTGCATACACGGAAGTAATTCTAGTGCTTTGTTATCGGATTGATAATCAATATTCCATTTTATTCGGGAAGTACTGGTCTTTAATTCAGGATGTTCTGTTTTGTAATATTCTAATACAAATTTCTCATAAAGCCGATGCATGTATTCATCAGAAAAAGTTGCCATGTGATATTTACCATCTTCAGTTGTCTGTAGTAAACCTTCCAAAACAAAATAACAAATATTCATCAGCATCTTATAGGTCTGATTATTACGTTGAAAATAGAGTGTGTTCCACTTTACGATGGATGGTTCAATGGTATTAATGTTGGCGAAGAATGGTAGAACTTTCTTTAATTTGTTTTTTCGTTCTTTGGCTACTATCTTTTCTTGGAGAAGAATACTGATTGTAGTTTTTAATATTTGGTTAAATATATTATTTTCTGATAGTTCATCAAATTCGCATGATAGGATCTGCTGACATTGTATTCTATGTTTAATAGTTTTTGTTATGTCAATTTTCCCTTTCATTGTAGGTAGTGATTCTGTTCTTGGTACATATTCACGATATAATCCTTGTTTTAGTTGATACGAAATACCTCGCGATAGGATTTCTGCAAACAAGTCTTCTATATGCTCGAATTTTTCAGAAGCTATATTTGCATAGTTGTTACGCTTAAGTACCTGAAAGGCATAAGCTAGCATGTAATAAATATTTTTAATTAATATATTTTTGTCATTTGTCATTAGAATAAGCTCTTTAGTTCATTTTCCCAAAAATCAACTTTTTGTTTATCATCAAACCAATATTCATGTAACATAGGAATAATGTCATAGAATATAATTTCTTTTACTTTATCACAAGATTCTAATCCACATAAATAACTGTGTCCTATTTGGAATCCGTCACCGAGTGATTCATCTTTGGATATTTCATCATTTAATCTCTTGATCGTTTCAATTAATTTGTCGAAAGTGGTATTATGTAATTCATTTTGGTACTTTTGGAAGCCGATTGAATCAAATCCAGGTTTCATGTTGTAGAAACAGAATCTTCTTCTCAATGCATAATCAATCATAGCCAAGCTGCGATCTGCGGTGTTCATTATACCTATGATGTGGAGATTGTTTGGCACAGAGAAAAGTTCTCCATTGTGTGCTAATGCTATTTTAACATTACGGTAATCTTTTTCAATTAGCATTAATAATTCTCCGAATATTTTACTCATATTACCACGGTTGATTTCATCAATTATGAAAAAATAATCGTGTTCTGGATCATTTCCGGCAGTGATACAAAATTTGTAAAATATTCCCTTTTTTAGTTCGAATTTTTCTTCTTGAGGTTTATAACCCATAACAAAATCTTCGTATGAATAATTTTGATGGAATTGGACTATTGAGATTCTTGAATCATCTTTTCTCCCATTATTGTATAGGCCAGTCGTTTGGCAGAGTATGTTTTACCTACTCCCGGGGCTCCCTGCAATATGATATTTTTTTTGTATTTGAGTATACTTTTTAGGGTTTTGAGTTCTTGTTCATCAAGAAATACGTCATTTAGAAAATCTTCATCTGTGTATCGGCCGATATTCTCATTTGTTCGTTTAATAGGATTTGTATCTCGAATTATATCCATAATGAAATCATATTCATTTTGGGTAAGTTTGAATAAACTGCCATTAGGATTAGCAAAGAACTCCATATTATTGAGTTCCTCGCAGTTTTTTAAAATCGAATAATCAATAGGATAAGTAAGCGATTCTGTTTTTTGGAAATAGATATGTTTTCCATCATTCTTTTTGTAAATCTTAGCAAGTGCAACTACTTGTTTGGTAGGAGTTGCTTCATAACAGATTGCTATATCACCAGCTTCTGCATCTAAGAAATTCTGGAATACACGACGTTTATTTCCGTTGTCATTGTATAAAGTGTAAGACTGAATTTCTCCTATGCTCCAATTGGACAAACTCCACATTTGAGGATTAGCTTTTAGCCACCAGTAGTGAAGTTTGGAAGTTGGGGGAGTTAAAGGAGGGATGTTTTTTTCTTGCTTTTTTCCTGCTATCTGAAACTTTTTTTGACTTTTCTGATTATTCTTATCTAAGAAGTATAGAAAATCTACAGTAGTAGTTGTCAGTTCGAAATCTGGATCACAATTCGGAGTGCGAGTGAGGACATCAGAAAGCATTGCTTTCAGTTCTGTATCTTGTTGCAAAATCCATTTGATTTCATTATATAATTCGTATGCTTGCAATACAGTATTGGGAGTAGCACCTTTTTTGAAGGTGTAACTAGTATTTAAAATTTGAGATACTCGCGAGAATTCCCTTGGTTTAAATATGTAATATCGTTCTGGATATCTAAGCCATAAATAGGTGCTTATTGTTCTATAATCTTGAAAGTGATTTCTCCAAGTGCTTTGATTGTATTTCTCAAGTATAAAGTCTGATTCTTTAATAAATTTATAAATTCGATCGGAAAGGGGAATATGTTCATTATATAAATCAATAAACATCTTTCTTACATCTTCGGGGGCAACCATTGCGAAATTCTTTATCATGCGTCTAGGAAAATAATGTTGTGCTCCTAGAAGATTTTGAGTTTTCGAAAGAGAAGTTTTAAGCATTTGTGTGAAATCTGGGGACTTGATATCCCAATGGGATTGAAACCAGCTTACTGCTTCCCATTTATACTTTTCATCATTCCAAGAGGAGAAGAAATTTGCCTTATAATCTTTTATTTCCTTCTCTAACTTATTTATGTCTATATTCATAATAGGGTATTTTTATTGTTGTTCTTTGGGGTATAATATTCAACTCTTTCATCTGCCGCCATTGGAGGATATGTTTCGTTATGAAAATCATATTTTCTAGTTTCGTTGAGTAATGAGTTGTAATTATCAGAATCATTATCAGTCCATTGTTCACATTGATGAATAACTGTTTCCAGTGCATTTTCAGCTTCTTCTGGTGGGTATTTGTATTTTTTCAGAAGTCTTTTTATCATACGACGCATCCCTGCTCTGGCGGATTTTTTCTTCTGCCAGTCGATTGAAAATTTAGCTTTTAATATAGATAAGTCTTTAGGAGTAATCCATGCAATACCGTCTGAACAATAGTATTCAGGCTTTGATTTTGAAGTCAGTAGAGCATCTTTGAGCAACCGTTCATTGTAACGCCCAGTTATACCCGTGAAAGCAAAATTGTAGGGGTCTTTGCTTAACTCCTGTGCAAGGTCGCTCATCGCATCGGGCAATGTTTTTGTAAAGTTAGTCAGTGCCTTGCCCTGCCGCTCATAAAGGTCGGTGCTAATGAAATTGAGCAGCATACTACGACTCCAGCCGTTCTCCACCGTCTGGTGAACATAGAACAGAGCTTTGTCTATATCGTCTTTCACTTTATCCATTATCAAGCAATGGTGTCTCCATGGGACTTCAAATATTCCACCAACTTGGTGGAATAATTCCGTTTCATTTTTTCCACCAAGTTGGTGGAAAGTTTTCAGAGCATCCTTATATAACAAATAAAACTTCCTACAATAGTAGATATTGCTCTTTGACAAACCAGCTGCATTGGGTATAGCTTCACGTAAATCTTTGCTCAATTGAGTGATAACACTTTCGCCCCAGCGTTCTTCTACGTGCAATTCAACAATGTCACGACCTAAAAGCCAGTTGAATTTCAACTGTTCCACATTTACTTTCACCGCTGCCTTTATTTGGCTTTGACGATAGCGACCGCAAAGGTCTTTCACCCATTGCAGATATTCTTTATCAAGTATGTTTATTGACTTGTTCATTGTAATCTATAATACTTCAGTTGCGTTAATTTTTAGTTCTCCTGACATCTGCTTTGGGAGAAGTGTGTCGCGTAGAATTGTTAACCTAATACTTTCCTGTTCATTTCTTAGTATTTGGTCGAAATACGATTTATTTATCTGCCTATTTTTGTAAAACAGATGATTCTTATTGTTATATGTATTGTATCTTATCCGCATTTTAATTAATGTATTAAAAGTAGAAAATAATTTCCATAGTGCTGTCGTACTTTAAATGAGAAGTAAATGTAGGCATTATTATTGATGTGATTGTTATAGTTGGAGTAAAATTTATTCTTTTGGTTGTTAGAATATGCAGAAACTCCTATTCTAACAAAAAAATGATTTGCAATGAACATTCTAATGCAAGTTTAATACTTCGCTTAACTTATCTCCAATAATTTTCTTCTCATTACTACCGATAGTAGACAATCTCACCAACGGAATTCCGTACAACTCTAAGATATGATCCTTTTTAATATCGCGTTCTGATTGACTCGTCCCCGATTTATGGAATGTATAACCATCTGTTTCAATAGCCAATACCGGTTGTTTACTCACACGATTATAAATTAGAAAATCAATATGAGTATTTATATTTGCAGCATATTTGCTTTCCTCTTCATTCAATAGAGAATAATCCTGAATCAACATATAGAGTGGTAAATGGCAAATGATATTCAAATGACGCATATTGATATTCTCTTTCAGGATATCCTCGAGTAAGGCGAATGTAAGATTCTCGGAATCGTATTCGGATATTTTCTTGTGTTTCTTCAAATAGGCAATTCGGGCATCTGTGTATTGCTCATATAGATAATCGAATATAGAATGAATTTTACTGGTGGAAACAGTGCCATTGTTATATTCGATATAAGCAATCAAATCGCTGATATTGCAGTCTTTGGGTTGTTCGTTTCCCGATACGACTAAATAGAATTGTGACTTAGCCCTCGAAACAGCAACATTGAGCAGGTTAGGATCATCGGAAAAGGAAGTGATGACATCGTCGACAGTAGTCATAATGATAGCATCCTTTTCTCTTCCCTGAAACTTATGGACTGTTGCGACATCAATATCCTCTTCAAGTGCGGATTTTACTGCATCTACTTGTTTGTTATATGGAGCAATGACGCCAATTTCATCTGTTTCATAAGATAGATTCGGTAGTACTTCCTCTTTGATAACATTTATTTCCCGTTGATTCATGTGACTGCGGGAGTGGTTACCTTTGGCTGTCCGTATGGCACAAATGACATTCTCTTCTCCTTTATCACGTGTCATGATGACAAGATCTCCACCATAAAATTTCTGATTACAGAAGTTGATGATTCGAGGATGGCATCGATAATGTTCCCGTAACAAGGTCTGCGGTACATTTGGAATAACTTTGCAGATGGATTGCAAAAAACTCATATTGGCACAATCATATTCCGGCTTAATCAGGCAGGCATTAGCGATAAAGTTTAGCTTTTCCTTATCTTCTTCTGTGACTACATTGGGGAGTTGCATGGTATCACCGACAATGATTGCATTTTTAGCACATGACAAGGCTAAAGCTCCGGTCTCAACGGAAACCTGCGACGCTTCGTCCATAATGATATAATCATATACGGCATCTCGTTGTAGACTGCTTAATGATGAAAAGGTCGTACTTAATATAATAGGGTATTCTTTTTGTACCTCTCGCCAATTATTTCTTAGATCAGGGAGCGTAAAGATGGGCTTGTCATGATTATTGCCATAGGTATGAAATAACTGATTCTTTAGATATTTCATTGATGTATCAGCCATTTGTCTAGCCATTTCTGCTGCATCTTTGTTGGCAAGTTCCTTTTCTAATGTGTCTATTTCAACTTCCAGTTCTGCGTACTTTGTTTGGTAGAATAAGATTTGGAAGTCGGCGATAATCAAACTCATCTCCCGTTTATAGAAACTTTTATCGGGGATTTTACAAATCGCTTTGCTCCTGAATTTAAAGAATAACCATTTCAACCGTTGAATAAAAGCTGCTATTCCCCGAAGACTTGATGATTGTTCTTTTTCTGCAAATTGCTGACATTCATTCCATAAATTCAGAAGGTCTGCCGAACTGGAACTCTTTCGTTGTTTGAGAGTAATTTCTTTTGTTCCGAACTCTTGCAGATAATGTTGCCACTCTATTTTTAAAGCTTGTATTTCCTGTCTTGCCATGGCAAGGCGTTCCTGTTTGGAAAATATGCTTTTTAGTTCTTCTGTCTGATGATGTATCTGATTGAGAAATTGAGGTTGGTTGGCATCCGCATCATGCCATGACTCAAAGTTCTCCGGATATTGTTTTTCCTCTTCTTGAGTCTCGATGAATTTCTCTTTGTTAGCTGTGCTGCCAAGCAATGCAACAATGAAACCCATATCGTATTTGGATAACTTCTCAAGTACATTGACGATGGCGGAGTTATTATTAGATACTACCTGAACAGTCTTACCACGCACAAGGATATTGGCTATGATGTTCAGAATCGTTTGGGTCTTTCCGGTTCCCGGAGGTCCTTGCACAACACTGATTTGATTCTCAAAAGCTGCCTGGACTGCTTTTTGCTGGCTTGCATTACAACCGAAAGGAAAAATCAAGGTTGAGGCAGTCTGGGTCTGCATTTTATATTTTTGAGGATTCAGATATACAGCAATAGCTCTGTTGTTTGCGATGAAATGAATCTTTTCATATTGTTTTGCCAATAGCTTCGTTCCGTCATCAGCTTTCAATTCGTTCGCATCGGCAACTTTCTTCAAATATTCGAATATGCTTTTCGAACGACTCTCTCCCAAGCACGATTCGATAATTTCTAAGTCCTTTTCTCTGTAATCATACTCTTTACCATTCAGAAAACGAATGTGCCAATAGCTGTGTGATCCGGCCTTGAAAATAGATAAGGCTTTGATGTTTGATAAAGTTCTCCCTTTACTGATTATTTGATAATTATTGGGGTCCGGTTTGTCCGGATCAGTCAGCCAAAGGACATTTTCTTCTTTGTAAGTATACGCACTAGGAACATTTCGGAATACTATCTTATAGCTGCCATCATAATTCTGGCAGCTTTCTATTTCGGGAGTCTTGATTTGACCTTTTATAATAATCAGATTTTCGGAAGTATCTATCATAGGCTTGTGTGTAAATATAATAGGTCGTGCTGCTGTTTTTATTTATTATTTTGGATATAAAAGTAAGAATATTTTCCAGAATATCAAAACTGAAGTAGAAAAAACAGTGAATGGCTTTATTTAGCTTTGCATTGTTATAAATATAGAGTGAGATTCGGTTTGGGAGTATTGAACGTGATAAAAGAGATTTGTTTTGCCAATGAAATCATTATCTTTGCAAGGTATATATTAATGAACGAGGAGGATATTATGCTTGCATACACATATATTGAACACGGAAAGTTTGAGTTACAGGAGAAAGCGAGACCGGAAATAAAGGATTCACGGGATGCAATCGTGCGTGTAACACTTGGTAGCATCTGCACCAGTGATCTTCATATTAAACATGGCAGTGTGCCACGTGCTGTGCCCGGAATAACTGTCGGGCATGAGATGGTAGGTGTAGTAGAACAAGTGGGGGCTGATGTCACTTTCGTGAAACCTGGTGACAGAGTGACTGTGAATGTCGAAACTTTCTGTGGTGAGTGTTTTTTCTGTAAGCATGGATATGTGAATAACTGTACTGATCCTAATGGCGGTTGGGCTTTAGGTTGCCGAATTGATGGCGGTCAGGCGGAATATGTCAGAGTTCCTTATGCGGATCAAGGTTTGAATCGTATTCCGGATACAGTGAGTGATGAGCAAGCCTTGTTTGTCGGTGATGTACTTGCAACAGGTTTTTGGGCAGCACGTATCTCGGAAATTACCGAGGAAGATACTGTTCTGATTATCGGTGCCGGACCTACCGGAGTTTGTACTTTGTTATGTGCGATGTTGAAGCACCCTAAACGTATTATTGTCTGTGAAAAGTCTCCTGAGAGAATTCGCTTTGTTCGCGAGCATTATCCTGATGTGTTAGTAACGGAGCCTGAAAACTGCAAGGATTTTGTGATTCAAAACAGTGACCATGGTGGTGCAGATGTTGTTTTGGAAGTAGCGGGGAGTGATGATTCTTTTCATTTGGCATGGGATTGTGCTCGTCCTAATGCTGTTGTCACCATAGTAGCCCTTTATGAACAGCCGCAGCTTCTTCCTTTACCTGATATGTATGGCAAGAATCTGATTTTTAAAACAGGGGGAGTGGATGGTTGTGACTGTGCCGAGATTCTCAAACTGATTGAGGAAGGGAAAATTGATACTACTCCTCTTGTTACACATCGATTTCCATTGAATGAGATTGAGGAGGCTTACCGTGTCTTTGAAAACAAGTTGGACGGGGTTATTAAAGTAGCTATATCAGTAAATAAATGAAAATTAAATAGAAATCGCATATGAAAAATATACTGATAGTGAGCAATAGTGATACGTGTCGCAGTCGTATGGCGCAGGAAATTTTAAACTCGTTCGGTAGAGGTATGAAGATTAGTACTGCCGGTGTTTTGGTTGGAAATTCTGTCCCGGATGTTGTTTGCCAGGTGATGGAACAGAATGGATATGACTTTTCCCGTAGAAAGCCATGTGATGTTGCGACGTATGCCCAGCAGACATGGGATTATGTTATTACTCTTTGTCCGGAAGCGGAGGAAGTGCAAAAGGAAATGCAGGGGGTAGTGAGAAAATATGTTTCTTTTAATTTTGCAGATCCTTTTCGGGGAGGTATTCATGCTGAGGATGAACAGGAAGAACGGGTGGTGGCACTATATGACGCTATGCATAAAGAACTGTATGAGTTTTTTCGGAGTGAATTAATGGAGAAACTCTTGCCTCGCTGTTCTTGTGGGGCGAATACATATTGTAGGTGCGAGTAGGAATATATATGTGTGTTGTCCGGTGATGATGGCAAAGTTGATTAATCTTTAGCACGAAGTTGCCAGAAAGCAATAGCGGATGCGGCAGCTACATTGAGTGAATCTACCCCGTTTGCCATAGGGATGCGGACCACATAGTCCGCCTCGGTAATTGTTTCGTTTCGAAGACCGTCACCCTCGGTTCCCATCACAATGGCTAACTTGGGTTCGGTCGCTAAGATGGGACTATCAATAGAGATTGATTTCTCTGTAAGTGCCATAGCGACTGTGCGGAATCCCAGTTTATGCAATTCATTGGGAGAACCATCCAACCAAGCCCATGGTATCAGGAAAACAGATCCCATTGAAACTCTGACTGCACGTCGGTTCAACGGGTCGCAAGAATTGCGTGTCAGTAATATGGCATCTATCCCAAGAGCGGCTGCAGAACGGAAAATAGCTCCAATGTTGGTAGTGTCTACCACACCTTCAATGACTGCGATACGCCGTGCGCCTCTACATATTTCTTCTACACTTTTCGATGTCGGGCGGTGCATGGCACAGAGGACGCCACGTGTGAGTGTATATCCGGTCAATGTGGCAAGCAGTTCTCTTGTACCGGTATAGACCGGTATATCATCACAACGTTCAATGATATCAGCAGCATCACCAGTGATATGCTTCTGCTCGCATAAAAGAGCTAAAGGTTCATAACCGGCATTTAGAGCTACATTAATAACTTTCGGACTTTCTGCAATAAACAGTCCCTTATCAGACTCGATACGATTACGTAGTTGAGCTTCAGTGAGAGTACTGAATATTTCTATTCTGGGATCAGTTAAGGAATGTATTTCTATAATGGGCATAGGATTTCTTACAACTATCTACTTAATTACATCAAATTATACCAATGATTGCATCTACTTTTTACTTGCCTATGCAGCATATTTACATCACTGATTATCAGTGACTATTCATTTTAATAGGTACAACCTCTGTTTTTACAAGTACACAGAATGTAGGGGCAAATGCAAATCGTTGTATTTCATTGTTTTGCATATACGTGTTGTACCGCCTTCTTTCAGCCATTTTGTGGAATGTCCGCTATCAGATACAACGTGTTGAACGATAGGATATTCCCATATGGATGTTACAGAACGCTTGTTGAATACAAAATTATATAGAAAAATCGAGTTTTTCTACACCGGCACAATAAAAACCGAGGCCAACCCTCAAACTCTGCTTCATACTTCGTTTAATTGTTACGAATGTCCTATATTTAAGGAGTGTAACTAAAAAATCTCAAATATGGACAAAGACAGAATCGTGGCCGGCCTTGATGTCCACAAAGATACAATTTATCTCTGTGTGATGGATAATACAGAGGCCGTTATTTTTGCAAAAGTTTATGGTACATTGACTCCTGATTTAGAACTTATGTGTTCCGAGATGGTTTCTCATGGGGTGACAGAGGCAGCAATGGAAAGCACTTCGACCTATTGGGTCCCTGTGTGGAATGCCTTGTGCGAGAGCATGTCTCTCAAATTGGTAAATCCTTATTTTATAAAGCAGCTTCCCGGTCGCAAGAGTGATGTGAAGGATGCCCAATGGATAGCGGAATGCTTGTTGAAGAATCTGATTCGTGGAAGTTTTGTGCCAGATAAGAGAGTGCAGGACATGCGCAAGTATAACCGTCGCATCTTCGACCTGAATGAAGACCTGACGTATAACAGCAATAAACAGGACGCTGCTTTACAGCGATGTGGTTTTCGGTTAAGTAACTATGTATCCCGAGTCAATGGAAAAAGCTATCAGAAGTGCGTCCGTGCAATAATAACCGGGATAACAGACCCTGAGGAGCTGGTGAAACTCATTCATGGAAAAACTCTACGGAAATACGGACGCAACATCATAAAGGATGCCGTAACGGGTGACTTTCACCAGGCAGACATCTGTTTGTTAAAGCAATACGCAGAGCTTATAGAGGTAATCGAGCGACAAATCGAAGAATGCAGGAATGCTCTCATTGCCATGTGCCAGGAACACTTCCCGAAACAATTCAAACGTCTACAGAGTATCCCCGGTGTTAAAGAACGCGCCGCTTCGGCTATAATTGCGGAGACCGGGGCTGACATGAAACCGTTTGAAAAAGCAACAAACCTAGTGGGATGGTGTGGATTGAAACCACGCAATGATATAAGCAACAATAAAGTCAAAAGCAACAGGACGACGCATGGGAACCGATTCCTGCGTCAGATATTGATTGAAATATCCTGGGTCGCATCAAGAACCCGAAACTGCTTTTTCTCAAATTTCAGCTACGTGCAATGCACCCAACGCCATAAGAACAAGATGAAGATACAAGTAGCCATCGCCCGAAAACTATTGGTCGCAGTATGGCATATGCTGACAAAAGACGAGGATTTTATAGATGTTTACCTCAAGCGGCTTGAAAAGCAGGCGGAATGGCAAAATGATATTCAAGCATTAGAATCGTTATTGGTCGGATAGACCTTTCCGATATACCTCTATCGACAACATAATTACCTTTGTGCTGCCACATGAGCGCGTTTACAAAATTATTGTATCTATAGAGGGATTGGACACCAGCGTAGTCCTTTTAGGCTGAAGAGGAAAGTAACAAACTTTACTAGTTCAGACGACAAAATACTTGTCGTCTTAGGCGTTTTGTGGGAAAACTTACGGACTATAAGTATAATTAATTAGATACAAGTAAGTTACATGCGAATATAAGAGCAGGAGATTTTTCTTTTTAGAGGAAAGGTAGTAATTCTCTTGGGATTTCTGTGGTTTGTGGTGGAATTTTTGCGTTCCGATTATTTAGGGTACTCGATTCGTTGGAAAAAGTGTAGCAAAACTGAATTATTCGCTTGAAAAAGTGTTTGTATGCCATAAATGGTACACTTTTATTCGGAGGAAACCATTATATCCTATCGGGTATAGTTCTGCATCGAACATCAATATTATACCTGAAATGGTATAAATCAATAGACTTGGCTGAACTCCATAATGTCGAGCATCTGATATAATATTCCGTCAATAGCGGAATGCCAACTTTGGTGAAAATAACCATAATACCAATGGTTCACCGGATGATTATCAGTTTTGAGATGATGCAGGATCATATCCATTGTTTTTCTTTCAGATTGTACATCTTTAAGAAGTGATGAATCGTTCTCAGCCCATTGGTTAAGGTTGCTTTTTGAGAATAGCTCACAATGTGATGGCGCAGTATGTGTGACAACTGTATCAATCAAGAAGTTTGCACAGATGGTATTCATCTTATCAGCGTCGTAAATAGGAGCTTCATTCTTCCAATATAAATTGCGGGAAATATCATTTTCTTGCAACTCATTGGAGTGAACTCGATATTTCCGTTTGTTCCATTCATTTATGCGATAAATTCGGTCAATAGAAATGGCTCCGCCTACACAAAGGATAGAATGATTACAGGCTTGAAGGATAGTATAATCAGGAACAGCAATGAAACGTTTGTAACTGAATGTTGTTCCTTCGAAATAAGCTGGATTATCATGATTGCCACGTACAAATACAATCCAATTGTTGGCTTGATTCATTCTCTTGGTATTTCGTCTAACCATTTGCTCATAGTATTCTTTCTTTTCAAAGCCAAAACCACAATCCCCAGCTACAATCAATAGAGTGTCCGTCAACTTGTATTGAATACAGAGTTTGAATACCAATTGATTAAAATCTCCATGAATATCACCGGAAACAATAATTGTCTTGGCTTCGGGAAAAGATAGTGAGAATGTGTTGCTATGATTCATCTTATATTCCTGATAATAGCGCATGTAATTAATCTTATACTTGCAAGTTATCAGAAATCATTTGGAGAATTTCTTCGTTTGTGGTAGTTGATTCTTGTCTGTTTTTTAATGCAAAAGATGCTGCATCTACTGCTTCTTTTGATGTTTGTGGAACAAGCCCCGAATAAACTATATTTTCTATATGTTCTAATTCTGTTCGCTTTTTAGAAATTTGTTCTTTTGTGTACAGCTCTGCCTTTATATCTGATAAGAATCCCGCATACTTATTGCGCAAATCGTGCATAACAGCAGCAAATCTTTCGCTGTCAGCTGCCTTCTTTTCTAGATTTTCAGCTTTGTATTTGGTGGTGAAATATGTTAATGTCAACGCTAAGAAAGCCATTAATGGGACAATGACAATTTCAGGTAGCCACTTGAATATATTGGTAATTGCAGAAGCTGATACCAAAACAGAAAATACTAAAAGAATCTGATTTTGTTTTTTCTTCTTTGATAGGTATATATTCGCTTGACATAAATGAATTTTGTGCGTCCAAATTATTTTGTTAAAACGTTCAAGAATCTCCCTGTAAAGAATTTTTGTTTGTTCGTCCATATGATTTATTCTTCTGTCATGTATTTTAAAACTTTGATTAATACATCAATGTATTTATATGTATCTACTGGCATGTTGCTTCCTGGTGCTGTCAGATTAAAGCTCCAAACAGGGCATGAATCATAAAGCCTTTTTTCATAAGTTCCTATTGGTTGATTAGAACTTTGTTCTCCTTCTCTTAGCCAGTGCCAATCAGCAATATTATGATAAACAAAACTGTCAATCACGATTCCCGGAAGATGGTAACTCCTAAAATAGTTATCACGAATTTCACGCATGTGCTTACATGTGTCGAATAACAAACCATTGCTTGCAACATTTTTTTCCTTCATTGCCTGTTGCTCGCTTTTGGGATTAGTTGTCAACCAGTTGCCACCCATATTTGAATCTGGATAGTCGTATTTCCCATTCCAATTACCCCACCAATCTAATTGACGAAAAGCTGGTAGAACTTCAAATTTAATCCCATCGGAAAAGTTTATCACAACGACTTGCCCATCTCCATGAATATCACTGTTCGGATAGGTTTGTAAAATTGCATTCTTCAATGCTTGTAGTAATCTGGACTGACCATTTCCCCTTAGTGCGTCATATTTATTATATTCGTCTCGTGGCAGTTCGACAAGTATATCAATGTCACTTGTATCAATAGCAGTATCTCTACCATAAGAGCCCACATATAAACTATGAGCAGTTTCGCTGGAGCTACCCCAAAATTCCGAATTAACCGCTCTTGTTATGCGTCTATATCTCTGAGATACTAACGAACGCTGTTCAATGCTAATTATTTCGCCTCTTTTTCTAACTGTATCCATATTAATTTTATTTCGTACACAAAAGTACAAAAATAATCCCAGTTTATCGAATATAATTCGCTATATTTGCACTATAAAATCGTATCAAAGAATGAAACTAAATAGAATAAAGGCTGTATTATCTGAAAAAGGTATCTCTCAGACATGGTTGGCAAAGAAACTCGACAAGAGTTTCAGTATGGTAAATGCTTATGCCTGTAATAGGATTCAACCAAATTTAGAGACCTTGCAACAGATAGCAGAGATATTGCAGGTCGATTTGAAGGATTTGATAACTGACAAAAAGGATAGGTGACATGAAACAGTTTTCGGAAGCTACACGGGTGCAGATGCCTGCAATGGTTCACCTCACCCGAATAGGATATACTTACTTCGGCAAGTTGAGTGAAGATAAGAATGGCACGGTCTATGACGGTGACACGAATATTCTTTTGCAGGTATTTGAACGGCAGTTTAAGAATCTGAATCCCGGACATGAGGGAGAGTTTCTTCAAGTTTTGAAAGATATTCGTAAGGAACTGAACGATGATGACCTCGGTCGAGGCTTTTATAACCGTCTCAAAGTTGTTTCGCCTGTAAAACTGATAGACTTTGATAACATTGGGAATAATACGTTCCATTTCACAGCCGAATTTACCTGTAAGAACGGACAGGACGAATTTCGTCCTGACATTACTTTATTCGTAAACGGATTGCCACTTTGTTTTGTAGAAGTGAAGAAACCCAACAATCATGGTGGTATGTTGGCAGAGAGCGCACGAATGAATAAAGAACGCTTCCCAAATAAAAAGTTTCGCCGCTTCATCAACATTACGCAGTTGATGATATTCAGCAATAATATGGAATATGATGCGTTGGGCGGTATCGTACCCATACAAGGGGCTTTCTATTGTACTGGGGCACGTTCATACGCACCATTCAACTGCTTCCGTGAAGAAAATTTAAGCGGTCAGAAAATAGCACCGTTCCATCGTGACTATCCGTATAAGGAGATTGACAAGGCGGTGGAAAAACAGATATTGTCTGATTACAATTGCCAGGTCATTCATACAAGTCCTGAGTACCAGACAAATCTCGGTTTCAACACCCCTACAAACAGAATCCTAACATCCATGTGTTCACCTGAACGGTTGTTGTATATCATTAGATATGGTATTGCCTATGTCCGTATGGAGCGTGAGGTGGATGGAAAGATAGAATCTACCGACCAAAAGCATATCATGCGTTACCAACAATTGTTTGCATCGTTAGCTATTCGCCAAAAACTGGCAGAGGGGGTGAAATCTGGCGTAGTCTGGCATACACAAGGGAGTGGTAAAACCGCCTTGTCATACTATCTGACCTATATTCTCAACGATTTCTACTCCAAACAGAATAAGGTCGCCAAATTCTATTTCATTGTAGACCGCCTTGATCTTTTGGAACAAGCCACACAAGAGTTTGAAGCTCGTGGATTGGTTGTATCTACTGCCAATACAAGAGCCGAACTGATGGAGCAATTCCGCAGTAATCAGGCACAACAAGGTGTAAGCGGACAGGCAGAAATCACGGTTGTGAACATTCAACGCTTTGCCGAGGATAAAGAAAAAGTACGTATCAGTGATTATGCAACCAATCTTCAACGCATCTTCATTCTTGACGAGGCACACCGAGGATATAAACCTGGTGGCTGCTTTCTTGCCAATCTCTTTGATGCCGACACCGATGCGGTTAAAATCGCACTTACAGGTACCCCGTTGTTAAAAGAGGAACGTGCCAGTTGCAAGGTGTTCGGAAACTATTTGCATACCTATTATTACGATAAATCCATTGCGGATGGCTACACGCTGAAAATCATACGTGAAGATATAGAAACCTCCTATAAAGAGCGTTTGTCTGATGTGTACGATAAATTGGAAACCCTTGTGCAAAAGAAAGACATTCGTAAGTCGGAAATCATAGAGCATCCAAGTTATGTAAACGAGTTAGCCCGTTACATTATGACGGACTTAAAAGAGTTTCGCAAGATACAAGGAGATGATACTTTAGGCGGTATGGTCATTTGTGAAACCAGCGAACAGGCAAGGCGGCTTTATGATGTATTTCAAGAAGAATGGCAGAAGTATCAGCCGAAGCCCATCAAGATAAAACTTTCCGATGGTTCGTATGTAGTGGGTGAACCAGAAGTGGATTACAAATCAAAATACAGACCGCTGAAAGCTGGAATCATTCTTCACGATACGGATGACAAGGAAACTCGCAAGCAGATAGTCAAAGACTTCAAGAAAAATATGACAGTGGATATTCTCATTGTCTTTAATATGCTTTTGACTGGTTTTGATGCGCCACGCTTGAAACGCCTGTATTTCGGGCGCAAACTGAAAGACCACAATCTGCTTCAAGCCATAACACGTGTAAACCGTCCTTATCCCGGTATGCGTTACGGTTTTGTCATTGACTTTGCCGACATCAAGCGCAACTTTAAGGAAACCAACGAAGCATATTTACAAGAATTAAACCGCTTTAATGACGTGGATGAGACTGGCGAATCCGCTGCCACCGATACCTTTACCCAAGTCATTGAGGACAAGGAAGAGATATTGAATCAGATGAAGAAAGTTCGGCAAACGCTTTTCAATTACACATACGATAATGCGGAAGAATTTTCTTCTGAAATCTCCACCGAAGAGGATAAAGCTGTATTGCTCGACCTCAAACAGGCATTGGAATCAGCCAAGAACATGGCGAACATCGTGCGTACATTTGGTGATGATGAAATGAAAGAGCAATTTGCCAAACTCGAAATCACCAAGTTGCCGCAACTACTCTCTGAGGTGCAAAGACGGATAAGTATCATCAATCAGAAAGAGGCTTTCAATACAAATGAGGAAACGAAAACTCTAATCAATGAGGCAATGATGGATATAGAGTTCACTTTCTCCAAAATAGGACAAGAGGAAATGCGCCTTATATCCGGTGGTGTGGAATTGAAAGAGAAATGGCAACGTACCATTTCTTCATTTACCCAAAACTTCGACCAAGACGATCCGGAGTTTATCTCGTTGCGTGAAGCCTTTATGGAACGCTTCAAGGAACACGGTTTTGTGATTGACACGATAGCCAAGTTCAACGAAGAAACACAGGCTTTGGATGAAATCATCGGTCGTCTGCAAGACTTACAAAAACGCAATAATGTCTTGTTGAAAAAGTACAAGGGCGATGAAAAATTTGCTCGTGTACACAAGCGTATTCGTGAAGTGAATAAGCAGAGGGAAGATAAGGGACAGAAGCCTATGTTCTCTTTCCTTGACGAAGAGATTGCTGCCATTCTCAATATTATAAAAGAGGATGTGGATGCCAAAGTGTATGATCGTAACGACATTCTGAAAAAGGATGCTTATTTCGGACGCACGGTGATGGCTCTTATCAATGGATGTTTGTTCCATTTCCCACAAATAAAGCCCGAAATGGAGGATTACAAATTTATTCAGACACGCATTTCACAACAGTATATCAACCAATATAACGCCACTTACAGCATTGCATAAAGATTATGTCAGATATTAAAGAAAAAACATTAAGGCTCATCGACGGACTTAAAGCCACCTGCCAATCATACGGTATGGGAAACGATGGTAACGAATATAAGATTATCACTCAGGTATTTCTCTATAAGTTCCTGAATGACAAATTCGGTTATGAATTAAAAAATGCGAAAAGTGAGATTGCCAAGAAACTGACCGGGGATGTAAAATGGGAAACAGCATACGAGAATCTTTCTGATGATGAACGTATGCTTATTCAGAGTGCCATCTCTCCAGATGTTCCGATGCTTGAACCTTATCATCTGATAGCCAATCTTTGGAATCAACAGGGAAAAGGGGATTTTGATACTATCTTCGATTCCACTATGACAGATATAGCGGAACAAAATGCAGATATATTTTCCACGCAGACCACAGCCAACACGAAGATTCCATTGTTCGAGGCATTGACACCGTTTGTGACCGATTCGGCACAACGTGCGCCATTCGCCCGTGCTCTGGTGGATAAACTCGTGAATTTCTCCTTTGAAGAAGCGTTTGCACAGAATTACGATTTCTTCTCCAGCATCTTTGAGTATTTGATTAAGGATTATAATACCGCTGGAGGTGGAAAATATGCGGAGTATTATACGCCTCATGCCATAGCAACGATTATGGCTCGTCTGTTAGTGGGGGATAATGCTGATTTGCATAGCATGGAATGTTATGACCCCTCGGCAGGAACAGGTACGCTTCTGATGGCACTTAGTCATCAAATAGGAGAAGAACGCTGTACCATCTTTTCGCAAGATATTTCCCAGCGAAGCAACAAAATGTTGAAACTTAATCTGCTGCTTAACGGACTTGTGTCTTCGCTTGATAATGCTATTCAAGGTGATACGCTTGTAAGCCCTTATCATAAAAGTGATGACGGGCAGCAGTTGCGCCAGTTTGATTTCGTGGTGAGCAATCCTCCTTTCAAGATGGACTTCTCGGACACTCGCGAGAAGATAGCCGCCATGCCAGCCCGTTTTTGGGCTGGAGTCCCAAATGTACCCGCCAAAAAGAAAGAGTCAATGGCTATATATACCTGTTTCATTCAGCACGTTATCAATTCACTGAAAAAGACAGGCAAGGGTGCAATTGTCATTCCGACAGGTTTTATCACGGCCAAAAGTGGCATTGAGAACAAAATTCTTCATAAAATTGTAGATGACAAAGTGGTATTTGGCTGTGTTTCTATGCCAAGCAACGTGTTTGCCAATACAGGTACAAATGTCAGTGTGCTGTTCTTTGACAAGTCTGCAACTGCCGACAAAGTAATCTTGATTGATGCCAGCAAATTGGGCGAGGAATACAAAGATGCTAACGGATTGAAAAAGGTGCGTCTGAACGATGAAGAGATAGAAAAGATTGTCGGCACATTCCAGCGAAAGGAGGCAGTGGAAGATTTCTCTGTGGCTGTCTCTTACGATGAGATAAAGGAAAAGGGATATTCTCTTTCTGCTGGGCAATATTTCGACATCAAGATTGATTATGTAGATATAACGGAAGAAGAGTTTAATTTCCGAATGGCGGACTACAAGCAAATCCTTTCCGTGCAATTTGCAGAGAGCCATCGTTTGGAAGAGGAAATAATGAAACAGTTGGATGCTTTGCAGTTCAACGCAAATGTAGGCAACAATGAGTAACGAGATACAGTTTTTATTATACAGCCTGCCAGATGAACAAGGGAAGGTGCAAGTCGTTATCAAAGACGAAACCATTTGGTGTACGCAAAAGGCTATGGCAGAGCTTTTCGGTATTGATAAATCCGGTATTAGTCGCCACATATCCAATATTTTTAAGGAAGATGAACTTCAGCAAGACACGACAGTTGCAAAAATTGCAACCGTCGTAAATAGAGGTATCAGAGGGGAGGTTGAAGAACTGGTTGACTTCTATAATTTGGATATGATTATTGCAGTGGGTTATCGTGTTTCTTCGCCTAAAGCAACCAAGTTCCGCCAATGGGCAACCAAGATTCTCAATGAGTACATCAAGAAAGGATTTGTACTTGACGATGAGCGTTTGAAGCAAGGCACGGCTGTATTCGGGAAAGACTATTTCCGTGAATTACTGGAAAGAGTACGCTCTATCCGTGCCAGTGAACGCCGTATTTGGCAGCAAATTACTGATATATATGCAGAATGTAGTGTTGACTATGACAAGAACTCGCCCACAACACGTGATTTCTATGCTATGATACAGAACCGTTTTCATTATGCCATTACAGGACAGACAGCTGCCGAAATTATCTACACAAAGGCAGACCATCGCAAAGAACACATGGGTTTGACCACATGGAAGAATGCTCCCGATGGACGTATATTGAAGTCTGATGTATCAATAGCCAAGAACTATTTGCAGGAAAAGGAAATCCGCCAGTTGGAACGTGCTGTAACAGGTTTCTTTGATTATATAGAAGACTTTATCGAGCGTGAGAATACATTCAATATGTCGCAGTTTTCGGAGAGTGTCAATGAGTTCCTTACATTCCGTCGCTATCAGATTTTGCCGGATAAAGGGCGTGTCTCCGCATCACAGGCTAAGGCAAAAGCGGAAAGCGAGTACGATATTTTTAATAAAACCCAACGGATAGACTCTGACTTCGATAAACAAGTTAGGGGAATGTTGAATGAGTAGTTATAGTATACGAATATAATATTTATTTGAATGATTGATTACGATAAAGTAAATGAATATATAACTACTATGCTCCTAAAATCAGGTAGTTGTGCGCAATTGACAAATATTGCTCTTGATGATTTATTTGGAGCAAAAAATCAGGTTATATCAGAAAAGGATTTGCATGATGGGATTGAATACATAATTGCTCTTCATAAAAAGGATGTAGAAGAAAACCGTTATGCCACTACGGAACAGAAAGAAATGGAAAAGAATAGACGAGAACTTATTTTGAAATCTCTTGAAGAACAAATCAAAGTGTATCTTAAAAGCCAAAATAGATTGCAATGAAATTGACAAGATATAAATTGGGAGAAATCCTCAATGTTACAAGAGGAGCAAGTCTCAGTGGCGAGTTTTACGCCACTGAGGGGGAGTATATTCGCCTGACTTGTGGTAACTTTGACTATCAAAATAACTGCTTTAAGGAGAATAAGTCCAAAGACAATCTTTATTATGTTGGTGACTTTAGATCTGAATTTCTAATGGAGGAGGGAGATATTATCACTCCTTTGACCGAACAAGCAATAGGATTGCTTGGTTCTACTGCCATTATTCCCGAAAGTGGTAAATATATCCAAAGTCAAGATGTGGCAAAGATTGTTTGCAAAGAGGACTTGTTAGACAAGAACTTTGCTTTTTATCTTATATCCTCTGCACTTGTAAAACAGCAATTAAGTGCCGCTGCCCAACAGACTAAAATTCGCCACACATCACCTGATAAAATCAAGGATTGCACAGTGTGGATTCCCGAATTATCAGAACAAAAACGCATCGGTAAGTTATTACGTTCTATTGACAGCAAAATAGAACGTAATCGTCAGATAAATCAGAATTTAGAGGCAATGGCAAAACAGCTCTACGACTACTGGTTTGTGCAGTTTGATTTTCCAAATGAGGAGGGCAAACCGTATAAGTCGAGCGGTGGCGAAATGGTGTGGAATGAGAAACTGAAAAGGGAAATACCTAAAGAGTGGGAAATACGCCCCTTAAACTCATTAATAACAGTCAAAGATGGTACACATGAATCACCAAAACAACAACTTGAAGGCCGTTATCTAATAACTTCAAAGCATTTGCTATCATCTGGGATAGATTATAATACAGCATACTACATTTCTGCAGAAGATTACATTGCCATTAATAAAAGAAGCCAAGTTGAAACAAATGATATTTTATTCTCTATGATTGGCACTATTGGAAATAAGTATCTTGTTGCGGATTAGAAACTCAAGTGCAAAGTTATATCCAAGCAAAGTATATGGTCGCAATGTATGGCGCAACAGCAGGTAAAGTTAGTGCTTACATTCGAGGCTTGTTCTAATCAAGCCGTTTGTGGCGTTACTACAATTATGTTATACTATGTGTACTTCCATATATCATCATTGTATAGCCATTTCATTACACTCAGTACGGGTTCTGCAAGGGATAATATTTCTCAAGATACAATCAAGAATATCTTATTGCCCATACCAACAAGAAATATTCTGAAATTATTTGATGAAAAGATTAGCATTTACCAAACGATTGTAAATAACTACCAACAAATAGATTCCTTGACTAAGCAGCGCAACGAACTTCTCCCTCTTCTGATGAACGGTCAAGTGTCGGTAAATTCTGATTTATCTGACGATTGATAGCGATTTTCCTCTCTAAACCTTGGAGAATAGCTACAATATTGTTTTGGATGCTTTCACTAATATCTTCAATTGGTATAGCAGCAAAGGCTGCATCCAATTGGAGATTTTTTATACCGGATGTTTTGCCTTCGAAATTAAAAAACGCCCCAAGATTATAGATAAACTGAAGATAATAGTAGACATAGAGGGGATTCCAACCTTTCTTTACTCGAAAGGCAGTACAAAAATTGGAGCATATAACAGCCCCGGCATGGTCAAGCAGCTCTTGTGATACCAAAGATACACGCCCTGTGGATTGAGTTGGGCTATCACCTGACTTTTCAATGATAATGTCTCCTACTTGAAGACATTTTTTTGCATATGCTTGTTGGTTAATATAGCGGACTGGAATTGCCGAGAAATCATATTCTGATATTGGAATAATATCAGCCCCACGTACACAAGTTACCGCACAAGGTGTTTCTTTAGAGTAAGTTTCCTCGCCCCAATCTCCAGCAATGAATACTTCTATAATGTCAATTAATTTCATTCGTTGTCTTCAGGTTTAAGTTTAGGGAGTTTTGAAGAAGACTTCTCAATTTTCTTTTCATTGGAAGCAACGCGTCGTTCTACCTTCTTGATGTCCTCAGCTGCTGGCAGTTCTTCCGGGCGTATGCCTCGCTGACCGAGCATTTGTCGGATGCTGCGGTTGTTGTCCATATGTTCGGTAGTTATACTATGCTCACCATAAAGGTCTTTTTGTTCGACATTGTAATTTGTCATTTCTGTGGCAAGGTTTTTTGCTGCAATTGTAAGAGTTGGAAGAAAATCTGCTAATGGGCGTGTCGATTTAATGCCAAGCCGGTTCTTCATATCTTCTGTTGTATGCCCACCGAATAACACACCATCACCTTTAGAACGAATGCGTCCAAAACCTTTATCATCCACTCCGCGCTCATAAATATTACGTGATAATTGTTTTTCGGAAGAACGCAAACGATCTCTCGTTTCAAGTCGCGACAATTGTTCTATATGCTCCGCAATAAGTTCTGCGCGTCGAGTTTGTACGGCAAAATAACCTTGTGCAAAAGCTATTTCTTCTTTCTTGGGGTCGCCATTCTGTGCGACAAGATAGCACGCATAACGAGTCAGCATGAAATCTTGTATTTCACGCTTAGCTCCGCTACCCAAAGTAACCATTTTCGTGACCTCACGAAAATGGTCGTCGATGTTGATATTCTGTGTTTTACATGATTCAACAGCGCGAGTCAATGCTACTTGAAAATTCTCCCATCTTGCATATCCCAATATAATCTGCAATTCTCTCGCAAACCATACTTCTACTTTATCCGCTCCATTATCGTCTTCGATATAATGGCAAATGTCATCAAACGATTGCTTATGTTTATTGATTCTCTGCAAGTCCATAGTGCTTTTATTAGCGTTCCATATTAGATTGCAAAAGTACAAATTTTAAAGCAGAAATCAGCACGGTTATTATCCCAAATACTTCTTATGAGCTAACTTTACATTGTTTTGGTTCACAATGGCATAATGCAGTGTAGTATCAATGCGTACATGACCAAGTAAACGTTGTACCTGTTCAATGGGCATACCTTTGTCGATAGCCATTGTTGCAAGGGTACGACGGAACTTGTGAGGATGAACTTTTGGCATAGAAAGGGCTTGCCCCATTTTTCTGATTCTAACTTCCACACCGCTGATAGTCAGTCGTGAGTGTGGCGAATTGAGGGAAACGAATAAGGCTGGATTGCTGTCTGTTCGCTCATTAAGATATTGTTGCAAATGTAGTTTGGTACGGGCGTTGAAGTAAACAACACGTTCTTTGTTACCTTTTCCGAACACCACGCACTGCCGTTCGTGGAAATCTATATCTTCACGGCTCAGTTTGACCAACTCACCCACACGGATGCCCGTGGATGAAAGAAAGTCTATAATAGCAAGGTCTCGTTTGGTCGTGCAACTATCTCGAAGTTGCTCCAACTGTTCGTCAGAAAGCACCTCTTTTACAAGTGAATCTGTCTTAACTTTGTGAATGCGTCTTACCGGGCTTTTAGCGATATAATCTTCATCTTCCAACCATGCAAAGAAGCTGGAAAAGATGCGTCGCATATTGTCAATGGTCACTTTGCTCGATTGGTGTTCTTCTTGATAATCGGATAGATAAGTACGAATATCTGTTGTCGTAATGTGACAAATTGCCAATGAAAGCGTGACTAACAACCGTTCAATGGTATTACGGTAGTAAGTTAATGTCTTATCTGAACATCCCTCTATCTTTTTGGCTGATATAAAAGAGTTAAGAAGATGTTCATTCTCCTGCGTTTGCTGTGTGGCACAATCGCTCTTTTCAATGATTTCTACATTATGCAGTTCTGATGTAAGCACAGCTTTAAGCCGTGCCATTTGTCGGCAATCTAAGTCACGCTGCATCTTCGCAACTATCGCCTGAATGATGTTTTCTTTCATAATTCTGATATTTATGTCTTTATATATAATATAAGAGACTGCTAAATCAGAATTTAGAAGCAATGGCAAAACAGCTATATGACTACTGGTTTGTGCAGTTTGATTTCCCGAATGAGGAGGGGAAACCGTATGAATCTAGTGGAGGTAAGATGGTTTGGAATGAGAAGTTGAAAAGGGAAATACCTAAAGAGTGGGAAATACGCCCCTTAAACTCATTAATAACAGTCAAAGATGGTACACATGAATCACCAAAACAACAACTTGAAGGCCGTTATCTAATAACTTCAAAGCATTTGCTATCACTATAGTTATAATCACTAAGACTACCAATTATATTACAAAATTGGATATCAATAAAAGTTATATCCAAGCAACAGTATATTGGTCGCAATGTATGGCGCAACAGCAGGTAAAGTTAGCTTGCTTACATTCAATTTGCTTTTATGGCATTATTGAAAATATAAACATATGATATTATGTATACTTGTGGTTTATATCATCATTGTATAGCCATTTCATTTAATGCCAGTACAGGTTATTCAAAAATTTATCAAGATACAATCAGAATATCTTATTGCCCATACCAACAAGAAATATTCTGAAATTATTTGATGAAAAGATTGGAAGCATTTACCAAACGATTGTAAATAACTACCAACAAATAGATTCCTTGACTAAGCAGCGAGACGAACTTCTCCCACTTCTGATGAACGGTCAAGTGTCGGTAAATTCTGATTTATCGGTATATAAGAAAAGGAGAGGAAAAGTCCCCTCCTTAATTCTAAACGATGTGTCAGACATTCAAGTCCTTCATCGGCAATCCATAATTGTTTTGGTCAAAGATTCCTCGATAGATGAGCTTTAAACCGAGTGTTTGATAATACTTGTAGTTATCACCTTCTGTACAGAGGTGTTTGTAACCGTAGCGTGGCATGTACTCCTTGAAGAAGCGAGCCAAATCTTTCAGGCTTTCTTCTTGGTTCTTCTTGAAGTTACTGCGCACAATGATGATAGACCAGTCGGGGAAATTGCCTCTTCCACAACTATACTCCCAGAAGCGGATGTAACAGTCCAGATCACGTTCACTGATGTTCACACAAAAGCCATTGGCATTTTGCATCACGCTACAACTGTTTCTGTAGCCGAACTTCTCACACAAGTAGAGATTGAAATCAAGAATCAAATCTTCCATAAATAATTAAATTTAAAGTGTTAATAAAAAGTGGATTATAAATGAAAGCCTCGCTTGCGCTTAGCCTTTTTTTTTCATCAGGCGATTGAATTCAGCTTCTTCTGTGGCAGTGGTATCATAGGATGAGCTGCCGTTTAGCAAACCGAGACCGAAGCCAAAGCTATCATCGGAATGAGAAACGCTTTGCTGCACCTCTTCTTTCTGCTGTTTGGGTTCCTGTTTGGTGACTCCAACAAGGATGCACAAGCATTCTCTTTCAGTCGGTTGTCGATATTTAGATAGCTAAATTCTCGGCTGACCTTTGAGCCGGAGAAAGAAAACCGTTGTGTTCAAACTTGACACCTTGTATTTCCCGTGTAGTCCGACTGACCTTGAATTTCATATCGATGTCTCGGTCTGCAAGCATATCTTTCAAGTCTTCCCAACTATGAGCTTTGGGCAGTTCTTCTTTCAATGCCTTGTATATCTCGTGCTTTGCCTTATCGTAGGGGCGCAAACGTTCCTCTTTGATATGGTCTTTACCATTGGCAAAGTGCAAGCGATATTTAGCGGTCAGCATTTTGCATACTTTCTCATTCCTGTGGAAATCATTCTTGTCGCTAATCGTCTTGCCGTTATTGTCCACTCGGTTGAATACGATATGGCAATGTGGATGCTCACGGTCGATATGTCGGGCAATGATGTATTGCGTATTCTCAATACCCATTAGTTTCATATAGTCATGCGCTATGCTCAGCATCAGAGCATCATCGGACTTTAGCCTTGCACTGTCTTTCGGTGAGAAGTTGAGCGAGGTATGTCCGACCATATTCTTTACCTTGTTATTGAGTAATGCTTGTAACTCAAATTGCTCTGCCATCTGTTCGGGTGTACCTTCTACTCCTACCGCTTCCAATAGCTTTGATTTTTCCTCTTTGAGGACATAGCGGACGCAACCACCGAATGACGTTCCTTTTGTTTGTTTACCTATCATCTTTTAGTCGTTTTATAAGTTGATTAATGTGCTGAGCCATTTCTTCGCATCTGTCCGCAACAGCAAAGAAACCGTAGGTGTTCGCCTGTCTTGCCAACTGGTTGAGATTGGTGCTTTCGCCAATCAGCTGCCGGATGATGTGGATATGCTCTTGCGTGATTCGTTCACGTACCGAACCGTTCTCGATGAGCGAACGGATGACTTCGCTTTGAGTTTGCTTGCTCCGTCTGCAAAGCGCACCAAGCCATGCGTATTGCTGGTATGATAGACGGAGTGTTACTGTATATTTCTTTTCCATGTGAATTGTTTTAGTGAATAATTTGTGACCATCAGGAGCTGCCTCCTCAGACTTTTGAGGAGCAAGTGGTAGGAAATGTAATACACCGACATTAACTTGCTACAGTAAAAAAGTCTCGATTTCTCTCCCTGTATTCAAAGCCTGAAACCTCGTTTCTTAGGTGGTGAAACCTTCGGTTGTGGAGTGCCTTGTTGTACGCTGACGAGTTTTAAATCGAATGTATCTATCAGTGTTTTCAAGACAGGATTCTTCCTTATCATCTGTTGGAGGATAGCTTCATCGGGCTTCACTTTGAGCAGATAATCGGCTATGTCGTACCCCTCTTTCCGCTCGTTTTCGGTGGCGTTGGCTTCCAGATAATCGAACATCTGCACCTCAATTCCGTAGCTTTTCATCAGACCGATTTTGCTCTGCCAATACTCGGTCGCTCCCAAATCGGGGAATAATACAACGTTTCTTCCTGTCAGAACGGATAGGCTGTTGGCATTGAAGCAACCGTTCTTTCCACCTGATGCTATCCATAGGAATTGCGGTAGATAGTAGGAAGCGATGAGTGCCGTTTTCTCGCTTTCGACCAGTGCGACAGGACGGCTTTTGTCTTCAGGAAGCAGATGCTCACCGAAGAAGCATTGCTTCAAATTGTAATCACCTTTGTGCAGAATGGAGTGTACCCACGTAACATGATTGTATGGTTCTTTTATCCGCTTACCTGTTTCGGAATTGTAAAGCATTATCTTACCCGTACGGACTTTATTCTGATTGTCCGTCTGCCAGAATACAGTTGCACCGTCCCAATACTTGGACGTGCCAACCTTGTATCTCTTCATTAGCGTCAATGTTTCTGTTTCTCCGAACTGAGCCGATAGAAACTGAAACAACTTGTTCGCAGGATAGCCACGTAAAGATTGGTTGACTATATCCAAATCAATATAGGATGTGGCTATGGGTTGCGCTTCCTTAATAGGGGCATAGTTCCTGAAACTATTCTCCTTCTCCGCAAACTTTTCTTTCTCAGACGGGTTCTGCTCAAAGTAATCACGAGGCGTGAAGTGATAACCGCATTTCTGCTCATGGTCACAACGCCCCACGTACTCTGGAAACTTGATTTGCTTCTCCGTATCAATGTACTTGGAAAAACATCTTTGGCGGTGGCAGTTCGGGCAAGTGTGTCGAGTGCTGACACCTTTGTAGGGTTCTAATATGAATCTATGTGTACTCATTGTATGTTTCTTTTTGGGTGTGTCACTTTTGTCGTTATTGTCGTTTTCGCTGGGAAAGTGTCAAAACCGACAAAAATGTCACGGGTTAATCTTTGAATATTCTCCATGCTTCTCTTTGCGGAACAATGTCCCGATGTTGTCATTGAGAAAGCGTTGAAATGTGCGCTCCTTCATTCCGTTTTGCTCGGCTATTTGTATAGCTTGGGCAGTTGTAAAGGCTGGAGGAAGCAGATTGACTATCGCCTGTTGTTGGCTGTTGAGCGCATTTTCATTGAGTATGTTTTGAACGCTCAATGCGGATTCTTTGAAATACTCTGTCAGTTTGATGGCTCGTTTTACTGTCAACAGGTCTATACAAGTTTTATCACACTCTCCGCAAGTCCATCGTGCTAATTGGATAATCAGGCAGAAGCGGATGATGTATATCTCCAACTTGCAATAGATACTCACAATGGTGTCGTTTGTCTCTCGGTCGCACAATTCTGAAAAGTGGTGCTGCCACTCGTAAAGCCGTCTTTTGGCATCCTCCGTGAAGAGAAGAATATGCGGTTCTATCTCTCCAAATTCATTGAGGGCATACTCTTGTTGTATCAGCTTGTCAATAATGGCATTCCATTCTTGTTCGATGTTCTCCGGCAGTTCCTTGTCATTCCAACGAGCCTTCTGTTGCAGATTGGGCATCACAAACAGAATGCGGTCGATGAATCCATTGCTGGAACGTTCACCTTTAGCCAACTCACTGAGAATCTTCTTTTGGATAGTACCAATAACTGAGATATACGGTCGCTTGATGAAGATGGAACTCTTGGCATTCTTGCGGTCGGATATAGTGGTCTTGGCACTAAACACCGATAACCAGAACTGTTCTTCCGAACCGTTATTATAGCGGTTGAAGTTCTTGAACCAAGCGGACAATTCATCAGCCCACAAGCATAAACCACGTTTGTTCTGCGCATGAATAAGACTCAATCCTTCAGGTGTTACATCTGAAATCAAGAAGCGTTTACGGACTGGTTCCTGTGGAAATTGCTCTTCACCGCTTTCTGTTCGTTCCTTACGGCTCATACTCATCAGCTCATCATACTTGGCAAGAGCCTTTTCAAATTCCTGATTCTGTTTGTAGTCATAATTCAGAAACGGTTTCATCGCAAAGCTAAGCGGATGGCTTTTGTTTGCTCCCGGTCGTCCAATCAATGCCATATACAGGATAGGGCTTTCTACCCAACCTTGCTTGATTTGGGTAAGATGCGTGTTGCCTATGCCGACTGCAATCGCTGTAAGAATAGCTGCGGCAATGTAGTCGGTAGGGTAGTTATGGCATTCGTGAACCTCACTGATAATGCGTTGGATTTTTGTCGGAAATATGCTGACTGGAAAATCAGTGCCCGTCAGTCGCATACTTAAATCAACCGCTTCGTCAATGATGGATGTTGGATTAATAGAATATGTATTCATAGCTCTACTCATTAAAGTTTCACAGATGATTTGGGCTTATGGCGGACACCGCCTTGCATATTTACAAGCATTTCCTCGTATGTTTGCTCGGAAGTCTTTTTTCGTCCGTTCTCAATCCAAGTCAGAAGTTCGTCCTCGTAGAAATAGAGCTTCTTCCCTTTCTTATAGGCAGGAAGCAGCCCCTTGCGTACCAATGTATATATGGTAGGCTTGGCTTTTCGGATGATACGGCAAGCATCCTCTATTTCCACCAATACATGTTTGTCAGATGGGTGTGGCTGGAGTTCCGCTACCATCTTTTTCAACTCGATGACCTGTTCGGTCAAATAACCTACCGCTTCGGGCAGCTTATCAAATGTTACTGTTTCTTTTTGCATACGCCAATCGTTTTTAATTGTTCGACGGCAAAGGAAACTGGTGTTTCAATGGTGAAATCGTTCACCAAAATATAACTGACGAATAACTTTTTGATAGTGGTTGACAGTGATATGTGATGAAGTAAACGATAATGGCGTTGTGTAGTGCTGTCAAATTGACATCATGCTTGTCGTATATCTGCCAATTTTGGCATGTTATATCTTATTATTGTAAATGGCACGTAATGTGCTATAATATATAAATACAGAATGATTAAAGTTGGGACAAGACCGATGGGTACGTTTTATGTAAAGTACACATACGTGTTCCACACGCAGGGTTTGGCTGACGTGTGAAGAGTGATTCCAATTCTCCAAACATCGGATAATAATTTAACAAGCTTTATTGTCCAGAGTGTAACGAGAAGAAGAGCAATCTTAGGTTCTAATAATGTGCAATCTGTCATACTTGATAGTCTGTGCAAAGTTACGAATTTCATTCTATCAAAGAGTAGCGTTGTCTATTACGTAAGTAAGAAGCAACATCAGGCATGTATCCATCAATAGGTATGCTACGACCAACTTTAATCTTTCTTTAATATGAAAACTATGCAGATAGAGTGGCTTAAGTTTAAAAAATATCCCCATATAGGTAAACCGCTAGTTAGTTCAAAAGATAGGGTTTGGGTAGAAAATTATGTTATAGATTCTCAAAATATAGTTCGACATAAGTTTGTTCCATTATTACATAGAGTGCTGACTCAGAGAAAATTCAGACCAGATGAATCTGCACTCAAAAATTCAAGTGGAAAACGAATACGAACAAATAAAGGTAAAAAAGAGCGTCATATATATTATCCTTCACATCTTGATTCAATTATATATAGCTACTATAATGATATTTTGACGCAAGCATATGAAAAATATTTATCTGACAAGGATTATGCTTCTGTTGCGGTAGCGTATCGTAAGATTCCTAAAAACGATTTGTTGGAGGGTAACAAATGTAATATTGAGTTTGCGGCTGATGCGTTTCTATTTATTAGAAATAATAGGCATCGCAGGTTATCAGTAATTGTTGCTGATGTTACATCTTTCTTTGATAATCTTGACCACAGATTATTGCACAAGCAATGGAAAAAGGTTTTGAATGTTGAAGATTTACCAGCAGATCATTATAAAATTTACAAAAATCTTGTTGATTATAAATATGTTAATGAAAATGAGTTGTTTAAGAGGTTTCAGCATAAATTGATAGTTGAACGCCATAAACCCAATGATGCAAGTAGTGTAGAGCTAAAACGTAAATACGTTAGTAAGATATATCATTTGCGGCATGAGAATGTTGTAGCATATTGTTATGCTGATGAATTTTTCAGAGAGGCTACTGACCTAATCAGAGTAGATAAACCATTTAACAAACAAATTAGAGAGAAACAAGGTAAACAAAATAAAAGAGGAATACCACAAGGGACACCACTTAGTGCAACACTAGCTAATATTTATATGCTTGATTTTGATGTAAAGATTTATGAAGGAGCATCAAAACCGTATAAGAATGTGTATTATCAAAGATATAGTGATGATTTAATTCTTATTTGTAATCAGGAGGATGAAAAATATTTCTACGACCTAATACGTGAAGAGGTCGAATATAAAGCGCATTTGGAAATTCAGGAATCAAAGACTCATGTTTATCGTTATGAGTTAGACCATAACAATGCTTTGGTAGGGGGGATTGTTAAAGATGGAGTTGTACATACCAATAAGCAGTTAGAGTATTTAGGGTTTGTATTTGAAGGAGATAAGGTTAAAGTCAAAGCTTCCGGATTCTCTAAATTTTATAGGAACATGAAACGTTCTTTTAGAAGAGGTATTCACTTCGCAAAACAGGCACATATTCCATCAAACTCATTATTTGAAAGACGGTTATATAAAAGATTTACACATTTGGGGTCAAAACGAAGGTTAAAATGGATTGCAGATTGTAGTAGTCCGACAGGGTATAAACGAACTACATTTTATGATTGGGGTAATTTTATTAGTTATTTAAATAAAGCAAATGCTGTTATGAAGGAAATAAATCAGGGTGATAATATCGTTAAACAATATAGGAAAGTTTGGAAAAAATTCCATATGTTAAAAAAACAAGCATATAAAGAGATTACGACTCGTAAGCCATAGTAACTATTGTCTCATTTGGCTAATATCTTTCTATCCAGTTTAATCTTACACTCTGATTCTGTGTGCGACATTTTACGTTCAATGGTAGATATTTCCGAATTACGGAGGGTGTGAGCAAATACCCTCTTTATGAATGTGGCAGTCTGTAAACGTGGCTTGCCAAATGCTTTGCCAATATTCCATCCAAAGTGCATGATGTCAATGGTTTTTAATTGAGCATCAACCTTTATCTGCTCAACTTTAGGCAGGGAATCGGATAGGTAGTATTCTGTAATATATCCACATAAACGATTGAGGTCAGTTTCGCTAAGGTAGAGAACCAAGTTTCGTTTCGTATATGCGAGAACCTTATCTAATTTTTCTTGCGATGTCCGTTCCTTTTCAGCCATAGCGTTGGCACGGAATATCTCGTATTCTGTTGGCTGATTGGATTCTTCGATGGGTATATTATTGATGGTAGAAGGTGTGGCTTCTTCCTTTGGAAGTTCTGCCACGTCTTCGTTGAGTTCGGAACACGATGGATTAGAAACTTCTTCTGTTGTGTCAGATGTAGTTTCTATTTCAATTTCGGGCTCAGGCTCAGAAATGATAAGTTCTGAATTCTGGGTGCTTTCGGCTAGTTCCGAGTGTACCACTGGAGCTTCTACCACTATAACCTTATTGCGGTAGCATTCAAACCTCATAAAGCACTTCTCTATTGTCGGTGAAAGGAGTTGTCTGAATACCATTTGCAGATTAAGATAGATTGCTCCAATGACAATGGAGCATACCATAAAAATAAGGTAGCTGCTGAACTCGTCCCAACCATAGTGTAGTACGGTTTGACGGGCTAAAACACCAATGATGACGATTGTTCCGAAAACAATCAGATGCAAGGTAATATGTTCTATCTTTTTCTGCTCCATAATGATATATGTTAATCGTTCTGCTGCAAATATATAGGATTTATTTTTGGGAAAATCCATAGTTTTGCTTGCCAACGGACTCTTGACAATATATTTCATCACATTTCACTACGTTACATGCCTTATAATAAGCGTGTTGTGAAATTCTTTATTTTCGGTGAAAATAGTTGGTACAATGGGGTTGTGTACCTTTAAATAAAGATTATCTGCATCGTTTCTGACTAAACAATGCAGATAATCTGATGATTGAAAGGTTGTTTTTATTAGCAATACAATGTACTGTTCGCCCCTTCATTAAGGTATAGTAGGATGTTGCAGTTCTGCTTATGAACGACCTTGCTTATTAGCCATTTTCTGAATGTAGTGGAATGTCCCGTGTCTATTTGATAGGATAGGGCTATAATCATATTGAGATTATACACATCGGCATAATTCCCATTCTCTAATCTGATACATCGGCAGACTTCATACTCCTTTAAGATATTGGCTTTCAATATCGCTTTTATGCGAGAATTGATTACTCCAGCCGTTGTATAGAACAAGTCGGCAATCTCCCAAGTGGTCATCCATACTTCGCCATCAAAGATATGGATGCCTTGTCCGTTGTTTGTTATGATTCCTCGTTTCATGGTTATACTCATTTTAATGAAATCTTATTGGCTGTCTCTCGTTTCTTCACATTGACCAAATCTGCGTAGATTTGAGTAGTGGAAACGTTCTTGTGAGTTAGCATCTTTGATACTGTGTAAATATCTGTACCTAAAGAGATTTGTATGACTGCATAGGAGTGACGAAATCCGTGAAAGGTTATCGGCTTCGTTATTCCTGCTTTTTTGAGCCAGTTCTTCGGCGGATAGTTAATCATGCTTCGCTTTAATCCCTTGAATACCTTTCCTGTGTCGGGGGTTCCGCATAGTTCGTAGGCTTCGTAACTGATAGGGAGTGTCGCTTCCGTTTGGGTTTTCTGTGTTCTGATACGTAAGCAATAGCCTTGGTCGGGAGCAATGGCGAAGTCTTCCCATTGAAGATTGAGAATATCGCTGATGCGCAAACCTGTCAGACAAGCAAACAAAGAAGCGGCTTTCAGAACGGGGATGTCACAAGGAGTGGCGGCAAGCTGTTTCACTTCATCCAGTGTCAGATACTCTTTCTTCACATCTTGCGGTTCAATCTTGTCAAGATAGTCATTGATATTTTCCCGAAGCCATTTGTCTCGGTAGGCAATTTTCAACAATCCTCTGAAAGTGGAGTAGTAGCCGGATGCTGAATTGAGGGATATGGGACGATTGCTGTGTTTGAGCTGCTTGGCATTCAACAAGTATTCACGGAACTTCTTGCACAAGTCCACAGTGACCTCGCCAAAGGTACACTGCCCTTTGACGAAGTTATAGAAATGCTGATAGACAAACGTCCATTTCTGGTCTTTGCTTCGGCACATCTTTTTGAAGTAGGCGAGGAAGTCAGCTTTCTGCTTTGTCTTGTCCAAGAAGCCGAACTCTTCATTGATAAGCGACTGTACTCTAATACAACGAATAGCCTCTGCTTTGTTCAACATATCGTTGTTGAACTCCCTTTCCATTTCGTTTTTGGGGTGGGCATAGATGTAAATGCCGAGATATTCCCGACGACTCATCTGCATGGTTTCTGGGTTACGGACTGCCGGATAATAATCCAGATACAAGGAGATGCGATTATTCCGAATCGCTCTCTGACGAACTGTTACTTTTGTACATGTGTGTGTCATACTGTTTAATATTTAGAGTTTTACATTTGTTTTTGCAAAGGAATATGGTGATTCAATGGTGGCTACATTCACCGATAAATAACTTATTCAATCTTTGGGGCTTCAAGCAATTTATCTAGTTCGGGCTTGGAGATAAGCGTGTATTTGCCCTTCTTGACCTTTGGGATATTATGATACTTCGCATAATGATAGAGTTGGTCACGGGTGAGATTGAACTTCTCCATTGCTTCGGCTACCGTATAATACTGCGGTTCTTCGGGTGCTGCCACGCCTTTGGCTATATCCACATGCTTCTTGGAATAGTACACCATGATACCTTCTTTCTTCTTCGGGATGGCATTCTTGGAAACGAAAGTGTAGATAGCAGATAAAGTCATGCCGAATTTCTCCTGCATTTCTTGGGTACTATACCATTCGGTAATGTCGGGATTCGGAGCTTTCTTGGCAAAGTAAGCATCCATGTGCTTCTTGCTCCAGTAGGTCTTACCACGATTGAAAGTGCGAGGAATGTTGTTCTTTTTGGCTACCGCAAATATCCATGATTCGTTTACATGGTATTTCTCTTTCACTTCGGCTGTAGTATAGAAGTCGATGATAGGGACTTTCTCTTTTGGTTGTTTGTCCTCTGTTTCTTGAACAATAAAGTCTGTCATATCTTCTATGTCAGCTCTGCGAACAAGGGTTTTCCTTTCAAATCGGATTACCTTGATTACACCATTGCGGATATAGCGATATATGGAAGTGCGCCCGATATTTAATAATTCGGCTACTTCTGACGGAGTAAGATACTCTTTGTTGTTTAAGTTGGGAGGTGTCTTGATACTTTTCCCAAGTTCATGTTGCAGACTTTCGATGCGTTGTTTTCTAACCCTGTCTTTGTAGGCAAGGTTGGCACATCGGTGTGAACAATACTCTGTGGTAGTCTTATGAGCTGTGAAAACAGCGTTGCACCACTTACATCTTTTCTGAATGTCGATTCTACTACTCATTTTATTTATCCGTTTATTTCGCCAAATCTGTTTCATCGCGTACTACCACGTACCATGACATACCAGTGTATCCACGACCTTTCCGACCTAAAATCGGAGAGTAACAAGCGAGCAACAAATACGGTACAAAAATGAGCTGAAAAAGCCCTATAAACGATAACCATCGCTTATAAGGCTAAAAAGAAAGGCGCTCAAAATGAACGCCTTAATAATCATTGATGATATATGCTAACCGTTGGTAATCACCACTTACTTGCCTATGCAAAAATGTTGAAAGATATTCTGAAGCACCATATCATTCGTAACTTCACCAGCGATGTCCGAAATAAAGAAGATACACTCTCGTATGTCTTGCGAAAGAAAATCCCCGGAAATCTGCGAATCAAGTCCGTTTTGTACTCTATGAATAGCTTCCAAAGCTTTATTTAAAGCTTCGTAATGCCTTACATTTGTCACAATAATATCATTTTGTGTCACTGTAGGCAAGTGTGCGGTGTCAATAAGCATTTTTTGCAGTTCACTTGTGTTCTCTCGTTGTTTGGCCGAGATGAAAATAGATTCCGTAGCTTCTTTAGAAAAGTCTTTTAATAGAGACTGTAAATTCTCTTTTTGCTTGTCTTCGATTAAATCAGCCTTATTGAATACAACAATCAAATGCTTTCCTTCACAACGCGGAATAATCTTCTCTGATAACTGTTCGATTTGAGAGGCAGCATTCACGGCATCTACCATCCAAAGGACAATCTCTGCCTGATCTAACTTTTGGAAAGTACGTTCGATACCGAGACTTTCGATCGTATCATTGGTTTCCCGGATTCCGGCAGTATCAATGAATCGAAAAGTGATTCCTCCGATGTTGATAGTATCTTCGATCACATCACGCGTTGTCCCGTGGACATCACTGACAATCGCTTTGTCCTCATTCAATAATACATTCAGTAAAGTCGATTTTCCGGCATTCGTTTCACCGATAATAGCTACAGGGACCCCGTTCTTAATAGCATTACCAACACTAAAAGAATGAGCCAACCGCGAAATGACCTGTTCGATTTCATCTGCTAGCTTCCTTAATGCTGAACGATCGGCAAATTCAACATCCTCTTCGCTGAAATCCAACTCCAGTTCAATCATAGAGGTGAAATTCAGCAATTTGTTACGTAACTCCGTCAATTCTCTGCTGAAACCACCTCGCATCTGGCTCATAGCCAAACGATGGGTGGCAGCAGATGAAGAAGCGATCAAGTCCGCCACAGCCTCTGCCTGACTTAAATCCATCTTTCCATTGAGAAAAGCACGTTGTGTATACTCTCCCGGTTGGGCCATGCGGCAACCGTTTTTGATAAGCAACTGCATCACCTGTTGAAGAATATAAGAAGAACCATGGCACGTGATTTCCGTACTATCTTCTCCTGTGTATGAATGAGGAGCACGGAAAAGACTGACGAGCACTTCGTCAATAATCTCGTCCCCGTCATAAATACGTCCGAATGTCAAAGTATATGGTTTTTGCTCACTCAATAATTTGCCAGTCTTGGTGGGCTTGAATATGCTGCCGGTGATAGAAATAGCTTCCGGACCGGAAACGCGGATGCTTCCGATAGCACCGCCCTGGGCGGTAGCGATAGCGCAGATCGTATCTTGATTCATTGTTTTTTCTTTTTGGATGAGCAAAGATAATTGTTTCTAAGTAAAAAATGGAAAATTGAGCACAACTTGTGCTTTATTTGTTTATATTTGCTGCCGTGCAGTGGTACACCAAACAAAATAAAACAATAATGCTTATGGAACCAGCGATCAATTTATATTCTCCGAATGAGAAAAGCGAACTCATACGGGAAAACTATCAGGAAATACTTTCTGTGCTTGCAGCCCATCAAATAGCTTTATGGGAGTATGATATCATTACGGGCAAATGCTCCTTTTCAGACGATTATTTCTCTACACTCGGATTGAAGGATACCGGAATCATTTTTGAGGACATTGATGATTTTTATCGGTTTATCCATCCGGAAGATGCTGAATCCTATCAACAGGCATTTGCAGAAATGCTTTCATCAGAGTCTAAGACCTCACAAATAAGAGTTCGTTGTATGGGCGAACAAGGGGAAGTGATTTGGCTGGAAGATCATTTTCTGTCCTACAAAGAAAGTTGCAAAAGTCATCCGGGCAAACTGCTGGCATATACGGTGAACGTCACCTCACAATGCGAAAAGGAGCAACATATCAAATATCTGGAAGAATACAACCGTAAAATTATTGAAGCACTGCCGGAATTCATATTTATCTTTGATGATAACTTTTTCATTACCGATGTCCTGATGGCACCGGGGACAATCTTGCTTCATCCTGTGGAAGTGTTGCGCGGAGCAGACGGACGATCTATTTATTCACCGGAGGTCAGTGACCTGTTTCTTTGTAACATCCGGGAATGTTTGCGTGACGGTAAGTTGAAGGAAATAGAATATCCCCTTGAAGTGGATGGAAGTCTGCATTATTTTCAGGCACGTATCGCCCCATTCGAAGGAAACAGAGTACTTGCGCTGATACATGATATCGGAGACCGGATTCAGCGTTCGCAGGAATTGATCGAAGCTAAACGTCGTGCGGAAGATGCCGATAAGATGAAGTCGGTCTTTTTGGCAAATATGAGCCATGAGATTCGTACCCCGTTGAATGCTATTGTTGGTTTCTCGGAGATTATCGCGGTGACAGAGAGTGAAGAAGAAAAAATGGAGTATCTGGAAATAATCCAGAGAAACAGTAACTTGTTGTTGCAGTTAATCAATGATATTTTGGACTTGTCCCGTATTGAATCCGGAAAGTCGGAGATGCATTTCCAACAGGTAGAGATTGCAAGTTTGGTGGAAGAAGTGGAGAAAGTGCACCAGTTGAAGATGAAGTCAAGCGTAGAGTTGAATGTGATTCGCCCGGAAGGAGAATACTGGACTTCTACCGACCGAAACCGGGTGATGCAGGTCTTGTTCAACTTCCTTTCGAATGCCATTAAAAATACGGAAAAGGGAACTATTACATTAGGGCTGAAACATGAAGGCCCCTGGCTGAAACTATTTGTTAGCGATACAGGTTGCGGAATATCCAAAGAGAAGCTCCCGCAAATTTTTACCCGTTTTGAGAAACTGAATGACTTCGTACAAGGTACCGGGCTGGGACTCTCAATCTGTAAAAGTATCGTGGAACGTCTGGGCGGGCGCATCGAGGTAACTTCAGAATTGGGGCAGGGGAGTACGTTTGCACTCTATTTGCCTTATCAGGAAGTACCGAAAGAAGTTGTTGAAAGAAGACTTCCGCATAAAAAGGATGTTGAAGCGGATAAACGTAAAAAGATATTGGTAGTGGAAGATATAGAGTCGAACTTTGCTCAACTAAACATTCTTCTGAATAAAGAATATATTATCTCATGGGTACGCAATGGGCAGGAGGCTATCAATAGTTTCATCCGTGAAAGCCCGGATTTGATACTGATGGATATTCGTATGCCGGTGATGGACGGTATTCAGGCTACTGAAAAGATCCGTACGATTTCTTTGACCGTGCCTATTATTGCAGTGACTGCGTATGCTTTCTATACCGAACAGCAACAGGCTATTCAAGCCGGATGTAACGCCGTTATTTCAAAACCCTATTCTTTGGAGAGGCTAAGAGAGACGATAGAATCTTATATCGGATAATTAATTTTCTAAAAGAGAACCAACATTCTGAATATTGTAGTGTTACTATTATAATAGTAGTAACATTATAATAGATTTGAATATGGAGAAAGTGAAAAAGATAGTCCTTATCGGAGCAAGTGGCTTTGTTGGTTCTGCTCTTCTGAATGAGGCTTTGAATCGTGGTTTCGAAGTTACAGCAGTAGTTCGTAATCCGGAAAAGATAAAGATAGAGAATGAAAATCTGAAAGTGGTGAAAGCCGATGTAGCCGTGCTTGATGAAGTGGCCGACGTTTGTAAAGGCGCGGATGCCGTTGTTAGTGCGTTCAATCCGGGATGGAATAATCCTGATATATACGATGAAACCATTAAAGTTTATCTGACTATAATTGATGGAGTGAAGAAGGCTGGCGTCAATCGTTTTCTGATGGTTGGTGGTGCCGGTTCTTTATTTATCGCTCCGTGCTTGCGTTTGATGGATTCCGGCGAAGTGCCCGAAAATATATTGCCGGGAGTGAAAGCCTTAGGAGAGTTTTATCTGAACTTCTTGAAGAAAGAGAAAGAAATAGACTGGGTGTTCTTCTCTCCGGCAGCAGATATGCGTCCGGGAGTGCGTACAGGACGTTATCGGTTGGGAAAAGATGATATGATTGTAGACATCGTAGGAAACAGCCATATCTCTGTCGAAGATTACGCTGCCGCAATGATTGATGAATTGGAATATCCGAAACATCATCAGGAGAGATTTACGATTGGTTATTGATAAAAAATCAGATTAAAAATAATTGTGTGATAAAGTGACGCTATCCTTCTCGGATAATGTCACTATAATCGTATTATAGCGTTACTATCACGGCGTCATAGTGATACTATGTTGAAGATAGGCTAAATGATAAAAATGGACTGTCTAACAAGTCCCTTATTAAGAATTTCCCCCACGCTATAACTATTTGTAGCGTGGGGGAATTTCAATATTTAGAACTCGTTAGGCAGCTCTATAATTCTATTCTAACGATTACATTTTTATTCTTTCAGAAGAACGTAGCTCTATATTCTGTCAAGTACAGTTTTAATCAGTGTATCAATTGTATTTTTATATCCTGTATTGGCCTCTTTAATAAGTCGGTTGGCTATCACCATGCAGACGGTCATAGCCTTGTGCCCCATCAACCGGCTAAGTCCTGCCAAAGCCGAACTTTCCATTTCGAAGTTGGTAATCTTATAGCCTTTATATTCGAAAGATTCAATTTTATCATTCTGTTTCGGGTCTGCCAATGGAACACGAAGTTCACGTCCCTGCGGACCAAAGAAACCTCCGGCAGCGATTGTTACTCCACGTACCATGTCCTCTTTGGCAATCCGGTCAATCAGTTCTTCGCTGGCATCAATGACATAAGGAGCAGGCGCGCACATATTTCCCGACCAACCCATGTGATTGAGGAACGCACGCTCAAAAGGTAAGTCGCATACAGCATTTCGTCCGGCATAGAAATTCAGCAATCCGTCAAAGCCGATAGACTTCTGCGAACACACAAATGTTCCGACAGGAGTGTTGGGCTGTAAGCCGCCACATGTGCCGATACGTACTAATTCCAGCTGGCGGAACTGATCCTTTTCTTCGCGGGTATTAAAATCTATATTGGCGAGTGCATCCAGTTCATTCATCACGATGTCAATGTTATCGCAACCGATTCCTGTAGAAACCACTGTAATCCGTTTACCTTTATAAGTACCCGTGATGGTTTTGAATTCGCGGCTTTCCACTTCACATTCTTTGTTTTCGAAATGAGAAGCTACGAGTGCTACACGTCCGGGGTCACCTACCAGAATTACTTTGTCTGCCAACCATTCGGGCTTTACGTGAAGATGGAATACTGAACCGTCTTCATTGATAATCAATTCAGAGGATGGAAAGTACTTTTTCATGTTATTGAAGGGTTTTAGTTTTATAATAGGATTTGTATCTATAAATAGAAACGCCGGAACCGGATTTAAGTTCAGAAGAAGCCACTATCTTTTTCCTTTAGAAAAGGGGAGTGCGTCTTACAACTGAAATGAAATCGGATTCCGGCGTTTGTGAACGATTATTTGCTCAATGGCTGATTGCCTGCATTGCCCGTTGCCGGCTTGGCGATATTCTCGCGCATGGAGGTGTCAGCTTCAATATTCTTCATGCGATAATAATCCATGATGCCTAGGTTGCCGCTGCGGAAAGCTTCAGCCATCGCTTTAGGCACTTCAGCCTCTGCTTCGATCACTTTAGCACGAGCTTCCTGTGCTTTTGCTTTCATTTCCTGTTCGGAAGCAACTGCCATAGCACGACGCTCTTCGGCTTTTGCCTGTGCGATGTTCTTATCTGCGTTAGCCTGGTCAATTTGTAGAGCAGCACCGATGTTCTTACCTATATCGATGTCCGCAATATCAATAGACAAGATCTCGAAAGCCGTTCCTGCGTCCAAACCTTTACGAAGTACAAGTTTAGAGATCGAATCCGGATTCTCAAGGACCGATTTATGGTTTTCAGAAGAACCGATAGATGAAACGATACCTTCGCCTACACGGGCAAGGATCGTATCTTCACCTGCACCACCGACCAACTGACGAATGTTGGCACGTACCGTAACACGTGCTTTGGCTATCAGCTGAATACCGTCTTTTGCAACAGCCGTAACAGGAGGTGTGTCGATCACTTTCGGGTTTACAGACATCTGTACAGCTTCGAATACGTCACGTCCTGCAAGGTCGATAGCGGTAGCCATCTGGAAAGGTAATTCGATATTCGCTTTCGATGCGGATACCAAGGCGTGAACCACCTTTTCTACATGTCCGCCAGCCAGATAATGGGCTTCCAGTTCATCACGGGTAATGTTTTTCAGACCGGCTTTGTGAGCCTCGATCATTCCCGGCACGATGATGTACGGCGGAACGTTACGTATACGCATTAAAAATAGTTGTATCAGCGAGATGTTAACTCCCGACACTTTTGCCGACAACCAGAGGAAGAACGGCACGTAATGGAAAAATATTATCAAGAAGATAATACCTCCAGCTATCAGAAAGATAGGCAAGTAGAAAGATGATTCCATTGATGTTATTATTAAGTGAATATTATTCTTTGTGTTTTTCAACCATGATTGTACCGTCGGTGATGCGGCTTACAATAATCGGAGTCTTTTCATTGAGGAATCCGTCTATTGATTTTACTTCCACAATTTTTCCGTTTATTTCGGCATAACCGATTTGTGCCAGACGTGTGGTACTGATTCCTGTATCACCTACTTTAACGCTGTCTTCTGCGCTACGGTCTACTTTCGAATCAATATCCTTTTTCAATGCCAGTTTGTCCAGCATCTTCGATCGCATAAACCAAATCAATGATCCGATGCAGGCAATCGCCGATATGCCAAGAGTGATAAATCCTCCTGCCATGCCTAAATTGGCAAATGCATAGTAGTTGGCATAAAGAATGCAAACCAATGCAGAAATTCCGGCCAGGCTAATGCCCGGGATGACGAACAGTTCTACCAGAAACAGTATGACTGCGGCAATAATGAGAACGGCGATAATGAGTATATCCATAGTTCAGAGTTATTAATTTATTTTGTTTTTTCTGCATTGCGTACATTCACTTCGAGAGTATCCAGCTCTTCGGACATTTGCAGTACCCGCTTTTCGAGGTCGAGGATAGCAGGAGCCATTTTCTCTTTTCCCTGTTGGTTGGCACCGGCATATTGTTGACGCAGGCTATTCAGCTTTTCTTCTTGCTGGTAATAGTCTTTCTCCATCTGCTGGTAACGCTGGAAAAGTGACTTTGCTTTTGCGGATTTAAAGTCGCTCATCAGATAGTAAGTCGTATGATCGTCAATGACAAATTCAAAGTCCATCGCACGACGTTCTTTAGGCTTATGACTGATGGCAGCTTCCAGACGTTGCAATGCTTCGGTTACAGCTTGTTTGTCTTTCCAGGTTTCTTTCAGCGAATGAATCTGTGCCAGACGAATAATCTGTTGCTGTTCCATTGCTTCATAATTATAAGTCTGCTTGGAAGTGTTAGGAATGAACACATAAATACATACCTTTCCTTCGGGTTGGAAACGGTCGGAAGCAAACCATCCGAGATTGTTGTATTCGTCAATGACGTACATATAATCATTGTACGGTGAATTGAACGGCATACCTACATTGTCCGGAACAAGATAAGTGTCGGTATTCGTGTTGTAACGGGTGACAAAGATGTCGTAGCCACCCAGTCCTTCACCATCGCTGGCATAGTAAACCGTGACGCCGTCCGATAGAACGAACGGATAATTTGCGTTTCCGGAAGCGTTGATGCTACCCGGTAACGGGCGTCCGTCACTCCATTCATTCAGCAATTTGTTTTTTGAGAAGATGTCAAGATTACCGTTCTCGCCCTTTTCGCTATAATAGATTTTATTTCCAATTTCTGTTTCATAGACAGTTCCCGGATGATCTCCTTCTGTCTTGAAAAAATCATTGAAGGTAAACAATTTACCCGATTCTTCACTAATTTTGTATGCATGGAGGAAAGTCGCCTTGTCTACAACGAAGCTGTCAATGATACATACATCTTCCACTCCCTTCAACATCCGGAGGTCAGCTTTGCTCTTTTCCAGAAGTTTCTCCGCTTCTTCCGTCGATTTCTTCCGTTTGCTTAAATCTGCGATATATTCTTCAAAACAGTTTACTGCATCTTCGAAACGATACGTTTCATTATATGCTTGTCCCAGATAGAGTTGTCCACTGGTAACACGTTTTTTCACTGCTATCTCAAGAGGTTTCACAGCTTCTTCCGCTTCTCCGGTTTTCAGGCAACATACGCCATACCAATAGTTATAATTCCCGTTCGACGGTTGTGATTTAGCATACTTTTTGAAGACAGGCTTGGCTTTTTCATAGTCACCCTTAGTGAATAGGGTGCGTGCCTGTTCCAGCGTTTGTGCAGATACTTCACAAAGGAAGAGGCTGCAAATTAAAAATAGAATATATTTTCCTTTCATCGTTTTGAGCGTTTATGAGTGACGGGTAGATTGAAAACATTACTGCTTTCGGGCACCGGTCCATTTATCAATTGTTCAAAAGTACAAATTTATTAGAAATAAACCCTTTTTCAGTGATTCTATTATGTTAATTCTTCTTTAAATCATTCTTTTCGCTTACTTTTGCAGCCGATTTTCAAAGATATGACACAATTTACGGAAGAAGAGAAGACCATTCGCCGCATTGAACGGCGGTTTAGCAAAGGAGTGGTGCAATATGGATTGATAGAAGAAGGAGACAAAATCCTTATCGGACTGTCAGGAGGAAAAGATTCGTTGGCGCTTGTTGAACTGTTGGGTAGACGCGCACGTATCTATAAGCCTCGTTTTTCTATCGTTGCCGTTCATGTAGTGATGAAGAATATTCCTTATCAGAGTGATACGGAATATTTGAAAGCGCACTGCGAGGCGTATGGAGTTCCCTTTGTACAGTATGAGACTGCTTTTGACCCTGCTACCGATACACGTAAATCTCCCTGCTTCCTCTGCTCATGGAACCGTCGGAAAGCTTTGTTTACTGTTGCCAAGGAGCACGGATGCAATAAAATCGCTCTCGGTCACCACATGGATGATATTCTGGAAACTTTATTGATGAATATCACTTATCAGGGAGCATTCAGTACAATGCCGCCCCGGTTGGTGATGAAGAAGTTTGATATGACAATTATCCGTCCGATGTGTCTGGTTCACGAAGCTGATTTGATAGAGTTGGCAGCGTTGCGCCATTATCAGAAACAAGTGAAGAATTGTCCCTATGAATCGCAGTCCAGCCGCAGTGATATGAAAGGTGTTTTGCGACAACTGGAAGCGATGAATCCAGAAGCTCGTTATAGCCTTTGGGGCAGTATGACTAATGTACAGGAAGAATTATTACCAGATAAAATAGATTAATTTGAATAGGTTATTATGAAAGGATTCTATACCATTTTGTTGCTGATCGTATCCAATGTCTTTATGACATTCGCCTGGTACGGACATTTAAAGATGAAACAGGAGTACAGTTGGTTCGCTGCTCTTCCGCTGATCGGTGTGATTGCGTTCAGTTGGGCAATCGCTTTTTTTGAATATTCCTGTCAGATACCGGCTAATCGCATCGGCTTTATAGGCAATGGAGGCCCGTTTTCGTTGATGCAACTGAAAGTCATCCAAGAGGTGATAACACTTGTTATTTTTACAGTGTTTACTACTATCTTCTTTAAAGGTGAAGCGTTACATTGGAATCATTTGGCGGCGTTCGTTTGTTTGATTGCGGCGGTGTATTTCGTGTTTATGAAGTGAGTCCTTTTTAAAGAATATAAGATTATAGGATAAGTGCTATACTTGCTAGACTTATCCTATTTTCGTATTACTTGATAGATTTAAAAACCTTATCAATGCATCGCTTCTTCTGTTCCATGTTTGGATGAACATAGAGATTTAATGTAGTAGCGATATCTGAATGTCCAAGTATTACACTTACAGTTTTGTAGTCGCAATTGCTTTCAATGCAACGTGTGGCGAAACTGTGGCGCAGTCCGTGAAATTTTAGTGGGGGAATATTGAGTTGTTCCATCATTCGTTTATAATAGTTGCGATAGGTGCGTGGTTCGGTTGGTTTCTCTTCATTAGTAAGTACATAGAACTTGCCGTTTACGATTTTTTTTAATGGGCGTAGCATCTTTAATAATTCCTTGTTCATAGGAATGTCACGAATAGAATTCTGAGTTTTAGGTGTGCCGATAATGATTTCCGTATGTCTTTTCTCACCATCCAATATATAAATTCGTTCAATGGTTTTCCGAATGCATATTACTCCATTGACAATGTCTACATCATCCCAAGTCAGTGCGCAGATTTCACCTATTCTCATTCCTGTGGTCAGACAAATATAGATGCCTAAATTTCGGAAAGTGAAGTGTTCACTTATATACTGCAATATTGCTTTGTGATTAGCGATGTTGAGTACATTTAGTTGTTTGTTTTCCTGTGGTGTCGGGAATTTGATGCACCAATCCTGATGGGACAATATACCAAGTTTTACTCCAAACTTCATTACCATTTTTAGTACAATGAGTATATCCTTTACACTTTTTGCGCTTAGTCCTTTCTGAAGTTTCTGTAAGACAAACTCTTGTACTTCGTTTTCGAGTAACTCATACTTATTTCCAAACATAGGAAGTATGTGATTTTCTAAGATTAGGGCATACGCTGAATATGTTGAGCTTTTCACATATTTACGTTTGTCTTCTTTCCACATAATGGTAATTTCTTTAATCGTTTTTTTTGCTGTCATGCTTTCATAATTTAAATAGATTAATATTCTTGTAAGATAAGGATTAAGGACTTTATGAAGGGATATTTCCTTTTTTGTTTTTGATTTTTTAGATGTTCCAAATTTGAGATTCCCGGAGTTTAAGGGGGAATGGAAAGAAGCACCATTAACCAAGTATTTAGAATTCAAAAATGGATTAAACACTGATTCGAAGAAATTTGGGAAAGGAGTGAAATTTATATCGATTATGGATATACTCAACAATCAATATATTACTTACGATAACATTATAGGTTTAGTAAATGTTGATATTGAAATTCAAAAAAGATATGAAGTTAATTATGGTGACATTCTTTTCCAACGAAGTTCTGAAACTATTGAAGATATTGGTCGCGCAAATGTTTATTTAGATAATAAACCTGCTATTTTTGGTGGATTTGTAATTCGAGGAAAGAAAATAGGAAACTATTACCCTGAATTTTTCAAATATCTTTTAAGTAGTCCAACTGCTCGAAAAAAAGTAATTGTAAAAGGAGCGGGCTCACAACACTACAATATAGGACAAGAAGGATTATCTTCTATATTGTTACATTTTCCTCCTCTCCAAGAGCAAAATAAGATAGCTCAGTTTCTGTGTCTTTTAGATCATCGTATCGCTACCCAAAACAAAATAATTGAGAAATATGAATCTCTAATTAAAGGGATAGGCAATAAACTATTCTCCCTCAAAATGAGGTTTAAAACTAATGATGGAAATGATTTCCCTAGTTGGAAAACTAAATCATCTATTGAGAATATAGAGGCAAAACATTTAGTGGTTTGTCAGGGAAAATAAAGGACTTTTCATATAAAAACCATACATTCAATATAAGCAAGTCTTTGATTCTCCCCAGTATAAAAAGAAAACTTTTGGATGGTGGTTAATGTATCAGATAGTGAAAATCAGAACAACGTAAAATATGGAGATGTATTTTTCACTGTATTTAAACAAATGAAAAAATGATTATGTCTTAGGGTTGGTAGTGGTCTACCTAATATTCTTAATAGATTTTGTCATTTGGATCCACCTACTAGCAAGTTATTTTTGTCTATTGATTCTTTTGAGATAAAATAGTTGAAAGATGTGTTGAAATTGCAAGTACGCGATATAATATCTCTAAATCTGAGTTAATAAAGTTGGAAATATCATTACCCAGCATAGAAGAACAGGCACGTATTGCTTCGTTTCTTTCAGCAGTAGACGAGAAAATTAAAAATGAAAAGGAAATATTGAACTTATACCTAATACAGAAGAGCTATCTACTTCGCCAAATGTTTATATAAACATTTGGCGAAGTAGATAGCTCTTCTGTTTAATTGCATATTTCAACACATTCGTTTCAACAGATATTTTATCTTCAATAGAATCCAATAGACAAGAAATTTTCTTTTGGTTTTCTTTCAAGATGATGAAGTCTATAAAGTAAAAGCTATTAAGATACATTTCATATACCACTCCATAAGACTAAGAGCCATAATCATTTTTTCATTTGATTTCAAATAGTGATATAAATATTTTTCAGTCAGTTCGCTCTTTATGTTTTGGAGTGTATAACAATGACCACCACTCCAAAAGTTTTCTTTATTATACTGCACATACCCAAAGAGACTTCACTTAGATATTGTACCTGCATCTGTATTATATGAATTATAGTATCCAGAAGGCTGCGTACCACCATTCATAACGTAGTATTTCCCATGTTTCAATAGATTATCTAAATTAACCTGCTGTCCTTTAATGATATTACATAAGTTACCTAAATAATTGTAGTGTGTAGATTCCTCTAAAATGTAATATCTTATCCCTTTAATTAGAGATTCATATTTCTCAATTATTTTGTTTTGGGTAGCGATACGATGATCAAGTAACCATAACAGAGCAGCAATTTTACTCTGTTCTTCTTTTGAAGGAACTCCGATAGAGATATCTTTAAAGTTCTTTGGACTAATCGAATATATTTTTGTTCCTTGGGATAGTCTTCTAATTTGACAACGAAAGATTTCCGAAGAAAAAGCATACCCTTTAAATCCATTAATGGTCAAGTTCTTTTTGTCTCTACCATGAATCGTATGTAATCCACATATTATATTCTTATTCTCACAACTTAAAAATTCAACAACTTTCCCAACATCGTTTGTATCTTCTGATGCATCTGCAAAAGCCACATCCCCATCTTTACAAAGAGTATAATTTTTAGGGATAAGCTCTTTCTTTATATTTGGTAAAGAACATTTAACCAACTCTATTTGAGTAGGAAGCCCTTTATGAATCAACCCGTAATGTAGATTGTAGATATTGTCTGTTCCATATTCTAACTGATCCCATGACAAAGAATTTGTTGGAAAGAATTCTAAAATATCTGAAACTTTATATTTTTTCCATTCCCCCTTAAACTCCGGGAATCTCAAATTTGGAACATTGAGGTTTTTTGTATTGTTATTATTTGCCATAACTGTTATTCTTCATTAAGGTTAAAATCGAATGAAAGGATGTCGTTGTCATCAAACCGGTCAAAGTCAGAACAGAATAACCTGTCCTGTACAATTCGATATTTTTCGAACTCTGATTCTGCAAAAGATTTAGCAAACTCTGCGGTAACTTTACCAGCATCAATCAATACTGCATTATCTCCAGCTTCGAGAATAATATCTATTCGTCTTGCCCAATCTTCCATAGTCATAGGGATATGCCGTTTTGCCATACGTTCAGCCATATCTAGAGTAGCGTTGACCAAACGTCCCATATCTTCTAATTCTAATTCATTTAAATAATTTTTTGCTATACTCACATCAGGTTTTACAATTTTTCCGTTAGGGGCATTTTCCCAGGTTGTCAATCCCATATTTTCTTTTTGTGCATTGGCTCGCTCTACTATTAGTTCGGTAGCTGTATGACCATGTACGGCAAAGTGCATTTTGTTTTGCACTTTTTTAAAAAATAGACGAGTAGTTGGTGCATCCTTATTGTAATCAATAGCTGTAGCATATATATCGGTCAACTTCTGATAGAAACGACGTTCGCTTAATCTTATCTCCCTAATTTCGGCAAGCAAATGTTCGAAATAGTCTTCACCAATGAATGAACCATTTTCCATTCGCTTTTTATCAATAACATAACCACGTATGGCAAATTGTCGCAATATGTAGGTTGCCCATTGGCGGAATTGAGTGGCACGGACGGAATTCACACGGTAACCAACAGAAATAATAGCATCGAGCGAATAGAAAGAAGTTTTATAGGATTTGCCATCTGAGGCAGTTGTTTCCAAAATGGAAATAACTGATTTTTCTGAAAGTTCACCTGTATCGAAGATATTCTTCAAGTGTTTACTGATGGCAGGAACACCTACATCAAACAGTGTAGCCATTGCCTTCTGCGTGCACCAAATTGTTTCGTCTTTATACGTCACTTGTACACCGTTTTCTTTACCTTCCATCACGAACATGAGGAACTCGGCTGTACTATTTTTTATTTCAAAATTCTTCGGCATCGTTATTACTCTATCAATCCAAGTTCTTTCAGATAAACATTTATTTCTTTGTCTAAATCAGCTCGTTTAGCTTCAAGTTCTTTGATTTCAGCCATTACTGCATGTATGTCAATGGGCTCTTCTTCTTTAAACGTGCTTACGTACCTAGAAATATTAAGATTGTAACCGTTTTGCTCAATCTCGTCCATAGATACCCGTCGGGAGTATCGTTCTTCCTCTTTTCGGAATTGATATGTTTCTATGATTTTTTGAATATCATTAGGCTTGCCGTCTTCTCCTTCTCGTAGGCGATTTTGTCTCTTATCTTTTTCAAAATGCTCACTGGCATTGATGAAAAGAACATCATCAAATTTCTTGCATTTCTTTAATACTAAAATGCAAACCGGAATCCCTGTTGAAAAGAACAGATTAGAAGGTAAACCTATTACTGTATCTATATTATTATCTTTCAGTAGTTTGGTGCGAATACGTTCCTCTGCACCACTACGAAACAATACCCCATGCGGGAGTATGATAGCCATTGTTCCTCCATTGGACAAGAAATGGAAACCGTGCAATAAGAATGCAAAGTCAGCAGCTGATTTAGGGGCAATGCCATAGTTCTTGAAACGGAAATCTTCTGTTAGCGTGTCATTAGGCTCCCAACGTAAGCTGAAAGGGGGATTTGCAACGATGGCATCGAATTCCATCTTTTTTGCAGGATTCATTTCGTTCAGAATATTCCAGTCATTGATCAATGTGTCGCCATGGTGTATTTCGAATTCTGTATCTTTGAGTCCATGCAACAGCATATTCATACGGGCAAGGTTGTAGGTGGTAATATTCTTTTCTTGTCCATATATTTTCCCTATACTTCCTTCGGTTTCCACTAACTGTCTGCGAACATTCAATAATAAGGAGCCGGAGCCACATGCGAAATCCAATACTCTGTCTAATTTATTTTTTTCTCCTAATGCCGGGTCTTGACTATCTAAGATTACAATTTTAGATAAAATAGTTGATAGCTGTTGCGGAGTATAAAACTCTCCGGCCTTTTTCCCCGAGCCTGCAGCAAACTGACCGATAAGATATTCATAAGCATCGCCTAAAATGTCTGTATCTGTTGAGAATCTGGCAATTCCTTCTGCTATTTTTTGAATAATAGTGCAAAGTTTCTTATTTCTATCCGAGGCTGTTCTGCCTAACTTTTCCGAATTCAAGTTTATTTCCGAAAATAAGCCTTGGAAAGTACTTTCAAATGACTCATTTTCAATGTATCTAAAGCCTTCTTCAAGTGTTTGTAGCAACTCTCCATTCTGAGTACGAGCCATTTCTGAAATATTACTCCATAAATATTGAGGTTTTATGACATAATGAACTTTACGGCGCATTTGTTTTTCAAATTCCGGTACGTCCATTTCATTTGCTTTATACCATACCCCTAAAGCTTTATGTTTATTGTCTTCTTCCAACTGAGGATAATCTCTCCCCAATTCTTTCTTTACAGCTTCTTCGTAATTATCAGACAAATAGCGTAGAAAAAGAAATGATAGCATATAATCGCGAAAGTCATCTGCATTCATTGCTCCACGCAACCCGTCTGCTATTTCCCAAAGGGTTTTACCTAATTGTTTTTGATCTTGTACTGTCATATTTAATTTCTCATTTTTTCTTTGTTAATCGCATCAATCACTTCTTTTTCTTCTTCAATTAGAAGAATAGGTAAGTCAAATTGATATTTATCCAAAAACGCTCGCAATATCTTTATAAAAAGAACTTTGTTGTCATCCCCCATTTCTACAGGTTCATAAATCGAATATTTACCATGGCTTAGTAGATTTAGTGCTCGTGAGTAAAGCACTTCATCCTCTACTCCATGAATACATTTTGAAAAGTCGTCATATCCGAAGAACGTAGATGTCTTTTCTAAAATACTGCGTAACATATTGAAATGATATGTATTGATTTTACCCGACTCCATCACTTGTTTGAGTTCGCTCAATATGGCTATATGATGGAAAAAAGGTGTTTCGTCAGTTGCTTGTAGAGTATATCCGTCAGTTCCATTCTTATGTAGGAAATATCGTTTGCATGGTTTTTGCTTTAATTCATTGTAAACGACGTTGAAAAACAAGCTGTGGTGAGATGAAATAACAGATTTGACCTTATCTTTTCCTTTTTTCAACAACTGAGATAAATCACTGGCTACAGCAATAGCATTGTTGTCATCTAACGAGGAGATTGGATCGTCTATGTAAATGTATTCAACCCAATTGTAAGCTTCTGCACCATCAATTGCCAGTTCGCAGATGGCAAGAAAGATACACCAGATAAAAATATTCTCTTCGCCACGAGAAATTTTAATATTGTTCTGAATGATATACTCAGGCTCTTTGTTGTTAAACTTATGTTTGGGATTGGGAACCTGCTTGCTGAAGCTTATTTCCCATTTTTCATAATCAAATTTGAAGTCAAATTCCGCATAACGTTCTAGGTATGCGAAGATTTTCTCTTCTAAGGCCAATTCTTTAAATGCATTGAAGAATTTTGAATCAGCATTTATTTTAAGAACACGGTCCATATCATTTTCTAAGTCATTGTCCCAATGAAACAGATCTTCGGTGAAAGCATTAAAATAGAGAGTGTCTCCATTTATTTTCTTTTTTCCTTTATTCTTGAATTCTATAGATAAACGGGTTTTCCCTGTTCCATTATGAGCGTAGAGTAAGACGAAATCGTGTTCAATCAGATCGCCACGTAACCTTGCGGCTAATCCCGACAAATCTTTATATTTATATATTTTAGGTTGGTTACTCATATTCTTTCCTTTTCTGTTATTCATAAGCGGCTAATCCTGAAATCTCACGTCCTTGAGCTTGTTTTTTTAAGTGAGGGACTAAGTCTGCCATCAATGCAAGTTCTTTCGTACGGCGTTCTTTCCAACTTAGTTCTAACGGTTCAAGGAGATCCGTTAGTTTTTCACCGTCGAAAATCATGCGTTGCATAATTTTATCTGTAAAATCTTTTAAGGCAGATGCGGTTAGTCCGTGTTTGTTTGCGATATCGGATAGCTCTTTTTCATTTTTCTCTATCTTAAAAGCATTATAACCATCATGTAGTGATTGTACATCTTGACCATTATTCCAATCCAAACTTTTTATGTATTCAGTTAAATCTTCTTGTTCATCCATCATATTAGAGCTTGAACAAAGCAGGTTGATGATTTGTGCTTTTGTCATTTTTTGTTTAGATGGTTTCTTTTGAGTGCTGTCGGCAATTAGTCCCATGATGTAATCATAGTCAATCAATGCTGAGGAAAAAAGTACAAACTCAAAATCAAGTTGCTGTATATCTACAGGAATGTTATCGCCGCCTTTTTGTTGTATTTCCCTAAATTGCTTAGCCGTTTCTATGTACGAACTTTTAAATGAACGGAAAGTATTTTCAGGCAATATCTCTTCTATTTGAGTTTGTTGTTCCTCATTTAAGTCTGTATATTGGTCGAGCTGGGTTTTTAATCGCTGTACCTCCTTGAAATTTTTGACAAAAGCGATTCGAGAAGTATCCCCCTTCAAATTATACACTTCCTGAGGTTCGCAGGCTAAATTATTTTGTCGCATGAAATCACCTAAAGCTGCTACGGCTTCTTTATATTTTTCAATTACTACAGGAGCTGGATCAACTAACCAGATTTTTTTCGCCTGCTCTTTAGATTTTTCTCCTGAGAATAAAGCGATAGCTTCGTTTACGGCATTTTCCTGGTGGCGGAAATCTAATATATTTCCGTATGGTTTAGTATCGTTTAGTACACGGTTGGTACGTGAAAAAGCCTGTATCAGTCCATGATATCTTAGATTTTTATCTACATACAAAGTGTTGAGATATTTAGAGTCAAAACCTGTAAGTAGCATATCTACTACAATGACGATGTCGATTTTATTTTTGTGAGGATAATCCGCATTACTGTATTGTTGGTCTTTGATGCGCTTTTGTACATCTTGGTAATACAAATCAAACTCATTAATGTTGTGATTTGTTCCGTATTGTTTATTATAATCCCTGATAATACTCTTTAATGCTGCTTTCTTCTCATCAGGATTTTGCTTGTTGTCTTCTTTTTCTTGCTCCAAGTCTTCCTGAATTTGCTGAATATCTTTATTACCCTCTGCCGGAGGTGAAAAAACGCAGGCTATATTTAGAGGTAGATAGTCTTTGTTTGTTTTTTGTTTTTGTTTCTGGATTTCTTTGAAAAGGTTATAATATTCTATGGCATTGTTTATGGAAGCGGTTGCCAGAATCGCATTAAACTTCCTCGAATTGGTTGCGGCATTGTGCTTGTCTATAATAGCCTCAATCACTGCTTGTTGAGTAATGGTTTCTCCCGGCTTAGGATTAATGTTCCCTTTTCCTTTAAAATATTCTACATGAAAACGCAATACGTTTTTGTCATCAATTGCATTTGTAATAGTGTATGCATGCAGTTCCTTTTCGAAAATATCTTTAGTAGTCTTGTTGGAAGCATGTTCATCTTCTATAGTCTTTTGTGTTGCGTTATCATTGAAAATAGGTGTTCCGGTAAAACCAAACAGTTGAGCATTAGGGAAGAATTCCTTAATAGCTTTATGATTCTCACCAAATTGTGAACGGTGACATTCATCAAAGATGAAAACCATTCGTTTCTTACTCAATGGATTTAAGCGTTCTTTATAGTTCTTTTTATGGTTTCCGTCCAATGCTAAACCCAACTTTTGGATAGTCGTTACAATGACTTTATCTGCATAATCTGTAGAAAGTAGTCGTCTTACAAGTGTTTCGGTATTGGTGTTTTCTTCTACACTTCCTTCTTGAAACTTATTAAACTCTTCACGGGTTTGCCTGTCCAAGTCTTTGCGGTCAACAACGAAAAGACATTTTTCTATGTCCGGATTATCTTTTAATAACGTGGAGGCTTTGAAAGAAGTAAGCGTCTTTCCACTACCTGTAGTATGCCATATATAACCGTTACCCCGATTTTGATGAATGCAGTTTACAATTGCTTTTACTGCATAGATTTGGTAGGGACGCATAATTAATAGTTTTTGCTCGCTTTCTACCAAAACTATATATTTGCTAATCATTTCTCCCAATGTACATTTGGGCAAAAATAGTTCTGCAAAAGAGTCTAAATGTCTGATTTTTCTATTCCGCTCATTTGCAAGTTGATACACAGGCAGAAATTGCTCGTTGGCATCAAAACTAAAATGTTGATTTTGATTGTTGGCAAAGTAACGGGTGTCACTCCTATTACTAACAATAAATAATTGCATAAAACAAAGTAATGAGTTGGTATAACCGTTACCAACATCATTCTTGTAATCAATAATTTGTTGTATTGCTTTCCTAGGTGATACGTCTAATGTTTTTAATTCGACCTGAACTACCGGAATACCATTAATAAGAATAATGACATCATATCGATGGTTACTGTTTCCTGTATTTATTCTCAATTGGTTGATAACCTCATATTCATTCTTACACCAGTCTTTTATGTTCACTAATGTATAATGTAGAGGAGTGCCATCTTCACGTTGAAAATAATTCCTTTCACGCAGCAACTTCGAAGCGGCAAATACATCAGGAGTTATAATTTCGGTTTTCAGCCGTTCAAATTCGTTTTCAGTCAGCCTTACCCGGTTGAGAGACTCAAACTTTTCTCGGAAGTTTTGTTCAAGAGAGTTTCTGTCGCGAATATCTCTGCGATAGGAGTATTTGAGTTCTTCTAACTTTTTTATAAATAGTTCTTCTATTTGGGCTTCTCTCATCATCTCAAATTGATATTAATTAATGAAATAAAGTTTTCAAAGATAACGAATAATATCCAAATACTCGGAGATGATTCTAAAACTTTTTTGTTCTTGAATAATGTACTTTATTTTTATAAATCGTTCTCCACTCTTTTCACATAAAGCTTATCCGTTCATTCACACCTACTTCCTGTGAATGAATGGCATTATTTTTACTCTTCACCACCCTTCACCCTCTTCACCAAATACACATTCCCCAATCTCGTATGCTGTCGGCTGATACCTGCTGCGGTCAAGATTTGTGCTAGCTGGATAGAAGTGCAGTTGCGTAGTACGGCTGGGAACTTCTTTTTCAATTCCTGATGAATGATGGCGGCGGAGAGTGACAGACAATCCGGTTCATCCAACGTGGCAGGCGCGTATGTGTTGCGCACAATGTCTTCTATGGGGTTGACATGATAGTAGGCGCTGTTATGACGCTGTAAGGTATGTTCTTCCTCTTTGCTGAACCAGTGGCGGGCACCTGCAAGCAATTCCTCTTTCAGTTGGGCGTAGGTTTGTGAATGTTCAATTCCGGTACAGTCAATATCATGTTCCGCTTCAATGCAGATGAATCTGCGGCTGCCTGTCGGATCACATAGTAAGTCAGTTCGGTTGCTCGTTCCGATGAACGAAGCGATACGAGGTAGTGACCGGAAATTTTTCTGATAGGCTTTGCAGATGTTGAGGCTGGACATTTGCATCAGATTTTTCAGTAATGGCATCTTTTGTGCTCCGAATTTGTCAAATTCGTCCATGTTTAGTAATCCCATCTCGGCAAGGAGACGTTCGGGATTGCCTTGTGCGGTTAGTTTCAGATTATCCGAATAATAACGGGCTAGTTGTGGTGGCATCAGCATACGGCAGAAAGTAGATTTATGGCGTCCCTGTTCTTCGCTGATAAGTATCGGGGCTACGCTGTTTGCTTGTGTTTGATTCACTCCCAGCCATTGGGCAGCAAGTCCGAGCATCCAGGTGTGAAAGCTTTTTATCCATATAGGGGCGTCAGATACTCGTTTCGCCAGAGACTTCAGCCGGTCCGTTCCGTCCCATATAGGTAGTTCGTCCATATAAAGCCGGAAAGGATGGTAGCTTTCCACTAGGGTAGAGTAGATGTACCTTTGAAGGTCCTTATCCCAGCAATTGATTCCTTCTTTGTGGGCTTCCAGGCAGAAAGTATTCAGTTCTCGCTTGTCTATGCGGCAGAAAGGAATTTCTCGTTGGCCGAATGGCCGAAATTCAGTTTCTTCGGTGAGCAGGTTGTAGCGGAAATCATATCGCACTTTTAAAAAGTCGATCACTTGTTGCGTCAGAAGGACGGGTTGCTTATGTGTTTCCTGTTTATGTACTTCTTTCTTATCTGCTTCCTGCTCATGCAATTCTTGCATTTTGAGCTCTTCTTTTGAAATGTTCGGTGAAACGATGACGTTTGACGATTCTTTCATCAATACCCGTATTCTTTTCGCCAAACGTTTTGAGTTATATTCTAATGTCTTCATATTTTTCTTGTTTTTTAAATGAATAAATGTTGTTTTTTCGACCGGTTGATGCTGCTAAGGTATAACATGAGATATGGGGTTTGCAAGTATTTAACTAAGAAAAAGTTTATTTTCTCCTGAAATGAAAAACAAGCTTTCTTATGCGGATAAGTCGTTACTTTATCGTATCTTTAGTGCTTGTTTAGGAAAAGCCGACTGGAGTTGTCCGGTTGGCTGACAATAGTTGACTGAACAGCCGATTCCAGTCGTCCGAATAGCCGATTAAAGTTGTCCTATGATGAAGTTACACATTTAAATTGATAAGAAGTAATGGCTATTGTGTTTGATTGGTATGAAAATCCTAATGCTTCTTCGGAAGAAGAAGCAGCGTTGCATCCGCGTATCTTTATGAATGGAAAGGTGGATACGGATACTCTTTGTTACAAGATTCATGACTACAGTTCGTTGACTGTGGGCGATGTAAAGAATGTGCTTGATAACTTATCGAAGATTCTTGGCGAGTCGTTGCGTGAGGGAAAAGAAGTGCATATCGAGGGGATCGGTTATTTTTATCCCACTTTGGAGGCTACGGGGAAAGTGACTCGCAGCACTCCGCATAAGACTAATAAGGTGGCTTTCAAAACTGTCCGATTTCGCCCTGACAGTAATCTGAAAGGACATTTTGTGGGTGTTCGCGCCAGTCAGTCCAAGTATGTCCGTCATTCGGAGAAGGTGTCAGAGGTGGAGATTGATATGCTGTTGAAAGAATATTTTGCCGAACATCAGATGATGACCCGCCGTGATTTTCAGGAAGTGTGTGGTTTGGCACGTACTACGGCCAAAACGCATTTGGTACGTTTGCGTGGAGAAGGCAAACTGGTGAATATCGGTTTGCGCAATCAGCCGATGTATGTGCCTGCTCCCGGTTATTATGGCGTATCCAGAGATGCGGCACATCCTTCACGGTAATGACTGTGAAGGATGTGAAGAAGCATATTTCTTTGAGTAATCACACGAAACGGTTGAAAGCTTGAGACTTATCCTCATGTGAAGAGAATGAAAGAAAAGAAGCGGATCTTATTTCGCTATGTATTTTTTCATTCCTTCCGTGTAGAAAGTATTAAACTCTCCGTTTTCTCCGCTATAAATAAAGTAGGCGTCAATCTCCGGGTTCGCTTTGCAGAAGGCTTCCGCTTCTTCCAGTCCCATCACCATGAAGGCGGTAGCCAGGGCGTCGGCAGTCATACAGTCTTTAGCGATTACGGTGGAAGACAAGATGCTGTGCTGTACCGGATAACCCGTTCTCGGGTCGATGGTATGAGCATATTTCTTTCCGTCTTTGTAATAATAGTTGCGGTAATTTCCAGAAGTTGCCAAGCCTAAATCCGAAATTTCAAGTATTGTTTGTAAGTCTTGGTTTACGGCCAGTGAATCGTCGACGGGCTTATTGATTCCGATGCGCCATAAGCCTTTGGAGGGGTTTTTGCCTTTCACAACCACCTCACCGCCTATATCTACCATATAGTTTTTTATGCCTTTACGGTCGAGCAGTTGCGCAATTACGTCTACCGAATACCCTTTGGCAACGGCACTACAACTTAGCATGGTACGGGAATCCTGCTTAATGACTTTGCCGTTGTCCATTTTTACCTTTTCATATCCGGTGATTTGCAACAGGCTATCTATCATGATTGAATCAGGAAAAGTGCCTTTTTTGAAACCGAATCCCCAAGCATTGGCAAGGGGGGCTACTGTGATGTCGAAAGCACCGTTTGTCTCGCGGGAAATTTCCATCGAACGGTTGAAACATTTCTGAAAGAAACTATCGGTAACTAATTCCTCGTTGCGGTTGACGCGACTGATAACTGAACTGTCGTTAAATGGAGACAGAGATTGATCGAAGCGTTTCAGTTCAGCTTCTATTTCCGGTTTTAAATCGCCGTCATATTGGTAAGTAATCTTGTATACCGTCCCAAATACCAAACCTTTGACACTGTAATAGCCAGCTTGTTGATTATGCCTGACTAATATCCAGATGGTTGCCAAAATCAGGAAAGCCAGCCAAAGGAAACTTTTTTTTGTTTTCATACGCTCTTCTTTTTGATGAGAAAACTCATTTTATTGGAGAAATAAATGTTCAATTAATATCTTTAATCCGATGATGACCAGAATGATACCTCCCCATAACTCTGCTTTCAGTTTTCGGGCGATACCACAGCCGCATTGGATACCAAAGACCAACCCGATGAGTGACATGACGAAGGAAACAAGTCCGATGATAAGGATAGGGGACAGGATTTCATTATAATTTTGCACTCCTAAAAAGGCAAACGAAATACCGACTGCCAGCGCGTCGATGCTTGTTGCGATGGCCATAGTGAATACCACTTTCAGACTGGTCGGGTTGAATAGCTGGCAGCACTCTTCTTCTTTGAAAGATTCCCAAATCATTCTGCCGCCAAGGAAGGCAAGAATGGCAAAGGCAATCCAATGGTCTATACTTTCTATGAAATGGCTGAAGCTTTTGGCGAACATCCATCCGATAAAAGGCATGATTGCTTGAAAAAGTCCGAATGTAAAAGCCATGATTAGCATGGGCTTCCATCGGGTACGCTTCAAAATGATACCGCTTGCAATGGAGACAGCGAAACAATCCATCGCCAGACCTATTGCAAGCAACCAAATCTCTAGTCCTGTCATTATATTCTAAAGAGGCAATTTGTAAATAAGGGAATAAGTGATTCCCATATTGTTTGATTTAAATTTTCCGTAGCCGGGCACGTACCATGGATTTCCATATTCTCCGGTAGATGCTTTGGTTTTGTATTTCATACGTACCGACCACCCCATGTTAAAGTTTTTGTAGATACGCACTTTAACGCCTAAAACAATTTCCAGCCATTGCACGGAGCCTTTCATTCCCAAGTGGCTGAAAGGTACGCTTCCGCCCCAGTAACCATCTCCTAAACTGGGGTTACCTACTGCATCTCCCCAGATGGGATCGTCCGCCGGCATTGTGGAGACGTCATATTTAAATGAACTGAACGCATAGCGAAGTCCTGCATATAAATAGCTGTTCTTCTCTTTCTTCTTTGCCATGGTGTTGTAATCCACACCGATTCGGAAGAATGGAGCCATTTTGCTTTTATAGTGTATACCTGTTTCATTCCAGGTATCTGTTCCTCCCATACCAAACTCAAAGGTAGGGATGAATTTGTTTTTAAGATTGACGGCCACACTGACTTCAGAACTCATAAAGTCGCCTCCCAGAAGCTTGCTTCCGATGCCGTATAAATCCACACCGATATACGTACCATTGTAAAGTGGAATGGTATCTATCTCGGCAACCTCTTTCTTTTTCTGATCTCTTTTGGGTGTTTGCGTAGGCCGCTGTTGTTGGGCCAGCAACGGAAGTCCAATGCAAAAGAGTAGGAGCAGACTAATTAGTCGTTTCATCAGGTGTGCGTTCTGGCCGATAATTATAGAATATCTGCAAGTTCTGGATTTCATTTGTATTGGCTTCTTTATTTTGTATATGAAGAGAATCTATTTGGTCCGGTTGTCCATTGCCATACGGAGGAGGAAGGCCGGGTCTTCCTGGTTTGCCAAATTTGGCACTGATAATGTTTTGTTTCATCATATATCCACATTCCATTGATTGGAAATAAGGCGTATTCTGTTGTACAATGTATAATGTGTCAACATCATCTTTTTTACGCTTTGGATCATATCTGAATATGAATACAGTAGAGTCACTTGTATATCGTAGTGGAAGCATTAACGTATGCACATTCTTTTCATTGTTCAGAATGATAGAGTCAGTGCCTAATGCGGTGATTGTCAACGAATCGAGCGTGTCTTTTAGTGCAATATTAGGGTTGTCCGGATCGATGGTATATATCGTGCAATACATCATCGGACGTCCTGCCAATGAGCAATCGTTCTCGTCCGAGCACGAGGTATGAATGCTGACAGCACCGCCAACGATTATCAATAGGAGAAAGATACGAATTAAATTCTTCATAGTCAGCTTATTGAATGTGAATCAAATTTTCTTTTCTATCTGATAGTTATTCCGTTCCGGTGCATTGCGGGAGATTAATTCGCCAAGGAATCCGGCTAAGAATAATTGTGTACCTATAATCATTGCCGTCAGTGACAAATAAAAATAGGGAGAGTCGGTCACCAGTCGATAGGGGAGACCGTTGGACATAGCATATAGTTTACTGGCACCTACAATGATGACAGAAATCATTCCGACGAGAAACATCAATGATCCCAGCAGTCCGAAGAAATGCATCGGTTTGATACCGAATCGGGAAAGAAACCAAAGAGAAAGTAAATCCAAATATCCGTTCACGAAACGGTTTAGTCCGAATTTCGTCGTGCCGTATTTACGTGCCTGGTGGTGTACCACCTTTTCACCGATTTTCTTGAATCCGGCGTTCTTGGCCAGGTAAGGGATATAACGGTGCATTTCGCCATAGACTTCGATATGCTTTACAACGTCTTTTCGATACGCTTTCAGACCACAGTTGAAATCGTGCAGGTTTTTGATGCCCGACACTTTGCGGGCGGTCGCATTAAACAACTTGGTCGGCAGGGTCTTCGAAATAGGGTCATATCTCTTTTGTTTCCAGCCGGAAACCAAGTCGTAACCGTCCTCGGTAATCATCCGATAGAGTTCGGGAATTTCATCCGGGCTATCTTGTAGGTCAGCATCCATCGTTATGACTACGTTTCCTTCCGCTTCTGCGAATCCACAGTAGAGCGCGGGTGATTTACCGTAGTTACGGCGGAACTTGATACCTTTTACATGTTCCGATTGAGCTTTCAGCTTTTCGATCACTTCCCATGAATGGTCGGTACTTCCGTCATTAACGAAAATCACTTCGAATGAGAATCCGTTGGCTTGCATTACCCGTTCTATCCAAGCATAGAGTTCGGGTAGTGACTCTTCTTCATTGAATAATGGGACTACAACTGATATATCCATTGTACGAATTATGATTTATGATTTATAAATTATGATTGAACGGGTCCGTCATTTTCCGGTTTGGCCTTTTTCATTACCATCAATGCGGTAGGGATGGCCAGGATACTTCCCCAGAATACATCCCATGACAATAGTTGCATGGTGATATTGATGGAAGTAAGTGAACGGGCGGTATCTATCGTTTCTTTTATAACTTCTTTGTTTTCTATCAAAGCCGGGGTGTTGGTCATCAACTCGTCCCATAGCTGGATGTAAGAGTTGACGATAAAACCGTGATCGATGAACTGGAAATAGGCGTAGTGGGCCACAGCTACCAATAGGGAAGCAAACATATACATAAATATAGTGAAGAGCATGGCATGCGAAAATTGGATACTCCCCCCGCAAATCTTATCCCGGTACATTTTCGCGTAGTGATATCCGATGAAAGGTACGGATAATGTCAGGATTACAAATAAAAGCGAAAGGAAAGGTATGTGGAATCCCAGCGGAAATAATATGAACTTCAATATCCAGTAGATTCCCATGTACGTGCCAAAATGCATGGCATATTTTTGTAAATAGCTTCTGTTCTCTGTCATCTTCATTTATAAATTGCGCACAAAGGTACAAATAATATCGGTTGGTAGGGGAAATCTGGTTGTTAAAGTTAATAAAGCAGGGGAAGTTGCTGTCTGAATATTTTTTTGCGATTTTAATTGCTTGAAACGTAGCTTGTTAGTATTTTATTCGTAAAAAAGTTATCTGCAGCTATTGCAGAATACATAAAAATGTCTACCTTTGCAACCGCAAAACGGGTAAGTCCTATACGGCCAGCTCCCTTCGAATCCTCCAGGGCTTGATCGCAGCAAAGGTAGTTGGTTGTAGCGGCGCGATATAGATAGCTTACCCACCCGCCTCTTTAGCTCAGTTGGCCAGAGCACGTGATTTGTAATCTCGGGGTCGTTGGTTCGAATCCGACAAGAGGCTCAAAAAGAAAAAAGCATTCAGGTAGTTTACTTGAATGCTTTTTTTATAATCTAGCATAGAGATTTACTTGATTCTCTTGTATCCATATACAGCCAAGTCGCCGAGTTCTTCTTCGATACGGAGCAGTTGGTTATATTTAGCCATACGATCCGAACGGCTTAACGAACCTGTCTTGATTTGTCCGCTGTTGGTAGCTACTGCGATATCGGCGATAGTAGCGTCTTCTGTTTCACCCGAACGGTGAGAGGTAACAGTGGTGTATCCATGGCGGTGAGCCATTTCGATAGCGTTCAATGTTTCTGTCAACGAACCGATTTGGTTTACTTTAATCAGGATAGAGTTGGCACAACCTTTTTCGATACCCATGGCAAGGAAGTCTACGTTAGTCACGAACAAATCGTCACCTACCAACTGGCAGCGGTTGCCGATACGTTCTGTCAATTTCTTCCAACCTTCCCAGTCGTTTTCGCTCATACCGTCTTCGATGGAGTCGATAGGGAACTTGTTAATCAGTTCTTCCAGATAGTTGATTTGTTCTTCAGCAGTACGTTTCTTGCCTTTTTCGCCTTCAAACTTGGTATAATCATAAATACCATCGTGGTAGAATTCAGAAGAAGCGCAGTCCATACCGATCATCACATCTTTACCCGGTTCGTAGCCTGCGGCTTTGATAGCGGCAAGGATCGAGTTCAGGGCATCTTCTGTACCTTCGAGGTTCGGAGCGAAACCTCCTTCATCACCTACGGCAGTACTTAAACCACGGTCTTTCAATACCTTCTTCAAGGCATGGAATACTTCAGCACCCATCCGCAGACCTTCTCTGAAAGAAGGAGCACCGACAGGGCGAATCATAAATTCCTGAAATGCGATAGGAGCATCGCTATGTGAACCACCGTTGATGATGTTCATCATCGGTACAGGCATTACATAGGTATTTGTTCCACCGATGTAACGGTATAGAGGAAGATCCAGATAGTTGGCGGCAGCTTTGGCTACGGCAAGAGATACACCGAGAATAGCGTTGGCACCTAAATTGGATTTAGTCTTAGTGCCGTCTAATGCCAGCATTGCGTAGTCGATACCTCTCTGATTGAGCGAAGACATACCAACCAGTTTCGGAGCGATGATTTTATTTACATTGTCAACCGCTTTTTGTACTCCTTTTCCACCATAGCGTTTTTTATCACCATCGCGAAGCTCCAATGCTTCATGTTCACCTGTGGAAGCACCGGACGGTACAGATGCACGTCCTGTGATGCCGGATTCCAATACTACGTCAACTTCTACTGTGGGATTACCTCTTGAATCGAGAATTTCTCGAGCTACAATTTTTTCAATTTTCATCGTTTCTATTGTTTTTGAATAAGATTTCTGCAAAAGTACGGACTTGACAGGGAGTCGTTAGTCCGACCTTATATTATAACAACGGGACGATGTTTTTTGTTTGAGTGTGGCGGGGTGAATTTGCAGGATTTTAATCTTCGATAATAACCCCTAACAGTGGAAGCAAATCCATAGCCTGCAAGGAGGTGATGACAGCCCCTTTCAGATCACTGATGTTGAGCGTGATTCCGCTGATGCGGGAAGTGCGCAAATCTATTCCGCGGAGCGAAGCATGTGAGAAATCGGCTTCTACAAGGTCGCAACCGTCAAAAGCGACAGATGAAAAACGGCAGTCGTTCAGAGTTCCGTTGCGGAGCTGGCTGTGTGCAAAACGTACCTGATTCATTTTACTCATGGCGAGGTTGATGTAACCGGCATTGCAGTCGTGCAGCAAGACATGATTCATCGTTGTTTCAGATAAATTGGTACCCAATAGTTTGCAGGAAATGAATTCTACCCGGTAAAGCGAACTTTCAGCAAAAGAGATGTTGGATAAATCACAGTTCTCGAACCTGACATCGGTCAGTTGGGAAGAACGGAATTTACATTCGCTGAATGTCTGATTTTGGAAAGTACAATTCTTGAAACTTTTATAAGATTTGTCGATACCTTCTTCTTTTCCTTTACAGAATAAAAGATGAGAGACGGTTTCTTCTCTGTCGAGCCATTCCTGTAGGGTAGTAGTACTGACTTCCTGCTCTTCCATCATGGGAGGAACAACGCGGACGGGTTTGATTGGGCTTCTTTTCATCATGCCTTTCCCACATATCCGCCGGCTACCACAGCGGCCAATCCTATACCTATACTTATTAATGTATATAGAATAAATACTCCGTAAAATTCTCCTTTCAGTAGACCTACGCCGTCACTGGAGAAAGTAGAGAACGTAGTAAATCCTCCGCATAAACCGGTCGTCAGAAATAGGCGCACCTCGAACGGAAGGTGAAACCGTTCTGAAAGGGCATAAAATAGGCCGATAAGAAAACTACCGAGGAGATTGACGGTGAAAGTGGCCCATGGAAAATGGTAGGGGACGATTCGTTCGTGCATTAACAACTGAATGAAATAACGCAATGCACTACCCGTGCCTCCGCCGATAAAGATATAGATAACTTCTTTGCTCATTTGATTGAAAGATTGATATTATTTAGGCGACTTCAAAATCCTTTTCGAGTTGCTCGAAACCTCCGGGATAAATTAAGGCGTTGTGCCATATGAATAATAAAATGTTTATTGTGATTGAGATAATAATTTGCAAATATAGGAAGATTATGCAATATTCATATTTAATCCTTTTAATTTATTCACCATAGACACTATATTTTTTCTAGTCTCAAAATATGTTATCTGCTTTATTCTTAAATACTTATTCTGTTTTTTGTTCTGTATCCCTCTATATTTTCTTTATAAAGAAAAACACCTCTTGTGTTTCCGGTCTATCTTTGCCATACGATTATTAACTAACTCATTTATATCATGAAGAACATGAAAATAGGAACTGTAATAGGGCTCTGTCTGTTGCTCTCTTTTTTCTTCGGCACATCAGCTAAAGCCGAAAGTATCACTTCTCCTGACGGACAATTAAAGCTTAATTTCTCTGTCAATGCGCAAGGAGAACCGGTGTACGAACTCTCTTATAAAGGAAAAGAAGTAATTAAACCATCGAAGCTGGGATTGGAATTAAAGAATGATCCGGGACTGATGAACGGATTCACGCTGATCGATACAAAAACTGCTACTTTTGACGAAACATGGCAACCTGTGTGGGGAGAGGTGAAATCCATCCGCAACCATTATAATGAAATGGCTGTCACCTTGAATCAAAAAGCACAAGGTCGTAATCTGATTATTTGTTTTCGTCTTTATAACGATGGTTTGGGATTCCGTTATGAATTTCCACAGCAGAAAAATCTGAATTACTTCGTTATCAAAGAAGAACATTCTCAATTCGCTATGGCTGGCGATCATACAGCCTTCTGGATTCCCGGCGATTATGATACGCAGGAATATGACTATACCGAATCCAAACTTTCAGAAATTCGCGGATTATTGCAAGGGGCAATTACTCCAAATGCTTCTCAAACACCTTTCTCTCCGACAGGTGTACAAACTTCCCTGCAAATGAAAACGGCCGACGGATTGTATATCAATCTGCATGAAGCCGCTTTGATCGACTACTCTTGTATGCATCTGAATCTGGACGATCAGAACCTGGTTTTTGAATCATGGCTGACTCCTGATGCGAAAGGAGATAAGGGGTATATGCAGACTCCCTGTCGTTCACCTTGGCGTACGGTGATTGTAAGTGATGATGCCCGTGATATTCTGGCTTCTAAATTGACTCTGAACCTGAATGAGCCTTGTATTTATGAAGATGTTTCCTGGATTAAGCCGGTGAAATATATCGGAGTGTGGTGGGAAATGATCACCGGAAAAGGTTCCTGGTCGTATACGGATGATGTTTATTCGGTGAAACTTGGACAGACGGATTATTCCCAAACAAAGCCAAACGGACGCCATTCAGCCAACAATGATAAAGTGAAACGTTATATCGATTTTGCTTCCGAACATGGATTCGATCAGGTATTGGTGGAAGGCTGGAATGAAGGTTGGGAAGACTGGTTTGGAAATTCGAAGGATTATGTCTTTGATTTCGTCACTCCGTATCCTGATTTTGACGTGAAAATGCTCAATGCGTATGCAAAGGAAAAAGGGGTGAAGCTGATGATGCATCACGAGACCTCTGCTTCTGTACGTAACTACGAACGTCATCTTGATAAAGCATATCAGTTTATGATAGATAACGGGTATAATGCTGTGAAGAGTGGATATGTAGGTAACATTATTCCTCGTGGAGAACATCATTACGGACAGTGGATGAATAACCATTATTTATATGCGGTAGAAAAAGCTGCCGAATATAAGATATGTGTAAATGCCCACGAAGCAACCCGTCCCACAGGATTATGTCGTACCTACCCGAATCTGATTGGTAACGAATCGGCTCGTGGCACGGAATATGAAGCTTTTGCAGGCAACAAACCGTTCCATACCACTTTGCTTCCTTTCACCCGTCAGATTGGCGGACCGATGGATTATACGCCAGGTATTTTTGATACCAAACTATCTTTTCTGTCGGGCGATCACAGCTTTGTACGTACTACTTTAGCTAAACAATTAGCGCTTTATGTAACGATGTACAGCCCTTTGCAAATGGCAGCCGACCTTCCGGAAAGCTACGAACGCCACATGGACGCGTTTCAATTTATCAAAGACGTAGCTGTTGATTGGGATGACAGCAAATATCTGGAAGCAGAACCGGGAGATTATATCACGGTTGCCCGTAAAGCGAAAGGTACTGATAACTGGTTTGTAGGCGGCATCACCGACGAAAATCTCCGTACCTCTGCTTTTACGCTTGATTTTCTTGAACCGGGAAAACAATATGTAGCCACTCTTTATGCTGACGGAAAAGATGCTGACTTTGAAAAGAATCCGACCTCTTATCAGATAAAAAAAGGATTGGTGACAAACAAAAATAAGATGTCTGTGAAACTGGCACGTAGTGGAGGATTTGCGATAAGTCTGATAGAAGCAACTCCTGCCGACTTGAAAACAATCAGGAAATGGAAATAAGATTTAGGTAAAAAGATTGTTTACGGATTCCTCGTTTTTTAATAAATATTAGTTGTGCTTCGCAAAGAAAACTAAAACTTTGCGGAGTACTTTTTTTATAGGACGGATTCTTTTTTGTACTTTTGCGCCATCTTTTTTAAAACATCATCAATAAAGAGAACAACATGGGAGGTTTTTTCGGAACAGTCTCGAAAACTAGTTGCGTGACTGATTTATTCTATGGCACAGATTATAACTCACATCTGGGTACCAAGCGAGGAGGACTCGCAACATACAGTGAGGAAAAAGGGTTTATCCGCTCCATTCACAATTTGGAAAGTACTTATTTCCGAACCAAATTTGAAGGAGAACTAGACAAATTTAAAGGAAACGCCGGCATCGGCATCATTAGCGACACAGACGCACAGCCTATCATCATCAATTCTCATCTCGGGCGCTTCGCCATTGTCACAGTCGCTAAAGTAGCCAATATCCAGGAATTGGAAGAAGAACTTCTCAGTCAAAACATGCACTTCGCCGAACTTAGTTCGAGCAGCACCAACCAGACGGAACTTATCGCATTACTTATTATACAAGGTAGAACCTTTGCTGAAGGTATCGAAAATGTGTTTAATCACATTAAAGGTTCTTGCTCTATGCTGCTCCTGACAGAAGATGGTAGCATCATCGCTGCCCGTGACCGATGGGGACGTACTCCGGTAGTGATTGGAAAGAAAGACGGTGCTTATGCTGCAACGAGCGAATCGTCCAGCTTCCCGAATTTGGATTATGAGATTGAGAGATATTTAGGTCCCGGTGAGATTGTTCGCATGTATGACGATCACATCGACCAGCTTCGCAAACCCAATGAGGATATGCAAATTTGCTCGTTCCTGTGGGTGTACTATGGTTTCCCGACTTCTTGCTATGAAGGAAAGAATGTGGAAGAAGTGCGTTTCACCAGCGGATTGAAAATGGGGCAGACGGATGAATCGGAAGTGGACTGCGCCTGCGGTATTCCTGATTCGGGAGTGGGTATGGCTTTAGGATATGCCGAAGGAAAAGGAGTTCCCTATCATCGTGCTATCTCGAAATATACACCGACGTGGCCTCGTAGCTTTACTCCCAGCAATCAGGAGATGCGTTCGCTGGTAGCCAAGATGAAGCTGATTCCTAACCGTGCGATGTTGCAAAATAAACGTTTGTTGTTCTGTGACGATTCTATTGTACGGGGAACTCAACTGCGTGATAATGTGAAGATTCTGTATGATTATGGAGCAAAGGAGGTACACATGCGTATCGCTTGTCCGCCATTGATTTACGCTTGTCCGTTTGTCGGTTTCTCGGCTTCCAAAAATGCATTGGAGTTGATAACCCGTCGCATTATCAAGGAACTGGAAGGTGATGAAAATAAGAATTTGGAGAAATATGCCACTACCGGTTCTCCGGAATACGAAAAGATGGTTAGCATTATTGCCGAGCGTTTCGGACTAAGTTCATTGAAGTTTAACACGCTGGAAACGTTGATTGAGGCTATCGGCTTACCTAAATGCAAAGTATGTACACATTGCTTTGATGGTAGCAGCCACTTTTTAAAGCAGTAAAATAGGATATTTAAATATTCGGATAAAAGTATACAATAAAAAAGAGCCGTGAATTGCTTTGTAATTCACGGCTCTTTTTTTACCTTTACGGCACTATAAACTATCAAATTGTAAATTGTAATTAGTTAACTTGTAATTAAAACAATATGACTTTAGTAGACAGATTTTTAAAGTATGTAAGCTTCGATACACAATCTGATGAATCGACTGGGCTTACTCCAAGTACTCCTGAAGCAGATGATTTTTGCTGAATACTTGAAAAAAGAGTTGGAATCTTTGGGATTGGAAGATATTACTTTGGATGAGCATGGCTATCTTTTTGCTACACTTCCTGCCAATATAGATAAAGAAGTACCCACTATCGGATTTATTGCCCACATGGATACAAGTCCTGATATGACGGGTAAAGATGTCACTCCGCGGATTGTGGAAAAATATGATGGCTCGGATATTGTGCTTTGTGCTGAAGAGAATGTGATTCTTTCTCCGTCGCAATTCCCGGAATTGCTGGATCATAAGGGGGAAGACTTGATTGTAACCAACGGAAAAACGTTGCTCGGTGCCGACGACAAAGCGGGTATTGCGGAAATTGTATCTGCGATGGTTTATCTGAAGGAACATCCCGAAATCAAACACGGTAAAATCCGTATCGGCTTCAATCCTGACGAAGAAATCGGTGAAGGTGCTCATAAATTCGATGTAGAGAAATTCGGTTGCGAATGGGGATATACGATGGATGGAGGTGAAGTAGGGGAGTTGGAGTTTGAGAACTTTAATGCCGCTGCCGCAAAAATAACCTTTAAAGGACGTAATGTGCATCCGGGATATGCCAAGGATAAGATGATTAACTCTATCTATCTTGCCAATCAGTTTATCACGATGCTTCCCTCACAGGAAAGACCAGAACATACGACCGGCTATGAAGGATTTTATCATTTGATCGGTATTCAGGGGGATGTGGAGCAAAGCACTGTGTCTTATATCATCCGCGACCATGACCGTGCAAAATTTGAGAACCGTAAAAAAGAGATAGAACGTCTGGTAGCTCAAATGAACACTGAATATGGAGCTGGTACTGCGACACTCGAACTGCGCGACCAGTATTATAATATGCGTGAGAAAATAGAACCGGTAATGCACATCATCGATACTGCTTTTGCAGCTATGGAAGCCGTTGGCGTGAAACCGAACGTAAAACCGATTCGTGGAGGTACGGATGGTGCACAGCTCTCTTTTAAAGGATTGCCTTGTCCGAATATCTTTGCCGGTGGTCTGAATTTCCACGGACGTTACGAATTTGTGCCTATCCAGAATATGGAGAAAGCAATGAAAGTGATCGTGAAAATAGCAGAACTGGTGGCTTCCAAATAAAAGACGGTAAGCTCCGGTAATACTTAATACCTGATACTTAAAACTTAATACTTTAAAATAATGAAAATCACTCCGTTTACAGAGAAACATATCATACTCGGTGCTAAAATGCACGAGTTTGCAGGTTATAATATGCCTATTGAATACTCTGGTATCATTGACGAACATCTGACTGTTTGTCAAAGTGTCGGTGTATTTGATGTGTCGCACATGGGAGAATTTTGGGTGAAAGGTCCACATGCATTAGCCTTTCTGCAGAAAATAACTTCCAATAATGTGGCGGCACTGGCTCCGGTAAAATACAATATACCTGTTTTCCCAATGAAGAGGGGGGGATTGTAGATGATTTGCTGGTGTATCAGTACGAGCCGGAAAAATACATGTTGGTGGTGAATGCTTCCAATATGGAAAAAGACTGGAACTGGTGTGTTTCTCACAATACGGAGGGAGCCGAGTTGGAAAATTCGTCGGATAACATAGCTCAACTCGCTGTACAGGGCCCGAAGGCTGTTCTGGCTCTGCAAAAGTTGACGGACATTGATCTTGCTTCTATTCCATATTATACATTTAAAGTTGGAACGTTTGCAGGTGAAGAGAATGTGATAATCTCCAATACGGGTTATACCGGTGCGGGAGGTTTCGAACTTTATTTCTATCCGTCTGTTGCTGATCGTATATGGAAAGCGGTTTTTGAAGCTGGTGAGGAATACGGCATTAAACCTATCGGTTTGGGAGCTCGTGATACACTTCGGTTGGAAATGGGCTTCTGTCTGTATGGTAATGACTTGGATGATACTACTTCTCCGATAGAAGCCGGACTGGGCTGGATTACTAAGTTTGTGGAAGGTAAGGATTTTATCAACCGTCCGCTGCTGGAAAAACAGAAAATGGAAGGTGTTACCCGTAAACTGGTTGGTTTTGAAATGGTTGACCGCGGGATTCCCCGCCACGGCTATGAACTGGTAAATGCTGAAGGCGAGCAAGTAGGAGTGGTTACTTCCGGTACGATGTCGCCTACCCGTAAGATTGGTATCGGCATGGGATATGTAAAGCCGGAATATAGTAAAGTGGGCACGGAAATCTGTATTGATATGCGTGGTCGGAAGTTAAAAGCAGTGGTAGTGAAACCTCCTTTTAGAAAATAAGAAAATAAGCTGGTTATTGTGTATAGCCCCGGATAAGTATCGACTCTATCCGGGGCTAACTTATTTTAGGACGTTATTGCAAAACATATCCGTAGATATGTTGTTTATCCCATAGAAATAATATAATTTTGTCATCAAATACGATGAAATAATGTCTCAATTACCTACTCTTATAGCTGACCTCGCACTGATATTGATCTGTGCCGGTGTTATGACTTTGTTGTTTAAGAAGTTGAAGCAACCTCTGGTCTTGGGATATGTAGTTGCCGGATTTCCTGGCAAGTCCGCATATGCCGTATACTCCTTCAGTGATGGATACTGCCAATATTAAGACATGGGCAGATATTGGTGTCATTTTCTTACTGTTTGCTCTCGGTTTGGAATTTAGTTTTAAGAAGATTGTCAAGGTGGGTGGTTCTGCCATCATAGCTGCCTGTACCATCATCTTTTGTATGATTTTGTTAGGTATAGGAGTCGGTATGGGCTTTGGCTGGCACCGGATGGACAGTCTGTTTCTTGGGTGGTATGATTGCGATGTCGTCTACCACTATTATTTATAAAGCTTTTGACGATTTGGGATTAAGGAAGAAACAGTTTACCGGACTAGTGTTGAGTATCTTGATTTTGGAAGATATTTTAGCCATTGTATTAATGGTGATGCTTTCCACGATGGCGGTCAGCCATAATTTTGAAGGGACCGAAATGTTGGAGAGTATCGGCAAATTATTGTTTTTCCTTATTCTGTGGTTTGTTGTCGGCATTTATCTGATTCCTGAATTCTTAAAGCGCTGCCGGAAATTGATGGGAGAGGAGACTTTGCTTATTGTGTCGTTGGCGCTTTGCTTTGGTATGGTAGTGATGGCAGCTCATACAGGTTTCTCTGCTGCATTTGGTGCATTTATTATGGGCTCTATTTTGGCAGAAACGATTGAAGCGGAATCCATAGACCGGCTGGTGAAGCCTGTTAAGGACCTTTTTGGAGCTATCTTTTTCGTATCGGTTGGTATGATGGTAGATCCGGCAATGATTGTAGAATATGCTGTTCCTATTATAGTAATCACTTTGGCTGTTATTTTGGGGCAGTCTGTTTTTGGTACTTTCGGTGTCATACTCTCCGGAAAACCATTAAAGACGGCTATGCAATGCGGCTTTAGTTTAACGCAGATTGGTGAATTTGCATTTATTATTGCCTCTTTGGGAGTCTCCTTGCATGTAACGAGTGATTTTCTGTATCCGATAGTAGTAGCAGTCTCTGTCATTACTACTTTCCTGACTCCTTACATGATTCGTTTTGCCGAGCCGGCTTCCACTTTTGTAGATGCGCATCTTCCGGAATCATGGAAAAAAATGATGATGCGTTACTCCTCCGGTTCGCAAACAGCACTCAATCATGAGAATTTGTGGAAGAAGCTAATCTTGTCAATGGTACGTATTACAGTTGTTTATTCAATTGTCAGTATGTCGATTGTTGCGCTTTCTTTTCGTTTTGTTGTGCCATTCTTTAAAGAGAATCTGCCTCATTTCTGGGCGTCGTTGTTGGGAGCGGTATTTATGATTCTGTGTATTGCCCCTTTCTTGCGTGCCATCATGGTGAAAAAGAACCATTCGGTCGAGTTTATGACTTTATGGCATGATAGCCGTGCCAACCGCGCGCCGCTGGTATCGACAATCGTGATTCGTATTATGATAGCGGCACTTTTTGTCATCTTTGTTATTTCCGGATTATTTAAGGCGTCTATCGGCTTGATTATTGGTGTGGCCGTACTTATTGTTTTGTTGATGGTATGGTCTCGCCGTCTGAAGAAGCAATCGATATTGATTGAACGTCGCTTTTTTCAGAATCTTCGTTCCAGAGATGTACGTGCAGAGTATTTAGGAGAGAAAAAACCGGAATATGCCGGGCGTTTGTTGTCGCATGATTTACATCTTGCTGATATGGAAATTCCGGGTGAATCTTGTTGGGCAGGGAAAGACATTGATGGAACTGAATCTGGGGAAAGAAGTTTGGAGTTCATGTGGCTTCTATCCTTCGTGGAAAGAGGCGTATTAATATTCCGGGCGGTTCTGTCCGGTTGTTTCCAATGGATAAGATACAGGTGATAGGAACAGATGAACAATTGAGCGTCTTTAATGAAGCGATGCAAAATGGAGCGAAGATAGACTGGGAGGTCTATGAAAAGAGTGAAATGGCTTTGAAGCAATTTATCATTGACAGTGATTCTGTTTTTCTGGGTAAAACGATTCGTGAATCGGGTATTCGCGACAAATATCATTGTATGATAGCCGGTGTTGAAAGTGAAGACGGTACGTTGATGGTTCCCGATGTAAATGCTCCGCTCGAAGAAGGTGATGTTGTTTGGGTGGTAGGTGAAAAAGAGGATGTATACCAATTAGTCGATCAAAAAAACGAAAAAGTACAAGCCGGATAAGAATGGAATACTTATTTTTGCAACGATAAAAACTTAAAATAATAATATCATGAAGAGTGATCCGAAAGAATGTCTGTATTGCCAGAACAATGAAACGCTGCATAATCTGATGATTGAGATAGCGCAATTGAGTGTGTCACGTGTGTTTCTTGTTTAAAGAACAAACCTATCGTGGACGTTGTCTTGTTGCTTACAAAGACCATGTGAACGATTTAAATGAATTGAGTGATGAAGACCGTAATGCTTTTATGGCAGATGTAGCGCGTGTCACTCGTGCCATGCAGAAAGCTTTCCAGCCGGAAAAGATTAATTATGGTGCTTACTCGGATAAATTGTCTCATCTACATTTTCATTTAGCTCCTAAGTATGTGGATGGACCTGATTATGGAGGTATATTCCAAATGAACCCGGGAAAGGTTTATCTGACTGACGCAGAATATCAGGAACTGATTGATGCTGTTAAAGCGAATCTGTAAAAAGAAAGGGCGAACTGCAACTCTATAAGTGGTAAGCTATACAAATCGTAAACAATGAACGGTGAGCAAGCCTGTGGATATAACGCAGTCTGTTCACCGTTCATTATTTACGATTCATCGTTTATTTATCTTTTTCTATTTATCCTATTCTTCAAAATCGAAATCAAAGTCGAAATCATCCATGAACTCCGGAGTTGTAAATTCTTCCAGTTCCCGGCGGTCTTTCTTGGTCGGTCGTCCGGTTCCACGTGCCCGGTCTATGAATCCGCTGATTTTGCTCATTTCAAGTAGTTCATATTGATCGGGAGTCGTTACATTTTCCATCATTTCCGATACCAGTTTAGCTCCTACACGTTTTTCAATAGTTTGTAATACCTTGAATGAGTATGTGATAGGCGGTTTCTTCACCTGAATAACGTCTCCCGGTTTTATCATACGGGCAGCTTTGACCAGCGAACCGTTGATGGTAATGCGTCCTTTTTTGCAGGCTTCTGCTGCAATCGTACGTGTCTTGAAGATGCGGACAGCCCACATCCATTTATCTATTCTTGCTTCGGCCATTTTAGTTAGTTATTTAGTGATAAGTAATTAGTCGGTTAGTGGACGGTATCATTGATCGCTAACCGTTCATTACTATCTTTATTTTTTATAGAACGGGTTCATCATTTCTTGTTGAACTGGTTCATTGTGATGTCGATACCGGCGAGGCAGAAACTTTTTATAATTTCCGCCTGCCATCTCCAGTCTTTCATCCATTGTTTTCCAATCTTCGTTAGTGAAGTGTCCGAGTACATAATCAACCTGTCCGCCACGTGGAAAATCATTTCCGATACCAAATCGCAGGCGGGCATAGTTTTGAGTGCCCAGAATAGCGGCGATATGCTTCAATCCATTATGTCCTGCATCACTCCCTTTTCCCTTCAGGCGTAAAGTTCCAAAGGGAAGAGCCAGATCATCTACTACGATCAGTACATTTTCCAATGGAATATTTTCTTTCTGCATCCAATAGCGAACGGCCAGTCCGCTTAGGTTCATAAAAGTCGATGGCTTAAGCAAAATCAACTGGCGTCCTTTGATAGAAAAGCTGGTAGTGAATCCATATCGTCCATCCATAAAAGGGGGAGCGTTATTGATTCTAGCCAATGCTTCTACTGTCATGAATCCGATATTATGTCGGGTTTCATGATATTCGGGACCAATGTTTCCCAGTCCGACAACTAAGTATTTTATCATCGTATTTCTGTAAAACAGTTCATTAATATAGAAAGAGAAACGCAGATTAATACAAATTAATGCAGACTGAACATCTGCTTTAATCTGCATTAATCTGCGTTTGAAGTATATCTCTTTACAGGGATAATCTCAATTACTTACCAGCGGCTGCTGCTGCACCTCTTGCTGCACGAGTCAACTTAACAGCACATACAACGGCTTCTTTTGCGCTAATCAGTTCAAGACCTTCGAAGCTCAATTCGCCAACTTTAACAGTCTTGCCCAATCCCAGGTGAGAAACGTTAACGATCAACTTTTCAGGAATTACATTGTACAAAGCTTTCACTTTGATCTTACGCATCTGCAGTGCAAGTTTACCACCGGCTTTCACACCTTCTGCAAGACCTTCCAACTGTACAGGAACTTCCATTACGATAGGTTTAGCTTCGTCAATTTGATAGAAGTCAACGTGTAGGATAGTATCTTTTACCGGGTGGAACTGAATATCTTTCAGGATAGCGTTTACTTTTTTGCCATCGATAATCAGGTCTACAACGTAGATGTGCGGAGTATAAACCAAGTTACGAAGTCCTTCGTTAGTCACTGTGAAGTGAACTACTTCATTACCTCCGTAAAGTACACAAGGTACACCACCGTTCTTACGAATTTCTTTCAAAGCTCTTGCTTGTTCTGAAGAGCGTTCTGCAATTGTTCTTGCAGTTCCTTTTACTTCAATTGATTTCATTTCTTTAAAAAATTTGTGTTACTCTAAATTAAGTTAGCTTGCTTAATTCACCATCACACGATGTGGATTATCACACGATGTTGCAAAAAAGCGGTGCAAAAGTACATCTTTTTTTTGAAATATCAAAGAGTTACTTTCTTAAAAGTCAATATCAATCTTAATTTCGCTCTCCAATTTGTTTTCCCGGGCTTCTTCGATTGCTTTCCGTTCATTTTCTTCATCAGCTTCGATGTTCAGGCGGGCGATATATTCGTTTGCGTCGCTGCACTCAATGAAATTGACTGCTTCTTCGAGTCCTGCCATAAACTTCTGAAAGTCTTCCTCCCTATATAGGAAGATTTTGTGTTTTTCGAAACTAACCTGAGAATCGTCACCTTCTCCCGTTATCACTTTCTTACTCTCTGTAATAGCCAGGAACATTTCATCTTTACGATTCTTCTTTACGTCAAGGTAATAGATGCGTTTACCTGCTTTAATGGACTTGGAGAATACGATCTCCTTATCATTCATGTCTGCGCTCATTTTCTTTTTTAAATCTTCCATATCTTTCGGTCCGTTTATAATCGGCTTCAAAATTGGATATTTTTTTTAAACTGTCAAAAGAAAAAGCGCAGAGAATCAAATACTGCATTAAAAAATGTGATTTATTAGTGGAAACTCATTAAAAATATCTACTTTTGCAGTTCGATAACAACAGTATTAATTTGAATTATGATCAACAGAGTTCTTATTCGTCTTAAGATTATACAGATAGTATATGCCTATTATCAAAATGGCAGCAAAAATCTAGACTCAGCGGAGAAAGAGTTATTCTTTAGTCTTTCAAAGGCGTATGACCTTTACAACTATTTGTTAATGCTGATGATAGCATTGACAGAGTATGCACAAAAACGTATTGATGCGGCAAAAGCTAAATTGGCACCTACGACAGAGGAATTGTATCCCAACAGGAAGTTCGTAGATAACAAGTTTATTGCTCAATTGGAAGTCAATAAGCAATTGGTAGAGTTTATAGCCAATCAAAAAAGAACCTGGGCAAACGACCAGGACTTCATCAAGGAACTTTATGAGAAAATTGTAGAAACCGATATCTATAAAGATTATATGGCTTCTGATGACAACTCATACGAAGCTGATCGTGAACTGTGGAGAAAACTCTATAAAACATACATCTTCAATAATGATTCTCTTGACCAGGTATTGGAAGACCAGAGTCTGTACTGGAATGATGATAAAGAAATTGTAGACACGTTCGTCTTGAAAACAATCAAACGCTTTGATGAAAAGAAGGGTGCCAACCAGGAACTGCTTCCGGAATTTAAGGATGACGAAGATCAGGAGTTTGCACGTCGTCTGTTCCGTCGCACCATTTTGAATTCTGACTATTACCGTCATTTGGTGAGTGAGAATACAAAAAATCTGGGATCTGGACCGTATTGCATTTATGGATGTAATCATTATGCAGACTGCATTAGCAGAAATTCTTAGTTTCCCGAACATTCCGGTCAGTGTTTCGTTAAATGAATATGTAGAGATTGCGAAGTTGTATAGCACAGCTAAAAGCGGTAGCTTTATCAACGGTACGCTGGATGGAATAGTTAATCAATTAAAAAAAGAAGGTAAGTTGACTAAAAACTGATACCTTTGTCCATATAGTAGAAACTAAAACAGATTATTTATGAACGTATTGACTGTATTATTGCAAGCTCCTGCCGGTGCTGCCGGAGGTGGAAGTATGATGTGGATCATGCTGATAGCTATGTTTGTTATCATGTATTTCTTTATGATCCGTCCTCAAAATAAGAAGCAGAAAAGAAATAGCTAATTTCCGTAAATCTCTTCAGGTAAATCAGAATGTGATTACTGCAGGTGGTATCCACGGAACAATCAAGGAAATTACTGACGACTATATAGTACTTGAGATTGCTTCTAATGTAAAGATTAAAATAGACAAGAATTCTATATTCGCTGATGCTTCAGCGGCTAGCAATCAGTCTAAATAAATAGTTGGTAAATAAATGCCTATGTTTGATCGTAGGAAAATAGAATATACATATTTAAAACTATCTAAGAAAATTAAGGATTTTCTGCTTAGTGATAAGAGCAGAGAGTTCTTAATTTTTTTATTTTTCTTCCTGATAGCCGGTGGATTTTGGCTGCTTCAGACTCTGAATAGTGACTATGAAGCCGAGTTCTCCATTCCGGTACGAATAAAAGATGTTCCCAATAATGTAGTGTTGACTTCGGAACCGCCTTCCGAACTTCGTGTCAGAGTGAAAGATAAAGGAACAGTGCTGCTCAATTATATGCTGGGGAAAAGTTTCTTTCCGGTCAATCTAGGTTTTCTTGATTATAAAGGAAAAGATAATCATGTGAAAATTTACGCATCTGATTTTGAGAAAAAGAATATTGAGTCAATTGAATGTATCCTCCAAAATCCTATCGATCAAGCCGGATACATTAGAATATATCTATTCCGAAGGAAAGTCCAAGCTGGTTCCTGTTCGTTTTCAGGGGAAAGTGACAGCCGGACTTCAATATTATGTATCTGACACCATTTGTAAGCCGGACTCTGTATTGGTTTATGCTCCGGAAGGAATTTTGGATACTATAACAACTGCATATACTCAAAAGATAAATCTGGAGAATATATCAGATACAACCCGGCGACGAATTCCGCTGAATTCTGAAAGAGGAGTGAAGTTTGTTCCGGCTTCGGTAGAAATGACTTTCCCGGTGGATATTTATACGGAGAAAACGGTCGAAGTGCCATTGCATGGAGTTAATTTCCCAGCCGATAAGGCATTGCGTACCTTCCCTTCCAAAGTTCAGATTACTTTTCAGGTGGGGTTGAAGCGGTTTCGCAGTATAAAAGCAAGCGATTTTATCATCAATATTTCTTATGAAGAATTGCTGAAGCTTGGCTCTGATAAATATACGGTTAAATTGAAGTCGTTTCCAAGTGGAATAAATCAAATACGTATTGTTCCCGAGCAAGTGGACTTCCTGATAGAACAAATTACTTCTAATGGCGATTAAGATTGGCATAACCGGTGGTATCGGTAGCGGGAAAAGTGTTGTTTCCAGACTACTCGGAATAATGGGAATTCCTGTCTATATTTCAGATATAGAAGCAAAGCGAATCACACAGACAGATCCGGTGATTTGTCAGGAACTTTGTGCGCTGGTTGGTCAGGATGTGTTTCAGGGTGGAGAGTTGAATCGTTCTTTGTTGGCTTCTTATATGTTCGGTCATCAGGATCATGTGCGGAAAGTGAATGAGATTATTCATCCGCAAGTGAAAGAAGATTTTCGTCGGTGGGCTGCCCGGTTTGGTGGTGAACAATTGGTAGGTATGGAGTCTGCCATACTTGTGGAAGCCGGTTTTAGGAGTGAAGTTGATTTTCTGGTTATGGTGTATGCGCCGCTGGAAGTGAGAGTGGAACGTGCTGTAAAGCGGGACTGTTCGTCAAGAGAACTGGTGATGAAGCGTATCGAAGCTCAAATGAGTGATGAAGTAAAGAGAAGCCATGTCGATTTCGTGATAGTGAATGATGATGAAACACCGGTAATTCCACAGGTTTTGGAGCTTATTTCTTTGCTATCTAAAAATAATCATTACCTTTGCTCCGCAAAAAATAATTAATAAATAAAAGGATATATACTATGTTGAAGACTATCTTGTCTATCTCAGGTAAACCGGGATTATACAAACTTATTTCGCAAGGAAAAAATATGTTAATTGTTGAATCAGTCAATGCTGAAAAGAAACGTTTCCCCGCTTATGGTAATGAAAAAATTATTTCTTTGGCCGATATAGCAATGTATACGGACGATGCAGAAGTGCCTTTGTATGATGTGTTGGAGTCAATAAAAGAGAAAGAAAAATCAGCGCAGGCTTCTATTGATCCGAAAAAAGCGACTCCCGAACAATTGCGTGAATACTTGGCTGAAGTATTACCTAATTTTGATCGTGAACGTGTATATGTAGCAGATATCAAGAAATTGGTTGCTTGGTATAACATCTTAATTTCTAATGGAATTACAGAATTTAAACCGGAAGGTGAAGTTAAGGAAGAAGCAGCTGCAGAATAATCTGTACCGTTTATTTAATCAAAAATAGAGAACATGAGGTTGTGTCAAAACGTTGGCACAACCTCTTTTATATTTTACAGTTCTGCTATATTTTCTTTTGGCTATGCTGCTTTTTCCTCATGCATTTGGCAACAAGTTGCTATATTCCAATTATATCGGGTTATAAATAGTCCCATAAACATATATTTGGCAACTGTAATGAGCCCCTTTCCTTCTTTTGTCAGTTTAGCACACATTTTTTTGATATTAAAGGCTATAGCAAAGAAAGCAAAGTCCATTGTAACCTTGTCTTCTCCCACATGCCGGAATCTTCTGTATGCCATGTTGTATTTCATTTGTCCAAACACAGCCTCTGGTTCTATACACCTCCTGCCTCTATGCTTGATACCTTCTTCTGAGAGCAACCTTTCCCGTGCCTGCCGTTTGTATTGATTTAATCGGTGGTTGACTTCTATAATACGGTTCCCCCGAGCTTTAAAACAACTGCCACGCAAAGGGCAACCTTCGCATCTTTTTGCTTTATACCGGGCACTTTCGATGATGTATCCGCTCGCTGTCTTGTCACGTTTGGTTCCTATACGGTTCATGTGCTGTCCCATAGGACAAACGTAATAATCCTCTTGGGCATTGTAATGGAGACTTTCGGCATGGAATGGGTTGGGAGTATAACGAGGACGCTGTTCTTTATGGAAGTAATTGTACTTGATGAAGGCTTCTATCCCATTCTCCTGCATGAACCGGTAATTTTCTTCCGAACCGTAACCGGAGTCTGCCACACAGATATTCGGTAAACGGTTATAGCGGTACTGGAAAGAGTGGAAAAAAGGTATGAGGGTCAGTGTATCGGTAGGGTTGGGAAACAGACGGAAGTCTGTGATGAATTGGTTTTCAGTACCTATTTGCAGATTATATCCGGGTTTGGTCTGCCCGTTCTTCATGGCATCTTCTTTCATGCGCATGAATGTGGCACCAGGATCGGTCTTGGAATAGGAGTTGCGTTCTCCAAGGGTATCAAGGTGATTGTCGTATTCTATCAGCTTGTCACGATACCCTTCAAGTTCCATGACCTGCTTCTTCTTTTTGCGCAGGGCTTTCTTTTCTTCCTTATCCTTTGTTGCAGGCTGGCGTTCCAGGGCTTCTTTAAGTTCATCCACTATGTCAGAGAGCCTGCAGGGAGTAAACTCCACGGATGTGTCTTTTATAGAGTTCTCCTGTGCAATGGCTTCATCCACCTGTTCCAAGAGAATACGGATTTTATCCATTAGTCTCGTACGGTTCCGTTCGACTGTCTTGCGCCAGACAAAAGTATATTTGTTGCTTTGGATTCAATCTTGGTGCCGTCGATATACTCCACATCAAGGCTGATGAAACCTTTATCGGCAAGGACAAGAACCAACTGGGTAAATACATTATTTATTTCCTCCTTTACACGGTTACGAAAACGGTTGATCGTGATAAAATCCGGATGCTCATTACCGGCAAGCCAAATATAATGAATGTCACGAAGGAGGTGCTTCTCTATTTTACGGCAAGAATAGATATTATTCATGTAGGCGTAGATTATCACCTTAAGCATCATTTTAGGATGATAAGGACAACGGCCCGTTTCCTTATAAAGCTTCTTGAAACTCTCAAGATTGAGATTGTCAATAACAGCATTCACGATGCGGACCGGGTCGGTCGCAACTATGTTTTCATCAATTCTTTGTGGAAAAAGAACGGTTTGGTTGGGAATGTAAGGACGAAAATGTAACTTTGCCATAACGAAAAACTTTATACCTAAAGATACGAAAACTTTGGGTAATAACAAAGCCCGGGCTTGAGAAAGTCTGGGCTTTGCGCATAAAAAAAGGCTGTGTCAGCGTTTTGACACAACCTCATGTTTTTTCGTATAAACACTTGTATGTTCAGAAAAAAATTAGTATTATTTGGGTAATCTTTTACTAAAATAAATATCTTCTACTTATATTGTAAATAATGATGCTTTTTTATGTATCTTTGTCGCTGTTCACTATTCTTGGGAATAGCAGTAGTGAACGGTGAATAACAATAGAGAACAAAAGCGTTATAAAGATATTATTCAAGACTTGAGATCTGGACAATATTGAACTACTTAGGAATAATGTTTAAACGCTCGTGTTCTGCCATGTATGTAAATATGTGGTTGAACATTAGTTGTTTTGCATGATTTAGCTAGTAGATGTCTAAAGCGTCAAGGGGGGATAATTGTAGTAAGTTCCCACGCTTTTTATTTTTAATAGCCTTCTAGGGGAGCAGATGGTTTTTGATGTAGGGTATGGAGACAATAACAAATAAAGAAGTAAACGTCCGTTTGGACAATGAAAAAGGGACATTATGCCTGACAGGTTTGTTGGCAGGTACAATGGTATTCCTTTACGATTCACAGGGAGAACTAAGAGGCAAACATAAATTTGCTTTGCCTTCATTGACTATGGAAATACCCCAACAGGGTACCTATGTTTTGGTAATGAGCCATCCGAATTGCCAACCGGAAGTCCGGAGATTTACATATTCAGGGATATAAATAATACCGGTATGCTTCTTATCAAGCATACCGGTATTCTATTTAAATGGAAACTCTTAATTTCTGAATACCAATCCGTCTCCGTCAGCATCAACGATAATTGCTTTGCTTCGGTCGACTTCCTGGGTGAAAGTAACTTCTTTGGATAGATCATTCAGCAGATAGCGTTGAATAGCCCTCTTCACCGGACGAGCTCCAAATTCAGGATCATAACCCACTTGCGATAAGAAGTTCAATGCTCCTTCTGTCAATTGCAGTTCCACTCCGTTTTCGGCAAGCATTTTCTGTACTCCTTTAATTTGTAAAAGTACGATTTGCTTGATTTCTTTTTCGTTCAATGGTAAGAACATAATCGTTTCATCAATACGGTTCAGGAATTCCGGGCGAATTGTCTTTTTCAACATATTCATCACTTCCTTCTTCGTTTCTTCGATTACTTCTTCCTTATTGGAACCATGCAACTTCTCCATCTGACTTTGTATATAAGAACTGCCCATATTTGAAGTCATGATGATAATGGTATTTTTGAAGTTGACCACCCTTCCTTTATTGTCAGTCAGTCGTCCGTCATCCAATACCTGTAACAGAATATTGAAGACATCCGGATGAGCCTTTTTCTATTTCGTCAAACAAAACAACAGAGTAAGGTTTCCGTCGTATAGCTTCTGTCAACTGACCGCCCTCATCGTATCCAACATATCCCGGAGGCGCTCCGACCAGACGGGAGACACTATGCTTTTCCTGATACTCACTCATATCGATACGAGTCATCATCGTTTCGTCATCAAACAGGAATTCTGCCAATGCCTTTGCTAATTCGGTCTTACCTACGCCGGTGGTTCCCAGGAAGATAAATGACCCGATCGGACGTTTCGGATCTTGTAATCCGGCACGGCTACGGCGCACAGCATCTGCCACCGCTTCAATCGCTTCGTCCTGACCAATTACACGTTGATGAAGTTCCTCTTCCAAGTGCAACAGTTTATCTTTTTCACTTTGCAGCATCTTGCTGACAGGAATACCAGTCCAGCGGGAAACAACATCAGCAATATCTTCAGCGTCTACCTCCTCTTTAATCATGGCTTTATCGCCTTGCATATCACGCAGTTGCTTTTGAGTATCTTCTATTTCTTTATCCAAAGCCTGAAGTTTACCGTAACGGATTTCGGCTACTTTACCATAGTCACCTTCACGTTCAGCTTTTTCTGCTTCAAATTTAAGATTCTCTATCTCAACCTTGTTCTGCTGGATTTTATCCATCAGCGTTTTCTTCACTTTGCCATTTAGCTTTAAAGGACTTTTCCTGTTCTTTAAGCTCGGCAAGTTCCTTACCGATGATTTCCAGTTTCGGTTTATCGTTTTCACGTTTGATAGCTTCCCGTTCGATTTCCAACTGCTTGATTTTGCGGGAGATTTCATCCAGTTCTTCAGGAACGGAATCTACTTCCATACGCAGTTTGGCTGCGGCTTCGTCCATCAGGTCAATGGCTTTATCCGGCAGGAAGCGGTCGGTGATGTAACGGCTACTCAATTCGACGGCTGCAATGATTGCGTCGTCTTTGATACGTACGTGGTGATGGTTCTCGTAACGCTCTTTCAGTCCACGAAGGATAGAAATAGTACTTAAGTTGTCCGGTTCATCCACTTGTACGATTTGGAAACGACGCTCCAAAGCTTTGTCCTTTTCGAAGTATTTTTGATATTCGTCGAGGGTTGTTGCTCCGATGGAACGTAGTTCTCCACGAGCTAAGGCGGGCTTTAGAATGTTGGCGGCATCCATGGCACCTTCACCTTTTCCGGCACCTACCAGCGTGTGAATCTCATCAATGAACAGAATAATATCACCTTCTGATTTCTTCACCTCATTGACAACTGATTTCAATCGTTCTTCAAATTCACCTTTGTACTTTGCACCGGCAACCAGTGCTCCCATATCCAGTGAATAAACTTGTTTGTTCTTTCAGGTTTTCGGGCACGTCTCCGCGAAGGATACGATGTGCCAAACCTTCTACGATAGCCGTCTTACCGGTTCCCGGTTCACCGATTAGAATCGGGTTGTTCTTTGTACGGCGGCTCAATATCTGTAATACCCGGCGGATTTCTTCATCACGTCCGATTACGGGATCCAGTTTTCCGCTACGGGCAGCTTCGTTCAGGTTGATAGCATACTTTTCCAATGATTGATAAGTATCTTCACTGGATTGTGATGTAACCTTTTTCTCCTTTTCTCAATTCGCTGATAGCGTTGCGCAATTCTTTTTCCGTCATACCGGCATCTTTCAAGATCGTGGAGACGGTACTCTTAACGGTCAGCAATGCCAGTATGATAGGCTCTAATGAAACAAACTCGTCGCCCATTTCTTTAGAATACTGTGTTGCTTTCTGCAAAACTTCGTTGGATTCACGACTTAGATACGGTTCTCCGCCGGATACTTTCGGCAGGGAGTCGATTTGCTTGTCGACCACGAGAGCTACTTGCTGTCCATTCATACCAAGTTTTTGGAAGATGAAGTTAGTGACGTTTTCGCCTACTTTCATTACTCCCTGCATGATGTGGACAGGTTCAATGGCTTGTTGTCCCCGGCTTTGTACCAGGTTTACGGCCTCCTGTACCGCTTCTTGAGATTTAATGGTAAAATTGTTAAAGTTCATATCTTTGTTCTCCTTTCTTATTTCACGTTTTTAATAACACCTAAGAGGGCGCAAAAGATTTGCCAAGTATAAAAATATGACAAAATAGCATGAGTATTAAGGAGTTAAAGGACAAAATGACCTTTTTATCTGGGAGTAACTGACGAATTTGCTATAAAATATCATTTGTTACCTGATACGCTTGTTTGTGTAATCTTAGCCTGTGATGAAAGAAAATAAATATTGAAAAGTGGATAAATAAAAGTATTGTAGTATCTTTATCCGCTGTAATAATATAGATGGTATATGAGTGATAAGCCCCAAATAAAACTTGCTGAAACAGTGGTGTTGATTGACGCTGCTTTTTTGAATTTTGTAATAACGGATATAAAAGGATATTTTGAAGAAACTTTGCATCGTTCTTTACAAGAGATAGACCTTTCGATGTTGACCACCTATATAACCTTGGATGCAGGGATTACAGAAGGGAAGAACGAGGTGCAATTTCTTTTTGTGTATGATAAAGAATCCAGTCGATTGCAATATTGCCAACCTTCCGGTTTGCAGGAAGAATTGAATGGAGTTGCGTTTCAGAGCCCTTATGGTGAATATTCTTTTGCCAGCGTTCCATCGGAAGGAATGGTGTCAAGAGAAGATTTGTTTTTGGATTTACTCTCTATCGTTTCCGATTCGGCAGACGTGAAAAGGATGATCGTTATTTCTTTCAATGAGGAGTATGGAAAGAAAGTGACTGATGCTTTGCATGAAGTGAAAGGCAAAGAGGTCATTCAATTCCGTATGAATGAGCCCGAACTTCCGGTGGATTATAAATGGGATATGCTGGCTTTCCCTGTCATGCAGGCGTTGGGGATAAAAGCGGAAGAATTGCAATAACTATTGTGCTTTTATTCTTTCTGTAATTCATTATTCGTCATTGATTTCTTAACTGTTAATCATAATTGCCGTGTCCGATTTTCGTTTAAAAGTATTTCAGAGCGTGGCGAAGAATTTAAGTTTTACGAAGGCTTCGCAAGAATTGTTTGTCAGTCAACCTGCTATCACCAAACATATTCAGGAGCTGGAGACTTACTATCAAGCTCGTTTGTTCGACCGTCAAGGGAGCAAAATCTCACTGACTAAGGCCGGAGAATTGCTGTTGAAACATAGCGAGAAAATCTTGGACGATTATAAACAATTGGAATATGAGATGCATTTGTTGCATAATGAATATATCGGCGAACTGAAACTGGGTGGCCAGTACTACGATTGCGCAATATGTACTTCCTCCTTTGTTGGCGGATTTTATAGCCAAGTTTCCACAAATCAATCTTTCTTTGATTAATGGAAATTCCCGGGGAGTGGAAGCTGCTTTACAAGAACATCGGATTGATTTGGGATTGGTTGAAGGTATCTTCCGTTTGCCTAATCTGAAGTATACTCCATTTTTGCAAGACGAACTGGTTGCCGTGGTTCATACCCATAGTAAATTGGCTGTTTCGGATGAGATCGCTCCGGAAGATTTGCTGAATATTCCTTTGGTTTTGCGGGAGAGGGGCTCCGGTACATTAGATGTGTTTGAACGTGCCTTATTGCAACATAATCTCAAACTTTCTTCTTTAAATGTATTGATGTATCTCGGTAGTACAGAGAGTATCAAGCTTTTTTTGGAACATACGGACTGTATGGGAATTGTTTCTATCCGTTCGGTGCATAAAGAGCTTGTAGCTGGCAATCTCCGTGTAGTCGAAATAAAAGGAATGCCGATGCTGCGCGAATTTAACTTTGTACAGCTGCAAGGGCAGGAGGGAGGATTGTCACAGGTGTTTATGCGTTTCGCCGGACATCATAGTAAAAGCCTGTAAGTTTGTCTTTTTCTCTCGTGCAATCGCTTCTCCAGAATAAGAAAAATGGTTCTTCGTCAAATTTGGTGGTAATCTCTTTTTTATTTCAACTGTCTTCTTCTTTCTTAATCCTATTAAAAGTTGTAGATATGTTTGCTTTTTAGTAACTTTAAAGACACCACATCATTAAGAGTTACAATGCAACAAGTCATATCTACAACGTACAAATATACATCAAAAAAAGAAAATGCTCCTACAAATAGGGGATTATTCCATGATTTCAGATTCAGTCTTGGCTACGATAATCTGCAACAAGATGGTATCTCTGAAGCTGTTGGCTCATTGACGGTCTTTCTACATACGGCTGGCAAAGGGGCTTCCTGTCCTTATTGCGGACATTTCAGTCACCGATTGCACAGTTACTACTCCCGTCATATTGAGGATCTTGAAGTTTACGGTCATACTTTGGAGTTAGTCATCAAGGTTGGCAAATATTATTGTGACAATGTTTCTTGTCCACAAAAATATTCTGCGAACCGTTGTCTTTCTGGCTCGTCGGTATGGTAGACGGAGCTATCTTGTTGAGGAACGCATCAGATCGATAAGTTTGGAACTTACTTCCCGAAAGGCCTCTTCTCTTTTGCAACTGTTCCATATAACAGCCAGTAGTTCTTCCTGCTTACGCATCCTACAACAGTGCGGACAACACAATCCTATGCATAATAAAAGTATTTATGTAGGTATTGATGATTTTGCCTATAAAAGGTAAGGATTATATGAGTGTGGCCGTAGACCAGATGACACACATACCTATTGCTTTGTTAGAGGATAGAAACGGAGAAGCACTTGATAACTGGCTCATCCGGAATCCTCAAATACAATATATAACGAGAGACCGTGGAAGATGTTTCACAGAGGCTATAAACAGAATAATTCCCGGTGTTACACAAATCTGCGACCGATTCCATCTAATCAAGAATATGACGGACACGATGATACCGGAAATAGAGAAAATAATCCGTCAGACCAAGAAAAAGCTCAAATACGAATATCCTGACAGAGACACGGCTTCTTCGTTAATTCTTCAGGACATATTTAACATGGGAGATGTCCGACACAGAGAAAAATTGAAGATATACAGGGAAAGCTTGAACTTAAAATGCAGGGGATGACCATTGAGCAGACAGCCACACATTTGGGTAAGAAAAGTCGCTACATTTATAAGATTATTCACAACAGAAGAATAGGGGCATACTTGAATGAGCAACAGAAGACAGCTCTTAAATATGTATCCGAACTGGCTACAATCATTAGTGCGGGCTGTATTACTCGAAAATATTGGCACAAAAATGGGGAGTAAAATCAGTGGCGCACTTATTGGAAGGATAACATCCAGCTTGCGAAAAGGTATCAACAAAGAGGAAGGAAGTCAAGGAGCATAATGAGAGCATTGAAAACAGAAGTAAAATACAGAGAGTTTCACAGAATCAGATACGCAAATACATTCTAAAGGGAGAATCGGATAATCCTAAACTAGCGGAACTGTATAAGTCCTCACCGCAGATTAAAGAACTTTTAAGCGTGTGTCAGAATTTCAGAGATATGATTAATGGGAACACTTATGATAAGGATATTAGAAAGTGGATTGAAAAAGCGAAGGCAACACGGAATATGGCACTGACGAACTTTGCATATGGTATTGAAAAAGACTGGGAGGCAGTACAGGCAGCTATTGATATCCCCTTCAGTAACGGATTACTGGAGGGGACAGTGAATAAAATTAAAGCGGTAAAAAGACAGATGTACAATAGGGCAGGAATTAAACTACTGAGAGCGAAGATTATTTATTCACAATAGAAGAAGTACCACCAAATTTGACGAAGAACCAGAAAAATGATTTTCATTTCTCATATTCTCATAATTATTTTATAATAATCTTATAACCAGGTAATTACTGAATGAGAAACGTTTTGAGAAAGCCTATTTCTCATAGTTTCTTTAGTGAAATAGGCCTCAAAACAGTTATTTCTCATCTATTTTCGGGGTATTTCTCATACTGTTATCCTCTTCGTTCGACTATTTTTTCTTTATATATACCCTGTGTGCTCCTCTTCCTGTGATTTCTATTCCAGAATCCGGTTGATGTCCCCACTGTCTTAGTTCGTTGGTTGCTGCTGTTTGCAACAATCCTGTTAGTTTGCGATATTCCCAAACGGTCAGGAAGGGATGTTCATCCAGATACTTTAGAGCTAATGCCAGTCGTTGTTCCGATGTGAATTTATTAGAGGATCGTTGCTTTTTCCAGGGTGCTCTTTCCAGTTGGCATCTTTCGCTGATATTTCTCACCATTTCTCGGTCTACCCGGAAATTTACACCTCCTATAAAGATACTTTGTGCGTTGCGATGACTCCCACCTTCTTCCGGATCTTCCCGCTCCTTGTCTCTGCCTAAAGTAAGAGAGGGAGTAAACGTTCCTATTCCGTCTATCTTTACCGAGCGTCCTTCTGCCATCAAATGCGCCATTTCAATGGCGGTCTGAAGTAGTACGCCTTCTATGTCTCCTGCACTGAATCCACTGACGTCGCCAACTCGTTGCGCCAACTCTTTTATGCTTGTATTATCTATCCGCGCAAATTTAGGATAAGTAATTCTTTTGCCTGTTTTCTGAAGATCGGGCATCTCCTCTATGATATATCTTGCCATATCATCTATTGTTTAAAGTATTAATAGATAAGTTCTTTTGTATTAGAGGCAAACTTCCTTTCTTCTAATAGTAAAGTTCCTTTTGATTAATTATAAACTATAAATGCAACTTTTGTTTTTATAATTGAAGCTTACGTTTATAAAAACAAAGCTTTCATTTTTATAATCAAAGCTTGCATTTATAGTTTACTCTTATACAAAGGTAAGTTTTCTATTTGACAAAAAGAAGTTTATCCTTAATAAAGAAGAAATTTTCTATTAATAGTTTGGGAGGGAATGAAGATGATTGAAGAGAAAGGGTATAACGGGATTTTATGCTTAATATATTATTTCCTAAAAAGTGGATGCAATGCTTCTGTTAGTTTTTAGAAAAGTGTATATTTGTAATATTATGAGTCATACTAATATCATGCAAGCCGAAGAAAATGATTTGGTAAACATTTTATCTTTGCAAAAGAAATCTTTTATGGTGGTGGCCGAACGAATGAATAAATTCGATCTTCCCCCTTTGTTGCAAAATCAGGATGAGATTTGTGATGAGTATCATACAGGCATTATTCTAAAATACGTATCAGATGATGGACAGATTGTAGGTTCTGTCAGGGGACGTATGGATGAAAATAGAGTATGTCATATTGGTAAATTGATAGTGCATCCCGATTTTCAGAATAAAGGTATAGGTAGAGAACTTATGACTGAAATAGAACGGTTATTTCCTCACTGTCATAAGTTTTCTCTTTTTACAGGCGAAGAGACACCCAATACTTTGCATCTATATAGCAAAGTCGGTTATAATATTGTATGTAGAAAAGAAATGGAGGGTATCAGCATGATTATTATGGAAAAAGAAAAACTTACTTATAGAGATTTTACGTTTGACGATTTAGAAACTGTTTGTAAATTACCTCGAAACAAGCAGGAACTGTTTTTTATGTTTCCTAAAGCTGATTTTCCTTTAACAATCAATCAATCAATTAAAGAATACAATAAAAGATAGATTTGATTCGACTGTTGTTTTATTTAATAATGAAGTAGTAGGGTTTGCAAACTTCTATGAGGTAAGAGAATCTCAATATTGTGCTATTGGAAATGTAATAGTAAGTCCTTGTTTTCGTAATCGTGGCGTTGGCACATTTCTGATAAATGCTATGGAAGATATTGGGAAAAAGAAATATAATGTATCGGAGCTTCATTTGTCTTGTTTTGATGCTAATACGAGTGGGCTTCTGTTATATACTAAATTAGGATATAAACCCTATGAAATAGAGAAGTACATTAATAAGGAAAACGAAGTCTCGGCTTTAATAGAATTGAAAAAAGTGCTGTGATTCGAAATAAATCACTTATTTGATTCTGTTATCTCCTGAAAGTATGATAACTTAAAAAAATGCGAGAAGTATCTATGACTAACTATAACTTACAACGATTTTTAGATGCCCAGCGAGGTGATTATGAACAAGCCCTTGCAGAAGTTAGAAACGGGCGGAAATATTCCCATTGGATTTGGTATATATTTCCTCAACTGAAAGGGTTGGGCATGAGTTATAACTCCCACTATTATGGGATTAGCGGCAAAGAAGAGGCAGAAGCATATCTTGCCCATCCGGTTTTGGGAGAAAGGCTTCGTGAGATAACGTCTGTTTTTCTTCAATTGAAAAATAAAACGGCGCAGGAAGTTTTCGGTTCGTTAGATGCGATGAAAGTATTGTCATGTATGACGCTCTTTTAATGAAGTCGCTTCAGATGATTTGTTTCAGCAAGTGATAGATCGCTATTATCAGGGTAAAGTGGATGAGACAACAAAAAGAAAATTGGAAAAATAACTAATACAATTTATATATGGGCTGTTTAATGAATTTATTGTGGTTGTTGCTTGGTGGTATTTTTACTGCCGTTGAATACCTCATTTCAAGTATATTGATGATGCTTACCATTATCGGCATTCCGTTTTGGTATGCAAACATTGAAACTGGCAGGACTTGCTTTGTGGCCTTTCGGTAAAGAAGTCAGAAGTGGGAACCGTTCCGGTGGCTGCCTCTATATATTGATGAATATCCTGTGGATATTTCTGGGTGGCATTTGGATCTGTCTGTCACATTTGGTTTTCGGGGCTATATTGTGCATTACCATTATCGGAATCCCTTTTGGATTGCAACACTTCAAGTTGGCAGCTTTGGCATTATCACCTTTTGGGAAAGACATTATAACAGTGTAAGAGTAGTTGTAGGGAAGAGTATGCTTATAATTAAAAGTTATAATGCATAATTAGAAACTATTGGTGGGTCTTGATTGTTTACCGTACCTTTGCAGCCGGAAAACAATTAAAGATAAAAAGATATGATTTCAACAGCTACAAAAACTTTGCAGGCAAATAATAAAATGATTTATGTTGCACTGCTTTCTACTCTGACTTTCTTTCTTTTTTTAGACTATATTCCAGGATTGGAAGCATGGTCGGCTTGGGTAACTCCTCCGGTTGCTTTGTTCCTCGGACTTATTTTTGCATTGACTTGCGGACAAGCGCATCCTAAGTTTAATAAGAAAACCTCTAAATATCTGTTGCAATATTCAGTTGTAGGATTGGGATTTGGTATGAATCTTCATTCTGCTTTAGCTTCCGGTAAGGAAGGCATGGAGTTTACGGTCATTTCGGTGATCGGAACCTTGGTAATAGGTTGGTTTATCGGACGTAAGTTGTTCAAGATCGACCGTAATACAGCTTATCTTATCAGTTCGGGAACTGCTATCTGTGGTGGTAGTGCTATCGCAGCAGTGGGACCAGTGTTGAAAGCGAAGGACAGTGAAATGTCTGTGGCATTAGGTACAATCTTTATCTTGAACGCTATTGCACTTTTCATTTTTCCTGCCATTGGTCATGCATTAAATATGGATCAACAACAGTTTGGAACATGGGCAGCTATTGCCATTCATGATACCAGTTCTGTAGTAGGTGCAGGAGCTGCTTATGGCGAAGAAGCATTGAAAGTGGCAACCACTATTAAGCTGACCCGTGCGCTTTGGATTATCCCGATGGCTTTTGCTACTTCCTTTATTTTCAAGAGCAAAGGACAAAAGATAAGTATTCCATGGTTTATCTTCTTCTTCGTGTTGGCATTGGTAGTAAACACTTATTTGCTGGATGGAGTACCACAATTGGGAGCGGCTATTAACGGTATTGCCCGTAAAACTCTAACGATTACCATGTTTTTCATCGGTGCTTCTCTTTCTATTGATGTATTGAAAGCAGTTGGAATAAAGCCTTTGGTTCAAGGAATTTTGCTTTGGGTAATAATCAGCTTGAGCACATTGGCATACATTTATTTTGTATAAGAGAAAAAAGAGAGAATTATATAAAAGAGAAAGAAAAAGGTGGGAGAATGATCGTAGTAAACGATTTCCTCCCACCTTTGTTTACTTAGCTTTCAGCCTACGGATAAACAGATCTAAAGCTATTTATTTCTTCTTCAATTCTTCAAAGAATTAATCCTTCCAGTTCTTCAGCCAGTTCAGGATTATCCATGATACATTGTTTGGCGGCATCACGTCCTTGTCCTAACTTAGTATCGTTGTAGCTATACCATGAACCGCTCTTCTTTGATGATTCCCAGGTCAGCACCCAAGTCGATGATTTCTCCGGAATGGGAGATACCTTCACCGAACATGATGTCAAATTCTGCTCTGCGGAAAGGAGGTGCTACTTTATTCTTCACCACTTTCACCTTAGTCAGTTTACCGAGAATCTCTTCGCCATCTTTGATCGGTTGGCTACCACGGATATCCAAACGTACAGAAGCGTAGAACTTCAAAGCGTTACCACCGGTTGTTGTTTCCGGGTTACCGAACATAACACCGATCTTCTCACGCAACTGGTTGATGAAAATACAAGTCGTACGTGTCTTGCTCACAGCAGCTGTCAACTTACGGAGTGCCTGCGACATCAAACGTGCCTGAAGGCCTACTTTGTTGTCACCCATGTCGCCTTCGATTTCCGCTTTAGGAGTCAGTGCGGCTACAGAGTCAATAACGATGATGTCGATAGCAGAAGAACGAATAAGTTGTTCCGCAATCTCCAACGCTTGCTCGCCGTTATCCGGTTGAGAGATATAAAGATCATCAATATTTACGCCCAGTTTAGATGCGTAGAAACGGTCGAAAGCGTGTTCGGCATCAATAAAAGCAGCGATACCGCCGGCCTTTTGTGCTTCAGCAATGGCGTGGATAGCCAATGTTGTTTTACCGGAAGACTCCGGGCCATAGATTTCGATGATTCTACCTCTAGGGTAACCTCCAACGCCAAGTGCTACGTTCAGGGCAATAGAGCCTGTCGGGATCACTTCTACTTGTTCAACACTATCATCACCCATTTTCATGATAGAACCTTTACCGAAGCTCTTTTCTATCTTTTCCATGGCAGCCTGTAAGGCTTTTAGTTTTTCGCTTGATGCCATTTTATTATCTGTTTCAAAATTAAGTTCGTCTTTTTTTGCCATACCTTATTCTTATATAATTAATGGAGTTATTGATTTAAAATCTGTGAGGCATGTTCTTTGGTCTTCACTTCTTTGGGAGTGATAATCCGTTCTACGATTCCCTCTTCATTAATCAGGAAAGTAGTGCGGAAAGTACCCATGTAAGCACGTCCGTACAGTTTCTTTTCTCCCCATACTCCAAATTCTTCTACTAACTTTTTGTCAGTGTCAGCAATCAGAGTGAAAAGGAAGATTGTTCTTTTTTCGATGAATTTCTGGTGCGACTTTTCATTGTCTACGCTGACACCGATTACTTCATAGCCGGCTTTACGTAGTTCGGAATAGTTGTCGCGCAGGTTACACGCTTGTGCGGTGCAACCTGATGTACTGTCCTTTGGGTAGAAGTACAACACAATTTTTTTTCCTTTATAAGCACTTAAACGGATTTCTTCGCCTTTCTTCATTGATGCCTAAGATTTCCGGTGCTTTATCTCCTACGTTTATCATAACTTTCTTTTAATGAATAGGTGTACGCTTATAATTCCAAATCCTTGTCGAACTCTTCATGCCAGGGAAGACCTTGCTTATTGAGTTGTTCCATGAACGGATCCGGATTGAATTCTTCTACGTTGTTTACACCCGGACGCTTCCACTCACCTTTGAAGAACATCATGGCTCCGATCATTGCCGGAACTCCGGTGGTGTAGCTTACTCCCTGCATACCGGTTTCCTGATAAGCTTCCTGGTGACTACAGTTGTTGTATACATAGTAAGTACGTTCCTTACCATCTTTCAGACCACGGATACGGCAACCGATAGAAGTTTCTCCTTCGTAGTTTTCTCCTAAATCCTGCGGGTTAGGCAATACAGCCTTCAAGAATTGCAATGGTACAATCTTCATTCCGTTGTAATCAACCTCGTCGATTCGTGCCATACCAATGTTTTGGATAACGCGTAAATGAGTTAAATACTCCTGTCCGAAAGTCATCCAGAAACGTGCACGTTTGATAGTCGGATAATGTTTCACTAAAGATTCCAATTCTTCGTGATAAAGAAGATAAGAATCACGGGGGCCGATGTTCGGGTATGTCAGGTCTTTGTGGATTTCCAACGGACCGGTAGTTACCCATTTGCCATTTTCATAATAGCGTCCGTTCTGTGTAATCTCGCGAATGTTGATCTCCGGATTGAAGTTTGTAGCAAAAGCCTTATGATGGTTACCTGCATTGCAGTCTACAATGTCCAGATATTGAATCTCATCAAAATAATGTTTAGCTGCATAAGCAGTATAGATACCGCTTACTCCCGGGTCGAATCCGCAGCCGAGGATAGCTGTCAGACCTGCTTCTTTGAAACGATCGTGATAAGCCCATTGCCAACTGTATTCAAAGTGAGCTTCATCCTTCGGCTCGTAGTTGGCGGTGTCCAGATAGTTCACTCCGGCTTTCAGACAAGCTTCCATAATCGTCAGATCCTGATAAGGGAGAGCCACATTAATCACCATTTCGGGTTTGAAATCGTTGAATAAGGCTACCAGCTCCTCTACATTGTCTGCGTCAACTTTAGCTGTTTTTATATTGGGGTTACCTATTGCCTCGACGATTTTATCGCATTTTTCTTTCGTACGACTGGCAATCATGATATCTGTAAATACATCGGCATTTTGTGCCACTTTGTGTGCAACGACAGTGCCAACACCGCCCGCACCAATAATAAGAACTCTACCCATTTCGTTAATTGCGAATTAAAATATTAAGAATATTGGAATTGTTAGCTTTGCAAATATACGTGATTATTTTCAGATAATCATTGCGCAGCTACTCCTTTTTATTTGTAACGTTGCAAGGTTCCGTTTTCGAATTCCAGCGTTTTGCCATTGTAAAACCAAGTTTCGAAACGATTGTCTTTTTTTAGCTCGATTTCTATCGGATCACCAATGGACAAACGGCATTCCACTGTACTCATGCCCGTCTCCAGATCTCCCCGGGAGATAATCTGCCAACGATTTTCTGTGATACCCGGATATTTCTTTATGTATATCTTCGAATCCGAAAAAGTCTTCGATATAATTTTCATTTCTGACGATAACATCATATTTCAGATCGGTTTCCAATTCATAGATCGCTCCGTCATTGTCTTTTAATGAAAGAATAGCCAGACTGCCGGGAGGAGATAATCTAATATCTTTTATTTGCAGAACCGTATATCGGGGCAAGTGAACGCGTGATTCGGTCTGCTTATCTTCAAAAGATACGATTCTTTTGGCCGGCAGCATCTTTTTAGGATAAACGGTCATTCCCAAGTATTTATTTTTCAGGCTTTCGATAGTGCCTAGACTCTTGTTGGTGAAACTGAATGCATTTGAAAAATATTTCATTCTCTTTTCGCCTTGAAAATCATTCAGGTCCATGCCGGAGTTCGTTCGCGAGAGAGCGACTTCCAGATAATAAGAATGTCCCTGTGTATCTTTGAATACGATTTTCACTGGATATGCCTGACTGCCGACTCCAATAGCAGTAATTGTAGCTTCCGTATTGACAGGAATTGCTATATCCCGATAGCCGGAATAATTGTTGGCATCGTCTACCCGGGCACTTTCAGATTGTATATAGACTGTTTTTCCTATTAACAACTCTTTGGCAGTATCTACATCTTTCAGATAAACCAATCCATTGATGCCGGCACGGGGAGCCTTTTCGGAAATCTCGTCCAGCCTCATGTTCTTTATGTCATAATAATATTTTTCTCCCTCACATTCGAATACGAAGCGAGTGGAATAGTTAGTCCCGTTGGGGATATTCTGAGCTTTCTCTTCAGTTCCCGTGAAAGTGAGAATCTTGTGCTTCAGCAGGCTGTTGTCTATTCCCTTTTTCGGTGTCGTAGCTGGAAAGAGTAGGAAGGAACATGCTCCGTGTAGATGGAACGAACATAAATTTCATTCCGGGTGTCCATTTGCCCAGCGGTAGCAACGGAAAGTTACTTTTGATAAACTGTTCTTCTTGGCCTACAGGGATTTCCTGTGCAGAAGGAGTAGTGACAATGTAATCACTTTGAGCTGTGATAGGACACGTGCCACAACAGAATAGAATTAAAGACAGGACAATTATTCTCATATTTGTTTACTTTAAGTGAACTATGTAAATTGTTCGTTTGTTGTATATCTACTGGCAAATGTATATATTTTATGTTGTATTGGATGTTATTTTCCAATCTTTTTGATATCTTTGCCCCCGATTTTAACTTAAACGTTATAACAATATGAAGAAAGTATTTGTTTCAATTTGCATTGCTGGTGCAGCACTTGCAATGTCTTCGTGCCGTTCGGTTGAGAAGGCAATTTCCCTGTCGTCTATTAATGGTGAATGGAATATCATAGAAGTTAATGGCTCGAAAATCACTCCGGGCGAAAGTAGAACCCTTCCTTTTATCGCTTTTGATACAGCGACCGGTCGTGTGTCCGGCAATAGCGGATGTAATCGTATGATGGGCAGTTTCGATGTAAATGCGAAGCCGGGAAGCCTTGAACTTACAGGGATGGCTAGTACCCGAATGATGTGTCCGGATATGACTACTGAAAATAATGTATTGAATGCTTTTGCGCAAGTAAAAGGATACAAGAAGGCAGGTAAAGATAAGATGTATCTTTGCAATTCGTCCAACCGTCCGGTTGTCGTTCTACAAAAGAAGGAGGCTGATGTAAAACTTTCGGTTTTGAATGGAGAATGGAAAATAAAAGAAGTGAATGGTGAAGCAATTCCTTCCGGTATGGAAAAACAACCTTTCATTGCTTTTGATGTGAAGAAAAAGACCATTCATGGCAATGCCGGATGTAATTTGATTAATGGTGGTTTTGAAACCAGTACAAGTAATGCCAAATCTATTTCTTTCCCGGGAGTAGCAAGCACAATGATGGCTTGTCCTGATATGGAAACAGAAGGTAAGGTGCTGAAAGCTATCAATGAAGTGAAATCATTCGATGTGTTGTCCGGTGGTGGCATTGGTTTGTATGATGCAAACGGTGCATTGGTCATCGTGCTGGAAAAGTAATAAATAGATCAATCTATATAATAGGATATGCCTGTGTCGCACTTGACGATACAGGCATATTTTTTTTCCTTTATCGAACCAGAGCCGCCTGTATTTGTTTAAAGAAACAGTTGCTGATTGGCTTTGAATATGACTATGTCAGCAGTGTTTATTTATTAAAACTGTCTTTTTGGCAGATATTATGTCATGCATTCGTATAATTTCCTTTTTGGCACACGGTTTGCTTTTTAATAAGCGTCCGTTCGCGGCGAAGCTCCCTGATAAGAGCAGAGAAACAACCGGACAAAAAGAAATCATTGAATAAATAATAAATAAAAAAATAACGATCATGGGAAAAATTATTGGTATTGACTTAGGAACTACAAACTCTTGTGTTGCCGTATTCGAAGGTAACGAACCTGTAGTAATTGCAAACAGTGAAGGTAAGCGTACAACTCCTTCTGTTGTCGCTTTCGTTGATGGTGGCGAACGTAAAGTAGGTGATCCTGCAAAACGTCAGGCTATTACGAACCCTACACGTACAATCTTCTCTATCAAACGTTTCATGGGTGAAAATTGGGATCAGGTACAAAAAGAAGTGACTCGTGTTCCTTATAAAGTAGTGAAAGGTGACAACAACACTCCGCGTGTTGACATCGACGGACGTCTGTATACTCCGCAGGAAATCTCTGCAATGATTCTTCAGAAAATGAAGAAGACTGCCGAAGACTACCTTGGACAGGAAGTAACAGAGGCAGTCATCACCGTTCCTGCTTATTTCTCCGACTCTCAACGTCAGGCTACAAAAGAAGCCGGACAGATTGCCGGTCTGGAAGTAAAACGTATTGTAAACGAACCGACAGCCGCAGCTCTTGCTTACGGTCTGGATAAGGCTCACAAAGATATGAAGATTGCTGTATTCGACCTTGGTGGTGGTACATTCGATATCTCTATTCTCGAATTCGGTGGTGGTGTATTTGAAGTACTTTCTACAAACGGTGATACCCACCTGTTGGTGGTGACGACTTCGACCAGGTAATCATCAACTGGTTGGTACAGGAATTCAAGAACGATGAAGGTGCTGACTTGACTCAGGATCCGATGGCTTTGCAACGTCTGAAAGAAGCTGCTGAAAAAGCTAAGATTGAACTTTCTTCTTCTACAAGTACAGAAATCAACTTGCCGTATATCATGCCGGTAGGTGGTGTGCCTAAGCACTTGGTGAAGACTTTGACTCGTGCAAAATTCGAATCTCTGGCTCACGAATTGATCCAGGCTTGTCTTGAACCATGTAAGAAAGCAATGAGCGATGCAGGTTTGAACAATGCTGATATTGATGAAGTAATCCTTGTTGGTGGTTCTTCACGTATTCCGGCTGTTCAGAAATTGGTAGAGGATTTCTTCGGCAAGGCTCCTTCTAAAGGTGTGAATCCGGATGAAGTAGTAGCTATTGGTGCTGCTGTGCAGGGTGCTGTTTTGACAGACGAAATCAAAGGTGTAGTATTGTTGGATGTTACTCCGCTGTCAATGGGTATCGAAACACTGGGTGGTGTAATGACTAAGTTGATCGACGCTAACACTACCATTCCCGGCTCGTAAGAGTGAAACATTCTCTACTGCTGCCGATAACCAGACGGAAGTTACTATCCACGTATTACAGGGAGAACGTCCGATGGCTGCACAGAACAAATCAATCGGTCAGTTTAACTTGACAGGTATTGCTCCGGCTCGTCGTGGTGTTCCTCAAATTGAGGTTACATTTGATATCGATGCCAACGGTATCTTGAAAGTATCTGCTAAAAGATAAGGCTACTGGTAAAGAACAAGCTATCCGCATCGAAGCATCCAGCGGTTTGAGCAAGGAAGAAATCGAAAAGATGAAGGCTGAAGCTGAAGCTAATGCTGAAGCAGATAAGAAAGAACGTGAAAAGATCGACAAGCTGAACCAGGCTGACAGCGTAATCTTCTCTACTGAAAATCAGTTGAAGGAATTAGGTGATAAGTTGCCTGCTGATAAGAAAGCTCCGATTGAAGCTGCTTTGCAGAAATTGAAAGATGCTCACAAAGCACAAGACTTGGCTGCTATCGATACTGCTATGGCAGAAATCAATACTGCTTTCCAGGCTGCAAGTGCTGAAATGTACGCACAGGGTGGTGCACAAGGTGGAGCACAGGCTGGTCCTGATATGAATGGTGGTGCTGGCCAGCAAGATAACAGCAAGCACGGAGATAACGTTCAGGATGCTGACTTCGAGGAAGTGAAGTAAGCTCCTATAGAAATAAGAATACATTATCATAAGGAAAGCGTGTAGCTCAATGAGTTACACGCTTTTCTTGTTTTTGGCCGTACACAATAATATTGCTATCTTTGCGTTATTATTATAAACATCTGTACCTCATTTGTATCTCGAAACTATAGTAGATAATGTGCGAAACTATGGGGCGCAAGATAATTAGTAACAATAACATAGAGATATTAGTATGCCTGGATCAAAGTATAAGATAGTGCGGAAGTGTCCTGTATGCGGAGAAGAATTCTTCGCACGGACTTTGGAGTCTTGGTATTGCTCGCCAAAATGTTCCAAAGTAGCTTGGAAACGCAAGCATGATGAAGAAAAGCGTCAGTTGGAATTAGACAGCATAGCCAAGAGTATTCCCAATTATAGGGATTATATCACAATAACAGAAGCGTATGCTTTGTTTGGTATTAGCCGAGATTCCATTTATCGGCTAATAAAACTGAACCGAATCTCATCTATTAAGCGTAAAGGAGCCAAAATCAAGGTCAGCAAAACGGAATTGATGAAGTTATACCCACTTCGGCAATCTCCGCTTGACACCAACCCAAGGAAACCAGTTACCATGTACCGCATGGAACCAGAGGATTGCTATACAATAGGTGAGATTTCCAAGAAATTTCATCTGGATGACAGCACCGTGTATGCTCATATACGAAAATACTCAATACCGACCCGGCAAATCGGTAATTATGTGTATGCTCACAAGGAATCAATAGACAAACTTTATAAAGATATAAAACCATTATGAAAAGATTAGATTATACTAAAGTCTCCGTCAAATTAAAGAAAAGTGAGTGGAGAGATGAGTGGTTCATCTATCTTGAAGCTTATCCTGTTTATGAGACGGGAAGTGACAAACCCAAACGAGTGCGTGAATATCTCAGGAGGTCTATTACTACTCCGATATGGGATAAAAGACGTAGTGAGCGAGCCGTTGCTGGTAGAATAAAGTACAAGCCCAAGCGAGATGACAATGGCGTTATTCAGTGTAAATCCAAGCAAGATATGGAAACTTGCCTTTATGCGGATGGCGTTCGAGTCCTGCGTCAAAAAGAATACGACAATATGGCTCTCTTTACTGAGCAGCAAATGGAAATGGCAGAACAAAGCGAACGCTCAAAATGCAATGTTCTGGAGTATATTGAGAAGCTAATCAAAGAAAGAGAGGAAACTGCGTCAGAATCGATAGTTGTCAACTGGCGCAGATTGCACACACTGTTGTCAATGTTTGCCAAGTGTGACTACATACAGTTCTCGCAGATTGACATGAAGTATATTGAGGCATTCCGTTCCTTCTTGATAAAGGCACCGCAGGGTGGTTCTAAGAAAGGAACTATTTCAAGGAATACGGCATCGACGTACTTCTCTATCTTCAAGGCGGCACTCAAACAAGCTTTCGTGGATGGCTATCTGAATTGTGATATTGCTGCCAAGGCTAAGAATATCATGTTTCAGAGTGCTCGAAGAGAGTATCTGTCACTCGAAGAACTTAATATATTGGCAAAGACTCCGTGTGATGATATACTAAAACGGGCAGCCTTGTTCTCTGCACTGACAGGAATGCGACATAGCGATATTCAAAAGCTTAAATGGTCAGAGGTGGAAGAATACAATGGTGGGTACCGTCTCAATTTCACTCAGCAGAAGACTAAGGGCGTTGAATACATGCCTATATCGCCACAGGCATACAAGCTTTGCGGTGAGCGCAAGAAAGACGGAGAACTGTTGGTGTTTGCCGGACTGCCTGACCCTTCATGGATATCAAAGCCTTTGGAACGGTGGGTAAAAGCATCAGGGATTACCAAGCACATCACCTTTCATTGCTTCCGCCACACCTATGCAACATTACAATTGGCTAACGGTACAGACATATATACAGTAAGCAAAATGTTAGGGCATACCAATGTAAAAACTACGCAAATCTACGCAAAAGTAATTGACAAGAAGAAAGATGAAGCTACAGAAGCTTTTAAGTTGGACATAGATGAATAGTGATTATCATTTGTAAGCACTTAGTATAGAAGACCACTTGTATCAATAAGTCCTTTATTGTACAGGTGGTTTTTAGTGCCTTTCATTTTCATCATTCTATGTAATGATGCTATTGTTTTGGCACTTTAACCTTTCGTGGAAACCAAACATTTATAACAATAAACAGATAAAAATGAAAAAAGACAGCCTTTTTTGGCTTCTCTCTTTTTGAAGAGAGCAAGCGTGTCCACAAACATGTGGAGTGTACAGAAGACTTCTACAGAGAACTGTATGAGTTGTTTGAGATCGCAAGAAGTTGGTATCTTCAAGCTGAAAGAATCATATGAAGACAGAGTACTTCATAGAACTATTTGAGCGCAGTCACCAATATATTGACTGTGATTGTGCACGTTGTAAGAACTCGCGACAGATGGCAATTGGCATTATTGGTACTTTGTTTAGAGACTCTAAGTGTGTGTCAATAATCAAGAAAAAAGAAGATTATTCCAAGCAGGAACTTATTGAGTTGTTTCTTCAACATGTGGGTACTGGTCTGCCAATCCTTACCCGAAAGAAATCGTCCATCCTCACTTTTGGATGCCAATTGTCAGACAGACAGATGGATTTGTTGGTAGAACTTGTCCAAAGTCACGACATATTTGATTTTGCCGACAACAGTGATGTGCGTAGCGAGTTGTGTCGCCTATTCAAGTGCGACTTGGACGCATCTATCCGTGTAAAAAATGTACGTAATGTAGCCGTACTGTTTGACGCTATGGCTCAATACCATTTGATAAACAATAATTGGCAATATGTCATGGGAGAAGGTCGCTTCTTAACCAGTATCAAAAAGGATGGAACAGAGAAATTCATAACTTCGAGTTGTCTTTCCTCTTCTCTTTCAAGGATAAGAAGAAACGTTTCCATGACAGCAAGTCAATATGCCATCTGCAAATCCATCGAACAGATATTAAGAGAGGAATAAATCACAATAATTCTGCTAAATGAAAGTAAAAACGTGATAGTTTGGTTGATACTGCCTTACTATCACGTTACTTTTTCTATTTAGTGACAGTCTCCCCATAACTTTGCATCAAAAATCATAAAAAATAATTAGCATGGAAGAAAATAGTATAAGATTTGAAGATATTCCCAACGCTATAACGGGGGTACTGAAAAAGCTGTCATCATTAGAAGACAAGATTGATGGTATATATGAACTTGTTCAATCAGAAAAAGAAGAAACATGGTTTACGGTTGCTGAATTATGTGCTTATCTCCCAACACATCCGGTAGAGCATACCATATATTGCTGGACAAGCAATCGGGAAATACCGTTTCACAAGAGAGGCAAACGCATCATGTTCCTCAAATCTGAGATAGATGAATGGCTTCAAGGAACCAAGGGCAAATCGAAGAACGAGATTCAAAGAGAAGCAGAGGAATATGTACTATCTACACAAAGAAAGAATAGACGGCTAATATAACCGTGCTACTGTCTGTAAACAATTTAATTAAGGTACGTGACACATGAATGAAAGACATTTTAGACTCTATGAGCGAATTGTCGCAATAGAAGACAGTTTGGAGGCTTTGGGACCTATTGACAAACTAATAGAGCGAATCGAGGAATTGGAGAAGATGGTCAAGCAGACCAAAACCGTCTTGGGGTTTGACGAAGCATGTAAGTATATTGGTGTTTCTGAAAGCCTGCTATACAAACTTACAGCCGCAAAAGAAGTTCCACACTATAAGCCAAGGGGAAAAATGCTGTATTTTAATAGAGAAGAAATCGACAAGTGGCTGCTCCAAAACAAACAAGAGATTATTGGAATGGTAACGAAAACAGAAATTAATAATCCGAAAGAATGAAAATGGAAGAAAATAACAAACATGTACAGCCTAACTCAAAAGAGGAAGGAGTACAGCGTCTCAATCGCATATTGAGCGAATCGTTGATAAAGGCAACAGATACTTATAAAACACCTCCTCAGATTATATGGGTTGATAATTCCAGCATAGCCACATTGGGCAACTTCAGTGCTTCTACGGGTAAGGCAAAGGCGAAAAAGACCTTCAACGTGTCTGCCTTGGTGGCTGCATCACTCTCCAACGGTAAGGTTCTTAACTATCGAGCCAGTCTGCCAGAGGGAAAGCGCAAGATACTGTATGTAGATACCGAGCAGAGCCGCTATCATTGTCATAACGTGCTGGAGCGCATCCTGAAGCTCGCCGGTCTGCCTACAAGCATCGACAACGAGAATCTGGACTTTATCTGTCTGAGGGAGTACACACCCTCCGTCAGGATAGAGGTCATAAACTATGCGCTTGCCCAAGACCAAAGCTATGGACTGGTCATCATCGACGGAATCAGGGACCTGCTTCTCGACATCAACAATGCGGGAGAATCGGTCGAGGTCATCAACAAGATGATGGAATGGTCATCAAAGTATGACCTGCACATCCATTGCGTATTGCATCAGAACAAGGGCGACAATAACGTGCGCGGGCATATCGGTACGGAGATGAACAACAAGGCAGAGACGGTGCTTGTCATCACCAAGAGCACCACCAATCCCGATATCAGCGAGGTGAAGGCTATGCACATCCGTGAGAAGGAATTCAAGTCGTTTGCCTTTACCGTCAATGAAGAAGGGTTGCCAGAGATTGTCGAGCACACGCCGGAGAAGGAAGAAGGTGACAAGCAACCGTCAAGGTTTACTTACCAAGACTTGACATCCGAACAGCATAACGAGGCACTGACGGCTGCATTCAAGGAGAAACCTATCAAAGGATTCGATCGCATGGTGGAGGAATTGACGCAAGCCTATGCAGACATCGGCTTCAAGCGTGGCAGAAGCGTTATCATCAAAATGCTGAAATATCTGATGAACGAGCAAAAGCTCATAGTGAAGCGGGATAATCACTACTATTTCGGATATACTCTTGCGGAGATTGACCTGTTCCATGAAGAGGAATAAAAACAGTTCAGAAACCAGTTTAGTTTACGTCCGTGCCTATATATAAGAAATAAGGCCAAAGTAAACCGAAATCGGAGGCTGAATTGGGAAGCGGAAAAGTAGTTTAGCAAATGGTTTAGTTTACGGGGGTGCCTATATAGGAGAAAGGGTAAAGTAAACTGTTCCATGGACAAAGTGAAACCGAACAAATGAAATGCAATGAATATTGAACAATCGAAGAAACTGAGCATTATAGACTTCTTGGACAAGGAGAATGTAACGCTGAAAAAGAAGAAGGGCAATGCCTACTGGTATCTGTCACCCTTCAGGGACGAGAAGACCGCATCGTTCAAGGTCAGCAAGAAGGAGAACCTGTGGTACGACTACGCCATTAAGGAGGGTGGCGACCTTGTGGAGTTGGTAAAGCGCATGTATAACAAACACTCCGTTTCCGATGCCCTTGCCTACCTTGCGTCCAAGAATATCACCACTGTGGATAAGGCGATAGAGACCGCCATCGCAGCCAAGGAATACACGACAACCAAAATGAACGATGTGAAGCTGCTTCCTCTGAGCAACCATTCTCTGCTGTCCTATTTCAGTAGCCGACGGATAGACATCACCATCGGCAGGATGTATTGCAGGGAGATACACTACAAGGTTGAGCAGAAGCATTACTATGGCATTGCCTTTGGCAACCTAAGCGAAGGACATGAGGTGCGCAATCCCTATTTCAAGGGCTGCATCGGGCATAAGGATATCACCCTGCTTGCCCATACATTCAATGAGTGGCAAAGCGGTTGTCTGGTTTTTGAGGGCTTCATGGATTTCCTTGCGTATATGACCCTCGTCAAACAGCAAGATAGATGGTTTGTCGTTGAAAGCCCTTGCGACTATATGATACTGAACTCAGTCGCCAACATCAAACGAGCATTGCAGTACCTTGACCGTTACACCCACATCCATTGCTTCCTCGACAACGACCAGGCAGGACGCAAGACGGTTGAGAGTATCAGCAATGTATTCGAGTACAGGGTGACGGACGAGTCCTTCAGGTATGCCGACTACAAGGATGTCAACGACTATCTTATGAGGAAAAGATAACCTGTCAATGAATAAATTGTTTGGATTCCGACTCAAAAAAGCTCTTAAAACCGCTTTTCATGTTAATTTATCACAAATATGTGCGATTTTGAAGAGAAATATCGATAAAGTTCCCTTTTAATGGGAATTATTTATTATCTTTGCACCAAAAATAAATGCTGAATGCATGATTAAAGTTGAAATACAAGACGATGACCTGCGTGAACTCATACTATATGGAATGAATGCAGGAAAATATAAAAGAATCGCTCGCGACAAGAAATTTGTGAAGAAGCTGACTGATATATACAACCTGATGAAATCAGTGGAGCATGTCTCCAAATTGAGGGATTACAGTTTCCTTCACTACGAGCAACTGAGACATATATCCTTAAGCTCTGTCAGGATATTCAACAATAGAGTTGAGCGGCTGCTGTTCCGGGAAACAGAGACAGGATTGGAAATAACGTTAATAGAATTAAATGATGACCACTATGGCAACAAGAAATGAAAGCAAGACCCCTTGGACGGCAACCCATCCGGGTACCATTCTGAGGTATGAATTGGAAGACAGAGAAATCTCCCAAAAGGACTTTGCAGTCATGATTGGTATGCAAAAGTCACATCTGAATGAGCTGATAAAAGGCAAGAGACCCATAACAAAGCCCATTGCAGACAAGATAGAAGAGGTTCTCGGCATCTCTGCAGTATCGTTGGTAAACATGCAGACCCAATATGAATATGACATGAAGGTGATAGAGCAGAGAGGCGTTGAAGAGTTTGAAGCGCAAAACGCCCTCAGTCTTTATAATGAAATCTTTGATGTCAAAACCTTGTTCAAGCGAATCGGCAAAGAACTGACTACAGCGGTTCAACAGATGCAGTATATTTCCGAAACCCTTTGTCTGCCCCAGCCTGCCGAGCTGAAACTGGAGACATCCGGCATGTTTAGAAAATCGGCAAAGACAGGTCAAGACCCTCGTATGCTGATGACATGGAAGCTTTTGGCAGAATCAAAAGCCAAGAGACAAAAGGTTTCACAACCATTCAACCAGGAAAGAAGAAATGAGGTGGTTGCAGCATTGGTAAGAGCCTTGCATGACAATCGCTCCACGGAGAATACTGTAAAAGAGATATTGGCTGCCGAGGGAATAGCCTTCTGCATCGAAGAAAAGGTGGATAAAGCCTCTGTGGATGGTTATTCTTACATAGAAGACGGCATACCTTATATAATATTGACAAGGAGATACGACCGCATAGACAATTTCGCTTTCGCACTGATGCACGAGGTCGGGCACATCTATCTGCATTATCTCGATGGCCGCCGAAGCGATTGTAAACTCAGCATCCCAGATTATGACAACGAGAGTGCAGAGGAAAAAGAAGCCAATGCCTTTGCTGCCAATGCCCTCATACCAAACGAAGAATGGAAAAATGCCCCGAAGGTAAGGTTAAATCCTGCGATGATACAGCGCAAATATACCCAATGGGCTAATGAGAAAGGCCTGAACAAGTGGATTGTGTTAGGCAGAATATCATACGAGACAGGAATGTACAAGTTCCGCTCTGACGAAAGCAGAAGAATCGGTTAATCGGAATATTGGCATCAGCCAAACCAATAGAATAAGCTCTTCCCTATCGGAAGGGCTTTTTTATGCCCTTTGAGTTTGATTGATGAGAATTGGCTATCTAATGAGAAAGAAACGAACGGCATCGGAATGACATTATCAAGACGAAAACATTATCATTTGGTGCAGAAACGGCTCAAATGCATTGAAATTACATATCAAATCTGCACTTTTTCGCCAAAATATGCCTGATTCTCAATTATTATCCTTATTTTTGCATCGTTTTAATGTATCATTAAAATGTAGCAGAATGGAATTGAAAAAAGAAATAAGGATATTGGGCAGACGCATTGAGGTGGAACCTCGTGCCAAGGAAAGCTTGAAAGGTATCACTGTCGGAGAGAAACTCTCATACAGTTTCTATGACGGCACATACCAAGGCATGTCCCCCTGCTGTTCGTTAAACCTAAGAAGGGAGTCAATCCCTCTCCACGGGCTTGCGCCATCACGGGCAAGCGGTTGACCGAAGCCCTGGGACTGCCTGCGGTGTTTATCCTTGCGCCCGGACCCACCTACGAGCGACACAGACTGGCAGACAAAGGAGTCTTCTTTGTCATGTCCGAGGAATATGCCCATCTGCCAGGCATCATAGCATTGGAGAAGACAAGCAACAGGAAGATTGCCGAAGTATTGACCCCTGTGGCGCAATACATACTACTCTATCACCTACAGGTGGGCAGTATTGAAGGAATGTCGCCAAGGGATATTGCACCGTTGCTTCCATATTCTTACGAAAGCGTCACGTTGGGTGTCACCTGTCTTGAAGATGTAGGACTGTGTCAAAAGATTCAGAACGGACAGCGCAGCAAGGTGGTACACTTCGAGTTGAAGGGCAAGGAACTGTGGGACAAGGCTCAGAACGTCTTGCTGTCACCTGTGGAGAACCGCATCTTTTGCGATGACATACGCTTGGATGCGGAATACCCCGTATGCGGCATCAATGCCCTGGCACATTATTCCATGCTTAATCGTGACCGGGAAGAGATGATAATGATGACAAGCAAGGAATATCGTGCCGTCAAGTCGGCTGATGTCATGGAGAATCCCAACATCTATGACGGCAACTATATCATAGAGGTATGGAAATACCCTGTTGTCAGCAAAATGGGCGACAAAAGCCAGTGGGTTGATCGCCTTTCCCTTGTCCTTTCGTTGAGAGATGATGATGATCCGAGAGTAGAAAAAGAAGTAGAACGAATAATCAGTGAACAGAAATGGAAGGATTAGTCAAGTTCCGTGAAGCATTTGCGGAATACTCAGAAAACTATGTGGTGATAGGCGGAGCAGCCTGTGACATCACCATGACCAATACCGTGGTGCGTCCACGCGCCACACACGACATCGACATGATAGTCATCGTAGAGAACATGACCGAGGCATTCGCCAACCGCTTCTGGCAGTTTGTACGTGAGGCAGGCTATCGACCTGAAAAGAGGAAACAGGAGGCTGGTGAACCACCAAGATATGAAATGTACCGCTTCCTTGATGGCAAAGATGGTTATCCCGAGATGATAGAACTGCTGTCACGCCACCCCGATGTGCTTGGAGAGCCAAAGGGATTTGTCATAGAACCTATCCCGACCGATGAAGATGTGTCGAGTCTCAGTGCCATCATCATGGACGATGACTACTATCACTTCACTATCGCACACAGCCAACTGACTGATGGCATACGCCATGCCAATTCCGCTGCCTTGATAGCGCTGAAGGCAAGAGCCTACCTCAATCTCATGGCAGACAAGAGGGACGGCAAGCATGTGAACACCAAGGACATCAAGAAGCATCGTTCTGACATTCTGAAGAATGTGGTCATAATGGCCGAGGACAACATTGAGGCACCTGCTTCCATAGTGGCATGTATAAGGGAGTTTGTCGCCTCCATCAGAGCCGACTGGTCAATTCTCGCAGAACCATTGTCAAATTCGCTCGGTCAAGACGAGGCATTTGTGACTGGACTGTTGGACCAACTGGATGAATTGTTTATGGAAGCATGAACAATATGAAGATACAATACGCATCCGACCTGCACCTAGAGTTTGCCGACAACTGGCGGTATCTGAAAGCCCACCCCTTGGAGGTGACGGGCGACATACTGCTGCTTGCCGGTGACATCGGCTATCTCGGTGATGATAACTACTCCAAGCATCCCTTTTGGGACTGGGCATCGGAGAATTACAAGGAGGTGCATTGCTGCATGGGCAACCATGAGTTCTACAAATACTATGATGTGGCGACATTGCCCGACGGCTATCTCTTGGAGATACGTCCCAATGTATTCAGCCACTACAATGGTGTTGTGAGGATTGGCGACACCGACATCATCCTCTCCACCCTTTGGTCGAGGATTCCTTTGGAAGACGCTTACTTCACCGAGCAAGTGATAAGTGACTTCCGCCGTATATTATATAAAGGTGAACTGATGACCCATGCCCAATTCAATGCCGAGCATAAGCGTTGCCTCACGTTCATCAAGGACGCTGTGGCACATTCGCAAGCAGTCCATAAGATTGTTGTCACCCATCATGTGCCGTCGTTCCGTATGCTCCACCCCAAGTTTCAGGGCAGCAAGGCAAACGGGGCTTTCACTGTAGAACTGGAGGACTATATCACCGATAGCGGCATTGACTATTGGATATACGGACACTCGCACACCAACATCAATGCCAGGATAGGCAACACCCAATGCCTGTCCAACCAGTTGGGCTATGTATTCTCCAACGAGCATCAAGACTTCTCCCACGACAAGCATCTGACCATATAGCCATCCACATTTTCTCATCCACCCTCTTTACAGGCTCTTCCATATCGGAAGGGCTTTTTGTGCCTTTCGAGTTTGATTTTTGAGTATGATTATGAGTGTAATCAAAATTAGAGTTAAGATTTGGCTCTGCGGAAAGGCATTTCGGTTTAAGATTGAAGAAAGGTAGTTCCTTTGCACTGGCAATAAGCCAAATCATAGTAAAATCAAACTTGAAAATATGAAGTCATTTGTAATATTCGCCATTGTCGTGACCGTAATCTATGTCATCTACTATACGGTCATCATCGTGCAGGATCTGTACGGAAAGCCCAAGGACGAAGTCACAGGGCGAGTCGTTTGATGTCAGTGACATGACCGATGAAGAAGAGTCGATAGCGGTCAGCGAGAGCGACGGCGGCTTCAGCGTAGGCGATAACCAGTATGAGACAGCCTACGAGGAGAAGCAGCTTGCAGAGCCTACAGAGGAGGCAGCCGCCACTGCGGAAGAGAGCAAGCCTCATGTGCTTGAAAAAATACAAAGCGCAATCGAGAAGAAGATGGAGGAAGTGAATACCACCTATTCCGACCCCATGTTTTCGGAAGAATTGATAAACACCATCATCGCCCGTGGCCTCCGTCACAATGGTCGTGAAATGGTCAAGGTGGAATCACTCAATAATGAGATATGATGTCAAAAACAAGAAGTGCATTTCTATCATTATATGCCGCTTTAACCCCAGTTCTGGCCAGTGCTAAGTGTGGCAACGTGGACTACAGCTGGGGAGCGGACGCACTTGCGAGTGCCCACGACTATGCCGTGACGATGATGCTCTATATCGTCTATATGTGCTATGCAGTGGCGGGCATCGTGGTCATTATCAGTGCCTTGCAGATATATATAAAGATGAATACGGGCGAAGAGGGAGTGAAGAAGAACATCATGATGCTGGTGGGAGCCTGCCTGTTCCTCATAGGAGCGACCATCGTCTTCCCCGCCTTCTTCGGCTATCAGATTTGAGATACAGGTGATACGAGATAAGATAACTCAAAGTGTAACAAATTAAAAGGTAAAAAGAATGTTTGAAAGGATTAACAAGAAGGTGAAGGGACTCTTCTCTTCACAGCGCATGAAAACGCTCGCCCTGATGCTGCTTGTCGGCACCACCGCAGCAATGGCACAGAACGCAGCCGGCGACTACTCAGCAGGCACGACCGCGCTTACCACAGTGACGGAGGAAATTGCCAAGTATGTGCCTATCGTGGTGAAGCTCTGCTACGCCATAGCCGGTGTCGTTGCCATAGTCGGTGCGATCTCAGTTTACATCGCCATGAACAACGAGGAACAGGACGTGAAAAAGAAGATCATGATGGTCGTCGGCGCATGTATTTTCCTCATTGCAGCAGCCCAGGCACTGCCTCTGTTCTTCGGCATTGGAGGTTAAACGCAGCGTGAGATTGTGAGTATGTAGAACGTTAAAACACTGACAGTTATGGCAGAGGCAAAGCAGGAGCGATTTCCTGACTATCCCATTTTCAAGGGACTGCAACGTCCATTAGAGTTTTTCGGGTTGCAGGGACGCTACATCTACTGGGCGGCAGCCACCACAGGAGGAGCCGTTGCGGGCTTCATCCTCGGCTACTGCATCTTCGGTTTCGTGGCAGGACTCGTGCTGCTTGTCCTCGCCGTGGCTGTCGGTGGCGTTCTCATCGTCATGAAGCAGCGCAAAGGCTTGCATAGCAAAAAGAGTGACAACGGAATATTCATCTATGCCTATTCAAAGAAAGTGTAAAACAAAAAAAAGAGAATCCATTATGTCCAAGTGGAATGCTATCAATGATTGTAAGTGAATGAAGGTGGGGGCATCACGTATGAGGGTGCGCCCGCCTTTTTGTGATTAAAAAAGAAAAGAACAATGACCCTATACATCATACTCATATTCTCAGCCATCTGCGTGGGCATGGCCATCAGTGTCAAGGCATTCGGCACGGGAGGCAAGCGCAAGCGCATCTTCCAGGACATCTACTTCTCCATCGAGGAAGTAGATGGCATCGGTGTGCTCTATACCAAGACGGGCGAATACTCCGCCGTGCTGAAAATGGAGAACCCCGTACAGAAATATTCCGCCAATATCGAGGCCTACTATGAGTTCACCCACCTCTTCGCCGCCCTTGCCCAGACCTTGGGTGAAGGCTATGCCATGCACAAGCAGGACGTGTTTGTGAGGAAGGCGTTCAAGGAAGAGAATGCGACTAATCATGAGTTTCTGAGCGAGAGCTACTTCCGCTATTTCAACGGCAGACCATTTACCGACAGCGTCTGCTACCTGACCATCACACAGGAGAACAAGAAGAGCCGCCTGATGTCGTTCGACAACAAAAAATGGCGCGACTTCTTGGTGAAGATACGCAAGGTGCACGACCAACTGAGGGATGCTGGTGTAAAGTCCCGCTTCCTCGGCAAGACGGAAGCCAGCGAGTATGTTGACCGCTTCTTCTCCATGAACTTCCGTGACAAGGTGGTGTCGATGACCAACTTCAAGGTCGATGACGAGACCATCGGCATGGGCGACCGCCGCTGCAAGGTGTATAGCCTTGTGGATGTGGATTGTGCCAACTTGCCGTCGGTCATCCGTCCCTACGCCAATATCGAGGTGAACAACACCAGTATGCCCGTTGATCTCGTGAGCATCGTCGATAGCGTGCCCGGAGCCGACTGCGTGGTGTTCAACCAGATGGTGTTCGTGCCCAACCAGAAGCGCGAGCTTGCCCTGCTCGACAAGAAGAAAAATCCGCCATGCCTCCATGCCCAACCCCAGCAACCTGATGGCTGTAGAGGACATCAAGCGTGTGCAGGAGGTGATAGCCCGGGAGAGCAAGCAGCTCGTCTATACCCACTACAACCTCGTGGTGGCAGTGAGCGGCGACACCGACATACAGAAATGCACCAACCATCTCGAAAACTCCTTCTCGCGCATGGGCATCCACATCAGCAAGCGGGCCTACAACCAGTTGGAGCTGTTCGTCAACTCTTTCCCCGGCAACTGCTATGGCATGAATGCCGACTACGACCGATTTCCTCACCCTCGGCGATGCCGCCACCTGTCTGATGTACAAGGAGCGCATCGTGCATAATGAGGACACCCCGCTGAAGATATACTATACCGACCGCCAGGGCGTGCCCGTAGCCATCGACATCACAGGAAAGGAGGGAAAGGAGAAGCTGACCGACAACTCGAACTTTTTTTGTTTGGGTCCTTCGGGCAGCGGCAAATCGTTCCACATGAACAGCGTGGTGCGTCAGTTGTGGGAGCAGAACACCGACATCGTCATGGTCGATACGGGTAACTCGTATGAGGGACTCTGCGAGTATGTGGGCGGCAAGTACATCGCCTATACGGAGGACAAGCCCATCACCATGAACCCCTTCAACATCAGCAAGCGGGAGCTGAACATTGAGAAGATAGACTTCCTGAAGAACCTGATACTGCTGATATGGAAAGGCTCGGAGACGCAGATACCCGAACTGGAGTTCCGTGTCGTGGAGCAGTTGGTGACGGAGTATTACGATTTCTATTTCAACGGTGTGCAGCCCTATCCTTCCTCACAGAAGGAGACACTGAGAAAAAACCTCTCCACCATGGAGAAGCGGCGCGGCACGGAGCTGACGCAGATACACGACAAGGTGGAGAAACTCATCAAGGGACTGGAGGAACGGCGCATGGCATTGAGCAGTGAAGACCCTCTCCTTCGACTCATTCTATGAGTTCGCCTGTGAGCGTCTCGACCAGATCTGCATCGAGAACAACATCACCACCATCGACTGCGACAACTTCGCCTATATGCTCCAAAACTTCTACCGTGGCGGCAAGTACGACAAGATTCTCAACGAGAACGTGGATAGCACCCTGTTCGACGAGACCTTCATCGTCTTCGAGGTGGATGCCATCAAGGAGAACAAGCAGCTCTTCCCCATCGTGACGCTCATCATCATGGACGTGTTCCTGCAGAAGATGCGCCTGAAGAAGAACCGCAAGTGCCTTGTCATCGAGGAGGCATGGAAAGCCATCGCCTCGCCGCTGATGGCCGAGTACATCAAGTACCTATACAAGACAGCCCGAAAGTTCTGGGCGAGCGTGGGCGTAGTGACACAGGAGATACAGGACATCATCGGCAGTCCCATCGTGAAGGAAGCCATCATCAACAACTCCGACGTGGTGATGCTGCTCGACCAAAGCAAATTTCGTGAGCGATTCGACGAGATCAAGGCGATATTAGGATTGACGGATGTGGATTGCAAGAAGATATTCACTGTCAACCGCTTGGATAACAAGGAGGGAAGAAGTTTCTTCCGTGAGGTGTTTATCCGACGTGGATCGACGAGCGGAGTGTATGGTGTGGAGGAACCGCACGAGTGCTATATGACCTACACCACCGAGCGAGCTGAGAAGGAGGCATTGAAACTCTATAAGCATGAACTGAAGTGCAGACATCAGGAGGCTATCGAGCGGTATTGCAGAGATTGGGATGCCAGTGGCATCGGGAAGTCGTTGGCATTTGCGCAGAAGGTCAATGAGGCGGGAAAGGTGCTCAATCTGAGGGACAACAGCCCGATGACAAAATCATCGGGAACGGACGGAGTAGCGAGAGGAGAGTCCCAAACTCGTTTGGGCAGATCCCGAAAGCACGTCGAACGGTGGCTGGGTAGTATTTACGATTAGTAGTAAATACGATTAGTAGTGAATACTACCAATAGTAAATACTACAAGTAGTAAAGTAGTGGAATAGTAGAAACTGAAAGTAGTAAAAACGTAAAGTAGTGAAGCAATGAGACGTTTATACCTTATTATAATATATATGTGTCTTACACTTGTCGTGGGAAAGGGTTCATGCGCAGTATTACAGCGTGAACTACGACAAGCAGATCGTTGCCGCCATGGCTGCCGCATTCGGTGCTGGAGCTATGGCTGAGAGCTATTATAACGAGCAGGTGGGCGAAATCTTGAAGCACTACAATGCCGCAGAGGTTGCCACTGCCGGCATCTTCGCTGCCAAGTTCTTGGAGCGCAAGGCATTCACCGACCTCGGCATTTGGAGCAGTAGCACGGAGAACTACTATTACCGCCGCATCCACAATATGGTGGCGAACAAGATTATGCCCAAGATATGGACGGTGGCAGGAATGATGCTGAAAAGTCCGCAGACCGCCCTCTACTGGGGCAGTTACCTGATGAAGATATGCGCCGACACAAAGTCGCTGTGTATGCAGTTTGAGAGTGTCGTGACCAACAGTAGCTTGACCTTTGCCGACATTCAGTTCTTTGGAAATCAACCAGGAGATAGCCGCCATCCTCAAGCTCTCGGAGATAGGCAATGTAGATTGGCAGCAGCTGTTGGATGACATCGCCAGTGTGCCTGGCAACTTCACCGTGGAGAACCTCACCGCCGACATCGAGACGCTTTACAATATGGGAGCATCGTTGGCGACGGCAGGTATCAACGGGGCATCAGGCGCACTCTTGCAGCAGAGTGCCTTCAACGACCTTTTCAATGGCAAGGTGAGTAAAATCATCGACATCTATGACAACTACCATGACCTCTATGAACAGGCAGAGAACGGCATCGGCAGCACCCTCCTTAGTCTGGTGGGTGGCGAGGACAACGTGGCAGCCCTCTTTGACCTCTCCAACTACAACATCACCTCGTGGATGACAGACTATCTGAGCGAGACGCAGGGCAACTACTACACACAGCGTTGGTACATTGCCCGACGAGACCAAGGCAGCGTAAGCCTCTGTGACTACTATCCGCCGACCGATGACAACAGTATTCTGAACGGTGACCATTGGTATCGTATCAACACTTCCGACCCCAACTTCTACCCTAACAGCACGCAGCGAGAGCAGATACTGGCCAACTCGGAGAACCATGCCGGATGGAGCCGCAGCCGTGTGCAGCAGCTCAACGCCCAGAGCGACGGCTTCACCTATACGATGAACTATTGGATGTCGTCGTACATCATCAGCCGTGGCGGCAAGCAGACCAAGAAAGGCCTACGCCTACGAGATACACGTTACCAAGAGCTGGAACAACGTGGAAGAGGTGTATGAGGATGTCTTCGACTCCTACAGCATGGACTTGAATACCTTCAAGCGTCAGTTGCAGGCACGTCTCTCGGAGTATAACGACAACGAGGAGGGCTATGTCTATTACATCGGCAGTGACGCACGCCGTTACTATCAAGCCACCGATGCCGCCAAACTGAAGGGCGTGGAGAGCGTGACCATCAGCGTCACCTGTTCGGACGGTGTCACCCTCGGACAGGGCAGCACGCAGTACAAGTGCCGTGAGTGCGGCGGTTCGCTCAATGCCCACAGCAAGGAATGCGCCATGAGGACAACCGTCACGGAGAACAATCTCGACCTCTCGGAACTGGACGAGAAGGAACGTGAGGCGAATAGCAAGATAGCCCTGTTGGAGGCGCAGATAAGCCAGTTGGAGACAGAGAACAGGAACCTGCTCACGCAGATAGCCAATGCCTCTGTAGAGGAAGCCCCTGCCTTGCGGCAGCAACATAATGTCAACAAGACGAAGATAGACAACCTGAAGAAGGGAATTGGCGACATGGCAGCAGCAGTTGGCAGACATACAGAATGCCAAGAGCGAGGCGGCTAACGACAATGCCACCTCCACCGATGACTACTACCGCATCCCTGCCATCATGCAGGATGTGAAGTCAGCCTACAATCTCACGTGGCAAGGTGCCGGTTCGTGGAACGGCTACACCTACGTCCGAACTGCCACCATGCCCAACATCAACGGCATTATCACCTTCAAGGCGACACTGTCCATTGCAAGGAAGCCCAAGTACTTCCTTGGCATCAAGATACACCGTGCGATACTGCAAATATCGTGGGAGCTGACCTCGGAATACACCGACACACAGGTGGTGGATGTGCTGACCCTTGACCCGAATGCCTCTGACGAGGAGAAGACGAGGCAGGTGAACAGCCGTATCTCGGAGATAGCCCAGGAGTTCCCGTCGTGCAGCATCACCACGGAGTATGCCAAGAGCGAGGCAACCCAGACCGCCGACAATGACGATGTAATACACCTGCTCTGGTCGAGCGACCGTCTGGAGATAGCCCGTGAAGTAGATAGCCGTATCACCAAGATTTACGCCGACTTGGTATCATTAGAAAAAATGATGCACTACAAGCGCAGCATCATTGACGTGCTGAAGGACATTCTTCCTTCAATCGACGCAGACCAAGGTCGCAGAAGGACACTCATTGAAGAGTGCTACGAGCGATGGAGAGAGAATGCAGACCCTAACAGAGGGGAATGGTGACGATAACGAGAACGAAAACTGAGGGAGGAACGGAGAATGAGACATACCATCATCATAGCTCTCCTGCTGATTACCCTCTTCCCCAATACAGCCTTGGCGCAATGGGGATTCGATGCGGTATCGGTGGAAGCATACATCAACGACCACAAGAAGCAGCGCAGCCTCTTGCTGGCACGCAGCACTTTGGAGTACAGCAATCAACTGCTGCATGAATACAGCAGTGAAGAGGTGGGCAAGTACAAGGAACTGAATGTGGATTTGGACAAATACACCCGGGCCTTCGACATCATCGATGTGATGTACCAGTCGTTGCGCACGGTGCTGAACGTGAAGAGCACCTACCAGACGGTGAGCGACCGCATCAGTGACTACAAGAACCTGTTGGAGGACTTCAATGATAAGGTCATCAAGCGGAAACACATCGAACTGGCTGACACGATGCTCATCAGCATCAACAAGAAAGCCATCGACAACATATACAACGAAGGAAGCCAACTCTACCATAGCGTCAACGACCTCGTGTTGTATGCCACGGGAGCGGCAGCCTGTTCAACTTCCGACCTGCTGATGGTGTTGGACAATATCAACAATTCGTTGGACCTGATAGAAAAACATCTGAACCAAGCCTACTTCCAGACATGGCGGTATGTGCAGCTGCGCATGGGCTATTGGAAAGGAGAAAGGTGTATCGGACGAGGACGAAGGAAGAGATACTGGAAGATGCCTTCAGCCGATGGAAAGTGGCAGGAAAACTTGACTATTGACGGATTGTAAACAAAAGAAGAACGGACATGAAGAAGACAATGATACTCATCATGGCGGTAGCAACCACCATCAAAGCCACAGCCCAGAGCGTGACCTACAACCACGACTCCTCCAAGCAGAACCAGATAACGGTGATGGAGACAGGTGGCGGTTCTCTCACCCCTGAGTTCTATTATTGGCTGTTACATAACAACTATAAGAAGACAGCGGCAGAGAAGAACAAGTTAGGTTTCCGCACTCCTTGCCGGCATCAACCTCTACAACCAAGTAGATGATGCGGAGAAAGATAGACTCTGCCCTCACCAAGCGTGCTGAGGTGGAAGCCTTGAACGTAGCCGACCGACAGATAGACCTCGCCTGGCTTGCCGAAAGCAGCAAGATCAACGGTCAGTTGGACAAGATGAAGGCGAACATAGACCATATCATCCCTACAGGAGGCACCATCAACGACAAGCGTCGGTGGGAGGAACTGTACAATATGTACCAGTGTGCCGTGAAAGCCACCAAGGATGCCTATATGCCCAATGCACAGAGGAAAGCGGCAGTATCTTAGCATCTATGCCGACCTGACGACACAGAACGAGACATTGCTCAAATATATCGTTCAGCTCAACACCCAAAGACAGACCACCGTCCTCTTGGCAGCCACCAACGACCGTGTAGTACATAAAGGCAGCATCATCAGCGATGCCAAGAGCCGTTGGCAGGAAAACATGAAGGGCGTGAGGAGCTCGACAGGCACTGACGGCGATGATGCCAACAGCGGTGAGGGTGAAGAAAGTGTGAACAGATAAATCAGAACAGAGATGGATAACAACATTCAAATTTTCAAAAACCCAGAGTTTGGACAGATACGAACACTGGAAATGCCCGACGGTCAAGTTGGCTTCATGGGAAAGGACGTTGCTGAAGTTCTTGGGTACAAGAATCCCTCCAATGCCATTGTGAATCACGTAGATGAAGAGGACAAAACCTCATACCTAATTCAGGTATCAGGTTCCAACTACAAGGCTAACACCGTCTTTATCAACGAGTCAGGACTCTACGCGCTCATACTGTCATCCAAGATGCCCAAGGCACGTGAGTTCAAGCATTGGGTGACATCGGAGGTGCTCCCCTCTATCCGCAAGCATGGTGCCTATATGACACAGCAGACCATCGAGAAGGCATTGGCAGAGCCAGACTTCCTGATACAGTTAGCTGTCAATCTGAAGGAAGAGCGACAGAAGCGTCTGCTTGCCGAACAGGAGTGTGAACACCAAAGGACACGCATCGTTGAGTTGGGATCCAAGGTGGATGACCTGCAACAGGAGGTGACGGAGATGAAGGACAAGGTGAGTTACCTTGACATCATCCTTGCCACGAAGAGCAGTGTCCTGGTCACACAGATAGCACAGGACTATGGCGAGTCGTCCATCCGCTTCAACCGACGTCTGAAGGAGATGAACATCCAGTATCAGCGTGGCAAGCAGTGGATTCTGTATGCCGACTACAAGGACTGCGGTTATGTGACCAGCGAGACCTACCTCATTAAACACAAGGACGGTACGGAGGATGTGCGCATGAACACCAAATGGACACAGAAAGGTCGCCGCTTCCTCTATGAGAAACTGAAGAGCGTGGGAGTCATTCCTGTTATCGAAAGAACATAAAACAAAAAGAAATAGCTATGGAATCAATATCAAAAATACAGTTACGTCTCTATGCCGCCAAGAGGAAAAAACGGCAAGTGGCAGTTGGAGATGTCAAGGATGCCGAAGCGAATCAGCGTTATCGGCAGGACACCCATCGTTGATGAGCATTATATGCCATCTGATTTAGAGGTAGTTTCAATGTCAAAGCTTCACAAATATGTCGGAAGTTACTACGGCAAGATTGTGAAGACCCTCAAAGAGGAAGGCATCATCACCAAGGAATATGGAATGTGGAAACTGCGTGAAGACCTTCAGGACAAGGGCATTGCGGTATATGTCACAGGCAGGATGCGCTGCTTCTACCACTTCTATCTGTCATGGACACCGAAAGGCATAGAGTTTATCAAAGAGATTATCAACAATAGAACCAGGCACTGATGGCAGACAACATACTCAGCGATTTCGGCATCAACATCCTCGAAGAGGAGATTGACGATGTGATATTCCAGACCAACGAGTTCCTGACCGATGCCACCTTCACAGGCTCACAAGGGGCCGTTCTGGTGGATCCTCCAAATGTGTATGGCATTGGCGGCACTGTTCTCTATCATCGTGGCGGCAAGTATGGCCTACAAGATGATGGTGAAGAACGAACCGTTGGACGTGATGAAACTGTTCAAGCCCTTGGTGGTGAGCATCATCCTCTGTTGGTGGTACCCACCTGCTGACACAGGCATGACCAACAGCGGCAGCAGCTGGTGCGTATTGGATTTTCCTATCCTATATTCCCAATTGCATCGGCAGTTACACCCACGACCTCTATGAGGCAGAGGCGACCCAAATTTCCGACAAGTTTGAGGAGGTGCAGCAGTTGGTATATGTCAGGGACTCGATGTACACTGACCTCCAGGCACAGGCAGACGTGGCGCATAAGGGCACATCAGACCCCAACCTGATAGAGGCGACGATGGAGCAGACGGGCGTGGACGAAGTGACCAACATGGAGAAGGATGCCAGCAAACTGTGGTTCACCTCACTGACGGCAGGGGCCGTGGTGGGCATCGACAAGATAGTGATGCTGATAGCCCTGATCGTGTTCCGCATCGGTTGGTGGGCGACGATATACTGTCAGCAGATATTGCTCGGAATGCTCACTATATTCGGTCCAATACAATGGGCATTTTCGTTGCTGCCCAAGTGGGAAGGAGCGTGGGCGAAGTGGCTAACCCGTTATTTGACAGTTCATTTCTACGGAGCCATGCTCTACTTCGTCGGTTTCTACGTCCTGTTGCTGTTTGATATTGTGCTCTGCATACAGGTAGAGAACCTGACGGCCATCACCGCCAGTGAGCAGACGATGGCAGCCTATCTGCAAAACTCGTTCTTCTCGGCAGGCTATCTGATGGCAGCGAGCATCGTGGCGTTGAAATGCCTGAACCTCGTGCCCGACCTTGCGGCATGGATGATACCAGAGGGCGACACCGCCTTCTCAACCCGAAACTTCGGCGAGGGCGTGGCACAACAAGCCAAGATGACGGCTACGGGAGCCATGGCGACCGTGATGAGATAACAAGTGAGTGTGCGGTGAGTCACCGCACCTCCTATTGAAACAAATAAAAAGTATAAATTATGGTAATCAAGAACTTAGAAAACAAAATCAAGCTGGTGGGCATCATCTGCTCTGCGTTTCCTCATGGGCTGCATCATCATCTCGGTGTCGAGCATCTGGACGGCGCGCTGCATGGTGACGGACGCGCAGCAGAAGGTGTATGTGCTGGACGGCAACGTGCCCATACTGGTGAACCGCACCACGATGGAGGAAACGCTGGATGTGGAGGCAAAGAGCCATATCGAGATGTTCCACCATTACTTCTTTACGCTTGCTCCCGATGACAAGTACATCCGCTATTCGATGGAGAAGGCGATGTATTTGGTCGATGAAACTGGTTTGGCGCAGTACAATACGCTGAAGGAAAAGGGCTTTTACAACAATATCATGGGTACGAGTGCCGTGTTCAGCATCTTTTGCGACAGCATCAAGTTCAACAAGGAGAAGATGGAGTTCACCTACTACGGTAGGCAAAGGATAGAGCGAAGGAGCAATATTCTGATGCGTGAATTGGTGACGGCGGGACAGGTGAAGCGCGTGCCGAGGACGGAGAACAATCCTCATGGACTGCTCATCACGAACTGGAGAACCTTGCTCAACAAGGATATTGAGCAGAAGTCGAAGTCAAACTTCTAATATCCTAGCGGTATGAGTGTAAAAGGAATCAGACGGATGCTTGTGGGCGAGGATATGCCCGACAAGAACGACCCCAAGTACAAGAAGCGGTATGAGAAGGAGGTGGCGGCAGGGCGCAAGTTTGCCAAGACCGCGAGGATAGACCGTGCGGCGGCTAAGGTGCAAGGCTTTGCCAATGCCCACAAGACGCTGTTTCTCGTCATCGTCTTCGGCTTTGTCGCCACGTGCTTCGGCATCAACATCTACAGGATGGTGCGGTATTACGGTCATCGGACGGAGGCTGCAAGTGCCATCGAGCGGCAGGAAGGGCGCATGAAGCAGATGATGAATGCAGCCCATTGCATCACTTCCTCCCGTGAAACATCAAGTTGGTGATGGAATCCACAAGAAGTCAAACGAATCAAAATCAGACAGCGATGAGAATAACAGATAAGATAAACTTCCGTCAGCCGAAGTACATGCTGCCAGCCATCGTGTACATCCCGTTGATTGCCACAGGCTATTTTGTCTTTGACATGTTCAATACGGAGGTGGCGGAAACGCAGGACAAGAACCTGCAGACCACCGAGTTTCTGAACCCCAACCTGCCAAGTGCAAAGATCAGGAAGGGCGACGGCATCGGTGGCAAGTATGAGAACATGGCGAAGTCGTATGGTCGCATAGCAGACTATTCGGCTGTTGATAACATTGAGCGTGACAACGAAGAAGAGAAAGAAGCGTATGAATCCAAGTACACAGAAGAAGACCTTGCGGAACTCGTCCGTCAGGCAGAAGAGAAGGACGATGCAGCCGAAGTGGCCGATGCCAAGGCGCGAGAAGCGGAAGCACTCGAAGCACTCAACAAGGCACTCGCCGAAGCGAGGCTGAGAGGACAGGCGGCAGTTGCCCCCGTGGCCCAGGATACCACACAGGCTGGGCCTCCCAAGGAGCAGATTGAGGTGAAAGGTCAGATTGCCGAGGACAGCAAGGCGGTGAAGGCACTGGACGAGGAGGACAAGGCACAGGAGGTGGTGAAGAAGGTGAAGGTGACTTCGGACTATTTCAACACCCTGACGCAGAACGAGCATGAGCCAAAGCTCATCAAGGCCATCATTGACGAGGACGTGAAGGCTACGGACGGGTCGAGAGTGCGGCTGAGACTGTTGGACGATATTGAGATTGGTGAGACCGTGGTGAAGAAAGGGTCGTACCTCTATGCCACCATGAGCGGTTTCGGTTCGCAGCGAGTGAAGGGTAGCATCAACTCCATCCTTGTGGATGACGAGCTGATAAAGGTTTCGCTTTCGCTTTATGACACGGACGGACTGGAGGGACTGTATGTCCCCGGCAGCCAGTTCCGTGAGACCACGAAAGATGTGGCGAGCGGTGCTATGCAGAGCAACATGAACATCGACCAGAGTGGAGCGAACAACAGTTTCTCGCAATGGGGAATGCAAGCCGTGACCAATGCCTACCAGAAGACAAGCAATGCCATCAGCAAGGCTATCAAGAAGAACAAAGTGAAGCTGAAGTATGGGACGTTTGTTTACCTTGTAAATGGGAAAGAGAAGAGGAAATAGACACTGCCCGATGACAAAATCATCGGGAACGGTGGCTCATCAAGTATAAACATCAATAATATCAACAATTATGAATATCATTCAGAAGATTAACGTCTGTGCATTGCTTTCGCTGAGCGTGCTTTCAGCCAAGGCGCAGACCACCTACATGGAGATGGAGCAGCTGACGGTCAACGACCAAGTGACCACCGTCATCACCGCCTCCGAACCCATCCGCTTTGTCGATATATCCACAGACAAGGTGGTGGGCGACCAACCCATCAACAACACCATCCGCCTGAAGCCGAAGGACAACGTGTATGCCGACGGTGAGGTGTTGGCGATAGTGACAATCGTGACGGAACGCTACCGCACGCAGTATGCACTGCTCTATACCACGAGGATGCAGGAGGCAGTAACCGATAAGGAAATAGAATGCTCGGAGCGCAATGCCTACAACAATCCCGCTGTAAGCCTGTCCACTGCCGACATGACCAAGTATGCACGTCAGATATGGTCATCGTCTGCCAAGTACCGCAACGTGGCGACGAAGATGCACCGCATGGTAATGCGCCTGAACAACATCTACAGCGTGGGCGAATATTTCTTCATCGACTTCTCCGTGGAGAACAAGACCAACATCCGCTTCGACATCGACGAGATGCGCATCAAACTATCGGACAAGAAAGCAGAGCAAGGCTACCAATGCGCAGATAGTGGAACTGACCCCATCTCTTGTGTTGGACGATGCGAAGACCTTCAAGTATGGCTATCGCAACGTGATTGTGGTGAAGAAGATGACCTTCCCCAACGACAAGGTGCTGACCATCGAGCTGTCGGAAAAACAGATAAGTGGACGCACCATCTCGCTCAGCATCGACTATGAGGATGTGCTGTCTGCCGATTCGTTTAACCATATACTGTTGGAGGAAGAATGATGAAAATGAAGAGTGAAGAATGTAGAATGAAGAAACAACGTTCGGCGGCCAAAGGGAAAGCCAATAGGCTTGCGCATACATTATTGCTGATAGCCATCTGTTTTATGGCAAGCATGACTCCGGCAATGGCGCAGCAGAATAGCGACCGCATATCCTTGGGGTTCGGATGCCTGTATGAGCGAGGACTGGACGTGACGCTGTCCTACGAGTATGAGACGAAGTACCACAATGCGTGGGAGTATTTTGCAAACGGATATATCAAGTGGAACGAGTGCGCATCGTGCGGTCATGTCTGTGTCCTGAGAGTTTTTGGAACAACTACCGCAGTTATGGTTTCGGCTTTGCCTATAAGCCCTGTGTGGCAAGAGGACGCAACCACCATGGCAACATGCGCATAGGAGCATCGGCAGGTAGCGATACTGACAGGTTCTTGGGTGGCATCCACCTCGGCTATGAACATAACTACACCTTGCGCCATGGTTGGAAACTGTTTTGGCAGGTGAAGACCGATGTGATGATCAAGGGTGAAGACCTGTTCAGAACGGGTATTGTCCTGGGTGTGAAACTTCCTGTAAAATGACTATGCGTATGAAGAAACTGTTTTCAATCTTGGCAGTTGCGGCAACGGTGTTGCTGACTGCCTGTGACGAGCATCAGGACTTTCCCGACACAGCCATGAAGGTCACCCATATCTTGACCACTGACGGCAAGGTGATGCCCTACGAAACCTACGAGCAATCGTGCAAGCAAGCCATTGCAGTGGTGTTCAACGTCAATCAGAGGGAAGAAATGGAGGGAAACGGATATGCCGTCTATCTGTGGGACATCGCTCCCGAAGCCTTTGCTGACAGTATCGGTGTGGAACAGGACACATCCTGTGACCTCACCGCCTACGACGGCAACAAGAACACTTTTGCCCTTTATGGCACGACCGATGTGAAGTCGCCTTTGGCTGAGCGTGTCTTCGACATGTGGCGTTACGGGCAAAGTGCCTATATCCCCAGTGTGGCACAGATGCGTCTGCTCTATCATGCCAAGGACATCATCAACCCCTACATCCTGAAATGCGGCGGCACACCTATCCCCGATGAGGATGATGACTGTTGGTATTGGACTTCAACGGAGGTAGAAGGACAAGCGACCGCCAAGGCATGGCTTTACTCACCTGGGAAGCGGTGCCATACAGGAGACTCCCAAGTGGCAGCCGCATAAGGCGAGACCCATCATCACGATTATGGATTAGCCCATATACAGACATCGAGTATCACCCGTATCATCATCAAAGTACAACAATTAAAAAAGAAAAAGCATGAAAAAGAATTTGTTTCTAATGTTGGGACTTGGAGCCATGCTCCTCACGTCCTGTGACCAAGACATCGTCAATGAGATTTACCTGCCTGGTGGCGGAGGTTCTGTGGTCGTGACCGACAGCACATCAACCAAGCAGCTTCAGGTATTCACCAATCTGGAGATGCTGCAACCTGCCGTTTCCACACGAGCCGTTGACAACCAGTGGGAACTCAATGATATGATTGGCATCTCTTCCACAGGGATGATCAACAATATGAAGTTCACCCGAAGCGGCGGCACGAATCAGTTTGTGTCAGCCAACAAGGTGTTTTTCACGGACACAGACACTCACACCTTCAATGCCTACTATCCCTATACGGCAAATCCTACCAACGACCTCATAGAGTTCCAAGTGCCGGAGGCAGCTGTACAGAGTGAGCAGAAGGTCAATGATTTCCTGTTTGCCAGTGGAGCGGCATCATACGCCAATCCGAGCCTTACATTGAACTTCACCCATCAGATGGTGCGTGTCATCATCAAGGTCTATACCTCACCAGAATACGGTTTCACCACCAATGATTTTGCAGGAAGCCTACTCACGTTCGTCGGTTATTTTGACAGCGGTACTTTCAACATCAAGACCGGAAAGGTAGAATGCAGTGACGAGTCGGTGACGACCTATTATTTCGGCGACCCACAAAGTGACCACATGGAATATACGCTTTATGTTCCTGCACAGGTTATGCCAGACATGACATTGCAACTCAGCAATGGGGAGAACTTCGTATTCCTCACAAACGACACGTGGAAAGCGGGTCATTCCTACAGCTATTCATTGAAGCCTGTACGCAACACCTTGGAGGTCATATCTGCAACTATTTCTCCGTGGACAGTAGAGTCTGAGAAGACCATCAACGGCTACGAATAAAACTCATAAGAGGATTGGAGGGTGTCCACCGTGGCATCCTTCATCTTTTTCTCATTATCACCCAACATCATCGTAAAGTAAATGGAAGAAAGCAAAGAGTTACAGGGTTTTTACAAGATATTCAGGGCGGTGATTTATGTCTCCATCCTGATGGAGTTCTTCGCCTACGCACTGGAGCCGGAGCAGTTGGACTTCTTGGGCGGCGTAGTGACGGATATCCACACTCGCATCAAGCGGTGGATGATTTACCATGACGGCAACCTCGTGTATAGCAAGGTGGCTACGTTCCTGCTGATATGTATCACCTGTGTGGGAACGCGCAACAAGAAGCATCTGGAGTTTGACGCTCGCAGGCAGGTGCTCTATCCGCTGCTGTCGGGAGTGCTGCTGATTGTGCAGTCCGTATGGCTGTTCGGTCATTCGATAATGCCCTGTTTCTATACCCTCCGTTTGAACACTTGGCTCTATATGCTCACTTCCATCGTCGGTGTCGTATTGGTGCATATCGCCCTCGACAATATCTCTAAGTTCCTGAAGGAAGGGCTGCTGAAAGACCGCTTCAACTTCGAGAATGAGAGCTTTGAGCAATGCAGGGAGTTGCAGGAGAACAAGTACAGCGTGAACATCCCTATGCGCTATTATTACAAGGGCAAGTTCCGCAAGGGATGGGTGAACATCGTCAATCCGTTCCGTGGCACATGGGTTGTGGGTACTCCTGGTTCTGGTAAGACTTTCTTCGATCATCGAGCCGTTTATCAGGCAGCACAGCGAGAAGGGCTTTGCCATGGTGGTGTACGACTATAAGTTTCCCACTCTCGCCACCAAACTCTACTATCATTACTTGAAGAACAAGAATGCCAAGGACAGCAAGATGCCCCATGGCATGAAGTTCAACATCATCAACTTTGTGGATGTGGAGTATTCGCGCCGTGTGAACCCCATCCAGTTGAAGTACATCAACAACCTTGCCGCAGCGAGCGAGACCGCCGAGACCCTGCTTGAATCCCTGCAAAAAGGCAAGAAGGAAGGCGGCGGTGGCAGCGACCAGTTCTTCCAGACCTCTGCCGTCAACTTCCTTGCCGCCTGCATCTATTTCTTCTGCAACTACGGCAAGGAGCCCTACGACAAGGACGGAAAGATGCTGATTGCCGAGCGGCGTGAAGACCCAAAGACGAAAAGGCTGATACCCACAGGACGGGTGTTCGACCATTCGGGCGCGGAGGTGCAGCCCGCTTATTGGTTGGGCAAGTACAGCGACATGCCACATATCCTATCGTTCCTCAATGAGAGTTATCAGACCATCTTCGAGGTACTTCAGACCGACAACGAGGTAGCCCCCTTGCTTGGCCCGTTCCAGACTGCCTTTGCCAACAAAGCCATGGAGCAGTTGGAAGGTATGATTGGCACGCTACGTGTCTATACCTCCCGTCTCGCCACCAAGGAATCTTACTGGATATTCCACAAGGACGGCGATGACTTCGACCTGAAGGTCAGTGACCCGAAGAATCCAAGTTATCTGCTCATTGCCAACGACCCCGAGATGGAGAGCATCATCGGTGCACTGAATGCCTTGATTCTCAACCGCCTTGTAACGAGGGTGAATACAGGACAGGGCAAGAACGTTCCTGTCAGCATCATCGTCGATGAGTTGCCGACCTTGTATTTCCACAAGATAGACCGACTGATAGGCACAGCCCGAAGCAACAAGGTGAGCGTGGCACTTGGGCTTTCAGGAACTTCCGCAGTTGGAAGCCGATTATGGCAAGGTGGGTATGCAGAAAATCATCACCACCGTGGGCAATGTGGTGAGCGGTTCGGCAAGAGCCAAGGAAACCCTCGAATGGCTGTCGAGTGACATCTTCGGTAAGGTGGTGCAGCTCAAAAAGGGCGTGACCATCGACCGTGACAAGACCTCCATCAACCTCAATGAGAATATGGACAGCCTTGTGCCTGCAAGCAAAATCTCCGATATGCCCACAGGTTGGATATGTGGACAGACCGCCCGTGACTTCGTAGTCACCAAGACCGGGATGAACGGAAGCATGAACATCCAGGAGAGCGAGGAGTTCAAGACATCCAAGTTCTACTGCAAGACCGACTTCGATATGACGGAAATAAAGAAGGAGGAATCGGAGTATGTCCCTCTCCCTAAGTTCTATAAGTTCAAGTCGAAAGAAGAGCGAGAGCGCATCCTCTACAAGAACTTCGTTCAGGTTGGTGAGGACGTGAAAGCCATGATCAAGGAGATACAATTATTCAAGTCAATGTAGTATTCAACAAAACCAAGAGAATGAACATAAGAACAACAGCATGATACGACCTATCACAATAATTCTGTTGAGCATATTATCCACTTGCCCTGTACCCTGTCACAGTCAGCAACCAGATAGGGTACTTTTTGAACGTCTTGTCACCTCGACAAAATATTTTGAGGGATGGCATACGCAAAGCAAAACGCCTGGGCATGTCGGATATGGTCACAAGATTCAACAAGGAGAACATTTCCGCAATTCACTGACTCGCCGACAGGCGGATTCCCTGTTAAGAAGTGACCTTATACAGCACTATCGTCTATATTCGCGATATGGTAAGGATGCCTATCTTCTCGCAGCTCTTTCATACCAAATAGGTCCTGCAAAGTTGTTGGGCAATACGAGATATCCAAAGTCAACCTTGCTCATCCGTTTGGAGAAAGGTGAAAGGCAAATTCTGCCTCTCTATTTGAAGTTTTGCAAGTGGAAAGGGAAAGCCATACCTTCTATCCGAAGAAGACGATTGGTAGAGTATAATTTGCTCTTCTCTCCATAGTTCTTTATTTTGTCCTCACTTTATATATTGATCAGAGTGGCACATGTCTGTATGTGCAGATACTTGGGCTTAGATGTGCACATACTTTGCCATTTATGTGCACATACTTTATGATGGCATAATAAGTGTTTTTTTTGACAATATGGCTTTTTGACGGATTAAGTGGCTCAAATTTGATGTTATTAAGCACCTTTTCTTATACAAAAATTCGGAATACGGTAATTTTTATAGTTAATTCGTGTTGATTTTAAGATTTATACAAAAATTTCTTTTCGGTTGTTATCATCTAATTCAAAAATTATGCGTACCTTTGCACTTGGACTATTAGCCTTTCGCTCTATCTGTCGCAGTTAGACGTGTTCTTACATGGCATTAGCGAGGCAGCCTACGCCGTGCTGAGTATGGCGGAGTCATATGATGACAAAGCAATACAAAGCGGGCATTGGGTGGGAAAGATAGTCCAGACATAATGAAGGCGTTTACTTGACGCTGTGTTTGAGACGGTCTGTAATCTAGCAAGTCACAGAAATGTTTGGTCTTGAACGTAGCAACGGTAGATGTCCCGGGTGTGATTATATCACTCCTGCGGAGACCTTGTAAGCACGAATTGTACCTTTTCGGGTGCAATAAAATTGTTTATATAGGTCTCCCAAAAGTAGCGCAAACCGAAAGCGGAACCGCCAAGCTGGCTTGAGCGTTTTGCTGAGTTGTCGCCTACTTTATGCAATGGAGCGATTACTCATATCGGCGTGGGCTCTGACGTTGTCTGTTCAACCAAAATAGGCAATTGCTAGAGCCTCAGACCGTGGGACGGACAACAGGACGATCTCACGTATTCTATGCTCAAGACTAATAACCTTGTTCGTAAAATGCACGCTTGTGAGACTATGGGTGCAACAACAGTTATCTGCACTGATAAAACAGGCACTCTTACACAGAACAAAATGCAGGTTAAGGAGTGTACTTTTGGGAAATTAACTCCAGAATTGGCAGAAGGAATTGCTGTAAACTCTACTGCATCACTCGATTTCTCAGAAAGCCAACCAAGACCTATTGGTAATCCTACGGAAGGCGCATTACTCTTGTGGTTGCATACCAACAAATATGATTATCGTCGTCTTAAAGAAGCATCTAACACAAAGAATGAAATTCCATTCTCTACTGAAAGAAAATACATGTCAACCACAGTTTTTTCAGCAGTAACTAATAGGAAGTTACATATACTAAGGGTGCTCCTGAGATAGTCTTTGGCATGTGTGATTCTTCCGATATTGACGAGGTCACTCTGAAGGAATCACTTCAGAAATATCAAGATAGTGCTTATCGTACACTTGGTTTTGCCATAGACAAGCACTTCGTAGGTGTAGTTGCTATTGAAGATCCTGTCAGAGAAGATGTTCCTGATGCAGTTAAAGAATGTATGAATGCTGGTATAATGGTCAAGATAGTAACTGGTGATACTCCTGGAACTGCAAAGCAAATTGGTCGTGAAATTGGCTTATGGGCCGATGCCGACACCGATCGTAACATAATAACAGGTACAGAACTTGCAGAACTTTCTGATGAGAAGTTGCAAGAGTGTGTACTTGATTTGAAGATTATTGCTCGTGCACGTCCAATGGACAAAAACGTCTTGTTGAAGCACTACAAGCACGCAATCAAGTAGTCGCAGTTACCGGTGATGGTACAAATGATGCTCCAGCACTGCATCAGGCAAATGTTGGTCTGTCGATGGGTGCAGGAACTGCTGTTGCAAAGAAGCATCTGATATTACAATCATCGATAACTCATTCTCTAGCATTGGCAAGGCTGTAATGTGGGGCGTTCTCTATACAAGAATATCCAGCGTTTCTTGCTTTTCCAGCTCACAGTGAACGTAACAGCTTGCTGTATTGTTTTGTGGGTGCATTGGTCGGAAAGGATTCTCCTTTGACCGTAACTCAGATGCTCTGGATCAACCTCATTATGGACACATTCGGTGCGATGGCATTGGCATCATTGCCTCCTTCAAAGGATGTAATGAAAGACAAACCTCGTAAGCGCGGAAGTGAACATGTAAATAAAATTGGAAACTGGGCATATTTTAAGGAGCAGTGGAAGCTTGGTGCATTTATCATCAACAAGCCTATGCTTGGCGAGATTCTTAGTGTTGGCATATTCTTCTTTGTATTGTTGTTTGCCTTCTTGCTTATATTCCAGCACGCTGACATCAATAGCATGACTGACTTTTGAATATTCATTTCTCAGGCAATGGCGAAGTTTCTCATTACGAACAAACGTTGCTATTCTCAATCTTTGTATGGACTCACTTCTTCTATCTGTTTAATGCACGTGCTTTTGAAACAGGTGAAAGCGTCCTTTGAATTTGTTCAGCAAAAAGTTCTGGAGCAAGGGCTTCTGGACTATCGTATGTGTAATTGTCTTCGGTCAGTTACTCATTACTGAAGTGATGTTTAAGTTCTTCAATGTTGAGCCAATGCTGCATAATGCAGAGCATCCTAATGGTTGGTTAGATCTGCTAATTATCATTGGTTTCTCATCTCTTGTTCTTTGGATAAGAGAAATCTGGCAATTGTTTAAGAAATAGTTCATCTGGTTAAGGAGGCAGAGCTATAAACTCTGCCTCTTTTTTCAATATGGTTATAGAATAGAAAATGAGTAATAACATTAATCATCCATTAGGTGATGCACCATGGTTTCACGTTATATTATCAACAGGATTTGGTGCAGGCTTTGTCCCGATTGCCCCAGGAACAGCAGGAGCATTAGTTGCACTTGCTTTATGGTGGGCAGGGTACAAGTTTTACCTGTAGATGTTTTATTTTGGGTTACACTGATAACAACAATCGCTGTAACTGTTGTTGGGGCTTGGACTTCTAATATTATGGAAAAATATTGGGGGGAAGATCCAAGAACTGTAGTTATTGATGAATTTATAGGTATCTGGATTCCTGCTCTTGTTGCTCCTTGTGGAGAAAACACATGGTTATTGGCGATATTGGGATTTGTTGCTTTTAGAATCATTGACATCTTCAAGCCATTAGGATGTCGATGGGTTGATCAGAATGTGAAAGGCGGTTGGGGCGTAATGTTAGATGATGCTCTCGCAGGTTTTTACTCTCTGATAATTTGTCTCATTGTCAAACAGTTTTTGTAAATGAAATCTTATAAATATCATATAGGTATATTAATACTAATAATACTTCTTGTTTTAACGATACCTTATGCATGGAAGTTAGTACAGATATTATTCTTTCCTAAGCATGTTAAGATATGGCAGCAACTATCCTTGTTCCAATGGGTTGCTATAGGATTCGTTGGGTATTCTTTCATGAGACGATTTCTAAATAAGAATGCCTTATGGCTTGAGACTTTCACGCATGAACTGACACATATTGTTGTGGCAATGCTATTCCTTCGTAAGGTGCATTCTTTTCATGCAGAAGAAGGTTCTGGTGTAGTATATACGAGCGGACAATCAAATAACATGATTCCACCAATGGCATTGGCTCCATATTGCTTACCGATATACACTTTCCTGTTATTATCTGTACGATGTCTAATGAACTTTCACGGAATGTGGATATTTGATATAATAATAGGTGTAAGCCTGTCTTTTCATGTAAATTGCTTTATTCATCAAACTGGTAAATATCAAACCGATATAAATCATCACCCTTTGTTGTTTTCATATCTGTTTATATACGTTGCTCGACTAATTAACTGCTGTATTATACTTGTGGCATTCTTCCCTCATTACAATGTGTTTACGTCATTCTGGAGATTGTTGAATGCTCAGTATGACAACATTATATATTTCTGGTCGCTTCTTTTTTGATTTATATGGCAAAAATATCGGAGAAAGTCAAGAAAAAGAAAATAAAGGGTTATTTTATTGCATTAAAAGGAGATATATAAAATTCCTACACCGTATTCGACCATTGTCTATATGTACATTGTGTGTCACCATATTTTGTGCTATATGGCATCTTTATAATAATATAAAAATTGCTTATCCACAGAAAGAACGTACAACAATTTTTCAGACGACTATAATGGTATAGATGTCTCTAAGTATCAAGGAAAAATAGATTGGAAAAAGTCGCTTCTGACCCCAAAATACAATTTGTATATATAAAGGCAACTGAAGGTGCGAGGCAAGTAGATAATAAGTATCATGATTATGTGGATGATGCAAGAAAAGAAGGCCTCAAGATAGGTAGCTATCATTATTTCATCGGCAGAAAACCTGCGAAAGACCAGTTCCGCAATTTTAAGAAGCATATAGACAAACACACGCAGGATTTGATTCCAATGGTTGATGTTGAAGAAGCAGGAGATAGCTCTATTTCTAGAGACGAACTCCAACGTAAGTTGAATGAATTCATGCAACTTGTTAAATCAGAGTATGGCAAATATCCTCTACTGTACAGTCAATATGGTTTTACAAGGAAAAATTGTCTCCTGAATTTGATAAATATTTCCTCTTTATTGCTAGATATGGGAAGAATCCACCGACTCTTAACAGCTTTGGAAGACACAATATTTGGCAATACACAGAGAAAGACGAAATCCATGGTGTCAAGGGATATGTGGATCTTGACAGATTCTGTAATGGAACCACGCTTTCTGATATAGAATTATAAAGCTGGATGTAATTGTTTGTTCATATTGCGAAAACATCCTAATCAACTTTGAACGCAGTGGAGACTGAGACTTATGACAAATGGAAATGTTAGAATTTTGGACTGTAGTATTTTTGCTGCGGTATAATGTATATATCTCTTTGGGGCGATTGGTGACTTCTGTATGGAAGAATGGAACTTGTGTTATTGAATATTTATCTGAGATTTTGAGACATTCATTGTGTATGATGGCTAATCCCAAATACAAACGCTTGAATGGTTTTAAGGATTAGAGAATAACACCAACAATTTCAAAATGAAAAGAACAAAACGGCATGAAAAAGAACATTATGTTTGCGATAATTCTTATACTTTGTGCATGTAAAAGCAATAAGACTGGCGGAGATGCTTTGGTTGAACAAGACTCTATCTCTACTGAATTAAATGATGATAAAATATCTGCACTAACAAATAGGAACATAGATGATGTGGAGATTACGGGTGAAGTTCTTCATACAAGAATGACCTATTTTAATTTTGATAGTGTCAAAATCTTGTTTCTTTTGAAGAGATTGAATTAAAGCATGAAAAATAGTCTTTTGTGAAGAAGATAAATCAACAGTTGATAGGTGTATATTACAAATAGATAAATACCGAAAAGGGTTATGCAAATTCTATCCTGACACCTTGGTTTATAAATCTTTATCATACTTAGGACATGGTGCAGCATATATTGACAACCATAGGCCAGGTGTAGATCTTACTTATGCGGAGTGGTTTATGATGTTAGTTGCTTATTACAGTCCAGACATCACCTGCTTAGTTAACATGCAAAGTCCAGATCATATAGTTGGTGTGCGTAATTTTGGCCATGAATACAATCACAATCCTTGGTGGTCATATTTATTTGTAAAACGCACCAAAGGGTATGAAGTCAGAGCCATTGGGGAGGACTGTTCACTAATAACTAAACTATATCAATTGGAAGATAGAAATCATCGAAAATATTATCTTTGTTCAAACAATGATTATGAATTATCTTTCATGCATTACCTTTATACGTTTGACGTAAATGGAAAATTGATTGAGGTGAAACCAGAATGTAAAATAAGATTCCCGAATGTACAATATGATGAGATTTACTTCAGCCCCGAACATTTGGAATGGTCTTTGTGTAAACTCAATAAGAAAACAGGCAAATTGGTTCCTGTAACAGAAAAACCATTAATGAAGTTAGAACTCAAAGGAGAAGAATCTTTTTTTTCGTCTTCCTTTAGATAAACCATCTGAACAGGGATTACTTCTTTGAGTTTTACATCAAGTTTATAAAGAAATGTAATACTTAATGGCTATTCGAATACTGTTCATTTTGCTTCTGCTCGTTGTGTCGTCCACATCACATGCTCAGACACGGCGAGCTATTGTCATTGGCATTGGCAAACATGAGGATAAGACATGGGGAAAGATAAATGGTGATAAGGATGTGCCCTATGTGGAGGAGATGCTGGTAAATGCGAAGTTCAAGGCGGGTAATGTCAAGAAACTCGTGAATCAGCAGGCGACGAAGGCAGCTATTGTGAGTGCCTTCAAGTCTTTAGCATCGCAGTCAAAGCGTGGGGATATGGTGTATGTACATTTCTCAGGGCATGGTCAACAGATGAAAGATGTGCATAATGACGAGAAGGACGGACTGGATGAGTGCTGGATTCCATACGATGCCTACAGAAAGCCATGCGAGAAAGACAAAGGTGAGAAACACCTCACGGATGACGAAGTGAACTATTATCTGAATGCCATCAGAGACAAAATTGGAGATTCGGGCAAGATGCTGGTGGTGATAGATGCTTGTCATAGCGGTGATGCAACACGTGGTGATGAGGATGAAGTGGTGCGTGGCGTGGAAGACATATTCGAAGCTATCAAAACCTTTATCTGGGGAGCTTCTACTGATAAAGGCAAGACGGATGTAAATCAAATGCCCGTGAATAAGGAAAGGTGGATTACCATCAGTGCTTGCAAAAGCGACCAAGTGAACATTGAAATGAAAAGTCCGGCTGTGGGTAAACTTACCTATGCAATATATAATAAGGTAAAGGAAAGCACAGGAAATGACAACGATGATTTCTTTCGAAGAATAAGAATGTTTGTCAATTCCAATACGGGCAGCAGACCTCAATATCCAGTAATGACTGGCGAGACCGATAGATTTAGAATAACAGGCATCATACAGTAATGGCAAAAACAATACAATTCAGAGCCCCATACAAGAGAACGAAGCACGACTTGTAGCGGGTATAGCAGACAAAGGTCGGCGCACTCAGTACGAGCTGTACGCATACTGCTCCGATTACTTTTGGGACAACTATAGGGTGTGTTCTTCGCTGACGATAATGCGGCGGCAGAGATTCTACAGAACACCTTTATTGCGTTCTGGGAGAACATAGAAAGAAGAAAAATTTATGTGGAGGATGGAATCGTGATGGGAAAAGACAACAAGCCCCTGAACGGCAGCATCCTCACCTACTTTATGAGCATAGCCCGAAACAAGTATTTAGAATACGGACGCGAGCATCCTGTATATGCTGACCCCGAAACAGAATTAGGACGGTTGCTAAGGGCTGAAGGCTTCGACCCCAACGATTATATAGATATGCTCTATGATTCGGGCGAGAACTTGATGCTTGACATTATAGCGGATGTCATATCACACATGTCACCAAGGTGCAGTCAGATACTCACCAAATTCTATTACGAGGAGAAGAAACTGGAGACTATCCTGAAGGAAATGCCGACAATAGAGTCATACAATGCCTTAAAGACGAAGAAGAACAAGTGCATGAACTCTTTGCGAAAATCGGCGAGGGAAATCTATAAGAGAAAGTTGAACTCATAAAGAATTACAGATATGGACGAAAAGTTTCAAGACAGAATAGACAACTACCTGCTTAACCGCATGGATGATGCCGAAAAGACGGAGTTCTTGCGTGAGATAGAACAAGATAAAGAGAAGAAGGAACAACTGGAGTTTACACAGGACGTGAAAGACTGCATCCGAAGTCGTGAGGAGAAACTAAAGGCACTAAAACAGTTCCAACGACAGTATGAACAAGAACGAAAACTGCTGCTTATCGTGCTACAGGTACTAAACAAGCAGCATGTTATTGTCCTGCTCCAGAGGTTGCAGCAACAGAGCCAGTGCGGTCAAAGAAGAAGATATGGCTGTGGATTTCTGGTGTGGCAGCTGTGCTTGTTGTAGGTTTCTTTGCCATCAAGCCAATGTTTGATTATGAGTCATCTCCTAACTATAACGGGGCACCTATGGAGCAGATGCGTGGAGGGATGAAGTGTTCAGCCCTGCCCCGGCAGACAGTACGGACAACGATACCATAAAGTATAATATCGAGAAGAAAGTAAATCCAGATGAATAGAATCATAGTATTCGCATTGATGTTTTCTGCATGACAATGCAGATAGAAGCCCAGACCCTGTCAGAGGAAGAAGTGACTGCTAAAATGTATCAGGCATTTGAACTGAACAAAGCCGCCAAGAAGGCAGAAGCACTTGAGTTGTTTCTTATTGTTGGAGAGAATACCAAGCAGCAACGCAACGAAGGCGAGCGGCAAGTGTACGTTTGTAGTCAGACAATGGCATGTCAGTGTTATGAATTGCTTGGCAGGTATAAAGAAGGGTATCTTTTAGGAAAGAGTTTGCTTCAAGGTAAGTTGAATGATACAGAAAGAAAAGACGTCGGCCATCTCTATGCTATGAATGGCTATATGTATGCTTGCGAATTTATCCAGCGTGATGAAAAAGGACGTGCCGATTATAAGCGTGGAAGGGAACTCATATCAGAAATACTTCCCTATTCTGACGGTCAGGTAAAAGAATACGCGGAGACAAAGATTCCTCTATCATGGTATTTTGAGGGAGCGCAATATGCGATGACACAGAGTTATGACGAGGCGCTTTCTTCGTATGAAGAAGCCTTGAATGGATTCAGGGATTTGGGTAGGGTGTCTGAAGAAGTAGATGTACTCTCCGGCATAGCATCGGTAAAAGCACACCTTTGCAAGTTTGACGAAGCAAAGCGAGTTTACTATCAGGCATTTGTCTTGGCACATCAAAATGGCAAGGTGAACAAGCAGATGGATGTGTTGAGGGAGTTGTGGTCGCTGGGCAATTCCACTGGTGACATGAAACTGATACGCTCCGCTTCGGCTTCCATGGATTCGTTAGTGGAAAAGGCAGGAGATGTGAAAATGAAATTTGCATACTACCATCAAAAAGGTGACGAGGCGAAATCAAAGGTCAGTATAATTTAGCCGAGAAGTGGTATATAAAGGGCAAGGAACTGGCTGAAGGGGACAACAAAGACCCTGCGGCAAGTAAACATCTAGCATATAACAAGCTGAGAAATCTATACATTGCCACGGGGCAATATGACGATGCCATCGCATACGGTCGCAAAGTGTTGGAAGAATACCAGAAGCAGATGAATCCAGAGGAAGATGCGTATTATCTTCCGTATAGCCTGGTGGCAGACATCTACAGACTGAAAGGAGACAAGGAGAATTGCTTTGCATGTATAGACTCTCTCTTTAAGAGTGAAAGCAGGATGAAAGAGCCAAGGGAACTATGTCAAATGTATATGGTTCGGGCACGCTGCCATAATGGCTTCAAAGAATACTCCGCAGCTCTCGCAGACTATAAGAAAGCAGATGAAATACTTGCATCGAAATATCCCCAAACGGAAGAGAATAGGATAATGCTCCTTGCATCCATGGGAGGAACGGAACATCGCCTTGACATGTATGATGAGTCTGAAAAGCATTATCAACTCTATGCGGATTACACAAAGCAACTTTATGGCGAAAGAGCATGGAGTATATCAATGCGCTAATGATGCTCGCCAATGCAGAGGGATTCTCCAAACATCTTGATGCTGGTTGCACACACTATACGGATGCCGCTTTCAGGTTGAAAGAGTTGATGAAGGAGCGTATTCCGATGATGAGTGTCGAGGAACGTGAGAGTTTGTGGTCGCCAGTGTCTTCACTGTTTACGATGATGACACCATACGCCATTGAAGCCAACAGATACCGGATGAGTTTACCGCAAGCTGCTACGATGCGCTTGTCATGTCGAAGTCTTTTCTGCTGGAGTCTGAACGCTCGTTGTTTGACGTGGTAAAGAAAGAAGGTACTGATGATGATATGAAGGACTATATGCTGCTTACCTTGATGAAGAACCAAATAAAGGAGTGGGAGAAGGAACAAGCACATTATGCCGATAGCATATTAAGTATGTCACAACGGGCTGATCAATTGGCGGCACGTCTGACCGAAAGATGCCGCAGTTTCGACAATATCACACGTTTCATGGATATAGACTATGCGACAGTTAAGAGTGCTCTGAAGCCCAATGAAGTCCTTTTGGACTTTACTGATTACGTTTCAGAGACCATGGGGCGCAAATATGCAGCCTATATCATCAACAAGAGCGATGAATACCCATTGGTGAAATACCTGTTCGCCGAAAGACAGATTGATTCGTTGGGCATCACCCGACCTGATATGTATTATAATCAGGACTATGCCCCAGAGGTACTGAAACTGTTATGGGAGCCATTAAGAGCATACATAGCTGAAGGTTCGACTGTTTATTATGTTCCATCACAACTGCTGTTCCAAGTGTCATTAGAGTCATTGCCTCTGGCTGACGGTTCGTTATTGGGAAACCATTACAACTTCGTAAGGTTGTCTTCCGCAAGGGAACTGGTAAAGGCACAGTCGCCAGTCTTGGCATTTGCACCGCATTCTGCGGTGTTATATGGTGGACTGCAATATGACATTCAACCGACAGCAATGATTGAGGAGGCGAAGAAATATGACTTGACAGATTTGTTGGTGATGCGTGGCGACATGGTTCGTGGGGATTCTGTCTTCTGTGAACTTCCTGGCTCCAAGCAGGAGATTATGCAGATTGAGTCTCTGCTGAAAGCCAGCAAGTGGCAGGTAACACCCGAATGGAATGGAGGGAACTGAGGAGTCGTTCCTCAGTATGCACGGAAATGCTCCTCAGTTGTTGCAGATAGCCACTCACGGATTTTATTATACTCCTGAACGTGCCGCTCATGTAGATTATCTGAAAGGTTATTCTGATGCCATGATGCTCTCTGGCATTGTACTATCAGGAGGCAATGCGGCATGGAGAGGCAAGGAATTGCCTGATGGAGTGTTAGGCGGTATTCTTACAGCCAACAACATCGCTCGCCTCGACCTAAGTGGCACGGAGATGGTTGTGCTCTCAGCTTGTCAGTCGGGACAAGGCAAGGCTACTTCCGAAGGTCTTTACGGCTTGCAGCGTGCCTTCAAGAAAGCCGGTGTTGGCACTATGGTCATGGCTCTATGGAGTGTCAGCGACAAGGTGGCTACAGAGTTTATGACTGCATTCTATGAGCAACTGGCATCCAAACAATGCAAGTGGAACAAACGTAAGGCATTTGAAAACGCAAAGTCCATCATTCGGGAGAAATATCCCGACCCATACTATTGGGCGGCATTTGTGATGCTGGATTGAGACATACAACACACGAGTTAGAAACTGCACCATTCAACAAGTTTGATTTGGTGCAGTTTTTTTTATTGATAGATATGGTTACTAATCACGCTCATATACCATAAAGAGTATAACAAATATAATTGAATATGAGACAAGAAGAAATAGTGAATGAAATTAGGAAGAAATGTGGGCATGTGGAAATGTTGCCGTCAATGGGTTGGCATTTTATCTACCACGACAGGCATTTCTTTTATATGACTGGGAGAAATGAGGATATGATACGTTTCTGTGTCCCTCATTTAGTAAAGGCAAACGAGTACAACACTGAATTATTGTCGGATGCTATCAATGAGACAAACAGGAACGTGAAATTTATCAAAGCAGTCAAACTGGACTGTGGCAGTGTTTCATTGGATTATGACCACAAAACGACATCAGATGAATCGGCAGATACGATTGTCCCTCATATCATCAATGCCTTGGATTTCGCCTCGACCTATTTACTCAACAAACTGAAAAGGACATGAAAAGTTAATCTCAATTATAATCATAACGCTCGGCTTTCTGCCCTTATGGCGCAAAATGACTACTATATCAAGCAAGCCCAATCATATCAGCGTGAGGCGGAATACTACACGAAGCAGGCATTGGGCTATGAGCAAGAAGTCGATTACTATAACCGACAAGCACAAGGTTATCTCAGAGAGGCTGAATACTACTCGAAGCGGAAGAACTACGATAGTGTGAAGACATATCAGCAACGGGCAAAGAATGCCACGGACAAGGCAGAAGATTACGCACGAAAAGCAAAGAATGCCCGAGAACGTGCTCAGGACTATATGAGAAAGGCAGAGTATGCGCTGAAGAGAGCAAAATAATAACACCACAGATAAAACAAACCATCAAATACAACAACAATGAAAACATTTACTACACATCTGCAGACCATGATTCTAATGGTTCTGTTCGCATTTGCAACAGTTCAAAGGCGAATGCTTCGGCAAAAGCCGGAGAAGCATCAGTCTATGAAGGAAGTACCGTAACCATAGCGTTGGCTGACACTTACAAACGTACACTTATGCAGTCAACGGGTGTTACCTATCAGTGGTATTCCGAGAACAATTCGTATGCCACCGTGACCAGTTCCACTCGCTATAATGCCACTGTCAAGGGAATCAAGGCAACATCTTCGTGCAAAGTATATTTTAAATGTAGCTATTTCATTGATGGCTTCTATCGCACTATGGACTTTTACTATACGATCACCGTAAAATCGACAAGTGTCAGTGTGACAAGTGTAACACTGAGCCAATCGTCCATCAGTATGAAAGAAGGAAATACCTACCAACTGTCAGCCTCTGTCTATCCTACAAATGCAACGAACAAGAATGTAAACTGGTCAAGCAACAATACATCTGTGGCTATGGTGAACAACGGACTTGTGTCGGCAAAGTCTGCGGGAACTGCTACTATTACATGCCGTGCTGCGGATGGCAGTGGGAAATATGCTACTTGCAAGGTTTCCGTAGAGTCTGCAACGGTATATGTTACAAGTATAACACTGAATAAGACTTCTGCTTCTCTGTATGTTGGAGAAACCACACAACTTAATGCAGCTGTTAGCCCAAGTTCGGCGACCAACAAAAGTGTTAGTTGGACATCCGATGACACGTCTGTAGCCACGGTGTCATCCACTGGACTTGTCACTGCAAAATCTGCTGGCACTGCCACTATTACATGTAAGGCAAAAGACGGAAGCGGGAAACAAGCAACGTGCAACATATCGGTAAAAGAGAATGTAAAGCCGACATCTATAACGCTCAGCGCATCCAAGGCTTCACTCACCGAAGGAGAAACATTACAATTGACAGCCACGGTAAGTCCATCTGATGCTGTCGATAAAACCGTGACATGGATGAGCGACAATACAACCGTCGCAACCGTGGACAACACTGGTCTTGTCACCGCAAAGAGTGCCGGCACAGCCAACATCATTGCTACAACTTCCAACAATCTTGCCGCTGTCTGTGCTATAACCGTGAATGAGGAAGTCATAGGAGAAACAACAGTATGGTCAGGGAATTATAGGGTCGCATCCAGTCATGTGGAGAACAATCCCACGAGGGAGTATAAAGATGGATTCGAAATGACTATTACTGAGAAGAATGGATCGTATTATATCACTTCCATGTTTGGTGATGACCTTACGGAATACAATGACGGAGGATTCAAGTTGTATGACAATGGAGATGGTACTGCAAAGATTGATGTATCATACTACAATATCCTGAAATATACCGATAATGACAGTCCGTTATATGCAATATATGTGTTTGATGAGACAACGGATGATTGGGCAGACACATGGACACTGAAAATGAATGAAGACGGAACGATAACTGTAGGGGACTTCTATGTAGCAGCCTTTCATGGGTGGAAGATGAGGAGAAATGGAAAAATGGACAGTTGGAGGCATTGTATTACAGCATGACGGCCAAGATAGAAGATGTCACAGGTCTTTCTGAGACAATAGCCGAATCGCCTGTTATTCATATAGAGGACGGAACCGTTTGGCTGGATGAAGCGTCATACATTACGGTGTACAAAGACAATGGAACCAAAGTCTATTCTGGAAAGACCAACCGCATCGAGAACCTGTCCAGAGGGTTGTATATTATCAAGATAGGCAGTCAAAGCAAGAAAATCCTGATAAAATAATGCTCCAAGGGGTTACTATGCCTAACTACCCTTCATAAACAGACAAAGGAACAATAATAACAAACTTAGAAGTTGCGCCCGATGACGTATTAGGGTATAAGACAATGAAGAAGATTTTTGCAGTTGCATTTGCTCTCATCGCTTTAGTAGGTGCCAATGCACTTTACATAAATGCGAAAACTACCAATGCTGAAGTTGCGCCTGTTACATCGGATGTCACTGTGCATGTAGCAGGGAATGATGACGGACACTGTCATTATTGCGGTCCCAACAAATGCCCGTATTTTAGAGCGAAGAGCGGTGCCGACCCTACGACATGTAAGTGTGGTCATTCCAAGCGTTCTCATATTGACAAGTATTGAGTAAATATTATCACCTAATTTTAGAAGTTGGGCGCGTCACAAATCAAGCGTATATAGAAATGAAACATTTTGGAATTATGCTATCAATGATGTTTATGTGCTTAATAGCGAGCGCACAGATGGTTGGGGCTTCCAGCAAGGTAACGATGGACATATCTATTTTGTTGCGAATAATCAAACAGGTGCAACATTCAATATACAGATTGTCGCAGCCTCTACGGACAGGAATAACTCTGAAACTAAGACAATGACACCTAACGGAGGCTTCTATCTTGGGCCTACAACCCCATGGAGATGGTATTGGAAGAGAGGAGATAAAATTTCAGTTGTCTATGCCAATGGACAGTCTCAGACGTGGGTCTGCCCTCAAAGCGACAGCGCTTACAATCGTTCTAATGTTACATTTCGAGGGAAACATTGTACAGGAACGGTAGGTTGTAGTTGTTCGGGATTCTCTCCCATCACCAATGGAGATGTATGGCAACAAGCATACTGCAAGCATTGTGGACACAAAAGAGTTGTCATAAATAGAAGGGTATTATAAGGCTATGACATAAAGAGGTGGGGGCTTGATGTTCCTGCCTCTCGTCATAAGAATTATTCATCATATTAAAACGAACGATTATGAAGCGGTTTAAGAACAATGAGACCATTGAGGTCTTGGGAGCATCTTTCAATGGTGTGAAAGAAATGATAGAACACGCAAGGAAGCGAATGCCAAAGGATGGTGTGTATGTGGGCGAAGACTCACAACTCTATCCTTGCTTTGACAGCGAGGACTATATGTATGAGAATCGTTATTTTACCAATCTGGTTTCGCTAAAAGCCTAGAGGAGATAGACGAGAAACTACGCATACTGAATCAGGTGGAAAGACATGGTAACTACAATAAGCTGAATTGCGAACTTCATCCAATGGCTTATTGGCAGGGCGATATATGTCATGATGTGCTGTTGACAGAAATGGGAGATGAGCGATGACGACAATTTGTATAATTGAATAATATGAAGATACATTACGCTACAATCAGTGAAACGGGAAAGCGTCAGAACAATGAAGACGCTTTCCGTATCGTAAATGGTGAGGACGGTAACCGTTGGTTGGCAGTGGTCTGCGATGGCATGGGAGGTCACGCCATGGGAGAAGTGGCAAGCGAGACCGTTTCAGATGCCATTGTGGATTACTGGAAAAACATACGGACGAGCCTGACAGTAAGACAAAGGTGGAAAAGGCCTGCGCCCATGCCATGAGGGCACTTGACAAGAAAGCCAACTCGTTAAACCATTGCCAAATGGGAACGACGATGGTGATGGCAAGCATTGAGGGCGACACCGTGACCATTACCCATGTGGGTGACAGCAGATGCTATTTGCAGCGTCCTAATGAAGGGCTGCTCTACCAGACGAAGGACCATGTGCGTTTGGATTATGGCTGGGAGGTCATTGACCGTTGCTTTTCTCCTATCATCATGAGGCAGATGTCCCGGACATAGTACAGTTCAAATTGAAGGCAGGCGACAGAATGTTGCTTTGCTCCGATGGCTTGTACAAAAGCATGGCTCCAGACATTCTGTTGGCAAGGATGATGGATGAAAAGCCGCTTGCCGACATTCTTGATGTTTATGATTTCATGTGCGAAAAGCAGGGCGATGACAACTATACGGCAGTCTTGATTGAGGTAAAAGAATAAGATAGGACAGATAGTATGAAATGGTTTGGTATTATTGCCATGACATTGTTGATGACAATGACTGGCTGCAAGAAAGAAATGGGAACGCAGTATCGTGGATGCTTTGAGAATGACGATGCCGTCAGTCTCAAAGACATAATCGATATTTATGACAAATACGCAAGTGCGAAGGAAGACAGCACGGACTTTGACCTCTTTGCTGCCTTCTATGGACAGGATGCGGCAGACAATGTTCTCGAATACGAGATTGTGAGTGATACGGCATTCGCCCTGCAATTGCCGGAATATGCCGCAAGCAAACAACCGTTTCTTTCCAATGCAGAGGTGTTCTACAACTCTTGCCTGTTGGCTTTCAACGTGTGGAGCAATCACGAGTTGTGGCTGAGAGGATGTGATGGTTTTGAACTTGCTGAAGAAAAGACGTTGTTGCCGGCATCAAGGCTATTAGCGAAGATTGCATCAGGGACAAAGAACTCCGTAAGGCTGCCAAGATTTACAAGGACAGCATCGTCATTATGATGAAGCGTTCTCCAGAAGAATGGGGCGAAGACGAACATTCCATGGATCTGTTGATTGCCTTTGGCAACAAGATTGAAGCCAAGTCCTATCAGTATTTCACTGATGAGGGAAGTTTGTCGATTCCTTGAATGCCATGACCAAGGAACTGACTGATGCGACAAAGCCAACTCTTGAACTATACAAGCAGGTTGAGGCAGACAAAAGAGTGGAAATGATGCTGACTAGCTTGAATGACTGTTCCACTTTTGACGAGCAATGCTCCCTGTTCCTAAATTGGGCAGACAGTCCGGAAGCAGATCTTGAAGACGAGTGGATTGTGGCTGTGGCGGAGAAGCTAATGGACAGCGGCAAATACAACCCTTGTCTTAACAACATTTGGATTATATGGCGATGTCTGTATCAATATTGCTATGGCGGAATATCCCGTGATTCATCCATTCCCAACAGCATCTATAACGATATGCGCAAGAAATGCTATCAGACCTGTCTGAAGAGGATTGAGAAAATCCTAATGATGTTTTGCCATGAACTGTGCGGCAGCAATTGGGGCAGGGTGAACATCAACCGCTTCGGACAGAATATGTTTGGCAATGAAGCTGTGATAGAGAAGCACACCTACTTATCCGGTCGTGACGATAAGGAGGATAAAGAAAGTGAAGAAGCTGAAGATTAAAGAAAGATAATGATTATGAGACAGAGTAAACGAATGACAATGGTTTTGGCATTGCTCCTCTCGGTGATTGGAGCTGATGTCTTTGCACAGAAGGGGCGGATTCGGTCTGGGTAGATTCCGTTGAAGTGGATTCCGTGGCACTTGCCGAAGAGTTTAAATCGGATTATGACTCGGAAGAAGACAAGGCGAGGATGGACAGTTTGATCCAGTCACGTTACGTCATCGTCTCCATGAATGGGAAGTATGGTATCTATGACCGTGAGAAGAACGACAGTGTCACGGCTGTGGATATGGAATACATCGAGTATTCCCACTATTTCCAACCAGAAGACGGTATGTGCTTCTGCTATTTCTACTATGAGAAAGGGCTGCAATGCGGAAAAATCGGCATCAATATGAATGACAACACGAAAATGGAAGCGTTTGCCGACAATCCAAGACTCGTGGGGAAAGTGGAAGACTTTCCTGCCATAGACTCATTGATTTCGGCGAGGAGTTATGACGTGCTGAGTGAATGCATGGCGGCTATTGATGGAATCAAGGACAGGTGTCGGTCATTGACGTAAGGACAGGTGATGTCTTGACATGGGGAGCATTGGAGAATGTAGAGGGTGACATTGTGTATGCTCCTCTTCTTAAAAGGTTTTGCAGTTCGGAAACATATATGCCTTTCGTGGCTGCCGACTGCCTCGCCCAGTCAAAACATCTTTGGAGGACAGCGTCGATACAGGATAAGGTATTTTGTGTTGAACGACAGCGTGCGGATAAGAGACCATAATTGGCGCAGAGGTGGTTACGGAATGTTGACATACAGACAGGTTCTGCTCAACAAGTCGAGAATTGGAATGTATCACGCCATGATGACCTTGCCTGACGGCATGGATTATTGGAAGTACGCTACTGACCAGACAAAGAACACCAATGCGTTGGAACTGGCTACGGTGTTCAACAATATCTTCCATTTGGATTCCGTGAACGTCTCTGCGGAAAGACGCGGCAATATCCGTGCAATTGCCATCGGAATGTTCAAGGAAGAAGGCATACAACATAAGCGTGCACCGAAGGACTTGGAACTTGGAGGAGTATATAATGTGGCTGATGACGGAACGGAGCAGACATTCACGTTTGTAGGCTGCTTCCCGCCAACAAGCCGAAGTATGCTGTCAGCATGGTCGTGCAGAGAAAGCATAAGCTGCCGGCATCGCCTGCAATGGTGTCAGACAAAGCGAATGAATTGATTGAGTGGTTAAACAAAAGTAAATACGAATATAATGAAGCAAAAGTATTTTGGCTTGATTTGGCCGTCTGTTCTTTATGGCTGTTTGTTGCATTGGCAAACTGTAGTTGGTGGTCATTACCAACTCATTTTCTTATGGTAGTCACAGTCGTGATGAGAATCATTCTCTCCTTCACCCTTTATCGTGGGAGAAACGAAGTTGGATTCCATTGACAGTTTTCTCGGCTCTGTTTGCCTTGCTGTCTGTTGAGGGACCGGTTATGAGGACAACGGGTGATTTCGCTGATTTGCCGTTTGTCGTTATGGGTATAAACAATGACCACTTGACCCATAACATTATAAAATGCATATTGTTGGCATGGCTATTCTTGGGACCGATAGCTGTATATATTGTTGGACTTATCAGGAAAACAATGAAGTCATCTACCTTGACTTGGAAGGATGCTTTGGGAGCGATTCTCTGGAAGGACAAAGGGACAAAGGCCTATTGCCAACTGATGTTGATTGCCATCTGTGCGTTATATGCAGGGCTTGCCATGGACATGAGAATGTGTCGTTTCGCTTGTGTCGTCCTGCCGCCTCTCAGTCTATATCTGATTGCCAGATATATGACTTCCTGTAAAGATACAACAGAGAAGAATCCTGTTGTCGGCAAACTTTGGATGATGGTAGCTGCTATGGTACTATTCTTCTATGCCCAACGCTATGCCGGGATGTGGCGCGTGTGGATGCTCGTTGCCAGTATAGCAATGGTTGCTTACGTATGTTGGCGCACTTTTGGTAAGCTAGGATTGGCAGGAATAAGCATATTGGCTACCGTATATTTGGGAATACTCCTCCCAACCTTGGCAATTGGTTATAATCAATACGCCTGTATAGAATATGGTCGCCGAGGGTTATATACGTTGGAACCATTGAGAGGCATTTTCTATATCAAGGACACTAATACGGACAAGGTCGGCTTGCGGGACAGATACGGCATACTTGTCGAACCTATATATGACAACATTGTTCATAATTCACGCAATCGCCCATTGGGAATCTATGAACTAAGAAATAACGGATGCTATACTTTGTATAATGTATATCAAAACAAAATGATGACATCAAATATCAGCGACCCGAATCTACAGGACAGTATCTGTCAAATACTTGATAAATATTGTGACAGGAATGCTTATGGTCACAGAGACAGGTTGGAAATACGTGTTACCAATAAGTTCAAGGCGGAGATTCCTCTTTCTCACGTCAAGATGACGAGAAACGGAATTAACTCATACTATGATTACTCAGACCAACCGTATATATCGGAAGACTCGGTGACTCTTCGTTCCGGGAGTTTGCAACCGACTCTGTTGTGCGCTATGGTGACACTTTTCATGTACTCCATTACTCCTATGACGTGAAGCGTGACAGCACGGTATTATACAATATTGACCTGAAGACCGCAAGACAAAGTACACCACAACATGAGGAGTTGAATGAGTTGGCAAAGAGCATAGAAACACTATTGAAGCAATGAGTTAAACCGAAGCAAGATGAAGAACCTGATAATGCTTTTCATTGCTTTCATCACCCTTATAGGTTGTGGGGCGGCCACCAGCAGGAAGAGAATACTTCTGAATGGGGTGACAGTATAGCCACGATAAACAACACGGCTTACTATTGGCTGCAATTAGCAGACGACTCTGCACGGATTTCAGCAGTCAGAGACAACCAGTTGGTAACTGAGTGTGTCGTTAGAGGACCAGTATATGGCGCAAGGCAATATGATGACGGAGAAATATACATCCTCTGCGGTCAAAACCAAATCACTTGGTTTGATGTCAGAAACATCCCAAGCGAAATAGATTTGATGACCGATGAGGATTTGGATAACTATGATCAGTCGCAAGAAAATGCTGATGCAATAATCGATATAGGCATGTGATATGAACGCAAGCATCCGACTGTTTCTAACTTATAGAAAACGTCGGTCTATTGTGATAGAAAACAGGTTACTACAGCATCTTTACTACTCCAAGAAGTAATGTGACTGAAAAATCGAATTGAAAATGGAAGAAAATTATATGGCTACCACACGGAATGGACACGAACTGAAGGATATGTACAATCCAGAAACTAACACGCTGGATATACGTTCCAATGGTTTGTACCCATCCAATGTGCTCAGCAATTTGTGCAGCAACGGTTTCCGCCTCGACGGAATGGTGTGCAGCAGTATGGAGGGTTTCTTGCAATCTCTGAAGAGGAAGGAACTCGACAAGCAGCGGCAGATATGCAGCATGAAGGGCGGCAATGCTCGGAAAATGAGCGTCACATCGTGGCAGACTGACCAGATTGTGTGGTGGAAGGGCAGGCAATAGACCGCCAAAGCGAAGAGTATCAGCGAATCATACGCCGTGCCTATCAGGCGATGTTTGAACAGAGTGAACGGTTTCGTGCCGCACTGATGCAGACTCGTGGCATCAAACTCGTTCATACAAGCGGTGAGCCGAGTTCCTATAAAACGATACTTACTCCTGCTGAATTCTGCGACATCTTGATGAACATGCGCGACAGCTATGACCTTCGGGATAAGACAAAGGAACTGGAGGAGAAGTCTATCCGAAGGAAGAAACTCATGTATCTTCATGGCTTCGGCTCGTCGGCTGCCAGCGGAACGGTAAAGACTCTACGAGAGCTGTTGTCAGACTTTGATGTCGTTGCTCCCGACATACCCGTTGACCCTGCCGAGGCTCTGCCCTTCTTGCGAGGGCTGTGTATGAACGAAGTGCCGGATGTCGTCGTAGGCACCAGCATGGGAGGCATGTATGCACAGCAGATGCGTGGATATAACCGCATCTGTGTGAATCCCCTTTCGAGATGTCGAAGAAGAGCAAGATGCTCACGGTTGGCACATGAATACTTCAAGCCGAGAAAGGATGGTACTACTCATTTTGAGATTACCCCAGAAATCATCCACAACCATGCGGAGATGGAAGAGCATCAGTTTGAAGGGATTACCGAGGCCGACCGCAAGCAGGTATGGGGATGTTTGCCGACAACGACCAGCAGGTGAATGGAGAATCTTTGTTCCTGCAATACTATAATCAAGTAATCCACTTCAGTGGCGAGCACCGTATGGATGACAGGGTAATAGAGGACGTTCTTGTACCGCTGATTTATAGATGTGTCGCAAAATGAACAACAGAATATTTGACATCATATTGCTGTGTGCGCTATCCCTGATATTGGGAAGCTGCAAGAAGAGTACCCTGTATCTACATCAACAACAGAGCAGAAATCTGTTGTGCCTGTTGTTTGTGTATATACGTTGGGCGCAGTCAATGTAGATTTACAGCGTGCCATGATGGATTCTTTAAGAGTTCATTATCCCAAATGCAGAATGGCCGGTAATATTCACTTGCCCGACTCTGCCCTTACCACTAAAAGGAATGACCACAAACGATATAGGGCTGATGTACTGAACAAGGTGCTATGTCATTATAAGTCTGATTCAACTATTGTCGTTGGACTTACGCAGGCGGATATCGGACTTGATAATTTCAGAGGTCGTGCCCATAGCGGAATTATGGGACTTGCCAGCGGTATAGGGACAGGTGTGGCGGTATTCTCGTCCTATCGTCCTCATGGCAACGGGCAGTTGTTTAGCGTAATGCTCCACGAATTAGGTCATGCCCAAGGCTTGCGGCATTGTCCTGATATAAAAATGTATGATTATGTAACTCGCCGGAAAATCTTACATTGATGCTGAATACTCAGGCCATGGAGGCTGTCATGGACGGAAATTCAATAAAAGGCCATATGTTTTCAGTTCTCTACGGAATCAAAGATAATAATAAGTGCCGATGTCTTTATTGACTGTTCCGGTGATGGAGCTCTCGCAGCGAGTGCCGGTGCCGAATATAGGACAGGCCGGGAAGGCAAGGCCGAGTTTAATGAAAATATGCGCCTGACGAACCCGACGGATGGGTGATGGGCGACAGTATTCAGTTCAGTTCAAAGATATGGGGTATCCCGTACCATTTAATCCGCCATCGTTTGCAATAAAATATGACCCAAGTAAAGCTAATAAACGAAATATCACACAGTTGAGTTGTGGATTCTGGTGGGTAGAATTAGGTAGCGACTTGGATATTGTTGATGTTACAGAAGAGAACCGCCACAAATTGTTGGGATATCTATATGGTGCTTGGGATTATGTTAAGAACTCTGGAAAATTCCCTGAAGCCGCCAATTTGGTACTGGATTGGGTTGGTTCCGTTCCGGGACGACGTGAGTCAAGGCGTTTTATGGGAGATTATATCCTGAATGAAAACGATTTGACGAAGTTCACTCATTTTGATGATGCAATAGCATACGGAGGCGGCTGGTCGCTCGACGAACACTGTCCCGGCGGAATTTTGAATGATAAGGAACCTGCAAGTTATTTCCATCAAAGATTTGAAAAATGTTTGAAATTCCATACAGATGTCTTTATTCCAAGAATATCGACAATCTTATGTTTGCCGGACGAAACGTGAGTGTCACCCATATAGCTTTGTCGGCCACCAGGCTTATCGCAATATGTGGTCTCATGGGACAGGCAGCCGGTACAGCGGCAGCCATGTGTATGGAATATAAGGTTTCTCCAAGAGGTATTTATAAAAGTATATCGAGGAACTGCAGGAAAGGCTTTTACGGGATGACTGCTATATACCAAACCGTCCTGCAAACGATGAGGCTGATTTGGCACGTAAGGCCAAGATTGAGGCTTCGTCAACAACTTCCGGCAACGTCGCGCTATTGACTGATGGTTACAGCAGAGACGAGGTGGACCACATACATCATTGGCAGTCAGACGGTTTGAACCCTGATTTGACTCTCGCTTGGGAGAAACCCGTGTCGTTGTCCTCGGTAGAAATTAAATGTGATTCAAATCTTCATACGGAAATCCAGATTCACCCTAATATAGAAAAAGAAGAAAACAAAGGCCTGGAATGCCAGTTGAACTTGTAAAGAAAGTTTCTGTTGAGGCAGAGGTGAATGGAGTGTGGAAAGAATTGACCGAGATTGACAACAACTTGCACAGGCTGATAAAATTAGAATTCTCACCTGTCCGTACTTCCAAAATACGTCTGAACTTAAAGGAAACATATAGCGCTTCTGATATAAAACTTTTGAAGTCAGATGTTATTGATTCAGGAGCTGGCAACGCCGGCCGTTTTATCGTGGTTAAAATTAGCTTAATTAGATATGTGTAATTTGTTGCTTTTAGGTATTGGAGGTCAGGAGCTGGTATTTATAGCTCTAATCATTCTGCTGTTGTTCGGAGGTAAAAGATTCCTGAACTGATGAAAGGTCTTGGCAAGGGTGTCAAGAGCTTTAAGGATGGTGTGAACGGGATAGATGAAATAACAGATCAGGAAGATAAGAAAAAATATAACTGAAAAGTAAAAGAAAAGGTAAACATAGGAGTATTTGTAATAACCTTTTAGCTCAATATGTGTACCTGGCGGTATTGTTAGGCAAATAGTACTTGCAGATACAAAATTAAAATTTGCAGATACGTTAATCTGTGCATGAATAATTTATTTTGTGACGCATGAAAGCAAGACTTGTGCTTCGGTCTTACTTTCATGCTGTAATGGATTCATCTTTTAAAAAGTGGGTTCATTATTCTGTAAAAATAATGGTATAATGCAGGCCTCGTGCATTATACTGTTACTGTTTGTAAATCTTATTTTTAGAAAGGACATGAATAACATTAACCTTAAAATGACAATAATACCGTCTGTGGCAAAAGTAAAGCAGGTTGTTTTATTTTTATCAGTATCGTGTGTGTTATCTTGCAACAGATATGTTGCCGATTGGGGCGATGCGTCCGGTCAGGAAGAAAAGAAGTTTTTTCACCTACATTGAATATCCCCGATATTTCCGGTACAGAGATACCTTTGTATACCATTCTTAGAACATCCGAGTCGTATGGGTTGGAAAGCAATGCGACCAAGGATCAGTCGTCAGCCTTCCAGAGTGCGATAGACGATTTGTCATCTAAGGGAGGCGGGGTTTTGTTGATATCCAAGGGAACATATTGCCTGAATAATGTGTATATGAAGTCCGATGTACATATTATGGTTGAAAAGGATGTGGTATTCAAGCCTGTATTATCTGGAAACAAGTCTATAATGTTTATATTCTCGACTGTAGATGAGACTGTAGACGGTTATATCAGCAATGTCAGTATCAGTGGTGTTGGCGGAGAGAGGTTTACAGTTGATTTTACCGGATTTCACCCCGATAACGATTATTCCTGCGAATCGTCGTCCACAGCCCCTTCTTTAAGATTTATAAGATGTTGCATGGTGAAGAATTTTCTGATTTCTGATTTCAATGTCCTTGACAATTATACAAAGCATAGTGCGATAGAATTAAACTGTGCCAATGTCGATGTCGAAGGTTGGGAATTGTCCCGTCCGACTGACGGACTTGTAGAAAACTGCTATATAGACAAGGCAGACTGGGGATATGGACTTGTACAGGCACATGCCGCCCACAACGTGTTGTTCAGGGATATCAGCGGAGTGGGCGGAGTGACATTACGCTTTGAAACAGGTTACGGCAAGAATATAGGCCTTTTTGATGTATATGGGTATAATGTATCTGTGTCCGACGGCAGGTCGGCAGTGTTGTTGTCGCCTCATGTGTCACACAATGGAAAGGTATTGGTGGAGAAGGTTACTGGTATAAACACTGCATTGACCGTATCGATAGAAGAAGGTTTTGACGATGAGCGGGATCCATCCAAGGAAGGGATTAAAGGTTCATTCTCTGATGAGAGTGTCATTTATGACATATATGCCGAATATGGAGAAAAGTCACAAATCAGAATTCCCGATATATATCTCTATGAGCCTGAGTATTACCCTCTTTTCAAGAAGGAAGTCATAGGCGAATCTGCACGTCAATACACAGGACCTTCCATAGCGCCTGCCTTCGACGGCTCCAATAAGACATATTCCGTCAAGATTGAGAACATAAAATCGAAAGGCTTTAAATATCATTCCGACAAAATATTGTATGAGGAAGATATTGAAAGAGAAAGAAGCGATTCGTGGAAGATCTATAGAACTTTACCTTTTTATTACGAGTAGCGTGCGTTTGACGTCTATACTATGATTGTGACATTCAAGTATCAACTTGCTCTGCAATACATGCAGGGCGTTTATAATTTCCGTATGAAAAAGATATTATGTTTTTTTGGCATTATTATGATGTTCTCTTCTTGTTCTGTTGCAAAAAGACATGAAAAGAAAAAATTGCAGGATTTTTTTCTTCCGATAGAATCGAAAAGCCTTGTTTCCGATGGCATTTGGGGTGATACTTGTGTCTTACCTCGCGATACGATGAATGGTTTGGAAGACACGAAGATGAAACATTGGTGTTATTGGGATGGCAGCATTGTTAAAGATGACGAGGGTATTTATCATATGTATTCCAGCAGATGGTCGCAGTCGTTGTCTCATGGCGAGGGGTGGCATATAGGAACGAAGGCGGTCCATTCTGTTAGCAACAGGCTTGAAGGGCCATATAAGGATTTGGGTTTGGTATATCCTGATTTTTATGATGGCTTAGGACATAATGTAGTTGGACTTAGGACGAAAGAAGGCAAATATGCCGTTGTCGTCAGTGAATCACTTCCGGGTAATGTGTTCATTTCTGATTCGCCATATGGCCCATTTGAATTATTGGGCGAAATAAAGATTGATAATAATGGTTTTTATCCCGGATTTACGAGATATGATGAGTTGGATATAGGTGCTGTAAAAGCAGGTGCTTTAGGTAAGATGTCGAATGTAATGATATTTGTTCGCCCGGATGGTAAATATATGTTGTTGGCCCGCCATTGTGTGCCTATGATAAGTGACGATGGCATTTTGGGGTCATATAAGGTTTTGGGTGATAGGGCTTGGGAAAATATGCCTGATACGCCTCAGTATTATATGGAGGATCCTACAATATGGTATAGTGATAGTCTGTATCATATAGTAGTCAATTTTCATAAAAAGGATGTATCTTATCATTTGACGTCTGAAGACGGAATAAGCAATTGGAAAAACAGGGGTGTGGCTTTTGATAAAAAAAAGTCTAAGTTTATATACACTGATGGTCATGTGGAAAGATGGTATACAGTCCAGCGCCCTACAGTTTATGTTGAAAATGGAAAAGTAAAGGCTTTTAATTTTTCAGTGATAGATGTCCATAAAGGAAAAGACAGGGGCAATGATAATCATGGCAGCAAAATAATGGTTATACCTTTCGATTCTGAGGGCTTCAGCAAATATATAGCTGATTTAAGAAAGAATGACGAGTTGACAACTTATTCGACGCCAATACCCCAAGACTGGGAATATTCAAGGATTGGAAAGAAAACCAATGTGTCTAAAATAGGTTTTGACTCTATAGTAAATACAATATATTTTAATAGTCAATCATCGGAAATAGATGATTGTTCTGATTCTTTTGATTATATATATAAAGAAATGAGTTCGAATTCAATAATTCAAAGTCAGATTTTATCTAATGATTTTTATAAGTCTCGCAATTCGGTAGAGTCCGGACTCATGCTCAGAAACGATATTTTGCCGGAGTCTCCTTATGTCAGTGTCACTATTTCTAAAGATAAAAAATTGATAATAAGGCATAGGGATAGATTGAAATCGAAAGTTACAAAAGTGATATTGGGCGAATATGATACCCCTTATTGGATTCAGTTACAGAAGAATGGAGAAAAAATAGAATGCTATGTCTCTTCAAGTAATAAGTTTAATTGGGAAAAAGTGTACGAGCAGAACTTATGTTGTGATGATAAATATTATGTGGGAATGATATCATTGTCTGATAAGGGACAGACAGGTTTGTCGCGGTTTAAAGATTTTGAAGTAAATGCCATCGACAACCCATTGCGTGACGGTATAGTAATGCATACGTTCCCGGATACGATACCGTCAAGGGGATTGATAGATTTCGACATCCAGATTAATACAAAACGTCCTTTGTATGTTTGGGCTGAATTGGAAAACATTCAAACAGGAGAGAAGTATAGGGTTTTGCGTAACATATTTCGTTATAGTGAAAGAAAAAAGCTTTCTTACGACACAGGTGTGGATGAACTGAATCCTGAAAATACATATTGGTTTGTGGTAAAGGCAGTACCCTTGCATGGGCATGATTCAGAGAGTGTTTGTTCCGGATTTAAAAAAATCTTCATAGAAAATAAATAATGAAGATTAGATTTTTGTACGTGTTTGGCACCACAATTGTTTGATATAGGCTAATTATTAACAAACTTATTTATTTAAAATTTTATATGAGAAAACTTTTGTTCTCAAATGTTAAGACAGAGGCAAAAGAACAAAAAAGAATAAATAAAAATGAAATATCTTTTTGTCTGGCCTTGTATCGGAATGCTTAAAAAAACGGGCTATAAGATATTGGTTGCTAATCTGATGTTTGATTAATTCTTTACCGAAAGTCCGTTAATTATATTATGAGATGTATTTTAATGTCTTATTATCTGTGGATACAATTTTATTACTTGCAGATACATTAAGTGTTGTTATATTATAGATATTTGTAACGATAGTTTAACCAAAAAATGTTTTATTTAATAGATTTATTATGAGACACAGATTAATGATTTTATGTTTCATTATTTTTTGTCCTTTTATATTGTATGGACAAAGGATTTCAATTTCTGGTAATGTAAAGGATAAAAATGGCGATCCTTTAATAGGGGTAACCGTTCAGGTAAAAGGTACTAACAGTGGTACAATTACGGATTTTGATGGAAATTATTTGCTTCCTAATGTATCCAAAAAGTCGATTTTGGCATTCTCTTATATTGGAATGGTAACTCAAGAAATAGAGGTAAATGGGAAATCTTCTATTAATGTTGTTTTAAGAGATGACTCAGAGTTGCTTGAAGAAGTAGTAGTTGTCGGTTACTCTACTCAAAAAAAAGTAAGTGTTACCGGCGCGGTTGCTGCGATTTCTAATGACCAAATAAAGCAGAGTCCTTCTGCAAATCTGGTAGGCTCTTTGACAGGTAAGTTACCTGGTTTGTCGATTATGCAAAATAGTGGACAACCTGGTGAAGAAGATTTTCAGTTGAGATTACGTGGAGCAAGTACTATGAATGGACAGAGTCCTTTAATATTAGTAGATGGTGTTCCCCGTGAAGATTTGTCATTGCTCGATCCCAATGAAATAGCTGCCATATCAATCCTGAAGGATGCTTCTGCAACAGCGGTTTTTGGAGTTAGAGGTGCTAATGGAGTGATTCTTGTTACAACAAAAATCGGTGAGCAAGAAAAACCTTCATTAAGTGTGTCTGCAGAGTATGGTATCCAAGAGTTTACAAAGAATTATGAAATGATGGACTCTTGGCGGTATGCTACATTGTATAATCAGGCTTTGGTAAACGACGGTCTGCCTATTAAGTATTCTGATAGACAAATACAATTGTATAAGGACGGTACAAACCCATACTACGCAAATACAGATTGGTTTGATGTTATGTTTAAGGATCGTGCGGTTATGAGTAGATATAATGCCAATCTTTCCGGAAGTTCAAAAAGGGTCAAGTATTTTGTAAATGTAGGTATGCTTAACCAAGGAGGTATGATGAATACAGAGTCGAGAAGTAAGCTGGGATATGATCCGCAATTTAAACTGAATAGATATAATTTTAGATCTAATCTTGATATTAGGGTTGTGGATTGGATTAAAGCAGATCTTAAGATTGCAGGTTATATAGATAAGGTTGGACGTCCAGGCTCTGCTGCTTCAGATCAATTTCAGTTTTTAGAAAAATTTATACAATGTCTCCTACAGTACCGGTTTTCCGGATGAAAGTTTTGGAATACCTATGGATGCATTGGTCTCAACTTATGACTCATCACCTTATGGAGAGTTAAATTATTTAGGCTATCAGACACAAGATAAAAGTAAGCTAAATACTTCATTAGGTTTTGATTTCGACCTTAATAAATTTGTAAAAGGATTGAGTACAAAGGTACTTCTGGCATATGATGTTAATGCAAATTCCATAATAAAAGGCACTAAAACAGGCTATAATGTATATCAACTCTCTATATTAGAGCAGAAGGATGAGAATGGTAATATAGAAGACGTTTACTCATTAACATCACAGAATGAGTATCAGAAGTATCAGTTGTCATTAAATAAATCATATAGTTTCTCTTATTCATTGAACTTTCAGTGGATAGTTAATTATATGAGGGATTTTGGAAAAATAATGTTGGCACAATGTTTGTTTTTAAAAGATAATAGTGAGGCGGCTTCAGGTACAAGTATAGACTTATTGCCATATAATCGTTTGGGATTTGCGGGACGTTTGACTTATAGGTATGCTGATAGATATATGGGTGAGTTTAATATTGGATATAATGGTTCTGAGCAATTTGCAAAAGGAAAACGATTTGGTGTTTTTCCAGCTTTTTCTTTAGGATGGCTTGTCTCTAACGAGGATTTCATGAAAGATATAAAAGCTATTTCAAATCTGAAACTTCGTGCATCTTTTGGTAAAGTAGGTAATGATAAAATAGGAAATCAGAGATTTTTGTATTTAGATAATAATACTATAGTTAATCGCCCTCCAACAATATTTTATGATACTGTTCTGGGTAATGCTCAGATGGTTCAAGAGAAATTAATTGGAAATCCCGATCTTACATGGGAAATAGCATATAAACAAAATTATGGTATAGATTTGGGCTTATTTAATAATAATTTGACAGTTACATTTGATTATTTTAGGAAAATAGAAAAAATATCCTTATTACCCGTAATACAGTACCTTCCATATTAGGTAATTTTCAATCAGTGATGCCTAAAGCTAATTTTGGTGAAGTTTTTAACCATGGCTTTGAGTTAGATATATTTTATAATAAGAAGGTTAATAAGGACTGGTCTTACTCAATAAGAGGAATGTTTAATTTTGCAAGGAATAAAATAATTTTTAAAGATGAATTAAATTTAGGGGATGATTATTATTGTCCTTATAGAGGTCAGGGCTACTCAATGGGACAGAATTTTGGATATTTGATTGATTGGGATTCGCCTTGGTCATGGCTATTTTTATCTAAAGAAGAAATTGCTGATTATCCAGAATATTCAGGTATTAAGCCAGGGTAGGTGATTTTGTTTATAAGGATATGAATGATGATGACGTAATTGATGAGAAAGACTATGCTCCAATTGGTAAACCATCACTTCCTGAATTTAATTATAGTTTAACATTAGGTTTTCATATAAGGGATTGGATTTTTCAGCTTTGCTTTATGGTATAGGAAATTCTTATAATAATTATAAAGGTGCTATGGGCATTGATGAGACTAAATCAGTATTTCAAAATCATCATCTGAATGCATGGTCTCAAGAAAGATATGAACAAGGTAAAGAAATATCTTATCCAGCTTTGACAACATCCGGCAGTTCATCTTTGGGGCATAATGATTATTTCATAAGAAACAGGGCATTTTACGTTTGAAAAATTTAGAGATAGGATATGTTTTACCAAAAATTAACAAAGAAAATAGGAATAAGTAAATTAAGGTTTTATGCAAATGGTCAGAACTTGCTAACTTTCGATAATTTGCCGTTCGAAAGTGTTGATCCAGAACAGAAAACAACATCATCAGTTCTACCAGTTTTAAAAGTAATAAATTTTGGTGCTAATATTAATTTTAGATTATTATGAAGAAAAAATATCTATATACATTGTTTTCTGTTTTTCAGGTTTATGTTTATTTTCTTCTTGTTTGGATTCTCTGGATGTAATTCCTGAAGGACAGCATTCGTATGATGAAATTTTGCAAATGAAGTAACTACCGGAGCGTATTTGAATTCTTGTTATGATGAGTTGCCAGAATTTGGAATAAAATATTCCGGGAACAAACTTGCCTATTATTCTGACAGATGATGCTTGGGAATATACTACAAATACCAATTATGTAGGAGTCGCATATAAGGGAATGAAATCTGATAAATGGAGTAATAAATTGATTGCAGATAATTCGAATTGGGGAAAAGGGAATAGAACATCGTGGGATCTTTTTCAGGAACATAAGACGATGTAATTTATTTATAAGTAGGATTGATAATGCTGTAGTTCCAACAGAGCAGGATAGGGTTCATTGGAAGGCTGAGGCCAGAGTTCTTCGTGCTTATTATTACTGGGAACTTATTTCCAGATTTGGAGGTGTACCTCTTATAACAGAAGTACTTCCTGTTGATTATGATGGTGCAGATTTAAGAAGGAGTCATTCAAGACTTGTGCAGATTTTATAATTTCTGAGTGTGAAGAAGCAATGAAAGTTCCAGAGTTCCCTTGGAGATATGAAAAAAACGGTGAGGAAATACGAATGACAAAGGCTATTGCTGCAATGGTAAAATCAAGAACTGCATTGTATATGGCAAGCCCTTTATTCTGTGATGGACAGAATTATTGGGCTGATGCAGAACGTATAACAAAGGAAAGTCTTGACGCTTGTCTAGCAAATGGTTATGAACTGTATACAGAGGTGAGGAATACAAATCTGTATGGAGATAATGCATTTTATGAATATTCTACTTCACAGGCTGATTATGGACCTTCTCCAATAGATAAAGAAACAATATGGATAGCTAAGTTTCAGATGGGAGGAAATGCTTCGATTAAATTTAACGGATTACCATCAAATGGTGCCAATAAATCCGGTATTTGTCCTACCCAGGAACTTGTAGATGCATTCCCAATGAAAGACGGTACATATGTATTAGATTTAAAAGAACCCTACAAAGACGAACTTCATCTTGAGCCAAACTATGCAAGCGGAACTACATATAATCCTCAAAACCTTACGAGAACAGAGACCCACGTTTTATGCAATAATATTTTATAATGGTTCGCAAACAATGAATAAAAATCAGAAAATGTTCGATATATGGACATATAACGGGGCTAAAGATGGTATAAAGATGGGGGATATTAAAAGAACATGTACAGGATATTATATGCGCAAGTATATGCGCCCGGATTCTTATCCTGGATCATGGTTAAAAATTCATTGGAGAATGATGCGTTTGCCGGAATTATATTTAAATTATGCAGAAGCTGCTATTGAGAATGGTAATTGGAAAGATGCAGTTGATGCTATAAAGCCTATAAGGGATCGCGTAAAGATGAAAAACATTAATCCTTCAAATCAGGAGGAAGCCAGATTGATGGTTCAGAATGAAAGGAGAATTGAAATGGCTATGGAAGAATGCAGATATAATGATATCCGCAGATGGACTAAACCTGGTGAGGAGATGAAGTATGGTGGAAAGCATCTAACTGCGATGTGGATAGAGAAGGTAGGTAATACTTATGAGTACCATAGATGTCCGATAGGTCAATCTTACGATAAGAAGACAGACTCTTTGTAGGAACACCATGGACAAGAGAAACTTATAAAAGTAAGTATTTGCTTCACGGTTTAGAATTAGACGAAGCAAACAGACTTGAAGCAGTTACAGGAGTAAACTGGCAAAACCCAGGTTGGGATTAAATTTCATTTATAAAACAAAAATATTGGATATCATGAGAAAATACTATATAAGTAAGTTTTCGCATTGTCTGTAATATTGATGATGAACTTAAACTTGATAAATGCTCAGTCTCGTTCCATAAAGGGATATGTATGTAATGATTCTGGAGACAGACTTCCTGGAGCTATAGTTAGATTAGTAGGTGAAGACGATAATATAATTACTGATGCGAATGGTGAGTTTAGTGCAGAATTGTCTAACGGTACAAAATATTTGTTGGTAGAGTACGTAGGATATTCTACTAAAAGATTAAAATTAATGACAAACTGAATTTGTATGTAAAGCTCGATAGAGACGTCAGCAATAAGTACCAGGAAGTAAATTTAATTAAAGATGTCCGTCCTTCATATTCTGTAGGAGGTTCTGCTATTGTCAAAACCGGTGATGAGTTGAGAAAACTCATAATCATCATTTGGCGGCAGCATTAGCAGGTAGAGTTCCCGGATTATATGTAAAGACAACCGGTAATGAGCCTAGTAAAGAAACATATTCATTGAATATAAGGGGAGCTTCTACAGTTAATGGTAGAGCTACTTTGATCCTTATTGACGGAATGATAGGAAGTCTTGATAATGTTAACGTCAATGATGTCGAAAGTGTCACTATTATGAAGGATGCATCGTCATCTGTCTTGTATGGTATGCAGGCTGCTGCCGGTATAATATACGTAAAGACAAAGCGTGGAGGAGTTTCTGCTCCCTCTATTAACGTAGACGTGAACTATACGTTACAGAATGCAATAGTAAGACCAAAGATGATATCTTCAGGTGATTATGCAACAATGATTAATCAGGCTTGGAAAAATGACGGTTTTGGTGATTACTATATATATTCACAAGATGAAATAGATAATTATTATAATGGAACTGATAGGAATCTGTATCCAAATAATAATTGGTATGATATGTTTATGAAGGATGTTGTACAGACTCAGAATATTTATACCAGTGCTCATGGTGGAACTAAATATGTCAAATATTATGCAAGTTTAGGATATATGCATCAGGATTCTCCATTCAAGACCGCTGATGCATTGAAAACTTACGGTCTTAACAGATTTGACTTCAGATCGAATGTGGATTTCCTGATAAATGACTATATCAAGGGATATGTGAATATTGCAGCGCGAATAAATAAAGAATTGTCACCGAATGCTACAGATGGAACCGGAGGTGTTATGAGTTCTATATTTGATATGTCTCCCGTCATATATGGTCCGTTGACACCGGATGGAAAGGTTGTAGTAACTCCTGAGAATACAAATCCTACATTTGGTAGGCTGAACAGATCAGGATATGTTAAAGGAACAGACTATAATTTGTCGACTAACATTGGTTTGGAATTTGACTTAAAATTCATAACTCCAGGTCTTAAAACATCAGGTAATATTATTTATTTCAATAATACTACATCTCAAAATAAGGGAAATACTGACTATGAGCGCTGGACAAGGGATTTGACAAATACAAATGAATTATTGTTTTATCAATATGGCACTACAGAAAAGGAACCTCTTCTTTTCTCAAAATCAACACAAAGTTCTATCAGGTCACAATATGATTGGAATATTGACTATAACAGATCTTTCAACAGACATAAATTGGGAGTAAATTTGTTTTGTCTCAACAGTACTATAATGCAAATAAAATTCAGGGAGTACAGCCTGTATTGAGAATGACATATGGAGGTCGTTTGTCATATGGTTATGATAATCTGATTTTTGCTGATTTTACAGCAGGATATCAAGGTTCTGAACAATTCTCGAAAGGAAACAGGTATGGTTTCTTCCCTTCCGGTTCTTTAGCTTTTGTCGCAACTAATCTGGATGCCTTGAAGAACAATAGAGTATTGTCTTACTTAAAGTTCCATACTTCTTATGGACTTGTTGGTAATGATAATTTTGGTGATGACAGGTTCCTTTATAGAGATTATCTGGCTAGTGCAGCAAGTAATGGAGGAATAAATTATTTATCCAAACCTATAGATATAATAAGATTGGGTAATCCGAATTTGACTTGGGAAAAATCAAAGATATTCAATGTAGGTGTAGATTTCAGCTTATTTAATCAGTTGTCTGTTGGTGTTGAATATTATAATGACAGAAGAACAAGCATATTGGTTGATGATAATATCACTCCATTGTTGAACGGACTTTCTTCTGATTATTTAAGCAAGATAAATCTTAGTGAGATTCATAATTCCGGAGTTGATTTGTCTCTGGGTTATTTCAAGCAGATTAATAAAGATTTTTCTCTTGGCTTAAGTTCTAATTTCGCATTTAACAAGAATGAAATTATTGAAATTGGAGAATTGCCTAAAGCAGACGATTATGCATATAAATATAGGCAGACAGGATATAGAATAGGTCAGACTTGGGGATATGAAATTGATTATTCTAATGGTAACGGATATTTTAACAGTCAGGAAGAAATTGACAAATCAGGACTTACTTATGTCGGTAAATCTCCAAGACCGGTGATTTTATATATATAGACCAAAATAGTGATAATATAATTGATGAGAAAGATATAGTTCCTATTGGCGAGTCAACAATACCTCAGATTGCTTGGGGCAGAATTGTTCCTTAAGTGGAGATCATGGGACGTTTCTGTTTTATTCCAAGGATTGGGCAAGTTCGGTGGTTTCAACAATGGAATAGGATATTATGAAACATATAATAACGGTACTTTCTTTGAACATCACTTAAAAGCCTGGACATCTGAAAGGTATGCTAATGGCGAGGTGATACTGGCTCCTGCTCTGACAAAACAAGGAAGTTCCAGCCAAAAGAACAATAACTATTATTATCAGAATAAAGGCTTCGCCAGACTTAAGAACGTAGAAATTGGTTATACAATGAAGGATAAAGCTTTTATGAAGAAGATGCATATTAACCAATTAAGATTTTATATCAGTGGTATGAATCTTTAACTTGGGATCATATGAAAACCAATGATATAGATGTTGAAGGTGGAAAGGTATCCAATTTCCCAACTTCTCAGTATTGGACTGTAGGTTTAAACTTAAACTTTTAAATTAATTACTTATGAAAATAATTAATATAATAACATTAGGAGTGACAATATTATTGAGTTCTTCGTGTGAAAGTGTTTTCGAGTACGATGCTGATGACAGAAAAAATTATGACGAAATTTTTCTGATTATAATATGACTGCACAATATCTTAATACATGTTACAAGAAAATGCCGGGTTATGGCAGATATAGCGCCGGTGGTACTTTTATTGCAAGTTTTACTGATGAGGCGCAGGATGCTAATGATGTGAAGGGTTCTAAAGCTTATTCTTATTATTTGGGTTCTATGAGTTCATCAAACAATATGATGAATACTAACCTATATAAAGACCTTTATGAAGGTATATATCATTGTAATGTATTTATAGAAAATGTTGATAAAGTTCCTGTTTTACTATACCAGCATATCGTAGTAGATGGAAAGGAGAGGCATACTTATTACGTGCTTATTATGCATGGGAATTAATTAAACATTATGGCCCGTTGCCTATAATAAGGACCTCAAATACAGAAGACTATGATTATTCAAAAGTTGAAAGACCATCTTTTATCAATGTGTAAAGGATATAATTGCCGATTGTGATATGGCGTTGAGCGAGCCTGAATTATTGTGGAGAGTAGAAAATGGAACTGAAAATGGTTCAATGACACGAGGTATAGCCTATGCTATAAAATCTCAAGCAATATTGTATGCTGCAAGTCCTTTGTGGTGTAACGGTGAAAATCATTGGAAAGAGGCTGCAGAAATAACCAAGGAATCGCTTGATAAGTTGTTGGAAGAGAGTAGATACGGTATTTATAATCCAGCACCTGCTAAATTGGTCAATAAAAAGCGTATGGCTCTTATCAAGATTATTTCCTTCAAGGGGTTGGTGTAGGAACTAAACCTATTAATACTGAGGGAATTTATGTGTCAAAGAATAATATAAAACTCTTTGGGCACAATATGGATTGCCTATTTTAAGGATGCAGGTGTTGTAAATAGTGGTATTTCACCTTCTCAGGAATTGGTAGATGCATATGAAACAATTGATGGCGTTCCAATATTAAATCTTGAAAAGCCATATTTGGATGAAGATCATTTAATTCCTAACTATAATCCTGAAGCTTTAAAGGAAAATGGTGGTAAATATGATCCGAATAATCCTTACGAAAATAGAGATTTGAGATTAAAATCAACCATATATTATAATGGTATATTCCATAATCAGGAAAATAATACTCAAGTGGTAGAAACTTTGTTGATGGTAATTGTGGAATTTCCTCTGTAAGCGAGCAATATACAAGGACAGGATATTATCTAAGAAAGTTCATGCATTGGAAAACCAATAAAAATCAGGATCTTAACGGATATTGGTCATATTATAGACTTGCAGAAATGTATTTAAATTATGCTGAAGCAATGTTGGAATATAAGGGAGCATGTGATGAAGTCTATGATGCTATCAACGTTGTCAGAACTCGTGCAAAAATGCCTAACCTTGTTAAAGGTACAATGGATACAGATGAGCTGCGTTTAAGATTACGTAATGAACGTCGTGTAGAATTTGCTTTTGAGGAACACCGTTATTTCGACCTCAGACGTTGGAAGTTGAACGATAAATATGAAGGTGTGGTTACAGGTATGAAGATTGAAAAGAATGATGATGGAAACCTAACTTATAATAGATTTGTTGTTCAAAGAGAGATGTAGTAGATGACAAATATCGTATTTGGCCTATTCCATTGGAAGAAGAACTCAAATATGAAAGATTAAATATTGATTTCCAAAACCCAGGATGGTAATTAGTGTAAAACTCTGATTATCTATATTTTATCCCTACTAATAGTATATGTCTAATAGTAGGGATAATATCAATTAATAAAATTATTATATTAACATATATACATATCATAGTAAGTCGGTTTTGTAACTGTGAATAACGTAAATATCCCAGAAGAAAGACTTAGACTTTCATAGGCTGCAAATACTGATAGAGAAATATATTATAATATAGTCAATGTGGTGTATAGAGTTGATTGGTCTGATATTGTCCATATACCTTACTTCCCGTTTCAACGATAATAAATATATAAACCTTATTATATTATGATTGACACAATTCCTTATTCAGATAATGAACTTCTTAAAATGGTAAAAGAAGGTAATGAAGAGGCTTTCAGGCAACTTTTCTTTAAGTTCTATCCAAGACTTCTCAGATATGCAGTGAGGTATGTAAATGATGAGGGATATAGCTGAAGATATCCTTCAGGATTGCTTTATCTCTTTTGGGAAAGAAAGAGTAGTATCAGATATATTTCGTTATCTTCTTTATTGTTTTGTATGGTTAGAAATGCTTGTTTGAACTATATAAAACATAACTCTTTGATTGAGAATATTTCTGTTGATTATGTATTTGATATAGGAGGAGAGGAGAAACTGTATTCATTGGATATGCAACTTTCGCCGGATGAGATACTTTTCAAAAGAGCTTAAGATACAAATATCAAAAGCTATATCATTATTGTCAGATAGAACTAGGCAGGTGTTTGTTTTAAGCAGGTTTAGAGGACTTAAAAATAATGAAATCGCTGATAGACTTAATATTACTACTAAAGCAGTAGAGAAACATATTACAAAATCTTTGAAAATAATTTCATCTTACTTAGAGAACCAATCTCTTGATACTAAGTATTTTATAATAGTATCTCTGTTTTTCTTATCCTAAAAGAAAAAACTTATAAAAATAGGTAGGGTAAGAATGGATAGAATTGTTTTATCAGTAGAAAGACTAATGATATGAAAATATGGAAGAGATAAAATCAACAGCTTTTTGTATTTTCAAGGTAAAATTTCTCTTGAAGATGAAAAGGTCTTGTTTGATTTTATAAATGATAGTAATGAGAATATGAAACTGTTCCGTCAATGGGAAAGTGAATGGATAAGTGGATATATTAATGAATATGAGATGGCAGATAAATGGGCGAGACTACAAACGCGGATGAATACTTCTAGAATATCTTTATCTCATGACAGGAATAGAAAGTTGAATTCGGGATGGTTGTCGGTAGCAGCTTCTATCATGATTATAATATCATTGTCTGTTTACTTGTATGATAGATTTACCGGAAAAAGCAATGACTTATATTTTGTAAGTGAAGTACCTTCAGGTCAAAAGTCGAAGTTGGTTCTACCGGACGGAACTATGGTGTGGTTGAATGGTGGGTCAACTTTGAAATACCCGAATAATTTCTCTGATAAAAGCGTAATGTTGTGTTGGATGGCGAGGGTATTTTGAGGTTACATCCAGAAATGGTGTACCATTTACAGTTTCAACGTCGGCATACGATATAATAGTAAAGGGAACTAAATTTAATGTATGTGCGTACGATATTGATGCAACTTCCTTGACAAGTCTTATTGAAGGTAAGATTGAAATAGATTATAAAGATGAGTTGTATGAAGTATCACCGGAGAAGGTGTATGTATAAATAAGAATAAAGGAACTGTTGAAAGTTTTAGGTCGGATGTTGATGATTCAAATGCCTGGATTGATGGCAGGATAGAATATGAAAAAATTACTTTAGCGGACTTTGCTGCGAAGCTTTCAAGAAAGTATGGTGTAGAGGTGTGTATTGAAAACAATGAAATAAAATGTCATACGTTCAGAATTTCTTTGAAAAATAATGAAACACTAGTGCAAGTTCTGGATGGTTTGCAATTAATTATACCGTTTGAGTATACTATTGATAAAGATAGAATAATAATTAAATAGCTAGAGATATGTAATATATTTTTCTAAATTCTAAAATTTAATCACTATGTTTAACCGAACATGTCTTTTAAGATTACTGTTAGGAGCATCCATAGGTTGTGCAACTCTTAGTATTGATGCGCAAACAGTAAGTAAGACCTTTACAAATCAGTCTCTTAAGACTGTTTTAAAGGAAATTGAAACTCAAACAGGAATGTCTGTCATTTACAAAACGGACGAAGTAAATAAAAGTAAGAAGGTGACAATTACCTTGACCAATGCTTCTGTTACAGATGCCTTGTCAAAAGTTCTGGGCTCAAATCTCACATGGGAGATTCGTGATAAGATGATTGTCATATCCAGAAAAAATCAGTCTTCGTCAGCAAAGAAAGTTACTGTAAAAGGAAAAATCCTTGATTCTCAAAACATGCCTGTTATAGGAGCTTCTGTAATAGAAAAAGGAACTTCTAACGGAACAATAACAGATTTTGATGGAAATTTTACTTTTACTGCATCTGAAAACTCAGTATTGGAGGTCTCTTATGTGGGCTACAAGTCTCAACAGTTGGCTGTAGTTGGAGGTAAAGAGTTGTCAATTGTACTCAAGGAAGATACAGAGGTTCTTGATGAAGTGGTTGTTGTTGGATATGGTGTCCAAAAGAAAAAGCTTCTTACGGGTGCTACTGTACAGGTTAAGGGTGAGGACCTCCAAAAATTAAATACAGTAAGTCCTATGGGAGCATTACAGAGTCAGACTCCCGTGTTAATATTGTAAAACATCAGGTATGCCGGGTGAGGGTTATAAAGTTTCTGTTCGTGGAATCGGAACAATAGGTAATTCATCCCCTTTATATGTTGTAGATGGAGTTACTGTAGGGAATATTGATAACTTAAATCCGGCAGATATTCAATCTATTGATATTTTAAAGGACGCTGCATCAGCAGCAATATATGGCGCAAGAGCTGCCAATGGCGTAGTTCTAGTTACAACTAAACAAGGGGCTAAAGGTAAAGCAACTATAAACTACGATGGTTATATTGGAATACAGCGTATGGTGAACACTGTGCGTCCTTTGAATGCTCAAGAATATGTAGAAATAATGAATGAAGCAACTGAGGGTACATTGAATTTTGAAGATTTTGTTCCTAATTGGGATGCAATACAAGATGGAACATGGAAAGGTACAAATTGGTTTGAAGAGGCAACAAATAATAATGCACCAGTAAAGAATCATTCATTAGGAATACAAGGTGGAACAGAAATGTCTCGTTATTCAATAGGTTTGGCTTATACATCACATGAAGGAGTATATGGAAAACCTGCAGTTCCTAAGATGGAGAGATATAATGCGAGAATAAATACAGAACATGTCTTGATAAAGAATAATTCCTTTGATATACTAAAAGTTGGAGAGAATTTGAATTTCTCATATACTGAACGAAATACAATTGCGGTAGGAGATAAGTTTGGGAATGATGTAAGACCGATGTTATCGGCATGTCCTCTTTTTTCTGTATATGATCAAGACGGAATTATACTTATGAGGTACCTGAAGTAGAGTTTACCAATCCTATTGGGCTTCTGGATTATACTAAAAGTGGAAATAAAAATAAAAATACAAGACTTAACGGGAATATTTTTTAACCCTTCAACCTATAAGGAATTTGATTTATCGTAGTTCTTTTGGTATAAATTATCAATCTTCTTCAGGAAGATCTTATGTACCAGTATATGATTTGGGAGAAACTAAGTTTAACCCTCTGGACATTGTCAGACAAAATATGAGTTCAGGTTATAATTGGGTTTTGAAAATACAGTATCCTATAAGTTTGATATAAAGGATAAACACAATTTTGACGTATTATTAGGTATGTCTGCAGAAAAGTCAGGTATTGGAGAAAAACTTAATGTATCAAATAAGAATTCTATTTTCGATGATTTTGAACATGCTTATATAGATAATGCAAATTTTATTGATAAGGCTAATACTACAATAAGTGGTTCTCCTTTTACTCCACAACGTCTCTTGTCATATTTTGGTCGAATTAATTATGACTATAAAATACATATATGGCAACATTGGTATTGCGTGCAGATGGCTCTTCTAATTTTGCTCCTGATAAAAGATGGGGATATTTCCCTTCAGTATCAGCAGGATGGGTTGTTACTAATGAAAAATTTATGGAGAAAACTTCCAAATGGTTAGAATTCCTTAAAATCAGAGCAAGTTGGGGACAGAACGGTAATCAGTCTATAGATCCATTCCAATACCTATCTGTTATTTCTTTTGACAAATACTATTCATTTGGAGCAAATGATACTCCATATTCTCAAGGAGCATACCCTAGTATTTTACCAAATAAGGATGTTACATGGGAAACATCCGAACAGTTAGACCTTGGGTTGATGCACGTTTCTTTAGAGGCCGGTTGGGAGTTGTTTTGATTGGTATAATAAAACGACCAAAGATTGGTTGGTACAGGCTCCTGTTGCAGCTATTCAAGGGACTGGAGCTCCTTTTATTAATGGTGGCAAAATACAGAATAAAGGTTGGGAGTTTGGTATATCATGGAATGATACTCATAATGAATTTTCTTATGGCGTGAGTGTCAATATTTCAAGAAATAAGAATAAAGTTCTTGAAATAGCCAATAGCGAAGGAATAATAAGAGGACCACTCAGTATATTATCACATAACACAGACTGGTTTTATGCAGCAGCAGAAGGACTGCCTATAGGATATTTTATGGATATAAAACAGCTGGTGTCTTTCAAAATCAAGAACAGATAGATAATTATGTGAACAGTAAAGGAGAAAAGATAATGCCTAATGCTGTTCCTGGAGACTTGATTTTGTTAATATGAATGATGATAATGTTATTAATGAGGACGATAAGACTGTACTTGGTGATCCAAATCCTGATTTAAACTTTAATTTTGGATTTAATTGTCAATATAAAGGTCTTGATTTCTCTTTAACTGCTAATGGAGTAACTGGAAATCAGATAGCAAGATCTTATCGCTCATTCAGTCAAAACCATTTGAAAATTATACTTCTGAAATTCTAGGCAGGTGGCATGGGAAGGTACATCAAATGATATACCTCGTGTTACAGCGGCAAATCATATTAATGATAAATACATATCTGATAGATATATTGAAGACGGTGATTATTTGAGAATCAGTAATATAACTTTAGGATATGATTTTAAAAACTGATAGAGAATATTCCATTACAAAAGCGAGAATATATGTAAGCGTACAAAATTTATATACATTTACTGGATATAAAGGCTTAGATCCTGAAGTTGGTTACGGTGGAGATTCAAAAATGGTGAGGTAAACTGGGCTGGAGGTATAGATGTAGGTTTTATCCAACTCCGCGAACCTATATGTTTGGAATTTCATTAACTTATTAATATTTGTCAATCATGAGAAAGATATATTATATAGTAATATCATTGTTTTTACATCTTGTTCAGATTTTCTTGATACAGAAAACTTGACACAAAAGATTCTTCTAACTTCCCAGTGAGTGAAACAGATTTAATGTCGGTAGTAACATCTGCTTTTCTGATGCATCTAACTTTGAAAATAATAATGCTGAAATAAATCAAAGATGGAGAGAAAATGTATTTTTTATCAGAGATGATGAGTGATGACAGATTAGGAGGTGGACGTGTTTCTGCTATTGATGGTAGAGCTATTATGAACTTTCAACAGACAGATACTGATATGCATTTAGATGCTTGGAAGAGATCTTATGAGGGTATTTATAAAACAAACTTCTTATTTGAGAATATTGACAAGGTTACTTATTCAACCGAGGAGAACAGAAAAAAATACTGGGTCAAGCCTATTTTCTACGTGCTTTATTTTATTTTGATTTAGCACGACTTTGGTGCCAATGTTCCTAAAATATTAACTACTGATGTAGATAAATCTACACCGCAGGCTAAACCTGATGAAATCTATTCTTTGATAATGAGTGATTTAGTAGAGGCTATAGAGATATTACCATCGGTTAAGTTTGAAAAATCCCAATTTCTGATAATGGTATGGCTACAAAGTGGGCTGCAGAGGCTTATTTGGCAAGAGTTTTTTTATTTTATACTGGATATTATAACAAAGAGAGTATAAATCTTGTTGATGGTTCAGAATTGACAAAATCTCATGTACAGAAATATTTAATAGATTGTATAGATAATAGTGGGCATGGGTTGATTGATGATTTTCGAACTTTATGGCCATATTCAATTTCTAATAAGGATTATCCGTATGCAATTGGTTTAGAATATGCAGGTGATGAGAATAAGGAAGTGGTTTTTGCACTTAAATATTCTTATGCAGGTTTTAGATCGACAAGTAATATGGTTGTTTTGGCATACGGATTAAGTAATCAGACATTACTTCCTTATGGGAAAGGGTGGATGTATGGAACTGTAAATCCTAAAATATGGAATGACTGGCCTGATAACGATTTAAGAAAAAGAGCATCAATATGGAATGTATTAGACCAAAATGAGGGAGTTGTTGGCTATAAATTGAATAATGGTAATACTATGCAGGAGACAAACTATTATAATAAAAATATATGCCTATTACCGTAAAAATAGTAAAGGTCAGATTAAAAACTATGCCCATGTGTTATATGGGGCTATTGATAATTTTAACTTGAATAATTGTCAGGATTTAATTCTTATGCGCTTCTCGGATGTATTGTTGATGGCTGCTGAGTTGGAATGTCCTAAAGCTCAAGATTATTATGATAGGGTTCGTGGTAGGGTTGGTTTGCAGCCTAAACCTGTTTCTTTGGATAATATAAAAGAAGAGAGACGTTTTGAACTGGCATCGAGGGTATTCGTTATTGGGATTTATTGCGTTGGCATGATGCTGAAAGAGTAATAAATGAGAATATGAAGGATATACCCGTTATAACTTTGGGAAAAGAGACATCAGTAACTGTAAAATTTAGGACAGAGACAGGCGGCTTTTAGCTATACCTAATAGTGAGATATTATTATCTAATGGAGTTTTAAAACAGAATCCAGGATGGGATACTAATGATGCTTTTATGTTGGAGAATAGTTTTGTCCGAGGTATTATATGATTCCGTATAATTTATTTAAGTTTTGCTTCGTTGACCTTTGATTAGGACTTGAGAACTAGGCCGATTCTGCATGTCCACATCGTGTACATTTATTGTTCACCGACCATTTGCTGAATAGCTAATGAACTGTCGGTGAACAATATTGTTATATCATTCTAATGCTTTAGGAACTTTAAATATAAGAAAATCAGCAATATACTATCAAGCCTGGGTTAAATCCGAAAGTTGAGAAATGATGAAACAATACGATGTGCCTTTTATGGATACTTCTTTATTGACTTAAATTAGCACCCAACAAATACTTCTGAGAGGAGGTAGTATGAAATAATGTACTTTTAAAGTGGTCAACTATAATGATTGTTTAGCAGCTGAATCTATCAGTTTTGGTTATGTCGTTTGACTTAAATATGACAATCTTTCAATGTATATTATTGAATCTTGTGGACATTATGACGCTAATAATCATTTTAATATAGTGTCTAGTTTAATGTTCTCGTTTTGAGGTGTATTATACTTCTTAATTTATTGATTTTCAATTAGAATAATAAGATTCTATACCTTGATTTTGATTCTAAATAATGCGTTGTATTTTTCCCTTGTAGTATGTATCATAAACTATATGTATATCAACAACTTGAAGAATATACAATTGAACTTTTAATCAATAAATTTGAACGTCGAACTGGACACCTTAACTTTTAATAAATTTATGAATAAGAATATATTCCTATTGACAGTTTCTGCATTATATAGCAATTCAATTGTGGCTAATATTAATTATGTAGCTTCTAAAACATACTTTTATAATATGCGATGATCTGCGACCAGAACTCAATTGTTATGGAAATTCAATGATAGTGTCACCGAATATTGATGAATTGGCAAATAATAGCGTAGTTTTTAACAGGGCTTATTGTAATATTCCTGTTTCGGGCGCGTCAAGAGCAAGCATCTTTACCGGGTTACGCCCAACTAAGTCTAGATTTGTTTCATGGAATGCAAGAGTTGATAAGGATGCTCCTAATGCAGTAACATTGCAGAAAAGATTTAAAGATGCAGGATATGTTACAATAGCAAATGGTAAAGTTTATCATAACCGGATGAGGCTCCCAAAAAGTATTGGGATAAAGTATTTTACCCTGAAGGGCCCCTCATCTGTGGTATCAGACAGATTATAACAAAAATCTTATGATACAAAGGAAAATAATCCTAAGCTTAAGCGTGGATTATATTATGAATATTCTGATAACCCTGATTCACTTTTGTGGATTGGATTATTGCAGAAAAAGTATATCAGATTTGAAAGAGTTAAAAAAAATGGTAAGCCTTTTTATGTCTATAGGATTTATAAGACCTCATCTACCATTTATTGTATCTGAGGAATATTGGAAACTCTATGATGAAGATAGTATCAGTATTCCTGATAATTATATACTTAAAGAAGGAAATCTTATACCTAAAGCAGCACTTTTAAATGGAGGAGAGTTGAGCCAGTATTCTGGAATAAAAAACGGCATCTTGATATATCTGATGCAAAAAAAATGATACATGGTTATTATGCATCTGTATCATGTGTTGATGTACAAGTTGGACGTGTACTTGATGCTTTGAAAAAGATGGGTTTGGATAAAAATACAATAATTGTTTTCATAGGTGATCATGGTTGGAATTTAGGAGAACATGGTTTGTGGTGTAAGAATACTATTCTAAATTCAAGCTTACATTCTACATTAATGATTAGTCATCCGGAATATAGAAAAGGTAGGAAATGTAATGAAATCGTTGAATTTATTGACTTATATCCAACTATGTGCGATATGGCAGGAGTAGAGTATGCATCATCTATGGAAGGTGAGAGTATATTCCCCTTGGTAAAGTCTGAGAATGCAAGGAGTAAGGGATATTGTGTTTCCCGATGGAACAATGGATTTACGTTGATTAAGGATAACTATTTCTATACTGAATGGAGAGATAAGAAAAACTTGCTTGTCGATTCTCTACTTTTGATCATAAAAATGATAGTAGTGAGAATTACAATGTCGTACAGAAAGAAGAATATAGCAGTATTGTAAACGAGTTGAGTGAATTTTTAAGAAAACATATTGGAAAAGATTATTTGAAGTGATATGAGATTTTATACATTATTGATTTTTTGTTTGTTTTAGTTAATACTTTTCTTCTGATCAAATTTCAGTGTTAGAGCATCCCAGACTTTTCTGGACATCGCAAAATGACAGTGTGGTAAGGCATAGCCTTAAGAGTAGTGTTTATGCAGAACGTTTAAAGAATTTGAGTTTTCAATGTGATACATTAATCAATACTCCTCTTCTGGAAAGAAAAAAAAAAAAGACTTCTTTCTGTTTCAAGAGAAGCAGAAAGAAGAATAATAATGCTATCTTTATGTGGAGATTAACAGGTGATGAACGTTATGCTGAGAGGGCTAAATCAGAACTTATAAATGTTTGTTCATTTTCTGATTGGAACCCTTCGCATTTCTTGGATGTTGCTGAGATGTGTATAGCTGTATCCGTAGGTTATGATTGGTTGTATAATTGGCTGGATGAAAAAGTAAAAAATATATTTCTGAAAGATTGTATAGATTGGGGCATTATGTCGTAAACAAGCGTCCTTCTTCTATGAATCGTAAAGATAATTGGAATCAGGTATGTAATTCCGGTGTTACTATCGCTGCTATTGCTTTGGCTGATGATGTAATTAATGATTATGTATCTATAATAAATAAATCTCTTATGAATGTTCTTCGGAGTCAAATGGAATATGGAGTAAATGGAGCTTATCCCGAGGGACATGTATATTGGGAATTTGGTACTGGCTATAATGTTCTTCTATATTCTGCTATTGAAACAGCTTTTAAAGGCACGATTAAGATAGATTACAATAAGAAATTTATGCAAAGTCCATTTTATATTGCCAACATGAGAGGACCAATTTTTAAGGCTTTTAATTATGCTGATAATTCTGAAGATTTTATGTATAGTCCTTGTTTGTTTTGGTTTGCTTTAAAGTTGAACAAAACTTGTGTTGCAGAGTATGAATATTCTATGTTGAATAATAAGTCAATTAATCACAGACTTATGCCATTAGGATTGATTTGGTCTGCACAGATAGATAATAGCATTGATTTTCAATATAATCCACCTCTATATTACGTTGATAATGGATTTACCCCTGTCTTTACTATTCGTTCTTCCTGGAGTGACAACAACTGTTGGTTTATAGGTGCAAAAGGTGGAAAGGTTAATTCTCCTCATGGACATATGGATGTAGGATCTTTTGTTTTGGATGCCGGAGGAGTAAGATGGGTCTCTGATCTTGGTCCTGAACCATATAATAATATTGAGAGTAAAGGTATTGATTTGTGGAATATGAAAACACAAGACTGCGACAGATGGAACTTATTCAGATATGGTTTTACTTCTCATAATACTTTATCTTTTGATGATAAACCTTTATTGATTAATAAGTATTGTGATATAAATGTTGATTCTGTGTCGAATCAAGATATTGTAGCTTCTGTTGATCTTTCTCCATTATACAACCAGATGGTAGTAAAACGAAGTTATCACTTAGTGGGAAACAAGTATTTTGAATTATGTGATGAAGTAAAAACGACAGAAAAGGGAACAATTATGTCGTGGAGAATTATTACATCTGCAAAAGTCAACATAATTGATGATTATACAGTATACTTGCATAAGGATGGAAGAACAATGATGCTTCATGTAGATACAGATAATAAGATTTCATTTAATGTTGCTGAGGCAAAACCAAAAAATGACTTTGAAAGCAATAATGAAGGATATAATATTCTGAGTTTTAATTCAAATTTAATGGCTAATAGTAAAAATACTTTTAACACGATATTTAAACTAATCAAATAACTATGAATAAAACCTGTTGTATTATTTTGTTTCTTATTTTGCAATCAATATCCGGAACTTCAAAAGAAGTTCCAGATCGTGATTATTGGATTGAAACAATGATTCAAATTGTAAATCCTGTTTTGGAAAGTTTGAGTAATTCTAATTTAAAAAAAGATATGCCATATGAGTCAAAGTCACCTGATAGGAGAGAATATTCTTATCTTGAGGCTTTCGGAAGAGTGATGTGTGGAATTTCACCATGGCTTGAATTAGGTCCAGACAAAACATCAGAGGGTAAATTACGTGAGAAATATATAAAGATGAGCTTGAAATGCATAAAAAATGCAGTAAATCCAGAATCCCCGGATTATATGGCTTTTCAGAAAAGAGGACAGACTCTTGTTGATGCAGCATTTTTATGCCAAGGACTATTGCGAGCCCCAAAACAGTTGTGGGGAAATTTGGAGAAAAAAGATAGGGAAAATCTTATAAAAGCATTAAAATTAACAAGACAATGTGGAATAGCAAAGAATAATTGGAGTTTGTTCCCAGCAATTATTGAAGCTGCAATGCTTGAGTTTACAGGGGAATGTGATATGAAAAGACTGCTCACAGGAATCAATTATTTTAAAGACAATGGTTATTATAAAGGTGACGGTAATTATGGTGATGGTTTTTATTTTCATATGGATTATTATAATAGTTATGTTATCCACCCTATGTTAACTGATGTTTTATTTATATTAAAGAAGCATGGAATATCTGAAGGTGAATATTTAGATAAAGAATTATCCTATCTTAAAAGATATGCTGAAATACAGGAACGTTTTATATCTCCGGAAGGTACATATCCAGTAGTAGGAAGGTCTATTGCATATAGATTTGGTGCATTTCATGCTTTGGCACAAGCTGCTCTAATTCATAATCTACCCAAAAGCGTAACTCCTGGGCAGGTGAGGTCTGGGCTTACTGCTGTTATTAAGAGGCAATTTGAGTCAAATGAAAATTTTGATAATAAAGGATGGTTGGTTGTTGGATTTACAGGCAGACAAATAGACATTTCCGAGACTTATATTAATACAGGGAGTCTGTATTTATGCTCTGCTGTGTTTTTGCCTCTTGGTTTACCAGCGGAAGATGAGTTCTGGAGCTCACCATATAGTAAATGGACATCACTTAAGGCTTGGAGTGGAGAGAAAGTACAAGCAGATCATTCAATAAATTAGAAATTCAATTTTTATATTATAAATTAATATACAATGGAAAAAGTAAAATTACTTGTAATAGAGGTACTCTTATTTCCTATTACATTCTTGAACGCTATGATTCTGGATTCATCTGCTGTTTTGAATACAGTTAATAAAGTGGTAGACTGGCAGATAGAACATTATTCTGATATGAACAAGAATCGTATTTATAAGTCATTTGGTGATTTGAGTTGGGAGAATGGTGTATTCTTGTCTGCCTTAAGCGAATGGGCAGAATTCAGAAATGACAGCAGTTTGATATCATGGTATAGAAATATCTGTGAGCGTAACAGATATAGTCTTTCTACTGCTAATCACAGAATATACCATGCTGATGATTTAGCTGTTTGTCTTATGTACGCAACTCTTTATGATAAAACTGGTAAAGATGAGGTTATTCATCATACATTATCACGGCTTGAGTTTATAATGAATCATCCCTCAAAAGCTGTTTTCGGGGAAAAAAGTAAGCATGTAAATGACAGATGGTGTTGGTGTGACGCTCTTTATATGGCACCTCCAGTCTTCGCCAGGTTTGCAAATATAACTGGTAATAATAAGATGAGAGATTTTATGGATAAGGAATTTTGGGATACTCATAAATTTCTCTATGATGAGTCCGAATCATTATTTTTCCGTGACGCCAAGTATTTTAAACGTACAGAGAAAAATGGTGAGAAAGTGTTTTGGGGAAGAGGAAATGCTTGGGTTCTAGCTGGGTTGTCAAGAATTATCACTTATCTGCCTTCTGATTATCCGTCAAGGAGTAAATATATTTCTCTTTTTAAAGAAATGGCTTCAAGAATTGTTTCACTTCAGGATAAGCGTGGTCACTGGCATGCCAGCATGTTAGATCCAATTTCTTACCCAGATCCTGAAATGAGTTGTACTGCATTCTTTACTTATGCTTTGTGGTGGGGAATAAATAACGGAGTGTTAGATGAAGAAATATACTTAAAAAGTGCAATCAATGGGTGGAATGCAATAGTAGGTAGTGTGCAGAAAGATGGTATGCTCGGTTGGGTACAGCCTGTGGGTCAAGACCCGAAGAAAGTAACTGCCGAAATGACAGAAGTATATGGACCGGCTGCTGTTATGCTTGCAGCAATGGAAATTCTTAAATTTAGTGATGGATTTGCTTTATAATAGTGTAATAATTATAATTCCTATGTTTAAATATTTTATTACTTTCTTCGTATTTCTTTATTTCTTTTGTGATGTAAAAACATCTTATTCACAAAATACAAAGGACACTCTTCTAAAACAGAATGAACATTTTTCAAATGCCGGATATTTTTCTGTTGAGAACTCTCCTAGAAAAACTTTAAATTTCAATATCGGTTGGCGCTTTTTCAAGGGCAGCGTTGAAGGTGCTTATAAAGAAGATTTTGATGATAATTCCTGGGAGGGAGTTAATTTGCCTCATGGTCTTGAAATATTAGGTGATAATGCAAGTGGTGGTAGAAATTATCAGGGAGAAGCCTGGTATAGAAAGAAATTTAAAATCTCTGAATCCGAAAGAAATGCAAGATTGTTTATCTATTTCGAAGGTATTATGGGGAAGTCTAAAGTTTGGATTAACGGTAAGGAAATAGTTAGTCATTATGGAGGTTATCTTCCGTTTGCTGCTGATATAACCGACGTTGTGAGACATGGTAATAATGATAATACAATAGCAGTTCTTGCTGACAATTCAGATGATACCTCATACCCTCCTGGAAAACAACAGTCCGGATTGGATTTTTCTTATTTCGGCGGAATTTACAGGGATGTATATCTCATTTCAACTCAATCTGTATATATAACTTTACCTCAACTCTCAAAAACAGTAGCTGGTGGAGGGGTTTTTGCTGCTACTTTGAGTGCTAAGGTGAATAAGGCTGATATCGCAGTTAAAACTGAAATCTGCAATTCTGAGGCAGAGCCTAAAAGAACTAAGCTTGTAACTACAATAGAAGATACTGATGGTTATACACTTGAGCAAGTATCCGAATCAAAAGTAATCAAACCTGCTGAAACCTATTCATTTAATCAAAGAATAAATGTTTCAGGTATAAAATTGTGGCATCCTAACAATCCTAATCTGAATTTCATAAAGACTGAAGTATGGGTTGATGGAATCATGGTAGATGCTATAAAACACGTTTCGGAGTAAGGAGTGTAAGATGAACGGCCCTAAAGGGCTTTATATAAATGGCGAACCTTTCAATGAAAAGCTTATCGGAGCTAACCGTCATCAGGATTATGTACATGTGGGCAATGCATTGCCAAATTCCGGTCAGTGGAGAGATGTCAAGAAGTTACGCGAAGCAGGTTGCAATATCATAAGAGTTGCACATTATCCTATGGATGATGCTTTTATGATGCTTGTGATGAGTTTGGGGTTCTTACTACTTCAGCTAATCCGGGGTGGCATTTCTTTAATTTTAAGAATGAGCTGTTTGAAAAACGATTGTATGAAGATACAAGGAATCTTGTACGTAAGGACAGAAATCACTGTTCTATAATAATGTGGAAACAGCATTGAATGAAACTCCACAACAGCCGGTCATGTTATGCATAATATGCATCTGGCAGCACATGATGAGTATCCGTATCCGGCTTTTATACAGTTACTGATATTCAGGAAGCAAAAAGGGTGGCTTCGATATTTATTATCATGGGGATGATGAAAATGTCAACTCATTTATCAGAGAATGTGGAGATGGAAATGAGGTAGATAACTGGTATTCACAGAATGCAGTGACAAGAGTTAAACGTGCATGGGGTGAAAAGGCTTTGCTTGATCAGGCAGAGAATATCTCAAAGACATTTTCTAACTTGTATGGTTTGCCTCCCGTGAAATTAGGTGGGGCTCTTTGGGCTGGAATAGAGCATTATAGAGGTTACCATCCTGATCCGTTTTGGGAGGTCTAATGGATATGCACAGAATACCAAAATATTCGTACTACCTTATGAAGAGTCAGATATCTCCTGATGTGAAAATAGAAAACATAGAAAGCGGACCTATGGTAAGGATTATGAATGAACTTACTCAATTATCTTCTGAAGATATATATGTATATAGCAATTGTGATGAAGTAAGATTGTATGTAAACGGGAAAGTAGTAGGGGTGCAGAAACCAGAAAAATCTTATGGACATTTGCCACATCCGCCTTTTATTTTTAGAAATACGTTTAATTTCATGTCGTTGAAAAGTATTGGTCGTAACAGGGCTTTCAAATATGAAGTGAAGGTGGAGGGAATAATTGACGGTGAGGTGGTAGCTGAGCATGCTAAACTTTATCCATTAAGATCTTCGGCATTGAAATTGGAAGTTGATGATGAGAATATGGAACTTGTTGCTGATGGCTCGGATTTCGTTCCGATAAGAGCTTATGTGGTCGATGATAATGGTACGGTCAAGGTCTTGTCATCTGAAAAGATTCATTTTGAGATAGAAGGACCGGGTAGTATAATTAATCCGATGCCTGTGAAATCTGAATTTGGTGTGGTCACAGCCCTTGTTCGTTCAGATATTGTGTCTGGTGAAATAAAAGTAAAGGCTTATTCAAATGGATTGAAAGGTGCTGAGATTATATTACATTCAAGACCAATGAAAACAGCTGCTGTTTATAATAAGGACTATTTGAATCTTTCGAAAAAGAATGTCAAAATGAATGTGGTTAATATTGACTCCGGCAACACTTCACAAAATACTGATGCTAAAAATATAATGATGAAATCAAGCATCTGCATCAACAGATTGTGGGATACGAGCAAGAACTCATGGAGCTAAGGAGTAAAGTCAAAGAATAATAAATTTTAAAATTAAATATATCATGAAAAACAAGATTTTATTATTTTCTATAATTGGTCTTTTATCTTCTTGCGAAACAGAAGATAAAGTTTATAATCCTCAGTATGGAGAAGGTTATTATATATTAACTCCCAAAGTAGGTAATAAGCCGAGAATCAATGGTCCTGAAGTATATGGGGTACGTCCTAAACATGAGTTTATGTATTCAATACCTGTGACAGGACAGAGACCAATGGATATATTTGTGACGGGTTTGCCTGAGGGGCTTTCGTATGACATGAAAAGAATATTATATCAGGTATTCTAAAAGATACTATAAATAAAACCTATACGGTGAATTTTAAGGCTGTGAATTCTCTTGGAAGTGCAGAACGCAAATTCGATATTGTAGTAGGTGATGAAATAGCTCTTACTCCACCAATGGGGTGGAGTAGCTGGATTGTTATAAAAGAATGTTACTCAGGATGGTGTCTTAAAGCAGGCCAAGGCTTTAAAATCAGTCGGACTGGACAGGTATGGTTACTCTTATGTAAATATAGACGACGGGTGGCAGGGGAATTTGCGAGGTGGTAAATATAATGCCATAATGCCTGATAGTGAAAAGTTTCCTGATATTGTGGAATTGAGTGAAAATATTCATGATATGGGACTTAAATTTGGTATCTATTCTACCCTTGGATTTCTTCATATGCTGGTTACATAGGAGGAAGCAGTAATAATGAGGATGGGAAATGGGACAAATCGATGCTTATAAACTTTAAGAAAAAGGAAATAGAAGGCAGAGCATCGCGTCATGGTAAATTTAAAATGGATGCTAATGACGCCAGACAGTGGGCTGATTGGAAAATAGACTATATGAAATATGATTGGAATCCCAATGATTCTGCAAGTATTGTCAGGATGGCTATTGCGTTAAAGGAATCAGGACGTGATATTGTATATTCTATTTCAAACTCGTGTCCATTGTCCGAGGCTGTAAGATGTAAGGAATATGTGCAGGTATTCAGAACCGGGGATATCAGAGCCAGATGGTCGAAGGATAGGGAACACTTGAATTTGCTCGACAACTGGAAGAATCATAACAAATGGTTGAGAGAAGGTTATGAAGGTGGCCCGGGACATACGCCTGATGCAGATTTTCTGATGGTTGGTCTACAGAAATATGGAAGTGATGACAGTCTGACTGTTGACGAACTATATCATCACGTATCATCATTCATGTTGTGGGGAACACCTCTGCTGCTGAGTTGTGATTTAAACGCTCTAAGTGAGTTTGAGATGAGTCTCTTGACTAATGTAGAAATGCTGGATATCAACCAGGACAGACTTTCTAAACCGGCCAAGCATTACGACCATGGTAATGGAATAGAATTGCTGGTTAAGGATCTTTCTGATGGTAGCATAGCGTTGGGAATCTTCAACTTCAACAATGAGGAAACTTCAGTAGAAGTTCCATGGAGTGAAATAGGCATTTCAGGTAAAAATATTCGTGACGTTTGGCGTCAGAAAAATATTGGTACATATAAGAATGCGTTTAAGACCATGGTAAGACCTCATGGATGTGTGGTGGTTAAAATAATTGACAAATAAAATATGCATTTTATGAGAATAAATAAATTAGATTTAATAAAGTTATTATTGTTGTATGTATTTATTACTCCCACGTCTTTGTACTCACAGACTGAGTTCAAATATACAGGCAATCCGCTTGTCCGTCATATCTTTACAGCAGATCCAACCGCTCGTGTTTTTGACGGTAAACTTTATGTATATACTTCTCATGATTTGAAAGATGCTGATTATTATACAATGAAAGATTGGCGTGTATTTAGTACTGACAACATGGAAGACTGGATAGATTATGGTGATTTCTTTGGATTGGATGATATACCTTGGGCTAAAAGTATGGCTTGGGCTCCAGATTGTGTAAAGCGTGGTGATAAATATTATTTCTACTATCCGGTTGAGCGTACAAAAATTGGAGTTGCTGTTTCCTCAAATCCGGTTTCCGGATTTAAAGATTCCGGAAAACCTTTGATAGATAATACTAGTAATGTTAAACTGATTGGACCCGAACCTATAGATCCTTCCGTTATCATAGACAATGGCCAGGCTTATATTTTTTTCGGATGCAGAGAATTCAGATGGGCTAAACTTAATGATGATATGGTAAGCATTAAAGGGAAAATCAATAAAGTTAAGCTGATAGGAAATGAAGGAGATAAGGAAGGATTTGGAGGTTATTATGGTGAAGGTCCGTTCATCTTTAAAAAGGATGGTCTGTTCTATATAATTTATTCCAATGGATGGGGTAATCAGTCTACTATTGTATATGCAACATCAAAGTCTGTTGAAGGACCTTTTGAATATAAAGGTGAGGTCATAAAAAATGTAGGTTGCTCTACTTCTCATGGCTCTATTGTGGAATTTAAGAATAAATATTATTTGTTTTATCACACAAGGGATTTATCCGGACATAATAACCGACGTTCAGTATGCTTTGACTTGATTTCTTTTGACAAGAACGGCAATATCGTTCCTGCCGTAAAGACCACTTCGTCTTTGGTTTCCGGTAAAGATTATTATACCGGCAAAGGACGTATAGCTTTAAGTTCCGATGGAAATATGCATGATAATGATGATATGCAGGCTACAATGATGAGCCTTATGATTCTCGCTAAAGCCGGACTTCAGGATAAGACATCGCTGTACGTCTATGCTGATCATGTATGGGGAAGTGAGAAAAATGATTTGGAAATTATGCGTCATAGTGCTGAAGAGTGTGGAAAGAGATTCTCTTTTGACAACACAAGGTTCATAGCGGCAGTGGAAAACCCTGAACAGGCATATGAAGCTATGTGTAATGAAATCTTAAAATCAACAGCCGAAAATCCTCTTTTTATAGTGGCTGCAGGTCCGATGCAAGTAGTTGGAGAAGCTTTGAACAGAGCCTTCAGGAAAGAACCGGCATCTTTAAGCTATGTCACAGTTATTTCTCATTCCGAGTGGAATAATGAACATGCTGATAAGCCTCATGCAAATGAAAAACCTCATTCAGGATGGACATGGAATAAAATGGAAAAATCATTTGGACAGAGAGTGAATTTTAATTTAATTTCCGACCAAAATGGAACGGGTATAAGTGAAAATGCCTATAAGTCAAAAAATAAATTCAAGGCACCTTCATGGATTAGCTGGGAGTGGATGAAGGAAAGTAGTGACTCTGATGTAAGATGGGTTTACGAACAGACCCGTAAAAAACCGGCAGGTCCGGATTTTTCTGATGCAGGTTTAGTGTATTATTTGTGTGCTGATTTGGATGGAGAAAGAGGCGATGAGAATGGTAATCCTATAAAATTAAAATATTGGCTTGAACAGGTGGATAAGTATTAGTGAATTTAATTTATAACCCTAAATATATTGTATGAAAAAGATAAAAATTGAAAATTATGGATAGTAAATTTTATTTTATCAGTACATTTTTAACAATTCCCAAATTACTGATATCTCAAGATATTTGTTTGCAAAATGAATACAATAAGCTGTTTGGAGCAAAACCTGAATCTAAGGAGTCTGCAGATTCAATGAATGTTTTACTTATAACGAGTGATCAACATCATTGGATGGCGGTGGGGTATAATGATCCTAAATGCAAGACTCCTAATTTGGACCGACTTGCAAAGTATGGAGTTGTTTTTGACAGGGCATATACCACTAATCCAACAAGTACTCCTGCTCGTGCATCTATAATAACGGGAATGTATCCAAGTCAACATGGAGCCTATGCCTTGGGTACTAAATTAATGGAGAATGTTCCTTGTTTAGGAGATTATCTTAACGATGAGGGATATCAAACGGCTTTAGTTGGAAAGGCTCACTTCCAACCATTAAAAGCTACTGCTGAGTATCCTTCAGCTGAGGCTTATCCTTTAGTTCATGATTTAGAATTTTGGGAAAAGTTTAATGGTCCTTTTTATGGTTTTAATCATGTTGAACTAACAAGAAATCATGGAGATGAGGGACATGTGGGGCAACATTATGCTCTATGGCTTGAAGATAAAGTGGGCGATAAATGGAAGGAATGGTTTTGTAAGCCTTTGGGCAAAAAGGATAAAAAAGAGTTTGGAGAGTGGAGTATACCTGAGAGGTATCATATGAATGCATGGATTACAGAACGTTGCAATTCATTAATAGATGATTATATTAAGGAAGATAAGAGGTTTTTTATTTGGGCAAGTTTTTTTGATCCACACCCACCTTATTTGTTGCCTGAACCATGGGCTTCAATGTACAATCCCGATGATATGGATATTCCTGAATCATATGGCGATGATGTATCTGATATGCCTTTACAATACAGAATGACCAGAGATTCCAAATTAGATAAACATATCTACGATGAGGGAGCTCAATCATTTCATGTGCATGGGGTAGGATCACGCGTAATACACAAAGATAGGGTGAAGGTTTCCAAAGCTTACTATTATGGTATGATTTCTATGATGGACTATTATATAGGAAAAATATTGGATAAACTGGAGCAAGAGAATCTCTTGAACAAAACGCTAATTATATTTACTACCGATCATGGGAATTTTATAGGTGAGCATGGATTGGGGGCAAAGGGTGTTTTCGATTATGAAGATGGTGTTAAAATTCCATTCATAGCTTCATGTCCTGGAGTCATACCTGAAGGTAGGCGTACAAATGCTCTTGTTTCATTAGCTGATATAGCTCCTACGGTTTTAGATTTCCTGAAAATAAAAATACCGTCAACGATGACAGGGGTAAGTCAGCTTAATGTCATGAAAGGAACAGCAGACAAGGTTAGGGAACATGTTTTTATAGAGAACCATTTTCAGATGACTAAGTTTTATTTTAAAACCTATGTTAATGGGAGATATAAATTATCTGTTGATATGAACAGTAATGAGGGAGAACTTTTTGATTTGGAAAACGATCCCAATGAAATGGAAAATCTTTGGGATAATCCAAATTATAAAGACATAAAACGTGAATTGTTGTTGGAGTTTATACAAAAGTCCATGAAAACAGAACCCGTGGTAATGCCAAGAATTGCTGTCGCTTGATATACTAATTTTGATATACTAGTTTGCTTATATGAATATGAAATGCTTTATTCTTAGTAATAACAATATATACAAAACTTTGTTTATTATTATATTTTTGATGGCTTTCAATGTCGTCAGATGCAATAATGGTAGTGAAATTATTGTAAAATCGATAATTCCAGATAGGGTGTTGTGGATCCACATGTAATTATTGTTAATGACACTTTATATTGCATGTTTGGTCACGATAAATCATGGCACACGGTTGACACTTGGGTGATGGATAGATGGGAGTTGTGGGCAACTACAGACTTGACGGAATGGACTCACATATTAGATATCTCTCCGACTTCGACTTATTTAGGGGATAAACCAAATTGTTGGGCCGGTGATTTTGCAGAAAGGGATGGTAAGTTTTATTGGTATTTTTCCAACAAAGATATAGATACTGGTGTTATGGTTGCTTCGTCAATGTATGGTCCATGGAGCGACTCTTTAGGAAAACCTTTATTACCTAAAGGTTTAGCCAAGACTAAGTCTTATGATCCTGAAATCATCAAGGAGGGTGATAGATATTATATCATGTGGGGAGCCGGAACATATTATATTGCAGAATTGGATGATGATATGGTTTCATTAAGAACTAATCCTGAAATGGTTGTTATTAATGACGACTCAGGTAATCAGGTTCCTACAGCCGATAAATCGTGCGTGTTTTTAGGAATGGATGGTACTATCTTTCATGGGGAATAAATATGCTATGTCGAGAAGACTTAAGGGACCTTATCGATTTATTGGTGAATTCCCTGCAGGGGACATGCCAGCGTCTTTGAGTTTAAAGGTAAATGGTACGCTATCCAGGAAAAGAGTGAAACTAATATTTTTATAGAGGAACTCAAATCAGAGTGCTATCTTTTAATCAAGATGGAACAATAATTTTGTCCCAAGAAGAAAATGATTCGTCACATGTGAAAGCTTATAATTTCAAGTACTCTACACAAGGATGGTCGGGAGAAACCGGAACTGAAGTAAAACGTGATTGTCCTTATAATATTTATGGACATACTACAGCAAAGAATGCAATCATATCTTCTACCAAATTCTTACATTTCCAGGTAACAGATAATTCGAAATTAAAAATAAGACTTAAAATGTCAGTAAATCCAAGACAATAAAAGTTGCTGTATGCAGCTATAACTTTGACAAGGGCTTTTAACTGGCTCCCAAATATGTAGACTGGAATGTTCAGGAGTGGGTTGAAAAGAATTGTTATTACGTGATGATTTATATCAGGAGGTGACAATCAATTTGAATGAATTTAAAACTATAGGTAAATTTGTTCATCAGGTTGCTATAATGCCGGTACCAGATATGATTGATGCTGAATGGCAGATAGAAAGTATTACAATAAATTAAAATTTATACATTATGAATTACAAAAAATTAAGTTGTTTCTAATTTTGATTATAATTAGCGCTCCCGGTATTTTATATGCAGATATTTCCATGCAGAATGTGTCAGGTAGGGAGAAACAGAGTTTGAATGGTGTATGGAATATTCTTATCGATGCATATGACGAGGGGTTGAAAAAAATGGTATATCCTTAGAGATTCAAATAATGGTGGACTTAATGAGCTTTGCTACGAGGGAAATCTTACATTGAGAGTTCCGGGCGACTGGAACCATCAGTTGCCTGAATTGGATTTATATGAAGGACATATTTGGTATCAGCGTAGGTTTGACTCTAAAATCCTTCCAAATAAAAGAATGTTTTACATTTTGGAGCTGTAAGTAATAACTGTATTGTCTTTCTTAACGGTGAAAAGATAGGTGAACATAAGGGAGGGTTTACTCCTTTTCAGTTTGAAGTAACCGGAAAATTAAAGGAAAAGATAATTATATTATATTACGAGTAGATAATATAAGAGGTGAAAACTCTATTCCGGCTCTTAGTTTTGATTGGTGGAATTATGGTGGAATAACAAGGAATGTTGATTTAGTGTATGTTCCTGAAAATTATATCCAAGATTATTTCATACGTCTAGACAATGATGATACCGGGAAGTTGGACATCACAGTCGAATTAAATGGTGAAAATGTGTCCGGAAAGGAGATAGTTGTTGAACTGAACGAAATAAATAAGAAAATCACTTTAAAGACAGACGAAAATGGTATTGCTCATTCATCAAAAAGATTTCATTAGAACTGTGGTCACCTGAGAAACCTAAGTTGTATGATGTTGCGATTACATCCGGTAATGACAAAATAACAGACAGAATAGGATTCAGAAGCATAAAGGTTGATGGCAATAAGCTCTTATTAAATGGGGAACCTATATATTTACGAGGAATTAACTTTCATGAAGAGATAGCCAACGAGAAACGGAGAGGGTATTCTAAAGCTGATGCAGAGTTTCTTGTAAACAGCGCATTAGAAATGAATTGTAATTTTATTCGCCTGGCTCATTATCCTCAAAGCGAATATACTGTAAGGCTTGCAGAAGAGAAGGGTATCTTAATGTGGGAAGAGATACCATTGTGGCAAAAATTAATTTTGCTTCTGAGGATGTCTGTAAACTTGCGGAGACTATGGCCGATGAGATGATTGAAAGGGATAAAACAGATGTGGTGTGATTATATGGAGTATCAGTAATGAGACTTCAAAATTTAGCAAGCCAAGAAACAAATTCTGGCTGAATTGGTTACTAGGGTAAAGAGCTTGGATAATACGAGACTGGTATCTTCTGCTCTCCACCAGTCACAAGCTGTGAAAGAAGGAGAATGGACAGTAATGAAACTTGAAGACCCTTTAATTGAGTTCTTGGATGTAGTGGGATATAATAAATATCTTGGTTGGTATCAGAAATTCCCTTGCGAGCCGGAAAATCTGAAATGGGAAGCGTATGGAAAACCTCTTATAATAAGTGAGTTTGGGGCTGAGTGTGTACAAGGTAATGATTTAGGAGATACTACTAATCTGAACTCGTGGAGCGAAACTTATATGGAGAATGTTTATAAGAAGGATTTAATATCTTTCGATAACTCAGAAGATATAGTAGGACTTTCACCTTGGATTTTATTTGATTTTAGAGTCCCTCGTCGTTCGCATGCTTTATTTCAAAAGGGTGGAACAGGAAAGGGTTAATATCACCGGAATATAGAAAGAAAAGGGCATGGTTTGTGATGAAAGATTATTATGATAAAAAGTAAATAAATGAAAAAGCAGTTATTGGTAATCCCCGTTTTGTTATTAGCTTTATCGCATATAAATGCTAAAGTTAAACTACCTTCAATATTAGCTTCACATATGGTTCTCCAACAAAATTCGGTCGTGAAACTATGGGGATGGAGTGATAAATCAGGAGTAGTGAAAATCAAAACTTCATGGAGCGCTAAACTATATGTGGCAAATATCTCAGAAACGGGGAAATGGACGGTTGATATTTCGACCTCATCGGCCGGAGGACCTTATAATATAATTTTGATGATGGGGATAGACTTAGCATTGATGATGTTTATCTGGGAGAAGTGTGGTTTTGTTCCGGACAATCAAACATGGAAATGCCTGTTAAAGGATTCTATGGTCAACCGGTTATCAACTCTGTTGAGACTATTGCTAATGCAGACAAAAATATTCCGATTAGACTTTTAAAGTGGAAAGATGTATGTCGAAAATGCCACAAGAAGATTGTAACGGTACATGGAACGTTAACTCTCCGGAATATGTCGCAGATTTTAGTGCGGTTGCATATTTTTGGTAAGCAGCTTTATAATACACTAAAAGTTCCTATTGGATTGGTTAATTCAAGCTGGGGTGGTACTAATATTACTTGCTGGATGTCTTCCGATGCTCTGAAAAGTTTCCAGATATCTCTCAGGGTATTTAGCCACTGATGAAATATCGCAAAACCTCAACCTGTTACGTTATTTAATGGAATGGTAAATCCAATAAAGGATTTTAATTTCAAAGGTGTTATATGGTATCAAGGTGAGGCTAACAGGGCTAATCCTGAAGAATATAAATTATTGTTTCAGTCTTTTGTGAAAGATTGGAGAAGGTTGTTCTGTAATGATACTATGCCTTTTATTATGTACAAATAGCTCCTTATATGTATTTTAAAAATAAGAGCAATATTCAGGCTGCATTGTTGCGTGAAGTGCAGATGGAGTGTGAAAGTATAATAAATAATGTCGGTATGGCTGTTCTTATGGATTCTGGTGATTCATCGACTATTCATCCGTCAAAAGGATATTGTAGGTAAGCGTTTGGCATATAAAGCTCTAAGTCATACGTATGGTATAAGTTCTATCTTATCAGATTCACCTAGATATGCATTAAAAGAAGAGAAGGCAATAAATTGGTTCTATCTTTGATAGAATACCATTAGGTATTACTTCATTTGGGAACGTATTGAGGAATTTTGAAGTTGCAGGTTCGGATGGTGTATTTTACCGGCTGAAGCGAAAATTGTTGATCGTGAAAAGTTGTGTTATGGAATGATGATGTAAAAGAGCCGGTACATGCAAGATATGCTTTCAGGGATTTTGTAATCGGCGATTTGTTTGGAGGAAATGGGATGCCAGTATCATCTTTCAGAACTGACAGATAACCATAATAAGAGTGTCATGATTTAATGATTCATGACACTCTTATTATGGTCAGCTTAGAAACTGATTGTGGTATCTTTTATTCCCTTTGATGATAGATTAATGACGGTTTTTCGTTTTTGCCGTTTGACTGCACAGTGACAAGCAATGTACCGTTTTGTGCCTTTCGACGGTCTGTCTTGAAATTTCCTGTATAATACAAATTAGGCGAGTCTATACCAATAAGTTTTGCTCCACCCGTTACGGAAACGATGATCTCATTTTCAGCCTCTGGGACAGTCCTGCCTTTATCGTCTGTTAGTCTTACCTCTATTATATTAATATCTTTTCCGTCTCTTGACATTTCTTTCCATACCGGATTGGCCTGAATCTTAGAAACAGATCCTGTTGTTTCAAGTTTGCATGTACCGACTTTCTTTCCGTTGCGGTAGCCTATAGCTTCAAGTTTGCCGGGTTTGTATGAGACCTCAAACTCTGCATAATAAGTGTCCTTTCCTGTTTCCTTTCTTCCTAAAGACTTGCCGTTTAGCTTGAGTTCTATTTCATCACAGTTGTTGTATACTGTGGCAAAGTTTTCTCGTCTTCTCTTTTATTCCAGCTAAACAACCTTTCTTTGCTTAATACGACACGTTCGCCAGCCTGTCCGTATGTAGTGTATTCCATAGGTCCTGATGCTGAGACATCGCAAGAAGTGATGAAAATCCTTGGTTCTTCAGTCCAACAAGCTTCGTACAGAGCTCCTTCGTATTTCTTGTTTAATGTAAGATCCAGTAGTGATGAGTTCCATCCTCTTCTTCCAAGTTCTTTGGTTTCTCCTAGGTAATCTATACCTGTCCAGATGAACCCTCCTATTACGTAGGGTTGTCCCTCATTGCTATATGGTAACAGAGTTCTTTGTTGACTTCGCTTCCAAAGCACAGTTTCTCTGGGTATTTTTCGTGCATGGGTCTATACATGTCCTTGCTGCCAAAATCGCGTTCTATGTAATTGAATCCCATAATTGGCAATTGTTCTGTTACTCCATTCTTGTCTGTCAGTTTACAATTGTTGTCACCTACACAAGCAGGTCGGGTCGGATCAAGTTCTTTGCATAGTACCAGCATAGGGGCAATAGTCTCGCCTGCATTCTTATAATGTCTATAGTTTGGAATCTCATTTCCTATTCCCCATATTATTACTGATGGGTGATTTCTGTCTCTTTTATCATATCTGCCAAATCGGTACGCCACCATTCGTTGTAGAGATGGTTGTAGCCGTTCATAGCTTTACCGGTAGGATTTTCTGTCCAGTTTACTTGCCATCCGCTGGTCCATTCGTCGAAGGCTTCGTCCATTACATAAAACCCCATACTGTCGCATACCTCATAGAAGGCCGGTTCGAAAGGGTTATGTGATGTTCTTAAAGCATTGCACCCCATTTCCTTTAATTTACTCAGACGGTATATCCAGACTTTTCTCGGTACTGCGGCACCGAGACTACCGGCTTCATGATGGAGGCAAACGCCTTTCAACTTTGTTTCAACGCCGTTGACAAAGAGTCCTGCTCAGGTACGAAATCGATTTTCCGGATACCTATTTCTGTAACTGCGTCATCCAGTATTTTGCCATTGTATTCTATTTCACTTTTCAGAGTGTATAGGTATGGTCTCTTATCACTCCACAGAATTGGATTTTTGAAAGAAACTGTTTGGGTTGCTTTATAGTTTACTTCGTAGTTCTCGATGATATGATTTTTTCTGTTCTTGCTATCTCTCTCCTTTATGGTCATAAATTATTGTACGTATAATACAATTATGTTTTGAGGTTTATTTTTCCACTCGTTTTTCGCGCAGCCATCTGTTTTCTTAAAGAGTTTGATTTCGCTATCATCAAAAAGTTCCCATTATTTCATAATCGGCTTTTATGGTTGCAGAATGTTTTTCTGCTACAGGTGTGGTGATATGAATACCTCCATTATGGCGGAAATGTACATAGTTTGTTTTTATCAGATGTACATTTCTGTATATACCTGATCCGTGATACCATCTGTCGGCTCCAGGATTACTGTTGTCAACTCTTACTGCTATTACGTTTTCTCCTCCGAACTTGAGTTTATCGGTAAGGTCATATCTGAATGTTGAGTATCCGTATGGTCGTCTTCCAAGGTATCTGCCATTAATCCATACCTCTGAGTTCATGAATACACCATCGAATTGTATTACAAACTGTTTGTTGGCATCTTCTTTTGGAACTGTGAATGTTTTTCTGTACCAGCCTAACCCTTCAGGGAAGAAGCCGTTGTTCTTTCCGGCAGGGAAGTCCGGTGTGTAGTCGCCTTCGATACTCCAATCGTGAGGGAGATTCAGTTTTCTCCACCTGGAATCGTCATATTGGATTTCCCTTCTGTCAGGACTGTCTCCCAGGGAGAATTTCCAATTGGCATTAAAATCTTCTGTAACTCTTACCTGAGTCCCGACTGAGGGCGTTGCATATCCAAGCACACCCATGAACAATAGTATAAATGAGAATAGTTGTTTCATGTAAAAAATAGGTTTGATTATTTATAATTTTTCTCCTGCGCCTTGAAGTGAAGCATCATGGTTCCACATGATGTACCATGGGTCTTTGGTCTTAAGTTGCCATTTCTTGATATAATTCTTCATTTCTTCAAGTATATCTGCATATTCCTTTTTTGTCGCCAGATTGTTTATTTCATCAGGATCTTCTTTCAGATTGTAAAGTTCAAATTCGGGCCTGTGAAGATAAGCCTCGGCGGTACGTTTCCCGAAATATTTTTTATTGTTTCTGAGGACACTCTGCCATGTTGATGAAACCCACAAATCTGATGCGAACGGATATTCTAACTGATAGGCAATGTTCCATATTATTTTGTAGTCTCCTTTTCTCATAGCCCTCATAGGATAATACATAGTTATTTCATGGAATGTATGCGATGCATACATCTTATCCCATCCTTTGGTTATTTCTCCATCAAGTATGGGCAGGAAAGAACGTCCCATAAAATCTTCCTTGCTTATGTCCACTCCGGCCATATCGAGAATAGTAGGGGTCATATCTACCCATGAAATCATGGCATCGTTAGTTGTTCCACGGTGTTTAATGAATGGTGAACTGATTATACATGGTAACTTTAATCCAGGTTCATATACATTTGTTTTTGCTCCGGGAAATGCCATGCCATTGTCAGATATATAGATGATTATGGTATTGTTGGCTTTTCCGGATTCTTTCAGATATGAGAGAAGTTTACCCATTCCCTGGTCAACTCTGGAAACTGATTGATAATATTGTGCAATTTCTTCTCTCGTTTCTTTGTTGTCAGGGAGGAATGAAGGAACAATGACACTGTCCGGCGAATATACTATATTGGAACATCCTTTGTATCCGTCTTTTCTGTTACCGAATGGATTGGGCGAACTCCAGTTGTCGACTTTTTCTGTAAATCCGCTACGATGTGGGTCGTCAGTGCAGAAATAGAGGAAAAATGGTTTTTCAGAATTGAAAATCTCTTTACAGTTTTCTGCCATTTCTACAGTATTTCTAGGATTGGCTTTATATACTTTGTCGAAATGATATACGGATTCAGGGGCTACATGATATTTGCCTATTCTGCCTGTAAAATATCCGTTTTCCGAAAGGATTACGGGAAGGGAACGCACATCCTTAAAAGTACTGAAATGATGGTAATCATGTGTATGGCCATATGCTCCGATGGCATGTCCGTATTTACCTGTTAGCAGGACGGAACGGCTTGCTGCTGAACTTGCACTAGTGCAATATGCCTGAGTGAACCTTACTCCATTAGCGGCAAGCGAGTCCATATTAGGAGTTTTGATAATGTTGTTTCCGTAGCATCCCAATGCATCCATACCATGGTCGTCTGTCACAAACAGTATGATATTAGGGCGTTTTGTAGAGGTGTTTTCTTTAATTTTTCCGGTGCTGTCACTGCATCCGTAAAGTACAGGTACGAATGTCAGTGCATAACCTAAATTTATTATATTATTGTTCATGACATATTATTTTAGTATATATCCTTGTTTTTTGTTAAGTCCCGTGCCTTTAAACTCTTGAAGTTGTTTCATCAGCTCTGTTTGCATCTTTTGTGCTATTGCTTTCTTGTCTGCATCATTATAGCAGTTCTTAAGTTCAAACGGATCTTCTTTCATGTCGATTAGCCATGGCGATTCTTTTTTGTCTATTACCAGTTTGTATCTGCCGTCTGTTGCAGCAGCCCACCAGCCATCGCATTGTGCAAAATGTACTATTCTGTTGCCATTTACAATTTTATCTTTGTTTGTGAAGTCGGCAGAAGTATCCTTACCATGGAATTTTACGTCAGTTTTTATACCCATAAGTGAAAGTATGGTAGGAGCAAAGTCTGTATTCACATATGCTTTGTTTATGACTTTTCCCGCCTTGATTTTTCCAGGGTATCTTATTACAAACGGTATGCGAGACGAGGCTTCGTATGGAACTCCTTTGTTCCTTCTTTTATGTTCAAAGAACATATCTCCGTGGTCGGATGTAAATACCACTATTGTATTGTCCAGTAAGCCGTTGTCTTCAAGGAATTTAAGAATCCTGCCTACACTGTCGTCTATGTGTTTTACCATACCAAAATACTGTTTCAGGGCCTTTGTATCGAATGTCTTTGCCTCGTTCTTGTCTTTTTCGCTGCCTTTTCCCCAGCTTGGTCTTTGTGATGCATATTCAGGTTTCATCGTAAACGGCATTTCCGGCTTCAGATTTTTGTACATATCGTGATATGGTGGGCGTGCATAGTCCGGTGTATGCGGATCCGGAATGGACAGCATGAGGCAGAATGGTTTGTTTTTGTCCCTTTCCAGTATATCGAGTGCCTTGTCGGTAAAGAAGTCTGTAAGATGGATTATTTCATTCGCAGGAAGTTTTGCGGCAGCTTTATCCCCGATACCTGCCACTACTTTACCGTTTTTTATATGAAAGTAAGGAGCGTGTCCTCCTGTCATCATGTATGTATTGTCTTGGAATCCTCCATTATATTTTATGCCGAACGTGTATTTATTCTCATCTCCTGCAAGATGCCATTTGCCTACATACGATGTGGCATAGCCGTTTTCGCTTAATATGGATGCAAATGTAGGTATTTTATCACTTAGGAACATTCCGTTCTTGGGTGCTCCTGTGGCTTGGGGGTAGAGGCCTGTAATCATTGAAGCTCTTGAAGGTGTCGATACCGGCGAACTACAGTAGTATTTCATACATATAGCCCCTTCATTAGCTATTCTGTCTATATTGGGGGTTGTTGAATTGCATCCTTTTCCCCAAACAAAGGCTTCTTGTTCAGGCATAAGATTCTGATAGCAGCTTAAGGTTCTGAAACTGTGCTCGTCTGTATGGATTATGACCAGGTTTGGTTTTTCGGCAGCTGATATTCCTGTAATTGGTGCGCAGCCTGTTAACACCATTAATGTAAATTTATTCATCGCTTGTTATTGTAAAATTGTTATTTGATCAATACTTGGTGTAGCATCATTGCTTACACTTTTTAAGGTTATATTGTTTGCTCCGGAATATATGGTTATAGGAACTGACATTTCACGCCAGTGGGAACCTACACTTCCTGTATCGGTAAATTTAATTCTTTCCAACAGCTTGTCGTTATTATACAGCTCCATATATGAATATGTGCTGCTACTTTTCTGTGAGTATCTTATAGAAATTTTGGCATTGAATTTTTCACCATCATTTTCCTGATACCATGTGATAGAACCTTTACCTGCTTTCGGTATAACAAATCCGTCGCCGAAATACCCTTCGCCATCTTTTTTAGTTTTGACACAGTTAGTGAGACTGGCTGTTTCAGCCTGTTCTCCATTGAACTCGCATGCCGGTTCTCCTGGCTTTCCCCAATATAAGCCTTCGTTTGGACCAAAACTTTCCTGCATGTAAATTTCATCTTTACCATTTATATATATAACAGCTTTAACTGTAGCCGCCTCTTTTAGCGAAAATGGGGCATTGTATTTTTTACAATTCTTGTCAGGTTTCCTACCATCTGTAGTATAATATATCTCAACATTATCTTGGGGACTCTTTCCTCTTAATGAGATGCTTTCATATAAAATTGAAACTTTGTCTGAAGCCCATAATTTCTTATCGCCTGATATACATCCAAGATATAATGTAACGGGCGAATTTTCATTATAACCTGTAGACTGGATGAAAATCCTGTTAAGTCCAAAGAAACATCTTTTTGATTTTGCAATGAAGTTTGTTTCTGTATCAACAGGGTTACCGCTTTCAAATGATAGGATTCTTGCATCACCTTTTATATTGGCATGTATTCTGTTTTCTCCATACGGGTATAATATTCCGTTGTTGTCTTTTTGACTTATGGATATAATGCTGATATCTTGACAGTCTGCTTTCAGATTCTTGTTTTCGATGTCAATATCAATTTTAGCAGGTGTGCCCGCTGTGGCTTGCGATGTCCTGGCTATTTCTTTTCCCTTTCTGTATGCTATTGCTTCAATCTTTCCTGGTGTCCATGGGACTCTGAATTCACATTGCATTTCATTCCATTTTTTCCCTTTTTTTATTTTCCCAAGAGAATTCCCATTGAGTAAAAGTTCAACTTCATCGCCTGTTGTATACACCCATACAGGTATTTCTGTTCCTTCTTTCATTTTAGGATGTGTCCAATGTGGCAGAATATGAACCATATCCTTTGTTGTCCATTCACTTTGGTAGAGAAAGTACAAGTCTTTTGGAAAACCTGCCAAATCAAGTGCACCAGATTGGAAAGCTCTGAACGGCCATCCTCCATGTACATATCCTGCTTCGCCAAGGTAATCAAAACCAGTCCATCTAAAACTTCCGGAGAACCAGTCTTTGTCTCTTAACGATTCTATGATATGTCTGGCTGTAACTCGCACGGTGGCATTATCATACGAAGAGTTGAATATCTGTTTTGCACTCTTTCTTCTGTCTGGTGATGTCCAGTCATATGAGAAAATCTCTTTATCCGTAAGGTTGGGTATGAACATCGGATCTTGTTTCTTATTGGGGTACTTGTCTCTATACCACGTCTGTGTTCTATAATATCCTCTAACTTGCCATGTATGAGGGTTTTCTGTTCCTATGAATGCTCTATTTCCTGGCTTATATGTTTCAAGAAAAGTTTTCTTTTCGCTCCATCCGTTCACGCCATATACATCCATATCTTCAGAGTTTGAGTCTCCTGAAGTGACTAATCTCGTATGATCTTCCTCATGGCATATTTTTACCATTCTTTTGGCAACGTCGCCTTTAGTTTCATTCCCTATACTATATAGGAACACTGAGGGATGATTCCTGTCCCTTCTGATGAAATCTCTTAAGTCTCTCTCATACCAATTGTCGAAAGCCTGGAATCCATAGTCAAAGTCTGCTTTTTTGTGCCATCCGTCGAATATTTCGTCCATAACGAACATTCCAAGCTCATCGCAAACTTTATAGAAAATAGGCAGATGAGGGTTGTGAGCCGTTCTGATGGCATTACATCCCATATCTTTAAGAAGTTTAACTTTCCATCTGATGAGTTGTTCTGTTGTAATGGCTCCAGTAGGACCTCCTTCCATATGTTCGCATACGCCTCTAAGTTTATACTGTTTTCCGTTCAGTATAAATCCTTTATTTGGACTCCATTCTATATATCTGAATCCGAAATCGATACTTTTCGTTTCGATTATATTGTTATTTCTGTCGGTAAGTGTTATTCTTGATGTATATAGGTTAGGATTTTCAGGAGACCACAACTCGGCCTTTTGATTTTTAGGTTGAAGTTGATTTCTGCATTGTTGTTGTTAGTGGAAAACTCTAATGTTTCCGATTGTGCTTTGCATTTACCTGCTTTGTCAAAAATTTCCAGTTTGGCTAAATAGTTGGCAGATTTTTCGGCTGAAATAACTTTTGCGTTTACACAGACTTTGTCTTTCGAGGGGTAGTGATAAAATTCCATCTTTTTAAAGCATTTTGTGGCTTCTTAATGATACATTTCCATATATTCCGCAGCCATGATACCAGCGGGCGCTGGGTTCCATACTATTGTCTACTCTTACTGAGATGATATTTCTGCCTTTAACAAGGTGTTTTTATGTCGAAGAGAAAGGAATGTAACCATATGGTCTTTCACCGGCAAAATTTCCGTTTATCCATACCTGATTGTTCATGTATGAAGCCTCGAAATCAATGAAAACAAAATCATTGGCCAGTTCTTTTCAGTGAGAAATATTTCTTTTCTATACCATCCTATTCCTCCACCGAGGTACCCTCCTTTGTCTTTTGTTGGGCATTTGCTGAATAACCTTTTTAAAGCCCAATCGTGAGGTATGTTAATATTTTCCCATTCAGAATCATCATAATCCACGTATTTTGCTTCTGGTATATCTCCCAAAAGAATTTCCAGTTTTTACTTAGGCAATTCTCTTTTGCTGATATATTAAATATTTCAAACAAGAATAGTATTGTTAATAAGATTGTATTTCTCATGTTGGTTGTAAGATTAAATTGTTTAAATCTGAAACGTTGCTAAAGCGATGTTTCTGCAAAGTCGGATTGCTTTAAAATATTTATCCTGCAAGTTCCGTATGCGGAACTTGCAGTAAAATTATAATAGTTCTTTAGGCGTAGCCTCTTCTATCCACTTATTCAGCCTTTCAAGCATATCTTTCGCCCTTTCCGGATATACGTTGATAAGATTAGTAGTCTCGCTTTCATCATACTCGATGTTATAGAGCTGTACTTTTCCGCTTCTGTATTTAATCAGTTTCCAGTCACCGTTTATTATAGCCGCATTTTGGTCTTCGTAGCTTCGGAACATAAACAGGTCTCTGTCCTTTAGCTTCTTACCGTTTAGAGCAGGAACGAGGCTCTTACCTACCACCTGTTTGTCCTTACATGGTTTGCCTGAGGCCAATTCTACAAGAGTAGGGTATACATCGATTGTTTCTATCGGCTGAGTTATAGTCTTGCCCATCATTTTCTTATGAGTAGGGTCGTATATTATAAAAGGCACGCGCGAGCCGCCTTCGGCCAGTGCATCGCCACCTATCTTGCCACCTCTTAAATGACCGTTCTTGAATGCCCCTCCCGGTCGGCGGAGAAGATTATAACCGTATTGTCAGCAATTCCTTTTTCTTGAGCGAACTCCTGATTTCTCCTACAGTTTCGTCAAGCGCCTCTATCATTGCTGCATACTGTGCGTATTTTCCGGTAAGCCCTTTCTTTTCATATTTTGCCACCAAGTCTTTTCTTCCTATCTGCGGGCCATGTACTCCATAATACCACACGTTGAGCAGGAACGGTGTCTTTTGTCGTATTTATTAATGAAATCTACAGCTCCATCGCCTATGAGGTTTGTCAGGTAAGCATTCTTGTCAGCTTTTGGAAAAGGATTGTTTGTCTTAAAAAGGTTGGTAATAGCTGTTAGGATGCCCATGCTCGCATGTGCCATACATGGCATCGAATCCTTGTTTTGTAGGGAATATGGTTCTGTGCCGAGATGCCATTTGCCGACAAACATATTGTAGTAACCAAATTCTTTAAGACGTTCAGCGTAAGTAATTTCTTCTAATGGAAGATATGCCCGGATTTCATTTTTCCTGGATCTTTATCGAATGTCTCGAACTCCAGACTTGTATCTTTACCATATATATGTCTTACGAATCCGCATCTTAACGATTCTTTGCCTGTCAGAAGCGATGCTCTGCTCGGGCTTGAAGTAGCACTGGCTACATAGGCTCTTGAAAATACAGTCCGTCGGACTTTAGTTTGTTGATGTTTGGAGTGTCGAATACAGGGTTGTTATATCCCAAATCAGCCCATCCAAGATCATCTACAAACAGCATTACTATGTTGGGCTGCTCCTGTGCGAATGCCGTTGGCTTCCTAACAGTAGGGTGGAGACTGTGATTAGATTCTTCATAATTATTCGAATTTTAGATTTTGCTTCCTTTAATTTTCAAAGTTTCTCTTGACTTCTTGTCGGCCTCCAGAACTTTAGCCGGTTTCAGTCCTGTGTGTATATTATCTTCGATTGTGACATTTTTGCAATTTTCCAACTGGAATACCGGAGCATCCGGGAAAGGAGCTTTTCTTCATTGTTGAGATTAATCCTGTTTCCCTTAATGACAAGGTTTTCCGCTCTGTCTGCCCATACCACTCTCGGGTTGAATCCGTCTATCTCATTGTTTATGATTTTGATGTTCTTGTCGTAACATTCGGTCTGGTCGAAATCCTTGCCTAATCGAGGGTTATATATATTGCTGCATGAGGCTTTCCGCAGTCGGCATAGTTCTTGAACTTGTTGTTCCTGATGGTAACATCATTGACGGCTCCCGATTCGAACCAGAAAAATGTCTCACCTCTGAAAGAATGGCCGACATCATAGACGAGAGGTTATTGTTTTCTATTACCGTCTTCAGTGGTGTCTTGATTATGAGGTTTCTTGCTCTATGGTTTCTTATGGTACATCCTCTTACAGTAAATGTAGGATTCCATGTCTTGTTTTCTACCACATCTCCTTTTTCAAATCGGAAGGGATGGCATTTTCGAAAGTGAGATCCATGTATGTCTCGTTTAATACCTTGACATTGGATACTGTATTGGTTTCTGCTCTTGCAGGTGACGGATGTTTGATGAACCACACTTCGTCGCCGGTGCTGCAAATTTAAAACCTGTCTGTTCGAAGTGTTTTAATGCCACACGTATTGTTTTCGAGTCGATAATCTTGTTTATTTCTACGTATGTACCATGGACGTTGGTTCCGTCATCAAGCATATTCTCGAATGTGCATCCTTCAATCAGAATATCCCCTTACAGTTGGCAAAGTGTGTGGCGTCTGCAGTAGATGAGATTACTCTGTTTGAATTAGGAGGAAGAACCACTTTACAGTCTGTTATTTTTATATTTTCAGAACGTTCGAAAGATACGCCATTCCGAGGGCATGATGTACCGTTACGTTGTTCAGAGTGATGTTCTGACACTCCTTGAAATCGAATGCAGGAGCATATCTGTCCTTTTCTCTGTCGCCTTTAGAGCTAAGCAGTGAACCGATTGGTGGGTAGTATTTTTGTTTCTCGTATATACGCAGGTTGCCGTTAGGGAGTTCCACCACCTTTGACGGGTCGCTGTGCATATCCTGTGCGCCGGTCACTACTTTCTTCTTGCCCTTGTCGAAAGGCAATGTGCTGCCTAATATCGAATAGTTAAATCCGTCAATGTTCGGGAACTTTATCTTGTTCTTCTCTATTTTCCATGAGAAACCATCCCTGAAAGGTTTAACTTCTCTCCATCCTTCTTTTGGATTGATGTCTATGACTTCAGCCAAAAAGTAAAAGGTATGTCCCAGTTTATCGTTATGCCTGATATCTTCACTTCGTTACATTCCTCTATCAGGAAGGGAATAACTGACCGTGGCATAAGATGGTAGCTCCGTTGCCTTCTATTTCCACTTTCTTGAAGCCTTTGATAGGGAATATGATTTTCTTTGAGCCATTGCCGTGATTTGTTATTGCACAGTATTTTTCTGTAGCATAGTCCGGCTTGCAGAAATATGTTCCTTTTCAAGTATTATTTTTATATCGTCTGTCTTGGCACTTTCTATAGCCTTTCTTATATTCATAGTTACATCGCCATTCTGTAGCGGAATGTTGATGATTTCTTTGCGGCTGTATATGAATTTGTTATCAGTGTTAATACAGACAGAAATGTAATTCTTTTCAGATTTTGGGTATAGTCATAAATTATTGAATTAGTTTAAGGATAAATATCCGGACAGTGGAGTGTAAAGATTATCTCCACTATCCGGCAGTAATAGATTTATTTTAGAGTTTCTCCTTTTTATTCGGATTGTAGTATTTTCCTACAGAATTCAAGAATTCGGCCTTCATTTCTTCAAGCATTTTGCCTTCTTTAGCAGCCAAATCTTCATTCTGGGCAAAATCATTTTTCAGGTTATATAAAGCAAAATCTTCGACAGTTCCGAGTTCATTTCCTGTTTTGTTTACCTTTTCACCTTTGTATGGAGGTATAAGTGCATAGTCGCCTTTTCTGTATGCAAGGCGGCCCATTGCTTCAGTTATAAATGATTCTCTACCATCAGTAGATTCTCCCATGAACACCGGTAAGAAGTTCTGGCTGTCAAGTCCTTCAGGAATTTCTTCATCTATCAGCTCGGCAAATGATGCAAGCATATCCATATGCGAAATAAGGGCATCCGATTTGACCGGCTTGATATGCCCCTTCCAGTAGACAAAGAATGGAACCCTTGTTCCTGCTTCGAACAGACTGTATTTACCTCCTCTTAATCCGCCTGCCGGTTTGTGGTCGCCAACAAGTTCCGGCGACTGGTCTTTGTAACCGTCGTTAAGTACCGGACCGTTGTCGCTCGAGAATACTATCAAAGAATTTTCCAACAGACCTTCTTTCTCAAGTTTCTCTATCAGTTGGCCAACACACCAGTCTGCCTCTACAATAGCATCTCCGCGAGGTCCCATTGTAGTTCTACCCACGAATCTCTGGTGCGGAGCGCGTGGCACATGTGGCTGGTGAAGTCCATAATAAAGGAAGAATGGCTTATCTTTGTTTTCGTCAATGAAGTTCATTACTTTACCTACGAAATAATCAGCCATATCTTCATCCACCCATTTGGCTTTCTCTCCACCTTTCATATATCCTATACGTGGAATGCCGTTTACTATTGAGTTGTTATGTCCGTGCGCCCAGTGCATTTTCAGCATTTCCGGATGGTCTATGGCTGTTGGTTCTCCTTCAAAATTTGTTTTATAGCTTACCTGAATAGGGTCTTCAGGGTCAAGTCCGACTACTGTACCATTTTCAACATAGACTGTAGGTACACGGTCGTTTGTCGCTGCTATAAGACATGAATAATCGAAACCTATTTCATTTGCCCCAGGAGTTACTCTCTCGTTCCAGTCCGGATTTCCCGAACCCATTCCAAGATGCCATTTGCCAATTGCCGCTGTAGTATATCCTGCATTTCTGAACATTTTCGGCATTGTAAACTGTGCTGTGTCAATCAGAAGGGGAGCGTCGCCAGGAAGAATCTTGGCATTCTTGTTTTCCATGGGTATGAACCTGTAAACATCGCATAGCGACTAGGTGTTGATGTAGCAGAAGTGGCATGCCCATCAGTAAAGCAAACACCTCCATTCGCCAGTTTGTCAATATTTGGTGTAGAAATGGTTTTACTTCCATATGCGCTTACGTCACCGTACCCCAAATCGTCCGCAAGGATTACTATTACATTTGGTTTGCTTGTTTTCTCTGTTTTCTCTGTTGAAGAACATGCAGTCGAACTTATGGCTAAAGGAGCCAAAACAGAACTGAATAATAAATAATTTTTCATGATAAAATATTTTAAAGAATTTGTTTCCTTTTTATATCTGCAAATATAAATTGTAAATCCATACTGTGGGTATCTTGTTGTATAATAGATGTATCTGTAGGTATTATTATGTTTCTCAATTGCTTAAAGATACATTCCTGTACCTGCAGATACGATAAATATACCTATAAATACATATTAACATATTAGTAATTGTATTTTTGTACTCGAAGAAAAATAATAACCTTTAAAAATTATGAAAACAGAAAATCTTACATCATTATTTGTTCTTTGTATGTTGGCATCTTGTTCTGCATCCGAAAAGAACAAATTAGAGAGTCGCCCTAATGTAGTATTTATCCTGGCTGATGATTTGGGATATGGCGATGTGAGTTGTTATGGACAGGAGAGGTTCAATACTCCTAACATAGATGCCCTTGCTTCGCAGGGGATGAAGTTTACCCAATTTTATGCCGGATGTACGGTGTCTGCACCGTCAAGATGTTCTCTGATGACAGGATTTCATACAGGCCATGCTCAAGTTAGAGGTAACAGAGAACTGAAAGGTGAAGGCCAGTTGCCGATGGCGGAGGGGACATTTACTATTGCGCGTATGTTTAAGGATAACGGATATGTTACAGGTGCATTTGGTAAATGGGGACTTGGCTTTCCTGGTTCGGAAGGGGACCCGAACAATCAGGGATTTGATGAATTTTTCGGGTATAACTGCCAAAGGCAGGCGCATAGGTATTATCCGTCTCATTTATGGCATAATCAGGAAAAAGTCCTTTTAGAGGGAAATGATACGAAAACCAAGGCTGTTTATGCTCCGGACGTGATACATGAAAAGGCTCTGGATTTTATCAGAGCTAATAAAGATAAGCCGTTTTTTGCTTTTATTCCCGTGATACAGCCTCATGCGGAACTTCTGGCTCCCGAGGATAGTATTATTGGAAAGTATAGAGGAAAGTATCCGGAAACTCCTTTTGTGGCAGAAAAGAAAGGTGCGGAATATGGAGATCCGGCCTTTGATGTGAAAGCTTACTGCTCGCAGCCGGAACCTCATGCCACTTTTGCTGCTATGGTGTCAAGGGTGGACAAGTATGTTGGCGATGTGGTAGTTTTGCTCAAAGAACTCGGAATAGACGATAATACGATAGTGATATTCAGCAGCGACAACGGGCCTCACCTTGAGGGCGGAGCCGATCCGGATTTTTGGAATAGCAATGGTGATTTTAGCGGATATAAAAGAAGTATGACTGATGGGGGTATCAGGATTCCTATGATAATAAAATGGGGAAATAAAATAAAAGCCGGCAGCATTTCAAAACATATAGGTGCATTCTATGATTTCATGCCTACATTTGCGGAGCTGCTTGGAGTGGATGTAGACGAAACGGATGGTATATCTTTCTTGCCTGTTATTACGGGGGATGGAGAGCAGAAAGCTCACGAATTCCTCTACTGGGAGCATCAGGGAAATGTGGCGGTAAGGATGGGCGACTGGAAGGCTATACGTACAGGGCTGCTTAAGGACAAGGATGCACCTCTGAAGCTTTACAATATCAGTAGCGATGTGGCTGAGGTGAATGATGTGGCTGCTCTCAATCCGGAAATTGCAGCCAAGGCGATGGAGATTATGAAAAGGGAACATACTGTGAATCATGATTATCCGCTTTATGCTTCGGAGAGAAAGAAATAATGTTATATTAAGGTTTAGCGGCTTTTAAGGTAAAAAGATTTGGATAACATTACTACTTGCCATATGGCAGGTAGTTTATAACGTTTAATGTAAAATTATTTATATATGAGGAATATTACGAACATATTGTTATTGCTTATGTGTATGGTGGGATTTCTCCCATCGTGTACGGAAGATGATACGGTGAAGGAAAGGACTTATGACCTGAGTTTCGGGTTTGAATCGCTGACGGAGTTTGCAAACATAGGGAAACAGAGTTTGTGGCCGGCGACAGTGTTTCGCTCCTTGCGTGGAAAAAGAATGCTGAGATTGTGGATTTGTCGGGATTGGTTATCAATAATATCAGGTGGGGATATAATGGCGGCGAATGGCTTCCGGCTGAAGAACTTAATGTGGAGACGGCAGAGGGGCTGAGAGTATTGTGGCTCTGTATCCTCATCTGAACGGTGATTATGACGGAATATCTCAAGTCTGTGCCTCTCAACCGTGAAACTGACTTGCTGTATGCACGGGTTTCAGCCGATAATGGGCTGCCGACCGAAAAATCAGGCTTAAGAGTGTGTTTGCGGCTTTGGCGGTTTCTTTCGATGGAGATGTTGCTCCTACTGTTGGGTCGTTTACTCTCGAAATGTATGATCAGGCTTTCCTGAATGTTCTGACGGGCGAAGTGAGGACGGAAGATGTGAGGGAGAAGGTGACGCTGGAGAAGAGTACGAAGGTGAAATCGCTGTTTGCTGCACAGATTGTTCCGCAGACTTTGCTCAGCGGTACGACGTTTATGGTGTCGGGCATCAGCTATACCTACGATGGTGAGGATGTGGCTGTAGACTCGGGCGAGGTGTTGCTGCTTAACTTTAAGGTCATTCCGGGTGAAACGGAGGATAAGGGTATAGTGACTGTCCTCGATAAGGAGGATTTCGACATAAAGGATTTTGATGATAACGGAACGGTGGAGGGTGAACTTGACTAAAACAATGACTGAATATGAAAAAGATTAGCTATATGATATGTGCGGCATTCATGGCGGGGCTGTGATGGCATGCGGCAATGTGGAAGATGTGGGTACGGACGACAGATGTGTGCGTATAAGTGCGGCTATGGCGGACAGTCGTGCGGCGGCAAAGAATGATTTCGGGCATGAGGATTCGATAAGCTTGTTCTTCTGGGCTTCGGATAATGGCGATGTGATGCCGTCGGTGAAGGAATATATTGCGGAGAATAATCCGGTGTATCTCAATCACGATGTATGGGTGACGGCGAAGAATATGTTCTGGAGCGAAAAGGAGGGTGTTCTGCATCACTTTGTGGGTGTGTTCCCTTATGACAGGTATCTGACTTTCGAGGATTTGCAAGCTCTGCCGGTGGATAATTCCAAGGATTTGCTCCTGGCTGTGAAGAAGGGTGTGAAGAGGACGATGGACCCGGTGAGTCTTTCTTTCGAACATGTGCTTGGCAAGGTGGTATTCAACTTCGAGTTTAAAGGTTTCGATGGTGAGATTCTTGAGATTTCGGCTTTGGAGCTGGAGGGTGTGAAGTCGATGGCTGTGCTTGACTGTTACGGAGCAGAACCGAGACTGGACGTGAAGGAGGATATCGCCACTTTGTCGCTGCTGCCTGAAGAGGGACTGACGGAGAACACTTGCGAAACGGTTCTTATTCCGCAGGAAGATGTGCGCATTAGTCTGACGATGAACGGAAAGAAGTATACTTACAGCGGAGATCGTATAAACGTGGAAGCGGCGAAGGTTACAGAGGTCAATCTGAGAGTGAACAATCTCGGAGAGAAGATTACTCTGACAGGTGATGTGACTATAAAGCCCTGGGAAGAGGATGGCAACTATGACTTCGAGTTTGAAACTGTGGATATCTCTTCCTCTGAATGGACTGTGGAAGAGGCAGGGGATATGGTGATAGACGGCAAGGATTGAAATATTAACTTAAAATTGAAATAATATGAAAATGAAATATATATCATGGCTTTCTATATTGTCAGTTTGGCTCTTTCTGGATGCGAAGACGGAATGGAGAGGGCAGCGGAAATAGGCGACTCTGTGTGTGTCCTTGCTTCGAGAGCAGGAGTGGATGCTTCGGTATGGGAGGATGACACCAGTATGAAGGTGAGAAACTATACGGTGACGGACGATAATGGTGAAGCAAGAGAGGATGTGTTCACTTTCGGTGGTGGCAGCTGGACACCGGTAAGCCGGGAAATATGAAAGGGTGCTGGAGTGGAACGGGAACTCCACGATAGACCTTGTGGCTTATATCGAGAAGACGGGAACCGGATTTGACAAGGTGGAATTGCAGGCAGGTGATGATGACGCTGTAGAGCAGAAAGCGAACAATCTTGATGGTTTTGATTATCTGTACTCCATAAACTATGGTCTGGAGAAGCCGGCGGACGGAAAGCTGTCGTTGGAGTTCGGCCATGTGATGTCGAAGATAGTGATTAATGTGAAAGGCAGGGACTTGTCATCGGTTGAGCACGTCATGTTAAAGTCGCCTCGAGTGATGACATTCGATGGTGAACAGTGGACGCCGGACGTAGAGGATAAGGTGGATATAAGGTTGCCGTACGAAGGCAGCAGTAGCTTTGTGGCTTATGTCGTTCCGCACGTGGGTGCGTCCGGAGGTGTCGCTGTATATGGTCGGTGAAACGGATGAACCTAAGTTGGCGAAGTATAGGAATGATATCGTGCTGGAGGTCGGTAAGGAGTATTCGCTTTCGATAGACCTGAATACGGGCGACCTGAGCATCAGTTTCGACAGTAGTGTGGATGTGAAGGAATGGGGTGGCGAAACGCAACAGGAGGCTGTGGTCATTCCGAAGTGGAGCGGAAAGGTGGCTGAATCTTTTGCCGGTGGCTCCGGTACAGAGGAGAACCCGTATCTGATAAGTAATGGGGAGCAGCTGGCGCTGATGGCTCAGGAGGTGAACAAACACCCGAATTCCGGCTCTAATGTTTTGGAATATAATGGAATATTCTTCAGGCTTACCTCTGATATCGACCTTGATAATAAGGAATGGATGCCTATAGGGAACGGAATTTCTAAAGGGAAGTTTGCCGGAAGTTTCGATGGCGATGGTCATCGGATTTATAATCTGAAGGTGCATGACGAGTCTGGCAAGATGTATATCGGCTTGTTCGGCGACAGCAGGCCATCTGCAGAAACTTACATCAAGAATCTGACAATAGTGAATCCTGATTTATATTCAAATAATACAACTGCTTCGAATGTATCGGCTGTGGTAGGATATGCTCATCAGAATCTGACAATTGAAAATTGTAAGGTTATTGGCGGTAAAATAGAAGGAGGAAAGAATGCCGGGGCGATAATGGGAAACGGTCAGGTGGCGAATATTGTCATAAAGAATTGCGAGGTGACTGATATGGAAGTAAGAACAGGTGCAAATATAGGTGCAAATACAGGTGGAATAGTTGGGCTTATAAATAACAATCTCAAGGTTATTGCCTGCAGTTTTGATGGTAAAATATCCGGTTCGTCAGGCATTTTGGGAGGGATTGTTGGTGCGACAAACAATAAATCCAATTCCGTAATATTTCAGAATATATTGGGCTGTTATTCTAATGTGGATTATGATGTAAGCGGACCAGCTAAATTTGGTGGCATAGTAGGTACAAATAAATTCGCCAATATCCGGGGCTGTTATTCTGTGTTGCGGAATATAGGTGTGGCGGATACAAAATCTGTCTTGGGAGGCATAATAGGAGAGTTTACAAAGAGTACGATGCAGGATGGTGCTTCGAATATCTCAAGCTCTATTATCAAATCTTTCTCTGTGTCGGAACTGAATGCAATTGGGAATAATGTCTCCGAGCCTGAAAATCTGAATATGGACGATAGTGAAGTGCCGGTTCTTATGAAAGTGGATGCCATTGGCGAGGAAGAGGTGAATATGATGAATGCGGCTTTGGAGGAGGACGGTCTGGAGTATGTGGCTTCGGAAGACGGGTTTTTCCTATGTTATTAGTAATATAAGAAATGTAGAAGAATAAAAATGAAATAATATGGACAACTTAAGATACACAATAGTTGCATTGTTGGGGCTGGGTATGGCAGCGTGTACTGACAACGTGACGGAAACGGACAATGCGCAAGAATATGGGGCGTCTGCAAGAAATATTCAGGTGTCTGTCTTGACAAAGGGTATGTCGAGAACTGAGACAGGCGAGCCTTTAGCAACAGTTTCTATCTCTATATCGACCAGACGGGCACGGAGAATGACTATTTTGTGAAGATGAAGTATAATACTGAAGTGGGTGGTGGATGGACAGTTGATGGAAATGAGCAGGAGCTACTGCTGATAGACAGTCCCGAAAACTTCAGATTCTCGGCTATGTGTTTTCAGGATGATGGGACTGCGATTACGTTAGATGAATATTGCAGTGCGGAACATGTGTACTTGGGCGGCAAGGATATTCTTTATGCAAAGAGTGGGGATGATGGCTGCAGTATCGATAATGAAGGCAGGTTGAAGATTTCGTTCTCTCATCTGTTCAGCAAGTTGAGTTTCTCTTTTGAGAAGGAAGGCTCTGCAGGTGGCGGAGAGACTTCTGAAGGAGGAATTTCGGAAGGAACATTGCCGGAGAGTATTGTAGCTTCAGGCATCAGTAATAAATTCACATGGACTGCATCGACAGGGGATTTCTCTACGGCTGTGCTGTCCTACGAGGAGGGGGATGCAGTGATTACGATTCTGAAGGATGCAGAAGGAAAGTACACCTGTTTTGCTGTTCCGCAAGAAGTGGAAACTGTGAAACTGGAGCTGGGAGTGGCTTCGAGCAGCTATCTGAATGGTCTGAAACTCGAGTCCGGCAAGGCTGTGAACGTAATGCTTAAGAATCATGGAAGTGCGTCCGGGGTGAGACTGAGATTTCTGCTGTCCCGGCGAGTAATGGTTAACTTTTAAAATATGAGTTTTATGAAAACAGGAAATATAAGTGTGGCATTGGGGTTGTCGGTACTGTCTGTGCTTTACTCTTGCAATAACGAAAGATTTATAGACGAAACATCTGGGGAAATCAGGCAGATTGCCGTGTCACGAAATGGAGAGAATGGAGAGTGGGCAGAGGGCACGAAGCTTTTATCCATCACGGGACTGAAACATACGGATATGAGTATAAGAGTTTGTGGAGCGCAACGGATCCTGACAAGAAACTAAGTATTGATAATGAAGAAACGTATTCTGCATATATTGTAAATCCCGATGGAAAGAATACGGCTACGGGTATTTCACTGACCGGTGAGGGTGCAGCTTCTGGCGGTGGTACTGACGGTGGTGCTATTGGTGATGGTACTCCTGACGGGAACAGTGGTGCTGACGGTATTAGTGACGGTGAAACACCTGAAGAAGTGGATATGTCTTCTGCCGAGAAACTGTATTCGTTCGATTTCTTATATTCTGACAATAAGACAGCGGAGGTGGTGAACGACGTGCTGAAAGTAAACCTCGATCATGCTCTCTCGAAGATTATTATAAAGATAGGCAATACGGAGGGAAATACAATCACTAAGGCTGTACTGAAATCAAAGTCGGGAATGACGCGCACTGGTTGGAATGAAGATTGGTCGGCAACAGGAGAGAACATTGATATCAACGCTTATTATGATTCTGAAAAGTCGACTGTCACTGCTTATGTCATCCCGCAAGCGAGTTATCAGAACAGTGTCGTACTGACGCTTTCGGATGGCTCGGAAGTATCGGCAAAAGCTCATCTTCCAAGGATTTGGTTTCGGGAAAGGAATATATCTACAATCTCTCTTTCTCTCAAATGACGGCTTCGTTTACCGGCGAAATCACCGTAAAGGACTGGACAACGGAGAACGGCGGCAGTGCGAACCTGATTAATGTGTGGGACGGAGTAACGGTTTCTGCAAGTCTGGAAGGAAACGGGACGGAGAGTGAGCCGTATCTGATAAAGTCGGGGCGGATTTGGCTTTTGTGAGAAAAGCTATTAACGAAAAAAAACCGGATGGGGTTAATTTGTGGAATAAATTTATCCGCCTGAAGAAAGATATCGATTTGGGAGGCCATGAATGGATTCCTATAGGTACATCAGAAAATGGCTTTAGCTTTACATTTGATGGTGGAAACCATACTGTAAAGAATTTTAAGGTAAGTGGAAACGGAGAATATCATGGTGGATTGTTTTTCGGAGTGCAGAATGAGAGAGCCTTAGTTTCTAATCTGATAATAGAAAACGCCATAATATATTCTTCACCTGATAACAATGGTAAGGTATTTCATGCCGGAACTTTGGCCGGCTATTATGGGAACGGACGTATCAGCAACTGTATTGCAAGAAACTGTACTGTCATGTGTCACAATGGGAGTACTGGGTCCAGCGGTGGTCTTATCGGCAGCCTTTCTATCAACAGCGGCTTACTTACTCTTGAAAACTGTCATGTAGAAAATTGTAAGATTACAAGTGCTAAACACAGCGGTGGAATAGTGGGGTCTTTGGAAAACGGAAAGTTGATTGCTTGCAGTGCTCTTTCGATCGAAGTAAATGGAACAAATGCCGGTGGAATATCGGGACAAGCATATAAATCTGATTCTGAGATAATAGGTTGTTATGCATCAGGCAAGATATCTGCCTCGACTTATGCCGGTGGAATTTCCGGTGTGGCAAGAGGTAAAATGATCGGATGCTATTCTGCCGGTATCGAGCAACTGTCTTCTGATAAAAATAATAGTGTCGGAACTTTGATAGGAAGGTATATTATAGAGAATAAGACCGGAGACAAGTATGTATCAGAAAACAGTTTTTCCTATTATTATAATCCTGATGGGACTGGAGATATAGGCTGCATAGCTTTGCATTCCACTAAAGCCAATACGTCACCTATAACTGAAAGTGAATTGCAGTTGGGAGAGGAAGTATCTGCCATAACGGAGTTTACAGACGAAAAGATTACCGCCATGAATGCAGCAATTGCAGAGTCTGGTTATGAGTATGTGAAATCAGAAGACAATCCAGTCTTCCCATATATAATAAGTAAGAAGGAAGTGTCAGAGATAGAATAATAAACATAAATTCAGAGAGTATGAAAACAAAATCGATTATATATTCAGCTGCTGTGCTTTCGGTGGCTTTGTATCGTGTCAGAAGGAAACTGTAAAGCAGGACAATGCGGACTGCGCCATAGTTGCATCATTTGATATAAATAATATTGAAAGTCGCGCGGACGCTTCGGAACTGTCTGACTTCTATTTATATATAGACCAGCCGGTGGGAACAGACTATTATGTAGTGTTAAGCAAAGGTGATGGTAGCGAATGGAAGGCATATCAGTGTGACGTAAGTGGAAATATAACAACTACGGAACAGACTGTTTTACTGACGGATGATGTGGCCAATATAAAGGCTGTGGCATTCGATATCGAGGATATGGTTGTGACAAAGGAGCAATGCTTGTCTTCAGTTCCTCTTTCGAGAGAGTCTTCTGTTTCTCCGGACAATGCTTTTAATAAGGATATCATCTATGCTTCCACATCTGAAGTGGACGTACAGCAGGATGGAAACGTGGGGATGAAACAGGCACGCCGGCTGATAACAGCGGAATAATAACGATTAGTGCCGAAGGTGTGATTACCATCAGCATGGAGCATCTCTTAGGTAAATTTTCAGTAGAGTGTCCGGGATTGCCGGAGGAGAATAGTATCACCGCTCTGTCATTGTCGTCCGCAAAGGTTATTCAGTCATGGAAGCCTTCAGTGAACGAATTTGTTCTGAGCGATGAAGCTGTGGAGGTGGATTTGAATATTGAAAGCAAATCTTTTTATCTTCATCCTCAGACGATAGAGAATGCTGTAGTGGAGATGACTGTTTCGGCTTCCGAACTGACTGTTTCGGACGGAACGGACGTAAGCGAGGAGATATACTCGGCTTCGCTCGGTACGGTAGTGATTAAAAGGAATGTGGAAAGCAAATTCACTCTAAATTATTAATCCTTATTGATATCTATACATGAAATCACATCTTATATTAGCAACATTACTTATGATGGGGATGTCTGCATGCAACAGATACTCCCCTTCGTGGGAAGAAGATGCGGACGGAACGAAGCAGGAACCTCTGCAATCGGTTTTGGGAATACCGGACATCATTGGTACGGAGATAGACAATGCGGCTCTGCTACGCAGTGTGACGGACAGCTACTGCATGGTGAGCGACGAGAATAAGGACCAGTCGGCTCTGCTGCAGAAGGCTATCGACGATATGGCCGGACAGGGGGGCGGCAATCTGCTCATTCCTGCCGGGACGTACTGCTTTGCCGAAGTTTATATGAAATCGGGGGTACATATTCTGGTACATAAGGATGCTGTACTCAAACCATATTGGGGAGAGAAAACGAAAAATGTTATCATGTTGTATTTTACCTCGAAGAATGATTCTGAAAACTCATTTATACACGACTGCAGCATCAGCGGACTTAACGGTGAACAATATACAGTAGATTACTCTCATTTTACTCCTGATCCTGGTGATGATTTTCCGCCAACAATGCCTGTGCGATTTGCATTATGCAGGATGGTGAAGAATTTTAAGATTGCTGATGCACATATTCTTGACCACTATACAAAATATTGTGGAATTATTTTCGTAGGAGCCGACGCAGAGGATGTACATTCATGGCACATCTCGCGTCCCACAAACGGTTTGATAAATAATTGTACAATTGAAAATGCCAGTCAGGGATATGGGTTGTGCCAGCTCCATGCCGCACGAAATATCTTGTTTCGCGACTTGAAAGCCAAGGGAGGTGTTACTCTTCGTCTTGAGTCGCATGCGGGTAATAATGTTGGTGTATATGACATTTACGGATATAATATACATAATGAGTATGGAAGAGCTGCTGTCCTGTTTTCCCCTCATACATCGCACAACGGTAAGGTCCTTGTAGAGAATGTTACAGCTTTGAGTTCGGCATCAGCTGTAGATATCAGGAGCGGCTTTATAGATAAAGATTCGCAAAATAATCCTTATGCAGAAATAGGTACATACAGTTCGGATAGTAAGGTGCATAATGTGGCTTGTAAATATGGAAAAGAGGCACAGATAGAAGCAAAAGATGTGTGGATTTACGAACCTGATATGTATCAGTATATTTTGAGAATTCAGAAGGATGAAGCTTATTCGCAGGTAGAGGGACCGTCGTTTGCGCCGGTTTTAGATTCTACAGGTGATTATTATGATGTTTCGATATCTGAATTAAAGTCAGAGGGCTTTCCTTATCATGAGAATAAAATTCTTTATAAAGAAGATATTAAAAGAAATCCAAAAGATACATGGAAGATAGCAGAGGGTATTCCTGCATTCCAAAAATAAAACAATTTAATGTGGAAGAGATAATGAGAAAGAAGTTTTTATTTATGACGCTGTTTGTGAGCGCTATGCCTTTGTCTGTATTGGCTGGCAATATTAGTTCGATAGACACAAAGGTCAATACTGTGATGAAAGTCCGTGTGGCCAAACAAGGGAATGATAATATAATTATCGGTTCGGATTATAACGGAGTTGTTCTTGCTTCCGATTATAGCGGTAATATCTTATGGAGGACTGACGTTGGAAACGGAACTATGAACCATGATTTATGGTGTGATGATATTGATGCAGATGGTAAACAGGAGGTTTTTGCGGCTAATGCAAACGGTAGTATAGTTTGTCTTGATTTAAAAGGTAATATAAGATGGACATTTACCCCATATGATGGTGTGCACCGCACTCCTATGTATTCTGTTTGTGTGGTTAAAAGCAACAATAAACCATATGTCGTATGTGGTGATTTCTCTACAGACTGTTATTATCTTGACGCTTTGACTGGAAAACTTGTTCAAAAACTGCCAAGCAAGAATTATTCAAAAGCAAAAGTCTTTAAGATAGACAAGAAATACAACTTTCAGCATATAGCAAATTTTCTTAGGCCGATTCCTTTGGATAAAGGGAATGATTTATTGTTAATGCATGGGTCGAATAATCATATGCAGTCTTCTGGAGAGTTTTATGTAATTGAACCTCTGAAAAATAAAGTTCTATCTCATGTCGTAAAACCATTGAAACAGAGGGGGACTATTGGCGATGTCCGTGTGGTAGATCCGGACGGTGATGGTACTTATGAAGTGATATTTGGTTCATCTGTATTAAATGGTAATGAGTTTGGAAGAATTGAATTCTCAAATTCTTATACTGAAGCAAAACTGTTTTCATATCCTATTCAACAAAAAAATGTTGGGAAAGTATCTTATAGGGTGAACCAACCCTTTATATTATATGAAAATTCGGGATACGATTATGGGGTATTGTCGTCTAATGCAATGGTTTTTTTCTCTTCTGAAGGGTACTCGAAACAAGTAAAGGATAAACTCCTCACAACTTTTGCATACAATGATATGTGGCAGGATGATAAAGGCAATATCATTCTTGCAAGTTGTCAGGACGGTGGTAGTTGCATCCATATTATCAATACCGGAAAATCTTCATGGAAATATGACTATGAGGAATTGATGCCTCAGGGAAATATACAACGGATTATGGACTACACTAAATTGATAAGAAAGAATTTGAAGAACTTTAAGAAACCTGATTGGCTGCGAGAACCTGTTTGTGTGACCGGATTTGAAGGTACAAAAGATCCTATATTCCAAGAACTTGATGATTCTAAATCCCTCGTCCTTTTAGGCTCGCCATGGAATAGGGGACATAATCAGGAACCTTCGTGGAGATTACCACTTTATGAAGGAAACAGATATCTTAATTCAAGGGACAGAAGAAACAAGTATGACCGTTCAGCAAAGGAAATAGTTGATTATTTCACTCCGTCGTATGATGGAGTGAAAGGTATTTCAACGTGGGCAGGCCATGGGAATGATCCGTTGTATTATTCTCTTGACGTGCTTAAGGAAATTGCATCGTATGGATATGAGCATGATGGGAAAAAGACCATATACATATATCCGGAAATGAACCATACAGATAAGGATTTTGGGTTCGTAATGAAAAATCAGGTTTATCCGCTGGTGGAATTTATGGGTACCATAAAGTCTAACGTGGCTTTCCGTGCAAAGAATGTATTCTGGCAAGGACAGGTTTATACTAAAGATTGGGAGCCGGTCGTTTCAGGTAAATATGCAGCCGAAGTCATTCCTATCCTGGAAGAAACAACTGACAAGACGCAGGATTTGAGTATAGCCGGACGTATGGGGCTATGGACAGCCGGAAGTGTTGACGGATGGGGGTACGCTGTTCGCGCGATGATCCAAGTTTCGACCGTTCGCGACAATTCTCGTCACAAAAGCTTTCTAATCATGTACTGAGGAAGACGGTCTACAGTCTTGCGTGTGGTGCAAATTATATTCATAATTCGGCTGAATCAGATACAGAAGAACTGGAATATCATGCGAGCCTTGCATACGAATTGCTTGCAAAAGAAGCTTTGTATGTCCCTAAAAGAAATGAAATACTAAGTTTCTCTCCAGTTCATTTAAGCATGTATAAACCTCAAGAAATCTATCTGCAAGAAGGGGAAGACCATAAATGGTGGATATATTTTGACAAAAACAGAGAAGAAACGCAACCTAAGGTATTCAGCCATATGAATGCTTCATGGCTTGGTGGTACTCTTACTCCTTGGGATTTTTCAACTTATGCTTCAGGCGTAATTGACAGACGACAGAATATAATTCCACCATATCCTAATGGTATGGTACTCATAACTCCGGTTCAGAATAATGCTTTGAGAGAGAATAATTCAGTTAGAGGCAATCTGGCCGACAATTTGCATCCTTTCTACAAATCCATATTGAAGGAGTATATAACAGACGGAGTGGATTATCTTTCAGCGGACGGCAAACAGCGTTACAAGGCTGACGAATTTTATAAACAAATAAAAAAAGATATAGAAGAAGGTGCGAAGAAACTTCCGGTATTGGTAAAAGGAGAGAAGACCGGTTGGGTAGTAGCTCAGGTTTCACCTACGCATTTACGACTGACCTTGGTTGACGGAGGCTACCTGGCACCGATGGACAGAAAGGTTAAAGTGATGTTGAACAATCTCTCGGTGAAGAAAGTCTGTGACATACTTGATGGGATTTCGTATAACATTACAGATAATTCATTTGATGTGACTGTTCCGTGCGGAATGTTCAGATTTATAGATATCGAGCTGCAAAAGCCATTTATGTAAACTTTAGTGTAGCTAATTCAATTCATATATTTTCAAACTTTGCGCTACAAAGTTTGTCTCATAGCAAACAGCCGATGAACACTTGGTGAACGTTTAGTAAACGGCATTATAATCTTTAAAATCTTTATTTATGGTTTGGTTAAACAATAAGTCAAAACAAATAGCATTATGTCTGGTGTTGTCTGTGTCTGTGGTAATTCCATTAAGTGGTGCTCCCAAAAATATAGTGCCACAGACAGGAGCAATACGTAACTGCGTGCGTGCCGTAGTTAGCGGAGAAGAAATGGTATATATATCAGAAGAAAACGGAACAGTTTCATTGAACAATCTTGCCGGCAAGACTTTGTGGCGAAATATGTCGGACAATCCTGCTGTAATGTTTGAAATCATAGCACATGACTTAGACGGAGATAAACAGGATGATTTGTTAGGTGTAAGTGGAAATGGTTCTGTATATGCATGGAAGTCTGACGGTAAACTTTTATGGAAGTTTACCACCCCTGAGATATCCCGTCTTTCGGAAATAGCCGTAGTAGGCGAAGACGATGAAACGAGAATTTTTGCAGGAGGTAATAATTTCAAAATATATGAGTTGGATTCAAACGGAAATCTCTTGTCTTTTATCCCTATTAAAGGAACAGTCCGTATTCTTGATGCAGGATACTTTGTTCAGAATGGTAAGAAAGATTTGTTCGTTCTTACATACAGTCATGACAAATTCAGGTCTGAATATATGGGGTTTATAGATTCTGTAACAAAAAAAGAGTACCGCAGTTCTTCGATATCCAAATTTGTGAAGAACAGTACGATGATAACCGACAATACCGTGGCGGATATTGACAACGATGGAAAAGATGATGTTATACTGTTCGGTGCGTCTGAAACAGCAGAGGTTGTGGCTTTTAATGCCGATTTCAGAAAACTACTAAAATTCTCAGGTAGTAAAGACAAGCAGAGATATGCTCATACCAAAGGAACTGTATTGTCTCCACTAACGAACGAAATAGTTTTTCAGTATGGAGGTATCAGATATCTTATCGACTTCAAAGGAAAACTGTTGGAAAAATACGGAGAGAGAAATAAAGGTGTTATTTTCAATAATTTGGTATTTATGCCAGACAGTAAAATGTTGCTTGGTGCCGGTCAAGTGAGTGGTGACAATACCCTTTATGTTTTTAATCTCGGAAAATCGGGATGGATGTCTGCAAGTCATGAGTATGACGGCCTTTATGCCGAAGTAAGGGATAATCTTAACAAACTATATCATCAGGCTCTTAATTTCAAACTTCCAGCCTATCAGAAAAAGAAGGAAAAACCTTTTATTTCGCTTGGACTTGACGGTAATAAAGCAGGCAGAAAAGATGTATGGCTCAAAGGTTTCGTTTTGGATGAAGAACTTGAAAAACTTAATGGTGGAAATCTTCTCATGGTATCTACGGGAGTAACTTTCAGTGAGTCTACATCAAGGGACGACCTTGTAGCTGCTATAGGAAAAGATGCCTTGAAAAAGGATAAAAGGATGAAATACAATATGACTCCTGACGAAATAGTGGAATGGGCACGCCGTCAAGAAGAGAAAGGGGAACCTTTCCAAATGTGGGTAGGACATGGCAATGACCCTTTCTATGTAAGGATAAACACACTTGAAAAGATACTTGAGGTTGCGCCTAAAACCTGTTATGGATTTATCTACGCCGAGATGAACGGCACCAGTGACCCGAGAATAAAATATTTTGTAGATGAATATATTCCGAGGATTGCAACTGCCATACGCAAGAATAACTCGCCTACAAAAGTTTATTTCAGATATAAAAATATGTTCTGGGCAGGTGATGCTCACGAAGAACTATGGAGTAGAGTATTCTTTTCAGGCAAATATAGTGATATAATCGTTCCATCTGCCGAAGATACCAACAACCGTCTTCAGGATTTGAACTTTACAGGAAGAGTCGGTATGTATCTTAGCGGATATGTAGGCGACTACTCCATGCGTCTTGTAGATGACAATCCCACCTCTTGGCGTCCATTGTCTCCTGGAGGACAGACATCTGTATCACCATATTTGCGTAATGCGGCGCTCATGGCGGCTTATGGCTGTAGTCATGGTGTGCTGTTCCCAATTCAGTATCTCGAATGGCCTGGGTATAACATCTTTTTTGCACTTATAAAATCCGGTCTTATTCCAATGTTAAACCGCGATGAAATACTGTCTGTCAATTCATGGCATCTGGTAAAAGATATAGATGTGGAATATCTTGAGAGAGTCAACAATTCGGGACACAATCTTACTCTTTACAGAACTTCTGACGATGATGCGGTTGTAGGAAAAGCCGGAGTACACTGGTGTGGAACATCTGTAACTGACTACGACTATTCTAAATTATCGTTAGGAGTAGATTATAGATGGTTGAATTTCATTCCACCAATGCCTTACGGTATAGTTCCCATTACTTCGTATGATTATGAGGATAAAATAAAGAAATCAGATGAAAAATATGTAGTAAGCGACTTGCATCATGGAATAGTGAATGGAAAGAAAATCCCTGCAAGAGAGTTCGGAGATATTATGTTGGCTACAGTTAAAGAATGTGCTAAAAAACTTCCAATTACTGTAGAAGGTGCTTCGTGGAGTTTGTATAAAATAGACGCCACCCACTCAAGGCTTTTGCTGATAGATCCGGGTTATGTTTCGCCTTCAAAGGTAAAAGCAAAAGTAACGCTTCAGAATACTAAACCTCGTAAGGCTATAGATGTCCTCACCGGAGAAAAGATAAAAATCGACCAAAACAATGTAACTATAGATGTTCCTGCCGGTTCTATGAGATTTATAGATTTTGAGTATTAACGATAATAATTGACCTGGTGGTATCCCAATCTTGATCACCAGGTCAATTTATTTTAAACAAGTATCTTAATTTTTCTTATTATAGTCCATAGCTTTGCCCATATACTGATATTTGTCGAAAATATCCCCATTGCCATTCATTCTTGGATCCCCGTTTTTTTTCAGTTCTTTTTCCATTTGCTTTCTCAGCTTGTCCATTATTTTTCTGTATTCAGGATTCCACGCCTGGTTTTTCATACAGTGTGGATCTTCCTTGATAAGATAAAACTCTTCTCCAGGACGTTTCGCGAAAGACATTTCATAGTAGTGATAATCTTTGTCTCCTGGTTTAAGCCCTGTAAGATAAGATTTTGTAGGCGAGTTGTCACAGTTTTTGTAGTCATATTCCGGATTGCCAACCGGCCATCTTTCTGGTTTATAGTTCACCACATACAGATATTCATCCGTTCTAATAGCTCTCACGGGATATCCTAAATTAATACCATCTTCATTTGCACGTCCAACGTCGTGTCTCTCCTTAATCAGAATCATATGGTCACGCTTTTTGTCTATACGTCCGTTCTTTTTTGATGTTATAAGATTCAGAAAACTTTTTCCTGACATACCGAAGTCACCGTCTACTTGGGCTGCTTCGAGCAAGGTAGGAGCTATGTCGTGGAATCCTATGAAGTCATCCACAGTGCGCCCGGCCATAACCTTACCTTTCCAGTACACTATAAACGGTACATGGAACCCTTCTTCGTATATCTGACCTTTGATACGTGGAAATGGCATACCGTGATCCGAAGTTACTACAATTATAGTATTGTTCAACATGTTCTTTTCTTTAAGAATCCGGACTGCCTCGCCTACATGCTTGTCAAACCACTCTACCTCTACTGCATAATCCATTATATCACCCCTTACTATATCATTGTCCGGATAGAAAGGCTGAACATAAACACTGTCTATGTTCTTTCCGTTCTTTTTCCACGAGTCTTTCTCGTAGAATCTGTGCGGTTCCTTACATCCCAGCCAGAAACAGAATGGTTTCCCATCTTTATTTTCGTCGAGAAACATTCTGAAGTTGCCGGAATAATCAGTGTTGAAGATACCTTTAGCAGGTCGTTTTTTCACCGTAAGTTTGTTATACTCAGGTCCTGCCGGATTATCTTTTGTGTCGTACGTTCCCGGTCCCCATCCTTTACCTGTAAAACCTACGTGATACCCATTGTTTATCAATACTTGTGGATAGAGAGTAAATTCCGAAGGGAAATGTGGAAAGTGATTGGTAGCCTCTTTAAGTTGCCACGAGTATTTACCCGTCAGTATGCAAGCCCTTGACGGAGCACTCTTAGGGTTCTGTGTATATGCATTAGTGAAAACTACTCCTTCTGATGCCAGCGCATCTATAGCGGGAGTGTTACAGTTTTTTCCTCCGTATGCCCCGAAACTTTCTCTTGAAGCATCATCGGCTATACAAAACAAAATGTTAGGCAACTCGTTTTTCCCCATTACTACTGCCGATGCCGCTAGCAAAGGAAATAATACCACTTCTTTTTTATTCATAATTCGATTTTTGTTTAAAAGTTTTATTTAATTTTTTTTTCAGAAACTCCACTGTTTCATATCCTATAAGATGATATCCGGCTAAATTCGGATGACGGTCATAATACCATGCTTTGTACTTTCCCAAAATAGGATCTAAAGAATTGTCATCTGCTAATACAACTTTCATGTTTTTACCTTTTTGCTTATAGTCATAAGTATAAGGTTTCAGCCATCCGTGATACTTTTTATCCACTTTATTAAGTTCTATCCTTCTTACATGATAAGTATCAGGTCCGGATTCAACCACGGCTTTCTTATATGGTGTATATATGTCGAACATGGTAAGATTCATTTCTTGTGCAACTTCAGTTATCAGTTCGTTCACTTGCTCGCATTCATCAAACGGCATGAAAGGTACGATTGTCATAGGAATGAGATTTGCTTCCGGAAAATCCGTTTTTATCTTTTCGAGTAGCGATTTTAGATTCTCGGGGAACTCATTTTTCAGGTTTTTGCATTTAAACCAGTCGTTTATTCCGTATCTGACAAAAATGTAGTCAATTCTTCTTTCCCTTAATGGATATATTTCCTTTTTGTACCTTCCGCTTTCCACTACAGCCAGGGCGGTTTCTCCACCCTGGCTGCTGTTTATCACCCGCACTGTCGGCATAAAAGGTTCCAAAGCTGATAGCTGTTCTATGGTTTCTTCTAAGTGAATGCCATTGGGCTTTACTCGTCTTGGAGTCGCTCCTTTAGTAGTGCTATCTCCTATAAGCAGTACTGTTATCGTATCTTTCTCTTGTGCGGTTATTATATTGGAAAGGTACAGAAAGAACATTATACATAAATATGATAGTTTCATTTCTTCTTTTTGTTCTTCTTTGCTTCTGATGAATACTTTTTGTAAGAGTCGCATATCTCACCTTCAGTGAGTTTTTTCCATTCATCGGGATACTTATTCATAACGTAATTTTTTACATCTCCCATATCTTCCGGCACTCTGTCGTTCAAGTCTTTCAGACCTATGTCGTTATTGTTTTTTTGCCAACTGTCCATTCGAAACCGCATATCTTTCAGAATATTCTGATATTGTGGCAATAGAGCGAGGTTTCTTGTTTCATGAGGGTCGTTTCTCAAATCGTAAAGTTCTTCTTCCGGCTTATGATCCTCCATGAATTGTAATTGTGTATTGTTCAGTTTACCATTTTTTTTCAACTCTCTTAATACATGAATTGCTGGACGATGAAATTCCAAATACTGTTGATGCTCGTCCCATCCTTTTTCCGGCATATAGTTTCGTATATACTTATATCTGTCAGTACTGATAGAACGCATACAGTCTATAATTTCATCCCAGTTGTCACGTGCTGCATAGAATGTGTCATATCCTTGATTCGGTGCGCCTGTAGTTTGATTGAACAATGGTTTCCCACTAAGATAGTCCGGCATTTCTGCTTCGGCAAGATTGAGCACTGTAGCGGATATGTCGACTGTACTTACAAGGTCTGTAACTACAGATTGCTTTATTCCTTTACCCCATGCTATCATTGGAATCTTTATTCCTGGTTCGTATAGGTAACCTTTGCCCTTTACTTCGCATCTTCCATTGTCTCCTATAAAGAATATTATTGTATTGTCAAGCATCCCTTTTTCTTTTAGCTCATTCATGAGTATGCCCACTTCATGGTCCATATATTCTACTTGGTCAAGGTATGAAGCCCACTGCCGGCGTATTCTTGCATCGTCAGGCAGATAAGGAGGCAGTTCAACGCTGTCCGGATTTACAGGATGTTGCGATTCAGCTGTAATTCTCTTCCACCAGTCGCCTCTGTGTGTAACAACAAGCTGTACTTGTGCAAAAAACGGTTGGTCTTCTGTAGTGAATTCATCATATTTGTCGAATAGCCCGAATTTATCTTTTCCGTTCCATTCTCCAAGTGGAATGTGTTTGAAATTACAGTCTGTTTTTCTGCCTTTGTTCATGACATTGGAATTGCCGAGTATGCAGGTATATCCGGCTTTTCTTAAATAGTATGTTATGGGTTTGAATTTTTCATCCAGTGGAAGATTTCTGTTGCTCCTGTGGTTATGTGCGTTTATAATAGTTTGATGCACTCCTGTCATCATTGCCGAGCGGCTTGGTGAACTGATTGGAGCTGTACAGCATGCCGAGCGGTAGAGTACCCCTTCGGATGCCATTTTGTTGAGGTTAGGCGTGCGAACCGCCTTCATTCCATAACATTCAAGATCCTGACCCATATCTTCTGCCATTATCCACAGAATATTGGGCTTTTGTTTGATTTGCGCTGTAGCGGCTATACATAAGAATGCAGCTGCCGTAGTCAGATTTTTTCTTTTACTCATTGTTTTCCGTTTTTAGTTTTAAAGGGTTTGTTATTTGATACAGATGTCTATTTCGCCACTTATCTCACCGTCATTTACAAAAATCTTTTTACTGCCTCTTTCTTCATCTATTCTTATTACGGCTGTGGCTATACCGGCCTCGGCCTTTACTTCGTCTTTATTCATAAGCTCTATTCCATCAGGCAGGATAATATTGATACTTTTGGTGTATTCCGGATTTACAGTCCCATTCCGGTCTATTGCAGATATGTACAAGAATGCCACATCGTTACATCCTGCTTCAAGTTCTTTACCGCTTATATCAATTTCGCAGTCCAATTTTACAGGTGGCTCGGGTGTAAATACGGATTCTTCTTTTATCTTTTCGCCTTTATTGAATGCTGTGGCCTTAAGTTCTCCTTTTTCAAACTCGTCAATCTTGAATGTGAATGGTGGGTGTTTCAGGTTTGTGGAGTTTTTGTCATTATCAGGTTTCTGTCTTCCTATGAGTCTTCCGTTGAGGCGCAGCTCTACCTCTTCAGCATTACTGTAAACCTTAATGTCTGTAGGGGAGTTCTTGTCCCAATATGATGCTATTTTAAGAATACAGTCAGAATCGTTGGTGATGTCTCTCTGGCTGCTGTAGAAATAGTATGCAAATTTGGGGATACGGAAGATATCCATTACCCCTGAGGCCTCAATGTCGTCATGATAACCGCGATTGTAGTCAAACATCACCCAATAGCCATCGCCGGTAGCCGGAATGTTCATATTGTCATTATGTGCCTCCTGAACATTTCTTGCCTGGCGTAACATTCTTTCTTCTCCATCTTTTCTGAACTGGCGACTTGAGTATTCCACTCTCATGTTTTTGGGCATCTTGTGTTGGTTTAGACCTGCATTGTTTGAATAATATTCCCAATCGCCATATTCTGACACGATGTAAGGTTTGTCGAATTTCATTTCATCTTTGTGCAATATGCGGTGCTGACGTGCTTGAAAATATATATCGTAGACTTGTGGCATCCATCCACATGAATATACATTTTCGCCTGGGTATTCTTTGTGTACAATATTGTCGAGAACTTCCATGAATTCAATAGGCATTTTGGTTTCATTTAGTGAAACTTCCCATGCCAGTACACACGGATGATTCCTGTCTCGTCGAATTAATTGTTTAGCAGAACGGTAGCATTGGTTACGGAATTCGTCATTGTCGGCATAATACTGCCAGCCAAGGATTGCGTCGACAACAATTAAACCCAGTTCGTCGCATGCGTCCATGAATGCCGGCGAGTGTGGGTAATGAGAGAGTCGCACGTAGTCGAATCCGGCTTTCTTAATCTTATATGCATCTCTGTATTGTGCATTGTCGGACAATGCATATCCTATGTAAGGATATTCCTGATGGCGGTTCACTCCGCGTAAATATGTTTTTTCTCCGTTTATGTATAGTTGGTTGTCCTTAAATTCAAATTTTCTGATACCGAATCTGTTTGTCTGACTGTCTATTTCTTTTCCCGATTCATCGCTTATAATTGTTTGAAGCGTGTATAATGACGGATTTGCAGGCGACCATAAAGAGGGGTTATTTATACTAACAGTATTACATGATGTTACGCCTTCTTTCCCATTAGGTAAGTTTATATCGATGGAAAATTCTTTCACCACTTCATTACCTTTTCTGATAATGTGTTTAAGTGTCGCTTTCTTGTCCTTGGCTCCTTCGTTAATGATGTGTGTCTGTATTTTAACTTCCGACATTTTAGCATCCACATAAGGGTATGTGATGAATACACCTCCACCGGCTTCTATATCCACAAGCGATGGGTTTGATATGTAAATATTGTTTTTCTCTATGAAATTTACTTCTCTGTACAGTCCTCCATACATATTGAAGTCCAAAATTTTAAGAGGCTTGGGACCTGTTATAGGATTGTCTCTATTGTCTAATCTTACGCATATGGTGTTTTCCTTTGCTCTAACATGATTTGTAATGTCTGCTGTTACCGGTAGATATCCCCCCATGTCTCTTTTAATATGCTTGTTGTTTATCCATATATCTATGATATTCATCGCTCCTTCAAACTCGATGAAATATTTTTTCTCTTTACTGTAGTCTGAGATATTAAAAGTTTTCCTGTACCAACATATTCCTTGCCATTGATTGTTCACAACAAGTGGCTCAATGTTGGCCGTATGTGGCAATCTTACGTTCTCCCAGTTTTTAGTCTCATTGTCGGTCTTGGAATAATCCGTGTTGAAGTTTGCTGTGTCTTTTACAAGATGGAAAGTCCAACAGTTATTGAAATCAGTTTGGTCTGTCTTTACTGTCTGTCCGCATGAAGATAGTAAATATGCGGCTAAAGCCGATGTTAAAATGGATTTTAGTTTCATGGTTGCTTGGTAAATAATTAAATAAATCTTCGAATTATCGCAAAATAAAAAGTTTTGCGTAATAATAATGTATCTTTAAGTATGTAAGAAGTATCTTTGCTTTAAAATGAGTGTGGAATATTAGTTTTCTCATGAAATTATAGCGGTGAGTTTATATTGTTTGACACGTGTCAAACAAATGTCCGACAGGTGTCGAATGAATGTTTGACACGTGTCAAACGTTTGTCGGACAGGTGTCAGACGCAAAAAGAAAAAGAGCAAAAGCTATATGGAGTCTTTACATTCTGTATTATATGATTAATTGCAGGTTTGTTTTCTTGTTGACTCCGACATGTTACCGTCAGCTACATTTAAAATACTTATAGCTACCAGACTTTTTGTGTTCTTCTGTATTTTTGCGAGAAAATATAGTTTAACCATAAAATTTAGAATATCATGAGTCTTAAAATTACTTCAGTTAAGTCTTTTGCTTTTCTTGGTTTCCTAAGTGTTGCTTTTAATGCGTCGGCTGATATTTATTATTCGAATACCGATGCTTGGGCAGAGTCTTTATCTTATGCAAGCAAAGAAGATGAAGCATCTGACAAAATAAAGGAGTTACGCAAGCTTATAGCCAAGGCAAAAAAAACAGGTGTAAACACTCTGAAGGAAGAAACAGCTTTACGTACGGCTGAGATTTTCATGGGTTATGCAACATGGGATGAGAATAACGTTGATGCCAATGTAAAGCATTTTTCGTTAGTGACCAGATACAAGAAAGAACCTGAAAAGTATGCTAAGCTACTTCCTGACTTTGAAAGACAAGAAATTATAGAAATGATGAACTCTTCAATCGCCGAGCTTGACGCAGTGATGAAGGGAGAGTTGAAACGTTTGCCTACGCCTGTTGTGGATTGGACAAAGGTGAAGGTTGATAAAGATATGTTGGTCTACGAAGGTAAGCCTGTTTTCTTGGCAGACTGGACGTGGAAACCACGTATAAAAGAGTATATCGAGTATCATGGCGATCTTGACGGTTTTTTTCTGACTAATGGAAATGTCATCAATGACAAGGGGGATATTAGTCCGAAGGTTCTTAAAGAACTTCAAGAGAGAGATGACGGAAGCATAGGTTTTGTATTTCTTAATCATTCAAATTTCCCGAAATGGGCTGAAAAAAAAGATCCGACAGTAAAAGATGGTCCTGGTATAAAATATACAATGTACGACATTAACCACCCGCTTGCAAGGCAGGTGAATTCTGATTTGATAAAAGGTACGGTGCCATATATGGCCGGGAAGCAATATACAGAGCTGGGATATATGCTTTGTAATGAGCCTCACTGGAACAGTATAGAGAAAACCTGGGCTTCGGCACCTATATCGGAATATGCATATGAAGAATTCAGGAAATGGCTAAGGAACAAACATGGAAACATTGGCGAGTTGAACAAGTTGTGGGGTACGTCTTATAAAGACTTCGCATCTGTAAATGGACCGAGGATAATGAAAGAATCAATGCAAGGCAGTCCTATGTATTTTGATTTTATGGCATTCAATATGGACAGGGTGACAGAATGGTTCTCTTTCCTGAAGAATGAAATCAGGAAATACGACCCACAGGCTAAGACTCATATCAAGATAATGCCAAATCTTTGGTCAGACAATAAGCGCGACAGTGGTATAGACCTTGAAGCTCTAACGAGAAATAGTGAGATAATAGGAAACGATGCAAGCTCGTGCGGTGCATGGATGTGGGGTAAACCTAAATTTTGGGAGAAGAATTATGCATTCGACTGGGTGGAAATATGTATGGCATACGATTTTATGAAGTCGGTCAGTCCTGATAAAGTAATGTTTAATACAGAAGGGCATATGCTTTCTACCGGAAAGTACAGAGATTTGTACCAAACAAAGGAATATGCCAGGGGTAATTATTGGTTGGCGACTATTCATGGACTTACGGCTACTCAGACATGGTACTGGTGTAGAAGAGAAGACGGCTCTTCCAGAAAGAATTCGGATTCTAACGGTTATGCCGGTTCGAATAATCATCAGCCGAGGATTGTCAATGAAGTACATGCCACAATGATAGATTTGAACTCAGTATCGGATTATATAATGTCTTTCCAGCGTCAGCGTAAGCCTCTGAGAATATTTTATACAAAAGCCTCGTCTATAAATAAGCCGGCACATATGAATGATGTGTTTAGTATTTACGAGAAACTCAATTTCTCCGGTCTTCCAATAGGATTTGCTACAGAAGGGATACTGAAAAACAATCCTCATGAATGGGATGCAATTGTCATATATAAGACTCCATATGCATTTAAATCGGATATTGAGATTATCCAAAAGTATCTTGACGAGGGCGGAACCGTAATTATGGACAGCGAAAGTTTCAAGACTGACGAGTATGGCAGAAAAATGGACTTGACTTTGAAACAAGGTAAAGGAAGACTTATTGTAGTGTCAACATTAAATGAGATGAAAAACAAGGCATTGGCTGCTGTAAAATCAAATAAAGGAATGCCTGCGATTTCTATTGCTGAAACAAATGACAGAAATATGCCGGGATGCGAATGGAGAGTTATAGCAAAAGATAAAGATAAAGATAAGTATATTGTAAACATTGTTAATATAGGAAAATCGGATGCTACAGTCAGTATGTCAGCTGCTAAAGGAAATATCAAGTCTGTAAGCGAAGTACTTACAGGCCTTAAATCTGCAACACAGATAGTGATGAAACCTAATGAGGTACAATTGCTCGAAGTTAGCTTAGAATAGAAATAATTCCTAACCATAAGAAATAATATAATGAAAACATTGTTAAAACATTTATTCTGTATGTCGTTTCTCCTTGTGACCATATCGATAAACGTTATGGCTCAGGGAAAACTTAAAGTGCAAGGCATAGTTACTGATGAAGAGAATGGAGAGCCATTGATAGGTGTTACTGTGAAAATCGTAGGAGATAACAAGACTGGTGTTATTACAGATTTGAACGGGGAATATTCTATAATGGCGAAAAAGGAGATAAAATTGCCTTCTCTTACATCGGTATGAAAAGAAAGGTAATGACAGTAAAATCAAACAAGATGGATGTCGTGTTATCATCCGATGCAGTCTTGCTTGATGAAGTAGTTGCCATAGGATACGGTACTGTCAAGAAGAAAGAGCTTACCGGAGCAGCTATACAGGTAAAATCTGATGAACTGCAGAATGTGGTAAGTACAGACGTGGGTATGGCTTTACAAGGACTTGTCTCAGGTGTGAGTGTTACATCAAGCGCAGGTGATCCTGGTTCGGTGGCTAATATTCAGATACGAGGCGTAACTTCCATATCAGGTTCAAACACGCCTTTGTTTGTTGTTGATGGTGTTCCTCAGGAAGGAAATCCAAATCTGAGTAGTAACGAAATCGCTACCATAGATATCCTTAAAGATGCTGCCTCATGTGCTATTTATGGAACAAGAGGTGCCGCAGGTGTTATATTGATAACAACAAAACAAGGACAGTCAGGAAAGATGAAAGTTTCCTTAGATGCCACCTATGGCTTTCAGGAAATAGCCTATGACAAGCTTTCACAGGTAATGGATACGCGCGAACAGACATATTGTGAAATATTGGATGGACGACTCGATGGTTTTCGGACATGGAAATAAACTATATGCTTTCCAAGAATAAGTACTATTATATGAACAATACCGATGTAATGGACATGATACTTGAAGAGGGATTGCGCCCTGAACAAAGTTATAACCTTACATTGTCCGGAGGTACAAAAGAACTTACATATAGCGTAATGACTGGCTACTACAAACAGGATGGTATAGTTATGAATTCCGGATATGACAGATTTAATATGAGAAACAACTTAAATTACAGAAAGAATCGTGTTAAACTGTCATTGAGTACCTCCTTCTCAATGGATAAGACTCGCAAAGCTTCAGGAACGTCGTTGGGACAGGCTCTTAACTTCATGCCGTATACTCCTTATATAGATAGGGAGGAGGACGAATTTGAGGTGCCAGGCGTAGGATATTCATCAGAGGTTAATCAGGTTAGTATGTTGCTTAGAGCTTTCCAGACAAAGGACGAAACAAACAAGAATACATTTTCCGGAAACTTCGGTTTTGACTATGAGCTGTTCAAGTCATTTACTTTTACTACTAAAGTTGGAATAAATCTTAACAATACATACAGGGAAAATTTTGTCCCAAATGCTTCGGTTTATGATAGTGAAGGTACGGAAGTAAGTGTGGGCTCGAGTTCAAGTAAGGCGATGAATGAAGCTACACGCAGATTTTCACTCAGCTGGTTTGGTGGATTTAACTATAACACAACATTCAACAAATCCCATAAACTGGCGGTAAATGCTCTTGCTTCTTATGAACAATATGATTTCAAAGGTTTTGATGCAGGACGTTATGGCGTTATGAACAACGATATTGAGGTGATAAACGGAGCAAGCAGGCGTCCATTTGCAAATTCAAAAACGTTTTATATAGACAGATTGTTGGGATTTATCGGTAGGGTGCAGTATAGTTTCAAAGAAAAGTACCTTTGAGCCTCAGTACACGTGCCGATGCCTCTTCAAAGTTTGCTAAAGAAAACAGGTGGGGATTCTTTCCATCGGTTTCAGGTGGATGGAATGTGTCCGACGAAAAATTCTGGAAAAACTTTCAAGAGTGATGAACACATTCAAGATAAGAGCATCATACGGAACTACTGGTAATCAGAGCTTCCCGTCCTACAGTTATATTTCGACTGTTAAATCCGGTATAGATTATCCTACAGCATCAGGAAGTGTAAACTACGGTTCTATTCTTACTACTTATGCAAATCCTGACGTAAAATGGGAAACTTCCATACAGACAAATGTCGGTTTTGATATGGCTTTTATGAAGAATATGTTTACACTCTCGGGCGATATATACCGAACAGACAAGAAGGATATGCTTGCTACAGTGAAACTGCCTGCATCTACCGGAGTAGGTACAGGTACAAATTCTCTTGTAACAAAGAATGTTGGAAATATGCTGAATAAGGGTATAGAACTTAACTTAGGTTATAGATATGCCAAAAGAAAATTCAGCCTGAAAACAAATGTAAACTTCTCCAAAACGTTAATGAAATTACTAATTTAGGTGGAGATGGAGCTATAATGTATAATTCCAATTCTATGATTATAAGCGGTGATGCCAATTCTGTAACTACGGTATTTGCAGAAGGATATGAAGCCGGAGCATTTTTCCTCTATAAAACGTCAGGAGTGGCAAATACGATAGAAAAACTTGTGGAATATCAGAAGATAAAGCCGGATGCCAAGATGGGTGACCTCATATTTAAAGATATGGATGGTGACGGTGCCATAACTAATAATGATAGAGCATATTGCGGTAGTGGATTGCCGGATTTTGAAATGGGATGGAATCTTAATATAGTATATAAAAACTTTGACATCTCGACGCAGTGGTTCGCATCGGTTGGAAATGAAATTATCAACGGTGCAGAAGCTATGTCATTCGACAGCGGAAGAAACAGAGCACTATTGTATCAGTGGTCGGAAGCTAATACAACTTCAAATATACCTGCATACAGAGGTGACGGTAAGGACCATATGAACTATATAGGATACAGTGACCTGTGGGTAGAGGATGGCTCTTTCCTCAGAATGAAAGCTATAACTCTCGGATATACACTGCCAAAGGTGTTGACAACAAGACTTAAACTGTCAAACATAAGATTCTTCATAACAGGACAGAACCTTATTACGTTGACAAGATATTCCGGTATGGATCCTGAGAATGGTGGTAACGGACTTTCCACAAGAGGTCTTGACAAAGGAGGTTATCCTATAAGTAAAAATATATGTTTGGTGTAAAATTGGATTTTAATTTATGAATAAGAATATAATTTATACAATAACACTTTCAGGCTTGATGCTGTCTGCTTGTATGGATTCGTTTGACGCCCCTAATCCTAACGCTCCTACATTCGAAGATCGAATTGAAAACCTGAAAAGTACACAGTCATTGCTTACTACAGTCTATAATGCGATGTTTAATCATAATGTATTAAGTATAGAAGAAATGACAATCTGCTCGGATATGGGATATCCTGGATATGGAAGAAGTGGGAATCCACAGAATGAAACTTTGGCCGCTTATTATAATCAGACTTATACAAAATCTTACAGTGGAGTATCTAACAAATGGTCGGCATTATATACAGGTATCTTCAGGGCTAATCAGACTATAGAAGCCCTTAATCTTCTTGCAGAAAGAGGTCAGGTGAAAAATGAAGAATGGACAGAGCAAATGGCACAGGCCAGATTCTTCAGAGGGCTTTTCCATTTTTATCTTCATTCTGTTTTTAACAACGGAGAAGTGATAATATTTGATTCAGTCCCTAAAAACGATAACGATTTTCATAAACCTGTATCACCTGCTGATGAAGTACAGGAGTTTTTCCGCGAAGACTTGAAATATGCATACGAAAATCTTCCTGAGAATTATGGTAGCAAAAGTGAAAAAGTAACAAAAGGAACAGCGGCTACAATTCTCGGTACAAGTTATCTTTATTCAGAAGATTTTGAAAAGGCCATTGTTTATTTTAATGATGTGATAAATAATGATGAATATGGATACGAGCTTGTAGATGATATGAGTCTGATGTTTACATCGGCAGGAGAGTTTAACAAGGAATCTATATTTGAGATTAACTATCAGTTGGGAGTACATCCTGAAATGAATGCATATGATGAAAATGCTCCGACCAACAGGCTTGGATACACTTCAAGTTCTCAGTCATTTACACTGCCTTGCTGGATTACACATTTGTATCAGACAGAAAAGATGAATCCGAATGACGAACGTAACAGAATACATTATATAGATGAAAATGGAGAAGAGAAAGACAGTCTTAGATCTATTTCTCTCAGAGCCTCTGCAATGATAGCAGTGGTGCAAGATGACAATACTCCTTATTATCTTAGCCCGTATACTTCTGTTAAGGTTTCAGTAAACGAAAAAACGGCAGTTGGTTATTACAGGAAATATTCAAATTGGGATATAATTGATGATGAGAAGAATCTGCCGGATGGAGAAAGAAAATCAGGTAAGAATGTAATTGTTAATCGTCTTGCTGATGTGTATCTGATGTATGCTGAATGTATGCTGAGAAAGGACAATCCTGATGTAGAGGAAGCATTGAAATATATGAATCTTATTAGAGACAGATGGGCTTTGGAACTCTTAGGAACACGTGACAGAATCCGTCTTTTAGTCCGATGAAAGCATATGATGGGAAACTATATAATGCAGAAACCCTCTTTAAACAGTTGCAGGATGTCGACAGACCTCTTGAAATGTCGGCAGAGGGTAATGCTTTGAGATTTATAGATTTAAGAAGATGGGGATTGCAAAACAACGATATACCGAACTTAGTAAAGAAGTGTATCATCTTGAACCAAGAAATGTTCCGGAAAGTACTAAGCCAAGGTATAAAGTCTGGTTGAAATATGGTCCATCACCCGAAGGAGAATTATATCCTGAACTGCAAGATTATATACTTGCTGCCCAGAACTACGATGAGACAAGAAACGGTTATTGGCCGATTCCTTTGTTAGAAGAACAGAATAATCCTAATTTATATAAGAAATAATGTTGCTATGCGTATAAAAATATTATATATACATCGTTGGCACTGACCGGACTTTGATATCGGGATGTGGTGAGAACGAAAGTCTGTTTGTTCCTAATAACTTCTCAGATATTGCTTTTATCAATACTCAGGTGGTAAATCAATGGTCGACACATATACTCGAAAAAGGCAATCCAATCTCATTTATGGATTTGTCGCATAATGCCTTGTCTCACTCATGGACAATTGATGAAGGATGTTGTTTTATTAAAGGTGAGTTTAATAAGGCTGATACTGTTTTCGAACAATTCATAATACCTGATGCGGGTAAAGTCTCGAACGAAAATATAGTACATGTGCTGTTTCAGGAACCCGGCACTAAAACCGTCAGACTGACAAATACTTTCAGGGATAAGGTGATATATGACGGACTTTCTGAAGCAGGTCAGAATCAACAGACTTTTCCCGGAGACCCAGTTAAGGAATCGTTCTTTGATGAAGAGAAAGGAGTGTGGGTTTTGATACGTTAATGCATTTTAAGATACTCGACTATGTCACGGCAGATATTACAATGTCAAGAAATAATGAAGAGTTACTGAAGGTGTCAAGAGACGAGGAGTATCTTGTTGCAAATTCATCAGCTTGGGACAAACTGTCTATTGAGGTAGGTGAGGAATTAACAATATCGGCAGATATTTATGGCGAACCTGATGAAAATTTTGGAAACTTAATACAGGACTTGCGGAAATCGAAACTAAGAAAGAAATCATAAATGAAGACCCAAAGATAATAAGAATGACAAGTGTCTTCCAGGCTGCGAAGATTTCGGAAGGCAATTTGGGCTACCTGTCAATGGAAAGAAAATCAAAGGAAGAAGGCGTTAAGGAACCGGATAAACCTGCGTCAAAACAAAGTAAATATATTCCTTTGAAGGTAAATATAATAGCACCCACTACGCCTTTGTGGTAGAAGAGTGCAAAGTTGTTGATATGCAGGCGATTCAATTGTCATTTAAGAGTACTTTAAAAATAGCAGAAGATAAACTTCAGGAATATTTAGGCTGTTTTACAGTAATATCTGATGAATACAATGTGGAGATTTCTGACTTGGCTTTGAATGAAACATCTAATGCTTTAATTCTTAATTTAATGAATCCGGTATATAAAGATGAGGAGATAAAAGTAAGTTATCGAGGTTTTGAAGGAAATCCGATTGTTGATATTTATGACAGGACATTGCAAAATATGGTTGACGTGAAACCGAAATATTTCGATCCTGTAATAACTGATCCTGTTATACGAGGCTTTGAGGGAGAAATAAAAAATGATAAGAGTCTCTTCGGATGGTACTTGCAGCATTTTCCTGTATATAGTGTATGCTCGGATTTTGCTTATTCAGGTAATAGAAGCTTATTGTACGATTCAAATAAAGCTGTTGCTGGAACTAATTACGGTAATGGTGTACAATGTCAAACAGCTGCAGCTGAATCAGAATTGAACGGGCCTGCAGGTGATTATATTGTTGAGGGATGGATTTATATAAAGGATAAAGGGACACTGAGTAAGATAAACTTTGGTATTCAATTCCCCTATTCAAGCCAAACTCTTCAAGAAGCGGAATTGAATTTAGGGGATAAAGAAACCGATAAGTGGATAAAAGTTTCTGCTAAGTACAGATTTGCTGAGCCTTTAGTTCCCGGTAAATCAAAATTAAATATCTTATTCCCGACAATTAATGGTACACCTCAGGAAGGAATTATATATATAGATGATATCAAGATGTATCGTGATGTTAGTAAACCAAGTAATTAACAAATTTAAAATTATTATTCATGAAAAAGATTTTTTTAGCTTTGGGATGTTTTATGGTATTCGGAATTGGTACTGTCAACGCACAGAATGTTTTAAATGAAATGGCTTATGGTTTCGAGACAGAAGTAAAAGAGAAACCTGTAAATTGGTGGATAGTACCTGCACAAAGGGACAAGGTGATGGTTACTAAGGATAAAGCCGCTTCGGGTGATTATTCGTTGAAAATCAGTTGCCAGGATTTCGGAAATATAAAAACTTTGCAATGTCAGTCAATTGTAGAGAAAGAATCTGGCTCAAAGATAAATTTAAATTCGGGAACCTATACAGTAAGCCTGAAAGTTTATGCAGATGATGTATGCCCTATGGGCTTTTCTACCAATATATTAGCGACAAAAGATACTAAGTTTATCCCAATAAAATGGAATTTGAAAGGAGTTGAAAAGAATAAATGGGTAGAACTTAAACAGGATATAACATTCCCGGATTTAGAAAGCGCTAAAATGTCTATTTCTGTAAGTTCGAATCCTAAATGGGGAGGAGTCGGAACTGTCTACGTGGATGATATTAAGATTTCAAAAAAGTAATAGAAGAAAGTTGTAGATATACCATACTTATAACAAAAAAGAGAATGGAAACATTCTCTTTTTTGTTTATTACCATAAAAATATTTAGTTTTGTTATCAAATAACTTAATATTTTTATTATACTCCTTTTTATGAAACATTTTGTGTGCTATATAATATTTATGATGACCGCTATTAGTATGTTTTCAAGTAATGAAAATATATTATCATTATGTAATATAAATAATGTAAATATCTCTAATGGTTTGTCTCATAATGGAGTAACGGCAACAATGCGAGATTCGAGAGGATATTTGTGGATTTGTACATACGATGGTTTAAATCAATATAATGGATTTACCGTAAAGATATACAAAAACACATTATCTGAGAATCTATTCAATAGCAATAGAATCAGGTGTATTGCAGAAGATGAATATGGCAGATTATGGCTTGGAACCGATGAAGGAATTACAGTCTTTGACTATGATAAATATAAGTTCTATCGTTTATCTGTAAACAATAAGAATGAATTCAAGTCGAATTTCAATTTTATAATACGACGAATTATGTTTGACAAACATAGAAAAATTATGATTTGTCTTTCTGAAAGTAACAGTATATTGGAGTATGATATGAATTTATCGTTAGTTACTAATATATCATATCCTAAAAGACTTGAAGCTAATGATTTATGTGCTATAGATGCCAATAATTATCTTTTGTCTTCTAATATTGGAATATTTTGTTATAATACAACTAATAAAGAATTATACAAGATTAATAATGATAAGATAAAAGACTCTTCTTGTTTGCGAGTGTCGAGAAATAATAATATATATATAAGCAGTGGCTCTATCCTATATGATTGCAGCCATGTGGTTGACAATGGTATTCTTTCTGAAATAAAAATACATAATACGTTTAATATAGGAAGTGCTATAAAAACGTTTGAATTGGAGGATAATGAAAGGATATGGATAGGTACTGTAAATGATGGTGTAATGGTTTATCCATCAGACGGTAACTCTGAATATCAAATGAAATTACTTGACTACAAAAGGATTAGTGAGATATCGTTTTTAGACAATAGCTATTGTATATCTACATTCGATGGAGGTATTCATTTTTACAGCTTTAAAAATGAAATCTTCAAGAAAGTTGATTTCAAAGGATTCAAATTTTATCAAGTAGCCGCGTACGGTGATGGCTTATTGGCAAAAAATAACAAATCTCTTTATCTTTATGATTTCAGACAGAATAAAATCTCAGAATTCGTTTCTGTCATTAGTAAGGAATTACAAAACAATGTTAAGTCTTTTTATGTAGATTCATTAGACAGACTGTGGATTCTAACTAAAGAAAACCGATTGTACTCTTATGATAAGAATGCCAAACTTAAAGAATACAAGGACGTTAAGCTGTTATTATTGAAAGATGACTCCCCTCAGATTTTTTATTCAGACCCTATGGGTAATATTTGGTTAGGGTATATAGATAATCTTTATCGTATCTCTTTTACTTCTGACCATGAGATAGACGAAGTGGAATCAATACATCTGGATTCTTGTGGCATATCTAAGATACGAGCAATGTATTGGGATAGTAGAACTTCATCTATGTTTGTAGGAACAGATGTGCAAGGAATGTATCAATTATATATTGACAGACAGAAACCTATAAAGGATATCAAGATAGAACATTATATGTTTGACAAAGGAGATGAACATTCTCTATCCAGTAATTTTGTGTCAAGCATTATACGTGATAAAAGTGGAATATTATGGTTTGGAACTGAACAAGGAGGTTTATGTAGGGCTATAGAAGAGGATGGACAAAGGATGAAGTTTATTTCCTATTCAGAAGAAGATGGTTTGTCAAATAATGTAGTAAAAAGCTTACTGTGTGATAAATCAGGAAATTTATGGATTGCAACTAATATAGGATTGAACATTTATAGAAATGATAGTGGTTCATTTCATGTTTATAGAACATCTGATGGTCTTCCTTTTGATGATTTCTGGTACGCAAGTTTTATGTTGAATGATGGAACATTGGTTTTTTCTAAATTTGAAGGATTTTGCTATTTTAATCCGGATTTACTTCCCAAGAAGGAGGACCTTCCACAATTACATATTAGATCTTTTAATGTATTGAGTGATAAAATATTACCGAACGAAAAATATAATGATAGAATTATTATTGATTCAAGATTGTCTGACAATGATGTTTTAAACCTTAAATATAATGAAAATAGTATCTCTTTTGATATAGACGCTTTATACTCTAAGGTGGCTACCGATCATTTTATAAGATATAAGCTTGAGCCGCTAAATGATGAATGGATTCAAATACCGGCAAAAGATCAAAAACTTTCTTTTAATGGTCTTAAACCTGATAACTATAGACTCTCTTTGTCTGCTTCTAATTCATTTGATGAATGGACTAAGCCCATTTCTATAGGTATAAACATAGCTCCTCCATTTAGCAGGTCTGCAATTGCATATGTGATTTATGTTCTGCTGGCTATTTTGTTTATTTCAATTATTGTGTATAATCTTATGCGTGTTCAAAGATTAAAGTATGAGTTACGAGAAGAAGCTATACAGAAAAAGAGTTTAGAATTGTTGAATATAGAGAAACAGAGATTTTTTTCTAATATTTCACATGAACTTAAAACACCTCTTACTTTAATTCTTGCCCCTATTACAGTGTTATCAGAAAGATTTTCACTTGATATTGATGTAAAAGAAAAGCTTGCTATAATAAAGCGACAGGCTAAGAAGATGCTTAATTTAATTGAATTGTCTCATGAACTTCAATTAAATGAACGGAATATGTTAAAGGTGAAACCATGTATGTTTTCATTCAATAAATTCTTAAAAGATATTACTGAAGATTTTATGTTTATGGCAAAATACGATAATAAAGATTTTGTTGTAAACTATCCTAATAAAAATGTAAACGTTTATGCTGATTACAGTATGATAGAGCAGATGTTGAATAATCTTCTTACCAATTCTTTTAAACATACCGTTCAGAGAGACAAAGTAGGTATAGATATTTCTTATCATGATCAACTTTTAACTATTAAAGTGTATGATACAGGTGATGGCATATCAGAAAAAGACCTACCTTATATATTTGATAGATTTTATCAGGCCTCTAATCAGGGCTTGAAAAACATAGGAGGAACAGGTATAGGTCTGGCATTTACAAAACGTCTTATAGAGCTGCATTCAGGTAATATTGGTGTTGAAAGCAAATTAGGAGAAGGTTCTACTTTTACTGTAAATCTACCTATCATACAAAATGTAACAGAGGCTGATGTTATTGATGAAACTAATGAGCAAGAAGGTGAAACTGATTTATATGTTGGAGATTGGGATATAAAATCAATTGAGATAGATTCTAAATATTTACGTTTTTTGGTCTATTTAGTTGAAGATAATACAGAGATGCGTTCTTTCCTGACTGAGATTATTGGTCAGTTTTTTACACTCAAATCATTTGCTAATGGTAAAGAATGTCTGGATGGTATGAATAAAGAGTGGCCTGACATAATAGTAAGCGATGTTATGATGCCGGAGATGGATGGTAATGAACTGTGCAATGTGATAAAATCAGATTTAAAGACAAGCCATATCCCTGTAATACTATTGACCGCATGTAATACAGTAGATGACAAGATTAAGGGATTACAGTCCGGTGCTGACGCTTATATTCCTAAACCATTCTATCCTAAGCATGTGTTGACCAGAATATGCACATTATTAGATAATAGAGCTAAATTATGGGAAAGATTTCAATCTGGTGTACCATTGAATATCGCTGCTAACGAGAATGAAGTTTCAGCAAAGGACAATGAATTTATATGTGCATTATATGCTAAATTTAATGAATATGTTGATGATGAATGTGTTGATATGGAACTTTTAGCAAAAGAAATAGGAGTAAATCGTTCATTATTTTTTCAAAAAGTTAAAGCTCTTACAAATGATTCTCCATTTGAATTATTGAAGAATTACCGGCTCCAAAGAGCGGCGGAACTTTTAGTTAAAGAAGAATATAATGTTAAAGAAGTTTGTATGATGACAGGATTTAAGAGCAGAACTCATTTCAGCAGACTCTTTAAAGAAAAATATGGAGTTGCTCCGAGTAAATATAAGGAAAGCGTGGTAAATAGAATCTGATAATGACTTAAATACTCAGAAATACATATTAATTATTTATTGCTACACAAACCTTTATTCATAAGATTATATTTGCATATGAAATTTAAAACCTAATAATCTTATGAATAAAAGTTTAATCTATCTTTTAGGCATATTCTTGTCATTTATATTTATTAATCAGGCAAGGGCTGTCTCTGATTCAACAAGGGTACATAAATGGTATTGCTTGGGAACTGGTAGTAGTGAAATACCTGAGAGAAGTAAAACAGTTAATTGTGATGTTGCGGTAATAGGGGCTGGGATGTCTGGTATAAGCGCTGCGGTAGCTGCTGCCCGGCAAGGCGCAGATGTTGTTCTTATAAACGACCGTCCTGTGTTAGGGTAATGCTTCAAGTGAAATTAGAGTTACTGTAAATGGGGTTCAGACTTTAAAAGCTAAGAATCCCGTTGAACGTGAAACCGGAATCATTGAAGAGATACTTTTGAAAATAAAAATACAATCCGCAAGAGTCATATCCCATTTGGGATCATGTTTTGTATGATTATGTAGTAAGGCAACCTAATCTGAGACTAATGCTGAACACGCAGGCTATAAAGGCTATAATGGATGGTGAACGTATAAAGTCTGCTTTTGCTGGCAATCTACTACCGAAACAGAAGTTGTTATAAATGCTAAAATCTTTGTTGACTGTTCTGGAGATGGGCTTTTGCTGCAACTTCAGGAGCCGAATATCGTACTGGACGCGAAGGAAAAGCTGAATTTGAGAGAAATACGCTCCGGATGAACCGGACGGATGGATGATGGGGGAGAGTATAATGATGATAACCAAAGATATGGGGCGTCCAGTACCTTTCTATCCGCCGTCTTATACAAAGAAGTTTGACGCTTCAAAGGCTGTTGATCGTAAAATCAAAAACCTTAAGGAGGGTTTTGGTGGGTAGAGCTTGGTAGTCCTAAAGATATTATAGCAGACCGTGAAAAGAATAGACATGATTTGATGGCCTATTTTTATGGAGTGTGGGATTATGTCAAAAATTCAGGTGAGTATCCAGAGGCTGCAAATTTGTCCTTGGAATGGGTGGGATCCCTTCCGGTAAGCGCGAGTCAAGACGTTTTATGGGTGATTATATTCTGACTGAAAAAGACCTGCTTAGCTATAAACATTTCGATGATGCTGTGGCTTGGGGAGGGTGGTCTTTAGATGAACATTGTCCGGGTGGGATTTTGTCATTGGATCAGCGTCCGAGTTATTTCCACGAACGTTTTAAAAAGTGTATGAAATACCTTATCGTTGTCTTTATTCAAAGAATGTTCCTAATTTAATGTTTGCAGGACGTAATGTTAGTGTGTCGCATATGGCTCTATCCTCTACTCGCATAATTGGTACTTGCTGTATGATGGGACAGGCTGTTGGTGTGGCGACTGCTATGTGTATAGAAAAATATAAATCCGCGCGAAATATATCTTTCTTATATTGATGAACTTCAAGAAAGAATGTTACGAAACGATTACTATATTCCTAACAGACCGGCTAATGACTCTAATGATCTAACTCGAACTGTAGATAAAGTTTGGGCTACTTCTACATCATCAGGTGATGTCCATAATTTGTTTGATGGTGTAGCAAGAGATGAAGAAAATAAAATTCATCATTGGCAGTCTGATGGTTTGAATGAAAAGTTGTTCTTGGAGTGGAAAAAGCCTGTTGAAATGTCGAGTGTAGAAATAAAGTTTGACACAAATCTTCATAGAAAGATAATGATGCATAAGAATCCGGCAAAGAATTTTGATCAAGTTCCTGGTATGCCTCCTGAACTTGTTAAAACATTCTCGGTAGATGTTTATTCTAAGGGACGATGGCATACTGTGGGTGAAATTACTGATAATATAAAAGATTTGTTCCAGTCAGTTTCCGGCAATGTCAGTGACTAAGGTAAGAATTAATTTGAAAGAAACTTACGGATGTCCACATATCAGACTTTATGAGGTTAGATGTTATTGATATTAATATTCTTGTTTTTATATTTAATATTATGCGAATGAAATTTACTTTTGTTGTTATCGGTTTTATTTTTAATATGCTGCTTACAGCATCTTGTTCCTCAAATATTCATGGTGACCTGAATTTTACAATATCATTAGAAGAAGGCGATGATGCTACGTCATGTGTTTATAACATAATTAATAAACTTAGTTATGATGCCGCTGCTACTATTTCTTTCGAAAAAGGTACTTATCATTTCTATCCTGAATTTGCTTACGAGAAATATTGTTATATTTCCAATCACAATGATGTGATGGCAAGAATAGCATTCATGCTTAAAGATAAAAGAAATCTGACCATTGACGGGAATGGTTCTAAGTTTATTTTCATGGTAGGATGATTCCTTTTTAATGGAAAACTGTAAAAATATCAGAGTGAAAAATCTTTCAATTGATTTTGCGGAACCGTTCCATAGCGAGTCAATTATAACATCGCATAACAGTGATGGCTCTTTTGATATGAGTATATCAAAGGAATATCCTTATGAAATACGTAACGGACAATTGGTTTTGTTAAACCATATTACGAACATTCTTTGGGGCAGAGTATATTATATGACCCGACAAGAAAGGCTATTGCTTATCAAACAGAGATATATACACCTTTAACAACATTGACAAAAGTCAAAGAAAAGAATTATAAAGATTTTGAATATAAATATAAAACGGATTCAAAAGATGATTATATAAGATATAGAGGAGACGTAATCAGTTGGAGGTAAAACAATTGAAACCCGGTCTTGTGAGAGCGTATAACCATAGGAAAAAATGCCTCCAATAGGAATGGTATTAGCTTCAAAGGAGAGCAGGGTGAAAATAGATTTGCACCAGCATTCAAGGCTAATGATACAGAGGACTTTTCAGCAGAAAATGTAATAGTTCATCATGCAGGAGGAATGGGATTTCTTTTGAGAACTGTAGTAATGTGGATTTATATAAATGTGTCGTTGAACCATCTGGTAACAGGATGGTGTCGACTACTGCAGATGCTACTCATTTTGTAGGTTGTAGAGGAAAAGTTTCCCTTCGCAATTGTGTTTTTCATAATCAGCTTGACGATGCAATGAATGTTCATGGTGCATATCAGGAAGTTTATGAGATAATTGATGATAAAACTCTAAGAATGAGAGTTGGGCATTTTCAGCAATTAGGTTTCAGGCTTGCATGCACTGGAGATACAGTAGGATTGGTTCGTTTGTCTGATTCATTTCATGCCTATCATAAATTGACTGTAAAGGGGACGGATCAGATAAATGGACGCTATCAGATTGTATATCTGAATGAATCTATACCTGATAACATAAAAGTGGGCGATTTGCTTGAAAATCTTTCAGCTTACCCTGAAGTTTTAGTTGAAAATTGTGATATTAGTAGAAATAGAGCCAGAGGTTTGCTTATTTCTACTCCTAAAAACTGTTGTAAAAATAATTATTTCTCTACAGAAATGGAAGCTATACTTCTCCTGTTGAAAGTTCTTCTTGGTTTGAATCTGGTAATGCTGCAAATGTTACTATTGAGGATAATACTTTCCAAGATTGTACTATTGGCGGTATGGATAGAGGGTTATATGCTTTAGAACAGATGAGAAAAATAAAAATATGGCTTTTAGTAATATTAATATTAAATCAAATACATTCAATCATTTTGACAATCTGATATTGCAAATCACTAACGTTGATGGGTTAACTTTACAGATAATATTATAACTAACAGTGGAACATATCCACAACAATTTCCAGATAATCCGGTTATAAGTGTTGTGTGTTCAAAAATTTAAAGTTTAATAACAACGTATATAAAGGAAAGGCAAATAAAATGCTTGAAGTAGTGGAGACTGAAGAAAAATAGAATTTAAATAATTTATGCGAATTAGGAGCAGGCGCCCTGATTCAAAGATTAAAAATTAACATAAAAGTAGGCAATAGCTTGTGTAAAATAAGACTGTCGAGGATGTAAATTAAATTAGCGAGACCGTAATTCAAACTGTGTCATTTCAGATAAGTCAGATTTTCAATAAATATTACTTTGGATAAACCTTTGAAATCCAGATGATTCTAAAGTAAATTTGAACTAAAGAAATGTAAGCATTCTATTTTCCGCCTTGACACGTATGTTTCCTAAACCTACCTTTGCGTCATAACCAAATAACATCAATGATTATGGCGAAAGAAAAAGTAAACTATCAGGAGGTATATGACCTCTACCGGTTATGCAGCGAGACCAAGGATCTTCGCGAGTTCTGTGCGGATTATGGAGTAAACTACGACAAGTTCATGAACTGGCAACGTCATCAGCTATGGAGCGAGAAGTTAGGCAAGACGGTCAGGTTGAGCAACCCAAGGTTGCAAAAGTCCAGATAATCGGTAAACCCTGCAATAGTCCAACCGTGAAGATGGAAGTGAAACAGCCGGAAGGCGAACCACCAATAAAATGGGTTAAGTTACAACTGGCATCTGGCGCAACACTGTTTCTGAGAAACACCACAGTTCTTGATTTGAGTCTGTTGCTTAATAAAATGATAGGATGATATGCTTGGACTGAGTGCTAACCTAAACTATTACCTGTTCAACGGTAATGTGGATTTGCGGAAAGGAATCTTCCGCCTGTGTGAGAGTATAAGGAAGAGATGTCACTTGACCCGAGCGATGCATCCAATGTATATATGTTCATGTCCCGTAACCGGAAGGTCGTTAAGATACTTCATTACGAACGCGGTTTTATGTGCTTTACGAGAAACGTCCTGTCATGGGAAAGTTCAAGAAACCTGTGTTTGATGAAGTTTCCAGATGCTACCGGATACAATGGTCGGACATGGCCTATCTTACGGAAAGCATAGTAGTTGACAAGATGTACGTCAGTCCGAAAGATTAATATTAATACATTGATTATCAATAAAATGACACAAAAATAAACGATAAAAGTTTGCGTAACTGCCTGATTTTTCGTACCTTTATATCATGATTGATGAAAGAGCATACGAGTTACTTTGCTGCCAGCTGGGTCTGGCGAATGAGGAAAAGGCGGGCTTCGCAAACAAGTAAACGAACTGATTGCGAGGCTTAAGGCTATTGAAGAATCAAACAAAGAGAACTCCAAGGCTATGGTTGATACAATCAATGAGTTGTCTACAACAGTCGAGAATAATCGAAAGGAAATGGAACTTATGAGAAAGCAGCTTGAGGCAAAAGACGAGGTGAACATGATGCTGGCAAATGAGATATCCAATCTCAGGCTTCAGCTTGAGGACGGCAGGAAACACCGTTTCGGCCGTACCTCAGAACAAAGAAGGCTGCTGAACAACCGTAACATTGATAAGTCTGCAATGGAGAAGTCCGAGTACGACGGTTCTGGCAAGAAAGGTGATGATGATAATAAGACCGATGGTAACGGTACCGGCAGCAATACCTCTTCCGGTAACGTACCTGCACAGAACTGCAGGCCTTCAAGGAAAAGGAAACTGCTCCCCGTGCAGCAAAGACCAGGCTGAAGGTGGATAAGGTAATTGTTCATGAAATAGAAGACTATTACCAACTCCCGGATGGTGCAAGGCTTATGAAGCGTAACGGAATGGCTGATGTGTGGGAATACAGGTTTATAGAACATGTACGTGCTCATAACGTGGAGCATGTGTACAAGGTGGCAAGGGTAAAGCTTGCAGATGGCACTTTCACTAACACGATGGAGCATCCCTTGAAAACCTTGGAGGAATCTTTTCCCTGATTTGCTTGCCCGTCTGCTTTGTCTGAAATATGACTTCAGTATGCCTGAGAACAGACAGATAAGACTGCTTGCAAGAGAAGGCATCCACATAAGCAATACCACGCTGAACGGCTATATCCATAACGGAATCTCCAGGCTTAGGAGTTTATGGAAGATGTCTTCAAGGAGTTTGTACAACAGGCAAAATACCTTATGGTTGATGAGACTACCGAAATTGTCGGAGTTGAAACACCGGAAGGTAAGGCTTACAGGAGAAAGTACTTATGGGCTTTCTTTGCAAAGCATGTCAAGTTGGTTTACTATCATTACAATAACGGCAGCAGAGCCTCTGATGTAGCAAAGACCTTCCTTGAGCATTTTATGGGATCTATATCTACAGACGGATATACGGTTTACAGGATGTTCGACGGAGAAGAATCAAAGGTGCTTCATATAGGATGCTGGACACACTGCAGGAGGTTGTGGGTTGATGCCTTGCCATCAGACAGGACGGCGATGGACATAATAGATTCTATCGGTGATTTATTCAGGAATGAAGACCTGTTCCGCACAATGAAACTCAGCGGCGAGCAGATAAAGGAAAAAGACTTAAACTTACAGGACCTATTCTTGAACGTATCCATCATAAGGTGGTCATGATGATGCATGATGCGAAGATTATGGCTAACGAACTGATGAGAAAGGCTGCGAACTACACGATAAACCAGTGGAAATCCTTGAGAAATATCCTCAAGGACGGTTCAGCGGAAATATCCAACAATCTCTGTGAGCAAAGAATGAAACCTGTAAAGCTGCTGCTCAAGAACTGTATGAATATAGGAAGTGAGGCAGCCGCAGAAAACTCGGCATTCATCTTCTCCCTGATAGAAAGCTGTAAGTTGAACGATATAGATCCTCAGGATTACCTGAAACACTTGTTTGAATGTGTTCTTCATGGTAAGGACTGCGACAAGAAGGCTCTTCTGCCATAAAAAGAGAAACTACCTTTTACAGATAGTCTCCCTTATTACATTTTAATTTTCAACCTCCTTTCCGTCTTTATATCTATAGATGTCAAGTTTTTCAGTAGTCATCCATGAAGAATAAGTCAATCTGAATCCATACTTATTTTCGATAGTTGTAAGAAATGATTCAAAGTCTTCATAACTTTCTGATTCTCTTAGCTCTTCTTTTGTCAATTCTATTATACTCAAAGCTCCAGTACTATTATCCAGTATCAATACAAATTTAGGTTCCATAATAATATAATAATGTGTCACCTTCTAAACTCCACCATGAAGAAAACTGTGGCGACAATAGTTTTTAAAGTTCAATCACATTCTCTCAGTATGTTGCATTTGTATCTTCTCAGCTCTCGGATATATCTTATTAGCCTTCTGAATAGCTGAGTAAACATTATTGGCACATACATGAAACTTAATCTTTTTACCACACTGAATAGCATAGAAGTGGTATTTGTAATAGTAATTCATAATCCGTAACGTTTGATTAATACACTTACTTGAGACGGTTTGAATTCTTTTCCTTGAGAAGTTACAAATCCTTCCTTATTCAGAATCCTCGCCATTTCTGATAATGATTTTTCTTCTTTAATCAGAACTCTAAGAAATGCGGCAGCTCTTTTGTTGTTTGGATTATCGAGTGCTTTCATCCTGTTGGTCCTGTTACTGTTTTCAATAGCCTTATCAAGTTTTTCCAAAAGATTTTCCGGTTTTCCCAGACTGAAACCTCTTGCTTTTTAGCTTTCAAAGACTGTTTTGTTCTCTGTGATATAAGTCCTGCCTCATATTCCGCTATACTGCTTATGATATGAAGGACAAGTTTATTAGCCTTCGGAAATCACAGAATACTATTTCCACATCACTTTCCAGGAGTTTGCTTGTGAATGCTACATTTCTGGATAGTCTGTCAAGCTTAGCCACTATCAATGTAGCCCCTGTTTTTCTACATTCTCCCAAAGCTTCTGAAAGTTTAGGCCTGTCAGATTTCTTTCCACTTTCTGTTTCTATATATTCAGAAATCGGAATTGTGTCCTTCAGGTATTTTGTATTATTTCTCTCTGTGCTTCTACTCCAAGTCCTGAATTTTGTTGTTTCTTAGTGGACTGTCGGAGATAAGCAACATATTTCTGCTTCTCCATATTTGTTTAACATTTCATTAACACTCTTCACGGATACTAAACGAACGTTCAATAACCATTAAGGCAAGAGTTAAAACAGAAAATCCTGAGAAATTTCTGGTTTTTCTGATATTCCTACTTTTCCCAGGATTCTTTTCCCTTAGATTCCCTAAAACTCCATAATATGATATGTTTCAGAAATCCGTTTTTATAGTCTTCCGTTTTTCAATATTCTCATCTACCACAGAAATGAGTTTATCAAGAAAAACGTCTTCTATAGTTTTCACCTTTTCTCCATTTTCAGAAATTAGGTGCACTTCAAACAGATCTTTCCCTTCATCAAGAACAATCTGCACTTTTCCGGTATGCTTGAATCCGTTACATTCAAATTCAAGCCCTCCATCTATTACCTTCATACTTTTAGGTTCAACGCCCCAGGACATGAAAATTGTAATCTGTGTTTTTAGGATTGACCAGATATACTTAGCCAATTCCAAATCATAAGAATCATTCTTTTCCATACACATTATTATATATAGGGTAAACACTCATTTTCCACTACGACCTTCAGTTTCTTTGCTACCTCATGTGAAGCCTTATTTCTTGCATCGTAGTATCTGTTCACGTCGGCCTGTACATTTATAATTTCCCTTATAAGTCTGAACAGGTTTTGCTGTAGTGTCGGATGATAATACTTAACCGACTCTGCAAACATTTTATAATCAAAGCACGTATTATTCAGTGCATCTTCTAAAACCATGGCCACTTTGTATTCACGGCTTTCTTCGAGTTCATATCTTTCCATAAATCTTCTTCGTCCATTTGTTCATTAAAATCGTTATATATTCTCTGAAAATCCTCTACCTCAAGAAACGGATAATTGGTATGATACATTTCATAAAGGTCTTCCACTGATAAATTCGGGTCACAACTCAGTATATCCCATATCTCAGTTTCAGCATCCATTCCGTAATATCCATTATAATATCCCGAATCAAGATTTTCATGAGGATAGACTGACTGGCAATTCTCTATGATATGTTCTACCAGTCTAAGGCAATTTAGAAGGTCTTTCTTTACAGTAAATTCTTCATCTGAGTGGGGTTCATAATATCCACAACTCAGATTTATACAACTTACTCCCAGCCCCCTTTCTTTAAGTTCAAGTACATCAGTCATCATACCGGGTTTTTCTTTATATCCGAACCTCTCAAAACCGATGTCCCTTAAAAAATCATTGCTGCATAATGAGGTAAATGAAATATCCGTTATCAGATCTTCATATTCTCTTCTGTCAGGTTCTATAACAAATCTCGTATCTTCAAAGAAACCGAGGTCTGCATTTCTGCTACCGACACATCCTATTTCTTCTGATACAAAAAACGCTACTTTAATACATTCATACTTCTCCAGACATTTCAAAGCTATCCATATTCCATTCTTGTCATCAGCTCCAATTCCTTCTCTTCTTCTATTCTTGGGGCTGTAACCGAATATTATCTCTTCTGTTTCTATAGCCTTAAAGTCTTTTGAATGTTCTCTCTGCACCTGATCCAAGTGAGCTACAATACAGGGGTAAGTTTCTGAATTCCCCCTTATCATATATAAGTTTCCCACATGATCACTCCTGAATGTTACTCCAGGGATATGTTTCTTCACATAGCCCTTTATAAACTTCTTCATAGTCTTTTCGCTTCCGCTTGGGCTATGGATTTCATATAGTTTCTTCAATAAATTCATACTGCCATTTTAATTAGTTGATAACCGTATGGAAGATTAGAAAAACAGTCCACAGTGTCAAACAGTTCATCACCAAAACGGTAAAGTTTCTCCTTATCCAAAAGTTCATCGACTGTCTTTTCTGATATTGTTTTCTTTTCATACTCTCCAATAATACTGTTCCATTTATAGAAGCTGGTGATTTCATCCTCTGTTTCATAATAATCTTCGTCATAGTCAGAATAATACCAATTCTCTCGCTTATATTTGGCCTCTGCATTATCCAAACAGTCATCATTACAATAATATTCTTCTGTAATATCAGAATATTTACCTCTTGAAGTGACAAAATACTCTCCACATTCAGGACACTCCTCTACATCATCTTTATGATGAAATTCATCTTCACACTCTACCCATACAAAATCACTAAGGTCATTGGTATTACAGTAATATTCTCTACCACCGACATAAACACATGTAGTACTCTCACAATAATATCCGTGGTAATCATCATATTCTTTTTCTGAATTATCAAGGCAATCCTCAGTAGTTCCAAGATCCAGTTCACCATTACCATAGTTGTCTGCAATTCTTTTACCCATATTATACCATTTGAAACTGTCCTGATAGCTTAGAGTCTCATCCCATCCAAGATCACAGTCTATTGTAAATCTTTTACCGGATAGTGAATTTCCATCAACATTAACAAATGCGTTAGGTTCGTTACATGAGGCACCAATCCTCTTATAACCATCAATATATTTTCCTTTTATTAAAGTATCAATTAATGCCCTTTTCAGAATCTCATTACCTTCGCTTGAATACTGTCTTTCCGCAAGTCTCCATATTTTTCCGTCCTGATCCTTTACTTCATTAAAGATTATACATCTTGCAATAATCTTTCCTTCCTCATTCTCAAGATAGGCTGCACTTGCATTTACTGCATTCTCATAGAAACTGTGCTGTTCCTTGTCAACCATACACGAATCGAAATCACCCTCACAACAATCAGAAGAGTATATTCTTTCAAAATCCTTATTCACAAAAAGCTTGTTCTTCGGTAATTTCCCCATAGAATAGGTTTGCCATTCTGAAGCAAACTCCTCACAAAGGAAATTCAGTATTGTTTCCGGAAGAGTTTTTCCATAAGCTGTTTCAAGTATGATAGCCCTGTAAAATTTCCCGGCCTTCATTTTAAAGATTTTCTCTCCTTTCTCATAATTTATATATCTTACGGCTTTCATGTCACCATCTTCACATAATCCTTTATTCCCATCAGTCCCATAAGTTGAACTGTAGTAAGTTTTTCCAATCAGGTTCACACAATATGACAATGTTTCATCCTCCCCACCGCTTCTTATTATTTTTTCTATCACCGTATTCTTCATTGTTGTGATATCCGATATGTGGAGTAGTGTATAATCTCCTGAAACAACCGCATTATGTAGCAGTTCCTTATTCTTTATGAAAGCAAGCAGGATTTTATTCTTTCTGCTTTTGTTCCCATTACCATGTTTTACAATCCCGAAAAGCTCCTTGAACTCTTCGTAGTTTTTGAATTTATAGTATAGCATATTATCCTTATTTTAAGTTGTTGTTAATAAAAAAGGAGGACACATGACTTATACATCACATATCCTCCGTTATTGTAGATTCGCTTATTTATACAGCTACGCCATGCTCTACAAATTCATGGCAGCTTAAAGTATGCCTGTTATTATCTTAAAAGAAAGCTAACAACATATATTCGTTCTCTTGGTCTGATACAATCAAGAGCCTTTCCATTATTTCTATGATTTTCTCAACAGGTTCATCAAATTCACTCAAAGCTTCATCAATTTTCGTTCTTTTTTCCTCATCGAGTTTGTCATAGTTTTTCAGTTTTTCCAACCCATGCCTGAAGTCCTCTCTATTAACCTCAACATCATCATCCCAGCTTTCCCCATTATAAGAAATACCGAGTGCCGTCAAGAGGTTATGAAATTCAACCACTTTATTGTTAAATCCGAAAGAAGATGAATATTCGATTTCATACTTCTTCGCTACATGTAATTTTTGTCCCATATTTATCTATCCATTTTCCAAAGCTGTTTTTATAAGTTCTTTTTTCTCATAAGGGCAGGAATAGACAATTATAGCATCATCATCTTCCATACCGCTCCAATTAACCTTTAGAATATTTCCACCATTTTCAGTTATAATATCTGTGTAATGGTTTATGTCCCCCGAATGCTCACAGTCAGGAACAATAAAATAATTCTTAACGTCCATAATATTCCTCCATATAGCACCTTTCACACAAGCTTCCAAAATTGTTCACTTCAGATCTGTTCAAAGGTTTGTCGCAATACTCACATTCTCTGACTATTTCATGGTGAGTTTCATAGACTGTCTGATACATTGATTTCTTGGCATTTTCTTTACCAAAAAGAAATTCCATGCTTTTCTGTTTCTTATTACTTTTCTTTCTCATTGTCTTTTTCGTTTTTAATTATTACTTCTGATTCAGTAAAATCTTCATCACAATGCAGACATTGAAAACTGTAACCTTTGATTTCAGACTTTATTAGTTCTCTGCCACAAATAGGACAGTAATATATCTTCTTCATATTCATAAGTTTTATAAAAGAAAAAGACCGGAGAGACATCATATTATTCTTGTTGTTCTATGATTATCTCCCCGGTCTAAGTTTCCGAGTTAAATTTACATGGTCATAATTTTCAGTGACCCTGCCACATTTGAAGTTTTGATATAGTTTTCATAAGGAAGGTCTGGAAATGCCTTCTTGAATGAAGCCAAGTCAAAACTACTTCTTGTCGTATCTGAAGTTCTGGTAATGCTTATACCTTCACCTCTCCAGTTGTTCACATCTAGGAAGATCATTGTTTCAAAAATGTCTTTCTTTATGATATTAAGTTCCTCTTCTGCCTCTTTCTTGGCTTGAATGAGTTTTATGATACGCTTCACCTTTCCTGATACTTCTTTAGGAAGCTCATAAGGATTCTGGAATTGCTCTCCTTTAAGTGTTGCATCCAATAGAGCCTTACATATATCACCGGGAATTCTATCTATTGGAACAAGTTCTGCTACATGATTTATCGTACCGTCCTTTTTTATCTTATTGCAGATATGGATAACCGTTAATTCCTTCACTATAGCACCCTTATTCTGCAATTCAAACAGATAAGCATAAATTGAGAGTTGGTATCTCGCTTTTGTTAATTGTGATTTGGTAAGCTTTGCATTAGAGTAAGTCTTTATATCACATAAACCGAACTCTGTATCACTTAATCTTGTAACCAGGTCTATATTACTGCTCCAATGTTCCATGTCTGAAACATTATATTCACAAGATTCAATATTCATTCCTTTTGTGAGCTTTCTGAAATCTTCCACCTCTAATGTACCGTCATGTTCAAACTCATTTATCAGACGTTCGATTGACTTATGTACTCCTGAACCATATTCTCCGGCTCTTTTAATAAGATATTCAGGACAATTATCATATTCCTGTCCTGCTACCTGTTTTTGTATGGCTTGAGTAATTCCAAAAAGTTGTTTGTTTCCAAGCCAGTATTCATGTTCCTCTTCCTTGAAGAGTATACCATTATTGATAAGTTCTATTCTTGCCATAATTTTATGAATTTAAAGTTTTTAATGCCTTCTTACGGTTTGTGAGAAGGTTTTTAAGTTCCGGATTGCTTTCTATCGCTTCTGTATAATCGAGATAGAGAGAAACCAATGATGTAACATCTTTAGCTGCAATTATTTCTGCTTTGATTGTAGCTGCTTCGTCTTTTACAGTGGGTTGTACTGGTTTTACCTGTGAACGAGTATTATTCTGTTGACGTTGTACAGGTTGATTTACATTACCTTTCTGCTGTGTAGTTACATTGTTAGTAGGCTGTTCGGAATCATCACATATATGCTCGAATCCATTGTATATATATAATCCTAAGCCATGTCTTGCTATAGCCCTTACCATACTTCTTTGAATTGCTGAATTACAATCAAATGTTGTGGCAGCTTCTATTCGCTTTTCTATGTATTGTTTGCTCTGCTTGTCATATACCTGTATCGTGTAGGGTACAGATTTCATAGCCCGATTGTTATAGTCCATTACCGGCAGCCAATCTTCATATTCAATACCATCGGCCTGAACGGATGTATGAACCATCAGCCCCATTTCACTTTCAAACACAGGGAGTCCTGTATTTGGGTTTGTGAAAATTTTATAAGTAGCTGAAGGATAAAATATTTTGAATACCTTCCATGCCTGACTCCATGAAATATAAGTCAGGTTTGCTTTCTTTTCAGTTTCCTCAGAGAGGTCAGCTGAATATAATGCGTTGAACATAAGCGAACGACGTTCATCTGCTGTTGCATCAGCAGGAATCATAGGTTTGTTGAATTTACACATAATCCTTATCGTTTTTAATTGTTAGTATTAAGTTTTGATTTATACTTGGTGTTGACGTATTCAAGACAAAAGCTTCTTAAAACTTCTGCCTTATCTTTCTCATCATACACATAGTAGTGGGTTTGTGGATTCCCATAGTGGTCATCCCTTTTTACCGTTCCTCTAAAATCACCTTTCTTAAAGAAATACTGAAATGGTACTATTAAACTGGTATCTGTATTATCGAATTGGACATATACCATAACACTTAGTTTTCCCTTGTAGAGCCATAGTCCTTCTACCACAGAATTCCAATTATTTCCTTTTCTTCTGTCGGGATTAATGTAAAATTCATAATCCCTTGTACCTTTTCTTCTTCGTCCTGTTTCCTTGACGATTTTGAGTATGGTTTCTTCTGTTACTCTTCCTAATTCGGTCTGTGTCAGATTTTCTATAATTTCAATCTTTTTCACAGGTGTAGTTCTCTTAAAAAGTTCAATATTTACGTTTATCATTTCTGTTATTATTTAATGGTGAAACAAAAAGAGGAGGCATAGATTATCTCGGTTTATAATTCTGTTTTCTAATAAACTTTGATATTCTATACCTCCTCCGGTATCTTACTAAAAATAATTATTCAATGAACCATCCCCATTTATCATCTTCTCCCGATATTGCTTTCGTAATACCTAAAGATATATCATAAGCGTTTATAGTTCTTTCCATCATTGTATCGATGTAGTTATTCTTATAATTAGTGAGTAATTGATAAAAATTCCATCCGGACATGTTCTTTCCGAATGAAGCGAAATTTTCATCAGAATAGTAATCTCTCACAGCTGCGTTTATCTGAGCTTCATTCAATATCAGCTCCGGCAACTGAAGATCTGTCTTTACACTTTGAGGCAAGGCTTGGTACATCCTCGCTTTACCTAAAAATTGTGCAAAAGTTGTTACGTCAATAAATGTGTTCTTAAGAGTTCTCATTTCCTCGACATGCTTTATGTAATTGTATCTGCTGAAAAGTTCCATACAATATTTATACAAATCTGCTGTATTTGTCACTTTTATGTCAAGTTTAACTCCGTCTGTACTTAATAGCATGTTAGTGCATACCTGATTTAGGAATCCTACACCAACTCTAAAAAGCTGTTTCTGGCTGGCATTTTCAAGCAAGTTCGTTTCACTGTAAGACCTCACACCTACAATCTGTAATGTAAGATCATTTCCTTCAATGTTATAAGTTATACTTGGAATTTCTATAATAAACATCATTCTCTGATAATATGAGCCTGAATCTTCGTCTGTTAGATTTTCAACAAGCTTTCCTGAACCTTTACGTGTTCTTAGCTTCATTTCGTGACTGACCCTTATGTTAGGCTCCAAAAACTGCTGCCCTTGATAAAAAGTCTGGGCGGCATCAAATACTGTATTAATAAAGTCGTTATGACTGATTGTCTCGACATTATCTCTACTAAATACAGGTACCAAATAATCATCCTGTAAGTTCTGCAATTCTATTCCCCTGGTATTCCCAAGGATAAATGCTTTTTTTTCTTCAGGCTGGTCGATAATAACAGCATCTTCCACATCCTGATACTTTGTTAGTCTTGTTTCCATTTTACTTATCCTTAAAATGTTAAAAACTTGTGTATCGGTATTCTATCTTCTCCCTTTACACATCCAATCTCTAATTTCCCTGGTGACTATAGTAATAATCTCCAGAGCAATGACAATTACGTCCTTGTTCATTACTTTAATTTTTTAGTTGTTTCTAATTTTTCATTTCTCCTTATATTTAAATCGTTAATTATTAGTTGTTTATATCTATATATAAGGGTTTTAAGGATTATAAAACGGGGTAATTTATTAAAATTAGTCACTAGTGTTCACTAAAAATTAGAGGACGAATTAAAAATTATAATTACTAAATAAATTTGGTCCATCAAGACCGCTTTGTTCTTTGACATCATTGAATTTAGTTTTGCTGAATAGATTTCTTAATGGAGTCTTGTCCGTAAGAGAAATACCAAGAATTTGTAGAACCTCGTATGTCGATCTGTTAAGTTTCATATCATGTTGCATGATAGCCACAAGACAGTAGGCAATGATTGCTGAGTAGACTTGTATCTTTACAGCGTTCTCGGAAGTACCCCAAAATTTCTTTATTTTCAGGTGCTGCTTGAGCCATTTAAAGAACAGTTCCACTTGCCAACGATTCTTGTAAAGTTCCGCAACCTGTAAGGCTGGAATATGTTTTGCATTTGTCAGATAAACGAACTCCCGTTCGTCTTCTTCATCCCAAAACCTCACCAAACGAATCGTTTCAGGATATGATTTTTGGGTATAGAAACCGGTAAGTTCAATCTCACAGTCTGACAATATATTCTTGGGTAAACGTCGTTTCCATTTGAGTACTCTTGCCTTTATGTTTGTCTTAGCCCGTACAACAAAGAACGAATCCATCATATGTATCTTGTAGAGACGATGATAATCGTTATATGCACGGTCGAAAACATAGAATGAGCCAGATTCATAAGTTATTACGTCCATAGCCCTGACATCGTTTATCTTTGCTTCGGTTATATGGATAAAGGCAGGAACTTGAGTTTCGACATCATATAAAGTGTGGATTTTGATACCTCCCTTATATGTACTAAAGTTAGCCCAAGGGAACAATTTCAGACACAAGTCAATTGTGGTAGAATCGAAGGCATATACATTTCCGTTTAGTTTGAATATGTCATTTACTCTTTTCTTTCTGGCTTCGCTTATCATGTGGAATGCGAAGTCCTCAAAGATACGGTAGTCCCGGTTCTCATTTGCTTTTGCAAGGTTGCTTCGGGTGACATGTTTCCCAACTCCAAGATGGTAGCATTTCTCTTGATGTGCATTCAGTGCAACAATCAGATCACGAAGACTTTCACGATTGCACAATTGTCCGAACATCAAAGTAAGAAGTTGATTCCAGCAAGTAAAATGCTTAACATACTTGTTGCCATCATACTTCTTTACGATACGGAGAAACTTGTAGTTGTCTAAAAACTCAACCATTTGGGCGAAAACGTATTTGTCTTTATTCATATACAGCCTAACATAAAAGGCTGCAAAGTTATGATTTCAAATCGTTGCGCAAGAAAATCTCTTCTAATAAACTGTAATTCAATTATTTCAAAGAACTATTTGCGATTTTTAGTGGACAATAATGAAAATTAGTCTTATTGAACAGCTCGCGCAAGTGAGTTCTATCAGTCAATGATATGCTGATAATCTACAATGTTTTATCGGTCGAGCGTTACAACTTCATATGATATATGACAATAGTTACAAATCAGGAAGTTTGGATTTTAACATTAGTAATGAATGTTGAGATACCCCTAAAATTTCAGAGGCAAGCTTTTGTAAGATTCAAGTTTATGATACTCAGCACCATATCAGACCTGAAATACTTGGATAATAGATATTTTTATTCCTTTCCTTGAAAAAAGGAAAGAATTTGCTATATTTGTCCTTTAAAAAAGGAAAGACTATGAGAAAGGATATTATAAAATCTCTGATTGCTATAAAACAGAGTGAAATACCGTTCGATGTTATAGATAGAGACACTAAGCTGCCTTTAGCACGTAAAAAGATTATAACAGTACCAGGTGTGCGACGATGTGGAAAATCTACCATGATGGAGATAGCTATCAACGAACTTGTTGCAGGCGGAGTACCTTCTAAGAACATTTTATGGTTAGGTTTCGACGATGAACGATTAAAGAGCATGGACGCATCACAACTTGATGAGGTGGTTGTAGCCTATATGGAGATGTATCCTGACGTGGCATTCAAAGATGTACATATCTTTTTGGATGAGATTCAGTTAATAAAAGACTGGGAATACTTTGTGCTGCGCCTTTACAAATCTTACTGCAAGAATATTTATGTATGCGGAAGTAATGCTACGATGCTATCCAAAGAATTAAGTTCCGCATTGAGAGGATACCCTTTGGAATACGAAACTTTTCCTTTATCATTCAATGAATATTGTCGGTTTATCGGTGTTAGAACTGATAGTTATCTTGAGCAGGACATAGCCAGACTACGGAATGCTTTCTTGGAATATAACGGCGTAAGTTCCTTCCCAGAAATAGTTCTTACACATACTCGTTCCGAACAGATAAAGTTGTTGCACGGATATTTCGATACAATGATTCTTAAGGATATGGTAGAGCACTACAAGATTTCGAATATCGGTATGGTAAGATATTTCGTTAAGAGGATAATGTCCAACCTGACCAAACCTACATCTATAAATGCCATATATAAGGATATAAAGTCGCAAGGTCTTAAAGTTACAAAAGACGACCTTTATCTTTGGGCCGATTATGCGTGTGACATTTTTCTGTTCATCAGAATTCCCAAATATGAACGTTCGCTCAGCAAAGAACAGAAATCACTCGACAAGTATTATTGTATAGACAATGGTTTACGCAGTGCTGTCATTATGCCACAGAGCAATGACAATGGAAAGAATCTAGAGAACAGCGTATTTATGCATCTGTATAGAAATCGTATGCCATCAGATAAGATTTCGTATTATCAAGGCAACAGTGAATGCGATTTCGTAATACAACGGGAGGAGTCTGTGGTGGAGCTTATTCAGGTGACATGGGATATGAGCGATGCTGAAACAAAAGAAAGGGAGATACGAGGTATTATTGAAGCATCGTCCGCTACCGGGTGTGATAATATGAAAATCATAACCATCGACTATGAGGATGTTATTTACATAGAAAATAAAAAGATTGATGTTATTCCTGCGTGGAAATGGATGTCTGCCTTGTAAGCAATAAAAAAATGAGGTTGTGTCAAAACGTTGGCACAACCTCTTTTATATTTTACAGTTCTGCTATATTTTCTTTTGGCTATGCTGCTTTTTCCTCATGCATTTGGCAACAAGTTGCTATATTCCAATTATATCGGGTTATAAATAGTCCCATAAACATATATTTGGCAACTGTAATGAGCCCCTTTCCTTCTTTTATCAGTTTAGCACACATTTTTTTGATATTAAAGGCTATAGCAAAGAAAGCAAAGTCCATTGTAACCTTGTCTTCTCCCACATGCCGGAATCTTCTGTATGCCATGTTGTATTTCATTTGTCCAAACACAGCCTCTGGTTCTATACACCTCCTGCCTCTATGCTTGATACCTTCTTCTGAGAGCAACCTTTCCCGTGCCTGCCGTTTGTATTGATTTAATCGGTGGTTGACTTCTATAATACGGTTCCCCCGAGCTTTAAAACAACTGCCACGCAAAGGGCAACCTTCGCATCTTTTTGCTTTATACCGGGCACTTTCGATGATGTATCCGCTCGCTGTCTTGTCACGTTTGGTTCCTATACGGTTCATGTGCTGTCCCATAGGACAAACGTAATAATCCTCTTGGGCATTGTAATGGAGACTTTCGGCATGGAATGGGTTGGGAGTATAACGAGGACGCTGTTCTTTATGGAAGTAATTGTACTTGATGAAGGCTTCTATCCCATTCTCCTGCATGAACTGGTAATTTTCTTCCGAACCGTAACCGGAGTCTGCCACACAGATATTCGGTAAACGGTTATAGCGGTACTGGAAAGAGTGGAAAAAAGGTATGAGGGTCAGTGTATCGGTAGGGTTGGGAAACAGACGGAAGTCTGTGATGAATTGGTTTTCAGTACCTATTTGCAGATTATATCCGGGTTTGGTCTGCCCGTTCTTCATGGCATCTTCTTTCATGCGCATGAATGTGGCACCGTGGATCGGTCTTGGAATAGGAGTTACGTTCTCCAAGGGTATCAAGGTGATTGTCGTATTCTATCAGCTTGTCACGATACCCTTCAAGTTCCATGACCTGCTTCTTCTTTGCGCAGGGCTTTCTTCTTCCTTATCCTTTGTTGCAGGCTGGCGTTCCGTGGCTTCTTTAAGTTCATCCACTATGTCAGAGAGCCTGCAGGAGTAAACTCCACGGATGTGTCTTTATAGAGTTTTCCTGTGCAATGGCTTCATCCACCTGTTCCAAGAGAATACGGATTTTATCCATTAGTCTCGTACGGTTCCGTTCGACTGTCTTGCGCCAGACAAAAGTATATTTGTTGGCTTTGATTCAATCTTGGTGCCGTCGATATACTCCACATCAAGGCTGATGAAACCTTTATCGGCAAGGACAAGAACCAACTGGGTAAATACATTATTTATTTCCTCCTTTACACGGTTACGAAAACGGTTGATCGTGATAAAATCCGGATGCTCATTACCGGCAAGCCAAATATAATGAATGTCACGAAGGAGCTGCTTCTCTATTTTACGGCAAGAATAGATATTATTCATGTAGGCGTAGATTATCACCTTAAGCATCATTTTAGGATGATAAGGACAACGGCCCGTTTCCTTATAAAGCTTCTTGAAACTCTCAAGATTGAGATTGTCAATAACAGCATTCACGATGCGGACCGGGTCGGTCGCAGCTATGTTTTCATCAATTCTTTGTGGAAAAAGAACGGTTTGGTTGGGAATGTAAGGACGAAAATGTAACTTTGCCATAACGAAAAACTTTATACCTAAAGATACGAAAACTTTGGGTAATAACAAAGCCCGGGCTTGAGAAAGTCTGGGCTTTGCGCATAAAAAAAGGCTGTGTCAGCGTTTTGACACAACCTCATTGTCATAAGGATAATATGAAACAACTTCTAAAACTAATCATCATTCGGTTAGTTTTAGAAATGGCTTCTAATACAAATCTTTTTGCATATAGATATTATCCTCACATATATAATGAAGAACCTTGTCTGAAACTCTTCGCTTTAACTTGGCTCTTCGATAGACAAATCAGGTTTCGATATAAAGACTGTAGCTTTATACTTACTTCCTGTCATCTATCCTTCCAATCCATATTCATGCCATCCTCTGAAACATAAATAGGACCAGGTATCGTATTTTTGTTTTTGATTTATAGTTTGATTTTTCTATTGTTATTGTTTATTTCATATATAAGGGTTTGAGGGGAATGGGAGAGGAATAAAAAAATCCTGCCATTGTTTTATGACAGGATAAATGTTTATAGTAGTGATTGTAAATTTTACAAGGACATTGACAATTCTATTTTACATCCCAATGCATTCATTATTCTGTAGAAGGTGGAAACTTTAGGTTCTGTTTGTCCACTTTCTACCCTTGAGATGTAAGAACGATTGGATCCTATTCTTCTTGCCAGTTCAGCTTGACTTATTTTTGCTTTCTTTCTTGCATCCTCTATAATCTGTCCGGTATAGAATGCATAGGCTTTTTCCTCAGCTTCAAGTCTGCTTGCCGTACCTTTAGCCCCGAACTTGGCATCAAGTACTGCGTCATAATCTACTAGTTGATGATTGTTTGTCTGCATAATATGCCTCCTTTATTTTTATGGCTTTTTCTATTTCACTATTTGGAGTCTTTTGAGTTTTCTTTTGGAATCCATTAAATAGTATTACTATATTTCCTTCATCAAAAATAAAAATACCCTATAAATGTTCCCTCCATATTCAGTGCGTAGCTCAAAGATACCGTCTCTGATACTTTTTACAAATTTAGTGGATAATCTTTCTTGTGTTTTGAGTAGAAGCAATCCATATTGTACTTTTTCTTGCTCCTTTTCATTCAGAGTCTCCATGAATTTCTCAAAGTATCCTCCGTATGTTCTTATTTTTCTTTCAGTTTCCATGTTGCAAAAATAATCAATGTTGCTCAACTATGCAACAATTTGTAGAAATAATAGTATTGTCCTTTGAGTATATTAACGTTGTGGAGGTTAAACTAGTATAAAGTATAGGTGGGGGAGAAAAAGGGGGAGTAAGAGTTATTATAAAAAGAAAAGTCGCTGATTTTCAGCAACTTATGATTTCGATTGTGGTGCCACCAGGATTCCGTAGAGGTGGCAATGAAACTGTCTATCCGCAACTCGCGAAACTTTGCCTATAGCCATGAGGGCACACGTGCCTCGATGGGCAAGGACACCAGCACGCGCATGAACTTCTTCTCTCGCCTCTCGTGCATGAAGATGCAGGAGGCAGACGGATGCGCAGCACCTATGTCGGCAGAGGAGCGGCACAACCTATATACCAGTATGGCAGACGAAGCTTTTGATGAGGAGGAAGGAAAATGAGAACGAAGATAACATCAATGAAAAGGGCTTTCATTCTGTTCTGGCATGGGTTGACCGCCCTCCTCGTTGGCATTGCCAACTGGTTTACGGTATATTGGGCATGAGGGATGACTCCAAGTATGGCAAGATTCTCCGTCGAACAGTGGGCAGCTGCTTTGCGTTCCTGATGCTGTTGCTGGCCATAGCCGCAGGTTGGGATTTTTGTCGTACTGCTTGCTATCGGTTGGAGGTAAACAAGCATTTTGATGGCTCGTATTACGATACGCAGTACATCTCCCGCAATGTCACCTATTACACCTACTACGATGAAGACGGTTTCCTAAAGACTGCTGACGGCAAGAAGACCATTACTGGAATCAGGTGGATAGCCAAGCCACTGGGTATGGACTCACTGATATGCTACAGTGACGGCAAGAAACGCGGCTATTTCAATATGTTCACAGGCAAGCCTGTCATTGAGCCGAAGTACAGCCATGCGTGGATTTTCTCCGATGGACTGGCATTGGTGGATGATGGGATCAAGTTCATCGACGCATCGGGCAAGGTGGTGATAGACCCACAGATTCCTTATATCCCCGGAGCAGAAGGCTATGTATTCCACAAAAACCGCTGCATTGTCCACAATGAACGTCGTGATCGTTTCGGGCTGTTGGACAAGCAGGGCAAGTGGGTGTTGCAGCCAGAATATTTCTCCACTCGAATCTTCTGGGAATCAAAACGCACCTCCAAAGGAATTGCAGTTGAAAAGATGCCTTTCCTCAAAGACAAGAAATTGGTCATTCCGACAAAGGATCTATTTCCATGTGCCCCAGAGAGATTCAGCAACATGATAGACAACAATTTCTGTGTAAGACTGAAGAAGCAGGAACTGACTGAAGAAGAATACATAGAGCAAAAGGAAGAATACCTTAAAACAGGTGATGCTAAGATTATCATTTATGCACTGAATGTACGACACTCGGACGCTATCCATCTGGAAGAGATGCAAGTAATGACGGAGGAAACAAGGCAGCAGAATGACGGTAAGTTGTTCAAGAAACTTCCTTTGTTGTGTGAGCAGATAGGGATTGGAACACTAACCGTTTCAGAATATCTGCATAGAAACGGGTTCTTTATTGACAAATAGCATAGATATTAGTATCATCTTATGACATCTTCACGTCATATTAGCACGGCAATACACATGTTTGCAAGGACAATGACGAAGATGGTGTGATACTGAATGGAAAAGGTGAAAGGATTAGTTAGTTTTCAGGATTGGCAGTGTTCTCGGCAAACATATTGCTCATAGATGTTTGCTTTATAAGATTGAGCAGGATGGCAGGATTGATGTTCTTGCCATCCTTTTTTAGTGTCAAATGAAGATGTGGTCCAGTGCTACGTCCACTGTTTCCTGTCATGGCGATGACGGTGCCGGGATAGACGTGGGTGCCTTTGGTGACGAGAGTTTGGGAGAGGTGGCAATAGCTGACGGTGAAGTCGCCGTGACGGAGGGTGACATAGAGGCCTGAACGTTTGTCCTTGCCTACCTTGATGACCTCGCCGTGCATCATGGCGTATGTGGGTTCGTAATTTGCCTTCAAATCAAGCCCGTTGTGTAGGGCTTTTCTTTTTGTAAATGGGTCTCTGCGGTAGCCGAAAGGGCTGGTGACAGAGATATGACGGAGTGGACTGACAAGTGCCGTGTGGCGGTCGGTCTGCTCCGTTTGGGTTTGTAATGGGGCAAAAGGCAAGAGAGTCTCGCCGCTGATGCGGCGAGCACGGAGGGCAGTTGTTCGGATGTTGCGGACTGCGTCGTTTTTGGCACAGCCTTGCGGTGTACCTTAGTCTGTGTGACGGTATTGAACTGAGCGCATACTGTTGCTGATGAACAGAATATTGCTGCTATTGTGATGAGTAGAAATCGTTTCATGGTGCAAAAGTAACAAGCAATTCTTTGACTGGCATAAAGAACAAAGGGAAGACAAGAAGATTGTAACATAATATAGCAATCGAGTTTGATTTTTGAGCAGAAATCAAACTCAAATAATAATAATCGTCAAAAATAACACGCATTATCTTATGCAATTCTGCTTGTCTCTGAATAGGTATATAACTTTGCATGAGTTTAATTTCAAATTCAAAGTTAAAGTATGAAGCAAGTACGATTTGAAGAGAGCGAGGTGCCTTATCAGACACTGGCTCGTTTTGGTCTCACACAAGAGAAGATTGAAGACCTGCCCATGTGGGCGTTGGAAGATATTGGTCAGGGACGACGTTCACCGTTGCTGCCCATTCAGGTGAATAATGATGAGGGCGAGACATTGAAGAGCCGCACCCGATTTGCGTTGGTCCGTATGGAGGACGGCAAGGTGGATGTGGTCTTCTATCCGCAGTTGGAGAAATCACCATTGGAGGCTTTTACTCAGGAACAGCAGGAGGACTTGCTGGCTGGAAAGGCTATCCTTGCCGATGTTAAGGATGCTGATGGCAGGAGCAGCAAGGCTTTCGTGCAGATTGACACGGAGACCAATCAGGTGATGTCGGTACCTACGCCTGTCATCGGGCGCAACTTGGAGGTGCTGAAGGATGAACTGAAACTGAGTTCGGCAGAACTGACCGTGATGCAGAAGGGTGAGCCGCTCACGCTCATCATGGAGGACGAACAGGTGACGGTGGGCATTGACCTGAATGACAAGACCGGCATAAGGATTAATCAAGGCGACAGTCAGAAGTGGAAGGAGAACACCAAGCGAGAGTGGGACAAATACACCTTCGGGTGCTATGGCTGTTGGGTAATGGGCGATGACGGTAATCTTGACTATGTGCCTGAAGAGGAATACACGGAAGAACTTTGGAATGAGCAGAAGAAGAATGGAGAGCGCAACCGCGCCTCTTTTTCCATGCACAAATAATCTACACATAATATAATAAGTATATGGCATCAAATAAATATTATCCAGAGGATGTGCTCGTCGAGAAGATACAGAGCGGCGAGTACGGTTGGTTGGAGTATGTCAACCATCATTCTGCTGAATGGCAGGAAGAATATGAGAGCTATTGTCTGAACAAACGGACTCTGCATTTGTGAAGAGAGTGCGGAGCAGTTTGTCCATCACAAAGATGAGGAACTGGAGAAGGCAATAGAGAACGGTGAAGCATGATAAATGAAGAGTGAAGAATGAAGAGTGAAGAATAAGTATGGCGATAAGAAAGAATACGAATCCCCAACAGATGGAGCAGCGAGAGGAGAGACCAAGATTTTCTTGGGCTATCCCGAGTCGTGACAGAGGAAGACAAAGTCAACAGATGGACCTGCAACCAGAGATGCGTGACTTGCTCATGCGCAATGGTATGCAGGCTCATGTGGTGAGTAATGGCAGCGGCTATCAGCTTGTGGTGCAAGGGCATGACAGTCCGCTGCTTACCTATAACATCACCGAGAAGCAGATGTTGGCTCTGACCGACTGGGGTACGAATCATGCCAACAAGTTAGCCTACAATACCTTTACGGGCATTGTGGGCAACGACTTCTATATGCCCAAGAACTTCGTTCATGCACGCAATGCCAACGGTCGTGTAGCTATGGGGCTGCACGGCTATCGTGTTGGTATCGGCGAGTATGGACGGATGGGGCGCATCGATATGCCACCACCCTTTTTAGGTTGGACACCACGCAGTCAGGAGGGATTCCATCTTCGCAGAGTTGGAGGACGATTGTTCTTCCCCGAAGCCCCGATTGTGCCTGAACGTTGGGACGGCAGAATGAAGCCTGGCGAATTGCAGAGCGGCGGTTATGGGTTCTATTATAAGGGACAGCAACAGAGTTATAGCCCTCAGCAACAGGATGTGCTGAAAGATTTGGAGGGAATCATAATGCCTTCCGTCAACAGACCAAGAAGCACAGAACCTGCCAAGCCTTATAAGGAACTGATTACCTCGCCTGTCTATTTCACCAATGAGAAGTGGCAGGAGTGTCTGGCATCGCATGGCATCATCATTGATGAGAATGCGAAGACGCTGACCATTCAGTCGAACAGCGTCAATGCCGACATGGTGTATGACCTGACAGATGAGGAACTGAAGAAACTCACCTCCAACTCCATCAAGGAAGTGCCCGTCGTTCAACGCTTGGAACTGCTGAATGGCATCATCAAGGACGACTTTGCTGACAAAATCCTGATGGACACACTGAATAGCAAGGAGCGCATCGACCTGCATCTGCATCCCGAACTTGAACAGGAGTTGCAGCAGCGTCAGCAACAAGACGAGGAACGGTTGCTTCCGTTGGAAGAGGACGAGACTGTCAGACGTGACGTGTTGCAAGGCGATGCCATGGTGAGAGGTGAAGACCTTGCCTTGATTAATGAGAACAAGGGTTGGTATCGTGAGGGAGCGCATGGGCGTGAAGTGAAAGTCGGTGACATCATGGTGGAGAAAGTGCCTCCGATGGAGGGAGATAAGAAAGGCGAAGATAAGTATCGCATGACCGCCATTATCAATGGAGAAGCCATCACGCACGAAATCAAGCAGAAGGACTACGACAAGTTCTTGGCAGTGGATGACTACCATCGCATGAAACTCTTCTCCAAGGTTTTCAGTGAAGTGGATATGAAGACACGCCCCGAAACCAACGCCGGACTGGGCACGAAGATATTGGCGGCTCTGACGGCAGGAGCAGTCGTTACAGCAGAGGTGGCGCATGACATAAGCCACCATCATCACCATCCAGCCCCGGAGTTCTATGCAGAGCATCATGGCGGTCCACGTCCTTACTTCAAACCTGGGAGTGGATTCGCCACAGGAGATTGCGGCAAGGTACTTTGAGGCAGAAGCAAATCATGTTGCCACGGAGATTAGACGAGGATATTAACGGTGCACAAATTGACAACAAAGGACAACAAAACAGCAAGACGATATGGCTGAAAAAGGGAAAGCGAACGAGCTGACATACGATGACTTTCTGGACAGGTTGAGCATACAGGAAGTACTGGTGGACGCAGGGTATCATCTGAACAAGAGAGATGGCTTGCGTTATCCGTCGTATGTGCGTACTGACAGTGAGGGCAGACGGGTGCGTGGTGATAAGTTCATTGTCACGCAGAATGGGAAATGTTGCTTCCAACCACCGCAGCAGAAGGTGTATAATGTCATTTCGTTCATCAAGGAGCATCCAGAAATGTTTTCAGAGAACAAGGTGGGAATGTCTCCTGACCGACTCGTCAACCTCGTCTGCAACCGACTGCTCAACCAACCCATAGAGGACAGACCATCGAAGATTACAGAACCAAGAAAGGACGGAAAGCCATTCAACCTGAATGACTACGACATCCACAAGTTCAATCCGCAGGACAGGGAAACGCAGAAAAGGTTTTATCCCTATTTTAAGTTCCGAGGCATCGACCTCTATACGCAGTATGCTTTTCATCGGCATTTCTGTCTGGCTACTAAGCATCGGACGGATGGACTTACCTTTGCCAACCTTGCCTTTCCGCTTGTACTGCCCAAGACACCCGACAAGACTGTGGGCTTTGAGGAACGAGGACGACCGAAGATGGACGGTAGCGGCGGTTACAAGGGCAAGGCAGAAGGAAGCAACAGCAGTGAAGGACTGTGGATTGCCAACCTCACGGGCGAGCCGTTGGATAAAGCAAGCGAAATTGTATGGTTTGAGAGTGCCTACGATGCCATGGCAGAGTATCAGATAAATCCTGTAAAGATGGTGTATGTATCTACGGGCGGCACACCCACCGAGGGACAGATGCGAGGACTTCTGTCCGTTACTCCCAACGCACGGCACTATTTGGGTTTTGACAAGGACGATGCAGGGCGGCAGTTTGTTGCAAACTTCAGGAAGGTGGCAGCAGAGATGGGCTTCCGTCACGAGCATGTGCAAGCCTATCATCCATTGGGTTGCTACAAGGACTGGAACGATGCGCTGCTCAACAAGAAATCAGCAGAACTGATTGCCAAAGGGCGAACCAGATACCTTCGACTATGCCGAGTTTATCGCAGCCGGCAAGGCAGAGAAAACAAAGGGAAAAAGAAGAAAAGAACACATATCATAGAAGCGTATGAGACAAGAAGATAATAGCATCATCACCTTGTGCCCCAGCATCGGACAGTTTTTCATCAACGAACTGCCTCTGTTGCTGTTGTGCGTGGCAATGCTCCTAATCGGAGGATTGCCCGGTTGTGCATATAGTACCCTGTTGCTTGTCTTCAGCCTCCTGTTCTCCCTCTGTTTACTCTACCGATTCATCTATCTGAGGAGTATCCGCTACCATATCGGGAGCGAGCAACTCATCTGTGAGCACGGAGTGTTTCAGCGGAGCGTGAACTACATGGAGTTGTACCGAGTGGTGGACTTTGCCGAGCATCAGACATTGATACAACAGTTATGCGGACTGAAAAGCGTGACCGTGTTGTCGATGGATAGAACGACACCGAAACTGGAAATGACCGGCATCAGCAACAGCTATGACGTGGTGAGTGTGATACGAACAAGAGTAGAAACGAACAAACGAAGAAAGGGCGTATATGAGATTACGAATAGATAAGATTTGGTTCATTGTCGTGGCATTGGTACTGAGCGTGCCGTCAGCCCATGCACAGATTGTGACTGCCAACCCTTTGGAATGGATGGCATTAGCAGAGGGCAACGAAGCCATCAACGGTGAGATAGAGAAGGAAATCAAAGGTCAGACCAAGACTGCCCTGTTGCAGAATACCATCGCCGCAGAGTTCACCAAGATACACGAATGGGAGAAGAAGTACAACAGTTATCTGAAAACCGCCAGTGGTTATGCCTCTTCCCTCAAAGCCTGTACCTATCTGTACGACGATGGAGTGAAGATATTCATCACCTTGTGTAAGATGCGCAAGGCCATCAACAATAATCCGCAAGGCATCGTTGCCACCCTCTCGATGAACAACCTGTATATGGAGACCGCCACGGAATTGGTGTCCGTCTTCACACTGCTGAAAGATGCAGTCGCCAAAGGAGGCAAAGAGAACATGCTGACTGGTGCGGAAAGGAGCAAGACGCTGTGGGCACTGAACGACAAGCTGAGTGCCTTCAGCAAGAAGCTGCATCGGCTCTACCTCTCCATCCGCTATTATACGTTGACTGACGTTTGGAACAGCGTGACGGCAGGGATGATAGACCGCAGCAATGGGGAGATAGCAGCTCAGGCTTTGGGACGGTGGAGACGGGCGGCGAGAGTGAGTGGAGAGTGACAGACCGACAACGGAATTGTCGGGAACGGTGGCTAATCATAAAGAAAATAAGATATGAGAGTTATAGTTGTTTATTCCATATTAATGTTGTCATCCTTTGCAGGAGTGCGGGCGCAGAACGACCCGACTCTTGCGGGGATGATTCTGATGTACACCAACAAGGCGGAGAAAGAACTGAAGAATCAGGAGAAAGTGATGCTGCTACAATCCACCGGCCATATCTGGACCAAGGAGGAAGTGGAAGCCACTACCGACCTGCAGCGGGAGTTCAACAACTATCTGGACTCCTTCCGTTCCATCGTCAGCTATGCCGCACAGATATATGGTTTCTATCATGAGATAGGTCAGTTGGTGGACAATATGGGTGGATTGGTGGCGCAGTTGGATGCCCATCCTGCCAACGGACTTGCCGTAGCCCTGTCAGCCAAGCGCAACAAGATATACCGCGAGCTGATTATGAACAGCATCGAGATAGTTAATGACATACGCACGGTATGCCTGTCGGGCAACAAGATGACCGAGAAAGGAGCGTGTGGAGATAGTCTTCGGCATCCGACCCAAACTGAAGAAGATGAACAAGCAGTTGAAGCGACTGACGAGGGCGGTGAAATACACCACCATGGGCGATGTTTGGATGGAGATAGACGAAGGGGCAAGACCCACCAAAGCGAACAAAGCCGAGATAGCAGCGGCTGCCAAGAGGCGGTGGAAGCAGGTGGGCAAGAACGTAAAACCGTGATTAAAAAAACGATAAGATATGGGATTTTGGAGTTCATTATTGAAATATGGTGGCAAGGCGGCACGAGGTACTGGCCATGTCATCGGAGTAACTGGAAAGACCTTAGGCAGTGCGGCACTCCACCCGCAACGCACCCTTATGGGAGCCGGCAAGGCTATGCAGACGGCCGCAGTGGGTAGTGCCGCAGGCTATGTGACATGGGAGAAGCTGACCACAGACAAGAGCGTGGCACGCATCGTAGGTGATGCTGTCATCGGCGAGAATGCCACGGAAGCGGTGGCACAAACCGCCAACGATGTGCAACGTCTGACGGGCAAGGCTGGTGAAGCCGTTGATGCGGTGAACACTGTAGCCGGAAAGATGGACACCCAGTTCAGCGGCATCAGTGATTTCTTTAGGAATATGTTCGGAGGCGTAGGATGCGACATGATAGGCAATCTCTTTGGCAATATCGGCAAGGGCAACGTGTCGGGTATGAGCATCGTCGGACTGGTGGCTGCCGCCTTCATGGTATTCGGACGCTTTGGTTGGATGAGCAAGATTGCGGGTGCCCTGCTTGGAGCGATGATCATCGGGAACAATTCTAAGGTGGCGCAAACTCTGCCTAACAGAGGCGGTACGTCTTCACATGGGCAGAACATGAAAGAAGCAGAGACCCAAAGCAGAGGGATGAAACGATAACCAATATACAGTGATATGAGATATACAGAAGAAATGATACTGCGCTCATCGAGCGGCTACTGTATGCCGTTTGAGGAGCCTATAAAGCAGGACGTGCAGATGTCCTTGGGTTACGGAGAGCAGAAAAATCCCGTGACGGGAGAAACATTCTTCCATCACGGCATAGACTTCTCAGTGAACCATTACCTGCTGTCGGCGGTGGCCACAACGGGAACCGTCTCTGCCATTGGGTCGGACGCGGAGCATGGCATCTACCAGACCATCCGCTACGGCAAATACGAAGTGACTTACAGGCATCTCTCCAATGTCTTCGCCAACTTCTCCCAAAGCGTCAAGGCCGGTCAGACCATCGCCATCAGTGGCGACCTGCTGCACATGGAGGTGAGGTTTGACGGAGAGGAAATCAATCCGTTGGAGTTCCTCACCATGCTCTACGGCAATATCAAGGCATTGGAGCACAATTCCCAAATGGGCATCAATGAACTGGACATGAACATCCCTTCACCCTACGACACCGACCGTCAGGAGATAGAGGCATTGATGCTCCGCTTCCTTCCCCTCCTACTTCGAGGACCTTCAACAAGGGAGCATACTCTCTGCCCGAACATACGGAGCAGTCGTTGAGAAACATCTTCTCGTTGGGAGCGAGCAAGCATTATTTCTACGAGACCATGCCGAGCATGGCTAATCCCTTGGGCATCGGCAACCGCTGTATGCCTTTGGCGACTAAGGTGCAGAACCTGCTCATTGCCGACTTTCTCAACTATCTTGCCATGCGACATCAGGTATATCTCTCCACGATGGACGAGGTGTTAAAAAAAAACTCCAAGAGCAAGCCCTGACGCATGACGGCATCATCGACCCTCTTGCCGACTTGGACGTGGATATCCAGAGCTTCGACATTCCGAGGATAGTGAGCGTCTATCCCGACCGGGCTGGCGTGAGATGGTGGACAAAGGCATGGTTCAATGGTAAGGAAGAGGGGGAGAACCCTCCGTGGAGATTGAGGAACGTATGGCCGTGCAGTTCATCCACCGCCAAGTGGACAAGGACGCATGGTTGGAGGAACACTATCCTAAGCAGATGGAGATATATCACAATGCCATCGAGCAGACAAAGGAACAGATATTACAGCAGTATAATATATAAACAAGGTATATGGCAGTTAAGAACAGTCAGCGATTCGCAGAGATAGAGCGTCTGATGGGCGACTACTTCGGGTGTCACCTTGCCCCCGTGATGGGCAGGGTGCAACGGGACTTGTCCAACAGACAGGCAGACGAGATGCGAGCCTACTCCAACAGTACGGCTGGCATCCTACGCTCATTGGCCACTGCCAATATGCCTGGTGATGACCCATACGCCACGCTGAAGATTACAGGCAAGTGGAACAGCAAGACCACCGAAGACTATCTGGCGATGTGCAAGGAGGCTATTGTCGGCAACAAGGATATGCAGCGTGACCTTGCCGTGATGGCTGAGGAATGGCGCAAGGCGGTGGTGACGGAGATAGGACGAGAGCGGTACGATGCACTCTCTAAACAACTCGGTTGTGATTTGGCATACGCCTATATCGATCACCGCATGGAGCAGCTGATGATAGAAAAAATGGTGAAAGACCGTATGCCAACATCTTCTGCCGACTATATCATCCGCAAGGCGGCACAAAGCAGTCTGTTCGGTCTGCCCTACGAACTGAACAAGTCACCCCTTGCCGCAGAGATAGAAGCCAAAGGAGAGGCAGCCTATAAGCCCTCTCGAACAGAGAAGGCAGCGGGATGGGCAGCCGGAGCGGGTGCCGATGTCGTGGCCATGGGAGGGATTGGCTCATGGGCAACCTTCGCCAAGTTTGTCGGTATCGATATGGTGATGAATGTCGGCATGGAGCACCTAAGCAAGAAAAAGGTAGCAGCCAAGAGGTCTGTGTCGAGGAGTGTATCAGCAAGGGAGTTTTCGGTACGGGCACCAACGTCTTCGCCTCATTCCGCAAACAGGCAAAAGTCATCAAGAACCACGAGAACAGCTATATCAAGGCTACCAACAGCCATTTCAAGAACAAGATTCCCACGAGCAATATCACTTTTATGGATTGGACGAAACAAACTGAACATACCTCTTTCCCTTGGAACAAAGGTACGTTCCTTGACCCTCAGAGAAACGAAGCAACCAAACGTACAGGCAAGTACAAGGATGTGCCCTTGATAGTTGCGCCTGGACAGGAAGACGAGTATCTGGAGGTTAAGGCGAGACTGGATGCAGAGGCTGAGAAGGAGAAGAAGGCAGAACCGAAAGAAACTCCTGATTCATCGACTGAAGAGGCAACACCATCTGTAGAACCGCCAGAGCAAGCCGCCTTGCAGACCAATGAAAGCGGATGGGACGGACTTTTACAGAGCTTCGGGCTGAACGGCTTTTCAGACATCGGCAAGAAACCTTGGTTATGTGTTGGCGATGCTGCCCGATGTACTGGTGGGACTGTTCACTGGCAAGACGAAATCGCTGAATATGGACAATAGCCTCCTTCCTTTGGCCTCTATCGTGGCTGGAATGTTCGTGAAAAAATCCTATACTGAAGATGCTGTTGATGGGTATGGGAGGTGCCAATCTGCTCAACAAAGCGGGACATGAGGTGCTGGGCAGGAAACAGCAGGAAGGCATTGCACCTACAGTGGTAGTCCTGCTGCGCCACGTGTTCAGTACCGCCAATATCCTGATGAACCACTCAATCCTCGTATCAGCAACCCGATGCTGCAAGGGCGATGTCTCGTTGCCAACATTGACCATGTGCCTTGTACCATTCAACTGCCTGACAGTGTGATTGGGGCGCATCAGTCGGGGGCATTGCCGCTGAATACATTGGCTAACGCCATACTTGCCAAGAACGACCAGATGCGACAGATGGCAGCAGTGCAGTACGAAGAGCAGGCACGGGAGAGCGTGGTGCGACCGAGGGGGATACAGTGAAGCCCGACAACAAAATTGTCGGGAACGGTGGCTTGGTAAGCCAATTATAGAATGTGATTGAGATAAACAAAAAGATAAAAGCATGAAAGAGAAATCAGATTTTGAGAAGCGGGCGGCGGAGAAACAGGTGTCGCTGCTCACTGAGGCACTGACGAGTGCGGTAGATGCCAAGGGACATTGGTTGAACGCAAGCGGCAAACTCTATCCGAAGCTCTATCCCAAGGGCTTTTCGGTCAGTCCGTTCAATGCCCTTGTCCTTGCCCTTGACTCCGATGCCAAGGGTTGCAAGAGCAACCTGTTTACGCAGTTCTCCGAAGCCAAGGCACGGGGTGAGAGCGTGAGGGAACATGAGAAAGGTGTGCCCTTCCTGTATTACAATTGGAACAAGTACGTCAACCGCAACAATCCCGATGATGTCATTACCAAGGAGGCATACGCAGAACTGTCGGACCAGGACAAGCAGCAGTACAAGGGAGTGAAGAAACCGTGAGATACGTGTGCTCTTCAATATCGACCAGACCCTCCTGCCAATGGCTAACGAAACTGCCTTACACTACGGCCTTGAAGAAAGACGGCACGATGGAAGACAGAGGGTACGGCGATAAGGAGGACAAGCAGCTGCATGGGTGCGTCAACGGATTCCTTCAGAAGATGAAGGACAACCTCGTGAATGTCCGTCAGGACGGCACGGGTGTGGCGCATTATGACACAGAGAAGGATGTTATCTACCTGCCACGGCAGCGTGACTTCGAGCATTACAACGACTATGTACAGGAAATGATGCGTCAGTTGGTGTCTGCCACCGGTCATCAGCAGCGGTTGGCACGTGAAGGCATGGTCATGAAGAACGGCAAAGCCCCGTCGGAGGATGCCGTGAAGAAGGAGAAGCTCATCACGGAACTTGCTTCGGGTGTGAAGATGCTCGAATTGGGACTGCCTGCTCGTCTGTCTAAGGACAGCCTGGGCATGGTGAACTACTGGACGAGGGAACTGAAGGAAGACCCTTGCCTGATTGATGCCATCGAGAGTGAGGTAAACGGTGCGCTGAAGGTATTGAAAAAAGCGGAACTGGGTGAAAAGGTGGAGTATGCAACCGACCAGCATCAGCGAGAGACGGCGCAGATACAGGGGCAGTTGCCCAGCCACTACTTTGTGGCTGACGAAATCAAGCAGCATCCCAATGAGGAGCAGCGTACTGTGGTTATCGTGCGTGATGATGCCAGTAAGACCGCAGATGTGGTGCTGCCACAGGGTGCGTCGTTGGAGGTGAACAACGAAATTAAGGGCATGAACAAGCAACGCTTCACCAATGCCTTGCAGAAAGAGGGTTATGACAACGTGCGTTTCTATAATCCCGATGGTGCCTTGGGTTTCCGTCCCGATGACAGTTATTTTGCCGACAAGAAAATCACGGTATCGAGGTTGCGCAACTGGTCTATCGAAGACCTATCCTCGTTGGATGCTTCTGAAGCCGTGATCCATAGCCGTGACATCGGTTTCGACAATGTGCAGTTGGTGAAGGACGACAAGGAGCGGTGGGCATTGTACATCAAGCCCGAAGGCAAGGAAGGCTTCGCCGTCTATCCCGACAAAGGAGACCTCAATCATTTCTTCACCACCTTGAAGCAGTCGATGGACAACATCGAGCGTGTGCGTGAAGAATTGGCACAGAAGTATTATGCCATGGCAGAGGCGAAACCCGACCTGAAGGTTGACATCTTTGGTGGCAATGAGCAGGAGGTTGATCTGAACCGAATCCAGCGTGTGGCAGTGTTTCGTGCCAAGTCGGGCGAATGTCTGTGTGCAGCCACTATCGACGGCAAGAAATTGCAGCCGAGAAGTGTCAGTCCGTCCCAATGGCAACGATTGTGGGTGGCTCCTGACAGGGATTCATACAAGCAGAGCCTTGCCGCCTCGCTGTTTGCCGATGTATTGCAGAAAGACAACAACGTCGAGCAAAGTACACAGGAGAAGCAGGAAGAAGCGACAGAGGTGAAGCAAGCAGAGACGGCTACTGTAGAGAAGCATGATGAACAGAAGGAAGTGGTACTTAAGGAAGATAAAAGCTCTGAACAAAGGGAAGAGAAGAAACAAGAGGAAAAGAAAGAAGAAAAGAAGGATGAAAAGGCTGTCAAGGCTGCTGTCTCTCCCCTTGTCCAGCAATATCTTGACTTGAAGAAGAAACATCCTAATGCCATTCTATTGTTTCGTTGCGGCGACTTCTACGAGACCTACAAGGATGATGCGGTGAAGGCATCCAAGATATTGGGTATCACGCTGACGAAGAGCAACGGGCGCAAGGATGATGAAGGAAAGCCGTTGGCAATGGCAGGATTCCCATATCATGCTCTCGACACCTATTTGCCGAAGCTCATTCGTGCGGGAGAACGGGTAGCCATCTGTGACCAGCTGGAGGTGCCGAAGCAGACAACATCGTCGAAGCGTGGAATAACGGAGATGGTGTCACCTGGAAAAGAGGCTGGAAGGCCGATGGCACAGGAGAACCAGGAAACAGAACAACACACCAGTCTAAGGAGATAGGCTTATGGGAAAGAATGCAGCGTATGCCGCACAATATGCGGAGGAAGCCAAAGAACAGATGCGGAGGTATGGGATTCCTGCCTCTGTCATCTTGGCGCAAGCCATTTTGGAGAGCAGCAACGGACAGAGCCAACTGTCTCGCGAATGCAACAATCACTTCGGCATCAAGGCTACGGATTCGTGGCTGAAGAATGGCGGTGAGTATGGAGTCTATACGGATGATAGGCCCAACGAGAAATTCTGTAAGTACAAAAGTGTGGGTGACAGCTATGAGCATCACTCGCAGTTCCTGAAGCAGAACAAGCGATATGCGCAGTGCTTCACGCTTTCACCTGACGACTACAAGGGATGGACGAAGGGCATTGAGAAGGCCGGCTATGCCACGGGCGGCGGTTATGCTGCGAGTCTGCAACGCATCATTGAAGCCAACGGACTGGACAAGTATGACCGTGAGGTGATGGCTGAGATGCGGGCAGAAGGTAGGTCGTTCGGGGTGGAGAATAATCCTCGCAGAGAAGAACCTGCTGCCCATGTACCGCAGTCTGCCGGGTATTCCTATCCTGTGGAGCGAGAGGAATTTCTCTTCATCACCTCGCCTTTCGGCAATCGCCAGGACCCTATGGATGCCACCAAGCAGCAGATGCACAAGGGCATTGACATCAAGACGAACCATGAGGCGGTGTTGGCTACGGAGAACGGCGGAAAGGTGGTGGCGGTGAACCATAATGCGAACACGTCAGGAGGGAAATCCGTCACCGTGGAATACAGCCGTGAGGATGGCAGCAAGGTGCAATGCTCCTACCTGCATCTTTCCGACATAGCAGTAAAGGTAGGCGACACGGTCAATGCCGGACAGAAGTTGGGGGTGTCGGGAAATACCGGCACCACGAACCATTGGCGAGCATCTGCATTTCGGAGTGAAGAGTGTATCGGCTGACGGCTCAAAAAGGGATATGGATCCATCTGCTTATCTGGCAGAAATCGGACAGAAAGGGCAACATCAAGCTACAGGCACTGCATAACGGCGATGACCTGTTGGCGAAATACAAGAGCAATGCGCCACAGGAGCAGAAGGTTTCGTCGGAGGACTGGATGAAGAAACTGCTTTCCTCAGAGGACAGCGGTGTGGGCATTTCGGGAACGAATGACCCTATACTTGACATGGCGATGACCACCTTCATGTCGCTGATGATGTTGGCAGCGCAGATTGACAGCAAGGATGAGGAACGACAAAAGGGACTCATCTCTGCCATGGCAGCCAACCGGCTTGTAGATTTGACCTCGCTTGTACCAGGCATGAGGCAATGCACCATCGCTGTGGGTGAGAACGGCAAGGCTGTGCTTCATGCAGAGAGCGGTACGGTGAAAATTGACCGTGAACTAACTTCCTCGGAGATGAACCGCCTATCGCTCATTTTGGGCAATGCCAATCTGTCGGAAGAAAGCAAACGGACGAAGATTGCTGGAATGGTGACAGGCATCGTGGCGACACAACAGGCTTCGCAGAATTTCGAGCAAGGGATGGAGGCTGAGAGTCAACAACAAAATCTGCAAAGGAAATGAAAAGGATAGCAAGTCATCTGTGTACAGTGTTGATGGGTATGCTGGCAGTGACAGGACACTTCATGCTTACCCAATGGCTTTTCGGTCAGACCGTGGCCATCATCCATCTCGGCTTCCAACTTATCATAGCAGCGTGGATGGTCTATGAACTGATACGTGCGCTAGTATATGATGATTGAAAAGAGATTATTGACATTGCGAAGACATTTCACTTGGACAATGGAGATGTATAATTCAAAAAGTATCGAGCAATGATCAAATGTAATGTAACAGTGTGCGGAACGGTCAGCAAGGTTGCGACCTGCCGCACGAACAAGGAGGGCAAGGCCTTTGTGAGCTTTGCCATGAACATAGTCATTCCGGCGAAGAGCGGGATTAACAAGACTATCGAGGTGTCGGTCATCAAGGACGGGACACTTACGGATGTAGGCAGCTGCAACATTGGCGAGCACATTGAGGTAGTCGGTGTATTGGTACCGAGGAAACGGGGCGATGCCCTTTATTTCAACCTGTCGGCAAGCAGCATCAGCCACCAGCCTGCCGAGGCAGAGGACTGCATCAAGGGCGTGATGGAGTTCCGCGGCAAGGTGGGCAAGAGCATTGAGGACAAGACGGACAAGAATGGTGTGCCGTACTGCCAGTTCTCCGCTTTCAGTGCAGAGAAAGTACAGGACGGATTTGAATACATCTGGGTAAGTTTCTTCCTCTTCGATGGCAAACGTGAGGCATGGCTGCAACCAGGTGTGAAAGCGAACATCAAAGGGGCGTTGTCTGTCAGTGTCTTCAATGACAAGTTGGACTTCTCCTGCCGAGTGTCGGAGATGAGCGAATATGTTCCTCAGCCCTATAATGGTTAATGACTATGGGAAAACCTTATACTAAAGAAGGTCCGAGTGCCGAAGACAAGGCACTCGACCTGTTTGCCGATATGATGATTGAGCGTATTCAGTCGCTGTCGGGCAAAGACGGATGGAAAAAGCCCTGGTTTACTGAGGGTACGTTGCAATGGCCGAAAAATCTGAACGGACGAGAATATAATGGCATGAACGCTATGATGCTACTCCTGCATTGCGAGAAGGAGGGCTACAAGATTCCTCGCTTCTGTACCTTCGACCGCATACAGCAGTTTAACAAAACTGGCAAGAAAGACGAGGAACAGAAGCCTCGTGTGTCGGTATTGAAGGGTGAGCATTCTTTCCCCGTGATGCTCACCACGTTTACGGTGGTCAATAAGGAAACAAAAGAGCACATCAAGTGGGAGGACTACAAACTGCTCTCTCAGGAGGAGCGCGAAAAGTACAATGTATATCCAAAGCTTCAGACTTACCATGTATTCAATGTGTCGCAGACCAACCTGAAGGAGGTCAGACCAGAGTTTTGGGAGAAACTGGAACAGGAATACTCGATGCCTAAGGTGGAGAAGGACGAGCAGTTTGCCTTTGAACCCGTGGATAGGATGATAGCGGACAACCGTTGGATATGTCCCATCAAACCCATGTTCGGTGATTCCGCCTATTTCTCCATCAGCAAAAACGAGATTGTGATGCCGGAGAAAAGGCAGTTCAAGGATGGGGAGTCTTTCTACTCGAACCTTTTCCACGAGATGGGACACTCAACGGGTGCGGAGGGACAGTTGGACCGCATCAAGCCCGCTACCTTCGGCTCGGCAGAGTATGCACGCGAGGAACTGGTGGCAGAACTGACGGCTGCGCTGACCGCTCAGCGATATGGCATGACGAAGCACTTGAAGGGAGATTCGGCTGCCTATCTAAAGTCTTGGCTGGATTCGCTGAAAGAGTCGCCGCAGTTCATCAAGACCACGTTGCTCGATGTGAAGAAAAGCCACCTCGATGCTCACGCAGCATATCGACAAGATTGCGATGGAGATAGACCAGGAGAAAAAGGCTGAGCAGGAAAACGGGCAAGGGAAAAGTTATCTATCCATAGATGACGGCGACCATGCAGTCTTGGCATATAATGGTTCTGCTGTATATATCCAGCATCATGAGAAGGAGGACTCTGTAAAGATTGCTGTGCCGACGAGTAACGGTCTGGAAGTGAAACTCTCTGTTCCTTACGACCACGGCAAAGACCTTGACACCAATTATCAGGAGGCTTTTGCCCAGTACAAAAGCCTGACAGAGCCTTCACAATCGAAAGAAAACGTCTATTATGCCTCCATCGCCTATCTCCAATCAACGGATGACACATCGGAACTGGATAAGCTGAAAGATCGAGGAGACTATGATGGACTGCTGAAACTTGCCAAGGATTACTATGACGGTAACGGCATGGACGAGAAGCAGACCTACAGGAAGCCGTGCCAGAACAGAGGCGATGACCTGTTGATTGAGGACAAGGACTTTGCAGTGGTATATAATGGCAGTGTCGGTGGCACATACGAGGTGTTCCTAAAGCATACGGAACAGGAGATACGGGACCATATCACTCGCTATGGCATAGGACGTGCCAGTGAGGACGTGAAGGCTGTGGCGAGGGAGATGACCGCCGAAGAGTTTTCGGAATTGGCGCAACGAAAGAATGCCGATATTCCAGATGCCAAATGGCGGTCTGCTGAACCTGCAATATAACAAGGATAAGGATAGTCCTGGATGTGGGGACTGTGACCAATGCAGGACTCTCAGTGAAACACTCCTTCCCTTTCAGTCATGACCATTCTATGGATGCAAACATCAGCTCTGCGTATGAGCAACTGCTCGACATGGAGGAGTACCAGAAGGAAGAGGTACAAGAGGAGCACGTTGCCAAGTCCGCTTTCCGAAGATGAGAGTAGTATCGTAGTATATACTAATCGTAGGCTTTACTACTCATAGTAGGTACTAACAATAGTCAGCCGCAAGGAGTATTGTCCCTGCGGCTGATTTAATTTGGGGTCATTCCATATTATGAAGGAATGCTTGTAAATCCTCGTCTGGAATGCTCTTCAGTTTCACCGGCTTGAAACCGTCCAATTGCTCCACTTGAAATATCTCGTCCACTCCATATTTGGAGCCATCCACCTTTACGCTCTCCATTTCATTGACGGAGGTATAGCCATACTCCGTTTCATGCAGACCGCATACGATGGTGAATAACGTGGTGTCGTTACCTTCCTGTTGCCCTTCAAGTACGAACCAACGGACGTGTCCGATGAAGAATATTGCCACACAAACGGCATCCTTGCCTTTGCCGTCCTGTGAGTAAAGAGGATAGGATTTCAGTCTCTCCTCCAACGTGGGTGTAATCAATCTGCTTGCCATAGTCAATCGTTGTTAAGTGTTCTGTAATACATTCTGTTTTCAACAAGGTGTTCGATGGTCTCTGCTGCCAATCGGCACACCCACTCGTTACGCTGGTCATAACGACCTTTTTGATAGTCGTTGGCAAGGCGTTCCAAGAAGGCAAACACCACCTTGCCCTTTTCGTTGATGAGATAGCGATGGTCATCTGCAAGGGCATTGCCTACCTTGGCGGCTGAACCCATCTGACCGTTTACGAACCGTGAGAAGCACTCGATAAATGCCTTCTCGTTTTCTGATAATCTGTGTAATTCCATACGCAAAGAAATTATTTGTTCAACTTGTTTTTCTTCCCTCCTTTTGAAGCCTTTCGGCTCCTCTTGTCGGGAACTGATTTTTCGTGCATCAAAAGACTGCGGAATGAGGGCGATAAGGCAAGAAAACAGACGGAGGAGTTAATGAAATACCCAAATCTTTGATTTGCGGAAAGCTGTCGTTCAGTCCTCTGCCTGTTAGCATGGCGGTACTTGACCATTCGCCCGGGCAGTAACTTTGCAAAGAAAAATGGGCATCGGCAAGTGGAATAGACACTACAAAACAGGAAAATCATTGATTTTTAGTGCATTTTTCTTTATTTCTTTCTTTGATTTAGGATAAAATATATAACTTTGCCTCCGAAAAAGTGTCACAAGTGACAGTTTTTCGTAAAATATGATAGTAAACAGATATAGATACATAGAACAGTTGAGCCGTTCAAAGAACAACGGGCTCATAAAGATAATCACAGGATTGCGACGTTCAGGCAAGTCGTTCCTTCTGAAGAAACTCTTTCATCAGCATCTATTGGATGAGGGCGTGAGAGAAGACCATATTCTCGTCATCGACATGGAGAGTAGGAAGAACAGAGAGTTCAAGAACCCGGACTACCTGTTGGACTGGGTGGAAAAGATGATGATTGACTATGAGACTTATTATATCATCATCGACGAGGTGCAGGAGGTGGAAGACTTTGTAGAGGTGCTCTCTTCCTTGTCAGTTACCGAAGGGGCGGATGTGTATGTCACAGGCTCCAACTCGCGTTTCCTGTCCTCTGACCTGGTGACGGAATTCCGAGGCAGAGGTGACGAGATACATGTGTGGCCACTATCCTTCAAGGAGTTCATGACGGTGTATGATGGTTCGAAAGAAGACGGTTGGGCTGAATACAGACTGTACGGAGGTTTGCCGCAACTACTTACACAGGTTGGGGATGAGAAGAAGGCTGATTTCCTGCGTCGCCTTTATCGCACGGTATATCTACGTGACATCTACGAGCGGAACAACATAGAACTGAGACCTGAATTTGAAGAATTGTCGAAGACCGTAGCATCCAGTATAGGAGCACCTGTCAATGCACTGAATATAGCCAATACGTTCAAGTCCGTAAGCAATGTGCAGAGCATAACCGACAAGACAGTGTCGGCTTATCTGGAATATATGCAGGATGCTTTCCTTATCGAAAAATCCGAAAGGTTCGACATCAAAGGACGGAAATACATAGGTTCGTTGTCCAAGTATTATTATCAGGACGTAGGTCTGAGGAATGCTATTCTGTCGTTCCGTCAGAGCGAGCCGACACATATCATGGAGAACGTCATCTACAATGAGATGCGTATGCGAGGATGGCTCGTGGATGTGGGTAACGTCTATCATCGAGTGAGGAATACGGAAGGAAAGCAGCAGAGGGTGACATTGGAAGTGGATTTTGTCTGCAACAAAGGGAGCGAGCGGATCTACATCCAGTCGGCGTGGCGTATGCCCGATGCAGAAAAGATGGAACAGGAGAAACGGTCGTTGCGTCTTGTAGATGACTCTTTCCGCAAACTGCTGATCGTGGGAGAACATACCAAGCAGTGGAGCGACGAAAACGGCATACAGATAATGAGTATATATGACTTCCTGCTTGACTGGTCAAGTACTGAGAAACACGGATAAAAAAAAGATATGCGCATAGAATATGCGTTAATACATATATGATTAAGGGAGGGCCTATCCATCACGGACAAGCCCTCCCTTTCTAAAATTTATCAATGAAAAAAAAGTTTTAGTGCTCTTGTTCGGAGCTGTATGTCTGGCTATAGATACAACATAATTCTGGTATGGCGGTTCGCCTCATTGGGCGAGTAATCGTCAATGCCGCCATCGAAAATCTGAGAGATGGTGCCACTTTCCATACCACGTTTCATCAGTTCCTCTGCAATGAATCTGGCACGGGAACGGCTGAGGTTATCATTGATGGCTTCACTGCCTGTGGCACTGTCGGCAGCGCCGATGACCTTAACTTTCAAGCCATATTTCTTGGCGATGCGTGCTACTTCGTCGAGATTGACGAGCTGCGACCTGTTGAGCAACCTGTCAGTGCCAAGTTCAAAGAAGAAATAGATGGGCGCACCTATGCAAGCCTTTCCTGAGTGGATGAGCGATAGGTAATCGTCTTCCGGCTCACCTTCAGCATTGCCATATTCTTCTGTACAAGAGGCGGACTCCATGACCTTTGTCTTTTGACCATTACCATACTTGTCTCTCATTCTTGCACGCAGCGAGTTGAGACCGCTGTAGTCGTTTCGAGGATAACCGTTTGTGACGGAGGAAGTGGCATCGTCAGAAAAGAGGTGGCCGTATTTGTCCAGAAGTCCCTCGATTGCAAGAATCTTACGCAGCTGTTCCAGAGTCTGACAGTCTCGATCGTGCTGGGCGTGATAGCGGCTGTTGCTGTCAGAAAGGGATGCGGCGTAGGCGGAAAGCCATTCGTTCTGTGCGATGTACGGACGAGCGTCTATCACTCGCTTCCAGCCAGTCTTGCCAATGCGGACAGAGAGGCCGAGGGATGCGGACAGCAGATGGTCGCCAAGGCGGTGTGCCTTGCCATAGCCGTCAAAATCCTGCATGGTGGTCATGTTGCCTATCTCTGCCGTAACAGCAATGCGTGGGGAGAGATGATACAGCCCCTGTATGCCGTAGGAAATGGTAAAGGGCTTGTGGGCATTCACCTTGTTGTGCAGCATACCCACGCCCACGTATGGAATGACACACCATCGGGCAAGGGTGTGTACATCGTCCTTGTAGAGGTTGCCGAGGACATTCCACATGAAATCAGCACGAAGGTACTGGTAGTCCTGCGAGGAGTTGTTGCAGTCGTTGAACTGCATACCGCCATAGTTCAGACGACCGCCGACGGAAGGTGTGAACCATTTGCCGATCGACACGGAGAATGCCGGTTTCATGCGACCGAATAGGTCGTTGCATCCGAGCGGTTTGCCGAGGAAGACCGTAGTTCCTCCTGCCGCTTGGACAAACCAGTTGTCCGTCCACGGCGAAGCGACCAATGCCCCTTTCATGTAGGAAGGTTTAAGCGGACGAAGCATACCGTCTGCCGAAAGTCTGCGTACAACGGTGGTGGTGTCCGCCGTGCGGTGATAGTCTTTGGCTTGTACGCCCAATGACAGGGCTAAGCCAAGGGATAGAATAAGTATTTTTCTCATGTTGTTCAATTTAATCTGGTGAATACTATAACAGGTGATACGTGACAGTGCCGCTTATCGTTTCTTCTTTTTGCCGGAAGAGGGGCGCATCATGCGTGCAGCCTTCATCATGCATCGGCGTGCCCAAGCGCGTTCATCCTCGTCATCGTCACGTCCCCATTTGAGGTCGGACGAACTGCCGCCACCGCCATGACCTTCGGCAAAGGTGGTGGCATCATCGACGTAGCCGAGGAATAGAAGCGTGGCACAGTACATCACCTCCGTTCCATTCTCTGCAAAGGCCTGAAGCAGGGAATCGTCAAACACGTCCTTGCCCTCATTGGAAAGCCGTGCCACACGTTCGGAGAACTCGCTGACCATGTTTTCGAGAAGGGCATTTCTGAGAACGGTGTCCGCACCTTGTCGGATAGTATCGGAATATCTGTGTGCCTCCTGCCGCAACTCCTCCGTGCGCTCTTTCATGGCGGTCATCTCCTCACGCAGGGCATCGAGCTTGCGGTCAGCCTCTGAGAGCTTTTCCTTCTTGTCGTCCAGTTTCGACTGGATAGTGGACAGTTCCTGCTCCAGCTCTTGGACTTGCTGACGGAGAGCATCAGGATTGTCGTGACCCGCAAGAATCTGCCGATGCAATTCAGCAAGTGCCGCCTCCTTCTCAGCCTTCTCCTGCAAGAGGTTGTTGACCATTGAGGTGAGTCCTTTTACTCTCCGCTCTGCCAGACGGATGTCCGACTGGAGCGAGGCGAGTGTCCGCTGATGGGCGGCGACGGACTGCTCAATGGTGGTGCACTGTTCTGACAGCTGGCGGCGGTACTCTTCGGTGGTGCGGTGGCGTGCTCCCGTCTCTGAAACAGAAGTCCCGCGCTCCATGCCCCAACGCTTGTTGACCTCGGCGAACTCGCTGTGCAGGGCTTTCATCCTGGCAGAAAACTCGTACTTGTCCTTTCCGGCAAATATCTGCTTGTATGCAAACTTGCCGTCCTTGATTGGCAAGAGGGTGCAGTGGACGTGCGGATTGGTTTCGTCCAAGTGTACGATGAAAGCGACGATGTTCTCCTCACCGTATTTGTCCGCAACAAAGCGGTAAACATCCTTTGCCCATTCCTCAATGTCCTTGCATCGGGTAAGATGCGAATTGTCCGCTCCGTGAGTCAGATCCACCTTCTGGTCACCGAATGCCAGTTCCGTCATACGCTCACGAGAGCCTCCGAAGATGAAATTGACCACAGTGCGGAAGCGCGGCTCTGCCAGTCCCTCGTTGGGGTCTTTGATTCCACGGCTCCGCAGGATGTCTGCCATGCGCTCCGGGATGCTTCGGCTCTTGTCAATAGGACAGACCTTGCCGCCCCGAATCTCGAAGTTGAGCCGCTCACGGCTGCGGTCGTAGTTGCCTGTCGCTTCAGCGGATCCCCAACCCTTTTCCGTCCAACGGCGTTGGTGCTCGTTGCTCTGTGCTGTGGTGATTCCCTTAGATGGTCGGAAATCCATAACCTGTTTTGGTGTTGCCATAACCAATTTCCTTTTATGTGTGTACAACTCTCCTGTCCCCAGCTTGCTGCTTGTAAGGACAGCCTCCCGATGGTCGGAGACCAAGAGGGGTATTAGGCTACCCAAATTCCCTCATTTCCGACCAACGGGCAAGCCCGATTATTTTACAGCAATGGCAGACGTGTGAAGCACGGTGCCAGTAGAAAAGAAGAAGCGTTATACGATGATTATTAGAGGTTAATACAGCCTTTTGATGGACAGGAGCCCTCTTGGTTGGCTATAATGGCAAGGAAAGGTCGGCAGAGCGACTGGAACTGCGACTTGATGGCTGCGCTTTCCTGCTGCAAGGCTGGTGAGCTGCCATCCAATGCCAATTCTGATATTGCCTTTGCCGCCTCGATGAATGAGAGCCAGTCTCCTCCCAGGTCTTTGTAAAAGAAGGGAAGAAGGGAGGTAACGCGAGGGCGTTATCTGTTTCCTGCGAAAGCACCTGATGGAAGGTGGCTTCGCAGACAGCTGTGAGTGCAGTCATACAAAAGGCGTGTCCTACAGATTCGGGAATGTTGCTTCCGCATGGCACCTTGCCAATTGAATTGCCATTGTCGGCTTTCTGCAAGATAATGGCTACTTCCTCTGTAGCATCTTCGTAGAGTTGTTCACATTCCGAGGCGCAAGCCGATGCGGACATCTTGCCGCTTCGCCATTCGTCCAATGCGGTACACATCTTCTGGCGGAACACATCCAAGGCTGCGTCAATCGGAGAAACGGCAGGTGTCTCAGCCAACATCGGGATGGTGATGATTTGGCTCTTCGTGAGACGGGTGACGGAAATCTGGTTCATCTTCTCCAACTGCTCGATGAAGGTGCGGACAGTGGCGCGGTGCCAATGCCAGCATCCTGCCAGTTCGGTAATGGTGATTACAAACTGCCCGTTGGACAGGCTGAACTCCTGCTTGCACAGATCCTTGGGGATGTACTGTACAGAAGCCTTGTCTACAAGGTCAAGGTAGGCTTCGAGCTTCGACAGCCTTATCCCGGACCTCTCTTTCAAGAACTCCAACAGGGACATCCGTTCAGACATCTTGCCGGAACTCGTTCTATGTTTCTGTTTCTTCATTTCAATAATCTGTTTGGTGAATACTGTTGTTTGTCGCCAGCTCCATTATACAAAAGGAACGGCATGATACAGGTGATACTTAATAGTAGTATATGATGAGCATTTCTGTGTCTTCGAGGAGCATCTTGCGGTCAGCCTTGTTCTTCCACAGCGATATGACTATGCGCGAGGGATAGAACAGTGATGCCAGAAGGACAAAGGAGATGGTGACAGCAAGCGTGAACAGATGAGGAGTGAAGACAAACACCACTGCCGCCAACGCGGCGATGCAGAAGGGTGTCCGCTCCTCGTGCAGACGCTGTAGCCACCTCTCTACATCCATAAAGACAAAGAATATGGCAAACGCTATGGTGGAAGCCACTACGCCTATGTCGTTATAGTGTACACAGAGGTAGAGGAAGTGGAACACGTACAGCAGGATGAGCAGCATCAGCCGGTAGAGCTTCCTTGCTGTCACAAGCGCGGTCATGCGCAGATAGAACCGTGTCATAAACTGTCTGCGGCTTCTGTGCAGAATCATCGGCACAAAGAAGAACGCCGACATCAGGATGAGAAACAGTATCTTACTTGTCATAATATGTATAGCATGTGAATAATGGAAGTGGACTCAGGTCGGGCTGGACGACACCGTGTGTGGCAGTGGATATGATACGCTCCACATCCTCCAGTGTCAGTTCTCCCTTGATTATTCTCTGACGGAAAGCCCCGTCGGTTGTCCGAAGGCTCTTGATAGCCTGTTCCATGTCGTACTCGGCTATCTGCCACACTTGCCCTCTCGTGTAGGGGAAATGATGGTGGATGGCCTTGACCACAAGCACACGGCTGAGGATGTCGGTCATTCTGCCGTTCCTGACTATCGTGTGGTTGCGGACAGTGGCGATGCTCTCAATCTCCAGCCATGTGCGGTGACGGTCGAGAAGATGGATAATCTTCATGTAAAGCGTTTCCTTCATCAGATGGTCGGGAGTTTGTGGCATGACTTTGGCCTTTGGTTGTGGACAACAGAATGGAGCGTTGTTGCGGTAGAACAGGACTGTCATCTGGCAAATGTAACTTTCAAATGAAGTCGAGCAGGACTTCCTCCTTGGGCTTCATGTATTTGAAGAATCCGTTCTTGCAGTGCAGGCTGAGGTCGAGGCATACATCTGCCGACATGTGCTCCAGCGAGTCATAGATGGTCACTTTTATCTGGCTGACCATGCCACGCTCATCGGTGGAGCCGTTGACCTTGAACATCCGTCCGAAAGAGGGGTTGGAATAGGCACAGCAGCTGTGCCCGAACTCCGTATGACGGCTTGGAATGTGGTGATAGAGGATTATCATTTCCATCTCGTCTTCGAGCATATCCATCACTTCCTCTATCGTGAAAGGGGTGTTCAACTGGAAAGTAAGAAGCACGTAATCGTCATACTTGACAGGCTTCTCCATCTTGCGCTTGTCCAGCAGTTCTGGCAACTGCAAAGGCACGACGGCAAGGAAATCATCGCAAAACTGTTCTAACATAATCGTATTCTCTGTTTGGGGTGTTTATAATCTTGTAACATAAATCTTCATCATGAGAATGGGCATATCTGACAGGCGTTGCTTGTCGAGGTGCAGCTTCTTGGCCAGGTTGTCCATCTCCTTAGGGAAGCGCATCGGCTATCTTGTAGAGGTCTGCCTTGTCCTTGTCGGAGAGCACGCTCACGGAAAGGTCATCCATCGTCATGAACGGCTGCATCATCATCAGGAGGTAGGCGTGCATGGTGTGCTCGTCCTTTACCCTGCCACTTTTCAGATCCTCGATAGCCGCTTGTGCATTGCGCAGCAGACGGAGGTTGGTGCGCATGGAGAGATAAATCATGGCATCCTTGTGTGACAAATCCTTGCGGTCGGCGGCACGGAGTATCTCCCGACAGCATTGTTCGGTGTTCCGTCTGATGTCACCGATGTCATCGTCAGCAAAATCCGGCAGGTATTGCAGGAAGGATTTGAAATACAAATGCTCTTCCTTGATGAAAGCGAGCAGGTCTTCCTTGCCGTGAATGCCTTGCTTGGCGGATTTTTGCAGGAACAGCAGGTAACGCTTCAGTACCGCCTGTTTACCACCTTTATTATATATAGGCAGGCTGTCCAAGGAAGCAAAGAACGGCTGTGCTTCCTTCACGGCTTGCTGTAGTTCCTCATCACCAACATGGGAAGAGGTCTGTTCTCTGAGATAGAGCAGGTCGTGAAAGGTGCGTTGCTTAGACATCGCCATACGGCACAGCTCGATGTGGATGGAGTCGTTCAACTCATGATATACCGTGAACGGGTATGAGTGGGCTTTCCTGACAGTGTCACGTGAGATGCACGATGTCACGGAATCGTCCAACACGCGCCATTCGTTGACAATCTTAACTAATGTCTGAATTGAGACCTTGTCGTTCTGTCGAAGAGTGGTCAGAAAGCCATGATACTCTCTGATGGCTTCATCGCTCGAATGGAACGACTTCGTGCCGTTTCCGTCTGAACATGCTGTCAGCATGACTACGGCAAACGCAGTGGCAATACAAATGGCAAGTCTGATACAGCCATGCGAGTTTGATTTTGCATTATGCAATATTTGCTTCATGCAATGGAGGTTGGTTTGTCCTCCGAAAAGTTGGGTTTCATATTTCATTGTTGTCATTATTTTGAGTCTGATTTTGAAATTGACGGTGCAAAGTTAATGCGTTTCAGCGATATATTTGCAAGAATGAAAGTAAGTTTAATCTTATTTGTGCATCATACTTGCGAGTATGATTTTCAATGAAATCAAGTGAAAAGAAAATGGCAAATTATCGTGTTTAAGTATGATTTTTCGTCCAAGTATGATTGTTTCTCGGAAAAATAGTGTACCTTTGCACTTGATTTCATTTAATAGCGTACAACAGTATGGCAAAAGTAGGTTACATCTTCATCGCCACCAATGGCGAAGAGTATGCAGAAGACAAGGCTTGGATGCAGCAATACGGCTGTGTACAGGTGATAGAAGAACTGTCCGAACACGAGAGGCTGCGCCCGATGTGGAAGCAGCTAATATCGAGTCTGGAGCGCGGCGACGAGCTGGTGGTGTCGAGATTCAGCAACGCACTGCGTGGCACCCGTGAACTGGCTACATTCATAGAATACTGCCGTGTGAAGGTGGTTCGCATCATCTCCATCCAAGACCGCATCGATACTTTTGACGAACTTTTCCCCGACACCAAGCCCTCACAGGTCATCCGTATGTTCGGGTCACTCTCTGAGGAGTGTGCCGTGCTGCGCAAGGCATCGGCACACATCATCCATCTGCAACAGAATATCCGGCCGCCCAAGAAGTCGGAAAGGGCACTGTCGAAGCTGGAGCGTGAGAAGAATATCGTGAACATGTACAACGAGGGGCACAGCATTGATGACATCTTCGCTATCAGTGGCTTCACAAGCCGAAGTTCCGTGTTCCGTATACTCAACAAGCATGGTGTGACGCTGAACCGTGGGCCGCACAGCGGACCATTGAAGAAAAGGAATAAAGAATAAACAAAAAACAGATACAATGAATAAGACATTCAACATCTACTGTGATGAAAGCACCCACATGGTGCATGACGGTCATCCCTACATGCTTTTGGGATGTACAAGTATAGCATACACACAAATCCGCATGGCAAAAGATGCCATAAAAGATATTAAGAAGAAGCACGGCTATAGTGATGAGCTGAAATGGACAAATGTCCACGAGGCCACGTATAAAGTCTATGCAGAGCTTATAGACTGGTTCTTTATGAATGACATGGAATTTAGGGCTGTGGTTGTTGACAAGAGTCAGATTGACGAGAAACGAGAAGACTATACGTTTAATGATTTCTACTTTCGCATGTACTACCAATTGCTGCATCACAAGATGGACATGGATTATACATATAACATATATATGGATATCAAGGACACATGCAGTAGCGATAAGCTGGAGAGGCTCAGAAAAATAATGGAATACAACTCTTCCATTGGCAGGTTTCAGTTTATACGTTCACACGAAAGTGTCTTCATCCAATTGGCAGATGTTCTAATGGGAGCCATCAACTACAACCTTAGATATGAAAAGGGAGAAGTTGAAGGAAGGGTGAGAGCCAAAATGAAGCTGATTGAAAAGATAAAAAAACACAGTAATATCAGTCTCAACACCACAACTCCCAAATTTAGAAAGAAGTTTAATTTGTTTTTTATCGCACTGAAATAGCCAATGAGCAGTTTGAATATTATCAAGAAATACCCTGAGCTGCTGGAACTGGCATATCTCAGTGAACGAGAAAGAGAGCATGATCTTCATGCAATATTCAAGCGTGATATAGAAGATAACTGTCAATTCTCATTCAGAGGGTGGCGCATCTATCCTATAAAGACAGATGGCGAGATTGACATGGCAAGATTGTTCAAGCATCTTACCTGTGAAGAAATCATGGTTGAGAACGAAGACGGTACGACTTATCCAAAGCGAGTATTCGAGATGGCTCGTTCACAAAGGCTTCATTGGATAAATCACCATGTGAGAGAATTGACACCAGACAATCTGGATGTATTTACCATAGAAGAGAGGGACGGCAAAAAGCGTAAGGTCAAGAAAACATACATCTATGATAAAGTGGAAAAGTATGTTATTGTCTTGGAACAACAACGTAGCAACGGATTCTATCTGTTGACAGCATACCATCTTAACAAAGAGTATGGACTAAAGGCTTTGGAAAAGAAGATGAAAAAGAGATTGCAGACACCACTATAAAACGCAAGACCCGAATTGCATCAAAGGCAACCGGGTCTCGAAACTCCTTCTATCTATAGATGAGCGCTGCAAAGGTACGAATATTCTTTGAAATAACGAAGGTTTTCATTGAATTCTTCTCGATTTTAACATTTGCAGGGCAGTATTGTAAGATAACAGGAAAGAAAATAGCATAATTTTACAGAAAATCGTAATGGAAACATTCAAAGACGTTATATCAAGTGACCAACTTGTCTTGGTCGATTTCTTCGCCACGGTGCCAGCCATGCAAGATGATGCACCCCATCCTTGAGCAGGTGAAGGAAGTGTTGGGTGACAGAATCCGCATCATCAAGGTAGATGTGGACAAGTATGGGGTGACTGCAAGTCAGTATGGCATACAGTCTGTGCCCACATTGATGCTGTTCAGACGCGGCGAAGTGTTGTGGAGGACGAGCGGTGTGATGCAGAAATCAGAGTTGCTGGCAACGATTGACCCGTTTTAAGATAAAAGAGCAGAAATGTCAAAATCTAAATTAAAGTCTGTCCTCATGTCCATGGACAAGAGTGAAATAATAAAATGGTATTGGAACTTTATTCTGCACGGAAAGAGGCAAAGGAATATCTTGACTTCTATGCAGAGCCGAATGAGGGCCAGAAGCTGGAAGAGTATAAGCACATCATACGGGAAGAGTTCTATCCGAGCAGAAACAGAGAGCCAAAGACACGCTTCTCAGTGTGCCGCAAGGCATTGTCCGACTTCAAGAAACTGAAGCCTTCGGAAGATTCAGTCGCAGAATTGATGGTGTTCTATATGGAGAATGCCTGTCAGTTCACTTATGACTATGGAGACATGTGGGAGCAATTCTATGATTCTGTTGAGAGTAATTTCGACAAGACATTGCGCCACATCGTGCTTTATGACCTTTGGGACAAGTATGATTCCCGAATCAAGCAATGCCTTCGTTGGGCAAGCCCTTGTGGATGGGGATTTCCTGACGCACTGAATGATATGTATGAGGAAATGAAGGCGCAAAATGAGGAACTCCGAAAGAAATACAGGAATTTCAAGATGCCCATCAACGCTGATTATTAAACGAATATACTCAAATGGGGAAACCAAAGAAAAAACATAAGAAAGCGAAACAACTGCCCTTAAGCAAAGAAGAGCAGATTTTTCAAGCGGCAAGAGACCTTGCAGCTGAAATTGGCATATCCTATTCTGAGGCATTAGGGTTTACTTTGGGCATAAAGGACGTAACGTATGGTTGGGAAGAAGACTATACGGAAGAAGAGTTTCAGGCACTGATTGACCATGCTGTGGGAGACACTGATTATGAGCACACCCTCTATTGAATCATCTACACGAGAGGAACGTTTGGATTACGTTCTGAATGAATGGAGATGTCTGCACAACTGTGAGCTGTGCGGTAAGTGCCATATTCTGAAAGGCAGAAGCGAAGAAATACTCTATGCAGACTATATAGACGGCAAGCGGTCATATATGGATATAACATTAGAAATCAGAAGCAACAGATAATGATGTCACAGAAATACATATATCCATCGTTGTTCCAAGAGGAAGAGCCGCAAGAAAGCGTTCCTGGTGATAAGAAAGAGTATGACCTGACGAATCTCTTTGAGAGATTGGCAAAGTCTGATTTTCGCAGCCGGTTCCATCTGTCCAAGCAAGACAGGGAGTATGTAATGGAAAAGGGATTGCCGACGATACGAAAACACGCAGAGGACTTTGTGGCAAAAAGACTTGCTCCGGCTGTCATACCGAACGACGGCAAGCAGACTCCCATGCGTGGGCATCCTGTTTTCCTGGCTCAACATGCCACTGGCTGTTGTTGCCGGGGATGCTTCTTCAAGTGGCATCACATCTCAGCAGGCAGGGCACTGACCAAGGAAGAACAGGAATATGCTGTTGCCGTATTGATGGCATGGATTGAAAAACAGATGAATAAAGGATGAAGATAGAAGAAGCCATAGTATATGTGATGGTAAAGCGAAATGGCGGCATGACAACCGACCAGATTGCCGATGCCATCAATCGTCATAGGCTGCACCTGAGAAAGGACGGTCAGCCTGTGACAAGCAAGCAGGTGTATGCAACAATCTGCCGTTTCCCTGAAATGTTCACAAAAGAAGCTGGCAGAATCATGTTAATGATATGACGTAACGATATGACAATAGATACAACCAACATGTGCTCACACCTTCAGAAGAAGTTGTTTGAACCAGAAGGTGTGTATTATCCTATATGGCAAGCCATGCAGGATGATGAGACCTTGACAGCAGTGGTACGAAGCAGACAGCTGCACATCTACAGAAACGGGAAGAAAATTCTCGTTCTGGCAGGTAAGGCACAACCGAAGATTATAAGGGAAGACAAAATACAAGAGTTAATAACAAGATTATAAACAAAACATCAAATCATCAAAACAATGGACGCAAAAGAAAAAGTATTGGCAACAATGAAAGAGGCTGGTCAGCCTCTCAACGCAGGTAAAATCGCAGAACTCAGCGGTCTCGACCGCAAAGAGGTAGATGCAGCCATGAAGCAGCTGAAAGCAGAGGGTGCAATCGTCTCTCCTGTGCGTTGCAAATGGGCACCTGCAGAGTAAGGTTTATACTGCTGTCTTGAAATATAGGCAGCAGTATCTTTATTTTTATCAAAATGTTAAGGTGAGGAATCTGAATATCCTTGCCTACGGACACAATTATCCGCTGCATCTTTTTGGGGTAAGGTGCAGACGTATGGCTGTCAGCGTATCTTGGTTTAAAGACGCTTAGCGGTCACGGCGGAAGTCGTTTCGTCTCTCTCCGCCGAACAAAGCTCTGAGCACATTGCCCAAAGCTCCGAACACGAAGTAGCAAACGATGATTGCAACAATATCGTCCATAAGCATTTTCTGTTTTATGGGTTATACACTATTATGAAGATTCACTATGTCCAATCCCTGCCTCTTGGCTTCTCTGACGGTGTAGAACGTGCCGCCCTTGGGATTGCCATCGAAGTAGGCTATGAGACGTGAACTGCGGTTGACCATATAGTCGTTGCGCCTCAGAAGGCAGCCATTGTAGTATTGCTCGCTCAATACGACCACGTCATCCACGATGCGCAGGATGGCATCATACTTGGCTTGCTCTTCCTTGCTCCACCGGTCAGACTGACCACGGAACGGCACAACGGCTATCACCTGCAAGTCCTTCAACTCGCATTGCAACGAAAGGGCGGCTTCTGCCGCCAGCAGGTCAAATCCCATTGCCATGCCACAATAGAAATACCGGTAGCCGTCGGCATACGCCTTGGCTATCTCCGATTTGAGACATTGCTTCAACTCCCTCCGCTTGGCGAAAGGTACGCTGCGGTGTCCGCTGAAGCATACGGACACTGCCTTGTCGTACTTTGTCATACTTTACCTTACTTTATAATGTGTGCGTGCGAGGAACATACCGCCAATAACACATGCCCCGAGCCTTTCGAGTTGGTTGGCATACTTGGCATAGCTGAGACCCTTGGTTATCACATCGTCAAAGACCAACACCATTTTGTTGTCGAAGAACGGCTCATCAAACTCAACGACATTCGCCTTGCGGACTTCATCCTCGTTCTTGCGGTTATCGTGGATGGTCTTACGCTCTCCGCATACCCTCACGTGCTCGTAGCCGTTTTCCGCTCCTGTCAATTCACACACCCTGTGGCAGAAAGCCTTGTAGCGGAGTTCGTTGCTCTCGCTTGTGGATGCTGGAACGGGGCGAAGACGATGTTCACGCAACCCTTGCCGTAGAGTGTCAGCATATTCTCTGCGGTGCGCTGCGCCACTTCCTCGTAGGCTCTTCCGTCCTTGAAGTCAAACACTAATTGTCTGTCGGCAATCTCCTTCTCACCCACATTGCGGATGCGTGCGGGATAGTATTTGCAGAACCAAGTCTGAGGCTTGTCTAACTGCTTTTGGATTTGATAGTCATTCTTGTGTGCCATTGCTCTTATGTTTTTCTTCCCTTATTTCGGAGGCTTTTCCTGCCTGCCCAAGGGATATTTTTGCTTTCCAAGAGTGATGGCGATCAAAAGCCAAATCGGGAGCGAAAATACGCTCTGCACGCAGAGGAAGATTTTCGGTCAAATGCAATGGACGATTTGGTGTTTGAACAATCGCCAGCATTACCTTTGCAAAACAATATCCGCAGCGGCAAGGCAGGCGAAAAGAAATCTGTTATGTAAAAGAGGAAACGGGCGGGATGGCGTGGGGCGAAGCTGTATATGGGGAAGGACGATAGTTGATATGAGGGAAAAGAGAAAATCTTGTAATAGGGAACGACATTGCCTTTTATCAGCATGGAGACAGTCCTACAAGCAGAGAAAACTATTGCCCTAAAATGAGTTGGATAGTATTTTCTAAAAGTAGTATCGACTACGAATAGTATAATAGTCGAATAGTTTTACTACCATACTACGGATAGTAAAGTCTGTTTATAGAAGAGATAGCGGTATCATCGTCTGTTCGGCGATGATACCGCGCGGCACTCATGTGTCATGCCGCTTTAGGTATTCTGTCATTGCCTCATTGACAATATCACGCAAGGACATCCCTTTCTTGATGGCGAGGTACTTCATCCTCGTGTGGATGCTCTTGTTGATAAGGAAATTGCAATGCACCGGCACTTCGGTAGTCTCAGAAACAGACACAGGTGGTGCTGGTGTAGTTTCTGTGACTATCTGCTCCTTACTCGGCTTCTTTGTGGAAGAAAGGAGTCCGTTGAGACCGCCTTTCATTCCCTCTTTCAACATACTGCTCTTGCTCATGGCTATGCTATTTTAAGTTTAACACTTCTTTTGCCAAAGACATATAATCACTGGCACCATTGGATTTGGGATTATACTCAAAGATAGTCTTGCCGTTGATGGGTGCTTCTGCCAAAGCCACATTATCACGGATGACGGTCTTGAAAACCTTCTCGTGAAAACTGTCATTGACGATTTCCCTCACGCTTCGGTTCAACGTCTTGCGGCGATCGAACTGGGTGATGACGATGCCGCCCACTTTGTTGAGTTGAGCCGCTCCTGAACGATGCGGATGATGTCCATCAACTTTGCCATACCTCTCATGGCAAGGTATTGCGCTTGAACAGGGATGATGATGTAGTCGGCTGCGGTGAGGGCATTCAAGGTCAGCAAGCCCAATGACGGTGGACAGTCGATGATGATGTAGTCGAAATGCTCTTTGGCGATGGCTTTGGTGATAAGTCCCTTCAAGATAAGCTCCCGTCCCGGCTCGCTGATAAGCTCTAACTCAGCCGCAGACAGGTCAAGGCATGAGGGTGAGACGGTGATGCCGTTGTGCAACTTGACCAACGGCAAGGTGTACTGTCCACACATTGCGCCATAGACTGTCTGTTCTTCCTCGATGGACAATCCCAAGGCTTCCGTGAGGTTGGCTTGTCCATCCATGTCAATAGCCAAGACGTTCTTCTTACTCAGTTGCAGAGCTGCCGCAAGGCTTACTGCGGTCGTACTTTTCCCTACACCACCCTTGTGATTTAATACTGCAATTATCTGTGTCATAACATGATACTACTATTAGTGAATACTACTTTACTATTCTACTACTGATAGTACATACTAACCATAGTAAAAGCGGATTTACTACGATTAGTACGTACTACTCTCAGTTGATACTACCCTCAGAAGGGAAGGTCTTCGCTCTTGTCCTGCGGTGCATCGGCTGGCGGTACGGGAGCCTCGCCCTCTGCCTTGGCTGCCTTGCGTGCCTTTGTTGCAGGTGTGTCGGTTGCATCCTTCTTCCCTGCATTGACAAAGGCGATGGAGTCAGCTATGATGCTATGCTGTATGTGGTTCTCTCCGTTGCGGTCTGTCCAAATGGAAGAAGTCAGTGTGCCTTCCACAAGCACCATACGACCCTTGGTGAGGTATTCAGCCAAACGGATATGGTTCTCCTTGCTGCTCTTCACCCTTACCCAAGTGGTGATTTGCTTGCCCTTACTGTAGTCGTCCACTGCGATGTCAACAGCCATGAATGTTCCGTGTGTACCTGTGATGACGCGGCAATCCTTTGCTCCGATGCGTCCGATAGTGTGAGTGTAAATCATAATGTGAAAATGTTATAGTGGCAAGTTGGTTAGACTTGCCGTTACCTTGTTATTTAAATGACTTTTCTTGTTGATTGAACATAAGCTATTGCTTCATTCATAATTTCTGCTCGTGACCTACTCTTGTTATCTTGCATCCACTCATCAATTTCAGATTTGAGGAACATGATACGTTTCCCCTTCTTATGGAATGGTATTTGTTTATTGCTTGTCCAACAATAGATTGTGTGTTCAACTGGATGGGTAGGGAGATACTCACTCAATTCGGAAACACTAAGCCATTCCAATCCCTTATCGGGCTGAATTTGAGTCATTAGTGTGGAAAACTTTTCTTCTAAAATCTCCAGCTTGTTTATTACTAATGACAATGCTGATGGCAAGTCATTAAAACTCAATATTTGCTTTTCCATATCAATATATGTGTGGCAAGTTGGTTAGGCTTGCCGTTACCTTGTTATTAATATCCTTTCTTCGTCTGCCTTGTATTGGCGACAAAAGACTTGTTGCTGCCTGTGAGACTGATAGAGCCGCAATTAACAAACTCTCCGTCGGAATAGACTCTGTACTTCTGTCCGCTTACCTCATGCTTCTGTTTGATGCGCTCTCGCATCCACTTCTTGGCTGCGGTCAATGAGCAAAGGTCTCGCTCTCCTTGGTCGTCTCGTCATATACGATGCACTGGGTCATACATGCTCCTACTTCATCCATGCACCTATACTCGACGTGACATAGTCCAACTGACCGCCAAATATGTCGCTTGGCTCTATGTCGTATTGTCCATCCCTCACTTCCTTGTCCTCCAAGAAGCGACAAGTTTCCGTCGGCATCCAAACGTGCTGCGTCTATGACGATGTCACGAGGCTCGTCAAAGAGATAACCTGCCACGATGGGCTGCTCTCCCTCGAAATGCACCTCAAAGCCTCCGTCCACCTCCGTGCCGTACTTGCGAAGAGCCGCTTTCAGCTCGTCCTGCTCCCGGTGCTGCAATGCCTGGAGTTGTCCGTGGATAGTGAGGTCTTGCAGTTCTGCCTCTCGTTTGGTGTGGGTTGCCTCGCCGGTCTTGCAGTCGATGTCATACTTGTGGTAAACCACTGGGATATGGTCTGCCGATGTGACAAGCCATGTGATGTTGTTCACTGAGAAGCCCTGTCTGGTGAGGAACTCCTCGATGTCTGAGCCGAGAAGGTGGTCGGCTACGTCAAGATACTCGATGCGTGCGTCAGCATCATGCAGGATGATAATCTTCATTGCCTTTCTATTTTAGTGATACAAATAAGTTTGTCGCCCATGTCGCTGGACTTGTTTAACTACGTTGAAGAAACTTACGCTCAGCATAGTGAATAAATTCCCTCTGCGTTCGCTTAACCGTTTCTCTTCCCTCCTTTCGAGACCTTTCAGCCTGTGGAGGGATATTTTCTGCTCCCACAAGCCGCAAGAAAAGACATAAAGACAAATTATGTGTGAAGAATACTCTTTCCGAGGAAAAGGAAGATTGTTCACAGTCACAAGACCTCAAGCAGAATTTGACGATTGTCTCAGACGCGGCTAACTTTGCAGGAAATATGCCTACCACTGCGCTGATTGGAAGAAGATTATTGATATTGGCTGCAAGAGGAATGATGTGTTATATATAAAGAGGTAAGAAGAAAGATTGAAACAGTAAGGGTGGGCAGTGAAGTGTTTGCAGGTCTGCTGTACCGACATAAAGCGAGTGTGTTGGCTGACCGGGATGCAAGTCATCAAAGCTTCAGCCTTGATAGCTTGTAGCACGGACAGACAATTCTCGCGTCGGTACTTCGGCATACTGTCAGCTTTGGCTAATAGCAACGTGTTGCCATCAGCCAAGGATGTCTGTATGACGACAGACCATGTAACGCTTCGCAAAGGCGTGGGGCAAAGCAGTATAATTTAGAAGTAGATAGTAACGTATATCAGGCAAGAAGAGACAGTTGCGCAACGGACAAATCGGGCACTCCTGTCAGCATGACAAATGTGCCTTGTCCTTGCCGCAGGACACTGAGGCAGATTGGACGTAGCAGACATGTCTGCCACATTCAATATGCCTGAGTGGACAAGAACTGCCTCTTGTATAGCAGAAGAGAAATTGTAAAACAGTTGATTAGTGGTAAAGGTGGTATGGGTGGGCAGAATGGCATTACACGGACATTGCCGAAGCCCGATAATGGGACAGCCAGACAGCAATAAAGGCAGTTATCAGAAGTGTCAGTTTCTGATAGTGACATTGTTGGCTGCCTGTCACATGGGATTCGTGCGGTGTCCGTACAGTAATGCCGTTCTGAAGGTGTGGGGCGAAGCGATACAACGCACTTGGACGAAACCACCGCTTATAACAGAAAATATTTTGCAGTCAAAGAGAAGAAGAATAGTAAAGCAGGTGTGGGTGGGTAGTGAAGCTGTCGCAAGATTGACGGTCTGAATATCAAGGCGAGTGGATAGCCAGTAAAGGACACAATTATCAGAAGCCTCGGCTTCGGCATCTTGTGGCATAGATGGCAGTCCTCTCGCGTTCAGACCTTGGCATACTGTCTTTCTTGGCTAATAGCGACTTTGTCGCCATCAGCCGGAATATCTGTATGCCAACCATCTTGGTGACGTTTCGCAAATGGTGAGGGACGAAGTGGTTAGAATAAAGGAAGACGGCGTTGCCGTTATGGTTAATAAATGCACATGGTTGTTATTAGAGAAGATTATCACACGCTATAACAGCAGATTGATGTCCCTGAGCAAAACAAAAGCGACCCGAAGGTCGCCTTGTTATGGAGAGGAAAGGCTATTTCTTGCCTTTCTTGGTTGCTGGCTTGGCCGGCTCTTCCGCAGGAGTCTCCTCCTTGTCGGGACACTCGTAGAACTTGGTTGCAACCATGATGATTCTGGAGTGCTTCACGCCATCCTTGTCTGTCCACCTCTGGCTTGAAGAAACCCTCGACGGTGAGCAACGTGCCCTTGGTGAGCTTGTCGAATGATTCGGTGTGCTCGTTCTTGCGCCATGCCTCCATATTCATGAAAGCCGATACGCGGTTGGTTTCCTCGCCGTTCTTCTCCTGACGGCCTACTGCCAATGAGAAGCGTGCTACGCTGGCGTTTGCGAACTGACGGATTTCTGCATCTTATGTTGTGATGATAATTATGTTGTGATAGGCATATTCACTATTGATAATAAGCTATTTGTTCAACATCTACACAACATAATTAACAGAAGACAAGTAAACCTATATTGTATATTATTCGTCAAAGAGATATAAGTCACATTAAACTTAGAAATTATGATAGAACAACTATTGCATTACAAAAGTTATGTGCAGAGATACCTTGATGCTCCACTTTTACAAGAACGAGAAGCATACATTCAGGATATGTATGACAGAGGGCTCTGCCGAAGTCGTATTTTAGCGACAGCGAACTATCTTGTATTTTTCGTCAAAGAACTCGATCTGTGCGATGAATGTAACAGGCCGATTTCCATTGAAGATATAAACAAGTGTGCGCATGTATGGGCTAATAAAATCACAAAGTGTTCTTTAAAACGGATACCGAGATCAGCTAGCTATGACAGAATTGCTAATATAGCAATAGATTTTATAAGGCAAATCGGACGTTTAGATACTCGTTATGACGACGAGAGCAACATCTTCAACACAATCATCGAAAGGGTGCATCAGAAAAGAGAATATTTTGGAAGTCCTCTCTATGCTGAAAGATTAAGGTATATGGAGTACTGCAAGAATAAAGGTTTCTCTCATGACTCGCTTATCAGAATAGCCAAGTTCCAAATATATTTTACGTTGTCAATAAACGATTTGGGAAAAAGGGATTATACTGACAGTGACATTGAGAATATTGCGAATGCAGTGATACAGAATCCCAAGTTTAGGATCAATTCGGATAGATGTAAAAGACACTTTATATGGCATATTACTCAATGGCTGTCTAATATTGGTTGGTATAAGCCAAATATAGAAGAAGCATATTATGGAAAAGATATATTGAATCAATATCTGAAATGGGGACTTGAAAATAAAGGTTATACGGCTAATAGTATACGACACAAAAGATGTCGTCTGAAACAATTTCTAGGGTTCCTCTCTAACCAAGAATATACATTGTCAGGGCTTACGACAAATATTTGTGATGAATACATATTAGAATGTTTTAATGAACGGAAAAACAAGAGGCATACTATAGCAGGAATAGTATCTGAGTTGCGTTGTTTCTTGAGGTTTGCTGGAGAAAAGGGATGGTGTCCAAAATCTATGGACTCAACTTTTAGGGCACCTAGGCTTTATAAAATGGAGATTCTTCCGGCTTTTGCTCCATGGGAGAATGTGTTACATATTCTGGACAAGTATTCAAAACAGCAAGACGATACATCCATTCGAGATTATCCCATCTTGCTTTTGCTATCTATATATGGATTGCGTTGTGGTGAGGTAGCGCACCTGAGACTAACAGATATATCATGGAGAAAATCGAAATTTATCTTGACGAGGTCCAAGAGGTGCAAGCCACAAGTTTTCCCTCTTATCCAATCGGTTGGAGAAGCCTTGATTCATTATTTGAGGGATGTGCGGCCAAAGGAATGCGGACTTGAAACCGTCTTTGTATCAATGAAAGCACCTTTTCGTCCAATCACCACATCGGGAATATATCAGATGGTACGCAGGAATCTAAAAGAAGAAGGATTACAGTTGGATAAATATGGTCCTCACTGCCTCAGATATAGTTGCGCCACAAATCTTCTGAGAAGGAATCATAATATGAAGGAAATCGCAGATTTATTAGGTCATCAGAATATAGAGACGACCATGGTCTATACGAAAGTGGATTTGAACAATTTGAATAAGGTGTCAGAAATGGAATGGGAGGAATTACTATGAAAGCGAAAGAAGCTATAGGTAAGTATATAAATTATAGGCAGTCATTAGGAGAACTTTTCAAGACAAATAGCTCTATCCTAAGAAGTTTTTGCAAGAGTCTCGGCGAAGATGCCGAATTGTCATGCTTATCAACAGAAACCATATTAAAGTTTATTTATATGGACCGTGAACAAAGGATGTCAACATGCTACAGAAGGAATGTCATATTGCGAGGGTTCTTCGCATGGGCGAAATCAAGAAATCTTATAAGCTACAATCCACTTCCGGCTTTGAACCTTAAATATGCGCATCCTCTGAGACCATGTATATATACAGCAGAGGAATTGCGCCGGATTTTTGACACATCGTTAATATATCAAAAGCATCGTAGTGTCATCTTCCCGGAGATGGTCTATTATACCCTTGTTTTCACTTATGTAATGGGGTTAAGAATTAGCGAGACTCTGAAGATAAAATTAGGAGATATAAATCTTGACCAATCATACATACGTATTATACAGACAAAGTTCCACAAATCTCGTCTGGTTACTTATAATAATACAGTAAAAAACAAAATTATTGAATGCTTATCTTGGAGAAGAACTGTAGGCATGCCGTGTAGTAATGAGGATTTTTTACTATTAAACCGGAAGAATCAGCCTCTCCTGATTAGTACCATGGATAATATTTTTATGAAAATAAGAGAAAAATCTGGAATTAAACGTGAAGCTGACCGTAAGCATCAGCCACATATTCATTCTCTCCGTCACACATTTGCCGTAAATCGTATTACGAAATGGTATAAAGAGAAGAAAAACGCTCAAACACTACTCCCGATTCTTTCTATTTATATGGGACACGCTAAATTGGAACATACCGCAGTATATATAACTATGACTGACGAGTTGCTTGAAGAAGCAAACCGATTATTTGAAGATTTCACCAATAAATAATATAATTATGAACAAGAATGACAGAACACCCTATTTGGGATTTTGGCTTCGCAGATTTATTTGTGAGCATATGGTATCCGTTTTAAACCTGTCAAGGAACACACAAGTTAGCTATCGTGACACATTTCGTCTGCTGTTACCATTTATTGCGGAAAAATGTAAGAAGAAAGTTGACAATCTTTTAATATTGGATTTATCCAGCGACTATGTTTATGATTTTTTGAATGATTTGGAAAAAGTGCGCAACTGTTCTATTTCCACTAGGAATCAACGACTTGCAGCTATACATGTTTTTGCTAAGTTCGTTGGTCAACATAACCCAGAACTTGTTGAATGGTCGCACTCAATCGGCATCATACCCACAAAATTGGCATCCCCAAAATTGGTTACATACCTTGAAAAGGAAGAAATGGATGCATTACTTAATGCTCCGAACAAGAACGCCCAACAAGGATGGAGAGATTATGTTATATTGACATATATGTACAATACTGGGGCTAGAGCGGACGAAACCGCAAATTTAAAAATCAAAGACCTGCATCTTGCATCCCGTCAAGTCGACACATCAATTGTATATATTATCGGTAAAGGAAATAAAGAAAGGCATTGCCCATTATGGCAAAAAACGGCAGAAGCCCTGAGAACTCTTATAAAAGGAAGAGATGAGAACGAAAATGTTTTTCTCAATAGAATGAACCAGCCGATAACCAGGTTTGGTATTTATGAAATGGTAACAAAGTACGTAAAACAAGTGGCAAAGAATCCTGCTTTCCATGATATCTTGAAAAAGAGAGTGACTCCGCACACTATTCGCCATACAACTGGCACTCATCTGTTGATCTCAGGTGTGGACATAATTACGATTAGGAACTGGTTGGGACATGTATCCGTTGATACAACGAACATCTATGCCGAGATAAGCATGGACATGAAAGAACAAGCGTTGAATGCTTACCAATCTCCAATGACCAATGATAAGAACCATTGGAAATATGACGATAACCTTATGTCATTTCTAGAGAGCCTATGATATGAACCTGAATTATGTTGGCATAAAAAGCAGAAATAATCTATAATATAGGTATTATTGGCATTATGCCAACATAATTATCATCACAACATAAGACGCTTTATGTTGGACATAACATAATGCATCCTTACCTACGAAACCTGAAACTGTGAAGTTGTTCTCGATCTTTTTCATTTTGAATTGAATTTAAAAGTGAAACTTAATTTTTACATGCATTCAAAAGCAGGGATGTGGCACCATGTGGGAAGCACCATGAAAATCGTTCGCAATACTCTTTTTGTCGTTGGCGGTAAGGGAGAAAAAGGAAGATTACGCACTATTTTATTGGTCACAGCGATAGCGGCCACACAAGAAGGAGGAAGTCCTTCGCAGCATCACGCTACCTTTGCATGGTAATTGCGACATGAAGTCGTACAGATAATTGTTCTTTGAAACTAATGAACCTCTTATTCCGTTAAGAGTAGCCTACCGAAGCGTGCGTAGTTGGCAACGACTGGGTGCGAAGCCTTCGGGACAATATGGCGAGGTCTTGAACATCACAAGACGCAGCTGTTAGGCTGACTGACAAGGACAACGTAAAGTAACCGCCGTTACCAACCATCGTGACAAAGAATTGGCTCACGGATGTTTATGAGCCATGCCAAAACGGCAAGTGGATAGGTTGGCTATGTTTATCTAATAGCCACACGGATGTCGCTCCACCGGTGGATAGGCGGGTCCTAAATCAGTCGAAGTTATCCGTACGGAACATGGTAAGCCTATAGGTCTCCTCATCTCATTATGGGAACAGGTAAGTCAATCGCAAGAGCAACCGAACGGCTTGTAGGTAAATGACGATGGAGAAAGCGAATGCCCCTCTGTAATGGCGGGGATAGGGGTTGGGACATCACCCCACGCGAAAGCGGGCAGACTTCCATCAGGTAATTCGCTACGAAATGAAATGTAGAACTTGTGTAAATGAAGAAACGACAATTGGACGAGGCGCAAGCCAAGTGTGCATCCTCAGCCGCACTGACCGCATGGCAGACCATCAACTGGGTGTCGTGTGAGAAGGAGGTACGCAAGCTGCAAGTCAGAATAGTAGAGGCTCTAAAGGCAAACCGCATTGGAAAGGTGAAATCTCTCCAACGCATCTTGATTAGCTCGTTCTCCGCCAAGGCATTGGCAGTGAGACGCGTGACATCAAACTCGGGCGGTAGCACTGCTGGGGTTGACAAGGAAACCTGGCTCACTCCCATAAGACGCTACAAAGCCATCAGCTCTTTGACAACGAGGGGTTACAAGCCAAAGCCTCTTCGCCGTGTCTTCATCCCGAAGAAAAACGGCAAGATGCGCCCGCTCGGAATCCCTACCATCAAGGACAGGGCTATGCAAGCCCTCTTCCTAATGGCACTTGAACCCATAGCAGAGACACTTGCCGACGGCAACTCCTATGGTTTTCGCAAATACCGCTCATGTGCGGATGCGACAGACCAGATATACAAGTGCCTTCACAAGAAGACCTCGGCTCAATGGGTGCTTGAGGGTGACATAAAGGGATGCTTCGACCATATCAGCCACGAATGGTTGCTTGACAATGTCATAATCGACAAGGAAATGCTCCGCAAGTGGCTTAAGGCGGGAGTGATAGAAAAGAATGTGTTCCACATGACCGACGAGGGGACACCCCAAGGCGGAATAATCTCCCCGACATTGGCGAACATCACACTTGATGGGATGGAAGCATTGGTAGCCAAACACTCAACCCGAAGGGACAACGGCAAGACCTACTCCAACAAGGTAAACCTCGTACGCTACGCAGACGACTTCATCGTCACTGGCGATACGAAGGAGGTACTTGAAGAGATAAAGTCAGAGCTAATCGTATTCCTAAAGGACAGAGGTTTGGAACTCTCAGAGGAAAAGACGCTGATAACACATATCAAGGATGGTTTTGACTTCCTCGGTTTCAACATACGGAAATATGGCAACGGCATGTTGCTGATTAAACCGAGCAAGAAGAATCAGAAGAAGTTTGCGGAGTCGACACATGAAGTAATATACAAAATGCGCTCAGCCAAGCAGACGGATGTAATTGGCAAACTCAACCCCAAGATAAGCGGTTGGGCGAACTATTACAGATATGTGTCCTCGAAGGAGGTGTTCTCCAAGCTCGACCACATAATCTTCCTCCAACTGAGGAGATGGTCGATAAGAAGACACCATGACAAGTCGTTGAAGTGGATAGAGAAGAAGTATTGGCAACACGACGGGAAACGTGGATGGATATTTGGAACAAAGGGCAAGGATAAGAAAGGCAAGGAGAAAATCTATCGCCTTATCCAACTGACCCACACACCGATACTCCGCTACACGAAGATAAGGTCGAAAGCCAATCCGTTTGACCCACGATACGACGAATACTTCAAGCAACGGCAAGAAACAAAAAGCCGTACACGCCCGCTCAAATGCAGTGCATGACAGCACACAGAGCCGATTATTTAGAACGAGAGATAATTAAAAGAATTACACGAGCCGTGTGCGGTGAAAGTCGCATGCACGGTTCTTGAAGGGGAAAGCGGGGGAAACCCCGCAGACCTACTTAGAAAATAAGTGGCTTTCAAATAGCTCAATTCAGAAAAAGACGGGGCCAAACAATGGAACAAAGGTTGTAAGCAAGGAGGCAATCCGTATGCAACAGACAGGGGCACTGCTATGGCTGTATGCCTGGAGAAACGAAGCGGGAAATCCGACCTTACAGCTGTATCATCAGAAGAGTGAGGAGCATGAACACTGATGCACGATGAACGACAAGCCTAAGGGTCAGCTTAGCAATAGAGGCATCAAGCCAAAAGAGGACAGACATCAGAGGATTGGCGATAGCACTGTCATCATGCTAAGACCAAGTTCTGTGTCCGACAAGGAAGAGTCGCAAAAGACAGACGAGTAAAACCAAAAGGCGAAATGACCATTCCTATAACAAGGTACAGAGACGCTTAAAACGGCGAAGGGACTTTGGCGACGTATCGCTATACAGGTGTCGAAGCATCGCTTCTATAACAGGACTGGAGCAAGTGAGCAAACCGCACAACTTGCTCCCAAGGTATTTCAGTTACAACAGCCATAACCTCATTGGAGGATTGTCCTAAAAGAGTTTTTGCAGTCAAAGGAAGAAAGAGTCTGCAAGCCACATAGCCAACAGACTCTCTCCTGATTATTCACAGATGACAACATCATCCTTGTACTCCGTCACTTCCTTGCCGTTGATGAGCTGGACAATGACCTCACAACCCAAGTCCTCGACAATCGTTCCCTCTGTCTGACCTCTTCGGGGATAAAGCAAGGTGCAGAAACACCCTACAACGCCGTCCAACTGCTCCATGTCTATCGTTGCCATATCCGTTCCTCCTTGTTAGCCGAATGTGATTGGATTGATGCAGAAATTCGTGTCCTCTGCCTCATACTCGTATTCATTGATGAAGTCAATCATCTTCTGTTCGCTTCTTCCGTCCTGTGAGACACCAGTCTTCTCACACCACAACTTGATAGCATCACCAAAGGTGGAGTAAGCACCCTCACAATCCTCAAAGAGTTCTCCGTATGCAGTGACGTAGCACTCTTCGGGGAAGAAGTCGTTCTCATCGTGCGTATAGAAGATGTCGCAACCTGGCTCAACCTCTCGCCAACTGATTGAAAGTTCATCGCCAAGTGCCTTGTTCACCTCCTCAAAGAACAAGTCGCATGAAGACCAAGCACTTTCGGTGTCAAAGGACAAGAGGGCATAATCGTCTTCCACGTTCTCCTCATACTCTGCCCAATAGATGTGTCCTCTCACCGAGATGCCTTTCTTCTCGTAGTCAATGCCATAGTGTTCTGCCAAGAGATACAGATACACATTATTACTGTTCACCTCCAACTCTTGGAGTGTGTTCCAAAGGTCTGCCACGGCTTTGCGTGAGCCTGTCACCTTGTACTGAGTGTCGCAAATGTTAGCCATAAGATAAAATTTTTATTTTCTTCCCTTATGTAGAACCAACTACCATCGGGATTGATTAAAGAATTATGTTGCCCCAAAAGGTGTTATGGCTCATCAATGCAAGGTTTTGCCGTCAAATACTACCTCTGCCACAATCAGAGCGTGGAGATTTCACGGACAAACCACAGGCACCGACCTTGCAGGATGAACGCCATGACAGGTACCTTTGCAACACAATTCTTATCAAAGCCCGATGGGGTGGTACATGGCAGACTGCATGGTACAGCAGTGTGAAGTGACGTTATAGGTGGAGATAAGGCTATAAGAGGTTTTTGCAGTCAAAGGAGAAAAGAGTCCACAAAGTGCAGTATCTACAGGACAAAAACACTTTAGTTTACCTTGGTTAGCTCTTATATATATGCTAACCTAAAGTAAACTGTATATATGTCCGTCTAAAACCCGAAAACCGTACGGGTCAGCTTACGTCAGAAACAGAAGTATAGAACCATAGAAGTGGTTCAAGAAGTCTTTCTTCCTTTGACTGCAAAATATTATCTTTGCACGAATCATAATTGCCCTGTAGGATTTAATATAATTTAACACTCTTTGTTGAATGCAAGGAAGAACAGCTTCAATATGCTGAATATCAGTAGTATAACATTGTGTTAACCCTTAATCTGTAGAAAAGGATGTTATCATACAAAGTAATGTCCATTTGTACTTTTTCTATATGGTTTTATACTTACATTTGCATATCATTTGTATCTTGATAACAGTAACTAACTGATTATCAATATACTTTATATTTGAGGAAGTGAAGTAAAGATCGCTGAATATACAATAAATTAAAATAAGAGAGCTGTAGATTAAATGTTTACAGCTCTCTTTTGTTTTATATGTAATGTGATTTATTTGAACCCGGACTTTATTACAGTATTTCTCTAATCTTCTCGCGGTTCCCCACAATCCAAACGAGATCTCCTAATTGGAAAGCCGTATCTTTATCCAGAGGGATCAATTCATTATTCCGTTCAATAGCCACAACGATACCGTCGTACTTTTCTCCCAAATGAGACTGCGCAATGGTTTTATTTAAGAAACGGAATTCATCATCTACAGTGAAAGAGTGGAGCGTCATCTTTTTATCTACTGCATCCGTATCTATTGTGTTTTTTACATCTTCAATTCTATTTCTGAACTCCTGCAATTGCATATCCGTACCGACTACAGTCAGTTTATCCTGCGGATAAATAGGTTCAGAACTTTTCGGAATGTATATATTCAAATCACCACGCGTGATTGCAACCACATTCACTCCAAAATTTTGCCTGAATGAAAGTTCTCCTAAAGACTTGCCGATGTAATCGGAATAAGGCGATACTACGACAGACGTCAAATCAAGGTCCTTGTCATTGAACTCGCTATTGAAACTTGTTTTTAGCGGGTGTCGTTTTTTAGCAGCCTCTTCCCGTCGGTTAAGATTGGCTAGGAATCTCGTTTCCAATCGTGAATATTGCGTGAGGTCTTCCCTAAGAATAAGAATCAATGCCACAACAGCTATGGCAATAATCACACTTATTCCCCAGTTCAGCTTGAAATAGCTGATAACTACGCTAGTGATAAAGAAAAGAGCAACAGATACCCGGCCTAGAACGAGAGAAACCAGTCGTCCGTGATTGTAATTCTCATCTCTCCATAGCTTCAGGAATAATTCGGAAGAGTTGTATTTGTTGGAGATGAGTGCCCACAAAAAAGGAGTCATAAGCAAAAGGGTACCCAGACACATCACCAGATTAATCCATAGGGTAACAGGAGCAAACATTTCACTGATGGCGGGATAAATGATTTGTATAGACAGCAGCCAGATAGCAGTGAGCAATACGCTATAAATAATAACCCTGCCAATCATGTTTTTTAGTAATTTCTTCCAGTCACTATCGTGGTTCATGGTCTTCTTGCCGGAAGCATAACGATCTAATGTCTCCTGTACTTTAGTAGGCAATATTTTGTAAAGCCATTCGGCAAAAGGGTTGGCTAAACGGATAAAATAAGGAGTCGTGAAAGTGGTGATAACAGATACAGCCACAATGATTGGTGAAATAAACGGATCGAGCACTTTGAGCGAAACACCCAGTCCGGCAATGATGAAAGCAAACTCTCCAATTTGTGCCAGGCTGAATCCGGATTTGATAGAAGTGTTCAGTGGCTCTCCGGATAAGAGTACGCCAAATGAAGAGAAAATGGCTTTACCGATAATGGTAACCAGAGTAATGATGATAACAGGCCAGGCATATTCTACCAATACCGCCGGATTCACCAGCATACCGACTGATACGAAAAAAATAGCTCCGAAGAGGTCTTTTACCGGTTGTATGATATGTTCGATGTGCTCGGCTTCGATGGTTTCGGCAAGGATAGATCCCATGATAAATGCACCTAACGCCGTTGAAAAGCCTGTATAGGTGGCCAATACCACCATTCCCAGACAAAGACCGATTGAAACAATCAAAAGCGTCTCATTATTCATCAGCTTCTTTGCTTTTTTAAGAAAAGCCGGAATAACGAAAATACCGATGAGAAACCACAGGATTAAAAAGAAAACGACTTTGAGAACACTAATCAATAAGTCTTCACCCACAAAGTCCTGACTTACCGCCATTGTAGAAAGAAGTACCATCATTAAAATGGCAATCAAATCCTCCACTACCAGAGTACCGAATACGATGCCCGTGAAACGCTGGTTGCGTAACCCCAAATCATCAAAGGCCTTGATGATAATTGTGGTAGACGACATAGACAACATTCCCCCAAGAAAGATGGAATTCATTGTGCCCCATCCTAACAATTGTCCTACCAGAAAACCTATGAGCAACATACTGACGACTTCGGTGGTGGCCGTAATAAAAGCTGTGGAACCTACATTCATGAGCTTTTTAAAACTAAACTCCAGTCCAAGTGCAAAGAGCAGGAATATAACACCTATTTCCGCCCATATATTGATATTTTCGATATCTCCCACTGTGGGGAAAATATTTATATAAGGCCCCGCTAGTAATCCGGCAATGATGTAACCTAAGACTAAAGGTTGTTTCATCCATTTGAACAGCAAGGTTATTACACTGGCCGATATTAATATCAGCGCAAGGTCGGCAATCAAAGTTGGTAAATGTGACATTTAGTGATGGATTTATTCATTTTTTTCTTCCTGATAGTTAGACAGAAAAGAGCCAAGGGACATGGATGTTCAGCTCTTTTCTTTTTCGAGAGTGTCGGCAGTCAATTATTCATTATATTGTTTTCCTCTATAAAAAGAGGGAAACAATATAATAGATAGCTGCTGCCAGGAGTCCACTGACCGGAATTGTAAGAATCCAGGCAGTCATGAGACTTTTTGTTATTCCCCAGCGAACGGCAGACAAGCGTTTGGTTGCACCTACTCCGATGATTGCACCTGTGATAGTATGTGTAGTACTAACGGGGATTTTCAGCATTTCCGTGATGTAAAGAGTGAAAGCACCAGCTGTTTCGGCAATCACTCCTTCCAATGGGGTTACTTTGGTGATTTTGGTTCCCATTGTCTTTACTATTTTCCAACCTCCGGACATGGTGCCGAGTGAGATAGCGGTGAAGCACGAAAAAGCAACCCAGTCGGGAAGGTCATTGATGCTGTTGATACCCATACCCAATCCCATAGAATGGGCGGCTATCATGGCAGCGGCAATAATACCCATTACTTTCTGTGAGTCATTCAATCCATGTCCGACACTGAAGAGGGCGGAAGAAACGAGCTGCAACCTCTTAAACCAGACTTCAGCTGTATGAGGATGTGCACGCCGGCAGATGTAAAGAACAAACAGAGTGAAACCGAAAGCAATCACCATTCCGATAAAAGGAGCCAGAAAGATGAAAGCTGCAATTTTAAGAATGATATTAAGTTGAATTGCTTCAAACCCGTTTGCCATAATGGCAGCTCCTGCAAATCCTCCGATAAGCGTATGTGAGGATGAAGACGGGATACCTTTCCACCATGTTACCAGGTTCCAGGTGATGGCTGCTATTACTCCTGCCAATATAATAGGTAAAGTGATATATTGTTCTACCACCGTTTTGGATACTGTGTTGGCAATACCGAATCCGCCTATTATGTATTTGGCAATGAAAAAAGCAACGAAATTGAAGAAAGCAGCCCATAGTACAGCTTGAAAGGGCGTAAGCACCCTGGTAGATACGATTGTAGCTATTGAGTTTGCTGCATCGTGAAAGCCGTTGATATAATCGAATATCAGAGCCAGAATAATGATAGTCACTAATAATTCCATGTGTTCCGGCTTACTTTATGCGTACTTTACAATCAGGTTTTTCAGAATCTTGCCTACGTGCTCTGCGGCATCGGTCGTTTTCTCCAGTTCATGCATGATTTCTTTAATTTTGATAAGTTCAATGCAATCCTTTTCTTCTTCAAATAGCCTGGTGATAAAGAATTCATATACGTCATCTGCCTGATTCTCGATTTCATGTAATTTTGAGCAATATTCCCGGAGAAGAGTCGGTTTCTTACGGAATGTTTCAAGTTCGTCCATGGCTTTACAGATGTAGGTCGCTTCTTCCTGAATCAAACGGCTCAATTCTTTGCCGTTCTCCGAGATAGGACGGGGATTGTAAATAGAGATTCGTTTGGCACAACTATTTATTCCGTCGATGACATCATCCATACAGGAAGCTAAGTCATGAATATCTTCACGGTCGAAAGGAGTGATGAATGTAGTGCCCAATTCATCAAAAATCCGATGCGTCAGTTTGTCCCCTTCACGTTCCAGCTCTTTGATTTTCTTGTAGTAGTCTGCACGTTCTGTAGGTGAGTCATGTTGCAAGCTTTCTGTTAAAACAACGGATGCTTCACAAAGCACTTCTGAAAGTTGTTTCAGCAATGGGAAAAATTTGGGCTCCTTTGGAGTAAACCGGCTAAAAAAAGAATTTTTCATAAGTGTAAAAACTTTAAATTGTTTTTTCTTCTCTATTTATATTAGTAACAAATGAATACAGATTATAGTTTGGTGTTTTAAGACTTTAGTTTGGCCCGTACTACCTCTATGATTGCAGGTAATATAGAGATGAATATGATGGCAACGATCAGCAGTTTCAAGTTCTCCTGTACAAACGGAAGGTCTCCGAAGAAATAACCGGCGTAGCAGAAGAGGCCGACCCAAGCCGCACCACCCGCTAAATTATACATCATAAAATAGTAATAGTTCATCTTTCCCATTCCTGCAACGAAGGGAGCAAACGTGCGTACTATCGGGACGAATCTGGCAAGAATAATTGTTTTCCCACCATATTTCTTATAAAATTCGTGTGTCTTCTCCAGATGGCTTTGTTTGAATATCTTGGAATTGGGATTATTAAAAAGCTTTCGACCGAAGAAATGTCCGATCATGTAATTGCAGGAATCGCCTAATACGGCAGCGGCAAATAAAATGATAACGAGTATATGCACACTGATAGGCATGTCAGGTAAGGCAGAAATAGCTCCTGCGACGAAGAGTAGAGAATCACCGGGAAGAAAAGGAGTGACCACTAATCCGGTTTCACAGAAGATTATAAAAAACAAAATGGCATACGTCCAAGCATGATAATCACGCACAATCATAACCATATATTGATCGATATGAAGGATGAAATCCAATAAAAAGTCCATTTTATATACTTTGGTTGTTATGGTAAAAAAAGAATGTCATTGGCTTCCAGACCATAGTGAATACTCTTTTCACTTAAATGGAGGATGCAAACAGAAAGTGAGGCATCAAAGACTGGAATAGTCTTATGCCGGAAAAAATATAAAATGGCTAAATGAGTATGCGACCTAATGAATAGATATGATATCTATCAGAATATTTAAAAAGATTGGTATAATATGAAAAACCTGTCCATTGGTTTTGAGGAAGCTGAATCTTCAGAGAGCTTAGTATACGGATAGTGACAGAAGGAATATTGAATCGTAGTATCTTTAAAGGAGAGAGGTGGCGGAAGGAGAATGGATTTAAAACGCCATTATCGTTATTGTAATCTTGCTTTCCGGTGTATTCTTTTGTTTTGACTAGTTTCTGTTCTTTATCCAGCTGTATGATATTAGTTTTGGAGGTGTATGATTTGGTATAGGTTTGTATACTGGTACTACCGGTTTCTAACCGGTATGCCTCCTGTGCTTCATCGGAAATCAGATGGAATCCCCAATTCAGAAATACGCCTAATAGTATACAGAATATGTACTTCATCATAACGGTCGCAAAGGTAGAAACTATTTTTATATGAAATACATATTCACAAGCATAATTAACAATTATAATTGTAGCTCTATCGGGAGGTATTCATTATAGTTATGTTAACTCCTGTTGTTTACAGTGAATACAGTAGTCGTAATGCACAGTTCGCAGTTTTCCGCACTTGGGGCAGGTGTATTTATGATTTTGCCATATTAAGAAGTTTTCTTCTCCCTGTTCTTTTATGAATGTAAGATTCATAATCATACTCATTTTGTATTTGTTTTGGTATCTTGCATCTAGTGCTTTTAATCGTTTGCAAGGGAAATTTGTGCATTCAAAACAATAATACTTTTTCTTATCACATGAGAAAATGATACAGTTTTGGCAACTTTCCCGAATTTTTCCTGTTTGGGTTCTACAACCGGGGCAAGGCTTTTTTATATCTTGAAAAGCATAACATAATGCGCAGTCCATTCCACAAGGTGCGATGGAACTGATTCTGACTGTCCTCTTGAATATCATTGGCGTATAAGTTATCCCGTTAGTACATAGCTTCTCTTTAGTCTTTTCAAATCCCAGACTTTGATAAAAAGGAATAGCGTACGTGGATGAATTAACAGTCATTTCATCTACCGGACAATCATTGATAGCGAAACAGAATAACTGTTTGCCGATACCTTTGCATTGGTACTTTTTTCGGATAAAGAATAAAGAAAGATGTTTCCCTTCATGCTTTGTCCCCATGATGCCGACCAGATTCTTATCCTCAAAAGCACCATAAATCACTAATTCATTCATCAGTTGCTCGCTGGAGATAAAGCTTTTAAATGAATTCAAACCTTCTTCATCGAAGTCTTCCGCTCCACATTGTATATATACCTCCAATGCTAACGATGTAGCCAGAGCGTATTCGGTCTTGTCTAATTTGCGTATCATAGTGATTGCTTTTATCATTAATTTGCCGGGAAAATTACTATTAATTTCCGGATATGGTATTGAAATCTGATTTCTTTTTCTTTTTTTTGTAAAAGCTGTAGGGTATTTCCGGTTTGAGCGCTCTTATTAGTAGAAACGCAATTTATTTACCTTTAAAAAGCATCAGTATGAAGAATGTAGAAAAACACTTGGTTGGATGGCTATCAGTTTGTTTGCTGCTTTGTAGCTATCCTGTGTGGGCGCAAGGAGATGCCGGAGATTATCTTACGATTGTTGGTATGGTGAAAGACAAGCAAAATAAAAAAGCTTTGGAGAACGTAAATGTATCGGTGCATGGTAGCAATATCGGTACTGTGACCAATGCGGAAGGAGAATTTGCTTTGAAGATAAAAAAAACGGAAACCCCGCGTGAACTGGACATTTCACATATCGGCTATGTAAATACTCATATCTCTTTGGAGAAAGAAACAGCCGCTATGTTGACGGTTTGGCTGACGCCTCATTCCAATCTGTTGAATGAAGTGGTGGTATTTGCCGAAAATCCACGTATGATTGTAGAGAAAGCAATCAATAAGATCCCTTTAAATTATAGTGATAAGCGTGATATGCTGACAGGATTTTACCGGGAAACCGTACAGAAAGGGCGTCGATATATCGGTATATCGGAAGCAGTGCTCGATGTGTCTAAAACAGCCTATACCAATAGAAATATAAACTATGACAAAGTACGGGTGGAGAAGGGACGTCGTCTGCTTAGTCAGAAAGCGAGTGACACATTAGCTGTCAAAGTTGTGGGTGGACCTAATCTGGGCGTCACTTTGGATGTCGTGAAGAACAAGGGAGCGTTACTCGATTTTGAAGAATTGAATAATTACGAATTCTGGATGGCAGAATCCATGCTTATAGATAATCGTATGCAGTATGTTATTAATTTCCGCCCTAAAGTCATTCTTATGTACGCTTTATTATACGGTAAATTGTATATCGATCGTGAACGGTTGTCATTCACCCGTATAGAAATGAGTCTGGATATGCAGAATAAATCGAAGGCAACTACCGCTATTCTGTATAAGAAACCTCTCGGTCTAAGGTTCAAACCGCAAGAACTCTCTTACCTAGTCACTTATAAAGATGTAGATGGAAAAACGTATCTGAACTATATTCGTAACACGATCCGTTTTAAATGTGACTGGAAGCGGAAGTTATTTTCCACAAGCTATACGGTAGCTTCCGAAATGGTAGTGACCGATAGAAAAGAAGGAGTATTGGAGAATATACCCAACAAAGAAGCTTTCAGCCTGAATCAAATATTTTATGATAAGGTAGACGAATACTGGAATCCGGATTTTTGGGGAAACTACAATATTATCGAACCTACGGAATCTTTAGAGCACGCAGTGGATAAATTGAAAAAGCAATCGAATTGAAACAGGGATAGTTTTCTTATATTTGAGGTCAATCATAAAGAAAAGCAAGTATGCTGGATGAACTGCTCATACTAAAAAAGATAAAGGAAGGTGACATAAAAGCGTTTGAGGAACTCTTTCGCCGTTACTATTTTCCTCTTTGCTGTTATGCGGCAGGCATTACCGGGCAGATGGCGGTAGCGGAAGAGATTGTGGAAGAGCTTTTCTATGTACTTTGGAAAGAAAGGGAGCGCTTACAGATTTTCCAGTCCGTTAAGAGCTATCTGTACAGGGCGACTCGCAATCAATCTTTGCAGTATTGTGAACACGAAGAAGTTAGGAATAGATACCGTGAAGCAGTATTGAACACTTCCAATCCGGAGCAGTCGACAGATCCTCATCAACAGATGGAGTATGAGGAATTACAGAAATTCATAAATAGCACTCTTGAAAAGCTGCCAGTCCGCAGACGACAGATTTTTGAGATGCACCGTTTGGAGGGGCGGAAATATGTGGAGATAGCGACACAGCTTTCTCTTTCGGTAAAAACAGTAGAAGCTGAAATGACAAAAGCCCTCCGGGCATTACGAGAAGAAGTTGAAACTTATATTCACATGAAGTGATGAAAACAGAAATTTATAAAATAAAGACAGATCAGGCATGGAACCGATTGTATAATCGCCTGGACAATGACCGTTTACTTGCGAAAGTTGATGAAGGCCGTTCTATACGCAAACATTCACAATGGATCAGATACGGAGCAGTTGCCGCCGTTTTGATAGGCGTCGTCTGGGGAGCTTTGTATTGGATGACCGGTTCTGAAAGAGAACCGGCACAGAATTTTCTTACACAGGAAAATCAAGGCATTTCCACTTTGGCAACGACTCTTGAAGACGGTTCTGTGGTACTTTTGGCAAAGGAAACCTCCTTATTATATCCGAAGCATTTTATTGCTGATAAACGGGAAGTGAGTTTGCAGGGAAATGCTTTCTTCGACGTAGCAAAGAAGCAGGGACAACCCTTTTGGATTGATACGGAACAAGCTAAAATTGAAGTTTTGGGAACCGCTTTCAGTGTACAGAGCGATGAACATGCTCCGTTCCGCTTATCTGTACAAAGAGGGATTGTGAAAGTTACTCTAAAAAAAGGAAATCAGGAATGTTATGTAAAAGCGGGAGAGGCAGTAGTGGTGCAATCGCAACGATTAGTCGTTCTCGATGCGGATAAAGAGAATGAAGAGTGGGGGAGCTTCTTTAAACACATACGTTTTAAAGATGAATCTTTGGCGAACATTCTGAAAGTGATGAACCTGAATTCGGATAGTTTGCAGATTCAAGTGGCTTCACCTGCATTGGAGGAATGCAGGTTGACGGTTGAATTTTCTGATGAGTCTTCTGAAGTCGTAGCTACTCTGATAGCTAGCGCACTCGGTCTGCAATGTGTCCGGCAAGGGGATATTCTTTTGTTATCAGAATAAAACTCATTTAAACTTGAGAAAATGAAACAGGCTTATCGCTATCTATCCATTCTATTCATACTCTTTTTCGTAGTCGATACGATGAGAGCGGATGGGGGCGATGTATTGGAACGGATAGTTCGGCTTCCCAAGTCAAAAGGCACTGTTTATTCATTATTAGGTAATGTCTCCCAACAGTCGGGATATATGTTTATTTATGACAGTAAAGTTATTGATAATGATGTTGTCGTGAAGATAAAGGGAGGAGAACGATCTATTCGCCAAGCAGTGTATGATATAGTAGGAGATACCGGTTTGGAGTTTCAGGTGATTGGTACTCATATTCTGATTACTCTCCCTTCGGAGAAAAAGATTCATATACAACAGGATTCCATTCCGGAGCAGCCTATTAACTTTTCCATTACCGGCACTTTGCTGGATAAGGAGACAGGTGTGCCCATCTCTTCAGCTACTGTTGGAGTGAGGGGGACATCTATCGGCAGCATAACAAATCAGAATGGAGATTTTAAACTGTCCTTACCCGATTCTTTAAAAAACGATTCGATTACCTTTTCTCATATAGGTTATCTTTCACAAGATATAGAGTTTGCTTTGTTGATTGGACGGCACAATATACTTAGTCTCGAACCTAAAGTGGTTCCTTTGCAGGAAGTAGTGATTCGTCGAAGTGAACCAAAGAAACTTTTGCGGGAAATGATTGAACGGAGGGAACAGAACTATTCGCATACTCCCGTGTATCTGACTACCTTTTATCGTGAAGGAGTTCAGTTGAAAAACAAATTTCAAAACTTGTCGGAAGCAGTGTTCAAGGTTTATAAGACATCCTCACATTCAGCAGTGCCAGATCAAGTGAAGCTGTTGAAAATGAGTCGGCTAAGCAATGTGGAAGCGAAAGATAGCTTATTGGTAAAAGTAAAGTCGGGAATCCAGGCTTGTATCCAGATGGATATCATAAAAGATATGCCCGAATTCCTGATTCCCAATATAGAGAATAGCATTTATACCTATACTTCGGAGGGCGTGACATTTTTAGAAGACCGGTTTGTAAATGTGGTGCATTTTGAACAGAAAAAAGGAATCAGTGAACCTCTTTTTTGCGGAGAACTATTCCTTGATTCTGAAACGAGCGCCTTATTGCAAGCCCGCCTGGAAGTTCATCCTGTATATGTGAAAAATGCGGCAGGTATGTTCGTCGAAAGGCGCGCACGCAACATACGCATGATTCCTCAAAAAGTGGTATATACCATTTCTTATAAACCGTGGCAAGGAACTTATTACATACATCATATCCGGGGCGATCTTCATTTCAAAGTGAAACGTACAAAAATGCTGTTTGGCAGTCGCGATCTTCATATCTGGTTTGAGATGATTACTTGCAAGGTGGAAACCGGACAGGTAGTCGCGTTTCCCCGTACAGAAAGATTGCCTACTCGTACAATCTTCTCCGACACATATTTCAAATACGATGAGAACTTTTGGAAAGACTTCAATGTGATCCCATTGGAAGAAGAAATCAGCAAACTAATAGAAAAAATCTCTTTGAAGATAGAAGAAATAGGTGATTGATTTGTTTTGCCATTCAACGGGATTGCTGTACCTTTGCACCCGGTTTAAAAGATTGTATGTTATGGAATTACCGAAAGATCCGATGATGTTGTTCAGCGTCATCAATATGAAGTTGCGCGATTGCTATTCTTCACTTGACGAACTTTGTGAAGATATGAATGTGAACAAGGATGAATTAGTGAATCAGTTGAAAGCCGCAGGCTTTGAATATAGTGCGGAACACAATAAGTTCTGGTAATCATCTCCTTGTTTACAGCTTATAAATAGAGTATTTCTACTAAAAAAACATAGTGACGCTATCCGGCAAAGATAGTGACGGTATGAGACAATGATGCCGTCACTATCCCAAGCATATAGCGTCACTATAATTTTCTACCTTCATCTAAACGTCATCAGGAATCATGTGTTTATTCCTATCGTATATACCGACAATGATTTCCGCCAGTTCTCCCTCTCTTGTTAATAAAAGCAAAATACCAAATCCCATATTTAACTTCGGCAATCTTCCGCGTTCTAACTAATAAAGTTCAGAAAAAGAATTGATGATAAACGAGAATAAAATTCGTGAAGCTTGTGCCTCGAATCGCGAACGGGGATTCAAGATGCTGATGGACTCTTTTCAGGTGCCGATATATAATTATATCCGTAGACTGGTTGTATCTCATGAAGATGCGGAAGATGTGCTTCAGGAAGTCTTTATCCGGGTATTCCGGCATATCGATCAGTTTCGCGAAGAAAGTTCACTGTCAACCTGGATTTACCGGATTGCGACGAATGAGAGTTTACGTTTGCTCAACGGACGTAAAGATGAAGGAGTTGTTTCCGCGGAAGATGTTCAGGAAGAGTTGATGGGCAAGTTGAAGGCTTCCGATTACATTGATTATGAGAATGAGTTGGCAGTAAAGTTTCAGGAAGCTATTTTAAGTCTGCCGGAAAAGCAACGGCTGGTATTCAACTTGCGTTATTACGATGAACTTGAATATGAAGAGATTGCCCGTGTACTGGATAGTAAAGTGGATACACTAAAAGTGAATTACCACTATGCGAAAGAGAAGATAAAGGAATATATATTAAACAGATAGAACGATGAAAAAGGATTTTGATTTTGATGATATTGGAAAACGGACACCTTACCGTACCCCCGATGGATTCTTCGAGGACGTGCAACGAAAGGTGATGGAACGTGCCGGAGTGAAGCAACAGCGGAAGTCTCATACGAAGCTGATTATTTCTACGGTGATTACCATAGCAGCCGTATGGGTCGGATTTCTGTTTGTTCCGTCTTTGCGACAGGCAGATGAGGTGACAACATCTTCTTCGAAAGTATTAGCCAATGGTACGGAACCGGTAGATAAATGGATTAAAGAACTATCAGATGAGGAGTTGGAAGAGCTCGTCAGCTTCTCTGAAAATGATATATTTTTGAATTAAGTAACTCAATTAATTATTTTAAACGTGAAGATTATGAAGACTAAATTTATTTATGTAATTATGGCCGTTCTCCTGATGGGAAGCCAGATGACTTTGTCTGCACAGAATACGGATAATAAACAAAAAAAACAGCGTCCTACACCAGAACAAATGGTGCAGATGCAGACTAAACAAATAGTAAATACATTGATGTTGGATGATGCAACGGCAGCTAAGTTTACTCCGGTATACGAGAAGTATCTGAAAGAATTGCGTGAATGTCGTATGATGACTCATAAGGCGAGAACAGAGAAAACTAAAGCACAAGGCACAGACGCTAATGTTAAGAAAGAACGTCCGTCTATGACTGACGACGAGATTGCAACCATGTTGCGGAACCAGTTTACTCAAAGTCGTAAAATGCTGGATATTCGTGAAAAGTATTACAATGAATTCAGCAAGATACTTTCGCAGAAGCAGATTTTGAAGATTTATCAGCAGGAAAAGATGAATGCTAATAAATTCAGAAAAGAATTTGACCGCAGAAAAGGTCAGAAACCGGGACAGGGACACCACCAGGGACAAAAAACTCGTGCTCCGCGTCAAGCCCAGAAATAAAGATTAGGTTTATTTTATTATAGTTTTATTTTACTAAATCAACACAATTTGAACATAGGCAGCTATATTTATTCTTTTCAGTACCGTTTGATTACTTGTTATGTCTTGTTACTGATTAGTTTGACTGTTTTTGCTCAGTCCGGCAAAGAGCGTTTTTCCGGTCGTGTGATTGATACTGAAACCAATCAGCCGGTACCGTTTGCTACGGTCCGGCTTTTGGCTTTACCGGATAGTACCTTACTGGCGGGTGGGGCAACAGATGCACAAGGCAAATTTCAGTTAGCCGTCGTTATTCCTAAAAGTAAATCCATTCTGTTACATATTTCTTATATCGGATATACCCCTGTTTTTCGGACTATATCAGCTTCAACAGATAACAAAACACCGATTTTAGGCGATATTTCTTTGACTCCGGAGAGCATTTCATTAACAGAGACCGTTGTTGTGGGACAAGCACCGATGGTTGTGACCGAAGGAGATACTACTGTCTTTAATGCTTCGGCCTATCGTACTCCTGAAGGCTCTATGCTGGAAGAATTGGTGAAACAACTTCCCGGCGGCGAAATAGACGAGGATGGCAAACTGTTGATTCATGGAAAGGAAGTGAAAAAGATTCTGGTGGATGGGAAGGAGTTCTTTTCCGACGACCCGAAGGCAGCACTTAAAAATCTCCCTGTAGAGATGGTAGAGAAACTGAAAGCTTACGAACGCCAGTCCGATCTTGCCCGTCTTACTGGTATTGATGATGGCGAAGAGGAAATGATTCTTGACCTGTCGGTCAAGAAAAATATGAAACGGGGCTGGATGGAGAATTTCATGGGCGGATATGGAAGCAAAGACCGTTATGAACTAGCTAATACTTTAAATCGTTTCCGGAGTAACTCTCAATTGACGGTTATCGGGAATCTGAATAATACAAACAATCAGGGATTTTCGGAGATGCAAGGAGAATCTGCCAGTTCCTCCGGTAATCTTCGCACTCAAAAAGGACTGACCACTTCCCGTTCTTTGGGAGTGAACGTCACTTATGACTGGCAGCGTGTCAAACTCCGATCGAACATTCAATATGTGGGAACAGACCGGTTGGAGGATAGTCGTACTACAGTCGATAATTATCTTCGTAAAGACAAATCTATTACTGAAAGTACCGGACACAATCGTCAGGGAAATGATAATCTCGTAGCAAATGCTTTTTTAGAATGGAAAATGGACTCCGTTACAACATTGATTTTCCGTCCTCAATATCGTACGGCTGTTAATGACAGAGGCAGTAGTGGCTTCCAGCAAGGGTGGGGCAATGACGTATTGCTGAATGAAAGGAAATCATCCGGAACCACTCATAGCTCTTCTTATAACATGACCATGATGCTTCAGCTTAGCCGGAAACTTAGCCGGATGGGAAGAAACATCGCTTTGAAAGTTGATTATGGAACAAATGCTTCTTCAACCGGTAGAACGAATCTTTCTACTACGCATTACTTTAAGAATAACACGAAGAATGTTAAGAATCAGAGGATTGAAGATAAGGTGGACGGCTATAACTACCGACTGCAACTGGTGTACGTGGAACCCTTGCCCTGGCTTCATTTTCTTCAGTTTCGTTACAGTTATCAGCATCGGATTAACAATTCCGACCGGTTTGTTTATAACTGGGATAAGAAGACGGAAGAATTTGCTCCTGATTATGACGAAGACGCAAGTAACTGTTTTGAGAATCAGTACAGCAATCACCTGTTTAATCTTGCTATCCGCACTTCCCGGAAGAAATACAACTATAATATAGGTGCTGACTTTGAACCCCAAAAGTCTGTCAGCCATTCTCTTTTAGAGAAAAAAGAATCGTTGGAAGAACCATTGGAAAAATCAGTCTTTAATGTTTCTCCTACCGTCAATTTCCGCTATAAGTTCTCCAAGCGTACCCGTTTGCAGATTGTATATCGGGGGAAAAGTCGCCAGCCCAATATACGCGATCTTCAACCGATAACAGACCGCACCAATCCGTTAAATATCAGGGTTGGTAATCCTTCATTGAAACCTTCCTATACGAATACGTTTACGCTGAACTTTAATTCATATAATGCCAAGCATCAACGGAATATGGTTGCTTCTGTTTTGGCGGAGAACACTATTAATAGTGTTACCAATCAGGTGACTTATGACAGTGAATCTGGTGTGCGGACCACTACTCCCCTTAATATGAACGGAAACTGGCGTATTATGGGGTCTTTTTCTCTTAATACTCCTTTTAAGAACCGGAATTGGAGGTTTCGTACTTATTCATATTTGCAATGCAGAAATCAGAACGGATATAGCACAATAAACAAAGAAGCTCCTGTGAAAAGCACAGTGAAACATTTGACAGCCCGCCAACGCCTGCAATTAACTTACCGGACAAAAAAAATGGAAATCAGTGCCCGTGCGGAGTTACTTTATAATAATTCCCATAATAATGTAAAAGAGACACGTACGGAGACTTATGATTATCGTTTTGGAACAGAAATGCAGTATTATTTTCCGTGGAACATAGAACTGTTCAGTGATCTTACATGTTTTCAACGTTCCGGTTATGGTTATAGTGGTTATGCCCGCGAAAACCTGATGTGGAACTGTCAGTTGTCGAAAGCTTTTCTGAAGCGGAAACAATTACTTCTCCGCTTCAAAATATACGATATTCTCCGTCAGGACGTTTCAATGATACGCACAATTACTGCTACTGCCATTCGCGACACAGACTATAATGCACTGGGTTCATACTTTATGGTACACGCTATACTTCGTCTGAATATGATGGGACGATAATTAAAGATTAAATTTTCGTCTGCTTGAAACCACAATAGAGTTTTGATTGTTGTTGTGTCGTACGTAAACAATGAAAACTTTGTCGAATGTTTGATTTCTTTGGTAAATTGAAGGATAAGGGTCGTTGGCGAATCTTTAAATTGAAGTTAATTGATGCACGACTTTACTTTGTCAGTATCTTCGTAGGATTACTGACGGGACTCGTTGCCGTGCCTTATCATTACCTATTACAGTTCTTCTTTAATCTCCGCCATGATTTTTTTGATTCTCATCCCAAGTGGTATTGGTATATCCCTCTTTTCCTGTTGATGTGGGGAATACTTGTATTTGTATCCTGGCTGGTGAAGAAAATGCCGCTTATTACCGGCGGGGGGATTCCGCAAACACGTGGAGTTATTAATGGGAGGGTTGATTATAAGCATCCTTTCTGGAATTGGTTGCGAAGTTTGTGGGTGGGATACTTGCATTAAGTACCGGATTGTCTTTGGGGCGTGAAGGACCTTCCGTACAGATAGGTTCGTATGTCGGATATTTGGTATCAAAATGGGGAGGGTGCTTAGTGGCGAACGGAAACAATTATTGTCTGCCGGTGCAGGTGCCGGATTGGCGGCTGCTTTGCTGCCCCATTAGCTTCCTCATTGTTGGTCATCGAATCTATCGAGCGGTTCGATGCACCTAAAACAGCCATTACCACGCTTTTGGCAGGAGTCGTGGCAGGCGGGTTGCCAGTTGGATTTTCCCATCAATCCTTATTTTCATATAGATGCCATTGTGCCGGAATGACTTTTGGGGACAGGTGAAACTGTTTCTTTGTTGGCGGCAGTAGTTTCTGTTTTGGAAAATTCTTTCTGTCACTACTCTTCAGATGAAACGTATTTATCCCGCTATTAAGCATCCTGAATACGTGAAGATGCTGTATTTGCTTTTATTGCTTTTCTGATTTCTATGGCCGAGTTTAATCTGACGGGAGGAGGTGAACAGTTCTTGCTATCACAGGCCATGCATCCGGATACACATATTCTTTGGATTGTTGGCATGATGTTGTTGCATTTCGTTTTAGTACCTTTTCTTTTCTTCGGGTTTACCGGGAGGAAGTTTTATCCCTACACTGGTGACAGGAGGACTTTGGGGCAAATAGTGGGATTGATTATGGTTCAACAGGGTGTGATTGCTTATGAGAATATCAGTTATATCATGTTGATTTGTATGTCGGCATTTCTTGTAGCAGTCATTCGTACACCTCTGACGGCTATTGTCTTAATAACCGAGATTACGGGACATTTGGAAGTCTTTTATCCTTCCATTGTTGTAGGTGGATTAACCTATTACTTTACGGAAATGCTTCAGATAAAACCGTTCAATGTAATTTTATATGATGATATGATTCATTCACCTGCCTTTAAGGAAGAGCCCCGTTATACATTGTCTGTAGAAGTAATGAGCGGGTCTTATTTAGATGGCAAGATTGTGGATGAACTTCGTTTACCGGAACGTTGCATAATTATAAATGTGCATCGTGACCGTAAGAATTGGCCTCCCAAAGGACAGAAACTAATGCCTGGAGATCAGGTCCAAATAGAGATGGACTCACAGGATATAGAGAAACTGTATGAACCTTTAGTGAGTATGGCGAATATTTATTGAGTATAGGTGTTGGCAGTATAAATTCAGAACAGTCTAAAAAGAATGAAACGGTGCAGAAATGAACGAAAGTTTTTCCTACTATAAAGTTGAAAACATAAAACATCTGCCACCTGCAACGAAACGCGTGTAATACACTAGTTAATAAGTAGTTGGAACGTTGCAGATACCTGCGGCAGATAGGTTGCAGATAAAGTATCTGCAACACGTTATATAATCAAAGAAAAGCCTTGATTCCTTTATGTAAAGCTATGGGATAATTGGGGTGACCCTATGGAGAAATTGTGGTGTCTCTACGGGGAAACGACAGTATCCTTACGTAGAAACTGTCGTTTCCTGCCTTAGAAACTCTCGTTTCCTACCGTGGAAACTGTAATTTCTAATGCCGGAAACGACAGTTCCCCGCTTGGAAACGGGAAGTTAATGTATACAATAAACTTTTGCCTTCGGAGAATTAGCTTATGCAAGGCTTATACTGTGTTGCAGATACTTTATCTGCAACCTATCTCAACAGTATCTGCAACGCTCCAACTATCTATCAACTAGTGCATTACACGCGTTTGGTTGCAGGTGGCAGATGTTTTCATGTTTTTCAACTTTATAGAGGAGGATTATGCATCAAAATTAGGGTCACAAGCGTAAGTCATAAACTAAATTCACCTCTGTGTCCTCCGTGTCCTCTGTGGTGAAAACATTATTCCATGCTCTTTAGCCATGCAATTTCTTCTTTCCATTTACTTTCATCCGGTGTTTCGAGTATCAGCGGCATATTATCGAATCTCGAATCTCGCATCAATCTTTCAAAAATGCTTTTCCGATCAATCCTTCACCAATACTATCGTGACGGTCTACATGGGTGCCCAGTGCTTTTGAATCATTCAAGTGCATACCTCGAAGGTAATTGAATCCCACTTCCTTGTCAAACTCATCAAATACCTTATCGTATTCATTGACAATATCATAACCGGCGGTATAAGTATGGCAGGTATCGAGGCAAACACCCACCCGGCTCTTGTCGTTTACCCGGTCGATGATATATTTCAGTTGCCAGAATTCGCTACCTAGATTACTTCCTTGCCCGGCAGTGTTCTCAATAACGGCTGTTACGCCTTTTGTTTTTCTAAAGCGATATTAATACTTTCTGCGATGAGCGACAGGCAATCCTCTATTGAAATTTTGTTGAGAGAACTGCCGGATGGAAATTTAAAAGTTTCAATCCAAGCAGTTCGCAACGTTGCATTTCATCCAGAAAAGCAGCACGGCTTTTGAAGTCCCTTCTTCCGGGTGTCCCAGTTGATAAGATAACTGTCATGTGGCAGGATATATTCCGGCTGAAAACCGTATTTCGCAATTCTCTTTAAAGAGGCTGATACTTTCTTCTGTTAAAGGTTTGCTTACCCATTGGCGTTGATTCTTGGTGAATAACGCAAAAGCATTTGCTCCTATTTCATGCGCATTAACGGGGCGAACTCTACGCCCCGGACGCGCTTACATGTGTCCGATATATTTCATGGTTACTTCTTTATTTAATATTACTCTGCAAATATAACGTTTTATAGGAGTATATGTTTCTTCATCTAAAGCGGGGAGAAATTAAATCTCAAAATCCGGTAAATAGTCTGTCAGGACTTTGTTAACCTGTTTGCCTTTTACCTGATCTGTGACTATCGTTGCACCTTCCTTTTACCGGCATCATAGTTTAAAGAAACCTTTTCCGTTTTATTGCTTACATAGATGGCAGCTTTCCCTTTTCTGTCAGGTTACAAGTAATAGTCCAGTCGCCTACCTGAATGGTATTACCTTTGCGAACTACCTGCATATCCGGACGGTTCTTTCCATGCGTATCCATCACTGTCAGGAAACGGGCGGTTTTACACGGAACTGTTGTAGAAGAGAAATGCCAGTGATTAGGATATTTCAATGCTTTCCTTGTGCGTTCGTCACATTTTTCCAGTTGGTTGGCGCACAGAAGAAAGTATCTACCATCGCTTGTTCCGTTTTGCCGAACTGAAAAGATGGGCAACAGAAACACCTCCGGCTTTATTCTTACCAATAACTTTCACTTCATCCGTCAGTTCCTGTATTTCCATAGGCAGTTCTACGGTATGTAAAGATAACTCCATGTTACGGCTTCTTTTCCTTCCAGTTCATCATAAATCACAAAACTCCGGTAGTTCCCAATTGGATGATATGACGACGGAACATATCCAGCTTGTTCTCATCCCATCCTTTTCGGGCGTATATTGCGTACCGGATAATTCGCCACGTTTCAACCATAGGGGAGAAGTCACTTTACCATAAGCATTGGAAGCGTCTCCTACCATGTAAGCGATTTTCTCTCCTTCATACCACCGTGGAATCCAGCCATATCCTTCCGTCCCGATCTTCTGCGTCATTCCATTCACCAAAATACTGTTGTGCGCACGAGTATTACGGTAAGAATACATACAATGATCGTCTGTAAAACCAGTGCGATGTCCGCTACTGTAAAAAATGGCTTTACCTCCGTAGAATGTATTGAAAGCATTCTGATTGGCTAGTGCATGGGAAGTGGAACCGTAGGAACTGGAACGGAACGACAGCATTGCATTCTTATCTATGTCTCCCAAAGAAGTATTCATCGTACCGATTCCCGTTTCATTGAATACTTTTGCCATCGGTAATTCTGCAAGAGTAGGACCTTCTTTGGGAAGTGCTTTCTTTGTTATACAGCGATACCAGGTCAAGTCTCCGGATTTTCCGAGGAAAGTCTTTTCCATAATATCCGGTTCTTTCTGCAAAATAGTGCGTACATAAGCGGCTGCCCATGGATTGTTACATTCGCGTGCCAAGGCATCTGCATACCCTACTCGTGTACCGTTTGGCTTCAGCTTACTTTCATGTGAGTTTCCTTGCCCGGCGGATTTCGAGAATGGAGGCTGTTGATAGATGACGTAGAACGCATTGTTGTTATACCACGGATCAGCAAAGAAATCGAATCCGCTGATACGGGAATAAAAAGCAGGAACTTCAATCAATGTGCGGAGATTGACCTGAAAATAAGAATCGCCATTGTGCCATCCTCCATCCGTGTTGAGGCCCGGCAGACGGGATACCCACTCATTGTAACAATAATCCACCCAGGTGGAAGCCATTGGCAGTTCGCCATACGTAGCAAACGCAGCCATATTCAGGATACGGAAAGTCATTTGCCAAACATGGTTATCAGCGATACGGTTTTCTAAGTGATTGACATATTCATGATAGAATTTCTTTCCATTTTCACGAATCGTTCTTAAGAGTAGTTTCTTTTCATCCGGAGTCAGCAGGTTATACCATGCGTCATACGCGGAAGTACTCATAGACAGAATGGTGGAACGGTTGAAATCTCCCGCAAAGTACTTACTGTTCTTCCATGAAAGAATTTCGGAAAGACGCTTTATACCTTCTTTGTAGTATACCTCGTCTTTCGTTAGCAAGTAAGCACGTACCATGGCTTCGATATTCGCTTCTTCACGGTCTACAATCTTACGACTTTCCCGAATCAGAGCGGAACGATATTGAACGATGTTTGTCAGCTTGACAACCTGGGTCGTATCAATTTCTTCTTCCAAATGTTTCAGCGGATGATTCAGACATTTATCAGCTTTCCGGATGTAAGCCTGTGCTTCCGGATTGTTTTTATTCCGTTCGATGATATTGTCCCAATCTTTGGCATCAAGCAAGATGCGGGGGTGCGTCTTGGGTAATTTGGCTAACATCTCTTGTAGAGAAGGCGGGTTGAATGTACGTATATGCTCGTCTATATAAAAATGAGAAACGGGCGACCATTCTTCTTTTCCATCCTTGTCAACGTAGGCATATTGCCAATACCATTTTCCTTTTTCAAACAGTTTGAATGGGTTGAAAAAGGCCCATTTCCTTTCAGCGGTTATCACTTCCGATTTGAATTCCGGGTCGCGTGCAATCCGGATGCGGTAAGTTACTTCCGGTTTGTAGTCTTCTTCTTCCACTCCGTCCAATACGGCACCCAAGTGAGGAAATTTGTCCGGCCACATGAAACGAGGAGGATTGACAGTGATATGCTGCCCGTCCAGTGGTGAAGGCGTTTCGCGGACCTCATGCATCAAAGTCTGTTGAGTCAGGCGCATGATTGCTTTTTGCGCATACCCGTTGGCGGATAGCAGAATGGTGAACAAGAGAAAAATAGATATTCGTTGTTTCATCATATAACTTTGCATTTTTTTATTCGTCGTTTGTTGTTCAGCGTTCAACGTTGTTTGAACAAGTCTTTCAGACGAACGGTCTTGTTATTAATCAGTGGGCGTGCCCAAAAACCGATAAAGGTGATGTATCCTACGAAAACAAGGATAAACAGCATACCTGTGCGGAGTGATGTTGCATCTGCCAACGTACTCACAATCATCGGACCACCGGCACCACCGACGATTGCCGAACATAAAATACCGGCGAATGAACCGTGATGCTGTGAAGCAGAGTTCAAAGCCAATGAGAATACGATGGAATACATCATGGAAATACTGAATCCGACAGCAGGAAAAGCGATCATAGATACTTCCTTGCTTCCGAATAATGCCGATAATAATAGGATGATGGTCAAGATTCCGGAGATTTGCAGCAATCGCTTGCTGTCAATCAACTTGAGTAGAATCATACCTACGAGACAGCCGGCTGTCATCAATCCCCAGAAATAGCTCACGGCTTGCGCACCGTCAGTTTGCGGATTGACTCCGTGGTATTGTTCCAGAAAGGTGCTCATAAAGATAGAAGTTCCCTGTTCCGTGCTTACGTAGCAGAAAATCCCCAGGAAAAACAACCATACATATTTCTGTTTGAATAAAGCCAGATATGAATCTTTGGACCCGCTTTTCTCATCTTCTTTCAATTCAATCTTAGGAAAGCGGGAGACACCGACGGCAATCAGCATGACTAACAACAGGATGGTAAATACCCAGTAAAGAGATACCCATGGCATTTCCCGTGGGGTGATATCGGCCAACAAGTCGATAAAGAAACCTTTCCCGGCTGTATAGGTTGCCGGGTCAAGTTCACGAATCAGATAAGTATATACCAGAGGACTTAGGAAAGAAGCGATGCCAAACATGAATTGTGCCAGTTCGGCTATAAATGCATAGTTTTCTTCTCCTCCTACAGTACGCTGGAGCGGATTCAATACAGTTTGCAACATGGCCATTCCTAATCCGATGATGAAAGAAGAAGCTAATAACATCGGATACGTATGCATACAGGCAAACAGGATGGTGCCGATGAACGGCATCAGGAAGCCACCGAATAATACCGGTTTTTCACCGAAACGGTCAATCAGTAATCCGGCAGGGATAGACATGATGGCGTATGCCAGGAAGAAAGAGGTCGGGATAAATCCCGCCATCGCCAGGTCACTTAGATTGAAGTTGTGGATAATGTCCGGAATGAGTGGTCCCAGAATATTAGTAATAAACGAGATGGTGAACCAGAACGCCATAATCAGCGCCAACATTCCTAAATTCTTTCTCATAATTTAATCAGGTTTGGAGCAGATAATTGAGTAAATACAAGTGACGCAGCTCCAATACTTCCGGCCTTGTTTCCAAGAGCGGCAGCTGATGATATTGAGATATTACGTGTCGCTTACTTTCAGAGCAATCACAATCTTTTGCGGACTGAAGATATTGATAAAGCCTGCAATTCCGTGTCCCAAAAAGTCACAGTGTTCTTCCAGTGATATTTTTGCAATCGGATCTCCTTGTTTATAAAGGCGGACAATCAATTCACCGTTAATCTCTTCATCTGGGTAGGAGATGCCTGCGTCTATTATTCGTTGACTGAAGCGGCGTACCAAAGCAGAAGTGGAAGCATAGTGTTCCAGACAGCCGACGGAACCGCAAGCACACGGTTCGCCATTGGCAATGAGAGGCACGTGTCCCAGCTCCGTTCCCCGGTTGGCATAACCGTTGAACAATTTGCCGTCGATGACTACTGCACCGCCAATACCCGTTCCTACCGTCAAGAAAACAACATGAGTGGCTCCCTGACCGGCTCCGTACATTGTTTCTCCCAGTCCCATCAGATTGGCATCATTTCCCAATAAAGCCGGAAGTCCGGTTTCCGTTTCAATGCGGTCTGCCAAGTGAATGTTTTCCCAGCCGTTGATATTTTCCGCACCTCCTAAAACAATACGGTTCGTACAATCCACAATGCCCGGTGTTCCGATTCCTATACCATCAATTTTGTAGTCTTTTTCCTGTGCAAAGGCTTTCACTTCATTGATAGCAGTAACCAACTGTCCGATGACAGCTTCTGCTGAAACATCGGCTTTCGACGGTAACTTCCCTTGAAAGTAAAATACGCCTTCATTATCAATAAGGGCGTATTTTACAGAAGTTCCGCCAAGGTCAATTCCTATAGCGTATTCTTTCTCCATACCACGTTAATACTTAATACTTGATACTTAAAAACTACACTCTTTCCGCCCAAATCGGTGAACTCCAAGCCCATTGTCCGTCACGTTGGCGAACGCGTACATAGTAGTAATCCGTATCTCGCTGCGGCTCTTTATCTTCCATGTAATGTTCCAAAGTGAAACAGCTTTCCGGCATGGCACGATTGAAGAGAATAGCCTCGCTCAACCAACCGATCATGAAGTGTGAACGTGAACCTTCAAGCAACTCGCCCAACGTATGTTCAAACTTCTTGCCATTGAATTCGGCAATGATCTTACCGTCTTTTGGCATTTCCACATCAAGGATTACAGCTTGCATGGCTGCTGTAGTCGTATTCGGATTCTTGCTGCTGTACATGTCCAGTTCGGTTTCCTTGTCGCCAACGGATACAATACGGTTGACATGTGTGTGGAATTCAGTTTCACCTTCTTGCGGAGAAGTGAATGCTGCGCCACGGAAACAAGGAGTTACACTATGAATCTGTCCTTTGTCTACCGACAGTTTGCCCTGCCAATGTACGTATTTCTCTTCACGATTCCAACCAAAATCAACTTTAACTTTGCAACGTACCGTATCACCTTCCGGAGCAACGGGAGTCAACGGACCGTTCATACGAGCTAAAATCTGCCCGTTCTTTACAATATCTACGTAGTCGATACAGCTTTCACCTGTGACATTCAGATAGATACGACGGCTGTTACCGCGAACTACATCACCCATGAAAGCATCGTTGAGGCGGAAGTCGATAATAATCTTATCACCGGTTGCGGCACATACATGACGGGTACGTAGAGCTTCCCAAATGGCATCGCGAGTCAGTGACGGAGCCAAAACACCGATGCGTCCGTCACCATAGCTTCCCGGATAACCGGAATGCTGGTCGGTGGAAGCCATGATACCAAACTTATTGCCCAATTCAAGACCATATTGAATGGTTCCTTCCCATTGGCGTGGTCCCATATCATGCAAATAGGGGTAGTCTCCCTGATCGCTTTCTGCCAGACCGTGACGGGAATACATTTCTACGAATGGAGTAATATCTCCTTCGGTAAAGCATTTCCAGTTGTAACCGCGATAGCCACCCTGATAACCCATGTGGTGCGGGGTAACGAATACTTTATGTCCTTTTGCTTTTTCTTTCCAGTCCTCGATTGAAGTACATTCTACAAGTGGTGCGTCCAAATCATAGTTCAACGCAACATGATCTCCATGTTCCATGCTATGAGCTTCGTACCCTACAAAAGTCAGGAATTCACCTTCCTTGTTATACTCATTTGTCATTTTTACGTACTTCTCATAACCGCCTTCACGCAAACGCTTGAAAGCTCCCGTGTGGTAATCGATTACCCATTTCAGGCGGGGATCATCTGCTCCGGGAATATCCGGCCACATAGCATGAGGAGTAACACTAACAAAATCCAATTGTCCTTTCGCTGCTTCAAAAGCATCGCGCATGTCGCCGTGTCCGTATGTGATGTTACAGTGGTTGTGTAAGTCGCCCCAATACATTTTGAGGTTGCTGGCTGATGGCATAATTTTCTTAGCCTCTTTGCTTCCTGCTGCGCAAGAACCGAGCAAGCTGCCCGAAGCTGCCAGTCCGAGGAAAGACCAGCCTGTGTTTTTTAAAAACTTTCTTCTATCCATGATATAATTGTTTTTGGTTAATCTTTATTTATATAAATGGGAATTTATCGGTTAAATAAGAATTTATCGGTTCTTACAATTATATATTTATTGGGGGTGCCCTGAAAGGGCTTAATTATATAGCGTAGGGCAACGCCCTACGAAAAAAGCACACCAGCCACAAGCCCTGAAAGGGCGGAACTGTATACAATTATGCCCTTTCAGGGCGCAAATTCAGATTGTCGTTTTTACGTAGGGCGTTGCCCTACGCTATATAATTAAGCCCTTTCAGGGCACTCCGCAAAATAATCATTTAGCGATTTTTCATCAATCTTCTGTCACCTTTGAAAAGAACCTTTTCCTTTTCATCCGGGTCTGTATCTTTATACTGTTTTTGAGTTTCCTGAAGCAGTTGCATCAGCTCTTTTTGCTTTTCAGCATATTCCGGTTTGCCGAAGACATTGTTCATTTCTCTTGGGTCAGCTTTTATGTCATACATTTCCCATTCATCGATGTCGTTGTAGAAATGAATCAATTTGAAGTCTTGCGTGCGTATACCATAATGACGCTTCACAGAATGTTCAGCAGGGTATTCGTAGTAATGATAATAAGCAGCTTTGCGCCAATCGGCAGGAGTTTTGCCTTCATTCACCAATACGGGTTTCAGGGAGGCCCCTTGAATATCTGATGGAATCTCTATTCCGGCAAAGTCGAGGAAAGTAGGAGCAAAGTCCACATTCATGCTGATGGCATTACTGGTACTTCCTGCTTTAATTGCTTTCGGATAACGGATAATAAGCGGCATGCGTTGACATTCTTCATACATGAAGCGTTTGTCAAACCAGCCATGTTCGCCAAGGAAGAAACCTTGGTCGGAGGTGTAGACAATGATTGTATTGTCCAGTTCACCAATTTTTTCGAGATAATTCAGCAGGCGGCCGATATTTTCGTCTACTGCCAGAACTGTCGCCAGATAATCACGCATATATTGCTGATATTTCCAGCTGATTAATGATTTGCCTTTCAGGTCACCTTTGCGGTATTCGGCAATGCGTCCGGCATATACAGAGTCCCATTTATCCTGAACTTCAACAGGCATACGTTTGTATACACTGTAAAGACGGTTGGTGGTATCTTTCAGCATTTCTTCACGAGTCAGCAATTTGAGGTCCCAGTCGTTTGTCAGTGTATGTTCGATAGACATATCCTGTTCACGGGCTGCTCTTCCGCGGCCTTCATAGTCGTCGAACAGATTAGCCGGTTCCGGGAAAGTAGTATTGTTGAATATACCCAGATGACGGGGAGCAGGCATCCAGTTGCGGTGCGGAGCTTTCTGATGATACATCATGCAGAAAGGCTTGTTCTTGTCGCGACCTTCGAGGAATTCAATGGCTTTATCAGTAATAATATCCGTGGCGTATCCTTTTTCTACAATATGCTTCCCGTTTTCCCAAAAATCAGGATCGTAATAGTCACCTTGTTCGTGTTGGCCGCTAAGGATGCTCCAATGATCGAATCCTTGCGGTTCACTGATAAGATGCCATTTACCAATTATTGCAGTCTGATATCCGGCTTGTTGAAGCAGTTTGGGGAATGTCTGCTGATCTCCGTTGAACGTACTGGCGTTATCGGTAAAACCATTCTCGTGGCTGAACTTACCGGTGAGGATGCAGGCGCGTGAAGGTCCTGAAAGAGCGTTGACAGCGTAGCAGTTGTCAAAACGGATACCTTCGTTGGCAATCCGGTCCATGTTAGGAGTCTGAATCAAATTTCCTCCGTAACAGGACATTGCTTGAGTGGTATGGTCATCCGTCATCATGAAGATGATGTTCGGTTGTCTGGTCTCTTCTTTCTTTTGATTGCCGCAGGAAGCGAGACTTAGTGCAGCTAGTGGGAGGAGTAGGGCAGAGGGGGTGTAATAGTTTTCCATAATGATGAAGGGGAGTGACTAAAAAGCCGGTTGCATCTCCAATTCCCTTCCTTCCGGAAGGAGGAGAAATTGAGATGCGACCGACTTTTTAGTCAGCTTTATTATAGTTTGTATTTTAATGACTGTTTCTTTCCGTTTACTTTCACTTCTACTTCCAGTCCGTTTTCATCGAACGCTTTGTTCTTGAACTTAGCTGCAAATTTAGGGGCATCTGCGCTTTTCTTAACTGGGTAGATAACTGTGATGTAACGTACAGCTTCTTCGCCGTCTTTCTTCACGTTGAAAGATACATTCATACGTTTGTAACGTTTGCGATAAGCAGTTGAGCACCAACCCGGTTCTTTCTTCATCGACATACCGTCGGGACCGAAACATTGTAGTTTCATGTTGCTGCCGTCTTCAAATTGTGTCAGGAACGTCATGTCTTCGCGGCTGTTGGCAATTTCTCCTTTTGGCATTTGATAGTGAAGATTGATGGAACCTTTGGCGCTACCGATCATTTCGTCTACAATGACAAAGTAAGTGTTGTCAACGAAGAAAACGGAACGACGGTGTTTCAGGTTCTTGTAACTAGGATTTTCGGTCACTAAAGTTTGGATAGCACCTTCCGGTTGCCACAATTTAGTCACAGATTCTGTCGTATCCAAGTTCTTGTTGTTCAGCGTTACTGTGTTGTGAACACAAGTCTGACGGTGCCAGTTGCGTTGTTCCATCACTTCGCCTTCACCGGCATAGACATACGAACCAGAATCCGGGAACAAATTCTTGCCGTTAAACCAAAGTTCAAACGTTCCGTTATCCGGCTGACAATGCCAGAATGCTTTCGGACCAGCTTTTACTACCATTTGCGTAGCATCCATTCCCCATGAGTTACGGAATACAAAGAAACCTGATTTCAAGAATCCTTTAGACATATAATCCGGCAATGCACCTTCTTTACCTTCAGTTGCGAAGTATTTGATAGCCTGGTTTTTGGGGAATAGTTTACTCCATGCTTTGTAGTTTTTCACCATTTCTTTCTTTGTTGTCAACTTAGCATCGCTGAAACATGGATTGGTATAATCAGGGAAAGAAATGTTTGCGTAGAACATAATCATGCTTTCAATGGTATCCAAATAATCTTGAGGGAATTCCTTACGGAATCCGTTGGCATCTGCGATACCTAAAGCTTTACAGAAAATGTTAATAGCTGCCAGATGATAATGTGGGTCGAGTTCGAACTGTCCGCCGTCTTCGTATACCTGTACATGAATTTCACGGTTCAGAATATCGATACCGCTTTTTCTCCATGCCGGAGCATCTTTGAATTCAGGGAAGAAAGCACCGGCGTAGATCATACGTTGAGCTTCAAACAGCAAGTGGTTACCTTGATCGGAATAATTAGCAAGGATATGTATAGCATGTTTGTGATAGTTTACCAGGAATTCTGTCAGGAAGTCCGGAGTGAAAGAAGGAGAAGGGAGGAATAACTGGAACTGTGAAGTCTGGTCTTGCAGACGATTACTAACTTCCAGCGGGCGCCATGCGAAACGTACGTTTTCTATTTCACCTTTGATTTTTCCATCACTTAACAGCTCATATTCTTTTTTGTCCATCTTTACCAACGGATTCTTTTTAATCCAGTCGATATACTGATGTGCCCATTCTTTAGCATATTTCTCGTCACCGGATATGCGATAAGCCTTTCCCATCGGAGTGAACCATTTGTGGCGGTGCAATTGCCAACGGAGTTCATTGTCTTTCACCGGCCAGTATTGCCAGTTGATGTCTTCTCCGTAGTTGTAAGAAGGCTGATAACCTTTATGTACGAAGAATGTATGTTTCAATCCGTCATCTGCCCACTGCTGTTCTTCTTTGCTGATAGTCACTTTGTTCAGATTGATATCCGGAGTTTTTACATTGGTACGTGCACGGTAATAGTCTAATAATGCTTTGGCAGCATCCTCATCTTTACCTTCCTGATGCAAAGCTTTCACTTTTTCCAATCCCGGATAGTCCAGGTTAAGAAGCGAAAATACTTCGCTTTTCAGTTCTTGGGCACTAGCTTTGCCTACAAAACAAGCGATTGCCAGCAGAACGATATACTTTAAAGTTTTATTCATGATATAATTTACGATTTTACGATTTACTATTTACGATTGAGAACACTCTTGCTTTTGTATTATTGGAGCATTCTCAACTCTCCATGCTCAACCCTCAACTTCTTCAATTCCATGAATCTCTTCAATGCTTCCAGATAGTAATAGTCAGCATAGTTCAGTGGAGTGTCGATTTCAGAACCGTTGGGCAGTGAGCCGACAGAGTGCATCAGAATGAAACCTTGATTGTCACCCACTTTTGCAAGATATGCGTCGCTTGACAAACTCTTCAGAATCTTTTCCGCATAATCCAGATATTTTTGTCCGTCGGGAACCATTGTGCTTAGTTCGATCAATGCTGAAGCGGTAACAGAAGCGGCAGAAGCGTCACGTGGAGTTTCTTCAGTCACAGGTGCATCATAATCCCAATAGGGGATAGCATCGTCTGTTTTAACGCGATCCATAATCATATCAGCTACTTTGATAGCGAAGTTCAGGAAAGTACTGTCGTTTGTTTCACGGTAGCAAGCTGTGTAGCCATATACAGCCCATGCTTGACCACGTGCCCATGAAGAATCGTCATTCTTGCCTTGGTGAGTTTGCTTGCGTTCAACAGTTCCGTCGTTGTTGTAGCTTACTACATGCCAGCAAGTATAATCCGGGCGGAAGTGATTGTTCATGGTAGTCATAGCATGCTTGATAGCAATGTCTTTGTATTTATTGTCACCTGTCGCTTTTGCTACATTAAACAGAAGATCGAGGTTCATCATATTGTCGATAATAACCGGGAAGTTCCATGTTCCGAAATCCCATGAACGGATAGCGCCGATAGAATCGTTGAAACGGCCGCAGAGGTTATCGGCAGTTTCTCTCATCACAGCGGCAATGGTGTCGTTGGGTGAAAGACGTTCTGCGTTGCCATAGCTGCAGTTGACCATGAATCCCAAATCATGCGTACCTTTATAATAGCGTACCGGATTCAGCAGATTTGTATATTGGATGGCTTGAGTTTTCAGTGTATCGTTTCCTGTCAGTTCGTATGCGTACCACAATGAGCCGGGGAAGAAACCACTCGTCCAGTCATAAACGTTGCAGAGGCGACGTTTGCCTAGCTGGTCAGCAGTGGGTTGTGCGCGTAGTGAATCTTTGAATGTTGATGAATCTCTTTCCAACTGACGGCAAAGGAAATCCATGCCATAACCGGTACGGATGGAGCGTGGCAACATTCCTGTACCACTAACCTCTTCTGCAGAAAGTTGTAATTGGGCAGAAGCTACATCCAGTCCTTTTTATCCAACTGTAGTCTTCCTTTGGGGTTGTCTGGCACGACGCGAGTGCAATACTAACCGAAGCAAAGAGAACAAGTTTCATTTTCATGTTATTCATTTTAAGTGATTGTTTTAGAAGTTTTGTAACTGATGCAAAAGTAACTGAAAGGCAAAACTTTCCGTTGCAGGATTGTCCAAAAGGTGTTTGAACTCTGCTTTTAAGTTTTGATTTTGTTGAAAAGGTTTTAATTTTCTCCAATATGCCTTTAATTGGGCATATTGAGAGAAATTATAGAATTTTTATCAGAAAAGATTAGTCGCCCCATCCTTGGTTCTGCTTGAAGTTTTCCATCAAACTCATGTCACGAGCTGGGATAGGGAGTAGTTCGTGTTTATTCTTTTGGGTATATTGGTAAGCTACATAGTTTGCTTCCGGATACCAACCAATTAATTTTATATAAGTATTTACTATTGTTTCATAATACATCCCCAACGTATTAAATCTTGGCGGCGATTTCCTTCGAAAGCAAGTTCATAGGCACGTTCATTCCGGATATATTCTTGGAATCCCTCGTATGATGTTGATTTTAAATCAACAGTTGTATTTGCTTCATTATAAGGAAGTCCATATCCGCGGCGGCGAACCATATTAAGAGCTGCTAATGCTGCATTGTTGGGACCATGATGCCATTCGTTAAGTGCTTCTGCATACATGAGTAATACGTCTGCATAGCGTAATATATACCAATTGACATTTGATTTATCGTTATTCAGTAAGAAGTTGTATTCTTTTACATACTTTTCAGTGTCCCATTTTGCCGGAGTATAATTTTGCTTATTTTTGGCCGGCTGTAGGTTTGTCTACTTCCTCCGGTTTTGCCCAGAAAGATTTATCTGGATCATATTTGTAATTGGCTATGGAAAGATCACGGCGTTTATCTCCTTTTTCTTTGTTTAACCAATCTAGGAAGAATGTATGTACTACTTTAACGTTGGCAGCATTACGTCCTCGTGTTCCTGGAATTTCGGTAACTCTGACTCCATTCCATTTACCAATACGCCCTACCGGGTCTTCGCTGGCTGTACCAGTAACAGAATTTGCATAGAAACTTACCTCAATTAAACTTTCTGCCGGATCCCATGTACCATTACATGTATTTTCCCAAAGTTGTTCATAATTATCTAACATATGATGTTTACCGGAGTTGATAAGCTTCTCTGCCGTCAATGCAGCTTGTTTCCATTTCTCGGTATCTTTAATGGGTTCGCCTGCCCAGTGACATATACACGAGTCAGCAATCCCAATGCACCGCCTTTAGAAAAACGGAATCGAGTGTTAGCACGCAGGGTGTCATCCGATTCAAACGGTAAATTTTCGATAGCAAATTTAAGATCTTCTTCAATGAACTTGTATACGTCGCGAGGATCTGCTTGAACGAACTCTGACGGATTTTAGATGATTCGGATGTGTTAGTAATTAATGCAATGTTACCATACCAACGTACCAACTCAAAATAATACAATGCTCTCAATGCTCTTGCTTCCGCTAAATACATAGTGGCGAGTGCTTGATCGTTTAGATTGTATGTAACCATTTTAACTTCCAGACGCTCTATAAAGTCGTTGGCGCTATAAATAGCACTATATAAGGATGCCCATGTATTTTGTACATACGAATTGTTGGGATTGAATGCATTAGCTGGATATTCACGGAAACTACTGGTACTGTTTCCTTCACATTGTGCCAGTCATTAGTTAAATCAAATATGCATGATAGGTTCATACCATAAAGGTTATCTGCCACCATGTTGCGGTAAACTCCTAACAATACATTGTTGGCTTCAGATGCATTGTTCATATATTGGTTCTTTCTAATATCTGATTTCGGATCTTCATCCAATAAATCGGAACATGAAGTGAAAGACAATGTGCATAAAGCCAGTGCTGATATATAATATATTAGTTTTTCATTGTTATACTCGTTTAAAATTGAACATCAAGTCCGAATGTAAATACTCTGCTCTTTGATATGCACCCCAATCCAGACCGGGAGTCATAGGATTGCTGGCTGCTGTGCTGACTTCCGGATCATATCCGCTATATCCGCTGATGCAGAACAAGTTCTGTGCAGTACCATATATGCGAAGTTTGGATATGTGGATTTTGTTAATCCATTTTTCGGCAGGCTGTATCCTAATGTCATGTTCTTCAGTCGTAGGAACGAACCGTCTTCTACGAAGCGTGAGTACACGTCTCCCTTTACATACCCTTTCGTTGAGGGTACTTTGTTGGATGCATTGGTAGGACTCCAACGATCGGCGACTTCTGCCAGCATATTGTAGCGCTGGTCTTGTGAACCGGTTGCAAACTGACGGGTTGCGTTGAACACATCATTGCCATAGCTGTATTGTAACATGAAACTAAAATCTATTCCTTTGAAACTAAAAGAGTTGGTGATACCTCCAAACCATTTCGGCATGGCATTACCGATGACTGTGCGGTCGGCGGTAGTGATCTTTCCGTCACCGTTTTGGTCTTTGTATTTTACTACGCCCGGAGCAGCCCACCATCATAACGTGTGTTGTTCGTAATACCCGGCTTCAAGATGAGTTTTCCTGTAGCGGCTGAAGTGTAGAAATCGTCTACTTGATAAATACCATCGAATTCATAACCGTAAATCAATCCTAATGATTCGCCTACTATGGCACGATAGTCTGATTGAGTATAATTGGTTCTATCGAAGTTAGAATATGCTTCTGCATAGTTGGCACCGGAAGATAAAGCTTTCAGTTCATTGCGAATGAATGAAATATTGAAGTCTGTACTCGGTAAAATTACGATTTTGGATATTAGTGCTATTAATAGCCAATTCGATACCGCGATTCTGGATTTTACCAATATTCTGCATTTGTGATGAGAATCCGGTAACATACGCTAGGTTTTGCGCAAGTAGCAAGTCTTTGGTATTCTTGATAAAGAAATCAGCTGTAACATTCAGGCGATTATCAAAGAACCCAAGGTCAACACCCAGATTGGTAGTACTTGAACCTTCCCATTTCAAATTTTTATTCTTCAGGTGAGATTGAGTCAGTACAGTGGAAGTTGTGTTACCAATACCATATTTACTTTGTGTATAGAGGTCTAATGACAGGAAATTAGCAATACGGTCGTTACCTACAATACCCCATCCTAAACGAAGTTTCATGTTAGATACAAAGGAAGATTCTGTTTCATGAATTTTTCTTCCGAGATACGCCATGCAGCGGAGAAAGCCGGGAAAAATCCCATTTATTTTGTATGAGAAAACAGTAGAACCATCCGCACGTACAGTAGCTGTCAGCATATATTTGTCGTTGAATGAATAATTTCCTCGCGCAAAAATGATAACATGGTTTTATCTCCAAACGAGGTGTTTACTTTACTGGGAACTGCACCTAGACCTAGATTGTCATTACCGATATTATCTGAAGGGAATTTTTGCTTGTCCCAATAAGAATTCGGAACTTCTGTATGCGAGTTCCTCACCTAACATTATTTCATAACGATGTTGCTTTATTTTTCTACCCATGTTAACTGGTTGTAATTGGTCCAACGTTTTCGCGTCCCATCTGAGTTTCTCCATAAGGCATTTGACCATTAGTGTAGGCCTGTCTTGTCTGAGTTTTGTAGAATACATCTCTACGGGTGTTGGTCGTATTGTATGTACCAGCTGTCTTAAATGTTAATTTCTTAGTGATTTTGCAGTAAGAGACAAATTGGCACTCCACATTTCAGAGCGCTTGTTGTCTGTCGTATTTTCAGCTTGTAGGATGGGGTTCACCTGTGCCAGACTTTCGCCTGTTTCCAACATAGCCGGGTCGATGGCACTGGCTAGTAATTCTTCATTGGTTTTAGCCAGACCTCCTGTAGGACGTGATCTTAATATCTGTCCTAACATATTGAAACGTCCTCCATCACCGGAAGTTCCGGCACCTTCTTTCAATGTATTGGAATAATTGATAGTAGCATCGGCTGTAATATACTTATTAATCTTCTGATTGATACGAACTTTACCGGTTGTTTTAGTAAAACCGCTATTTCTGAAAATACCGTTTTCTTTGTAATGAGAGAAAGAAGCAGAGTATTTGGTACCGTCATTACCTCCTGTTACGGAAATGTTATGATCTTGCGACCAAGTAGGACTGAAAGTTTCTCCTTGCCAATCTACAGATTCTACTCCAATATAGTCGTCCAAAGTACGATATTTGTAATACTCCCCTGTTTCGGGATTGATTTCGTTGCGGTAATAACCGGGGATAAACTTGGTATCTAGTTCTCCTGTAGTTTTACAAATTCATAGGCGTTGAGCAAGTCTAATTGTTTGGTGATTTTACGATAAGTAGCAGAACCATTGTAGCTGACTACTGGTCTACCTACCTTACCTGATTTAGTGGTTACCATCACTACACCATTAGCTGCGCGCACCGTAAATAGCTGATGAAGAAGCATCTTTTAGAATTTGAATAGATTCAATATCAGAGTTTGCCAAGTAGTCAATGTTGTCAACTTGGAAACCGTCAACAATGTAAAGGGAGTAGCGTCACCGTTTAATGTTCCTACACCACGAATCTTAATATCAAATCCTGCGCCTGGAGTTCCGTCAGTTTGGGTAATTTGTACACCGGCCACTTGACCTCCTAAAGCTGCCATAACAGAACTGCTTTTAAATTCTTCTATATCCTTGGCGGCAACAGAAGCTACAGAACCAGTCAAGTCACTTTTTCATAGAACCATAACCCACTACAATAACTTCATCAAGCACTGCATTGTCCGGTTCCATTTTAATGTTTAACTTTTTGTCTGTTTGCGCAATTTTCACTTCTTGATTTTTATAACCAATATAGCTGAATACCAGTGTTGAACCTTTTTGGGCTTGGATAGTAAAGTTACCATCAAAATCAGTTGTCGTTCCGGTTTGACTTCCTTTTACCATGACGGTAGCACCAATCATAGGCATGTCTGTTTCGTCTACTACCACACCTTTGACGTTTTGTGCCGAAACACAGATTGTAGCTATGAGAGCTAAGAGGGTGAACCACCCTCTTTTGCTTATTGCTTTTGTAGATATATTGTACATAATTGTAATGTCTTTTAATTTAGAAATTTTCATCAAACCATATCAATAATGGGAATGCTTTGGGACAATTCTTATCAGAGCTTAATTTGCCTGAATCTCCATCTGTTCTATAGGTCATTTGACCAGTCATAATACCATTGGCAAATTGTCCGTTTTCTTCTCCATACGCAGGATCACCAAACCATTTATTGGGATTAATGGTGACAGCCCATCCTTTGGTCGGGTCGACATAACCTAATGCATCTGATAACTTCTTATTAATTTTATTAGAAATTCCATCATAATAGGACATAGGTGCTCTTGCTCCATAATTGGGTGCTGTTGATCCGTAATAATTACGCCATACTTGGTTCATAAATACTGTTGCATCTACTTTATCTCCAGTAGTGATTGCTCCCGATTTATGTGTTTTAGGCCCTTCCAGATTTTGATAACGGAATGAACGACGATAATCCATTACAAATTGTGAAACATCTGTTACTCCGACTAACGTAGGTTCTACAGAAATTCCTCCCTTTCTTGGATTTACTTTGAATACAAATGGAGTATATTCTATTCTAATAGGATTTGTACTAGGATTAAAGTCAAAAGCAACGAATGTTTTGAAAGTTCTTGCAAGATCACCTTCTCCGGCTGTGGCTTCTACTATTAGATAAGCGATAGGAGCATCAGCTTCTTTGAAATTATCCGGGGAGAATCGGACTACACCTGTTGCTTCATCTATCATAGGATATCCTGTTTGATTAGGATCGTCTAAATTGAATTTAGTGGCTATCTTCCATTTGAAAACAATACCTTTATCATCTAAATTCGTTTCTGGAGTTAAAACCAAACTACCCAATTCTGCTGCACTTCTAATACGATATTGTGAAGCTTCTGTTGCCTTATCCAATCCGAGGTTATTACCGTAATATACATACACTATATTATTAGGATTTGGAGTAACTGTTAATAAGAAAGTTGTGATAGTCGGATTTCCCTTACTGTTATCTGCTTGTACCTTAACTTCATATCTGCCTTCTGGTATACTATTCCCTTTTGCAGTGATCTTACCATTACTCGGATTGATAGTCAATTGTCCTTCAAACTTTTGGTCAAGGTCTACGAATGAATAGGTGACATAGTTTCCTTGCATTCCTTCTTTGGGTTGAGCTGATATAGGCGCGTATTGTGCTATCTCTAAAGCTGCGTATTCAAATCCTGATATAGGAGTGATTTCATCAACTACTTGAATTGTGAATTTAGTTGGCATTTCTACACCTTCAGGAGCGAATTTGTTGGAAACTTTATAGTGATTTCATAGTTTCCGGCTTCTGTGATACCATGTCCTTTGGCGATTGATATAGCTCCGGTTGTTTCATTGATAGTCACTTTTCCTTCTGCTATTTCCGGAATAATGTTAGCTATACTGAACTTAGCTTCCTCTGTTGAACCTTCAATGACAGGCATAGGGCTGATATATTCTGTTTGTCCGTTCGTTTCAGACTCTTTCTCCATGATACCTTTATTGGTAGCGTTATACGTTACATCTATTGGTTTGGAAGTCAGATTGAATGTGATAGCATCAGCAAATATACCTTCTCCTGCTAAAGTAGTCAGTTTTAATGATACTTTGTGCAAACCCGGTTTCATCTTCTTTATAGCCTCTTCATCTGGATTAATAGAAATAACTCCACTTTGAGAAATCTTGAAGAATTCTTTCTCGGACCATCTGCTATTGCATAACCGCCGCTGGGGATTGTGACGTGTTCACCTTCTGTTATTACTTTGCAGTAGCTTCGATTCTCCAATTTCTTCAAAGTCGATTTCAATATAATCAGGTTCTACTTTAATTCCATCGGGAACGCTGGGCAACATTTTACTTGTATGGCATCTTTGAATTCATGGTAGTTGCCATTGCTATTACATCCTACAGAGATGGAATATAATCCCACCGGTAGATTATCAGAGTTAACAATTCGAACACTACCATCCTTGCTGTCAATGATAAATGATTCGGATGTGTATGGTTCACCATTAAAAGTGATTCCGGTGATAACGAAATCTGTCGGTTCACCTCCTGTATATGTAGGCTTTTCAATCACTGCATTCATTGATGGACCTATATCAGTGAGGCTGTAATAATAGATGGCAAAGCCAGTTGTGTTGGTAGTCTCTGTATCCGTGCATGAGAAGCCTGTAAGAGTCAGGACTACTATAGATAAGATTGCCAGGAATCTAGAGGTTAGTTTTTTAAATTCATAGTGTTATGATATTAGTTATTATTTTCTGGTATTGTATAGCTTAACTCATAAGGAGTACCATTTACCGTGACTTTGATAGCAACAGCTTTTCCTGTGTAACCTCCATCGGTAAATTCAGCATTAATTGTGGTACCTGTTGGATTGGAGGTTGGATATATGACAGTAATGGCACGAGTTGCAGTTTCTGCTTTTCCTTTCTAAGCGTGATAAGGTATCTTAAACGATCTTTATATGATACTACGCCATGATCATTTGATATGTTACTAGCTTTGCAGTCAATGCAGTTTTAGTATCCACATTTTCAGAATATGTACGAATGACAATGTTATTGCCATCTTTAAAACAGTGTGCGCTCCTAATATGTTATTTGCTTGATCGTTGTCAACAACAACATTTCCGTCTTTGGTTCCTTCGCAAAGATTGAAGTTTAGATTGTATTTTTGTCCCTTTTCCGGACCATATAGTTCATCTACGAGAACAAAGAATCCATTATCAATGTCATTGTGGTTAACATGGAATACTGATCGTCTATGATTTAATACATCAGATTTCGGTGTTTCTTTTGTATGTAGGCGGCGTTTTCAGTAACAATATAATTCGTGTTACCATCTGTTCCCTTGTAAATGAACTTTCCTAACATTTGGTCAATGTTGTTTTCAAATATAGTGATAGTATTGTGCCAAGCTGTTTGCTCATATACATTTCGCTGCGAATCACCACTATATGCATATACACCTGCATCAGGGAAGAAGTTACGTCCTTTATGGAATAAGCTGAATGTGTTATTATCCGCTTGACAATGCCATTTCTTTTAGGATTATAGTTGTTCTTTAAAATGAACATGGACACTTTACTAGGGTCTTGATCCCATCCATTACGTAGCATGTAATAACCGGAATATTCGTATGCTTTTAATGTATAAGTTGGTTTTACCTTCTTTACCTTGGGTAGCCATCCATTTCATACCTTCGTTGTCCGGAAACATCTGTGCATAGCGTGTGAAATTCTTTATCAACATACTCTTTTGCATACGTCCTGAACGAGTGTCGTTAAAATTTTCTACAGAGTAGTTCGGATAAACTAAGTCCATCACAAATTCTGTTGCTTTACGTAAGGACGGCATATAATCGGCTGAAAAATAATGTGCTTTATTATTCTCTTTGCCACTTCGTAGGCGTTATAGAAGTCTGAAATAGCACCTACATGATAACTCGGGTCAAGCTCGTTTTGTATACCGTCGGGATTGAACTGTTCTTTTATTTGTTCGTTTAATTTGCGGGTACCTTCTTCCACCCATTCTTCTGCTTTCTTTAGTTCCGGGAATAAAACACCAGCTAAAGTAAGTGAATATAACTGTGTTACTAATATATTACCTTCCGGTTTATAGAGTTTGCGGATGCTCTCCACTTGATCTACATACTGAGTGAGAAAGATGGATAACCATTCAGGAGTGAAATTGGCAGAATGTATATAATAGGTCATTAAATCTGCTTGTGAGCTAACTCGCTCTGCGATTTGTAATCCGGACCATGGAAAATATTCATCCTTAATAACTTCCGGACATGGATAATTTTTCATCCAATCGGTGAAAACTTCTTTCCAAGACAGTATGTATTTCTCGTCTTTAGTCATGTAATACGCTTTAGCTTGAGGTACCATCCACTGATGACGATGACGCTGATATTTGAACTCATTATCTGTTATGCCGTCAACCTTTAAGTCCCAATTTATTGTTCCATCACTATTTTGAAAGAATAGTAAATATCTTTCGACTCGTCTCTAACTCCATCGGTTTCTCCTCTAGTTTCAGGGAAGTTCCTTACATAAAAGCGATAGTCCAGAGCTTGATTTGCAATGTTTAGTTCCACTGCTGATGCTGTAGTTCCTAAAAGAGTTACATTCGGGTTTACTACATCTGTACGCATGCGATAATAATCTAGTAATGCATTAGCAGCTAATTGATAGTTTCCTGCTTCATAGTACTGTTTTACTTTTCTAGACCTTTATAATCTAGATTGATAACTTCAAATAGTTTTTTCAATTCCTTCACCTTCATCGGGAAGAATGTTTTCTTTGTCGTTGTTGGGCTCTCCAATGATTAATTCGTCTTTGTCGTCTGTGCAATTAGACAGAAAGAACATTGCGAATAAACAAATAAAGATGTTCTTCATACTTTATTAGGTTTTAATTATTAAAAGTTATATTTTACTGTTTGCAAATGTAATCTGTTTATTTAGAAATGATGATTTGTCCTGTTCACACTTTGTTCAAAAATGATTTTTGATATTAATATTGTTGAATCATATATTAATAATGTTTAGAAAAACGGTTTTAGGCTGATATTAAGCTTTTTATACATCATAATGTAACTTTCATCCTATTCTTTTATGAAATGAACTAATTCATTTTGATACGGGAGGGAAACGGTACGGAGACGAACTAAACGCTAGTTGTCAATAAGAGATAAGCTGTTTTAATACTGTGTTTAGTTTCCTATCTTCTATAAATAATAATTAGCTCTACATTCTAGTTTGCGTTCCACTTAAGTCGAACGATAGAACCACTTAAGTTGAACTATTGCTCCACTTAAGTGGAACGCAAATTTATTAGGGAACGAAGAAAATAATAGCTCCAAGAAGAATTATTAAAAGACTATTGTGTTAGATTAATCCTTGTAACTATGAATTTAGCTCAAAACCCTACTGAAAAAGAAAAGTACTGTTTTATACATTGAGGTTGTTTGTTATGTATAAACTCTCTGTAAATCAAAATATTATGATTTTTATGGAATCCAATCCGTAAAATCATAATATTTTGGATTTCTCTAGTTGTTTATCCCTTTGCTTTCTTAATATACTCCGTAGGCAAACATCCGAAATACTTTTTGAAACTCGTAGCAAAGTAAGACGGCGTATTAAATCCTACCATTGTGCTGACTTCTGCTATTGTATAACGGCCATCCTTCAGTAGTTTTGCCGCTTCATTGAAACGAATCTTGCGTATAAAGTCGATAGTCGATTCACCTGTGATAGCTTTCAATTTGAGGTGCAGATTAGAACGGCTCATATTCATTTCTCTGGCGAACTCGTCGGTAGAGAATTCAATATTATCCATATTCTTTTCTACGATGGCAACGGCACGTTTCAACAAAGCTTCATCCATGGCGTTGAACGTAATCTTTTCCGGTTCCACTTCCAGAGATTTGGAATACCGTTCAAGCATACGCCTGCGGGTACGCATCATATTCTGTATCTTCGTAGTCAGGATAGCCAGTGAGAACGGTTTCGGGATATAATCATCTGCTCCCATTTGCAGACCTTCCATCTGATCTTTGGTTTCGCTTTTGGCAGACAGGATAATCACAGGAATGTGACAGGTACGGATATTCTGCTTCACATTCTTGCATAGCTTGATACCATCCATCACAGGCATCATGACATCGGTCACAATAATGTCCACTTCATTTCTCTTTCAGCTTTTCCGGGCTTCTTCACCATTTCCGGCTTCCAGTGTATTGAAAAGTTCGGCAAGTCCGCTACTTAGATAATGGCGGATTTCATTATTGTCTTCTACGATAAGAATCGTACCACGTTTCTTGTCACCAGTTTCGATCGTTTCGTTTTCTACTTTTCCGTATCAATGAAATACATCTCTTTCGAGTTGGTAGAATAAACTTGGTCCTCCTCATTTTAGCGTCATTAGAAGCTAATTCGGAAGATTTATAGATATTTATATCCTGTGGCAGATAAACAGAGAAAGTACTGCCTTTGCCTTCTTCACTGTCTAACTCAATACGTCCGTGATGCAGTTCCACCAAACGTTGTACCAGTGACAGCCCGATACCACTTCCTACGTGCTCACTCTCTATCTGATAGAAACGTTCGAATATTTTCCCCTGCTTGTTGATAGGAATACCAATACCGGTATCACTAACTTGCAGTACCAGCCAATTGTTTTCCTCTTTCAACGTAACAGTAATGCTTTGCCCGCTTTCTGTATATTTGAAAGCATTTGAAAGCAGGTTATTAACGATCAGTTCCAGATAATTCGGATCGAAAAGTTCCTCTTTTCTTCCAGTTCGGAGTGGAGAGTATAAGTAATCTTCTTGTGGCGTGCCAGTTTATCGTAGAACAAGAAATTATCCTGTATCAGTTGATGCGCATTCTCTTTCTTTACTTTCAGCTCGAAAACTCCCAATTCGGCACGGCGATAATCCATCAACTGGTTGACAAGATGCAACAGACGATTGGCGTTGCGTTGGATATATTCCAGTTGGTTACGAGTCCAGCGATCACTAATCTTATTGATTATTTCTTGTAAAGGAGCTAAGATGAGAGTTAATGGCGTGCGAAGCTCGTGCGAAATATTGATGAAGAAACGCATCTTCATCTGGTTGATTTCTTCTTGATGCTCCTTGTCCCTGCGTTCAAGCTCCAGTTCCGCTTCCATACTCTTACGCATCCAGAAGAAGCGGAAGACGAAAGTGATAAACCCGATAAAGTGGCGAGGAAAATCATGATTGCCCACCGGTCTTGTACCATATAGGAGAACTATGATTTCCAACATTGTAGGTACAGTATTCCATTTTCCGTCACTATTGGCAGCTTTACCAAAAGTGATAAGTGCCTTGTGGTAGGTTGGAGTAGGAGACAGTACGTTTATCTGTCAGATAATACCACTCTTTGTCATATCCTTCCAGTTTATAAGCGAAAGTGTTATGTTGTCCGGAAATATAATTGGATACTACAAATTCAATCGTGAAAGCTGTTTGCCATGATTTCAGGGTGATACTTTCTGTTTCATTGATATTTTTAGTCAGGATACCGGTTTCATCATCCGGGCGAACTATCTTGTTAAACAGTTGAAGTTTAGTGATAACTACCGGAGGCGTATAAGGGTTATCCAGCAACAGTTCCGGGCGGAAAGTAGTGATCCCGTTGATACCCCGAAATACATTTGACCGCTCGAAGTGCGGCAGAACGAAGAAGTATTAAACTGATTACTCTGTAATCCGTCGGATTCCGTAAAATTACGGAACCTCTCTGTTTCGGATTGAAACAGGAAATACCACGGTTGGTACTTACCCAAAGACGTCCGAAAGTATCTTCCAGAATACCATATACCACATTGTTAGGCAAACCGTTAGCCGTAGTATATCGTTTGATTTTCTTTTCTTTTCATTAAAACAGTAGAAGCCTTCACGCGTACCTACCCAGATGATACCGTTGGCAGCCTCGTAAATGCAATTGGTAAACGTCTTTGTTACAGATGATTCCGGCAGAATAGGCACCTTTTCTATCTCGATTCCTTCCTGCTGAAAGACAGATATACCTTCCTCACCCCGACCCAAAGCCGTTTATGGGAATCTCTGAACAGGATTGTGATTCGTTGTGAAGTAAATGGAGTACCGTCCTTTTCCTTATCAATGGTGGTAAAACTCTTTTTCCGGGTTAAAACTAACCAGAGCACTTAATGTCCCCAATAAGAGATTTCCTTTATCAGGAAGAATTGCATATACATTCTCATTCACCAACTGGCTGTTCAGCTGATTGAAACTTTCCATTTTTCCACTGTTTCGATGGAGAACAGTCAGTCCGCCGGCATGTGTCCCTATATATACAAGTGATTTTTGTTCATCTACATATACGGCTTTGATATTGTTGGAACCAATACCGATTTCCCGTTCGTCTTCCTGTAAGATATAGTGCGTAAACTGTTGTGTCTTTGTATTATACAGATTCAAACCACCATCATTCGTTCCTATCCATAAGTTCTTATCCTTATCTTCCGTAATGCAGCTGACTACGTTATCGCTTAGAGAATTCTTATAGGGAATACGCTGGATATTCTTGAATCTGTTGCGGATAGGATGGTAATAGTTCAATCCCCGAAATAGGTTCCAAGCCACATACCTCCTTGCGAATCCATAAAGATACTGCGAACCGAACGTTGTGACAAACTGCCGTTTTCTACCGGACTGCTACTGTAGGAAACGAAAGAATCGCTTCCTTCATGATAAATGTTTAGATCATTGAACGTTCCTATCCATAAGCGATTTTGCGAATCCAGTGCCAGAGAGCGGATATAATTGGAACTGATACTTTTAGGATTGGAAGAAGAATGATGATAAGCCTTGACCTCTTTCGTTTTCGGATTGAGCAGAAGCAGACCGGCTCCTTCGGTAGCTACCCATATACGGGTAGGAGATTGCTGCAAAATGGCTTGAATCTGTTTTGTTTCCGTTATCGGAGTAATCTTTTCCAGTTTCTTTTGAGGAATGGAATAGCTGTAAAGCCCGTCGACCGGGGTACCGATATAGATAATATCCCCTGTCTGTAAAGAGCTGAAGCTATAAGCTTGTGCATAGCGGTACTAAAGAATCATCAACGAATCGTGATTCTTTAATATCGAACATAGTCAGACCTTCTTGTGTGCTTATAAGCAACTGTTCCGGTGAGATTTCTGCAATACCATTGATTTGTTGCCGTTTGCCTTTTTCTCGTAGAAGAAATTTCTGAATTTGTCTTTTCTTCGTCATAATATGACAAACCATCCCGCGTACCGATCCAGACACGTCCCTGACTGTCAGTTTTACGATTCGTGAAATGTCATTAGCAATACTGTTCGGATCCTCTTCATTATGTTGATAAACTGTAAATGAATACCCGTCATACTTGTTTACTCCATCATAGGTCGCGAACCACATATTACCTCTTTGGTCCTGATCGATAGAAAATACGGTGCTTTGTGACAATCCTTCGTTAATAGAAATATAAGAGAAGTTAATTTGCTCCGGAACTTCAGAAAAACGCAATTAACCCTATACATAGAAAGAGTAGACAGATTGTTGTTTTTAAGGCTGTTCATTATTAGTTCATAAGATTAATAATGGCATCAAAGATAGCAAAATCTTTATATGGAGGTATTCAATAGAGAGAAAGTAAATATAGGAATGAAAAATACCACCGATTATACAGATTAGCACGGATTTTTATATCGACAATCTTCGAATTACAATTAAATCTGTGTTAATCTGTGTAATCGGTGGTGAAACTTGAAACTGGTAGGTAATTTATTTAGCTAAATCTCCTATCTCGTCTAAATTCTTCTGAATATCTTCGTCATTCAATGTATAATTCACCAGATCACCTGCCAAATACTTATCATAAGAAGCCATATCGATCAGACCATGACCCGAAAGATTGAAAGAATCACTTCTCTTCTCCTGTCTCCTTACATTTGTTAGCTTCGCGGATAGCCGCCGCAATAGCGTGGCTGGATTCGGGAGCCGGAATAATACCTTCAGACTGCGCAAACAGACAACCGGCTTGAAAGACTCCAATTGCTGTATATCTACCGCTTCCATCAGATTATCTTTGAGTAACTGTGAAACGATTACACCTGCGCCGTGATAACGAAGTCCACCGGCATGGATATGAGCAGGAGCAAAATTATGTCCCAAAGTAAACATAGGTAGCAACGGGGTATATCCGGCTTCATCACCGAAGTCATACTGGAACTTACCACGTGTCAGTTTCGGACAAGAAGCAGGTTCGGCAGCAACGAAACGAGTCTTTTTCCTTCCTGTATGGTGTGGCGCATGAACGGAAAGAGATACCTCCGAAGTTGGAACCACCTCCGAAGCAACCGATCACGATATCCGGATATTCGCCCGCCATTTCCATTTGTTTTCAGCTTCCAGTCCGATAATAGTCTGGTGGAGAGTCACGTGGCTAAGTACGGAACCGAGCGTATATTTACAGTTGGGAGTCATTTGTGCCAGTTCGATAGCTTCCGAAATAGCAGTTCCCAATGAACCTTGATAAGTGGGGTGTTTAGTCAGAATATCTTTACCGGCGCGGGTAGACATAGATGGAAGGAGTGACCTGTGCTCCGAAAGTTTGCATGATGCTGCGGCGGTATGGTTTTGTTCATAACTGATTTTTACCTGATAAACGGCAGCTTCCAGGCCGAAAACCTTGGCTGCGTAAGAAAGAGCGGCTCCCCATTGTCCGGCACCAGTTTCAGTGGTAATGTTGGTAACTCCTTCTTCTTTACAATAATAAGCTTGTGCCAATGCAGAGTTCAACTTATGCGAACCGATAGGGCTTACGCTTTCGTTCTTAAAATAGATATGAGCCGGAGTGCCGAGTGCTTTTCCAAACCATAAGCACGAACCAGCGGAGTGCTGCGGTAGTACTTGTACATTTCACGCACTTCTTCCGGTATTTCGATCCATGCATCCGTCTGATTTAGCTCCTGATGACACAGCTTTTGCGAAAATCGGATATAAATCTTCTGCTTTCAGCGGTTGTTTGGTTCCCGGTGCAACGGAGGCATAGGCTTGTTCACCATATCGGCCTGAATGTTGTACCAGTAATGTGGAATTTCTTCTTCCGGTAGAATATACCGTTTTCTTTTCACTCATAATATTGTAGTTTTTAGTTTTCTGTTGCCAAAAGTAGTCAAATTTTTAATATTCAGAAAATTTTGTCAACAAAGAATCGTGTTTGATTGTTATTTTAGTTAAGTTTGCACGACCCTGTTAAAAGATGATATGAAGATTTATCATAAGTTTTATTGTATCAGAATAAACTCCTAAAACCCTATGTGCGTATCTTGTTAGGGCTGGTAGAAGCACTCACCTATCTGGCGTCATTATTATTGATTGTCGGAGTAGTATATGAACATGGCTTTCCCTTGTCTATTGATGAAGTGGCGAATTTACAGACATTGTATAAAACTGTCTGGATCATCTTTCTGATTGATGTAACTTTACATATCTCGCTGGAATACCGGAATACCAAAACAATACCGGCGATTAGCTTGGATCTTGAGTGGATTGTTATATTTCACGTTAGTACCTGTTATATTCCATCGTCCGGAAGAAGAAGGAGCTATTTTGCATATTTGGGAATTCTTACATGGGAAGTTTTATCATCTTTTGTTATTGTTAGTCCTTTCTTTCCTCAATCTGTCCAATGGGCTGGTGCGTCTGTTAGGACGGCGTACCAATCCGTCTTTGATATTGGCAGTCAGTTTTATGGCTATTATTCTGATTGGAGCAGGCTTGTTGATGCTTCCGCGCTGCACGGTAAATGGTATCACCGGTAGACTCTTTATTTACCGCTACCAGTGCCGTATGCGTTACAGGCTTGGTACCGGTAGATGTGTCTACTACATTCACCACTTCGGGATTAGTTGTCATTATCCTGTTGATTCAGATTGGCGGATTGGGAGTGATGACATTAACCAGTTTCTTCGCCATGTTCTTCATGGGAATACTTCCATCTACAACCAGCTTGTTGTGCGTGATATGGTTAGTTCCAATTCATTAGGTTCTTTGCTGTCTACTTTATTATATATATTAGGCTTTACCTTAGTGATTGAAGGGATCGGTATGGTTTCGATTTGGTTTAGTATTCACGGAACGTTGGGAATGACCAAGGAGAGTTGGGTTTTGCTGCTTTCCATTCTATTTCAGCTTTTGTAATGCGGGTTTTCTACGCTTTCCGGCAATTTAGGAAATCCGATGGTGATGACTAACCATAATTGGTTGTTTATTACCGTTTCTCTATTGATTATCTTTGGTGGTATCGGTTTCCCCATCCTTGTCAATTTCAAGGATATTGTATTGTATCACCTCCGTCGTTTCTGGAAATTGATTCGTACCCGCAAACTGGATCGGCATAAAATGCAGCACCTCTATAACCTGAATACGAAAATCGTGTTAATCATGACTTTCTTGCTTTTATTAATCGGCACATTGGCTATTGCTGCTTTTGAGTGGAATGGTTCTTTTGCCGGTATGCCTGTGGCAGATAAGTGGACACAAGCTTTCTTTAATGCCACTTGTCCGCGAACAGCCGGTTTCAGCAGTGTCGACTGGCATCATTGAGCGTGCAGACATTGTTGGTTTATCTATTCTTGATGTGGGTGGGCGGTGGATCACAGTCCACGGCAGGTGGTGTGAAAGTAAATGCTTTTGCGGTCGTAGTTCTGAATCTTGTAGCCGTATTGCGTGGCACTGAACGAGTGGAAGTGTTCGGCAGAGAATTGTCTTACGATTCAATCCGGCGTTCCAATGCAACAGTAGTCATGTCATTGGGAGTCTTATTCATTTTATTTTCACATTGAGCATACTCGAACCGGGTGTTTCCATTATGGCATTGACTTTCGAATGTGTCTCTGCGCTTAGTACCGTAGGTTCCAGTCTGAATCTGACCCCTCATTTGTGCGACGCAAGCAAACTATTGGTGTCTTTGTTGATGTTTATTGGTCGTGTGGGGTTAATAACATTGATGTTGGGAATCGTCAAACAGAAAAGAATACAAAATACCGTTATCCGAGTGATAACATCATAATAAACTAAAGCTATGAAGTATATTATTATTGGTTTAGGAAATTACGGCCATGTGTTGGCGGAAGAACTGTCCGCCTTGGGACACGAAATTATAGGTGCGGATATAAGCGAAAGTCGTGTAGACTCCATCAAAGATAAGGTTGCTACAGCTTTTGTCATTGATGCCACTGACGAACAATCATTATCAGTGTTGCCATTGAATAGTGTGGATATAGTTATTGTAGCGATTGGAGAGAATTTTGGTGCGTCGATACGAGTCGTTGCCCTGTTGAAGCAGAAAAAGGTTCCCCGTATTTTGCCCGTGCTATTGATGCCGTACATAAAGCAGTGCTTGAAGCTTTTGATCTGGAACGAATCCTGACTCCGGAAGAAGATGCTGCCCGCAGCTGGTACAACTGCTCGACTTCGGTACTAACATGGAAGGATTCCGCATCGATCAGGATTATTATGTGGTGAAGTTCACGGTTCCGGAGAAATTTGTAGGATATTTTGTGAATGAGTTAAACTGGATGAAGAGTTTCATTTAAAATGATAGGCTTGAAACGGGCGAATAAGGTCACCAACTGCCTGGGTATCTCTCTGACCGAGCTTCATGTGAAGAATGAATTACCGGGAAATGAGAAAGTGGAAGAAGGAGACGAATTGGTCTGCTACGGCAGGTATCGTGATTTTCAGGCCTTCTGGAAAGCTATTTAGCTAGAGTACTTATAACGTCGCTTTTATTGAGCACAAGTGAGCAAGTTTCAGAGATAGTTGTATGAAGAAACCCATCGGACTTTTTCAGTAAAGAAATCCGGTGGGTTTGTTATATGCTGAAGCGTATGCCTTACTTCGTCTGAATACGAATATTTCCGGCTTTCACTCCGTTTGCTTTTGCTGTAAATACAATCTCACCGGCAGTTTCACCGGCTTGCAGGATAGCTGTCAACATACCGTTGAAAGCATGCATTTTGGAAGATGGAATTGTTCAAGGTTCGTCGGATCGCCATTGGCGGCAGCACGATATTTACCTGTTCCTTTACCGAGAAATTTATCTGACGATTATCGGCTGGGCAGAGGTTACCGTCTTTGTCTACTACTTTAACAGTCACATAAGCCGGTCTTTCCATCTGCAGTCAGTTCGTTACGGTTGCTTACCAGTTCGATGTGATGAGGCTTTCCGGCAGTACGGACTACTTTTCAGCTACCGCTTTTCCGTTTTGTCGTAGGCTACTACTTTCACTTCCCCGGTTCGTACTTTGTATCCATCCACATCAGACGATAGCGGTTCTTTAGCGAACTATTATTCTTGCTTTGTTTTCCATAACTTTTGCCATTGATAAACAATTCGGCAGTAGGATAATTAGTGTACACAAAAACGGGAGTCACTTCACCTTCACGTCCCGGCCAGGTCCAGTGAGGCAGGATATGTAAGGTTTCCGCTTCCTTGTTCCACACGCTACGGTAAAGATAATAGCGGTCTTTGGGTAAACTGGCAAGGTCGATGATACCAAACATTGAACTGTGGTTAGGCCATGAATCCGTATCGTATGGTGACGGTTCACCCAGATAATCAAATCCGGTCCATACGAACTGTCCGATGGTCCAATGATGATCGTCAGCTAATGCAAAGTCCTCGTCCGGAATATTCGACCAGGGACAAACCTCCACATCGTATGAAGAGCATTGATGATCTTCATATTTGGCCCCTTTCTTATCCTCCACCGGGAACTTGTACACGCCGCGTGAGCTGACAGTAGAAGCCGTTTCGCTTCCCAGAATCAGATTCTGCGGGAGTTGGTCGTATGACTCCTGATAGCGTTGCGTACGGTAATTAAGTCCCGGAATATCAATCATTGCTGCAAATCCGTTGGCAAAGTACACAAGTCACGGTCCATTCCGCAAGTGACAGGACGGGTAGGATCTTCACGATGGCAGATATCCTGCAGGAATTTGGCCACTTTATAACCGACAGGACTGCATTGAGTCGGTACTTCGTTGCCGATACTCCACATAACGACGCAAGGGTTATTCCGGTAATTATGAAGCATATTTATCATATCACGTTCCGCCCATTCATCGAAGTAGCGGTGATAACCATTTTCACATTTGGCGATATCCCATTCATCGAACGGTTCGATCATCATCATAAATCCCATTTCGTCACACAATGCAACGAGTTCGGGAGTCGGCATATTATGAGAAGTACGGATCGCGTCGCATCCCATATCTTTCAATAGCGTAAGCTGATGACGCAGTGCTGCTACATTGATAGCGGCGCCCAACGGACCTAAATCGTGGTGATTGCATACACCCTGAAATTTGCGGTGCTCCCCGTTCAGGTAGAATCCTTTGTCGGCAATGTATTCAATGCTGCGGATACCGAAACGTGTGGTGTAAGTATCTACCAGTTTATCATCCGCATAAATTTTAGAGACAGCCTTGTAAAGCGACGGACTTTCCGGCGACCAGAGTTCGGGCGCGTTTACAATAAAATTTTGTTCAAAGGTTGTCCGTGATTGATGCGGCTTGTATTCTCTTTCCGGGTAACAACTTTACCTTCCGGAGAAAGAATTTCCGTCTCTACACGGATGGCTGTTTTCTCACCGGCATTGTCTATCTTCGTTTGGAGACGTACGGCTGCAAAATCCTTGTTGACGTGAGGAGTTGTGATTTGCGTTCCCCATACAGGCACATGGATTTTGTCAGTCACAATCAGGTGTACATTGCGATACAGACCTGCTCCCGGATACCAGCGCGAAGATTGCGGACGGTTTTCCAAACGCACGGCAAGCGTATTGTTTTACCGTTTTTATTCAATAAGGAAGTCACATTACAGTGAAAAGAATTGTAGCCGAAAGGCCAGAAACAAGCTTCTTTTCCGTTGATGTAGACACGCGCTTCACTCATGGCACCGTCAAAGAGTAGTGTCACTTCTTTGTCGGCAGGGCGTCAAAACTGGTACGATACCATCCGGTACCTACATAAGGAAGACCGCCGGTACGTCCTGTCTTCAAGGAAGCTTTTCTCAAAGTTCTGTGTCACTGCCACATTCTGAAGATCATTGTTCATGTCGAATGGACCAAAATCGCCCAGTCGTGTGGAATAACAACCGATTCCCATTTAGTGTCATTGAACTCCGGCTGACTGGCCTCTTTAAAATCTCCTTTACTGAATTTCCAGTTCTTCTCCAGCAGTGCCTCACTGCGTTGCGCTTGCATAGTGCAGGCGGCGGCCATCAAAAGTACAGCTAATAACTGTTTGGGGTGTTTCATGTTCATTTTACTTTTCAGGTATAAAATATTTTGGATTCGGCGTAAAGTTATAAAAAGGATTCAATAATCTTATCTCTTGAAAGCATTAAATGCACTGGCCGGTTTGCCACTGTTGTCAAGCCCCTTTGTGATAGCCTTTCCATTCCTTCTTTCCTTCAAATGTAGGAAAATGTCGGTTACACTTGTAAATATCCCGCTCTTTTGTTCCTTTGCCATCTATTTATAAACAGAAAACTTACGTATGAGAAAACTAATTTATTTGCTTTTGTTGCCGTTGGCGGTGGCTGTGACTGCATGTGGCGGTAAAAGGATCTTCAGATAATCAGTCGCTGCTGGCAAGAATAGACAGTATAGATGCTCACGGATTGCAGCGTATGCAGACGTCTAAGAGCGAAACTAACTTTAAATTCAAAGGAAAGATTATCATTCCTTTGTTTCACGTACTCGGACGAAAGTCTGCCTCATGTAACAAATGAGATGGGAGATACTTATGTCGATAATAAAATAGTGCTGCACCTGACACGCGGTAACGAAACGGTATTGAACAAGACATTTACCAAGAATGATTTTCATCCGTAGTCGATGCAAAATTTCTCTCGAAATCTATATTGGAAGGAATTGTATACGACAAGACCACTCCGCAGGGCATTGTATATGCCGCAAGTGTTTGTTATCCGCAGACAGATTTGTATATGCCGCTTTCTATAACGATCACTGCTGATGGAAAAATGAGCATACAGAAAGTCGATATGCTTGAAGAAGATTTGAACGATGAAGCACCCAATTAAGCCTCCAGGCAGGTGTTGACAGCAAAATTACACAAATGTGAAAACATTTGAGACAAACGAAAGGCAACCGATGAGGTTGCCTTTCGTATTTTGCACCGTCAACAAACTTAATATCGAATAGAATGAAGAAAAGCATTTTATTATTTGCGTGCTGGCATCAGGATGCACGGCGATGGCTGAACAAGTCGAGAAACCCGGTCCGGCTATAGAAACACAGACTTTGGTGCCACTGACCGAGCGTGTAAATGTACAGGCAGATTCGGCATGTGTCAATCAGATTATAGATGGTTGCTGGGTAGCAGTCGGAGCTAAAAAGCGCATGCCATTCAACGTGATTTCAACCTTATGTTCAACGGAAAACCTTCTTATCGTTTTGAACTGAAAGAAGATGATAACACATTATCCGGATATGCAGCGGGGAAACAAAGGGCGTGCGGAATTTTCTTATTGTTATGCAACTTCCGATGATTTCAAAGGCAAACCAGCCGATACATATAAGAAAGCACAAATAATGAAAACTGTATATCATCATGGAAAAGGTATTTGTCCGCAAGGTGCTTCCCGCGATTATGAGTTTTCGGTATATATCCCTTCTACATTAGGCAGTGATGTTTCCACCATTTTGCTCAATGGCATGGAATGCCGGATCGTACTTTGGTACAGACTCCACAGGGTGAAGTGAAGAAACTGACAGCTGATGAGTTCATGGAACTGGACAAGACTACTATTTTAAGAAAACATGGGATACGAAAAGAAACCCAAGCTGGACAAGCAAGGTAATCCGGTGAAAGACAAACAAGGCAATCCCGTTTATCAAGCCGGAAAGGCTAACGGATGGCTGGTGGAACAAGGTGGCTATCCTCCATTGGCATTCGGATTTTCAGGCGGATGGTTTTACATCAAAGCAAATTCCGACCGTAAATGGCTGACTGATAAAGACGACCGTTGCAACGCAAATCCGGAAAAGACACCGGTTATGAAACCTGTGACATCTACATATAAAGCATCGACCATTGCTTACAAAATGCCTTTCGCCGATTTTCCGAAAGATTGTTGGATTACATTCCGTATTCATATCGATTGGACAGTCTATGGCAAAGAGGCGGAAACAATTGTAAAGCCGGGTATGCTCGATGTACAGATGGACTATCAGGAAAAAGGAAAAAGGTTAATAAACACATTGTAGACAATGAGAAAATCATGATTGGACGTAACGACGATGATGGTTATTACTTTAAGTTCGGTATCTACCGCGTAGGTAATAGCACGAAGCCGGTATGTTACAATCTGGCAAACTATTCAGAGAGGTAATTAGTCAGAAGGTAGAAAGAGTGATATCCGGATGTCCGTTTAGTGGGCATCCGGATATTTTTTATAGGTTAATAATCTGAAAAATAATATCGCATTTGTCAAGTGTGCTTCAATTCTGCAAAAGATTTGTTTTTGTTGCTTGCCAAATGGTATAATATATAAAATTATTAGTGATGCAAATGATGAACAAAATGGATTTAACCGGTGTGCGGAATTCTACATCGGTCGTTTGCGGAAGGAGGGACGGTATTCTACGGCGCATGTCTACAAGAATGCCCTCTTTCTTTCAGCAAATTTTGCGGCACGTCTAATGTGTCGTTCAGACAGATCACCCGTGAACGTTTACGACGTTACGGCCAGTATCTTTATGAGTGTGGCTTGAAGCCCAATACGATTTCTACGTACATGCGTATGCTTCGTAGTATTTATAACCGTGGAGTGGAAGCGGGCAGTGCGCCATACGTTCCGCGACTGTTTCATGATGTCTATACAGGTGTGGATGTCCGCCAGAAAAGGCTTTGCCTGCTACGGAATTGTATAAGCTTCTGTATGAGGATCCCAAATCGGAACGTTTACGTCGTACGCAAGCTATTGCCGCCCTGATGTTCCAGTTTTGCGGAATGTCATTCGCTGATTTAGCCCATCTGGAGAAATCGGCACTCGATCAGAATGTGTTGCGATACAATCGTATCAAAACTAAAACTCCAATGAGCGTGGAAGTGCTGAATACGGCAAAGGAAATGATTAACCAGCTCCGTAGCAAAGAAGATTCTCATCCTGACTGTCCGGATTATCTGTTTGATATTCTTCGTGGGGATAAAAACGGACGGATGAAAGAGGTTACCGGGAATATCAGTCCGCTCTCCGTCGATTTAATAATTCTCTGAAGGACTGGCAAGAACCTTGCATTTGCAATCTCCCGTCACTTCCTATACGCTTCGTCATTCTTGGGCAACGACTGCGAAGTATCGGGAGTCTCCATTGAAATGATTAGTGAATCATTGGGGCACAAATCTATAAAACGACACAAATCTACTTGAAAGGCTTTGGACTAAAAGAACGTACGGAAGTAAATAAAGGGAATTTATCTTACGTTAGAAATTGCTGTGTAAGTGGTGATAGAATAGTAAAGTGTTGATAATTAGAATTAAACTATGTGTGTTACTTCTTAGGTAACGGAATTAAATTTGACGCAAAGATAGACAAAACACGAATAGAAAGCAAATATTCCTCCACTTTTTCGTTTTATCTGAAACATAGAGCAAAACTATCCGAACATGAAATAACCTTATTTCCATGCTCTATACTTTTATTGCCTAATCTCTAGATTTTTCCGTTGAGTATTAGGCCTTTCCACATTCTACGCCTTTGTCATGTGCGTGATTTCTATTTTCATCATAATGTACGTTTCGTGTATGTGTTATCCGTTACCTAAGAAGTAACGGAATCACATGGGGAAAAATATGATTTTAACGAAACCAAAATCAGTAAATGCCGGGCCTATTAGTGGGACAGGGAAGGCGTAGCACACTCAAAACGCTGGTATGTAGCACTCGTTCGAATGCATCATGAGAAGAAAGTTGCCGAGCGTTTGTCTAAGATGGAATTGATTCTTTTGTTCCCGTTCAGCAACAGATCCATCAATGGAGCGACCGTCGAAAGATGGTTGATACAGTCTTGCTTCCCATGATGGTTTTGTTCATGTCAATCCAAAGAGCGTATGGAAGTCCTAAGCTTCTCCACGGTTAGCCGTTATATGGTGATGCGTGGTGAAAGCACTCCTGCCGTTATTCCTGACGAGCAGATGGCCCGTTTCCGTTTCATGCTCGATTATTCCGATGAAACAGTCTGTATGAATGATACTCCACTGGCGCGTGGTGAGAAAGTTCGTGTGATAAAAGGTCCTTTGAGTGGTCTTGTTGGCGAACTCGTGACTGTCGGGGTAAGAGTAAGATTGCCGTTCGTTTAAATATGCTTGGCTGTGCTTGTGTAGATATGCCAATCGGTTATGTAGAACCCACAAAGATTAGTAATGACGACACAAAAACTTTAACGTATTTCTATTCATTCTACTGTTAGGAGTTTTTCTCCTTTGATGGCTCAAAATATGAGCGATTCTCAAGTATTGGAGTATGTCAAAGAGGGATTAGACAAGGGAAAGAACAAAACAATTAGCCTCTGAACTTGCACGTAAGGGTGTGACCAAAGAACAGGCTATGCGTGTGAAGCAGCTTTATGAGCAGCAGAACAACGTCAATGCTTCCAACGCTACCGGTACGGATGTCAATGAATCCGTCTTCGTGAAGAAATGAAGGAGAATACTTCCGATATGTTGGAAGACCATCCGAGCACTCAAGACCTTGCACGTGGTAATCAGGTTTTCGGAAGAAACATCTTCAATACTCGTAACCTGACTTTTGAACCCAGTGTCAACATCGCCACCTTTAAATTACCGTCTCGGTCCCGGTGACGAAGTGATTATCGACATCTGGGGAGCCAGTCAGAACACTATCCGCCAACAGATTTCTCCTGATGGCACTATCAATATTCAGAAAATAGGTCCTGTCAACCTGAACGGACTAACCATTTCTGAAGCCAATGACTATCTCAAAAACATTAAACAAGATATATAATGGTCTTAATAATACGAATGACCCCACTTCTGACATCCGTCTGACTCTGGGCAGCATCCGTACTATTCAAATCAATGTAATGGGTGAAGTTGTCCAGCCGGGCACTTACTCTCTTCTTCCTTTCTACTGTATTCCATGCACTTTATCGTGCAGGAGGTGTGAGTGACATAGGTAGCCTTCGTAATGTCCAGCTGGTACGTAACGGTAAGAACATCGCCACAATCGACGTCTACCAATTTATCATGAAAGGCAACATTCAGGATGACATTCGTCTGCAGGAAGGTGATGTTGTGATTGTTCCCGCCTATGACGTATTGGTTAAGATCGACGGAAAAGTGAAACGCCCCATGCGTTTCGAAATGAAGAAGGACGAAAACTTATCTACACTTATCAGTTATGCCGGTGGATTTGACGCTGACGCCTACACCCGTTCTTTGCGTGTCGTACGCCAAAACGGACAGGAGTATGAAGTAAACACAGTCAAAGACCTTGATTATAGTGTCTATAAAATGCGGAATGGTGATGTTGTGACCGCCGAGGCTATCCTTAACCGCTTCACTAATAAGCTTGAAATCCGTGGAGCTGTTTACCGTCCCGGTATCTACCAGCTAAACGGTAAACTGAATACCGTCCGTGAACTGGTGAACGAAGCCCAAGGTTTGACGGGTGATGCTTTCTTGAACCGTGCTGTCCTTTATCGTCAGCGTGAAGACCTTACTACTGAAGTTGTCCCTGTAGATATCAAGGCCATCATGGATGGTACTTCTCAAAATATCATCCTGGCGAAAACGATATTCTTTATATTCCCAGTATCCATGATTTGGAAGATAGGGGAGATGTTGTAATCCACGGCGAAGTGGCCAAACCTGATTCCTATCCTTATGCTGATAACATGACCCTTGAAGATTTGATCATTCAGGCAGGTGGATTGCGTGAAGCCGCTTCTGTAGTTCGTGTGGATGTATCCCGTAGAATTAAGAATCCTCGTAGTACAGCGGATAATGATACTATCGGTCGGATATATACATTCTCCCTGAAAGAAGGCTTTGTTGTTGACGGTACACCGGGTTTCGTTCTTCAACCTTATGATGAGGTTTATGTTCGTCGTAGTCCGGGTTATCAGGCCCAACAGAATGTAGCCGTTGAAGGTGAAATCCTGTTCGGAGGGTCTTACGCCATGACTAGTCGTGAAGAACGTCTTTCAGATTTGATCAATAAAGCGGGAGGTGCTACGAATTATGCCTATTTACGTGGTGCAAAGTTAACCCGTATAGCTAATGCAAGTGAAAAGAAACGTATGGGTGATGTAATCCGCCTAATGAGTAGACAGTTGGGAGAAGCTATGATTGACTCTTTAGGTATTCGTGTAGAAGATCATTTTACAGTCGGAATTGATTTGGAAAAAGCACTGGCCAATCCGGCAGTACAGCAGATATTGTCTTGCGTGAGGGGACGTGATTTCCATTCCGAAGAACAATAATACGGTCACGATCAATGGTGCTGTGATGGTTCCAAATACAGTTTCTTATATAAAGGGTGAGAATATAGATTATTACCTGAATCAGGCTGGTGGTTATTCTGAAAATGCAAAGAAGAGTAAGAAATTTATCGTATACATGAATGGCCGGTAACTAAAGTGAAGGGTAGCGGTAAGAAACAGATTGAACCGGGTTGCGAGATAATTGTACCTAGTAAGGCTAAGAAAAGGAATAATATTGGCAACATTTTAGGTTATGCTACTACATTCAGTACTTTGGGAATGATGGTTGCTTCTATCGCTAATTTAATCAAGAAATAACGAATACCTTTATTTATGTCTACTTTGATGGAACAAACATCTGAAAAGGAAACAAAACAGTTGCATAATAATCACAATGATGAGGAGATCGAAATCGATTTGATGGATCTTTTCGTAAGGTTATAGGTATTCGTAAGAAGATCTATAAAGCGGCCGGTATCGGACTGATAATTGGTGTTATTGTTGCAATAAGTATCCCTAAGCAGTACACGGTTGAAGTTACCCTTTCTCCGGAAATGGGTAATAACAAGGGTGGTGGTTTATCCGGTTTGGCTGCTTCCTTTTAGGAAGTGGAGTTTCTATGGGTGAAGGAACTGATGCTTTGAACGCTTCTTTGTCTGCTGATATTGTCTCTTCTACTCCTTCTTGTTGGAACTTTCTAATATAAAAGTACCTGTATCAGGGAGAGAAAATCTCTTTAAGTTCTTATTTAGATGAAGAATCTTCTCCCGGTGGAGTTATGTAATCGGGTTTCCGGTATGGTAATTGGCGGAGTAAAGTCTTTGTTTATCGAAGATGAGGATGAATCTATTTTTCGGATAAAGCGAGTCAAGGTACCATTGAATTATCAAAAGGAATCTCAGAAGATTGAATCACTAAAGAAAAGATTGTCGCTTCTGTGGATAAGAAAACTTCAATGACTTCCGTTACTGCAACTTTTCAGGATTCTAAAATTGCTGCAGTCGTAGCCGATTCCGTGGTTAAGAAATTGCAGGAATACATCATAGATTATCGTACTTCCAAATCTAAAGAGGATTGTCTCTATCTGGAGAAATTGTTTAAAGAACGTCAACAAGAATATTATGTCGCTCAGAAGAAATACGCCGACTATATGGACTCCCATGACAATATCATTTTGCAGAGTGTTCGTACCGAACAGGAACGTTTGCAGAATGACATGAGTCTGGCTTACGTGTATACAGTCAGGTTGCCAGTCAGCTTCAGGTTGCCAGAGCTAAAGTTCAGGAAGAAAAACCTGTTTTGCTGTGGTAGAACCTGCAGTTGTACCATTATATCCTTCGGGAACCAGTAGGAAGGTATATGTTTTAGTTTTGTTTTCCTATCAGTTTGTATTGTAATCTCTTGGAATTTGTTCGGGAAAGACCTTTTGAGCAAGTTCAAAGAAGTATGTGCCTAAAATCAATCTTTAATGTGATATGGTATCAACCACCAGTCAAATCAATAAATTTATAGAATTTATAGTAGTTCTGGGAGACCTGATCATTCTGAATCTGGTATTGTCCTTTCTCCTTTTTTTGGGAGGAAGCTTTGTTTCTTTACCTTTCTCTTGTAGAGTTTCGGATGATGACTTCGTTAAGTCTCTGTTATCTGGCCTGTTCGGGCCTCGTGGAGAGTTTGGGATAGTCGGGAATTCGCCCCGACCAACTAGTGTTGCGCGTGTTGAAGAATATTATAGCTTTTCCATCTTTTGGGCATGTATCATGACTTTTAGTGGAATCTCTATCTATTCTCCTCTTTCTTTGTCGCTTATTTCTCTTTCCTCTTTGTCATCTTAAGTATTTATCGCATTATTATCCGTCATTTTCTGATAGTCTATTGTGCTAAGGGTAAGCATAGGCGTTATGCTGTTTTATAGGTGGAGGCAATAATATGCAGGTGTTGTATGAGGAGATGGAAAGTTCTCTGGCGTCTTCTCTATATGAGGTCGTGGGTTATTTTGATATTAAACCGAACGAAGCCCTTTCTTCGCAATGTTCCTATTTGGGTAATCCTGACGGTTTCTCAGATTTTATGTCCGCACACCCGGGTATCAAGCATGTTTTTGTTCTCTGTCGATGGAGGAAGGGCGTTATAATTTTTCTATCATGAATCATTGTGAAAACCATTTGCTTTATTTTCACGGTGTTCCTAATGTTTGTAAGGGCTTTCCTCGTCGTATCTGGCACAGTATGGTTGGCAATATGCCTATATTGAATCTGCGTTATGAGCCTTTAGGTAAGATGGAGAACCGTATTTTAAAACGGCTATTCGATATTATTTTCTCCGGTCTTTTCTGGTTACAGTTTTTCCCTTTGTTTATCTATAGTGGGAAGTATCATAAAGCTGACTTCTCCCGGTCCTGTATTCTTTAAGCAAATGCGTACAGGTTTGAATGGTGTAGATTTTGTGTGTTATAAATTCCGTTCTATGAAAGTGAATGATGAAGCTGACAGTAAACAGGCTACGGTTGATGATCCCCGTAAAACAAGATTTGGAGATTTTCTTCGTCGTTCTAATATTGACGAACTTCCCCAGTTTATCAATGTCTTTAAGGGTGATATGTCAATAGTGGGACCACGTCCACATATGTTGGCCCATACGGAGACTTATGCCCGTTTGATTGATAAATATATGGTGCGGCATTTTATAAAACCTGGGGTGACCGGTTGGGCTCAAACGCATGGTTTCCGTGGTGAAACGAAGGAGCTTTCGCAGATGGAGGAACGTGTGAAGGCTGATATTTGGTATATGGAGCATTGGACAATGCTGCTTGACTTATATATCATTTATAAGACTGTGGCGAATGTGATTGTGGGGGAGAAGAATGCGTATTAAGATGGAAAATCATAACACTAAGCGATTGGTTAAAAAAACGAAGAATCTATGAATATAGCATTATTAATAGCAGGTGGTTCTGGTAACCGTATGGGGCAAGATATTCCTAAACAATTTATGCATGTTGATGGAGCTCCTATTATCATTCGGACGATGCAATGTTTTCAACTGCATCCTGATATTTCAGCAATAGCGGTAGTATGCTTAAAAGGATGGGAAACAGTTTTGCAATCATATGCCAATCAATTTATGATTGATAAATTAAGATGGATATTTCCTGGGGGCGATTCTGGTATGGAAAGCATCCATAATGGCATTTATGGTTTAAAAGAAAAGGGATGTGATGATGAAGATCTTGTGCTTATTCATGATAGTGTTCGTCCATTGCTTAGTCAAGAGATAATTTCTTCCAATATTGCAATTTGTAAGGCTTATGGTTATGCTATAACAGGGATCCAATGCCGGGAAGCTATATTGGAAAGTGAGGATGGCTTTACTTCGACTGCAAGTATTCCACGTGATACTCTTATTCGTACCCAAACTCCACAAACATTTCGATTGAAAAATATCATTAGAGCTCATGAATCAGCCTGTAAAAAAGGTATTGTAAATTCTGTAGCTTCTTGTACATTGTTAGCTGAACTTAATGAGAATATTGAAATGCATATTGTGCCAGGTTCGGAGAAAAATATAAAGATTACAACTGTAGAGGATCTGGAAATTTTAAAGGCTTTGATGCATACTAGTAAAGATGAATGGTTGAAATAAAAGCGATATGGCATATCAGGATGATATTAAGAAAGTTGCAACTCTTTTGTTGCCATGGGACAAATTGAGTGGCTGCAATGTTTTAGTAACAGGAGCAACAGGTTTAATCGGTGGTTGTCTTGTGGATGTATTGATGGCGCATGAGAATAAGGATTATAATGTGTATGCGTCTGGAAGAAATGAAGAGAGAGCAAAGAATCGTTTTTTAAGATATGTCAATGATAAAACTTTCCATTTTTTCAAATATGATGTAATGCAACCTTTGGTGTGCGATGTAGATTTTCAGTATATTATTCATGCTGCTAGCGGTGCCTGTCCTGCAGAATTTGGAAAACATCCGGTAGAAGTCATGAAGGGCAATATTAATGGAGTGGACAATTTAATGAGTTATGGAATACAGCACGGTATGAAACGGTTGCTTTATATTTCTTCAGGGGAAGTATATGGTGAAGGAGATGGGAGAGTGTTTACTGAAGAATATAGTGGGTATGTTGATTGTGCTTCGCCTCGTTCATGTTATCCTTCAAGTAAAAGAGCAGCAGAGACCTTGTGTATTTCTTATGGCGTGGAATATAACGTAGATGTCGTCATTGCACGTCCTTGCCATGTTTACGGACCAGAATTTACAGAATCAGATAACCGTGTCTATGCTCAATTTATTCGTAACGTACTTCAAGGAGAAGATGTTGTTATGAAAAGTACTGGAGAACAATTTAGATCTTGGTGTTATGTGGTAGATTGCGTGTCCGGACTGCTTCATGTTTTGCTTAAGGGAGAAAATGGAGAGGTTTATAATATAGCAGATGAGGATAGTAATATCACAATTCGTCAATTGGCAGAATTAATAGCCGGGTTAGTTGGACGGAAAGTTATTATGAAGTGTCCTGATGATTTTGAAAAGAAAGGCTATAATATGGTAAGTAAATCTGTATTTGCCACTAAAAAATTAGAAGCGTTAGGGTGGAACATTGAAGGCTGTATGAGAGATAAAATGTTGAAGACGATAACGAAAGTGAATTTATAATTCCTACTTATTAAAACATAATCTTTGAGTGTTAACCTGAAAATGTTGATTTATGGTAAGAATGATTTGTAATGGAAGAGGATAAACTTAAGTATAAGGAAATTCTATGTAAAACGATGAAGAGCTTCATCAATATTTGCAAAGAACATAATTTACAATATTATGCTTGTGCGGGAACGTGCTTAGGGGCGATTCGTCATAAAGGAATGATACCTTGGGATGATGATATTGATGTCTTGATGCCAAGGAGTGACTATGATAAGTTTCTTGCGCTTAAACAGAAATTGCAGGGAACCGGGTATGAAATCGTTGATTCTAATAATCAATTTTACAATCAGTGGTTCGCTAAATTCTCGGATGCAAATACAACTATAGTAGAAATGACTGATTTTCCCATTGTTTTTGGAGTATATGTTGATATTTTCCCTTTGGATGAGGTGGAAAATGTGGATGTAGCTAAAAAATTGCATGAAGAAAAAAGTAAATATTTTGATAAATATCGGAGAACCTTTAAGAAAACGTTTTTTAGAAATTGCGTAAACTTGTTTATCCACATGCATATAAAAACATTTTTGAAGGAAATATACTACGCTTCTATAGGGAAAGTATTTAAGGAACATTATTTTTTTAAATACAAACATGCGGAAGACTTGATTCAAAAACAAAGAGGGCAAAAGTGTATGTGTTATGGCGGGTTCTATGGCTTTGAGAAAGAATTGTGTGAAAAGGAATGGTTTGGAAAAGGGGTTGCAGTTCCTTTTGAAGATTTTTCCATTATTGTCCCCAGCAATTACCATGCTTATCTTACTCGTTTTTATAATGACTATATGATTCCTCCTCCACCACAATATAGAGAATCTCATCACTCTCGTTATTTCGTAGATTTAGATAGGCGTTGGGATATAGAGGATGTGTTAAAAATGAAGCCTCAAAAGAGTCATAAAATAGTTCGAAGATACGAAAGCTAAAGAATAAATGTCAACAACAACTCAGGTGATAAAAAATACCGGCTTCTTATATATAAAGATGGCGGTGACGGTATTTATTTCTCTCTATACTACTCGATTAATATTATCATCATTAGGGGCATCTGATTTCGGGATATTTAATATTATAGGCGGAGCCATTGTTATGTTGGGCTTTTTGAATGCGACAATGGCCAATGCTACCCAACGTTTTATGTCGTATGCCGAAGGTGAAGGAAATCTTATAAAAAAGCGTCAGATATTTAATGTGAGCATAGTTTTACATATTGGTGTAGCTGTTCTTACCTGTATCCTATTGCTGATTGTTATGCGTTTGCTTTTTAATGGTGTATTTAACATACCGGTTCAGAGGATTTTTGCGGCAAAGGTAATCTATCTTAGTGCTGTTGCTAGTACAGTGCTGACAATAATCAATGTCCCTTATGATGCTGTTGTAAATGCTCACGAAAATATGCTCTATTATTCATTGATTGGTATATTTGAATGTTTGCTACGTCTGGTTATTGCTTTTGTTTGTGTTTATACCAATAGTGACAAACTGATTGTATATGGCGTATTGACAGCTATGATTCCTTTGATAACTCTTACGATAATGAAAATATATTGTCATCGTAAATATGACGAATGTGTTTTTTCAATTCGTAAGTATTGGGATTCGAACCTTCTCAAACGAATTACTTCATTTTTCTCATGGAATTTTTTAACGGCTATATCCAGTCTTGTTTCTTATTATGGTTCGGGCTTGGTGCTTAATCATTTTTTTGGTACCATATTGAGTGCAGCTCAAGGAATAGCCAATCAGGTGAATGGACAATTGTCTAACTTTTCATTGAACTTGATGAAGGCAGTAAATCCAGTTATTGTAAAAAGGGCTGGCAGTCACGATATGGAAGCGATGAATCGTGTAACGTTGGCTAGTGGTAAGTTTTCTACACTTTTAATAGTCCTGTTTGCCGTTCCTTTCATATTGGAAATGCATTATGTTTTAAGAATCTGGCTAAAGAATGTACCGGAATGGACGGCTATGTTTTGTTGTATGCAACTGATTGTTACTGTAATATGTCAATTGACAAATAGTGCCGCCACTGCTATTTATGCAGAGGGAAATATTAAAAGGTATGCTATCTATAAAAGTATTATGAATGTATTGCCTGTATGTTTTACCTATCTTGCTTATACGTTAGGGGGCGCTCCATATTGGCTATATATTTTTATGATAGCAATTTGGAGTATGGGTGGAGATATGGTTATTATTTATTATTCTAATAAACAGTGTGGTCTTAAGATTTCTGATTTTCTGATTCAGGTCGTTTGTCCTGTATTGTGTATTAGCGTATGTATGTTTATTGGAGGTTTTGCTATAAAGAGTTTATTTGAGGAAAGTTTCTTGAGATTGCTTTTTGTTTGCTGTATGACATCTATTGTCTTTGGAATTTGCGTCTGGAACTATGCGTTAAAAAAAGAAGAGAGAATAAGTGTGCTACAATTGATAAGCGAGAGATTGAAAAGAAATAAAAAGAATGAAAGTTTTATATGATCATCAAGCATTCACCATGCAATACTTTGGTGGTGTTTCTAAATGTTTTTGTGAACTGATATCTCATTTCCCGAAAGATGTTAGTGCAGAAATAGGAGTGATGCAGAGTAATAATGTACATCTTGTACAATCTGGATTGTGCCCAATGTTGGAGACTGTTAAATTAGATTATAAAACATTTTTGCCGCATTTTCATTTTAAGGGGAAGGGGCGCTTATATTCATGGTTTAATCGTTTATTTCCTTTTTTCCCGTCAGTAGAACATATTAATAAACGTAGAACTGTAGAGTTGCTTCAGGCTGGAGATTTTGATGTATTTCATCCAACCTTTTTTGATGATTATTTTTTACCATATTTAAATGGAAAACCTTTCGTTTTGACTGTTCACGACATGATGCCCGAATTGTTTCCGCAATATTTTGATAGGAATGATTTTCAGATTGTAGGAAAAAGAAAATTGGTGGAGAAGGCCAATGCTGTTATTGCGGTCTCGAAGCAAACAAAACAAGACTTGATGGAAATCTTAAAAGTTCCAGAAGATAAAATAAAGGTAATTTATCATGGAGGACCTGTCTGTGAAAAAATATCAAATAAAGCCTTGATTGATGAACCATATTTTTTATATATGGGTACTAGAGATAAATACAAAAATTTTCATCAACTTATTGTTGATTTTAGTGATTTTTCGGATAATTGTAAGAAAACAGTGTTAGTATGTACAGGTGGCGAATTTACACGGCAAGAAAAAGAAGCATTTAAAAAGTATAATGTTCTTGATAGAGTGGTACATTTTTCTGCGACAGATGAAAATGTGAAAAATTTGTATGCTCATGCTGTCGCTTTTGTATATCCTTCTTTGTATGAAGGATTTGGTATGCCTATATTGGAAGCTTTTGCTTATGGGTGTCCAGTACTACTTAATAATAAAAGTTGTTTTCCGGAAATAGCGGGTGATGCTGCTGTTTACTTTCTTTTAGATGAACAAGGGTCGGATTTAGTAGAGAAAATGAAAATGGCTTTTTCTTGGAGCAATGAAGAACGTGAAAGTATAATTCAATCGGGGTATGAAAGATTGAATCTTTATTCGTGGCAAAAATCAGCAGAACAACTTAAAGATTTGTATGTATCAATAACTTGATGCATAATATTTAATTTTAAGAAAATGAATTATGAAGATTTAATAGGCTCTTTACTTGCTGAAATAAGGACAATATTCTTAGCCATCATTATTATTAATGTATTATATATCCCAATATATAAAAGGTGTATAAATGGCTTTTTAGATCCTTTGTTAATAGTTGTTGTTTTTGCCTCGTTGGCGAATTCTGTACCTTTTTATCTTTATTTTGCGGGATTGATGAGAACAGAATTATTTTTATTTATTCTTTTGTTCGAAGGATGCTTTTGGCTTTTTTTTTACAAGATACATATTCGTTTTAAATATGAAATAAATGAGAAAACAAGGAAGAATGAAAATTTACTAGTTGAGAAAGTAGGATTACTATCAATTTTTATAGTCATTTTACTTCAGCTTTATATTTATAGGTTAAATGGTATTCCATTATTTAATGAAAGTCGTTTTACGGCTACAGGAGGTAATGATACGATTGTAAATTTGCTTCAAAGAATTATTGGTCCGTTTAATGTGTTTCTTAGTCTTTATTGTTTTATAAGATAGACTCAAGAAAAAAGAAAGGATATTTTATTCTATTGGTTATATTGGGGTTTTCATTTTTAAGTGGTGCTAAAAGTTTCATTTTACGATTAATATCAGCTTATTTTTATTATAACATTTTCTACAAAAGAAAAATTCCTCATGTGAAATGGTATTTTATTCTTTTCATCGCTCTAACTCCATTATTTATATTATTTAGTAAATCAGATTATGCGCTAAATGCGTATTTATATCGCTTGATAGGAAATGGAGATATTTATTGGAATGCTGTTTATGATGATGCCATTGATCATATTAAAATTGAAAATCCAATAATAAATCAAACTCATCTTTTATGGGGACCATTTAGACATTTAATAGGCTTTACGCCTGGGCCTAGTGATATGGCTATTGCGGGTGAATCAATAATGGAATATGCTTATTCTTATATTAGTGGAGTTCCTAATTCTAGGCTTCCTGTATTAGGTTGGATTTATTTCCGTTGGTGGGGACTTTTGTTTGCTATGTTTATGGGATGGTTAGTTGCTTTTTTGATCAAAAAAGTACCTAATATGTTTAATAATAGTCTTATATCAACTTTTTATAAAGCTTCTTTTTACAGTATTGGAGCTTCATTTATAACTGATGGTTATTTGGGATTTTCCAATCTATTGGGAGTGATTTTTTTCTCAATGACTGTTGCTTGCATACGATTACTAACTCAAAAAAAACAATATGGTCACGTTGTCAATTATAACAATTAATTACAATAACAAAAAAGGACTGTTGAAGACTATTGACAGTATAAAAGAACAATCATTCACTGATTTTGAATGGATTATAATTGATGGTGGTTCTACTGATGGAAGTGTGGAGATAATTAGAGAAAATGAATCTCGAATTGCATATTGGATATCTGAGCATGATAAGGGAGTTTATGATGCAATGAATAAAGGAATATTACATGCTAATGGTCTTTGGCTTAATTTTATGAATAGTGGTGATACATTTGAAAGAAAAGATACCCTTCGTAATGTCTTTTCTGAAAATATTCCTGAATCTGCACATTTTTTGTATTCTGATACTGTTTCAGAGATGCAGGATGGAAACATAAAAATATCTTATCAAAACCATTTAAAAGGAAATATTATTCATCAGAGCTCGATATATAAGAAACAGTTGCATGAACAATATGGATATTATATAGTCACTCCTAAGATTATAATATCTGATTTACTTTTTTTTCTATCTATACCCGAAGAATATTTTCATAAAGTAAAAACAATTATAGCCAACTTTGAATTAGGCGGAATATCAAGCTCCGGTACATGGTGTGTTAAGCAAAAAATGTGTGCTTTAGTAGTGTATCGGAAAATGAGCTTTGGTGCTTTATATTATAAATATCTACTATTAATGATAAAGGGGATAGTGAGAAAAATAATAGTTTGGTTTAGGACTTATTTTATAGGCAAATGAAAACGGTAACTGTCATTATGTCCTCATATAATGGTTCTTCATTTATAGAGAGGCAAATAAAATCTATTTATAATCAGAAAGATGTGAGTATAAATTGTTTTATTAGGGACGACGGGTCAAGTGATAATACGTTACAGATATTAACTGAACTACAAAAAGAATATGCTAATCTATCTTTTATTGTCGGAGATAATGTGGGGTGGGAGAAAAGTTTTTTAATAGCCTTAAGTTTAGCTCCACAGGCTGATTATTATGCTTTTGCGGATCAAGATGATATTTGGTTTGATAATAAAATTATTAATGGACTAAATCAGTTGGCTCAATATCCTGATAATGAAGTTGTAATGTTTCATTGTAATAAGATTTCAGTAAATGGAGATTTAACGCCTCTCTCTCATCAAATAAAAAGATTATCTCGTCCTATTAATAGGCAGAATGCAGTCGTACAAGAATATGCCCAAGGATGTTCTATTATTTTTAATAATGCAGCGAAAAATCTTCTGACGAGGAGACTGCCTATTGAAAAAATAGCTCATGATTTTTGGGTAGGATTGGTTTGTTTTATGTTTGGACATGTGATATATGATTGCAATCCATATTTTTATCATATTAATTATGGAAATAATGCATCAGGTGAAGGGCATTTATTAAAAAGTTGGCAGAAACGTTGGCGTATGTTTTGGGGGACTAAAAATGTTTACTATTTACCTTCTTTAGATTTGTTATCTGATGCATATGTTGATCTTTTAACAGATGAAGATAAAATATTTCTTCAGCAAACATTAGATTATAAAATAAATATTAGATCAAAACTCAATCTATTATTTTCTCTGAAGTTTAGAAGAGCGTCTTTATTAGGTACTTTATCCTTAAAATGTGCTATTGTGTTTAATCGTCTTTAGAATATGGGAAATAAACGGATTGCTATCAATGGGCAATTTACTGCACGGAAAATGACTGGTCAAGAACGTTTTGCTTATGAAATAGTGAAAGAACTTGATTTGATTGTTGATGCGAAGGACTGGGTCTTAGTAGTTCCTAAAGATGCTGTGAATATTCCTAAATTATATAATATACCTATTATAAAATATGGGAGGGTTAAGGGGTCATTATGGGAGCAGGTCTATTTTTTCTATTATACTTTTCGGCATAATCTTCTTTCTTTAAATCTATGTTCTGTTATGCCTGTTTTAAAGCCAGGTATTATCTGCATTCATGATTTGAGTTATAAAGTAAATCCTCAATATTTTAAAACAGTTTATTCATTTATTTCTATGTTATGGCATAGAGTGTTATTCCGTTTTGCATGGTGGTTCTCTCCTTTTATACTAACTGTTTCGGAATTTTCTAAGCAACAAATGATAGATTGTTATAAAGTAGATGCTGATAAAATAGTTGTAGTAGGTAATGGGTGGGAACATTTTACAAGAATTAAGGAAGATGAGACCATAAAAGAACGGAAACCTAATTTATTTTCAAAACCTTATTTTTTTTCTTTGGGTAGCTTAGCACCTAATAAAAATATAGATTGGGTACTTAAAATAGCGCAAAATCATCCTCAATATATTTTTAATATAGCAGGTAGAAATGGTTTGAAAGAATATGGCCTAAATTATAATGAGGAGGATTTTCCCAATGTTAATTTCTTAGGATACATTACTGACGGAGAAATAAAATATCTGATGGCTAATTGTAAAGCATTTATTTTTCCTTCTTTTTTTGAGGGTTTTGGTATTCCACCATTAGAAGCGTTAAGCGTTGGCGCTAAAATTATAGTATCTAACACGAGTTGTCTTCCTGAAATATTTGGGGATTCTGCTTATTATATTGACCCGCATAATTATAACATAAACCTTGATAGTTTATTAAATACATCAGTAAATGATAGGCAATTAGTACTTAATAGGTTTCACTTTAGAATATTTGCAAAGAAAATTTATGATCGCATTTTGAAACTGAATAAGCAATCATAATATGGTTTTTACTAATGGTCGCTATTATCAGCTACATTAACTTAATATCTACTAATATGAAAATAATGCATATTGCAGAACCTTTTGCCACGGGTGTTTTAAGTTTTCTCATAGATATAACTAAACGTCAAGTGGAGATGAATGATATTTATATTCTTTATGGTATTCGTCCCTTGACTCCCGAGAATGTGGAAGAGTTGTTTGATAAGCGGATACATCTTATTAAAATAAATTCTTTCAATGGTGCAATTAATACGGTTCTTAGTCCTAAAGCTTATTGTGAAGTATATAGGTGGTATAAGAATATAAAACCGGATATAGTGCATTTTCATTCATCAGCATCAGGGTTTATAGGTCGGTGGTTATTACCATGTAATAAGATTCCGACTTTTTATACTCCTCATGGTTATTCGTTCTTGATGCGAGACGGATCAAAAATGAAGCGATTTATTTTTTGGTTAATTGAGTATCTGTCTGCTCAACGACCTACTACTACAATAGCTTGTAGTGAGGGCGAATATTTGGAAGCTATGAAATTATCAAAGAATTCCACTTATGTAAATAATGGTATTGATATATGTGAACTTGAATCTTTTGTAAGAGAAATTTGTGAAATTCAAAAACCTATAAGGGTATGTACTAGCGGGCGTATACTTTATCAAAAAAATCCAAGGCTTTTTAATGAGATCGCAAGGTTGTTACCTGAAATTAATTTCATTTGGATTGGTGAAGGAGAGCTTAAAACAGAACTTACTTCTCCAAACATTACGATTACTGGATGGATTAAGCGGGAGGAAGCATTGAGGATTATTAGAAATGTAGACTTTTTTATTTTACCATCATTATGGGAAGGATTACCTATATCGTTACTTGAGGCTATGTATTTAAGGAAGATTTGTTTAGTAAGTGATGTAATAGGTAACCGTGATGTCATAAAAAATGGGGTGAATGGATTGATCTGTAATTTAGCTAGTGAATATGCTGATGCTATCAAAAAAATAGTAAGTGGTCAAATTGATGGAAAAAAAATGTCGAATGTAGCTTCATATGATATAGTGAAAAACTATAACATAGATTTGATGGCACAGAAGTATAGTGAAATTTATGAAGATAAACGAAAAGAAAAAAATAATTATATAAAGCAAATTTGAAAAATATGAATTATTTTATTTTTGGGGGGGCTGGGTTTGTTGGCACTCATCTCACGAAATTACTAAAAGAAATACATCCTGAATCTATGATATATAATCTGGATATAGTAGAACCTGTAACTCAGATGTTTACTATAAAAGGTTATAATGCTGTATTAAAAGAAGGAGAGGAAGTGACTTCACAATATATTTATTGCGATGTACGTAAGTCTATTGAATTGGAATTCGTCAATGTTACAGATGAAGATGTCGTCTTTAACTTTGCAGCCGTTCATCGTACTCCGGGACATCCGGATCAGGCTTATTTTGAGACGAATATTCGTGGTGCAGAGAATGTATGCGCTTTTGCCGAGAAGTTCGGGATAAAGAAAATCGTTTTTACCAGTTCCATAGCTCCTTATGGTGCAGCTGAAGATTTGAAAACAGAAGAGACGCTTCCCACACCGAACACGCCTTATGGAATTTCTAAGTTAGTGGCTGAAAAAATACATACGATTTGGCAGGCAAAAAAGTCGAACGAACGACAACTTACTATTGTTCGTCCGGGTGTGGTATTCGGTAAAGGGGAAAATGGTAACTTTACTCGTTTGTATTGGGGTATCCGTGGCGGTAAGTTCTTCTATCCGGGCCGTAAAGATACGATTAAAGCTTGCATTTATGTGAAAGAATTGGTTCGCTTTATGCTTTATCGTTTAGAGAATCATAATGAAGGAGTAGAGTTATATAACTGTACATATGAACCAGCTTTTACTATCGAGCAAATAGTAGAAACGATGAAAAAGGCTACGGGAGTACAACGTACTGTTGTCGAGGTGCCGGGAAGTCTTCTAATGACAGTTGCAAGGATTGTCGGTTCGTTAGGGGGAAAAGCTTTAGGTATTTGTCCTGCTCGTGTGAAGAAGTTAATGATTTCTACTAATATATGCGGAAAGAAATTGGCTGATTCGGGGTATAAGTTTCATTATACATTTGAAGAAGCTATTAAGGATTGGTATAGAGATAACGATAATAAGTATTTGAGATGATTTTTCTGAAACAATTTGGGTATATAAAATAAATGTTGAGATGTAATAAACACGTGAGTGTTTCGTATGTGAGATGAAAAAAATGTAGGTCCCTAGCTTCATGCTGTTTACAGCATGATTCTCCTACATTGTGGATTAGAAATAGCGCGACGGCGCATTTCTAATCTACGCCCTGACATCGGAGGTTAAAGCCGATGTGAATTTCCCACTATATCAACTGTCTGTGAAGATCGTTGATATTTCCTAATTTTACGTATAGTGATGTATTTAGACACACAAATATAAAGAAAAAACATTGGGAGATTTGTATCGAAATATCCCAATGTTTGATTTTAATTATTGAGATGTTTTTTTCAAATCTCCCGATGTTTTTCCAGTTCTCCAAAAGGACAAAAGGACAAAAAGGACATATATGATTGTTTTTATTCATCTATAAACAGCAAAACGATTTGTAAGAACTTCACAAATCATTTTGCATTGTTTTTAATCTTGTTAACACAAAACGAAATGTCTATTTAGGATTCTATATAACAAGATTCAAATAGAGAATACACACCTATCAGTATCCTTTGATATGCTTCTATTTAGTTAGTCCTGCATTTACTTCCCTCAATATATTTTCGAACATAGAGATATGCGGCACCATGTCAATACCTGTAGGAAAGTTCATAGACTTGCTATCACCTTCTAAAGCCATATACCCAGCGTGTACAGTTTGCTCGCCTAAATCTGTTTTCGCTTTTTGGATAATACAACACTGCAAACGAGTTATGCCATTTTCATTGTACGAATATGTTGTCTGATATTCATATTCACCTTCTTTTGCGATCGCTTCTACTTGTGTAGTTCTTGTTTTTTCACTCAAAATTTTTGTTGCCATAATCTTTTTATTTTTCATTGTTAATACTGTCTAATAGATCAAATACACCTTTTTTGATGCAGGCGAAAAAACGTCCTACTTCCATGTATTTGCGTATAATTTCTGCCTTTTCTGAATCTACTTCCACTTCGCCATGTTTATAAACTTCTTGCGCAAATTCCAATTCGCCCAAGTCGGTAGTGTTATTGTAGATTGCATTACCTAACTCTTTTGCAATATCGACGGTACTGTTATTCCCTTCGATGTCTTTCACTTCGATTTTTCTAAAGTCTATTTTCATAATTATGTGATTTAAATATTATTACCAAGTTGCACTCCATAAAATTCCATTTTTAAATTGTAATACTTTAGTTCGTGTACTCCCATTATGCCATACCTGGGCGATTTCAATATATTCATCAATCCCTCTTTTGCCATCAACTACAATACCGCCTTCGGTAGCAAGTGCTATATTATCTCGTCCTCCGGCTACACTAATAGATACACCCCTATTTATATCATAAGGTCTTGAACGGTGATCGTAGAATCTTCCTAAATAATCGACTCCCATTGTACTAAACGGGCCTACAATAACTTGCCTATTTTTACTATTAAAACCAATCATATCATCGTAAAGAAACATCTCCTTTTTATCTATAGTTGGTATACTGGTAGAACCTGTCCCTATACTATTAGCAGAAATCTTAAAGCCTCCAATAGTGCCATCAACAGCGGCAAGTTTTTTAACGACAAGATTATCAACATCTATATTTTCAGCCCTAAGAATAGGCTTTCCGGCAGTATTGATTTTAAATACCGCTATCGCGTTTCCGTAGTTGTCTTGTACGCGGAAGGTATCGGCAGTTACGGTTACTTTTCGATTTACTATGTCTATTCCGGTTGCCTGAAGATCACTTTTTAGGGCATTAACTTTGCCATCGGCAATATTACCCGCTTCGGTGGATGTTACTTTCAAGCTGATTTGCTCTGCATTCTGGGTAATACTACTTTCGGCGGTACTCATTCTTCCGGTTAAGTCATTAACGGATGATTGAGAGGCTTTTAGCGCAATTTGTCCGGCTTGGGCACTTATAGACGCTTCCGCAGCAGCAACACGTGATCCTAATACGTTGAAATCTGTCTTTTCAACTTTCAGATTAATACTATCGCTTAACACCTTAATTTCTGAATCGTATACCGTCTTGGTTACATACTTGCCATCTACATTATCGAGAAGTGCCTTTGCGTCTGTAGCACTTTTTGCCGCATTAGTTGCTGAACTAGCAGCCTCACCCGCTTTAGTTGCGGCGGTTGTTGCAGAATTAGCAGCTTCATTAGCTTTAGTTGTCACCTCTTTAACTTGTAATGTGATACTACTTGCCGTCTGATTGATACTAGATTCTTTTTGGGAAATGGTAGTGAGCTTTGCCGCTGCACTATCTGCTGAATTTTTCGCATTTGCCGCGGAAGTAGAAGCTTCTCCCGCTTTAGTGCTAGCAGTAGAAGCACTGTTTTTCGCATTAGTTGCAGAGGTAGATGCTTCCCCTGCTTTGGTTGAAGCTGTTCCGGCACTTGTAGATGCTTCTGCTGCCTTAGTTGAAGCGGTTGTAGCGGCGGTATTCGCTTCTACTACTTTCTTCGTGACTTCCGTAACCTGCAATGTTATGTTTCTGGCGGTCTGGGTGATAGAGCTTTCTTTCAAAGTCACATCTTCGAGGACTTTCGCCGCATTATCTGCAGATTGTTTTGCATTAGCTGCCGAATTTGCAGCCTCGCCCGCTTTACCGGATGCAGTTCCAGCAGAACCGGATGCAGACGTAGCGGAGTTTTTCGCATTAGTTGCAGAAGTAGAAGCTTCCCCCGCTTTGGTTGAAGCCGTTCCAGCACTTGTAGATGCTTCTGCCGCCTTAGTCAAAGCAGTTGTAGCGGCGGTATTCGCTTCTACTACTTTCTTCGTGACTTCCGTAACCTGCAATGTTATGTTTCCGGCGGTCTGGGTGATAGAGCTTTCTTTCAAAGTCACATCTTCGAGGACTTTCGCCGCATTATCTGCAGATTGTTTTGCATTAGCTGCCGAATTTGCAGCCTCGCCCGCTTTACCGGATGCAGTTCCGGCAGAACCGGATGCAGACGTAGCGGAGTTTTTCGCATTTGTAGCGGCAGTATTCGCCTCGGTTACCTTTTTATTAACTTCGGTTACTTTTGTAGAAATTTCTCCGGCTGTTTGAGTTACAGAACTTTCTTTTAATGTTACTTCCTCCAATATCTTCCCGGCATTAGTCGCTGCTCCTTGTGCATCCGTGGCACTTTTAGACGCGTTATTTGCAGAAACTCCGGCGGATGTAGCCGAACCGGAAGCGTTCGTTTCGCTCTGTTTCGCGTTCGATACGGCAATATTAACTTCTTTAATCTTAGAAGAAATTTGTCCTTCACGAATTTCAAAGTTCGTCTCTACATCGGTTATTCTTCCATTTAGATCGTTTTTAACATCGTCGATTGCTTCCTCTATTTTCTTTCCGGAATGGAGTACAAATGTGCCTTTTAAATAAACATTAGTGCCGTACAAACCGGAGCCGGTCAATATACCGAATACAGCATCAGTAATACCGTTAAGATTTCCGGTACGTGTAATCAACCGATTTACAAGCGAATAGGAATTAATTCCGTCGTAGTCATCCCGATAAGGTGCGGAATCACCAACAGCGCAATCTATTTGTGCTTTTTGTCTAGCAGTGTTAGTTCTGTTGCCTAATACTGACACATTATCTCCGGTTTCGGGCATTCCGCTTCCTTCTTCACAGTCTACTTTAGATAGATTAAAATAGCCCGCTCCGGCAGAAGTAACTAAACGCCAATAACGTTTTGTTGCCGTACCCGTGAACGCCTGACATATTATTTGATCGTCTTGAACAAAATCATCCGTGCTATCATGCTCGCATCTCCAATATGAACCGCCGTCGATCACTTTGGTCAATTTACCACCCGCGGCGGAACGAATAATCATACCACCCTGATAAGTTATCTTTTGAACGACCAATTCAAACACAGAAAATATCTTTCGAACTGTAAGATTATCAATTTCCATGTTCCAGTCACCCGTGACCGCTTTGTATATCTTCATTCCTTCGCCGCCAAAACCACTGACAAAAGACTCGGAAGATATATAGTCCTTTACTATTGTACCCATTAAAGTTGCAACGTGAGATACGCTTAGATCGTGTATTTCTGCAAGCTCTTGAACGAGTAAGTTTAGCGTTGTCGTTTTCTTAGATACAGTCACATTGTCGGAAAAAGTCGCTGATTTCGCAATCAGTTTATCAAGAACGTTGAGTATTTGCGTTGTTGCTGTCGTTGCAGTCAACGTATCTGTAGAAATGCCCTTTGTTACGTCTAGCCCGTTATCTACAATTAGTCCACCCAACAATTTGAGCAAAAACGCTGTCTCATCATCTATATCCTTACGAAGGAATCTCTCATTCACCGGACTATCATCATCCAAATCATGAGCCTTGTCTGCATAACCTGCCTTTGCTCTCTCATGAGTAATAATCAACTCACCGGTACCATCATCCACACTGCCAACGCGGACCGTCAAATATTTATCATCATTCTCATCAAAGCCAATACGTTCCAAGGCAGGCAGATTCGTATGTGTATGACCGTCACAGGAAGAGTTTCCCCCACTTGAACCGGAAACCAGTACAGCTGCGGATGAAATGGACTGTCCAGATTCACGCATTCGTTTGCTACGTGGAACAGCCTGACGTTCTGATATGACAATATTATATTTTTCTTTCATTGTTGGTTATGTCTTTATTCATATTCTATCCCTTCAAAATTATCAGGGGTTATTTCAGCCAATTTCACGTTACTTTCATCTTCACGTACATCCTGAACATCACCTACCATCAAATATGTACCGGGTTCATTCACGTCTGTATATATTCCAAAATTATTTAAGAGGCGCGCAGTACCGGAAAGCATATTCATACGTCTGCTATAATTACTATACCATGTACCAATCAAAAGTTTTTCTATCGACGCAGTTACTCCGGCACGAGTGAAAGTAGTCAATGTCGTACGTGATGAAACATCCATGAGCATCCCCATACCAAAATTTGCAGAGGTTCGTGGAGTGCCTACAATCGTTTCAATCTTCTTTTCCTCTTTTGCAGAGGAATTGAGCCATGTTTTATATTCAATGTCATTGCCGTCCACTTCCTTACCGTATTGATTGACCAAAGTCAATTCCGGGATTTTAAATAAAACCCATCGTGGAGTCGTATAAGAGTCAGTTGTAAGCCTGTTATGCTTATGAGGATTAACCACACGTGAAAAGCAACTCACAACTGTCAATTCCAGCGTGCATCCTTGACATCCGATCGGAATAGGTATAAGGTCACCTTCTCCCGATGCTGAACGTGGAATATATGAACGCAGGTATCCAACGCGATTCATCTGCCATCCACCTCTCCATCCGGTATATCCGCCACTGTCATAGTATCTTAGAGAAGTCATTTTAGGAGTACCCGGTTCTATATCTCCATCCACCCATTTTCCATTAATCTCTTTATAGTACCGGAAAAAACCTTCTTCTTCAGACTCCTTATCATAGACTCTGTTCTCATAGTGCATTTTTATATTACCATCCGTATCAATAACTCGCAATATGTATGATATATTATACTCTTTGATATCCTGCATTTCCTCATAAGCACTCTTCCCATTCAATGCTGACGCTTCTTCAAATGGGTTATATCTACCGTCAATCATAGCTTCGACTTTCAATCGTAGCATTATATCTGTCAAACAGGATTTTCCATCTAAAACGACACCCGGAGAAGCAAAATTAAATACAACATGAGTTTCAGGCAATGACATAGTACGTCGCACTTTAAAAAGCCAGGGTGCCCCATAATCGCTTCCCGAAGTATCTATAGGTGTCTCTGTTACAATAGTCAGTGGCGTTTTATAAACATTTCGGACACGTGAGGCTATTCCGAAAGCCTCACCTCCTGAAAAGACAGGAATTATTCTGAAGAGCAGGGCTTTGTCTGTTCTGATCTCCAGTTCTTCACTTACCCCAGCCGTTTTTTTGAGGTCGATCATGAAACCGATATTATTATCAATAAATGGACTTCTACTCAAATCTTTTGCCACATAATACCGTTCTGCGCCCTCATCGAGCATCTTTTCAGTCAATGTAGTAGAATAAAGGCTCTTTTGCGGATAAGGGCTGAAAGTCAGAGTCACATTCTTATATATTTTGTCGACTCCCAATACTGCATCATCACTTTCCCAACGAATTTGTTCGGGTTTTAAATCTGTTTGGACAGCATTCAAATCGTAAATAAACAGTTTCCCTTCACGTTGGATCAGGCGCAAAGCAAATGGACGGAGTATTTCATCAAGTACTTCCCGCATAGTTAACGGCACTCCCTCTTCATCATAGAAATTTTCACAGCTGATACCTACACCATCCAGCATCTCACCGGAAACCGAACGACAGGTAGTTGATATATATCTTTCAAACCGCTGGTAATTAATTTTAGTTTCAGTTATAAGATTGTCAAGCAAACCGCTTATTGATCGTGTTCCTCTCAAAGAGAAGTTCATCCGGTCAAGCAAAGCAAAGTCACTGAAAGTTAACTTCACTTCATATTCATTTTCATAAGAGAATGGTTCTTCGTAGATTTCCGTATCCAATGTGCCGCTCCAATATAAAATATCATTCCGATACGCGTCCATACGAATACTCCCGGCTTCAACCGTATATAGGTCTTTATACTGCCGGTCTACCTTGCTGACTATTTCCAAGGTAGCGGCACTTCCCTGCACAGGTTCAAGTTTATCCGTTTCCGCCCATTCAAAGACCAACGGACTTTCCGATGGAAAGCGGAGTTCCGCAACAGCAGGATAAGGAACGTCTGCATCCTGCCATATTTCCACTCGCCACAGCACACCTGCCACGCTAAAGAATTCTCCCTGATATCTTAATTGCTTTTCCATTGCCTTATCTTGTACGTTGATTATAACGGTCTACCTTATTTAAAACACCGCGAAGTATTCTACCGTCTATTTCGAATTTTACAATTCCACCCATACCGCCGGACGGCTGGATCAGTTGACGAAGTTTGTTAAGTGGAGCAATTACTTCCGGATTATTTTGTGCACCGGAATACTCTCCGAAAAGCCCCATTGTAGGACCATAAGCCAGTCCACCATTTGCGAACTTCGGAAGACTTGCCAGAGCTGCCAAGACGCTAGCTACAGCGGCAATAGCCAAAATAGGACCAACAACGGGAATACTTGCTGTTGAAGCTGCGGCGCCGGAACCTGCAACTGCCGTATTAGCTGCAACTTGTGTGGTCTGTAATCCCAATAAAGTCGTAATTTGCGGAATAGCCGCAGCAACAGCTTGCACTACATTTGCGCCCCAGTTCAACCATTCACCTGCGGCACCGCCTACCGCCTGTCCAAGACTGCCCATCACACTCCCGATACCACTCATGCCTTCTACTAAATCCTGATTTTTCTGATAAGCTTTGTCTACAGCATCATTCCATTGTTCAAAACCTGATTTTTTAGGTTCCAGCTTAGGCATATCAAATTCAGGAAGTTTCATCTTCTTGATATAGCCATGCGTTAATGTCTCCGGTTTTTGCTTGGGATGTTTACGATTCTCTTCATTCTGAAAATCTTCTGCCATTTGCCCAAGAGCACGTCCGGCATCGGAAGCAGGAACTACACCTACATTGATCTCACCATGAGCGTTCTTAAAAGCTTCCTTTTCAATCCAGATTTTTACGCCTTCGATTTGGCTCTTTAACTTGTCAATCTTAACCTGCAATTCTATAGAGGCTTGTCCGACAGGTTTTGTGGATAATTCTTTTTCATATTTAGACAGTTCAGTTTTCATTGCATCGATACTGCCGCTCGCGAAAGTCGGACCGCCGCCGATACCCATCGCTTTTTCTTTAACCTTCTTAAGAGTCTCCAGCTGATTGATCTGAACCTGTATGCTACGCCCCTCCTCGTCTGACGCAGTTTGTTGCGCAGCCTGGAGTTCTTCTATTTTCTTCTTGATATCCGCCAAGGTAAGCTCCTTCTTCTCAAGCGGATCACCTCCCACGTTTCCTCCCGTTCCATTTCCCGCCGGATTAGTTCCGGAAGCGGAAGAAAGAATCTTTTCTGTTTGTCCAAAAAGAGACCTTGCCTGATCTATTTCCCGTTCGTATGCTTCCCGCGCACGTTTTGCACCGGATATTTGTTTCGTTATATAAGTTCCGGCTACATTAGTGGTAAAAGTTTTCCCTTCGGAATTCGTCATACTTTTACCTAATTTCCTTATAATATTCTGTGCCTCTTCAGGAATATCCTCTCCGGAACGAACAGCAGTGCGGATTTGTCCCCATGCCTTCCCGGCCTCACGGGCTGTTATATTTCCTTCACCGGAACCAATACCGGCATAAAGTTTCTCTCTTATATTTTTTAAGGCCTCACTTTCCTTATCCGCATAGGTTTCCGCTGCATTTGCCGTAGCGGTATCCAACGCACGGCTGCGGGCTGTATCAAGAATAGCACGACTAAGCTGCTCGTAAGCAGTACGGGCTGTATTCACGTCCTTTATTTCAATACCCAGTTTCGCCAGATATTCGCCATATTGCTCTACAATCTTGTCTTTTGCCTTATTCCACTGCTCCGAGCCTTCCTTAGCCCGGTTCAGCGGTTCAAACAAATTGTCCAGTCTGGAACGTTCTACAGTGACTTCCTTGTTCATATCCGCCATTGCGTCGCCCAAACGCTTTTGTGCCTTCTCCGCTTCACTGCTGCGTGTAGCCATTTTGTAGATGGCGACTCCCAGAGCCACGGCAGCCACAGCGGCAAGCACATACGGACTGGCTGCAATTGCTATATTCATCAGCTTAGTGGCACCGGTAGTAGAAACGATTGCCGCCCGTGCAGTAAGCACTTGCATTTGATATATATAGAGGGCACGCTTACCCAGATTCACTACCCCGTTAAAGCTCATTTGGGCTATAACCGCCGTTTTGGCGGCAACATTGTATTTGCCAAGCACAGATACCACACCATTGCCCAACTGATAGAACGAAGCCAGAACAACTGCGTTTTCACCTATTACAGAAGCATAAGCAGACGTCGGACCCAATAAGTTGGCAAAACTTATTTTTATATCATCTACTTTTGCACGCAGTATTTCCATTTTGTGTGCCGTCGTTTCTGTACGTACAGCCGCTTGTTCCTGAGCCACACTGGTGCCCGTCACCTTTCGTGTCATCTCCTCAATAGCCGTTGAGTTTTGTATTAAATACTGTGCAGCGGCTATGTTTTCCATCCCGAACAGTTTACTTAAGTATGCAGCGTCTGTTAACCGGGGTTTCAGCGCGTCCAGCGCTGTGGATAAAGAAGTACGGCTCAGGTCAACCCCCAATTCAGTATTTAGTTTCAGGATGATATTGCGGAGAGCGGTTCCGGCTTCACTTCCTTTTAAGTTGGCTTTGGACAGCACTTCAAGCGCCCCTGCACTCTGCTCTACAGTCAAGCCCATGGCAGAAGCCGCGGAACCTACAACCTTAAAACTTTGAGAGAGTTCTTCTATTTCGGCCGCTCCGTATTTGCTTCCTGCCGCCAACACATTGATAACCCGTTCCGCCTCATTTGCCGTCAGTCCAAATTGGTTGATAGTTCCGGCAAGGGATGTTGCGGCAGCGTCGATGCTCATGCCGGAAGCTTGTGCCAGCGTCACGCTCTTTTCCTGCAAGTTATTCAAACCGGACATTCCGATAGTGGCGACATCTATCTGGCTGGCAAGAATTGCATACGCGCGTGCTGCCGTGCCGGCCCCCAAGCCGGAGTCCTGGCCTACCTTACGTGCATTCTCACCAAGAGCTTTCAGATCGTCACCCGCAATACCGGTAATAGAACTAAGGTCCGCCATGGATTGTCCAAAGTTCATTCCTCCCTGAGACAAATCACCCAGCACACCGCCCAACCGTTCAGCGACTCCCAGAAATGCATTCAAGTCGGGCATCTTCAATCTGCCGCAAATATTTCCAAAGCGGTTGGTACTGGAAGATGCCTGAACCGCCGCCTGGTCTATGGCGTCAAATTGCTTCCTGACGTTATCCAATGCTCCCGAAATATTATTTTTCAGGTTAAGTATGATGTCAAATGAAACTTTTTCCATATATTTGTGAGGTAAAAATCAAACAGTTATGACTATTGGAGGTTTCTTTATAGTATTATTCATCATTATCGGTCTCTATGGGCTCTTCAAAAAAGACGACTCCACTATTACCGGGAAGGATATTGATGAACTCATCCACGAACTGGAAGAGGAAAAGCCAAACCTCAAGCCCCATTCCACAGAGTCCTGATTTCATCGAATCTTTCCTGTGTACTGGGTTCTTCCTCCGCTTCCTTTACAGGTTGCGCATCCCAGGAGAACCGGCATACGTCAGTCAATTCTAAACTTCTTTTACTGTAAGGCTTCAATATGCTACAAGACAGGAAGCGTACTTGTTCCCACTGTCTACGTTCCGCATACGTTTCTTTTTGCTGCCAAGCCTCAAAGACAGCTGTAAACTCCGATGGAGTGAGACGGCAGAAATCGTTCAGACACATACCGACACATCCCATCGCCAGCCCCATCAGAGATTCGATTGTTACGCTCTCGTCCCCTTCTTTTTTTTTGCCCCGTCTTCTTCAGTTGCCATCCCGTTCTGAAAAGCAGTGAAGTCTTCCAGGTTGATGCCATCGGCAAATTGTTCAAAGGTCAACTGGAAATCCATCTTATCGGCACGGCAGGCACTACGCACACAACAATACATGAACATGGTCAACTGCTCTATATCAGCACCGATCTCGTTTACATCCTTACCGGTTTCACGTTTGAAGTCGATCATTGCCCCCATCGTAACGCGGGAAGGATATTCTTTTGCACAAATGATTACTTTATTCATTGTAAGATACAAATATTAAAAGTGATACATTATTCTTTCGGAGCAACAGTCTTGGTCGCTACCGGGCCGGAGTTTTCCAATGAGATGGTATAGGTGGAGTCATCATCCGAAGGAGATGTCTCTTCCAGGCTTGTAATGAGAAACTTCCCTTCACGGTATTTCGTCGTTTCTTCACCGCGCAACGCATAGCGTACCGTCACAGGTTCACTCTTTTCCCAAAGCTCCAGGAGTTTGTCATATCCCATTTCATCTCCATAGAATTTAAAACCCTCGGAACTGATTTCGACCGACAGGCCGCTCACCGATTTTTCTTTCCATTTGCCGGCGCTAGCTGCCGCTACCTTATCTGCCAAAGTCGGCTTTACGGCACGCTCCTTGGTTTCCGCCTTATTACTGATTGTACAGGTCTTTGAGTGACCCAACGGGGAAAAAGCGTCTTCAAGCATTAATCCGACAAGCATGTCACTACCATGAACATATCCTTCTACTGCCATAATTTTTATACTATTTAATTTCGTTTCAACTACCGTTTGATTCGTATCGGAATAAGTTCGGCCAACGGTTATCCGTCTTATTCGTAATTTATTTGAACCGTTTTAAAATCAGCCGGACAACTGCAAATATGCCAATTCCCGAAGCCAGCAGTTTTCCCAGCTTTATCCACAATTCCTGCCACCACGTCAGTTCATTCGTCACAGGACCGGGCACATCTACCGGGACATAAATCAGTGAATCCTTTCCGGGGATATAGAGTGTGTCATGCACGAATACGGCATGAAAGTCCAGTATCCCGTTATTAAGTTTCAAGGAACTGTTTGCTCCACCGCTCTTCTGTTCCTCAAAAGCCTGCATAATCACCTGGTTGTTGCTGTCACACGCCAGGTAGGCACGCAGCCAGGCGGAATCGGGCGGGATTTGCACCGGAATGAGTTTCGGTATCTCTATCGGCTTAGGAAGGAGAAGCCCTGTCCCGTTCCTCGGAGCCTTGCAGCTCACGACGCACAGGACAATCAGCAGAATGGGGACAAACACTGACTTTCTCGACGGCCTTACGCAGCCGCGCCATTTCTCTTCTGATTGCATTGATTTCTTTTTTAAGGGGTTCCACCACTTCTTCCATCAGGATGGCCATCGCCTTCTTTACGTTTTCAAGCTCGTTGCTGCGGGTGTTCGTCCTGGCGGTTTCCACCTCGGCACGCAGCTTTTCAACTTCCTGACGGTATTTCTTCGTATCGGTCATGCTCTTGAAACCTCCGGCCGCCACAATGGCCAGAATGACTTCAACAACAAGCCGGGTAATTTCAAGAGCGTCCATTTTATTGTTTAATACCTATTGATTTCAGCCATTTCTGCACATCGAACGACGGGCAGGCTTTGGCGGCAAGTTCGTTGTGACCGATGATTCTCACATCCGGGAAACGGCGGTGAAAATCCTTCACGTATGCCTCAAGGGCTTCCTGTTGGGCAGGCGTGCGGGTATCCTTGGCGGTTTTCCCGTCACGGGCGCATCCGCCGGCATAGACAACGTGCCGGCTGACACTGTTGTATCCGGCTGCCCCATTCGTGATTTCCCACGGGTCGACGTTGGAGTCTTCATTGTTATGCACCAGGCGTTCCACCGTTCCGTCCAGATGGAACAGGTCGGTGTATCCCACCTGCTTCCAGCCACGCCCACCCTTTGAGGTAGGGTTCGTGTGCCACGCCTTGATGTCGGCGGCTGTGACTTCACGACCTTCGGGCGTGGCGGTGCAGTGGATGACCAGTTGTTTCAGTGTAGCCATATCAATTACCGTCCGTTTCGTCAATATGCTCGATGTTGGCTGCCTGAACGGCTGCCGGCTTAAACGCACCGTTTGCTCTCCAGTCCAGCGCGATGAATTCCTCACCGAAACCGATATTCGTATCTGCCTTCATCAGCATTTTGATGAAATACAGTTCGCTCGCATTCGCCCACTTGTCAATCTGTATCACGTTTTCGTCATCCTGAAGATTGACAGCCGCAAACAAGTTTCCGTCAGTGCCGGAAGAACAAAGAGTGGCAACCATCAAGCCTTGCGGCCATTGCGCCAATGCTTCGATAGGAATGCCTTTGTAACGGCGTGAGTTGACCTCCGTAGCATCTTTACCTTTGTTCGGAAGATTGGTCAGTTCATCGTCATATTCGTCGAAGTCTTCCACGCTCATCAGGATACGCAGGTTCGTATTGTTGCGCAAAGTGCTTGGAATAGCAGTACGCAATTCTTTCAGACGCTGCAACATGGTAGTTCCCACCGTAGCGACTTTCACGACATCAACGTCTTTTGCCGCCTGCGTCAGGATGCCGTCCATCAACATTTCGTCATCATTGCCTTCTTCGTAGGTTCCACAGATGTACTGATAGCCCAATTCCTGCTCCACCTGCTTCAAGATTTCCCCTAACAGAATTTGCTGAACATTCGGCGGAAGCTGGGTAAATACCAAGTCACCTTTAGGCTGGTACTGTCTCCAGATATATTCAAACGCACGAGGGTTGAAAGTAGCGAACGCCATCATATCCTTTGGAGCCAGTTTCTTCTCGCTGTATTCTACATCTCCCTTGCTGTCCGATTTTTGCGGGTCTTCTTTCCGCTTCTGGAGCATCTTCTTACCTCTGAAACGAGGAATTGTCATCGCTTTGCTCACACCCGGAATGACCATAATCAAGCCACGCCCTACCAGTTCGTTTTTGGTAGCGGCAAGCGTCAACGCAGTTTCAAGTACTTCACCACCGTAATTGGTGGTATTTAATCCTGTAATTGCCATAATTTATTTTTAATTATCAGTTAATAATCAGGTTATTGACTAACGCTTTGCGCTGTCCCGTATTTCCTGCATACGTTTCTCCCATGCGCCGGCACCCGTCTTTCCCGGTTCGTCAAGCACATCCGTTACCAGGCGTTTAGGTTTCAAGTCTTTCAGGACGGCCATTCCGTTCACGCGGTCGGCTTTCAGTATAGCCGCATACTTGGGGCGTTGCGCCTCAGTAATCCGTTCGTCTTTTACGGCCGCGTCAAGTAGCGCCTTGTCTTCCGCCTCAATCGCCTGCCGTTCTTTCTCTTCAAATGCGGTCACCTTGCCCTGGAGTTCCGGAACCTTGGCCGCTTCCTCTTCCAGATGCGCAACGCTACGGAGCACATCTTCTTCCGTCGCGCAGTCCTTGAACAACGGACGTTTTCTAAATTCTTCCAAATTCATCTTATCGCTGTATTGTGGCTGATTCTCCAGCCGGTTATTGAATATCTTGTATATCTGCTCCGGGGTGCTGTCTTCCGGCACCGGATCGGCATCGTATATTTCGTCCACCAGTCCGAGTTCCACCGCCTGTCGGGCAGTGAACCAATGGTCCTTTCCGTCAAACCACTCCGAACGGATTTCTTCCTTTGTCTTTTTACATCTGGCGGCATAAATTTCACAAAGAGTGTCTTCAAGGCTTTTCAGCATCCCGGCAGTCTCCTCCATTTCGCCCGCGTTTCCATAAGCACCGCCCGAAGGGCTGTGCACCATCAGACGTGCGTAACGGCTCATCTTCACTGGTTTCCCACAAGCTGCAATCACGCTTCCCATAGAAGCCGCCACACCATCGATATAGATAGTGATATCCGCCGCACTCTGACGAAAAGCGTTGAAGATGGCCATACCAGTGAATATATCACCGCCTATACTGTTGATGCGTACATCTATCTGCTTGGATGCGGATTCAGCCTCAATCAGTTCGCGGGCGATATCACCACTACGTACACGGTCATATTCGCCTATCTCTCCATAAAGCAGGATGCAGGCGGCATCCTTACCGGGTATTATATTAAAAAATCTTTTCATCGGGTTCCGTTCTTTTTTCGACAAAGTTAACCGCAAGAACCGGATGCGTCAATACATATAAAACATGATAAAACTTTATGCATCAATGATATAATAATATAGCATTCACATGTTTCAAGCCCCTTGCAACGGGCTCTTTATCTGACGAAATTTGCAATAAAAAGGAGTTATTATGGCTACAGATTTAACCATTGCACAGAAGAAGGAATACGCTGGAGTACTTTATCTGAAAGACAACCTGACACAGCAGGAAATTGCCGAGAAGGTAGGTGTCAGCCGTCAGACCCTTTCCAAATGGATCAAAGCGGAAAAGTGGGAAGAACGCAAAGTCGGCATCACGCTGACACGCGAAGACCAAATTTCCAACCTACACAGGCAAGTGGCGGAAATAAACAAGGTCATCATGGAACGCGAAGCGGGCAAACGATACGCTACACCTTCCGAAGCCGATACGTTGGGAAAACTGGCGGCTGCCATCAAGAAGATGGAAAGTGACGTGGGCATTGCTGACATAATCAGCGTAGGGATGCGGTTCATCAACTGGCTGCGTCCTGTCGACATGAACAAGGCGAAAGAATTCACCGGATTGTGGGACATGTTTATTAAAGACTCCCTATGAAACAGACGGACAGAGACTCTCTTCAAAGGTGGGAAGAGTTCAAAGAAGACATATATAAGGATGTCCCCGTAGAGGAAAACTTGAGCCGGGCGGAAATAGAAAAACACCGTACCTGGCTGGAAGCTCACCCGATAGAATGGATAAAGTTCTTCTTCCTCGCGTATGCCAAATCCGAATTTGCCGACTTCCAGAAAAAGGCGATCAAAAGATGCCTGGCAAATGACGAATGGTACGAAGTGCTTTCATGGGCGCGAAGCCTTTCAAAAAGTACCGTCACCATGTTTATCGTAATGTTCCTTGTACTGACAGGACGCAGGAAAAACGTTATCATGGCCAGTGCTACGGAAGATGCCGCCATACGCCTGCTCAAACCTTACAAAACGAACTTTGAGAAGAACGGGCGTCTGAAAGCCTACTACGGGAATCTGGTGAATCCGGGAAGCTGGAAGGAGTCGAATTTCATATTGAAGAACGGGGCTTCATTCATCGGCGTAGGTGCGGGAAACGCGCCGCGCGGTAGCCGTAACGAAGCCGTACGTCCGGACTGTCTGCTGGTGGATGACTTTGATACGGACGAAGCATGCCGGAATCCGGATACGGTAGACAAGAACTGGCGTTGGTGGGAAGACGCGCTCTACTTCACCCGTGACCCAGCCGTGCCTACCACCATCATCTTCTGCGGAAATATCATTGCCAAGGACTGCTGTATCACCCGTGCCGGGAAACTGGCAGACCACTGGGACATCGTGAACATCCGTGATAAAAACGGAAAAAGCACCTGGCCGCAAAAGAATACGGAAGAAATGATAGACCAGGTTATCTCCAAAGTAAGTACCGTCGCCGTACAGAAGGAATATTTCAACAATCCTATTTCCGAGGGTGAAATATTCAAGGAAATAACCTACGGTAAGATTCCCTCTTTGAAAAAGTTCAAGTTTTTGGTAGTCTACGGCGATCCGGCACCGGGTGAAAACAAGACCAAAAACAGTTCGACAAAAGGCTGCTGGCTATGCGGAAAACTGGACGGGAAACTCTATGTAATCAAAGGATTCCTTGACCGGGGACTGAATGCGGAGTTCATCAACTGGTACATATCACTCAATGAATACGTAGACGGGCGAACCACTCTCTACAACTTTATGGAGAACAACAAGCTTCAGGACCCTTTCTTCCAGCAGGTATTCAAACCGCTTGTACGGAAAGCTAAAAAGGAAAAGCGTGTAGAATTGAACATTAATCCGGACACGGAAAAGAAAACGGATAAAGCCACCCGTATCGAAGCGAACCTGGAACCGTTGAACCGGGAAGGAAACCTCATCTTCAATGAGGACGAACAACAGAACCCGCACATGCAGCGTCTGACAGACCAGTTCAAACTTTTCACCCTGCGCTTGAAATTCCCTGCCGACGGTCCGGACTGCATCGAAGGGGCAAACAGGATTATAGACCGCAAAATGCGTGTCTTGCGGCCCGGGCATTCCGCTTCGCGTTCAACCAGACAAAAAAATAATAAATACAGACTATGAGCAAATTTATAGAACTATCCGACTATGACGCCAGTATCCATCGTGACATACTGGACGCACTGACCCGCAACGATGACGCCATCGTTGAAATCTGTGAAGACCGTGCCATTGCCGAAATGCGCGGCTATCTCTCCGGACATTATGATTGTGACAAACTGTTTGCCGCTACCGGAGACGAACGGAACCAACTGGTATTGATGATGGCACTGGATATCGCCATCTACCATATTTTCACCATCCATAATCCGCAGAAACTATCACAGATGCGGAAAGACCGATATGACCGGGCGGTGGAATGGCTGATAGCCGTTAAAAAAGGCATGTCCGTTGACGGGGCACCGGAACTGGAAAAAGCGGAGCGCAAGTCAACCTATGAGTTACACAGTAACACCAAACGCATAAACCACTATTGACATGAAAGGAAATACCATAACCACCGGGGGAAACATTCCCCTGCCGGGACAACAGCGTCCCTCAACCATTATCCTGACACAAACAAGACGTTTCGGAATCGACATAGGCAGTTATATGAACGCTCTAAGAGCTGCCGAAAGCATCGACTTTCCCCAACGCGCCAAGTTGTATGACCTGTTTGAGGACATCCTGATGGACCCGCATCTTTCCAGTGTCATCAACAAGCGGAAAAGTGCCATACTCTGTTCTGTTATCGAGTACCGGCGGGGTGGAAAACCGGATGAGAAAATCAACGAGCAGTTGCGTTCTCCCTGGTTCCTGCGTTTCCTGGGTGACGCGTTCGACGCAATACCTCAAGGCAACACTCTTGTGCAGTTCTACCGCGACAAAAAGACCGGATGGCTGAACTACATCTTTATTCCGCGCAAGCATTACGACCCGGTACGTAAACTTATCCTCAAGCGGCAACATGACATAACCGGTATCCCTTGGGATGAATTTGATGACCTGCTGTTTATCGGCGAACCCCGTTCGCTGGGTGAACTTGCAAAGGCCGCACCGTGGGTTATTTACAAGCGGAACAGCACCGCCGACTGGGCACAGTTTGCCGAAATATTCGGGATGCCGATGCGCAAATATACGTATGATCCCGATGACGAATCGGCTTTGGAGCAGTTGAAAGAGAACGATGCGAATCAGGGTTCCGCTTCGTCATGGTTCCTGCCTGACGGCTGCAACATGGACCTGGTGGAAAGTGGCAACAAGACAGGCAGTTCGGACCTGTACAAAAGTCTGGTAGACACTTGCAACAGTGAAATCAGCAAACTGTTCCTGGGAAACACGCTGACCACCGAAGCCGGAACGAAAGGTTCCCAGGCACTCGGAACGGTGCATGGCAAAGTAGAGGAACGTATCGCGCAAAGTGATCGGAAGTTTATCCTGAACCTGCTCAACTACGAGATGACGGATATATTCCTGCACCTTGGAATCAATACATCCGGTGGCGAATTCTGTTTCGCGGAGCCCAAAATGATTGACCCCACCACCAAGATGAACCTTTTCACCCAGGCAAGCAGCCTCGGACTGGAAATCAGCAAGAAACAGATGTACGACGAACTGGGGCTGGAGTGTCCGGAAAATGAGAAAGACACTATAAAGCGACCGCAAGCATCTTCTTTTCTTCCACAAATAAATGATATCGAAGAGGAAGAAGAGGACGAAGAAAAGCGGAACGCTCCACCTGAAAAGAAATCTCCCGAAAAGAAAAAAGGCGGATTCAGAAACTGGTGGAAAAGTTTTTTCGTAAAAGCCCCGGAGGCGGGAAACCACGGGGCTCCTTTAAAGTGGTGATAAATGAGCTTTACCGGGACGCAGCGGTAGACGGCGCTTCATCCGGATTCTCATTCGATGACGAAGTGATGAGACAGGCACTGAAGAACATCTACAGCAAAAGTTTCCATCCGATGACTGACATCGAGGAAAACCTGTTCAACGAAACATGGAAAGCGATGAACGAAGCTACTGACAAAGGATTCGGAATACGCCAGCCTGTTGACCCGGACTATGACTTCTACCAGGAACTGAAACATAACAATGCGGTATTCTCCGCCTTCAAGGTGCATCGTGCGCAAAATGACATGGCGGCACAGTTACTGGATTCGGAAGGTAAGCTAAAACCATTTGAACAGTGGTCGAAAGAAGTGCAACCCATTGCCACACATCAGATGGAACACTGGCTAAAGACTGAATACGACACCGCAGTAATCCGCGCCCACCAGGCGGCGGACTGGAGACAGTTTGAACGGGAAAAAGACATTCTCCCGAACCTGAAATGGCTGCCGTCTACCAGCATCCATCCGGGAGCGGACCACAAAATATTTTGGGGAACAGTATTGCCCGTTGACCACCCGTTTTGGAAATCACACCGCCCGGGTGACAGATGGAACTGCAAATGCCCATTGACGTCAACAGACGAACCTTGTACACCGATGGACGGGATTCCGGAAGGCGGCGATGATGACAAGCCGGCTGACGGGCTGAAAGGGAATCCGGGACAAACCGGGGAACTCTTTGACAAGTCGCATCCGTACGTAAGATATGCGTATGATGGAGCGGAGAAAGCGGTAAAAAAGTATTTGAGCAAGAAAGAAGATACATCTGTCTATACAATTGAAGGTATAAAGCAGGTTACCGTGCTGGATGGCAATGACCGGAAAATAAATAAAATAGTAGCTGATATAGAAAAAGATATAAGGATGAACCGGGATTATGAAACCGGAGTAATTGTAGACCGGGAAGGCAATGTTATTGTAGATAAAAGAGGAAAGTCCTTTAGTGTCGGATTCTCAGATGAAGAATGCACACAAATGAAAGATGCCATATTTACACATAATCATCCCAGAGGCTGGAAAACCCCGGAAAACAATATAAGAAGAATTGGCAGTTCTTTCAGCATGGAGGATTTATCACTGGCAATTGGAAATGATGTTGCAGAAATACGGGCCGTCACTCCTAACTATACGTTTGTCATGAGAAGACCGGAAAAAGGCTGGGGCGTTTCCTGGGAAGATTTCCAGGCTACTTACAGGAAAGAAAATGCGAAATTGAAAAAAGAATTCGTTCGGCGTATCGAAAAAGGAATCTTGACTGTTTCACAAGCAGAAACAACACATTACCATATACTGGCAAGACGTATTGCTAAAAAATATGATTGGGAATACATCAAAGGAAAGACACGCTAATTTTCAGGCTCGTACAGGGTGTTTCCCACCTGGTCAGGCTGTATAACGTCATGAGTGTCGCTTCCTTCAAGCAGTCTGTCAGGGATACCGTCAGGATAGGCTGAACAATAGTAATCATCTTCCATGAAATGCTTACAACGCGCGCACTGGGAATTGTAAATACTTAAAACCTCATGTCGGTCATCAAGAATCATCCCGGCAGTTTTGTCTTTATAAAGTCGTTGAACCATCTTATTTAATAATTATGGGTTGTCGAACAAATATACAATTAAATAGTGAAATAACATATCCATACATAGAAAAATGAACATAAAAGATTTTTCTGCACTGTTGAAAGCCAAGGACGCTGAACTGAATGACTTCCGCCACCGGAAACTTCCCGTTTTGGTAGGACGCACAGCAAAAGACCATTTTCAGGAAAACTTCCGCCAAGGTGGTTTTGTCGACGGTTCCCTTCATCCCTGGCAGGAAGCCCAAAGAAGGAAAAAAGGCGGGAAAAGAGCTTCCGCCAAATATGGTACGCTACTTTCCGGCAGAAATCACCTGTTCAGCTCCATCAAATATATTCCGGGAGACTCCAGCGTCACCGTGACAAACGACGTGGAATACGCAGCGTTACACAATAATGGCGGGCAGATAACCACACACCCGCAAGTAACCCTGAAAATGAGGAAATTCGCATGGGCGCAATATTACCAAGCTGCCGGAATCACCAAAAGAATGAAAGCCGGTGGTAAGAAACGCAAAGCCATTGAGGAGAACCTTCCGGAAGAAGCATTGAAATGGAAAAGGCTTGCGCTGACAACCAAAGAAACACTTGACGTAAAAGCCACAATTCCCCAACGCCAGTTTATCGGCGAAAGCCGTGAACTGAATCAGAAAATAGAGAATTTGATAGAAACCAATATCACTAACATTTTAAACAAATAAGAATCATGGAACAACTATTTTACAGCATCCAGCAGCACATCGCTGCCAATATGCCCGTACTGTCCACCATAGACGAAGATTATGGCCAGCTCCAGACAGACGAAGACACCTATCCGGTCACCTTTCCCTGCGTACTGATAAATGCGGAACAAACCGATTGGGAAAGTCTTTCAGGCGGAGTGCAGCGTGGTAAATGCACGGTAGTCATCACTTTGGGAATCGACTGTTACGATGATACCCGGTATGGTAGCGGAACGGAAGAAAAGGCTGTTGAACGCCAACAGATGGCTTCGGAGTTGAACAGACTGCTGCATTGCAAAAGGTTTGAAGGCGCAGCCGGACCTCTTGTCCGGAAGAAGAGCAGGAACTACAGTCTTCCAGGTGGAATCAAAGTATATGAGATGAGATATGAAGTAACGGTAACGGAATAGCTAGCTCTTTTCATCGCTTTTGAACAACGCCAATTGCCGTGCTGTAAGTTTCGGCTTGCGTACTTTGGGAACCGGATTCACATCAATGTCTCCCAAACGATTACAGTTCTTGCGGATGATAGCCATAATACGGGCTTCACTGATAAAGAACTCATCTTTGGAAAGCAAAGTCAGAGCACGATCGAAACGGAGGTTCTGTACCTCTGTCAGTTCGTAGTAACGTCGGAGCAATTTTTCATCCCTGCGTGATAATAATTCTTTGTTTCTTCCGCGTGGCATAATTTATGGAGATTTGAGTAACACAAAAATACACAGTTTTCCCCGTTAATGCACCATAAACACGCAAGAAACGACACGTTCTGGCAGGAATCAGCCACTTTTGCACCGTCTTTCGCGAAAGGCTGAGTTAAACACGACTTGGAAGCGCAGCCAAATCGTAAATTGTAAATAGTAAAATCGTAAATGAACAAATGAGTGTAAAGTATTCGCTTGCTCTGATGAGCACTAAGCCGGGAGATGACACGGCAAAGAAAATGTATTATGCCAAGGCGCAGGCCGACGGCGTTGTCACTATGGACGAAATGGCGGAGGAGATTTCGTATGCCACTTCTTTGACAGATGGTGACGTACTGAACGTGCTCCGTGCTCTGATTCGCCAGATGAAGGTACAGTTGGCAGCAGGCAAAATCGTAAAGATGGAGAACTTCGGTACGTTCCAGATTCAGGTATGCAGCACTGGCACGGAAACCAAGAAGGAATTCACAGCCAACAATATCACAGCTGCGCATATCCAGTTTCGTCCGGGCAAGATGGTGAAGGTAGCCACACGTTCGGAGGCGTTGAGTTTCACGAAAGTGACCGGAAAGAAAGAAATCATAGTAGCTGACCCCACCAATCCTTCAGAACCGTCCAATCCCGATGATAGCGGAAGCGGAGAAGCACCGGACCCGGCTGCATAAAAACTACTACGTAGTAGATGTGTAATTACTACGTAGAAACAGAATGACTACCTGCTAGTAGCCCGGCGTTTACTAGCAGGTAGTTTTTTATGAACCTCAAACAACAATTAAATAGAAAATGAATGCCATTTATATGAGTGAACTTGCTCAACAATATTTTCCTAATTCAACACCACGAAGCGCTTCGTCACAACTACACCGGTGGATTGTACTGAACCCCGAACTGATCAGTAAGTTGGAAGAACTGCACTTCGTGCCCAGACAAAGGGCACTTACACCGTTGCAACATGAGGCGATCGTGTTGTATTTAGGAGAACCGGGGGAATAATAAATAAGACCTTTGCTGAATAATCAGTGAGTATATTGATTACCTTTGTCGACTTTTAATTTAAAATATGTAATATTATGGTAGAGTTTATTGAAACAGAGTCCAATGGAATTAAGGTAATAATCAACCTAAATCAGGTACAAATTATTGAACCTGTTACTGACAGAAATCAGTGTATTATTAGATTTACGTCTGGTTCATTAGAAGACATAGTGGTTGATGAGCATTATGACACTTTAAAAAGAAAAATAAACGAAATGTCTAAAATCTAGATAAAAAGCCGCTGCATTCATCGTGCAGCGGCTTTTTATTGTCTCCATTTTGCTGATGTCAACAAAATGTTCGTCACTTGATTCTCTTTATCAAAAATGTTCCATATTATTCTTATTATGGTTTATATTTTCTTACCAAATACCATTTAAAATCGTTCATTCTATTTGCAAGCCAGAAGAATGGTTTCAGCGCATAAGAGAATAAAAGTACAGGCACTGCAAGCAGAACAACCGGGATGCAATAAGTAATCCATATTATTCGCCACTTTAGTTTGCTTTTCTTCATATCTTATTTGTTTTTAATATTAATCTCTTACTTCAGCCATTCTTCGGCCTTTAGCCGTTGCCGAATAGATATTCGGCTTATCACCGCTGAAACATTTAGTTTTTATCCATTCATATCTTTCAGCTTCCCGGAGATAGAATAATATTCCGTATTCAGATGTATTTTTCAACCAATCTAATTTCTTGATTTGCTCAAATGTCATAGGGCCGCCATATACAAGCGATGAGGTTAACATCTGAACTCTTTCTTTCAATGAATATTCACTCATAATTAATACGGGTTTATGCAATTCTCCATAGCGTTCCGCCACTCATCCTCCGTTATCGGGATCATGTCATCATAAAGGTTGAACCCTATGATGTAGCACCCGCTCTTATAGTTGTTCTCGATACATTCATAATGGAAAGTCCGGGATTTCTTGTCAAACATGCTTTTAGGAGTCAGCCGGAACACCTTCCTTCCATGTCTGTACCACCTGTGGGGTACCTTCTTGCTGAAATGCTTTACAAAAACGCTCATTTCTTTTTATGATTTTAATTAATATTTATCCATTTACATATCATTTACATACTGTAAATCAATCATCTCATTGTTTTATAAATAACTATTGCCTATCTTTGTTGTCTAATTTTAAAAATAAAAATATGTTAGTAATTAAATCTACAAAAGAAGGCTATGAGCTTAATCAAGGGATTTCACTGAGATTGTTTGAGCCATCCGGAAACACTGTTGTAAAAGTAGTATGTGAAACTCCTTATTACGGGGAACCGAACCATTTAGAAAACGCTATTTGTAATCACATAAATAGCTTAATGCCTGATGGCTATACAGTAAAAACCAATCATGTGACTCTTGAATCAAGTACTGGAAGTGATATGAAAGGCAAATATGTCGAATCTCTAATGTTTCAGATTTATATCTAATCTCAGTAAAGTCCTGACTACCTATTCAGGACTTTTTCATTTATCGCTTTACTCATTTCTATCTTCGGTATTGAGAGTTAATACTTCTTCCCGTGCATTTTCTCACGAAATTCATTATACTTCATCTTTTGCTCAATGTGCCAGAATAAATCTATATTAAGATGGCAGGCCAATCCGAAAACAGACATTAACATATCATTCACGGTTGTAGGGAAATCGTAAAGACAGTCATATCTTGCCGGTAAAATAGATATTGCATAAATAGACTCTGTGAATGTTCCATCTTTGCAAGCTTCTGACATATCATCAACGTTGTTATTCAGGTCTTTCATAGCAAGGCTTAGATCAATGCCACGTAATCCGGCTAAGTCAAGCAAGCGGATAACTGCATCGGAAAGCTCATCCTCTACTGTGTCTTTGATATATCTATTGAATACGTTAATAAACTTTTCTTCATTCGTTAGCCACCCCTGACACTCAGCATATTCACCGATCTTATACTTTTCTTTATCAAAGTGCTTAGTATATGACAAAATTTAAAAATAATTGTTGTAATCTACTGATTATTAGATAATTACTATTGCAAAAGACCTTAAAAATTCGTAACTTTAAGGTATGTTAACTCTCACATTAACACCATGTTACGAACTTCTAAGGTCCACTACAAAAGTAGTGAATTATATCCGATATTGCACGAACATTTTGGTAAAAGTATGAATCTGGCACGAATCAAGGCTCTCAGCATGATGTTATGCGCCCTCTGCAAGGTGCAGCGGGTTACGTATTCCAAGCTGGCCTCCGCCTTTGATAGCAATGCGGCATCTGAATCTTCCCTGCGGAGAATCCAGCGACTCATTGCCCAATGCGAGATTAGTACCGACCTCATAGCAAAACTCATATTAAAGCTGATTCCGGTACAGGGCCCGTACAACCTTACGCTGGACAGGACGAACTGGAAGTTCAGCAATACCAACATAAACATCCTTACCGGGCATCATCTACGACGGAATGGCTTTTCCTATCGTATTCAAAATGATGGACAAGCGGGTAACTCAATACCCGGAGAGGATTGAACTTGTAGACCGGTTCATTCGTCTTGCCGGAGAAAACTCCATCAACCACCTGATGGCTGACCGTGAGTTCATTGGAAGCGAATGGCTGGGCTATTTGAACGCAAGAGGCATTCACTACCATATCAGGATACGAGAGAACTTCCGTGTGTATCGGCATGGTCAGGAAACACGGGCCCACTGGCTGTTCAACGAACTGAAACTGGGTGAAAGCAAACATCTTGACGGTATCTACTACGTTAATGGACAGGCCTGTTACCTGTCTGGCTCTAAAATCAAGGACAAGGAGGGTGCACCCGAATTGCAGATCCTTGTCTCGTACTGTAATGCAGAGGAAGCATTTGAGATGTACAAACTGAGGTGGCAGGTGGAGACGATGTTCAAGGGCATGAAATCAAGTGGCTTCGATATCGAAGGCTCCCATGTCCGTGACCATTCCCGTATGTCCAATCTCTTTGCCATCATCATGATTGCGTATGTCTGGTGCTACCTCGTAGGAATCTATATCAACGAATACATCAAACCGATAACGGTGCTGAAGCACAAGCGGAGGGCTGTAAGTCTATTCAAGTACGGACTGGACTACATCTTCCAGTCCCTTGTCAACCACACAAACCGCTACCGAATCGATGTCTTCAAATTTTTGTCATATACTTAGATCAAAGTGTCTATTTTTTCTGTCTGCTTCCACAGCCTCCATAAGCTCGGATATTACGAGGCAAAGGCAGTGTTCATTACTCAATTCGTTGTCGTGAAAACCATGTTCACAAGCGATTTTATATGCCCTATCACAAAGGGCGTTCAAATTAATATTATTCATTTCTATCTTATTTTGATTCAACTTTCTGCCATCCAAACTTAAAAATGTCTGCTTTAAGACGGGATTCAACATCTATCTTATTTAAGATATAGCCTTTAGAGTCTACATACTCTCCATCTATGATATATAGATATTGAGTACCCATTGCTGGAAGATATTTATGGGTTAATTTGGCTCCGCCTTTCATGGCTTTTATTGCTTCTTCTATATTCATATCTGAAGCGGCTATGATTATTTCCTTTTATTCATTTTCTTCCGCTTCCGGTCTTTTTTGATTTGATTCGCAGTACGTCCACCTTTCGAAGAGGAATTTTTCCAAGAAGGTGGGACGGTTTTCCAGGGAGTAGACTTTTCTTCATCTATCATTTTCAGTTCCCTATAGGGAATATCATAAGGTCTGTTTTCGTATCTATATGTATTCATATCTATCTTATTATCTTATTATACGTTAATTAAAAAGCTCCACCATCACAAGCAAATAAAATAGAGTCCACGACTCTGTTTCCATCCATTAACCCGTTTTCTTTTTCACATGAGGGATTTTCTTTACTTCCTTTCAAGATATTCAAATTGCCGTCAGCAAAGAGGATTAATGATTTTGGTTTCTTCCGGATTAATATCTTCAGTTCTTTAATCCATTCCTCTTCTTTCTTTGTTAGTTTGATTATTTCCATATTGTTTTGAGGGTTATTTCAATAATTTAAAATTATCACTTACTAACAATTCTTCTCGATTACTGGCAGAAAGCAACTCTGAAAGAAAATTGGAAGCATTTCTCAACTGTTGCTTTATTGATTCCAAATTCTCTACCAGCTTTTCAGAATAAGGCATGATTATCTTTTCAGTGGAACTAATTGTAGTACTATGTATTCCTACCCATCCTTCACATTGACGACTTTCAGGAATAATCTTGTTTTCCAGAATAGTAGAACTTACCTGTTCTCTCTGTCTTGCGTCATAATAAAAACGTGTCCCATTTATACTCTCTTCAAGCAATATTCGATATCCAAAACTAATTCTATCGTAGTATTCATCAGCCCATCGAGAAGAATCAAAGAACATATCAAATGCCGGATGGGGATTTCCTTTTTCATCCATCATAAAATTTCGAGTAGCTTTGAAAGAAATTGCCACCATCATACGGGTTTTGGTACTTCTCTGTTTATACTCATAAAAAGCAGAATTTAAAACATCTTCAACGTCACTCAACTTACTACCCAGTAAGTCATTCTTTTCTAATCCCAATTTTTGAGCCATTAAATGAGGGATACTACATGAAAACACTCCATTCACCGACACATTCACCGGAATCTTTATGGTTTCATTTTCAAATGTATATTCTAGGACTTTTATTCTTGCCATTTTATTTCTTTCTTATTCAATTTTGAGTATTACTAAAAACCGGTCTTTCCCGGCTGTCAGCCTTAGCTATATGATAACTTCAACACTGGTGTTAGACATACACAAGACGCCCTCTTAGTGCGGGCAATGGCGTCCTTTAACTCGCCCCGTCTCTTCGGTTTATTATTTCATTATTAAGAACGTTTGCCTGCCGCCAGGCAAACGTTCAATTGTTATTTTCTAAAAAACATATCCCCTGAAATACTTCTTGCCGTATCATCATTCGTCAAACGAATGTAGCGGAAGAAGTTTTGTTCCGAACGGTGCCCGGTTAGTTTCATGATTTCCAGAGTTTTCATGCGTCCCGTCAAATACATGTTGGTGGCAGCACTCCTTCTGGCCGTATGACTACTTATCAGTTCCCATTTTTCACGAGTGACAGTTTTAAGTTCTCCGCCTTCTGTATAGGAAAAAGTGATTTTATCATTCAGACCGATTTCCCGCATAATCAACTTCAAGTACTTATTGAAGTATTGGATACAAAGCCCTGACGGTATCTGAACATTGTATTTCGCAAAGATTTCCTTCACATAGTCATGAGCCGGAACCTTCACATCAACATTCGTTTTCTTGGTACGTTTTACAATGTATCCATTTTGCAGGTTGTCCGCCGTCAGTGTAGAGTAGTCGGAATATCTTAATGCAGTAAGGCAACCAACGACAAACAGGTCGCGAATACGTTCTTTCGCCTTTCTTTTGTCCTGGTTCTCGAACTTATAATAATAAATCCGGGTGATTTCGTTCATGGACAGGAAGACTGCAAATGTTGGCTCCGTACGTATGTCTATCGCATCATAAGTCGCGTCTACCGCATAATTGTATTGCGAAGCCTTTCTGATCATTGATTGCATTTTCAGAATGTAACCCACAATCGTATTGTGCCGCAAACCGCAATTTTCAAGATAAATGATAAAATCGTCAAGGAACTCTTCTGTGACGGAATTCGTAAAAATATCACAATCATAAAACCGGGAAAACTCATTTAGATGCTTGATAATGGCATCATAACAAGCGGAATAGTGTGCCGACTTGCGTCGGGATTTCTTTTCAACCACTTCGCCGATAAAGTCTGCAAAGAATATTCCTTCCAAGGGCTTTGCCTGTCGGAAGTGGTTTATATAGTCCTTTCTTGGCTTTACCTCAAGGACTGGATGTGATACCGCTAATACTGCTTTGGCTATTCATTTTTTAAGGTTTGTTGTTTCAAAGAATCTTCGTATTCAGCTTCCATACGCTCAATCTCCGCCAGACATGCAGGCCACCCGGGGAAGCCGCCGATATTCTTATCATCAATATAGACGTGCGCGTATATCTTCTTTCCACCTTCACCACCGTATTTGGTCAAATTATCCGGATCGTGGTCGTTGATACGACTGAATGGAATCTGATGTTCAAGAAGCCAGTTGATAGCTTCCAAAAGTCTGTCCCCGGTACGGCAAGTCCATATTATAATCTTATGACCTTGCGAATAGAGTTTTCTTAGCGATTCTCCCGCATACGGTTGTTCTCCGTCAATAGCCGGGTATTTACCCCGGCTAATGGTTCCGTCAAAGTCTACAGCTATAATCATTGCCTGAATTCCGGTTCGTTATCTGATGCCGTATATGGATAAACATCCATAATAGCCGTCTCCGTCACCGATGGAACCTGATAATCCGCCATCGTTCCCTTCATCGCTTCGTCCAGGTTCTTCTTCGCACGGTCGAGGTCGGAAGCCTGAACCAGCACATAAGTGGAAGTACATTTCTCCGCCCCGCTCTTTTCATCAAGAGTGATGAAGACCAGTTTGCACTTGAACCAGCGATCATCCTGTTCGTCATTACTAGGGAACAATTCGCTGTAATTAGCACGTTTAATATCCGATACGGTGAATTCTCCTGATATGAAGGGGGTCATCTCTTCGATGATACGTGCTTCCGCTTCTGTAAAGCTAAGCGCGTCCACCAGATAGGGTTCCGTTACTTTTTTCTGCATTCCGTTATCCATCATCTTTTCGTAACGGATACGGCATTCAAACCATGTGTGCATTGCCATAATTGTAAGTTATTTAATTGTTGATAAAATGTTATTTAAAATAGATTGAGATCAGTGTACGTCCGGAACGCTTGACAAAGATGACCATCTCTTCTTCATCCGTCACCAGTTCCGCAGTTACATTCTCTTTTCCGAGCAGCTTTAAGTCTTCCTTTATACCCCATTCCAACATCTCAAAGTCGAATTTTGAACCGAAAGGAAAAAAACTATTAAATTCTTTCAGCGTGTAATCCGCGATGTCTTTGAGCCACTCCGGCATCCGTTCACGCCGGAGATTGCTCTTATAGATGAATTTCTTCATTATTTAGGGGCTTGATACTTCCAACCGTTCAGCCGAAAACATTCTTTCCGGGCTTCTTCACGAGTGGAAAATTCCGCTACTTTGTTTCCAGTACTAATATTCCCGGACTTTTCCCATTGGTAAACCGCCCAACGGCTACCGATAGGATCGTACGAGTACTCAGGACGGTTGTTCGTTTTCTTTCTTGGGTTCCACATAGAAGGTTTCATCTTGTACTATTGTCATCCCACACTTAGATAATTGTTCAGCCACATCCTCCTTGTCGCGATCGGCAAGAAGGCGGTCCTTCGCCAGTTCTTCGCTTACACGGATGTATCCAGGAAGAAATTCCTTCACCAGGTTAGTGACGGACGCCCAGGTAAAACCCTTGATGTTTTTAAGCTTGGGCGTGCCTGTACGGAAACCGAACGTGCCATGAGCACTTTCATAACTTTTGCGCCTGGAAAACAATTCTTCACGATGTTCGGTAGCAAATGTCTGCATAATTTCAAAGTTCTTTTCTTTGATGTCCTGCTGCTCTGCCAGTGCATCCGCATATTTGTCACGGATACGGGTGATTTCCATATCCATCTTGCTCTGGATATTCTGCACTTTGGCGTCAGCTGTTGCAAACTCACTGAAGGCGATTTCCGCCTGTTCCGATGTAATGCCGGAAATAATGACTTTCTTTACTCTTGTCTTTGCCATAATTCTTTTCTTTTAATGGTTCATACTATGATTAATACTTGATATTGAATTTCTCTGAACTTCCCGGTCCTGGAAGGTATTTACGGTCTTCGTCCGTCAGTTCCGAAGGGGCTTTCAACTTCGCAAGGCTGACTTTATCCCGTTCAATCCGTATTCCCGTACTGTTCAATTCTAAAATCAAATCATCCGTTTCTTTCGATTTCTCCGAAGTGTCCCGTTCCATCAGGATGTTGATGATTTCATCCAGGCGGGATTCGTCCCGGGTGATTCGTTCTTTCAGGCGGGTGACCTCTTGAATACGAAGAGACATGGATTCAACGGATTCCTTTTGCAACCTACTCATTTGTATTTGGATTTATATTGATTCAAAACGGGATTGTTGTCTATATCACTTTTCTTGAAATAGATGCGTCCACCTTTGCGGTAGAAAGGAATAGCCCCTTTTTTCTTCCACGATTTAAGAGTGGTAAGTGAGCAACCGATATACTTGTAGGCCAGTGATTGAAGCATATACTCCGAATCGTCGAATTCTTGCTTACCTCCTTGTAGATTTGGTGTATGTATATTAAAATCTTTTTGAGGGCTATTTGCCATTTCCAAAAGTTCCACTCTATTAGTAAGTTCCTTAATCATTTTCCACATTTCATTTTGGCTGGGTAGTTGTTCTGTTACATCCTTAGTGTTGATAGTATATGCTTCGACATTCGGAATTAGTTCTGCTAATCCTAATTTCCCATTCAGGTACTTTGCGGCATCACGGGCTGCGCAATAAGCTACTTCATCCCGATTAGTGTTTGATGAATTCTTAATATAATGTTCAAACGCCCAAACTTCGTTACGGCGGTTCTTCAGTATCTCTATTTGAACATTACTGAGTTTGTCACCCTTCTTTTGAAGAATAGCTATGGCTCTGTCTATCTCTTGACTCTTTCTCATGATTTCTTATTTTTATATTTCTTATTTTCGTTATGCGCAATAGCTTCCAGTTGCCTTTTGAAGGCTTTCAACTCAGACAAACTCATTTCCGTCACGTTCTTATGTGAAGCACTCTTATCACGAGCAAACACGTTGAGTTTCGCCTTATTCATTTCAAACTCCTCTTCCGTATCGTTACTGAATCCTTTGTTCAGGAAAGGGATTTCAAAAGAGAGAAAGAAAATCGACTTCAACAGATTCTTAGCTTCCATCTGTTCCCGTTCTTTCTTTTTCTTGTCGGATTCATTCAGCCGTTCAAGCATCAGCCTTGCCTCATTAAAAGTCAGTTTCTTTGTGCTGCTGACACGTCCTTCCGTAAACCGGCTGATAAAATCATGACGATCTTCTTCATCAAATCCCTTGCTGCGGAATGTGGCGTGCAACGCTTTCAACTGTTGTGGACTGATTGTTTTGTCTTTCGTTGTTCTCATGATGTTATTTTAATGATTAGAAAACTTCCCCCCAATATTTGGCGGCTTCCTCCGGCCATGCGTCAATCTGCATCTTCGGTCCGTTGAACCGACCTTTGCTGAACGCCCTGTACCCTTCCACATATACCTTTTGAGAAGCGTCATACATCACGCTGCGGGCACTGCGTCCGGATGGGAGTTTTCCATCTGCGTGACTGACGAAAATAATCAGCTTATCCTTGTGCTTCTCCTTGAAGGCTATATACTGTTTATAGTTCATCTGCGTGTATTGGAAGCTGTCGATGACCACTATTCCCGGAGACTTCCGTCGTAGCAACCGTTCACTCAGTTCATCTATCGGTTCATTGTCCAAAAGAAGAAACCGACGGTTCACCTCCAGCATTCCGCACCGCACCAATGTATTTTTCATCGTCAGACTGGCACCTTCTTCCAAGCTGTTGTATATCACCCGTTCAAACTGACAGAGATATTTGCAGAGTTGAACGACGAAGGTTGTTTTTCCATTACCGGAATTTCCCCATACAAGCCAGACGCCTTTACGTTCCGGTTCTCCGAAAGCATCGTACCATTCGTCCTTGAAGGGAAAAGTTTCCACTTTCGTGGCAAGCAACTCACTCACCGACTTGGCTCTACCCATTATTCCGCATCTCCCTTCCTTTTCTGTTCATCAATACGACGTTTGCGGGAATGGACAAAACGCTTCACTCTGCGAAGGTCGTTTTCGCTGGCTTCCGCATCTTTCAACACCTTTTTTATCTCCGCTTCATCAGTCAGCCCATTCGCACGGCAAATAGCGAAAATATCATTCCGGGTGGTAGCTGTAAGATCAAAAAAACGACGACCGATGCGGGAATTGATTTCCTTATAGCCTTTCTTATTGTATCTCAATCCGTTTTCCATCCGTCGCTTAATGTAGTCTGTAGAGAAAAAGACAATACCGGAATGACCTTCGAGACGATTGTAGATGGAGATGAAATAATTGAAAACTGAATCGGTCAGTTTATCACCTTCATCAAAGATGATAAGAGGATTATTCAGAAAGGCGATCATACTGATGGCATACTCAAGCATATCGCGAAGGTTGGTTCCGTCGGTCGGCGCACCTACCTGTTTGGCTATTTCACGGACGAAGTCACTTTTCTTCATGTCTTCCGAACAAAGGATATAGAACACGTTACGATGTTTTTTACGGTAGTCAATAGCCGCGGTAGTCTTCCCACATCCGGCATCGCCGACCACCCAGGTGACGTTCTTGTACAATTGGGCATCTGCCAGTACAAAAGTAATGTCCTTGAATGTCTCGCTTTCATGTAGTGCCCAGTGCTCAAAGCTAAAGCCGATTTGCGTGGCGATGCGGATAAACATATCATCGGAAATGTTGGTGTACTTACTGTTTAATATAGTAGATACAGTGGCAGCACTCACGCCATTCAGGCTTTCCGCTGCACGGTTGCGTGACAAGTAGTTGTCACAATAGGCACTAAGAGCGTCACGAATAGCGTTTTTATCTTCTATGCTTAAATCTTTCATTGTTTGAATATTATTTGATTGATTATTGAATACTGATTGAACAGGCGGATATTACATCCGATCGTAACGGGAAGAGGTCACGTCCTCGAAGGTTAGATTCGAAGTTACCTTGGTATATTCTCCGGTTGTGGAATACCCCAGTTCCGTATCTTCCTCCTCTTCCTCCATGGCGAGCTTCTCCGGTAAGGAAATAGGGGCCTTCAATACACCCGCTTCGAATTTCTCGCGTACATCGTCCATCTTCTTTTTGCTCACATTCTTCGGTTTGGGAGTGGAAAGCCCAAACAATTCGGCGGCGATGGCTTCGTTTAAATCAAAATCTTCGGTACTGAGTTGCACCAGAGCCATTGTCTCTTTGTTCAAATTGACAGTCCGGCGCATGAAGGAGCTTTCTTCCGTAGTGCGTTCCTGTGTCGCACGGCTGATTACAACCCGTGGAGTGGCGCTTGCACTGTATTTCAATCCCGATGCGGTGACTTCCCAGAGTTCTACGATAGACATATCCATCGGGTCGTACAAAACACGGAATTTGCGTCCGGTGTTACGAAGTGCCCATTGCTCATTTCGAAGACCGTCTTCGGTGTAGACTTCATACTCATATTTCTGCTTGTCAATCTCTATTCTCAGTCCGGCATTGGTATAGGTCACCTCTTTGGAACTTGTCAGCCAGAACATCTGTATCATGTCTACAGGCTGAACGGGTGTAGTTTCCAGATTTTCGCTCATGCGATACATGTCAATGCGAGCGATGCCAGTAGCCGGATGGGCGGCGTTGTTCCATTCCTCACGGCATTGACGATAGATTTCTTTCACCTCTGCCAATGTGGGCAATGCGTAGGCGTTTTGCTCTATGAACTCAAGGTTCGGCTTGCTACTCATCTTAACTGCTGTTACGTTCTGTCCGGTGAAGTACCATATCTTATGAAGTATCTGCTGCTGAAAACGTCCGAAGACACTTTCAATCGTCTTGCTCTGTCCGTTGTAGGGCATTGTAGGTTTATGCAGAATGGCGATCTTATCAAAGAAACCCTGTGCGGCAAGTTTGGTATGACCGCCCTGATTGTCATTTACTATTTCGTATGGCCGAACGCCTGCGAATTCTACTGCCTGGCGAAATGCCCGGTACTGGCTGTCGAATGTTTCTTTCGGGGCAATGTCATAGCCAATCAATGTTTCGCTATAGGCATCCATCACTTCATAGACGGAAGTGGTACACATCTTTCCGGCTTCGTTCCGGTAGTATAAATTCAGTTTCGTACCGTCAGAGTACCAAAGGGCATCACGCATCTGTGGAAGCTGTGTCTTTAACAGTGATGAATATTTCGATTTCCACTTCTGCATACCATATACGGCAGCAAACCAAAGCGGCATTACAGCAGGGTCATACAAGTAATTACGTAAAGTAGTCATTGATTTGATTGGTTTCAAACTGCGTTCAATAGCTTGGCGGTTATATTCATCAAATATCTGCGAATCAGTATAGATAGGAAACTTGCTGCGTTTCAGTTTCAACAGCAAACGCCCTTCCATTGGTCCAATCTTGCGAGTATTTTGGTTCCCGTTCTTGCGGCTGACTAATACTTCATACCCATATTTCTTATATGCAGTAAACTTTTCACGAAGACGGGCTGTGTTGAATGGAAGTGTATGCTGATACATTTCACGAAGTTTCTCACATGTACCCAACACGGTTTCCCAAACTTCTTTCGGGTGTGAATAACCGCTTTTCCTATGCCGCGACACCATTTCACTTTCAACGCGGATCATCTCATTCATCACCTGTGCATTCAGCACATATTCTGCTTGCTTTTTATCTGTCAGCCCGCTACCGTCAGCAAGCCTATATCTGTCACGGTAGAATTCAACAGCTTTGCTGTCACTTCTTAAAGCGTCACTCATAATTTCTTCTTTGATTTGTTCTTTCAACTTCTGTTCTGCATCCGGATACTTGGCATCGTAAGCCTCCTTGATGGGACGGTAAAGAGAAACGTAATCTATAAGAGCACAAGAACCTTTCCCTTTCCCAGGACGAAGCACCCGAATCTTCCCTTCACGTACCTTCTTCTTATAGTTCGGTTCACTCAGGATTCCTCCCTGAGTCACCAGCTCAGCGAAAGTCACGCACCGTATATTACCAAACATTTCCATAATCAAAATTTTAAATTTGCGCAAGCGTCCGGCACCGACCCGAACCTGTAAGCCACTTTCCATACCCTAAAAACTACTTATTGAAAACCCCTAATGTTGACTGATACATACTACAGGGATGTTATCCTAAAAACCGGAAAGCTCTTATCTTGCATGTCAAAAATCACTATCCCTATTCATCCCGAACCGGAATAGTTTGCTACCTTTGTAGCCATCATCATAAAAAATATTTCAAATGAAAATTGATTATTCTAACATTAAGCGAAAGCTTGAATCATGTCGCTGTCGCGAACATGGAAAAAGTCCTAAAGTAACAGTAGCAGGTGATAAATTAAGTATTGACTGCTGTTGTGACAAATTTAGAACAGAGCTTACTAAAAAAGCTGGTGATTTGATAGCGGAGGAAACTAAAAAGCTATCATGTCTGCTTTTAAGTAACTTTTCTTTAGACACAGGCACTAAAACAGCGATATATATCTTACATTCTATAAATTGTTGCTTGGGTTCAATCCGTGCCTGTGCTATTTCACTATATTGTTTATTCAGTTCCTCTTCTGAATTAGCACATATAATTATTTTTTTGCTGAAATCCAACGTAAACATATCATTCACTCTGCCCCCTTTCTTCTTCCAAAGCCCGTCCCAGCAACATAGCCACCGAAAGAACCAACAACACACCAGCTGTACAGGCATCCTTTATTGAAACACCAAGCCCGTCAACCAAATTGAGGGCTACAATAAACGCAGCCGCAGCGGCCACATTCTGAATCCATCTAATCACTTTCATGCTATTCCATTTAAATCGTTAAACATCAGTTTCATCGCGTAAAGCGCACTTCCCTTGCGCCACTCCAACTCTTTCTCATACCCGTCCAGTGTCCAAGCCGGATGATATTCTTCCAGCCGCTTCGAAAGAATCAGAATTTCATGACTGTAGTCAAAACTTATCGTAGCCAAAATAAAAGGAAACGTCACCGCGTTACATCCATCGCTTAGCGGCTCATCAAAACTTACGCTCCAATAGGAGTTCTTGCCGCTACGACTGCCACTGGCAGATTGTGCCCGCCGGATTGCAAACACAGGAACTTTGTTCTCATCGTAGTGATCAACCACTACCACCACCGACTGCGAGTTCACCAGGCGGGTGCATTCTTCTTTCCAGTATATCATAATGATTGCTTACTTATTAGTTATTACTCCTGTCACATTACCATGAGAATCAAGCACTTTGGTTGGCTTGATTTCAACACTTGTATCACTTAATAGCTTACCACCAAGTTCACGAACTGCCACGTCTCTCATTTGTGCAGCTTTTAAACTATTACGTTTAAAGCTCATCGCCAAACTCACAGCCGGCTTCTTCACATCAAACATTTTTGCCAGGTAAGCATAAGCCTCACCTTTCTTTTTGGAATCTTCCCAGTCAATTCTATGCATATATATCACGCTTTAATATTTGTCAGTTTATCAATCAACGATAAGCGAATATTCTTATCCTCGATTTTTGCCACATCGGCAAGAATATCAATCAAACGCTCTTTAGTCAGCCGATTATGATTACGCTTCACCGGTTCTGGGAAAAGAGAAAGTTGTTGTACTTGCGCTTGAATCTGGTAGGCTTCATCAATCTTGTCAATCACTAAATCTTCCGCCCAATCACGAAACATCTTGGCACGTTCACTCTTGACGAAGAAGCCAAGACGAACGATGCCACGTTTAGTCCACAAGATTTGCTTAAACCTGTAACTCTTTGATTTACACCCAGCGTCGGTTTTACCGACGCTGGGAATTTCGCCATTTATTAAAGCAATAAAATGCTTGCCTTCGATGAGTTCATCTTTATGTTCAATCTTGTGGGTTCTAATAGTGTTTCCAGCTACACCAAAGCCTTTTGCCACTTCATTCGTAGTCATTAAGAACTCAAATCTATCATCCGGTGTAATTTCTACCGATAAATTATTCGAAACATGTTCTAAAACTTTTTCCATACTGATTATTATTTAGAGTTTAATCCTTATCTTTGGACGCTTGCAAACGAATATCACGCTGCAAATATCGAAAGATGTTTCGATATAAACAAATAAATATCGAATTATTTCACGATTTAATGGAAGAATATGCCAGAAAACGAATCTATTCACGATAGAATAACCCAGCTTGTCAACAAGTTTGGTGAAGGGAAAAATACTGTTTTTGCCTCTATTATAGGTAGTAGCGAAGCTAATGTACGAGGATATAGGGCGTCTGTTATGCCAAAATATGACTTCTTGGAAAAAATCGCAAGAAGTTTCGATATTGATTTAAATTGGCTTCTCACCGGTCGTGGTTCTATGCTTCGTGATAACAAAACATCCGAAGAAAGCAAACTGGGGTATACCCCAAACGCTACCCCAATATCACCAATAGAAGAATCTATTATATATAAGATGTATCAAGAGGAAAAAGCAGAAAACAAAGCCCTCATCGAAGAAATCGGTGGTTTAAAGGAGCGTATCCGCCAATTAGAATCCCAGGATAAGGAGTCTGATTGTCCAACTGCGGCTAGCCTTGTCACCGAAGCTTTTACCTCCGAATCATATGGAGATTATGGAGAAGGCTTCTCACCTACGAAACCCTCCACCACCTCAAAGAGATCATCGGCTGGGAAAACATAATCATTTTGTTATTAAAGCTCATTGCTTCATGAAAACAGAAAACAAAGTTATAAAAGCTAACTTACGTAATATTACTGTTATATATAAACTTAAAACAACAAAACATGGAAACAAGAGAAATTATTTATAGCTATGTCAATCTGATTACTTCTGGTAGCAGCTATAACTGCGACTCCCCATTAGCTCAAGAAGTTAAAAAGACCATAAAGGAAAATAAAGATTTAAGCGATGTAGATTTATTAAAAAAAATAGAAGAAGAATTCGGTCCGCTAATCGAATTAAACGCTAAGTACGCTCATATTGAAAAGATAAATAGCATCAAAAAATGGACGATGATTATTGGACTTGTTTTTATTATAGCGGTTATAGTTGCATTTGTCGGAGCTATATCAGTAGCATCGACTACTTTTTAATAAACAAACAAAAAACAGAATGTAACTAATAATAATCAAACAACTGGTGGCTAGTGATCGTAGGAAAGAAGATTGCCACGGATGCTGACAATGTGACCTCTGCCACTGCCCCATAAAAAGAGAGATACAAGAATATGATAATTAGATATATATTAAACGAGGTAATAAATAACTATCACTAAATCAGCTGTTAGGCATTTTCTCCTAGCGAAAAGTGTTATAAGATACTCTTGTGTATAATTAATGAAATATAAATATGAAAATTAAAGATGGTTATTGGGTGGCAACTGCTGAAGAGATTGCAGAACATGGATGTATCATTGTAGAAGACAACGGATTAATTCTAGGAAACACACATTCTGAAGGTGGTATTTACTTCTTTATTCCAGAAGATGAAGATGGTAAAATGCTTATTCGGGCCGGAGAAATAGAAGGTGGAGAATACATAACAAGTCGCTATACGGATAACCTTCATATGGAAAAAGTGAAAGAATTCAATTCCTATACGGTTGACTCTGGGTATATTGTTAGAGAAGATTATGTAAATATCAAAGGATTGCCTATATATGATTTAAGAAATACCGATAAAGTATTAGTGTTTAATCGTCGCATATCTATTATCAATCACTGTGCAACCAAAAAATTTATAAATGAGTTAGTGGAATTAGATAAATCATCAAAAGAAGAATATAATAACCGCACTAAGTGAGGGTAGCATCTTTATCATCTAGTAAAGAGCGTAAATATGTAAGAGAGCAAGGAGTACCTAATGTCGCATTATCATTATTGAGCATTGGACCAATACACATCCCTCCGTTTCTATAAGTTATTATAGAGTCTACTCCTAGTTTGCGAAGCAGATCCACTTCTTCTTGTGTATATACCACGACATAACATTCTCGAAGCTCTTCAATTGTAATCCTTTTTAAGTCATTCATAAGCCACAATTTAGCATCACACGCACTTTTTCACCACTAAGATACATCTTATCCCCCATATACACACTATAAATCAACGACTTATCTCACATTCGCATTGTCATAAACAGTCGCAATAATGGCATTACCCCCCTATTAAAACATATAAATATGGCAAAAAACGTATCAAAAAAGGCATTATCTATATCCGAACACGCAATGAAAAGTTCTGAAAAGGTATCCCTAAACTTGGTAACTCCTTGTATTTACGGAAAAATATAGTATCCCTAAACAGTATCTTTAATGGTATCCCTAAATATAATTTTAACATTTAAGTAACCTTCAATATATTCATCAAATACGACTTCTCAAAATTCAGAATTAACAGCTTTCGAACGGCTTCTCAAACAACAATAATAAAACGACTAGCCTCAAACACAAAGTGCCGAAACTAGCGGTATATAAAGGTTTTCCCTCAATTATATTAAGTTATTCCTAGAATAATGTCAACCGGTTAGCCTATAGTTAACGTTTTGTTGCCTTCGAACTGTTCTAATGGTAGTTGAATGGAAGCTAGATGTAAACCAATGTAACGCGTCGTTTTGATATTGGCATCTTATAGAAATAGCTTCAATCCCCTTATTCATCGTGCATCCAATATGTTTTTGCGGTCACCGTAGTTTACACACGTCGTTCTGTGCCCCCTACATCTTACTATAAGAACTATGAAGTATATTGCTGATCTTTATTATGTTAAGTGCTTTTATAGACGTGTAACCTTACGAATATTGAAATCATGTTTTGCGCCAACCTGAATCGTTTTGTCTGTCATGAAATGATTGGGCAACTCTTGAACAAAATTACCTATATTGTCAGGATTATTTAGTGAAAGGGCCGTGCTTGGAAAGAAGAGCGATATCTTGTTCGCGTTTGCTTCCGCCTTCAATAATACAATCATTCGACAATATGGTGATATTATTGTACAAATTCGGGGAAAATAAAGGAGCTCCTTTCTGGAATTCCTCTCCCAACTAATAGGCTTCGTCGTTGGCATTGGAATTTTTATAGTACCATAGGGGATTTTTGTCCTTATGTCCTTTTGTCCTTTTGAAAGGAGGGCACGTTGGTGGGGGAAAGAAGAGGTGTGTGAGATTTATAACTTGCTTGTATCCAGTAGATAAACTCTCGTTGCTTTTTTAGGGACGAAAATTTGTGTGCTCGAAAAAATGCAGGAAGCTCACGTAATATGTTTTTTTGTGAATAGTGTCAGTGACAGTTGATTTTAGCAGTGGATCGCTAATTGTTTCCCTATGTGGACAATATTTGATAAAGTAATAAAAACTGAAATATTATAAATTATTAATCATAGAATGACATGGCAAAAGAAAAACAGAAACCATACGAGTTTTTAAGCAATTTGGTATTGGCTTTAATGGGAACGGATCGTATTTTCAGTAACAGTTTCTTTTCCAGCGAATTTGCTATTTCTCCCAATACACTGAGTGAGATAAGACGGGGAGAGGATATGTGCATTTATCAGTATGTACGGGTGATACGGTGTATGATGAAGTATCTTCATTTAATTGTTCGAATGGATATGTTGCTGAAGGAATTAAGAACCGTATTAGCTTCCAATTGTGATTTGGTGGTTGCTACGATTCCGCACCGTTTTCACGGAACTTACCAACCGAAAGAGTGGGTGGTAGTAATGCATTGGGATGGTATAAAATAAATGTTGAAATGAAGAAATATGTAGGTCCCTAGATTCATGATAAACTCATGAAATCCCTACATTTTGCAGGTTAGAAATCGTACAGCGGTATATTTTTAACTTGACCCTCGTATCGGTGTAAAAACTGATATGTATCTATATGTGAAATATACCAACTGTCTGTGAGGATCGTTGGTATAAACTATAGATGGCTGCATACTTGAAAAGAGATACAGTCATTTTTTATAGTGTACTTTATCTGATGCTTACAATCGAATGACTACATTCACGCGCTCCAAAGGGGTAATGGATGGTGGTAGTATGAAATACTATGACCGTAAAGTTTCAGCGAAAGTAAGACAAAGCTCAAATGGACTTGTTGCTGGGTAATAAAAGCCGGATGGTTAGTCCGGCTTTTATATTGTATAACCTTCACAATAGGTCTCTGGATAAATAATTCTAAATCTATTCTTGCCCAATATCTCTTTATTTATTACGCATATCTGAATAGGTGGAATTAACTCCAAATAAGCAGGATTTTTCTTTATAAAGCGCAACTTCTGAGAGTTAAAATATTCATCGCCGCTAGTTGAATTTATAGGATTTGCCCGAATAGCTTTGTAATGAAAATCTGTCATTTTCATATGCTCAATAATAAAGGGAACTGTAATAGGCCCTTTGGTGTTGTATGTTTGTTTTAAAACATCAGCATATTCTTTAAATTCAATAAGGTGTTGAGTATTTCCTACTAAATCTAAAATATATTCAGAATTATCTTCTATAAATGTTTGACAGATTATATAATTTCCACTATGTACCTGTTTGCCCCACCAATGTGCTAAGTCCAAGAAAGTATCCCAGAAATAATATCCTTTTCCCAGCCAAGGGTTATTTGTACAAATAAAAGGTCCCTGACTTTCAACTTCGTCAGGATTATTTCTATCTTCTAACGTTTGAAATATCTTTTACTCCCATTAGAATAAAGTCTTACTTAGTTGTTGTATTCTCTAAGTATGTCTTGCAATGAAGAGAGGTTCAGCGTAGGTAGTAAAATAGGTTTTATGTTAGCCTGCAATGTTAAAGTACTCACAAAAAGCCCTAACATAAGGGAATAATATTGCAATGCTGTTGGGATAAAAGAAATTTGGTATTTCTGCTAATGAAATATTTTCTTTGAATTTAAAAGATGCAACACAATTAACAAGAATTTTGGGATTAGATTGCTCCTCGCCTTTCTCCCATGCCTTAAATATAAAATCCAAGTTATAAAGACCTTCTGATTGAACATATTCGCCTTTAGGAGTAAACTCTAAATCAAATGATGCATTGGATGGTATGTTGTCTAAATTTAATGATACATGATTGAATTTATATCCAATTAAAGAAAAACTGCTTTGTCCATTTTATATAATAGTTAATGTAATTAAAGTTAAGCTGCTAGATAAAAAAATCCAGAGTAAACTCTGGATTTCCAAATTTATTTGAAATTGCTATCTCTGGTACGGAATCGCATATCTGGATTGTTTCTAGAGATTGCTCAATAAAACTTGTAACCTCAGGACCAACTTCATTAAACTCTTTCAATTCTTCCCAATCTTTAACCAATTGTTCTTTAGAAGCTTTAGATAAATAAGCTAAGAGTTCATCTACTAATTTTCCCATAAATTGTTTCCTCCTTTAATAATAGAGGGGTACTCTATATAATTAATACTATTCTATTAGTGATTGATGATGCAAATATAGTGATAACTTTATAATCAACAACATCAAACAACAGTAAAATCATTATCAATAGCTCTAATTTAACCTTTAAGAGCATTCTTATCACTATTATTAAGATGATTTCTAGCTATATCTACATCTTTATTGGTATCAACATCTACAAGAAGAACTTTGTTTATTCCTCCATCTTAAATTTAGTACTCTATTTCACTAGTGTCCCATTAAAATTGGGACAAATTAAAATTAAATAAACTTGGCCCATTTGGTCCGAATCGTTCTTTGTCATTTTGAAATTTAGTTTTGTCAAAAGGTCTTTCAGATGAGTTTTATCAGTCAATGAGATGCTCAATATTTGTAGCACTTCATATGTACTTCTATCCAGTTGCATATCGTGTTGAATGATTGCCACCAAACAGTAAGTGCATATTGCAGCATATATCTGTATTCGAACGGCATTCTCTGTAGTACCCCAAAATCTTTTGATTCTAAGATGCTGCTTGAGCCATTTGAAAAACAGCTCTACCTGCCAGCGGTTTTTATAAAGTTCAGCCACTTGAAGCGCAGATATATGCATGGCATTGGTTATGAATATGAACTCTCTTTCTTGTTCCTCATCCCAATATTTAACAAGTCTAATAGGCTCTGGATAGTATTGTTTAGGATAGAATCCAGTCAGAAGAACACTCGCATCTGAAAGCACATTCTTAGGCAGTCTGCGTTTCCATTTGATGAATTTGCATTGAAGGTTCTTTTGCTCTGACAACGAAGTAGGCTTCAATCAGATGAATCCTATTCAGCATCTTGAAGTTGTTGTATCCGCGGTCAAAGATGTAATAAGAACCTGGTTCATAAGGTATTTCAATCATAGCTTTAGAATCATGTACGGATGCTTCCGTGATATGAAAAATGCAGGGATCTGTGTTTCTACATCATATAATGTATGCACTTTGATACCTCCTTTCTTCTTGCGGAATTTAGCCCACCAAAAGACTGAAAGACACAGGTCGATAGTTGTCGAATCAAAAGCATAAACGTTACCGCCAAGTTTGAAAATATGATTAACACGCTTTTGCCGTGCTTCGCTAACTAGGTAGTAAGCGTATTCTTCAAAGATATGATAGTCTCTATCTTGATTTGCTCTTGCCAACGATGACTTTGATACGTTTTACCCATCCCTAAATGATAACATTTGGAATGATGAGCTTCAAGAGCAACTATCAAATCTCGCAAACTTTCACGATTAGAAAGTTGACCAAACATCAAAGCAAGTAGCTGATTCCAGCAGGTGAAGTGCTTCACATATTTGTCGCCATCATACTTGCGCACAATGTAGTTGAACTTATTCCTATCTAAGAATGACACTAGTTGAGAGAAAACGTATTTTTCTTTATGCATTTGCAAATCTCCTTTCAGAGATGCAAAATGCAAATTGAAATCCGTTTAATCGAAAAACGCTGTAACTAACTAAATTTCAAATATTTCAAAGAGCTATTTTAGATTTTAATGGGACAGCAATGACTCTATTTAATTAACTCGGCTTCTAATAAATAGCTATTAGGCTTTAGCTTCATTTGATAATATTTTATATTTCGACCTTTCAAGGCATGATGCCATAGCCAAGGCAGAAAGACGGTGTTGGAAGTATACATGGGTTTTAGATATGGATATATCCAAGTTCTTTGATACAATCGACCATGGCTTACTAATGAGAGCGGTGGAGAAGCATATCAAGATAAAATGGATACTTCTCTATATAAAACGCTGGTTGACCGTCTCTTATCAGAGAAGTGATGGACAGATTGTAAAGAGACACATGGGAGTACCACAGGGTTCAGTCATATGTCCAATTTTAGCAAACCTGTTCTTGCACTATACCTTTGATAAATGGATGTCTTATAAAATATCCTCACATATCTTTTGAGAGATATGCTGATGATTGTGTTTGTCATAGTAGTACATTGGCTCAAGCCGAATACATAAAGGAAAGTCTTGGAGAACGTTTTGCTGAATGTAAATTGAGACTTAATGAGGAAAAGATGAAAATAGTCTTCTGCAAAATGAGCAGTCGTTCATCAGAGCACTATCATTGTACTTCTTTTGATTATTTAGGCTTTACTTTCAGACCAAGAGCGGCAAAAGATAAACGCAACAATGTCTTATTCACAAGTTATTTGCCTGCTATAAGCAAGAAATCGGTAAGTAGCATACATGAAACAATAAAATCCGGAATCTCAAACGTCTCCATAATCGAAGCCTACGATTTGTGGCATCATATATCAATGATGTCGTAAGAGGATGGATAAATTATTATTGCCTATTGGGCAAAGACAAAATATAAAAGACTTCGTCATCGTGGTGTCATATCTGCTCATTATTGGTTAGCCGGCATCTCTCAGAAAGACCCCAATCTGTTTTATCATTGGCAAGTAGGATATGTACCCGTTGCTGGCGATGTGCAAAGCGCATAAAGTAAATTCGCGCACTTATCCGAATGACGTTATAGCAAGAATGCCATATATGCAGAAGGCAAATTATGAGGAACTGCTACAAATGTTGCCACACAAATGGAAAGAAATAAAGAATGATGGAGATACAACTATAGATGGCTGCATAAACTCATCTTTCTTAGATTAAGTTCGTATATAATGGTGTTAATTCCCTGAATTCTTTTATCTTTGGCAAATATTAATGACTAACAACGGTTATATAAATATAATGAGATACTTAGACCCCAAAGCAGGTTTGACGTTCAAGCGCGTCTTCGGCGAGCATCCCGATTTGGTGATGGGTTCTATCATTATTACCGTTTGGTTCATACGAACATACCGAAAAGGTGATAGAAGGTATGCAGAAAGGTCTGGAAGAAGGCATAAAAGAAGTTGCTCGCTGTTTGAAAATGGCAGGTATACCTACTGCCATTATAATGGAAAGCACAGACCTGTCGGAAATTGAGATCTGATAAAGATGCTGGATAAGTTTGGAGTAGAACCTTCCGAAATCGGGAAGAAAAAGGCCGCTGTAGAGGATTTTGATGCACCAACAGAAAGGATGACAAGCATTATCCCGTTGTTATATCAAAGTGGTTATATTACGATAAAGGACTATGATGAGGAATTGGACTTATATACATTGGATATCCCCAATAAGGAAGTAAGAATAGGCTTAATGAAAAGTCTTCTTCCATATTATGTTGCTAGTAAAGCACCGGAAACCAATACTATGGTGGCGTATCTTTCTCGAGATATCCGTAATGGGGATATAGATGCTGCATTGCGTCGTTTGCAAATGTTCTTGTCCACCATACCTCAGTGCGATAATACGAAATATGAGGGACATTAGAAGTTGGATAAAGGAGCGGATCGGGCGATGGAACAGATTAATTTGAAAAATTATCCTGAACGTTTTGCTTTGTGTGGACTCCCGATTATAAAGATAGCTGTCAGTTTTGATAGTGAACGATGCACAATTGGGGAATGGAAGATGGAAGGATGATTCTGTTTTTAGGATGGTTAAAGAATACAAAAAAAGAGCAAACTCATAATATTCCTAAATCTTTCCGGAATCTGTATCGTTATTTGTAGCATAGAATAAAGTATAGTATTAACGCTAAAAGAATAACGATTATGAAGAAATTTCTATCTCTACTTGTACTGGCTCTGGTAGCCGTGCAGTTTTCATTCGCAAAAGATGTGATAACTAAAGACATGAATCAGTTGCCGCTTCCGGCACGTAATTTTATCAATAGTAATTTTACAAAACCACAGGTTGCCCATATCAAAATTGATAAGGATATGATGGAATCTACCAAGTATGAAGTGGTATTGATGGATGGTACGGAAATTGATTTTGACAGTAAGGGAAACTGGGAAGAGGTAAGTGCTAAGAAAGGACAGACTGTTCCTGTTAGTATTGTTCCGGATTTGCTGTCAACTACCTGAAAGCGCATAATTTTGTGAATGAAGGAGTGACAAAAGTGGAACGTGACCGCAAAGGGTATGAGATTGAATTGTCTACCGGGCTTTCTTTCAAATTTGATAAGAAAGGAAAATTTATCAAGGCTGATGATTAACAAGTTGCAGTAAATAGACCTAAACAAGAAGATAACTATGTGGAGATTTAAGTTTAGCGCATGGGCAGTAGTGTTGCTTATGACTGCCCTTTCTTTCGGCATGTGATAATGACGATGATGATACTTTGTTCCGCCCAGTAATATTACGGAGGCCTTGAAACAGGTATATCCGGCTGCCCAGAATATAGAATGGGAGATGAAAGGTGCTTATTATGTAGCTGACTGTTGGGTGAGCAATGATGAATTGGAAGTCTGGTTTGATGCTAATGCCAACTGGGTGATGACAGAAAATGAACTGAACAGTATTGATCAGTTGGTGCCGGCTGTTTATACAGCTTTTATAGATTCTAAATATAACGCGTGGGTAGTGACAGATGTATATGTGTTGACATTTCCACAGAATCCGATGGAATCTGTGATTCAGGTGAAACAAGGTAGCCAGCGCTACTCGCTTTATTTCACGCAGGATGGTGGATTGATACATGAGAAAGATATCAGTAACGGAGACGATACGAATTGGCCGCCAACTGAATAACTTTAATCATAAAATGACAACGAACCATTTCTATAAAAGAATGGTTCGTTGCTTTATAATTACATTTGTTTGTAATCCTTGGCCAATCCTCCTTCACTTGTTTCTTTATAGAGTGACGGTAGGTCATGTCCGGTCTGTTTCATCACTTGCACTACTTTGTCGAAAGAGACACGGTGCATGCCATCGGTGAAAGCTGAATAAAGATTAGCATCCAGCGCACGTGCGGCGGCGTATGCATTTCGTTCGATGCAGGGAATTTGTACCAATCCGCATACCGGGTCGCAAGTCATTCCCAAATGGTGTTCCAGCCCATTTCTGCTGCATACTCAATTTGTGCAGGACTGCCCCGAACAATTGATTGGCGGCAGCCGAAGCCATTGCGCAGGCAACACCTACTTCTCCTGACAACCTACTTCTGCTCCGGAAATGGATGCGTTGAATTTGACGATGTTGCCAAACAAGCCGGCAGTGGCTAACGCACGTAAAATGCGCATATCGCTAAAGTCACGGCTTTTGAAGATGATAAAGTACGGCAGGCATAACTCCACAAGAACCACAGGTAGGAGCGGTTACTATTTTACCACCGGAAGCATTTTCTTCACTTACTGCCAAAGCATAAGAGAAAACGAGTCCTCTGGATTGCAGGGATTGTTTGTATCCGGTGGCACGTATGTAGTAAGTGGAGGCTTTCCGCCGGAGATTTAGTGGTCCGGGTAGTACGCCCTCTGCTTCGAGTCCACGGTGAATGGCATCTTTCATGGTAGCCCATACTTCAGCCAGTAGTCCCATATATCTTCTTCCTCACATTCCTTTACGTATTCCCAATAACTTTTCCGGTATCTTCACACCATTGGAGTATTTCAGTCATGTTTTCCATACCATATACATCGGGGCTTTCGATGGTTGGATTGTCATTATTTTCTGCCAGTGCACCACCACCGATGCTATAAACAGTCCAATTCTCCTGCACTTTATCGTTGCTATCCAAAGCCGCAAATGTCATTCCGTTCGGATGGAACGGTAGAAAGACTTTGGGCTGCCACACAATTTCTACCGGGGCAGTGGGTTGCAAAGTGTCTATAATGGCTACATCCGTCATGTGTCCTTTGCCTGTAGCAGCTAAACTGCCGTAAAGGGTTACTTTAAAAGATGCAGCATCCGGATGACGTTCCAGAAACATTTCGGCAGCTTTGCGCGGTCCCATAGTGTGGCTACTGGAAGGTCCTGTGCCTATTCTATATAGCTCTTTTATCGATTTCATGATTGATGATGTGTTTTGTTAATACCATTTCTTTTTCTGAAGTACAAATATACAATAATACCGATAATTGCCATTACAATCCGGCAAATAAATACCCGTATTGCCATTCGAGCTCGGGCATCCATTTGTAATTCATTCCCCATACTCCGACCAGAAATGTCAAAGGGATAAAGATGGTGGATACGATGGTTAACCTCTTCATGATGTCGTTCATACGTAAATCATTGTTGGAGATGTACAGATCGACTAATGAGGAAAGAGTTTCCGGCAGATCTCAATGGTTTGTAATACAAATTGCAAGTGGTCGTTTACATCATTGAAAAGGCACGGTTCACTTTGTGAATAAGCAGGTTTTCTGCCCGTAGTAACTTGATATATTGTTCTTTTAGTGGAAGGATGGATTTTTCATCAGCATATATTGGCGTCGTAATGCCTGAATCTGAATTCCGATATCATCACCGCTGGTGATGGTGAGCAGTTCTTCTTCAAATCTTCGAGTGCGTCATCAATGGAAGAGATTGTTGAAATATAGTTTCCCATGATGCTGTTGAGCAGCACGCTAAGTAGATAATCAGTCTGGCGACTGCGTATTTTCAAGACATCATTGCGCAGGGCGGAACTGACATCATCGAAGAAGTCGGTTTCTTTTCGAGGAAAGTAAGTACGTAGTTATTACCTAGAATAAGACAAACTTGCTGTTGGAGCAACTCGTCCAGTTCGTCTTCTTCTTTATGTTCGTTGGGTAGAATATTTTTAAGATCAGGACGATGTATTTGTCATGCTCTTCTATCTTGGTAGGATGATCCGCATTCAGTATATCTTGCAGGACTAGGAAGTCTATTTCAAAATGACTGCAAATTTCCCGGATAGTCTCCGTATCTTTCATTCCGTGTATCTGTAGCCAATTGATCCGATCGCTGTTCAGTGTTCCCTTGATGGCTTGAAAGGTGTCGTTGGCGCTTTCCTGCATCTCGGTAGCATTGTAAGTACAAAGATGTAAGTGGGTAGGAGTAAGACTGTCTCCTGTGTAAATAAGCTTTTCGCTTAACAGATTATTCTTCATGCTTTATTCTCGTTTTAGAAACCACTGTAACAAAGGTAGTGGTTTTCTAAATGAGAACAAGTTCTTTGACGTTTTGTTTACAGGTTAGTCAAAATCAACTACTGTGATTCCGGCACCGCCAAACTGCACATGTTCGTCTGCATAGTGGCTCACTCCCGGTACAGTGGCCAGATACTGGCGGATTAATGTACGAAGTATTCCCGTTCCTGTGCCGTGAAGGATGCGTACACGGTCCATGCCGACTAATATGGCGTCATCAATAAAATAGGTGACTGCTTGCAGAGCTTCGTCTCCACGCATTCCACGCACATCGATGTCCTGTTTGAAGCTAAGCTTCTTTTCGTACATCTGATCGTGTGTCTGGCTACTGACAAAGGTACTTTTGGCGATTCCTTCTGTCTTGGGTGCGTTATTGGTACGTTCCAGACGGTCTATTTTGACGGTCGTTTTATGCTTCCAAAAGCAACGGTCGCATTTTACCATTGATTTCCATCACTTGGCCGACACTTGTCTGTCCTTTGATTTTTACATTTTCACCTACTGCAATCGGCACTACTTTAGGAGCACTTGACGGGGAAGAGACTGCGGCTTTCGGTTCGTTTTTCTTATTTTTCTTCCGTTCTTGTTTCTCCTTTAATTTCTTCATTTTCTGTGCAATCTTCTCTTCATGCTCTTTAGAAGCCAGCGCATCTAAAGAAGTACGGAAGTCTGTCAGTTCCTGACGTGCCTGGCGTGTCTTTTCCTTTTCAGCTTGTGCTTCCTTGATTGTGCGTATTGTGTTTTCAATGCGTGCATTGGATTCCTGAAGCATTCGTTCTGCTTCTTCTTTGCTTGCCGGATGATCTCTTTCCGTGATTTCTGCAACTCTTCCATTTCCGTTTGGTAGCGGGCAATGGTTTCTTCCATGTGCTTTTCCCGTTGACGGATAGTTTGACGTTTTCCTTCCCAGTAACGCTTGTCGCGCACGATGTCCTGAAGGTATTTGTCGGCATTGATATATTCACTTCCTACGATTTCCGAAGCATCTGCGATGACATCTTCCGGCAATCCTATTTTTCGTGCAATTTCCACAGCAAACGAACTTCCCGGATTTCCGATTTGTAGTTGGAAGAGTGCTTGCATGACATGGCGGTCGTAAAGCATGGCTCCGTTCACTACTCCTTCATGATCTTCGGCAAAATGTTTCAGATTCTGGTAGTGGGTGGTGATGACTCCGAATGTTCCTTTCTGGTTGAAACGTTTCAGGACGGCTTCAGCAATAGCACCTCAATTTGCGGCTCTGTACCTCCACCGAACTCGTCAATCAGGATGAGACTCCGTTCGTTGCAACTCTTCATCATGATTTTCATATTGGTCAGGTGAGAAGAGTAGGTACTCAAATCGTCTTCAATAGATTGCTCATCACCAATATCGATAAAGATGCTGCTGAATATACCGGCGTGACTACGTTCGTGTAAGGGAATGAGCATGCCGCATTGCAACATATATTGCAGTAAACCGACTGTTTTGAGGCAGACGGACTTACCTCCGGCATTCGGACCGGATATAATAAGAATACGTTGTTTTGATTCAGTTCTATATCCAGTGGTACGACTTTCTTCCCATGTTTGGCAAGTGAGAGCTGTAGTAAAGGATGAACGGCCATTGTCCAGTCTAGTAGTTGTTCATTCTCTACGGCGGGTTTCAGACTATTGGTCTGTATGGCGAAATAGCTTTTCGCACGGATAAAATCTATTTCTGCCAGAAACTCATAAGATTGAAGAATTTCCGGGATAGACGGACGGAGCACGTTTGAAAACTCGGTAAGGATGCGAATAATTTCGCGTCGTTCGTCGCCTTCGAGTTCGCGAATACGGTTGTTAGCTTCTACGACTTCCGCCGGTTCTATAAACACTGTTTTCCACTGGCGGATTCATCGTGTACAATACCTTTGATTTTCGTTTGAGTCCGGGTGCGACGGGAATCACCAAACGTCCGTCACGCATGGTGGGAGCTACGTCTTTATCTACGTATCCTTCGGATTGTGCGCTGCGCAGGATGCTGTTTAACGAGCGGGAAATATTTCCCATCGTACTGGCAAGCTCGCGACGTATACGGGCTAATTCGGTGGAAGCATTATCCTTGATTTTTCCATATTTGTTAAGGATGCCATCTATTTTTCCTATCAGTTGAGGGAAAACAGCTATATCTCCTGCCAGTCGTTTCAGACTGGGGTAGGGTATCGTTCTCTTCTTCATCTTCATTCCGATGGAGAAAGCGTACAATGTCACGGATGGTTTCTAATGAACGGCGCAGGTCGAATAGTTCTTGCTCGTCCAGATACATTCCTTCTATCCGCACTCGCTTTAATGAGGGACGAACATCAAAGAAAAATTGATCGGGAAATCCGTCTTCTTCCTGAATGATACGGATAAACTCTGTTACCGGTTTAATTTCTCCTCTACTTCTTCATGTTGTTCGGAAAAGGTCATGTCTGTGACTCTTTCTTCGCCTAAAGTGCTAAGACACTTATCTTTTAGTAACTGTCTGATCTGGTCGAATCCTATCTTTGCTCAAAATTTTGAGGGTATATCATATCTTTGTTCTTACTAATGGACTGCAAAAATACGATTAATTCGCGAAAAAAATATCAGAATGTTTGCAGATTTAAAATGATTCGTACCTTTGCACCGCTTTCAACGGAAAGCACTTCTGATAAAGGAGTTTTGGAGAGGTGGCAGAGTGGTCGATTGCGGCGGTCTTGAAAACCGTTGTACTGCGAGGTACCCGGGTTCGAATCCCTGTCTCTCCGCAATAAACGCTGAAAATCAGCAAATTATAAAACAAACACCCAATTTTACACCCAAGAATATAAAGTTGGGTGTTTTATTTTATTTAAGACGAATCATATTCGCTCGGAAAATAATTTGATAAAAACAGAACAAACGAAAAAACAACCAATTCATTTTCCGTAAGATTTCGTATCTTTGCAGTAAATAATAAATCAGGGTCTGTCATGATAATATATAATGTTTAAAAATCGTAGTATGAAAAAGTAGAAGAAAACGCCTTGTAATTTTGTGTATAGCTTTAGTTTGTATCATAGTTTTAGTTTTTATTGTTCTCTAAATCAACTTCTAATAATAGTACAAATCCACCTTTGACAGATGTTTTGACTGATAGCATTTCTCGGATAGTATCAGCTTGTCCTGGTGAAATTGGAGTGGCAATTATTATTAATAACACAGATACAGTTAAAGTTAATGATAAGAGTGTATATCCTATGATGAGTGTATTTAAGGTTCATCAGGCATTAGCTCTTTGCAATGATTTTGATAACAAAGGGATTTCACTTGATACCTTAGTAAAGATAGATAGGAATAGACTTGATTCAAAGACTTGGAGTCCTATGATGAAAGATTATTCCGAGTTGGTTATATCATTAACCGTGAGAGATTTACTTCGTTATACTATTGCTCAAAGTGATAATAATGCAAGCAATCTGATGTTTAAAGATATGGTCAATGTTGCTCAAACTGACAGTTTTATAGCCACACTTATTCCTCGTTCAAGTTTTCAGATAGCTTATACAGAAGAGGAAATGTCGGCTGACCACGATAGGGCTTACTTTAATTATACATCTCCTCTTGGTGCCGCAATGTTGATGAACCGTTTGTTTACCGAAAGTATTGTCAGTGGTGAGAAGCAAAGTTTCATTAAGAATACATTAAAAGAATGTGTGACAGGTACAGATAGAATAGTCGCTCCGCTTCTTGATAAAGAAAGGGTTTCTATTGCACATAAGACGGGTTCTGGTTATGTCAATGAAAATGGTATTCTTGCAGCTCACAATGATGTTGCCTATATATGCCTGCCTAATAATGTCTGCTATACTTTAGCGATATTTGTTAAGGATTTCAAGGGTAATGAATCACAAGCATCACAATATGTTGCGCATATATCAGAGGTCGTATATTCTTTATTAATACAAAATTCGGCAATTCCTTAAGTTGCGTTTACTTTGAAGCTTCAATGGTAAACATTATATAATTTATACAATATAAAAGCACTTCGTAACTATCAGAGTGCTTTTATATTGTCTTTTTTCTATTATAACTTGAATCCTCTACTTTTCTTGGTTCTTCCGTTGGTTGTCGCAAACCTTGCCGAAGTTTCTCCCATTGCTCTTTGAACCATTCGCTTATCGGTTGCCTGTTTATGGTCAGTACAAGTTTGCTATCATCGGTCGGATTCTTCTCCACCTTGAAGATGTTGTTTTGATTTCAAACTTTCTTCTATGTTCCTCGGAATAAATCTTGCCATTACATTGATAGCTTCTTTCCTTGTCAAAAGACAATCTATCATATCTTTGGTAAATCCAATGACAGCGCAGAGTTTTTCCATTCTCAACATTTCTCTAAGCATCGGAAACCACTTGAATGCCTTTTCAAGCAGAGTGTTCAATCGTGATATTTCCCTGTCTTTGGCTTCAAGTTCTTGGTTGTGTATGCTCTGAAGATTGCGTATCTGTTTGCCATGTCGCTCTTGCATTTCCTGCATTTGGATTTTGAGGGTGTCAATACCTTTGTCTCGTTTGGCAATCTCTTGGTGCAAATCTTCATTAGTTCGCTCCAGCTCTTTCATCTTTCCACTTCCGAAAGAGAACCAACTCCGCTTGCTATGGCGGTGGCTGCATTGGTGGCTGTTTTCTTTAGCTTGTCAGTGCGTATTTCTGATTTCACCTGTTTCAGTTCCTGTTCAGCAAGACCTATCTGTTCTTCTTTGTGCCGTTTTGCAGCATCCATGCGTTGCAGTTCGGCTCTCTGCTTTCAATGATGAAATCATTTCGTTCCAAATGTTCCTTTCCGGTCTCGGATTTAGATTGCCCACGTTGCATGGAGAGGATGTCAGATGCCAAAGTCTGCATTTCCATCATATCGTCATCATTGAGCTTTTGGCTCTTGCCCGTGTCGTGGTTCATCCAGTCGAATACGATATGGGCATGATAATTCGGCTTAAACCACTTTTCACCGACTTGGAAACTCTCCCTATCCCCGGTTTTGGGTTGTCCACTAAGCCAGTGTCCCTCGTCCTTATGCAGGAAGATTTGGAGCGGTGTAATACCCCAGCGTCTCTGGCACTCCTCACCAAACTTTCGTACATCTGCCAGTGTTGTATCTGGTCTGATGAGCAATACTCCCTCACGGATTGGAGAACATCCAGCCACTTTTATAATCTTTCCATTCTTTCCCTTGCGCTCACGCTCCTTTTCCTGCATCGCTCGTCCGGTCTTTTCCTTGACCATCCGTTTGATGCTGTCATAGTGCGCCTGCAGGTCAGGACTGCCGAAGCCCGGGTTTATCCACTGCTCGTTATTGGAAGTCAGTTCGGGTACAATGTAGATTCTGGACTCGCCGATATTGCGCATGTACTCGGCAGTTCTCCGGTTATGAGCCCCGCTTGATGTCACTCTGCAGGGTTTGATATGTATGCTTGATTTTGTTGCCATATTCTTAAAATTTGATTTGGATTGTTGATGAAATCTTCTGTTGTCCGCTCATAACCGCACAGGGTTCTTAGGTGCAACCCATAAGCGGAGATTGCAAAGAGAGGGGCACTCTTTGCTCGGGTTCTTAGGGGAGAAACGCCCTGAGTGGGTCATTAGGGCAAAGCCCTAATCCCCGGAGAGCCCACAACTACGAAAGCGAAGCGTGTAGTTATAGTGGGCTATAACCGAAAGCCGTTTTTCTTTTCGGTGGTTGGCTGCGCACCCCTTTGCAGATTGAACTTGCCTGTTTCTTTCAGTCTGTTTCTGTAAGTATTCGTTCAAGTCCTTGCATCCGCTGTATGTCTGCGAAGCGTCACGGATGTATAAGTCCCTGCCGTATTCCTTATAGATTTGCTGCATGGCTTCCATTCCTGCACGGTCATTGTCAAAGAAACAGTGGATGCGCTCATAGCTTCCCAACGGATAGATTGCTTTGGAAACATTGGCTACTGAGTTCAACACCATATAATCTTGCCTGTCCAGTTCGGGATATTTCGGGCAATTCTCCAATCTCAAAGTAAGAAATGAAAGATAGTCCATAAATCCCTCAAACACATAACATGTTTCCCTCGCTGTTCCCGGCTGTTTGATATGAGAAATCTCTTCGGTGCGATGCATCCCTTTGAAATACTGGTTGCGGATTTCATACCCACCCGACACATTGGGAAAGGCGATGGCGAAATACCGTTTGCCATTATGGGTGAAGTGCGCTTCACTGCATTCTCTTTCGCCATTGCAATGTTTATTCCCTTTCCTGCAAATAAGCAAGCAGGGCAGGAGAAGAAAGCGGTACAATCTCCAGTTGTTGAAAACTTGGCTCGGAAGATGATTGCTTGCCAAAAAAAAGACACGGGGCGAATACGGGGTGTCTGTTCTTCGATTTTTGCAAGAGGTAAGGCACATGGTCGGAACAATAAAGTTCCTGTGCCAGTGCGATGATATTCCCACCTTTGCCGAGTGCAAAATCATACCATTGGTTACGTTCTGTATTTACCTTGAACGATGCTTCCGTTTCTTCCCTTAGTGGTGACTTATACCACAGGTTTATGCCCTGTTGTTTGACGGGTGAAAATCCTAAACTGTGCAGATAATCCGCTATTTTGATTTGTTTCGCTGTCTGTATATCCATAAGACGATAGGTTTAATGATAGTTGAATTGGTTTATTTTCTCTTTCGCCCGTACCTCTTTATGAAGTACGGTCATAATCACTTCACTTTATTTTCGTATATATAGAGTACGGTAATAAAGTGAAGCGGTTTTGCCACTATTTCGCAACCACTTCGCTTTATCCCTAATATATAGACCCCGGAATAAAGTGAAGCGATTGCAAGGTGTGGGCTAATAGTGGAAGTCGGGCATGAACGTGTACTTTCTGCCGTTCTCCTGCACTATCATTCGTTTGTTCCGAAGCATGGTGATGAGCGATACCGCCTTTTGTGGTTCAACTTTACCCCCACAGACACATAAGTCTTAATTAAGGTGTCCTCCAGTTCCTTGTAGCCATATTCCTCTTTCAGCCCGAAAACTGCTTCCAATGCGATGCGGTGCTGCTGTTCGGTGATATGCCTGTAAGGGTCGAACTTTTCCTCTTCCGGTCTTCCCGGTTTCTTGGTTTCGGGCTTGTAACCCTCCAACAGTTCAGGTATGGCATTGTCATTGATGCGAAATGAAAAAGGCTCGAAGTCCATTGCCCGTATGTGCATGGCTGAAACATTGCTTATATCTCCATTGCTCTTGTCCTTTTCCACAAGAAGGACAGTTTCAGCCTTGTTGTTCAGTTCCGTACCGATATGCCCCTTGCGTTCTCATCGCCCTTGTTTTGGTGGAGTATCGTGTGGATATGTATCTGCCTGTCGTCCGTCCACTGCATCAGCTTTGATATGATGCGTGTCGATTCACCGGGCTGTTGATGTCATATACCATGTCACGGATGCCGTCTATGATTACAAGCCCTATGTCAGGCGTATTGTAAATAGCCTGCTCTACAATCCTGATACGCTGTTCGGGCGTGTATTTCCTCAAAGCAAGAAATTCCAGATGCTCATTGTCCCTGTCATCTGGAAGCCCAGCCATCCGTAAAATACGTTTCATGACTTTCAGACAATGATAAGGACTTTGTTCCGTGTCCACATACAGGATTTTCCGTTTCTCTTCGGGTAGTTCCGCCACATATCTTAGCACTGTACCATTCTTCAATGCTGCCGCCACGATAGCCGACACATTGAAAGTCTTTTTGACTTTTGGCTTTGCCGATTGATGCACTGAAATTACCCAGTGTACCAATGACCGAACCTTGCACTTTTAGAATCTCAGGTGCTTTCTCATAGATTTTCGACAGGCTCAGGCGTGAGGCTTGCCAAAGGATTACGGCTTCTTCCGCCGATATTTCTTTTATATCTTTCATATAATCCATAAGTACACCTCCCGTTATTTTCGTCCTCCGGTTTTCTTTCCAGCCAGTTCAAGGGCAAGTTCCGCATCCACGATAATCTTGCGCCCTATTTGCGTAATGGCTTTGTCTATCTTTCCGCTTTTCTTTATACGGTTGGCGGTAGGCAGACTGCACCCGAACAATTTGGCAATGCCAAGTATTCCGTACACATACTTTCTTTCTGTGTCCGTAACGGGCTGTGGCTGCGCTTCCGTTTGGTTGGAAGCGTACTTGCTTAGAAATATGAACTCTTCGCCTGTCATCTGCCAGACGGGTTTTAATAATAACTCTTGAAGATTTGTCATCGTCCAATCTATTTAGTCGTTAAACAATCAGCCCTGCGCACTGGCTGTTATTTCTGTTCTCGAACGATGCAAAATTAGGTATGGCTGTAAGTGGTAAGGATGTGGATAATACAAATGGGATACTGCGCTATCTCATTAAATATCAGACAATAAAATACCACTCAAAAATTAATTTGAGTGGTAAAAGTGGTAATTTCGTAGAATGTCAGGTTATATCACGAATTATCCGAATATGCTTTCCATTTCCTTTGCGAATTTCTGGTTGCTGTCACTCGGAAAATCGGAAACAGGTTCTTTGTATTTCGACCTGTAATAGCTCTCGTCAATATCCAACAATTTTAATATTTGGCTTCTCCATTCATCCCTGTATTGCTTGGATAGTTTCTCGCTCATCAGGAATATCAGGTAACACACCCGTATCTTTTCCCTTGCCTTGATTTTTAGTTTATTCTTGCAGGGGTACAGGTTTATATTGGCATAGAAATCCGCTATGGTAATGGCTTCGAACTGTTCCCCGACACAGGTTTCATGAATGGGCGAAAGCTGCTTCATGTCAAAATATTCATGTTGTCCCTCCGGGCTATTCTGTACTTCTTCTTGTTCGTTTTGCTTGACTGGTTCATCCTGCTGTTTTTCTTCCCTATCATTAGAAGGTACTTTTAGGACTTCCATAAAAGAAGACTTAGGCGGTAAACATTGCCGGAAAGGTTTTCTATATATTGAAAAGCCTCTTTCCTGTCTTGCTTTTGCAGTTCATAAAGTTTATCCAATTCTTTCTTTTCCTTGTCGTATTCAGCCTTGCAGCGTTCATATTCCTTTTCTGCCTGTATTTCTTCTTCGTCCGTATGCTCCCGAAAACCAATGAAATCATATCTGTGGTATGCGTCATTCAAAGGCTCGTGCAACTTGGTGGTAATCTCCAACTGGTCTTTAATTGCAGAATTATGCCTGTCTGCGTAGTGAAAACACACACGCTTTATGACGTCATCATTCAGCGGTTTTGTTTCATAAGCCCGTATATTTTTTCTATTTCGATTTTCAGACTATTGAGAATCAATGTGTATTGTTCTTTCTGCTTGTCAAGTACCAGTTCAAGGATAGCGGCTTCAAAAGCCTTTGTATCATTGTGCTGCCTGTAAAAGTCGGTGATGAATTTCTGCTTGTCAAAAAAAAGCATAATTGGTTACCCAATCATTATATATTCTATTGAGTTCTCCATATTGGGGAATCAGTTTGTTTATTTCTCCTGCCATAGACTTCAATTTTGGGATTATTGTCCTTGTCAAGGAAAGATGCCAGTTCTTCTTCCACCTCTTCCACACTTGGCAAAGCTGATTTCAAGTTTTCGGGTATAGCCTTGCTCAGTTGATAATCGCTGATGCCTATCGGTTGGTCGTAGCCTGTCAATGCGTATTGTGCTACCACCTCATCTTTTCCTTTGCACAGCAACAGCCCGATAGTCTTGTTGTCATTTTTCCCCTCAGTTTGTCATCCACCACATTGATGTAGAAATTCAGTTGCCCTGCATACTCCGGTTTGAATGGAGTAGCTTTCAGTTCTACAACAATGTATGCGTGTAGCGGAATAGAATATAGAATCAAGTCGGCAAAGAAATCACTGTTACCTATTTGAAAATGCTTCTGCCGGGCGACAAAGGCAAAACCATTGCCCATTTCCAACAAATAACGGGTAACGTGCTTTACCAGCTGCTCTTCTATGTCCCTTTCGTCTGCCTTTTCTTTCGCTCCAGCCAAATCGAAGATGTACGGGTCTTTCAATAGGTAATTGGCAAGGTCGCTTTGTGGTGCTGGAAGTGTGGCTGTGAAATTGTTTACCTTGTTGTTGTTGATTTGTCTGTTATATAGGTTGTTTTCAATTTGCATTTTCAGCACATTGCTACTCCAGCCCATTTCTACAGCCTGTTTCATATACCAATATCCTATGCCTAACGGTAACGAACCGTTAAGTATGACCATTTGGCTTGCCCAGTTTATTTTGGCAACAGGGATTTCAGGAAAACTTTTCTATTTCCCTAATCTCCATCCTGTAAATGGCAGAAACTGTTTTCTCCACATCCTGAATTTGCGCAGGAACTTCCTGCGTAATTTCTAAAGATTGACAATCAGCGGATTGTATTTGCGCAGTAAGTTCCTGCGTAAATTGTCCGTTGTTCAGTTTCAATACTTCATCTGTAACATTCTGTATGCTTGGAACAGACAGCCTTGTGTCTGTATCAATGAAACTTCGTAGCACGTTCAACGGATATGACCGTGCAAATTGGCACATATAAGTAAGGTTACGCTCCGAATAACCTTTCTTTTCGGGGTAATTGAACCGGATAGCCTTTGCCAGTTGCTTGATGATTTTGCTTCCCAGCCTTGCAAGTTCTGATGATACAGGATATAGTTGCCCATTTTCCAGTAATGGAACAGCATTTGCGCATTGGCTGCGGCAATCAGCCGGACTTGCGCCTGTTCTATTTCCGAACCGACGGCATGAACAAATGCGTCAAAGTCCGTTCTTCCTATATGATATTCTCTGTTATTTTCCATTCTAATGTTTATTGTTGTCGCAAATATAATTCAAATAGCTGATAATCTATGAAACTGATTGATACTTTTATAGTTGGTTAAACTTGTTCATGGCATTTGCCTTAATATCATCCGCTATGTCAATATAGGGTTTCATGGCTTTATAGTCACTGTGCCCCGTCCATTTCATCACGACTTGTGCCGGAATACCGAGAGCCAGCGCATTACAGATGAATGTTCTTCTTCCTGCATGGGTGGTTAATAATGCGTATTTCGGGGTGACTTCATCTATACGTTCATTTCCTTTATAATATGTTTCCCGTACAGGCTCGTTGATTTCAGCCAGTTCCCCAGTTCTTTCAGATAATCATTCATCTTCTGATTGCTGATAACAGGCAGTGCCATGTGGTTTCAAAATGGACTTCCTTGTATTTTTCGAGTATGGTTTTACTGTGGTCGTTCAGTTCAATTATCAGGCTGTCTGCCGTTTTGACTGTGGTAACTTCGATGTGGTCGGGTTTCACATCGCTTCTTTCAGATTACGAACATCTGAATATCGCAGGCTTGTGAAGCAACAGAACAGAAAAACATCCCTGACACGTTCCAGATATTGTTTGTCTTTCGGTATCCGATAATCTTTCAGCCTGTTCAATTCGTCCCAAGTCAGGAATATCACCTTTTAGAGGTGGTTTTCAATTTGGGCTTGAAAGTGTCGTATGCAATATTCTGATGATGCCCTTTCTTGAAGCTCCAGCGCAGAAACCATTTGAGGAATCCCATCTGTTTGCCGATGGTGCTGTTCCTCATATCCTTTTGTCACGCAGGAATTTACATACTCGTTCAAGCCGAACTCGTTGAAGTATTCAAAGGTTACATCTTCCTTGAACTCTTTGAGGTGGTTTTCACTGCTGAGAATTTCTCGTAGGTGGATGCCGTCCAGTTATTCTGATTGCCACACTCCTTTACAAACTCATCGAATACTTCCCAAAACTTATTTGTGTTTCTTCCTGCTGCTCTTCGCTGGTGTCTTTCATCCGCAGGTTGAACGCATCCTTTAGCTGTTGGGTGGTCGGTATGGTTTCCTGTACCTCAAACTCCTTGAACACGTTTTGAATCTCGGCATAATATTTCAGCAAGTCCGCATTGATTTCGGATGCGCTTTGTTTTAGTTTGTTGGTGCATCCGTTCTTTACCCGTTGTTTGTCGGCATCCCATTTGGCTACGTCAATCCGGTAGCCTGTTGTAAACTCGATGCGTTGGCTTGCGTATATGACACGCATACGGATGGGTACGTTCTCTACGATTGGCACACCGTTCTTTTCCGGCTTTCCAATGCAAAATGATGTTACGTTTGATATTCATAATTGGGTGCGTTTGAAATTCTACACCCAAATATACACCCAATATTTGGAATAGCAAAAGATATTCAGAAAGATTTAGATTTACTCTGCGCTTTAGATAGTATATGATTATCAGTGATTTGCAATTTTATGATATTTCTTGAAAGCATAGGTTCGAGAGCCTGTCTCTCCGCTTTTAAGCATTGAATATCAATGCATTATAGAATAAGCATCCTAATTAAGGTATCAGAAAATGACCTTATGGGATGCTTTTTATTTTATGATATTTTTGTGATTTGATCCCAATTTAGTGTATTAACAGGGAAAATTTGCAGACAGGAAATTTCTCTGTATCTTTGCCGACATGGCGCAAAAGGTGAGTTACATATAAGAAATAAGCACAATGGTCAATATGATTTTCCGTTGTTGATAGAAAATTATCCTCCACTTAAGAGATTCGTATCACTTAATCCTCTGGGTGTACAAACTATAAACTTTTTAATCCGCAAGCTGTAAAAGCTTTAAATAAAGCATTATTAATCAGTTATTATGGCATTCGTTATTGGGATATACCGAAACAATACTTGTGTCCACCCATTCCCGGAAGAGCGGATTATATTCATTATATTGCCGATCTTATTCAGCCGGATAGGGTAGCGAAAGATTTGCGGGTAGAGGATGAGGATGCGAACGAACAGAAAACGAAACGCAGATGTCTGGATGTTGGGGTAGGTGCAAATTGTATTTATCCGATTATAGGGCACACAGAGTATGGATGGACATTTGTGGGCAGTGATATTGATCCGGTCTCGATAGAAAATGCACGGAAGATAGTGACTTGCAACCCGGTATTGGCACATAAGATTGACTTGCGACTTCAGAAAGATAGTCGAAAGATTTTTGATGGAATTATCATGCCTGACGAATACTTTGATGTTACGATCTGTAACCCTCCGTTTCATAGCTCGAAGGAAGAAGCGGAAGACGGAACTTTGCGCAAATTGAGTAGCCTGAAAGGGACGAAGGTGAAAAAGTACAATTAAATTTTGGCGGGAGTGCGAATGAACTTTGGTGTGAGGGTGGAGAAATCCGTTTTATACTGAATATGATCTCCGAGAGTCAGAAATATCAGAAGAACTGTGGATGGTTCACCAGCTTGGTTTCAAAAGAAAAGAATCTCGAAAAGCTATGTGCTAAATTGAAGTCTGTGAATGTATCGGAATATAAGATTATCAGAATGCAGCAGGGAACTAAAAGCAGCAGAATATTAGCCGGCGATTTTCTAATAACTCATAATAATGAGTGCTTATTGATCTGTTATTTTTAAACCTATTAAATAAAATATTATGGAAACAAATTACATCACTTTGACGAAGGAGAATATTGCGGACGAACATATATGCTGTGCTTTTCGGACAAGAAATGCAAAGATAGTTATGAATTAAAAAGCATGGCTGAAAAAAGAGTTTGATAATGGTTATGTTTTCAGACGTATTGACGAACGGGCAAAAGTGTTCATCGAATATGGTCCTGCTGAAAAGGCGTGGGTTCCTGTCAGTGCTCCTAATTATCTGATGATAAATTGTTTCTGGGTATCGGGTAAATATAAAGGATGCGGGCATGGCAGGGCTTTGCTGCAGTCTGCTATTGATGATGCGAAATTGCAGGGAAAAGATGGTTTAGTTACCGTAGTGGGCACTTCTAAATTTCATTTTATGAGTGATACAAAATGGCTGCTGCGACAAGGTTTCCAAACTATAGAAAAACTTCCTTACGGATTCAGTTTGTTGGCTTTGAAAATAAATCCGGCTGCTCCCGATCCTTCATTCAACGACAGTGTATTGACAGGTGAGTGTCCCGACCGGGATGGAATAGTAGTGTATTATACTCATCGCTGTCCGTTTACAGAATTCCATGTTCGCGGTTCTTTGGTCAATGCAGCCAAGAGTAAGGATCTTCCATTAAAAATAATAGAATTAGAAACCATGGAACAAGCACAAAATGCGCCTACACCAGCCACTATCTTTACTCTTTTATAATGGGAAGTTTGTTACAACCGATTTGAGCGCGTGTATTGAAGCCCGGTTGGGGAAGGCTTTAGGCTTGTGATTCTGTGAGATGAAGATTTATCAGAAACTAGGATTGGGATAAGAAGATAGCTAATGTTTCTTATTTTAATTTTGCAAAATTAAGATGCACCTTGCACTTTTGTGGAAAATACATATCTTTGGATGCTGAATGATTAAAACACGGTAAGATCTTATGCGTTTTTTTGTATGTATTTTGGTGCTTTTATTTGTACACAATCAATTTTCGAGGGCTGATAAAACTTTAACTGATGATTCTCTGTATACGGAGAAATATATCAGGAATATTTATATTCCCGAACCTAGGCGTGCTCTGCAATTACTGGACGAAGCGGAGAACAGGAAAACGATTCCTTTGCGGGTTGTAAATGAATTGCGTAGTTTATCATATAGTAATATGTATATGAATAAACTAGCATTTATGTATGCAAGGAAAGCTTATTTGCTTGATTCCCTATATCAAAAAGATCCGAAACACATGCTGAAAATGACAGTACATTTGGCTGAATTTTCGGCAATGATGAGCAAATATAATGAAAGTATGCGTTATGCATTAGATGGAATCAGGCAGGCGCAAGAGTTAGGGAACAGGGAAGCCAAAGCCAGGTTATTTTTCTGTATGGGAGAGAATAATTGGAGATTATCTTTTAAAGATAAAGCATACGATTATTTTAACCGGACTATTGAGCTTTTGCGGGGCTCAAAGGAGAAGCGGGAAATGATGCTGCTCTCTTATTACTATGGAGCAGAAATGAGCTTTTTAATGAATGATTCTCGAATTGATGAGGCATTGAAAGTGGGGTTTGAGCGTGAAAAGCAAATTGAACGGCTTAAGGCAGTACCTCAAATCTCTGAAGATTATATAGACGGTCAATATAGTTATTTATATGCCAAATTAGCCTACATCTATTGCATGGAGAAGAAATATGAGAAGGCGGAGCAATATTATCAGAAATACTTATCAAAGAAAGAGTCTCATACTCCCGACGGAAAAATGTACTCGGTTCCTTATTTGGCGCTTTCCGGACAATATGAAAAGGTTATTGATAATTGCAGGGGGTTCAAGGAATTGATGAGAACCCAGCAGGATACTTTGAATGAACAGTATCTGACTGTCCTTCGACAGGAAGTGAAGGCATATTTGGGTATGCATAAATACAAAGAAGCTGCCGAGATACGTGAAACGATTTTAACTATAACAGATAGTATCAATACCCGGGATAGAAACAATGCTGCATTGGAATTGAATGCAATGTACGGCGCTTCTGAAAAAGAAGAATATATTGCCGAACAGGCTTTTCAATTAAAAATAAGAAATATTACCCTCTGTTTTCTTGCGTGTATTGTTGTACTGACTCTGTTTATTGTTTGGCGTTTGTGGCATTTCAATCATATAGTCGAATATAAGAACAGGATGCTTGCCAGGCTTATAAACGAGAAATTTGCTAATAGAAAAGATGGGAACCAGTTATCGGAAGTATACGAACAACTGGCTGTTGTGTCGGAGATTGAACCGGAACGTATTTCACCCGAAGAACTGGAAGAACTTGCTAACGATACAGATAAAGAAAGTGGGGAAGAAGAAGAGAATAAAAAGATATTTCAGGAACTGAATGATATCGTTATTCAGAAACAGTTATATCTTTCTTCAGAATTGTCGAGAGAAGATCTGGCACAAATCGTACATCTGAATAACGCACGTTTTGCGAGGATGATAAGAGAATGTACCGGGACCAATTTCAATGGATATATCAATGAATTGCGCATTAATTATGCCATTGAACTGATGAAAAAGCATCCTAACTATACGATACGTGCCATTGCAGATGAGGCCGGATTTAATAGCACCCCGATTTTATACAATCTTTTTAAGAAAAAGACGGGAATGACTCCTTACGAATTTAAAAAAGCACAGGATTCGTTACAGAATTGAGTGGATTCTGCTAAACAATTTTCGCATTTTCCGGTTTATCTATTTATAATTAACTATAAATAGAAATGATACAGGTAAGGATAAAGCGGGTTTACGAAGATTTTTCAGAAACAGATGGCTACCGGGTACTGGTAGATAAATTATGGCCACGTGGAATGAAGAAAGAATGGCTTAAGTACGATTATTGGGCAAAAGACATCACACCGTCTTCCACATTGCGTAGATGGTTTCACGAAGATATTCCCGGACACTGGGAAGACTTTGTCATACAGTATCAGAAAGAACTTGACGCTTCTTCCTCAATGGCTGATTTTCTGACTCTTATCAAGCCGCATCCGGTGATAACATTGCTTTACGCTTCCAAAGAACCGGTGTATAATCATGCCCGTATCCTCCGCGATTATCTGGAAATGCGTTTGAAAGAGTGAAATTAAAGTAATTTTTATCTGTTTACGCTTTCTGTCGTTCACTCAATTTCCTACCTTTGTAATCTAAATCAAAATCGTGTAATCATGAAGTATAAATTATTGGTTCTTGATGTAGACGGAACACTCCTCAATGATGCGAAAGAAATTAGTAAGCGTACATTGGCTGCCCTGTTGAAGGTTCAGCAAATGGGAGTACGTATTGTGCTGGCATCCGGCAGACCGACTTATGGCCTGATGCCGTTGGCCAAGATGCTTGAACTTGGAAACTATGGAGGTTTTATCCTTTCCTATAATGGCTGTCAGATTATCAATGCACAAAACGGGGAAATTCTGTTTGAACGTCGGATTAATCCCGAAATGTTGCCGTATCTGGAAAAGAAAGCCCGTAAAAACGGTTTTGCCTTATTCACTTATCATGATGATACGATTATAACGGATTCTCCTGAAAATGAACATATCCAAAATGAAGCCCGGTTGAATAACCTGCAAATAATTAAAGAAGAAGAATTTTCTGCTGCCGTTGATTTTGCTCCTTGTAAGTGTATGCTGGTGAGCGATGACGAAGAAGCACTGGTTGGTTTGGAAGATCACTGGAAGAGACGACTGAACGGAGCGTTGGACGTATTCCGTTCGGAGCCATATTTTCTGGAAGTAGTTCCCTGCGCCATCGACAAAGCCAACTCTTTGGGCGCTTTGCTGGAGGTGCTGGATATGAAGCGTGAGGAAGTGATTGCTGTAGGCGATGGTGTGTGTGACGTAACAATGATTCAATTGGCCGGGCTGGGCGTAGCTATGGGACATTCACAAGACTCGGTGAAAGCCTGTGCCGACTATGTGACCGCTTCGAATGAGGAAGACGGAGTGGCCGTTGCAGTGGAGAAGGCTATTATAGCTGAAGTGCGTGCTGCTGAAATTCCCCTTGACCAACTGAATGCGCAGGCACGCCACGCATTAATGGGAAACTTGGGAATTCAATATACATACGCCGACGAAGACCGTGTGGAAGCAACGATGCCGGTAGACCATCGTACCCGTCAGCCTTTCGGCATTTTGCATGGGGGAGCTACTCTTGCGTTGGCGGAAACAGTTGCCGGACTCGGTTCGATGATTCTTTGCCAGCCGGACGAGATTGTAGTAGGAATGCAGGTCAGCGGAAACCATATATCTTCTGCACATGAAGGAGATACAGTGCGTGCGGTAGGAACAGTTGTACATAAGGGACGTTCCTCCCACGTATGGAATGTAGACGTGTTTACTTCAACAAACAAACTGGTGTCTTCCATACGGGTAGTCAACAGTGTGATGAAAAAGAGATGACCGACGAAGAAATAAGTAACTTGACAACTATTGATGCATTTATTCAGCGGAAGCAGCCGTTTGCTGTTTACCGTATTCCCGGAGAGAAAGTTCCCCGTCTGTTGACGCAGGCGGAAGGAGCGGTCCGTTTGATATACGATTTGAAAGAACTGAATGGACAGAGAGGATTTGTAATTGCTCCGTTTCAGGTGAGTGAGTCATGTCCGGTTGTGTTGATTCAACCCGATCAGTGGGGGCAGCCTTTACCCGTGGATGATGATACGGAAGAAGATCGGGAGATAGCCTTGCGCCTGCAAGGACAAGAATCATTTCTGACTTCTTCTACGGAAGAATATGCGGCATGCTTTCATATCTTTATAAATGCGTTACGTGACAGGACGTTTGATAAACTAGTGCTTTCCCGTCATCTTACAGTTGATAAAGTAGCTGATTTTTCTCCTTTGTCCATCTTTCGGGCGGCTTGTAAACGTTATATTCATTCGTATATTTACTTATGTTATACTCCGCAGACGGGCATCTGGCTGGGAAGCACTCCTGAAATTATTTTATCAGGTGAGAAAGACGAATGGCATACGGTTGCACTAGCCGGAACACAGCCTTTGCAAGATGGCAGACTGCCACAAGTATGGGATGAAAAGAACCGGAAAGAACAAGATTATGTTGCTTCTTATATCCGTCGGCAGCTTCTTTCACTGGATATTCATTCTACGGAAAACGGGCCATATCCTGCTTATGCTGGTGCTTTGTCACATTTAAAAACTGATTTCCGTTTTTCTTTGAAAGATAATAAAGGTTTGGGAGACCTTCTGAAAGTTTTGCATCCGACACCTGCCGTATGCGGCCTGCCGAAAGAAGAAGCCTATCAGTTTATTTTGCAGAATGAAGGTTACGACCGCCGCTATTACTCCGGCTTTATCGGATGGCTCGATCCGGGAGGGCGAACAGACATCTATGTAAACTTACGCTGTATGCATATCGAAGATAAACAACTTACTCTTTATGCCGGCGGTGGATTATTGGCCTCTTCGGAATTGAATGACGAATGGCTGGAAACGGAGAAGAAGTTGCAAACCATCAAACGGCTGATTGCAGTGCCTCCTTTAAAATCATAAACTACTAATAATTATCATCATGTATACAGACAAGAAGAACATACTCCAGTTGGTTGCGTTGCTTGAGGCGCATGGGATTACTAAGGTTGTGTTGTGTCCGGGTAGTCGTAACACCCCCATAGTGCATACTTTGTCTAACCATCCGAATTTTACCTGCTATCCGGTGACGGATGAACGGAGTGCCGGCTATTTTGCCATCGGTCTTGCGTTGAATGGTGGTAAGCCTGCTGCTGTCTGCTGCACTTCCGGTACTGCATTATTAAACCTTCATCCGGCTGTGGCAGAAGCATTTTATCAAAATGTTCCTCTGGTCATTATTTCTGCAGACCGTCCCGCTGCCTGGATCGGACAAATGGACGGACAGACTGTACCACAACCAGGCGTATTTCAGACGCTGGTCAAGAAGTCGGTAAACCTTCCGGAGATTCATACGGAAGAAGATGAATGGTATTGCAATCGTCTGGTGAATGAAGCTTTGCTGGAAACGAACCATCATGGAAAAGGACCGGTACATATCAATGTCCCTATTTCTGAACCGTTGTTCCAGTTTACGGTTGATTCGCTTCCTGAAGTGCGTGTCATTACCCGTTATCAGGGGTTGAACGTCTACGATCGTGATTATAACGATTTGGTCGATCGGATGAATAAATACCAGAAGCGAATGATTATTATCGGTCAGATGAATCTTATCTACCTGTTTGAAAAAAGATATATCAAGTTATTATATAAACATTTTGCCTGGTTGACGGAACATATCGGCAACCAGACAGTTCCCGGTATTCCGGTAAAGAACTTTGATGCGGCGCTTTATGCCATGCCCGAAGAGAAGGTCGGGCAGATGGTTCCGGAGTTGCTGATTACTTATGGAGGACATGTCGTTTCCAAACGGCTGAAGAAGTTTCTCCGTCAGCATCCGCCTAAAGAACATTGGCACGTATCGCCGGATGGTGAGGTGGTCGATTTGTACGGCTCATTAACTACGGTGATCGAAATGGACCCGTTCGAGTTTCTGGAGAAGATAGCCAGTTTGTTGGACAATCGGACTCCTGAATATCCCCGTGTGTGGGAAAACTATTGCAAGATCATTCCCGAACCGGAGTTTGCTTATTCGGAAATGTCTGCCGTCGGTACGTTATTGAAAGCCTTGCCGGAGTCATGTGCGTTGCATCTGGCTAACAGTTCGGTGGTGCGCTATGCACAATTATACTCTATTCCTTCTACGATTGAAGTTTGTTGCAACCGGGGGACAAACGGCATTGAAGGCTCACTGTCTACGGCTGTCGGTTATGCGGCAGCTTCCGACAAACTGAACTTTATAGCTATCGGAGATTTGAGCTTCTTTTATGATATGAATGCGTTGTGGAACGTCAATGTTCGCTCCAATCTGCGTGTTCTTCTGTTAAATAATGGAGGAGGAGAGATTTTCCATACCTTGCCGGGATTGGATATGTCGGGTACCTCACATAAATTTATTGCGGCAGTCCATAAAACGTCCGCCAAAGGTTGGGCAGAAGAGCGTGGGTTTCTCTATCTGCAAGCGCAAAATGACGAAGAACTGGCTGAAGCGATGAAAACTTTCACTCAACCGGAAGCTATGGAGCAGCCTGTGCTCTTGGAGGTGTTTACCAACAAAAACAAGGACGCGCGCATGTTGAAGAATTATTATCATCAATTAAAACAAAAATAGATTATGTCAACACAAAGAGAGTGGACAACCATCAGAGAATACGACGATATTCTTTTTGATTATTATAATGGAATTGCCCGTATCACGATCAACCGTGAACGCTATCGGAATGCGTTTACTCCGACAACTACTGCTGAAATGAGTGACGCATTGCGCATCTGCCGTGAAGAAGCGGATATTGATGTGATTGTGATTACCGGAGCCGGTGATAAGGCGTTTTGTTCGGGTGGCGACCAGAATGTGAAAGGACGTGGCGGATATATCGGAAAAGACGGTGTGCCTCGTCTTAGCGTATTGGATGTGCAAAAGCAGATTCGCAGCATCCCGAAACCGGTGATTGCTGCCGTGAACGGTTTTGCTATTGGTGGCGGACATGTGCTTCATGTGGTATGTGATTTGTCCATTGCGTCGGAAAATGCTATTTTCGGTCAGACGGGTCCTCGTGTAGGTAGCTTTGATGCCGGATTCGGTGCGTCTTATCTGGCACGTGTGGTAGGTCAGAAGAAAGCACGCGAAATCTGGTTCCTCTGTCGGAAGTATAATGCACAAGAAGCATTGGACATGGGATTAGTGAATAAAGTAGTTCCTTTGGAGCAGTTGGAGGACGAATATGTGCAGTGGGCAGAAGAAATGATGTTGCTTAGTCCGTTGGCTTTGCGCATGATTAAAGCAGGATTGAATGCCGAACTGGATGGTCAGGCAGGTATTCAGGAATTGGCAGGTGACGCAACGTTGCTCTATTACCTGACTGATGAAGCACAGGAAGGAAAGAATGCGTTTCTGGAGAAACGTAAACCGAACTTCAAACAATATCCGAAATTCCCTTAAAATCGGCTTTGCCACAGAGTACCACAGAGTTTGCTTTTCCTGCGTTTAAGCCCGATTTTCTGCAAAGCAAGACTGTGGAGGAGAGAATGGTAGGAGAACTGCAAGAGATATAACTTATTAAAACTTCGTGAGGCTCTGTGTTATTCTGTGGTGAATTGAAAAATTATTCACGATGAATTGTAAAATAGAAATTATTCCCCGATTGCTCCATTTCAAGCAACCTGCCGGGACTTCCAGAGGAACATATACTACGCGTAAAGTTTGGTATCTTCATTTTACCTCTCCTGACTTCCCTGGCAGAGTGGGAATAGGGGAGTGTGCACCTTTGCCCGCTTTAAGTTGTGACGATCTTCCTGATTACGAAGATATATTAGTGAAAGTCTGCCGGAAAGTAGAGAGGGAACAAGGCAGATTGGATATGGATGGCTTGTGTGACTATCCTTCAATTTTATTTGGTCTGGAAACGGCCATCCGGCATTTCTTTGCAGGAAACTGGGCTTTATGTGATACGGCTTTCTCACGTGGAGAAGTTGGTATTCCGATTAACGGCCTTATTTGGATGGGAGATTTTCAGAACATGTTATCCCAGATTGAGAAAAAGATGGAAGCCGGATTTCGTTGTATCAAGTTAAAGATAGGTGCCATCAATTTCGAAGAAGAACTGACATTGTTGCGCCATATTCGTACGCATTTCTCTTCTAAAGAAATAGAGTTGCGTGTAGATGCAAATGGTGCTTTCTCACCCGTGGACGCAATGGAAAAACTGAAACGTCTGTCCGAGTTTGATTTACATTCTATCGAACAGCCAATCTGTGCCGGACAATGGGAGGAAATGGCTCGGCTTGCTGCCGAATCTCCATTAGCGATTGCTTTGGATGAAGAACTGATAGGATGCAATACGCTGGAAAGGAAACAGGAGCTGCTTTCAACAATTCGTCCGCAATATATCGTTATTAAACCTTCTCTTCATGGAGGAATATGCGGAGGAGACGAATGGATTACCGAAGCTGAAAAACAACAGATCGGCTGGTGGATAACTTCCGCTCTGGAATCAAACATTGGGCTAAACGCCATTGCCCAGTGGTGTGCAACATTCAGCAATCCGTTGCCACAGGGACTGGGAACAGGGGCGCTCTTTACAGACAACGTGGAAGTGCCTCTTGAAATAAGAAAAGATTGTTTATGGTTTTGTAAATGATAGTATTTAAAGGATATTCCGATGATATTCGATCGAAAACAACAACGCTTGTTACTGGAAGGAAAAGAATATACTTTTGAGGATATAAGCCGATTAATAGCAGGAGGAGCGGAGGCTCATTCTCCTGCTAGTTGGGATTTATATCTTTTCCTGAACGAATGGTTTAACGATTCTCCTGTCATCATTGTTCATACATCAGGCTCTACGGGTACACCTAAAGAGTTGATTGTACGTAAAGACCAGATGATGCAAAGTGCGCGTCTGACTTGTGAGTTTCTGGATTTGAAGAAAGGAGAGACGGCATTACTTTGTATGAATCTTCGTTATATTGGTGCAATGATGGTGGTCGTGCGTTCGTTGGTTGCAGGCTTGAATTTGATTGTACGTCCTGCTTCCGGTCATCCTTTAGCGGATATAAAAGAGCCTTTGAGATTTGTGGCAATGGTTCCCCTGCAAGTTTATAATACGTTGCAAGTTCCCGAAGAGAAAGAACGATTGAAACAGACGGATATTTTGATTATAGGTGGTGGAGCTATTGATGAGGCTTTAGAGGCGGAGATCAAACATCTTCCGACTGCCGTCTATTCTACCTATGGCATGACTGAAACTTTATCTCATATTGCTCTTCGTCGGCTGAACGGAACATTGGCTTCGGAACATTATTATCCGTTTTCTTCAGTAAAACTGTCTTTATCTGTAGAGAATACGTTAATTATTGATGCCCCTTTGGTATGTGATGAAATATTGCAAACCAATGACATTGCACGCATCTATCCCGATGGAAGTTTTATGATTTTGGGTCGGAAAGACAATGTGATAAATAGTGGAGGAATTAAGATTCAGGCGGAGGAAATGGAGAAATTGCTTCGTTCTTTTATTCCTGTGCCATTTGTTATTACTTCAGTTCCGGACCAGCGTTTAGGGCAGGCTGTAACCTTACTATTGGAAGGTCAGCCAGAATTATTGGAAGGTCAGCCGGACACTAAAGAAATCGGAAACAAACTACAGGAAATATTGGAACCTTATTATCGTCCCAAGTACATATGGACGACAGATTGTATTCCGCAAACAGAAAACGGCAAGGTTAATCGTGCGAAGTGTCGTATTTTAGCCAAACAAATGTTGACGACGTTTTACACTCACACTCTCACACCTTGATTGAAATCCTTTATTCATCAACGTTTCAGGGGCCTCTAATTGTCTTACCCTAGTTTTAGTTGAGACTTATTAGAGTCAACAAAATTCAGGGTAAGACATTTTATTTCAGTAGAATAAGTTTCATCTTTTGAAAGTTGTTGCTTACTTTTATAAATCTTGATAAATAAAGAACAAAACTAATTTTTTTAATAATATCAGCGAATGAACGTATTTAGATAGTACTAGTACACTGGAAATAATAAAGAGAGAATATTCCTTTTACGGAAATATCCTCTCTTTCTCACTTAAAAACCTAAACCTTTTATCTTAATTATTTGCTATTATAAGCCGTCAACATCCAAACTAGTTTTTCCTGTTCTTTCAGATAATCGCTCATCATCGAAACGGTTACTTCATCTCCGGCTTGAGAAGCGATAGACAAGATTTTACGTTCTTCACCAATCAGATAACTGATACTCTGAAGGATATTGTTCAGTGCCTGTTCGCCGTTGCTCACCTTATCTACTTCACTGATATTTGCTACTTTCAAATAATCGCTGAATTTATTGGCAGGAGTACCGCCCAACATCAAGATACGTTCTGCAATTTCGTCTACCTTTTCGGCTGTGTCATCATACATCTTTTCGAATTGGCTGTGGAGAACAAAGAAATCATGTCCTTTGATATTCCAGTGGAAACCGCGGAGATTGGTGTAATACACTTGGAAGTCTGCTAATAGTTGTTGCAAAGATGCTACTACGTTGTTTGCTCCCGATTCATTCAGTTTGATAAATTCTAAAGTTTTCATATTCTTTTTATTTTTAATGATTTATACTTGTTTTCTTTTTTTTCTGTACTGCAAAGATAAGGCGGAAAATGCTTGTTGTCAAACTGAAAATTTCTATCTTTGCATAGATGAAATCTATAACTTAATATGATTTGATAGATGACGATACAACAATTAGAATATATACTAGCCGTAGACCAGTTCAGGCATTTCGCACGGGCAGCCGAATATTGCCGTGTGACGCAACCTACTTTGAGTGCCATGATTCAGAAGCTGGAAGATGAATTGGGAGTAAAGTTATTCGATAGGACAGTGCAACCCGTCTGCCCGACACCCATCGGGCAGAAAGTGATAGACCAGGCTCGTGTGATTCTGGCGCAGGCAGCTCAGGTAAAAGAAATCATCAGTGAAGATAAGCAATCATTATCAGGTGTATTCCGTTTGGGAGTATTACCCACTATCGCTCCTTATTTGCTACCCCGCTTTTTCCCTCAACTGATGGAGAAATATCCCGAACTGGATATTCGTGTCACGGAGATGAAAACCCAGGATATTCAGCAAGCTTTGCATGCCGGCGATTTGGATGCAGGGATTATTGCCAGTAAATTAGAAGACACATTCTTGACGGAAGAAACTCTCTTCTATGAGCAATTCTATGCTTATGTATCACGGAAAGAACCTTCGTTCAAACATGACGTTATCCGCACTTCCGATATAACCGGCGAACATCTTTGGCTTTTGGACGAAGGACATTGTTTTCGTGACCAACTTGTCCGTTTCTGTCAGATGGAAGCGGTGAAGGTTAGTCAGATGGCTTATCGCCTGGGAAGCATGGAAACCTTTATGAGAATGGTAGAAAGCGGAAAAGGAATCACTTTTATTCCCGAACTGGCAGTGGCTCAATTGACGGAAGAACAGCGACAATTAGTACGTCCGTTTGCTATCCCCCGACCGACGCGGCAAGTGGTGTTGGCGACAAATAGAGATTTTATTCGTCACAGCCTGCTATGTGTTCTGAAAGAGGAAATAAAAGCTGCAGTCCCCAAAGAAATGCTTACTTTGCAGTCCATACAGTGTTTGCTATAATAATAGAGGTTGAGATGATTCCTGTCATATACCCTTGTACCGGGTATAAGCGAAAAGAATAACTCCAACAGTGGCAAAGCGGGTTTCGGAGAAATTCATCGGAGTGACGTCATTGCTCAATCCTTGCTTGATAAGAGAGTTTACGATGGCCCATAAGGTAGAGGCTAATATGGCGTGCAAAAGTCCTTTTTTCATTTTATTTGCTTGCCTTTTATTCAAAAATGTTGCGAAAGCAATAATAATTTAGGCACGTAGGCTTTGTTTTCTTGGGTTAATTCTCTATATTTGATGCATTAACCATTATTTATAGTTATGAAAAAGTACATTGCAGAAATGATTGGAACGATGGTGCTCGTTCTTATGGGATGCGGAAGTGCCGTTTTTGCCGGTAGTGTAACCGGTACGGTAGGTGCTGGCGTGGGAACAGTCGGCGTAGCTTTAGCATTTGGTCTTTCAGTAGTAGCGATGGCGTATGCTATCGGAGGTATTTCAGGATGTCACATTAATCCTGCTATTACATTAGGAGTGTTCTTAACTGGGCGTATGAACGGAAAAGATGCAGGTATGTATATGATTTTCCAGGTAATCGGAGCTATTATCGGCTCGGCTATTCTTTTTGCTTTAGTTTCCACCGGTGCTCATGACGGACCTACGGCTACAGGTTCCAATGGTTTTGGCGATGGAGAAATGTTGCAGGCATTCATTGCGGAAGCAGTATTTACTTTCATTTTTGTATTAGTGGTGCTCGGCTCTACCGACTCGAAGAAGGGAGCAGGCAATCTGGCAGGACTTGCCATCGGTTTGACTCTTGTATTGGTACATATTGTATGTATTCCTATCACAGGGACTTCTGTAAACCCGGCACGTAGTATTGCTCCGGCATTATTCCAGGGAGGAGAAGCATTGTCGCAGTTGTGGCTGTTCATCATTGCTCCATTTGTAGGAGCTGCGTTGAGTGCGGTAGTTTGGAATTATCTGGGAGATAAGGAAGAAAAGAAATAAATCTTTTATAAGAATAACTCCTTATATAAAGGAGAAGATAAAAGGGCGGCAGTTTCACAACTACCGCCCTCTTTTGCGTAATTAATATATTATATTAAAAAAGAGTGTGTTTTGCACGTTTACATTAGATTTATAATCTTAGGGAAACTTTACTTCATAAGTTTTCGGTCCGCCATATAAAGTGTTGACGCGGATCCTTAATCCTTTTTTCCCTTCCATCCGGTTTTTAATCTTATCCAGTTTGAAAGATACATATCCTTCGCCCAGGCTTTGAGGATAATCACCTTCACTGTTATGACGGAATTCCAGATTGATATATTCGTCCTCCGCACTGTCTTCGTCAGCAGTGGGAGCAGACTCTTCTTTGTCGTTGATTACGAGATTCAGGAAATGTTTTTTATCTTCACTATGCGTTCCATAATATTGGAATTCAATCGTTAGATATTTATTATCCTTGTTGATCCACATATAAGTCGTGTTGATCTTGTCATCTCCGACTTTTTCTTCATCGTTGTCATCTTCACCCATCGTGATGATGTCTTTAGTTAAGATTGGATTGATACCTCTCACCTGAATATTAAGGTCGTATCCATTCACAGGCTCTTCCAGCTCGTTGAATATCACAAAAGCTCGTTGTCCTTCCACCCAATCTTTATTACTCCATCCTTGCGCATTGCTGGGATACATTTTTTTCCCGTCATCCAAAGTGAAATAAAATTCCTTGCTATCCTGGCTAATCATATTGATGGTACTGACAACCAGAAGATCGGACGGGTTGTCATCGTCGTCCAAACATGACTGGAGAATCGGCATTGTAGTCATAATAGCAAAGATAAAGGCAATGAATTTAAATTTCTTCATATACTTATTTAAGTTTTAGATTATATAAAATGGTTCCTTTGTATTGTGAAAATGCAATGGGATAGAAAATATTGCATTTGAATCTGTTAAAGAAACAAAAGTGATAAAAGAGTTGTTCTCTCTATGCAGTATTTCTATCTTTGCTGCATTTATAAGTTAAACACGTGTATAAGAGAATGGAAGAATTAGAGTTGTCGGAACAATGCAGGCTAGGCAATAACCAAGCTCGCAAAGAACTGTATGAGCAGTATGCGGGACGTATGCTTGGCATCTGTCTTCGTTATACCGGCGACCGTGATACAGCCCAGGATCTGCTTCACGACGGTTTTTTAAAGATATTCGATTCCTTCGACAAGTTCACCTGGAGGGGTGAAGGCTCCCTGCGGGCCTGGATGGAAAGGGTGATGGTCAACACAGCTTTGCAATATCTCCGGAAAAATGATGTAATCAATCAGTCGGCACCATTAGAAGAGTTGCCTGAAGAATATGAAGAACCGGATGCTTCTGATGTAGAAGCTATTCCACAGAAAGTGTTGATGCAGTTTATAGAAGAACTACCTGCCGGATATCGTACAGTGTTTAACCTTTATACATTCGAAGACAAATCGCATAAAGAAATCGCACAGGAATTAGGTATTAATGAAAAATCTTCGGCTTCGCAACTATTTCGTGCGAAGAGTGTATTGGCAAAAAGAGTAAAAGAATGGATAACGCATAATGGATAGATAGAGATGGAAGAGAAAGAATTGTGGATGAATAAGTTGAAGGAGAAGCTCGCGGATTATTCCGAGCCGGTGCCTGCTTCCGGTTGGGAACAACTGGAGAAAGAACTTATGCCTCCTGTGGAGAAGAAAATATATCCTTATCGAAAATGGATGATGGCTGCTGCAGCTGTTATATTGTTAGCCGTCGTTTCGTCGGTAAGTCTATATTTTCTGGGGACACCGGCTGCGGATGAAATACGTCATATAAAGACTCCGGCATTGGCATCTACACCCGATGCGTTGCCGGGTGTGCAACAACCGGATGTGCAGGGCACTTCCGTAGAACCCGTCTTGCGACCAGTGGCTCGTGAAGACCGTTTGGCGAAAATTGATAAGAATCTTACAGAACAGAAAACAAATGCAGACCAATCTGCAATAGAAAATAGCAACGAACCTGTAACAGGGAATGAAAATAATCCTGTGATTGAGAAAGATCAGACGCTCAAAGGTGAGACGGAACAGACGAAAAATGAAGCAAGGCAGGTTGACAGTGAAAATGTGGGTCAGGCTACACAGTCACAGGACACCGAACGGCCGAACAACAGGCCGCGTCGCCCTTCCGGCAGAGACAAGCTGCATATTCCGGCAGAAAAAAGAGCATCTCAAAAAGGAACATGGTCCATGGGACTCTCGGTCGGAAATTCGGGCGGAGCATCCACAGAAGTCGGTGCCGGCTCTCATGCTTATATGTCTCGTGTGAGTATGCTTTCTGTTTCCAACGGTCTGATGGAGATACCTAACGATCAGACATTGGTTTTTGAAGATGGAGTGCCTTATTTGCGTCAGGCAAAACAAGTGGTCGACATTAAGCACCATCAACCTATTTCTTTCGGATTGTCTGTCCGTAAAGGACTGGCCAAAGGATTCTCTCTCGAAACGGGATTGACTTACACATTGCTTTCTTCGGATGCGAAACTGGCGGGTGAAGATCAGCAGATAGAACAAAAACTTCATTATGTAGGTATTCCGCTGCGTGCCAACTGGAATTTCCTTGATAAAAAACTCATCACTCTTTACGTTTCCGGTGGAGGTATGGTGGAGAAATGTGTCTATGGAAAGCTCGGTTCCGAGAAAGAAACGGTGAAACCTTTGCAATTCTCGGTATCTGGTGCGGTAGGTGCACAGGTGAACGCAACGAAACGTCTGGGTATCTATGTAGAACCCGGTGTTGCTTATTATTTTGATGACGGTTCGGATATACAGACCATACGTAAAGAGAATCCGTTTAATTTCAATATACAGGCTGGTATCCGCTTGACTTATTAATGCGAACTACCTTACTGAACATAGTGACGGTATCCGTTCAAGATGGCGTCACTATCCTGATTAGATAGCGTCACTATCTTGACCGGATGGCGTTACTATCCTGATATTAGTATCTTTTTCCTCATAAAAATCGGATAATTGAGAAAATATTAATAATATTGTCACCTGTTAATGGTCTATGGTTGCATACCTTTGTTGCAAAATTCTAAGCTATGGTGAATTTTACAGATGAAAAACATTTATTAATCGATTTAAAAGACGGTTCTTTTCAAGCATTTGAAAGATTGTATAATATGTACAGCGGTAAACTGTACAATTTCATTATGCGGCTTTCTTCCGGCAATCAATATATGGCTGAAGAAGTGGTGCAATCCACTTTTATCCGTATATGGGAAGTACGTGAGAAAGTCGATACGAACGCTTCATTTATTTCTTTTCTTTGTACGATAGCCAAAAATTTACTGATGAATATGTACCAGCGTCAGACCGTTGAATATGTTTACAATGAATATCTGCTGAAAAGCGGACTAGACCATGATTCACAGACGGAAGATACTATTGATCTTCATTTCTTGAACGACTATATCGACTCATTAGCGGAAGAATTGCCGGCACAGCGAAAGAAAGTCTTTATCTTAAGTAAGCGTCAGAACTATACGAATAAGGAAATCGCTGAAATGATGGGAATTTCTGAAAGTACAGTCGCCACACAATTATCTTTGGCGGTGAAGTTTATGCGTGAGCAGTTGATGAAGCATTACGATAAGGTAATTGCGTTTCTGATCGCCTTTTTTGTTAATGAAATGTAATTGTAATACACGTTTTTGGATAGTAGATAGGATGAAAATGTATACTTGTAAATAAGCAGGAAAGAAGATGGATAAGATATATTATAAAGAACTGATTGAAAAGTATTTCGATGGAAATATAACGGATGCTGAAATAAAAAAGCTCTCCGATTGGATAAAGAACGACCGCCATTTACAGAACTGGTGGGAAGAAGAATTTTCCAAATCGGATGCCGGCATTAATCCGGTACTGCGCGATAAACTATTTGCCCGAATCAAAGAACAGACGCAGGGAAAAGAAGAAACACAGGGAAAAGAGAACCCAAGAACTATTCGTATGAATCCTTGGAAATGGGCTGCCGCCATCGTTTTACCCATTTGTATTGCCTTCTTCACCTACTATCTTGTAGATTCTTCCCAAACAGTGGGAGCGCCCTTTATAGTAAAAGCTGATAAAGGAGATAAAGCAACCATCGAATTGCCGGACGGAACGAATGTCGTTCTCAATTCTGCTTCGCAATTAAGCTATCTGAATAACTTCGGAGAAAATGTGCGTCGTGTGCAACTGAATGGTGAAGCCTATTTCAAAGTAGCTCATGATGAAAAGCGCGCCTTTATTGTACAGGTAGGCGATTTGGAAGTGAAAGTACTCGGTACTTCTTTTAATGTATCTGCCTATGAAGATGCCAAAGACGTGACAGTCGTTCTTTTGGAAGGAAAAGTAGGAGTCTATGCGCAGAAAACATCGCATATCATGAAGCCCGGCGACAAAATAGAATATAATAAAGCCACTCATAAGATAACAGCTACTCAAGTACACCCGAGTGACTACATTGAATGGACGAAAGGAAATATCTATTTTGAGAAAGAATCTTTGGAAAATATAATGAAAACCCTTTCACGCATCTATGACGTAGAGATTCGTTTCGACTCCAATAAACTACCTAATGAATATTTCACCGGAACCATTCCGGGAGGTGGCATACAGAATGCATTGAATATCCTGATGCTTACTTCACCTTTCTATTATGAAATGGACGGTTCGGTGATTGTTTTGAAAGAGAAATAAGTGGAACTTTCATAGAGTATCTTTGTTTATTCATCGAATAACATCTATATTTGTGGTACACTAATTTGAAGATGCAATGAATACATTAGAGCGTAAATTGCCGATAGGGATACAGACATTTGAAAAGATGCGTGCAGAGGGGTGTTTGTATGTGGATAAAACAGCCATTATATATCAGATAGCAGCTACTAAAGTGCCTTATTTTCTTAGTCGTCCCCGTCGTTTTGGCAAAAGTCTGCTAATTTCTACTTTTGAAGCCTATTTTCAGGGCCGTAAAGACCTTTTTGAAGGCTTGGCAATTGAAAAGTTAGAGACGAAGTGGGAGCAATATCCGGTTCTGCATCTTGATTTGAATGCGAAGAAATATGAGACGGCGGCAGATTTGGTTGCCATGCTAAACCAGTATTTGGAGAAATGGGAAGCCGTATATGGTGATGAGAAGAAAGACCGTAGTCCTGAAGAACGTTTTAGTTATATCATTGAGCAAGCCTATCTGAAAACAGGAAAAGGAGTTGTGGTATTGGTTGACGAGTATGATAAACCCTTACTGCAAGCCCTTTTGGACGAGAACCTGTTGGATGAATACCGTCGTATTCTGAAAGCCTTTTATGGTGTACTGAAAAGTTCCGACCGCTATCTTCGGTTTATATTCTTGACAGGAGTCACAAAATTTGCCCAAGTAAGTGTGTTCAGTGATTTGAATCAACTGAATGATATTAGCATGAAGATTCCATACGCCAATATCTGTGGTATTACTAAAAAGAATTAGTATCCACATTTACTCCCGAGTTGGAGCGGTTGGCAGAAGTGCAGGAGATGTCTTTTGAAGATACTGTCGATAAAATGACGGCGATGTACGATGGCTATCACTTACATATAGCGAAGATGGATTGTTTAACCCTTTCAGTGTCCTCAATGTCTTTGATGGATTAATGTTTGATAATTACTGGTTCCAGACCGGTACTCCTACCTATCTTGTAGACTTGTTGAAACAAAGTGATTATGATTTACGTTTGCTGATAGATGGCTTGGAAGTAGGAAGTTCCGGATTTGCCGAATACCGTGCAGAGACAAAGAATCCCTTCCGATGATCTACCAAAGTGGTTATCTGACCATTAAAAACTTTGATAAATCATTGAACCTATATACGCTAGGTTTTCCGAATGATGAGGTAAAATATGGCTTTCTTAAATTCCTGATCCCTTATTATACACCCATCTCTTCTGATGAAACGGATTTTAATGCAGTTAAGTTTGTCCGTGAACTTCAGTCGGGCGACGTTCATTCCTTTATGGAACGTATGAAATCATTCTTTGCCGACATACCTTACGAATTGAACACAAAGACCGAACGTCATTATCAGGTTATCTTTATCTTGTCTTTAAGTTGATGGGACAATATGTAGATGCAGAAGTCCGTAGTGCAAAAGGTCGTGCCGATGCCGTGGTGAAAACGAAAGACCGTATTTATGTTTTGAGTTTAAACTGGAAGGAACAGTAGACGAAGCTCTGAAACAAATAGATGAAAAGGATATTTGTTACCTTACCGGACAGACGGGCGTGAGCTAGTAAAAGTGGGAGTTTCCTTTAATGCTGAAGAACGTAATATTGGTGAATACAAAGTAATATAATCGTTTATTGAGTAAAATATAGAATAGAGCCATTCCGAAGCCCACTACTTAGGAATGGTTTTTGTTCTCTGAATTGAATAAGTTAACGAGAGTTAAAGTCTGATAGGCGATTGGACGAGTGATTATAGCAGTCTGTATACCTATCAAACAACTTAAAAGTTTTGATATATGAAGCACAAAACAACTTTTGAAAAGCTCCCTCAAGCAAATGCAGGAGAAGTAAGAACTGGAAAACACTGCGGGCTATCTGTCTGCTATTGTTTTAAGCGTCTCTTTCACCGCTTATTCCCAAATAACAGTGAATGTGAAAGACATCTCTTTGAGAGCCTCTTTAAAGAAAATCGAGCAAGTAAGCAATTACAAATTCTTCTACAATGAGAGTTTGCCGGAGTTAAACCGAAAAGTATCGTTGAATGTGAAAGATGCAACGATTGAACAAACCATGCAACAACTTTTAGGAGGAATGGACTTAGCGTATAAGAAAGAACAAGACAATGTGATTGTATTGATTCGCAAAGCCCAGGACAAATCGATAACTAAAAAGTAACGGGTACTGTTGTCGATGAAAAGGCGAGCCAGTCATTGGTGCCAGTATTGTGATAAAAGGTGAGTCGCACGGAACGATTACAGATTTTGATGGAAAGTTCACATTAGCAGACGTACCGGAAAAGGGAATATTGACCGTCTCTTATATCGGTTATAAAACAGTTGACCTTTCTGCCACAGGGCAGACATTCGTAAAAGTTGTACTTCAGGAAGACAGTAAAATGATAGACGAGGTCGTTGTTGTCGGCTACGGAGTCCAGTCACAAAAGCTAGTCACTACTTCTATCAGTAAAGTAAAGATGGAAAATATAGATCAGGGTAATGACTATAATCCGATTAAAATGCTGCAAGGACGTGTAGCGGTGTGAATATCTCCTCTGCATCAGGAACTCCGGGAGAAGCACCGAATGTCACCGTTCGTGGTATCGGTTCCGTTAGTGGGGAAGCTCGCCGCTTTATGTGGTCGATGGTATCCCCAGCGAAAAATATCCCAACTTGAATCCGAATGACATTGAGAGCATGGAAGTTTTGAAAGATGCGTCTGCGGCCGCTATCTATGGTTCGCGTGCCAATGCCGGAGTTGTGTTGATAACGACCAAATCAGGTCAGCAAGGTAAGACGAAGATAGAGGTGTCCGGTCGTTACGGATTCGCTTATCTGGCTAGCGACATTGAAATGGCCAATTCGATGGAATATATGAATACGATGCAAGCCGCTATTGATAATTACAATGTGCAAATGGGAGCTAACCTTCAATTGTATGTTCCTTCTCAAATTCAGGAAACCAATTGGGTGAAAGAAATATCAAGAAAAACTCGAAAACAGGTACCGGCTCTATCAGCGTTTCCGGTGGAAATGAAAGACCACCTTCTTTGCTTCTTTAGGCGCTAATACTCAAGAAGGATATTTGAATAAGAGCAGCTATGACCAGTATAATATGCGCCAAATTCACACATAAAATAAACAACCTGTTCAAACTGAATATGAATCTGGCAGGTTCGGCCAGCCGTTCAGACTTATTGGAAGAAACGAGTACCAGCTTGAAAGTACTTCGTACAGCTCGTGAGGAGCAGCCCGTATTCACCTTATAAAGAAGGCGGAACATCTTATAAAGTGAACGGGACAGATATTTTGCGCCACAATCCGGTGATGCTGATTAATGAAGAAGACTGGGTAGCTAAGAAATATCAACTGTCTGGTGTGTTCAGCATAGACGTCACTCCTTTCAAAGGATTTAAGTACACACCAACAGTAAGCGTATATGGTATTTTGGACAACACATCTAAAAATTGTCGGACAAGCATGATGCCCGTAAAATAGTAGTGGTTGGGGAGCATTAGCCGAACAAAAGACCAGAGTTTCCGCTATGTGATAGATAATATATTCTCTTACAACAATGAATGGAATAAACTAATCTACTCCGTCATGCTGGGACATTCGTTTGAAAAATACACTTATGAACAATTCGGGGCAAAGAGTGATAATTACGCTAACGGTGCATTTCCTTCCTCAAACTTTGATTTAATCAATGCAGGCCCTAATATTTATGCCGGAAATATCAGCTATACATCTTATGCCTTAGAATCCTATTTCGGACGAATCGCTTTAAATTGGGACAATAAATATATCCTGAATGCTTCTTTGCGTAGTGATGGTTCTTCCCGCTTTGCGAAGAACAAGAGATATGGTTATTTCCCTTCTGCTTCTTTGCGTGGCGTGCCTCCAATGAGGAATTTTTTCAAAACAAATACGTCAATGATGCAAAGTTAAGATTAAGCTGGGGTATGACAGGTAGCATGGCAGGAGTGAGTAATTATGCTCCGTTATCACTGATTAGTGCGGGCGGTGCTTCTTACAACGGTTCTGCCGGATTCCAGATTTCGCAGGATGCCCGTGCTTTGACTTGGGAGAAAGCCAGCCAGTTCAATATCGGATTTGATATAGAAATGTTTCAGTCTCGCCTGACTTTAAACATAGATATGTTCTATCAAAAGACTACCGACCTGCTGTTTAAGAAACCAGTCAATGCAACCACCGGATATACCACATTACAGTCCAATATCGGCTCATTAGAGAATAAAGGACTTGAGTTGGCTTTGAATGGTAAAATCTTCACCGGAAAGTTTAAATGGGATTTGGGTGGTAACATTTCTTTGTAAAGAACAAATTGCTTTCCCTCATCGAAGGAAATGATATGTATATTGTTCCCAGCAGCGGTAGTAACCTTTAGGAGGTTCGATGCATGCGTTGATTAACGGACAGCCTATCAGTACATTCTATATGTTAAAGATGGAAGGTATCTACCAGCGTGACGACGAAGTGCCTGCGAAACTGTATGCGAAAGGAGTCCGTGCCGGTGACGTGAAATATTTCGATTATAATGAAGACGGAGATATATCTGACGCCGACCGAATGAATGTAGGAAAAGCCATTCCTGATTTTACGGTGGTATTACCTCCAACTTCTCTTACAAAGGTTTCGATTTGTCATTGTTCGGACAATTCTCGGTAGGCGGTAAAGTGATGTCGGCATGGCGGGAGTGAACAGTTCCGAAGGTACTGACCATTTAGGGTTGGCGCTGTCCAATGTAAAAGTAAACGACCGTGGCGAATCTGTCGAACAATACTTTAATGTAAGCAAAGAAGTGGCCAACGGATACTGGCGTGGAGAGGGCACAAGCAACACGATTCCTCGTCCTGTAAGAATAGGAGTACATACCGGGTATGATTATGACTATAACGTGCAAACCTCAACACGTTATTTGGAAGATGCGTCCTATTTTAAACTGAAAACTGTGACTTTGGGTTACACTTTGCCGGAATCAGTCGTTAAGAAACTCCGCGTGAACTCATTAAGAGTCTACGTTTCGGCTGATAATCTACTCACTCTCACCAAGTATTCCGGTTATGATCCCGAAACATCATTTTCCGGTAGCCCGGAGACTCAAATTATGGAGTTGACTTCGGGTTGCAACCTGTATTACGAACATTTATTTTTGGTCTGAATCTAAACTTTTAAAAATATAGATGTATGAAACGATACTATACTATAATCAACTATTTGCTATGTAGCATTTGCCTTTTGTGGATGACGGGTTGTTCAGGTATACTGGACGATATGCGGCCTAAAGATCAGATACCTCAAGATATGTTGAGCGAATCCGATTTGGAAAAGTTATTGAATGGAGTGTATGCCGAAATGGAAGAACTGGTATTCAAATTTTATATGGATGGTGATGTAAAGGCGAGAATTTCAAGGCAGGTCCCGGTTTTTCCATGAACGACCCATGTTGATGGCTCCTAGTTCTAAAGAAGTTTTGAGCCAGTGGCAGAAATGTTTCACAGCCTTGAAGCAAGTTAATTTCTTGGTCGAAACATACGAAGCGTCATCTAATAAAGAGAGTCAGGTTGTGAAGCAGACAGGAGGGACCGGATACTACTTCAGAGCTTTGATTTACTATCATTTGGTCACTCGCTGGGAGGAGTTCCTATCTTGCGTAAGCGCACTTACGATGTCGTTCCCATTTCCCCGAAACCGAAGTGTGGAGTTTTATAAAGAAGACTTGGCTAAAGCGGAAGGATTACTGTCTGATTTTACCGATCGTTTTATGTGTCTCTTAGTGCTTGTGATGCGCTTCAAGCCAAAGTATGTTTATCCTTGAAAGACTATACAAATGCGGCAGCTTATGCCGACAAAGTGATTACAAAATCAAATTTCGCATTGAGTACTACATCAGTTGAGTATGCCCAGGCGTTTGTCTCTAATAGCAGTAGCAAAGAACTGGTCTTTGCGTTAGCCAACAAGCGTAGTACAAGTTTGCTGTTATTCTACCAGACGGTCAATGACATTGATCCGACTTGGGATTACTCTCCTTCTACCGAATGTTACAGCCATCTTTATGATGATACCGCCGTAAAGTCAAAGGATATACGGGCAAAGGCAGTATTTGGTTCAGATAATAGTCGTATTATTAAATTCCCGAATGGAAGTACCGGTCAGTTTGTTACCAATGAACAACCGTCACAAATCCCGATTGTGGTTACCCGTGTGGCGGAAATGTATCTGATTAAAGCGGAAGCATTGGGAGCAGTCAATGGGTTAAGCACATTAAAAGAATTTATGAACAAACGTTATGCAACCGTCTTGTTGCCTTCGAATATGACTGATATAGAGTTTCAGAATCAAATACTTGATGAGCGTCACCGCGAGTTGTATGCAGAAGGTCAACGATGGTATGATTTGAAGCGAACCAACCGTTTGGACTTGTTTTCTTCCTTGAACGGCAGAAACTACCTGATGTATTATCCTGTTCCCCAGTCGGAACGCGATTTGGCGGGAGAGGAAAATTACCCTCAAAATGAAGGCTATTAATTATCTTAGAAAGAACAAAGTATGAAGAATATAAAAATAGTAACAACGTTTTTATCTGCTTGCTGCTACTTTCAGCATGCTCGGATGATTGGAAGGAAAATGCGCTGACAGCTAAATTTACTTTTGACAAGACGACCTACTATGTAGGCGAAGAAGTCAGTATCATGAATGAAACGATGGGCGGAGAAGGCAATTATACCTGCCAATGGGATTTAGGGAATGGAGAGACTTCAACAGAAGTTGCTCCTAAAGTGACTTACGAAACGAATGGGGCATATACAGTGACTTTGCACGTGAAAGACAGCAAAGGAAATTATGCGATGGCTCATAAATTGCTGACGATTGAAGCAGAACCTCTGCCCGAAGTCGGGAATGTGAAACTGAAGTGGGTAGGTGCCCACGTATTGGGCGAAATTCGTTCTACGGCTCCGGCAATCAGTGATGATAATAATGTATATATGACTTCCAATGACCATTATTTGCGGAAATTCTCGGCCGCTACCGGTGAGCAATTGTGGGAGTTCGACTTATGGACATCGGCTGACGGTGATTCTCCATCCGGTAATACGCATACCACTCCAAGTATTGATACGGATGGTACTGTGTATGTAGGAACAGGCGACACAAGTGGCAAAGTAGGGCGCGTATATGCCATCAATCCTGATGGAACAAAAAAATGGGTAGTTGCCGGAGATGCCGAAAAGGATTCTGGAATAAAGGGCAGGCTTCCACACCCCGTATTAATTATCTGACTTGTGCGATTGGAGAGAATCATATCTATATGGGTAATGGCGGCTCTACGGGATCTGTGCTTGCTGTCGATAAGAATACCGGTTACAGAGTAGGTTATGTGGCAAACGCAAACAATTCCGGAGGTCCGTCGGGGAGTATCTGCCGGAATAGCATTGGCGAACAACACATTGATTTGGGCTGGTGGAAAGAACGGCTTATTCGGCGCGTCTGCGTCTGCGCTGAATACAGGTGGTAATGTGATGTGGGCATGGCAAATATATAGTTCGGGAAATGATAAGCCTTCAGAAAACATGAATGCTTCCGTAGCTGTGGATGCAGCCGGCACTATATACGGAATTGCCACCTTCCCGAGTATAGGAAGCAGTGCGTTTGCTATTGGAAGCGACGGGTTGAGAAATGGCGTACTTCGTTAGGAAATGTAGGAACACTAGACCAAGGGGGTGTTGTGATAGGCTTGGACGGAAGTATCATTGTAACGGTAAAACGTGCTCCGGGTGAAGCCACAGGAGGAATCGTTGCATTATCTCCTAATGGAGTTGTTCAATGGCATTACGGTGTGCCGGAAGACGTCAGTGGATGTGCGGCAATCGATCAGGCCGGAAATATTCATTTTGGAACGCAATCCGGTAATTATTATATCATTAAACCCGAATCCTCGGAAGAACAGCTAATCTTGAAAAAAGACTTGGCTGCACTGATTAGCGAGAGCGATTCTCCTTTAAAAGATAACTGGGAAGCGGGTATCGGAAAAATCTGGAGTTCGCCTACAATCGGACCGGATGGAACGATCTATATTGGCGTTACTCACACGGTAGATCCGTCGAAGAGTGTCCTGGTAGCTTTGGAAGATGAAGGCATAACCGGATGTGCAGCTTCGGCATGGCCGATGAAAGGGAAAGACAGCCGTCACACCAGTGCACAGTTGGGAGGCTCGGGAGAGAATCCGGGAGGCGAACCGGGCGGACAATTGCCTATTACAGGAAATCTGAAGACCGATTTAAAGAATTTATTTGATGATAGTTCCTATAAGGTCTGGCTTTGTGCCCATCGGGCGAACACGCAGAAAGGTATAGCCGATGGCATACCGGAGAATTCATTAACTTCCATAGAGTATGCAATCAATGCAGGAGTAGAAATGATCGAACTTGATGCACGTCCCACCTCTGACGGAATATTGGTGCTGATGCACGATAATACGATCGACAGAACCACTAACGGAAGCGGTGCGGTAGGAGATTATTCTTATCAGCAATTACAGCAGCTCTATCTTAAAGATGCAGCAGGGAATCTGACAAACGAACGAATCCCCACTTTAGAGGACGCATTGAAGAAAGGCAAAGGAAAGGTTTATTTTAACTTGGATATAGTCAACAAAAACGTTGCCGTAGCGACAATGGTGGCATTACTTAAAAAACTCGACATGGAAAACGAAGTCCTGCTTTATGTTTCAAACAACCGTAATTATGCATACGATTTGAAAGCGGCGAACAGCGCTCTGTTACTGCATCCGATGGCAAAAGCTTCAGATGATATTACCTATTTTGCTTCATCTTACACGGACAATGTGCAGATGATGCAACTTTCCACTTCGGATGCTCTTGCGGGAGCGATGACGGAAGACATTAAATCCAAAGGTTGGCTTTTATTCTCCAATATCGTAGGAGCGAATGATACGAACATGTTGTCGGACAACTATTCGGGGCTGGTAGGCATGATAAACAAACGTATTAATGTCGTACAGACTGATTATGCCGAATTAGCTGCCAAGTATTTAAAATCCAAAAAGTATAGATAATCCCCCAAAGTATAGATGATAAAAATGAATATGAAAAACTACCTGATAATAGGAATTATTTTGCTGTTTCCTTTCCGCTTGTTTGCAGATGAACCGGTGAAGGCAATTTACGCAAAGATTACGAATCCTGATAATAAAGAAGTAACCGTAGTCGCCCACCGGGCGGATTGGCGCTTTGCACCTGAAAATTCGCTGGCAGCAATAGAGAGTTCTATCCGGTTGGGAGCCGACGTCGTGGAGCTGGACGTTCAGAAAACCAAAGACGGACAGTTGATCCTTATGCATGATAAGACCTTGGATAGAACGACCACCGGAAAAGGTAAGGTTGCCGAGTGGACACTGGATTCTATCCGGACACTCCGTCTGAAGAATGGCGCTGCTTTGAGAACCAAACATCGTGTGCCTACATTAGAGGAAGCATTATTGACAGCCAAAGGGCGCGTTATGGTAAATTTGGATAAGGCTTATCCGATATTCGATGAGATTTTCCCCATTCTGGAGAAAACCGGAACCGTTGAACAGATCATCATGAAGGGGTCAAAGCCTGTTGCAGAAGTGAAAAAGGATTTGGGAAAATATTTAGACCGGATCATATATATGCCAATCGTACATTTGGATCGACCGGGAGCTATGCAGCAAATAGATGATTTCATGAAAGAACTTCATCCGGTAGCCTTCGAATTGTTGTTCGAATCGGATACTTGTCAACTCCCCAAACAAGTGAGGACGAAGCTGGAAGGAAAAAGTAAAATCTGGTATAATACCCTTTGGGATACGATGGCAGGCGGACATGATGACGACAAATCATTGGAAAACCCGGATGAAGGATATGGATATTTGATAGATAAACTTGGAGCAACGATTATCCAGACTGATCGTACCGCTTATTTACTGGAATACTTGCAAGCCCGTAAGAAACGTAATGAGCATAAGATAGACGCCTTTCATTAATATGTAAACTTCGGTTATGTCATTTAAAATATTGGATTTTTATAAAATCTCTTCCCCGCTAGCCGGGGGAGAGACTGATTCAGAAGATTCTTCCCGCTTTAAGCGCATCCGTTGGGCTACATTTTTGTCGGCTACTACCGGATATGGCATTTACTATGTTTGTCGTCTTAGCATGAATGTAGTGCGCAAGCCAATTGTAGAGGAGGGAGTATTTTCCGAAACGCAATTAGGAATCATCGGTTCCTGTCTGTTTTTTGTGTATGCAGTGGGTAAGTTGACGAATGGTTTTCTTGCTGACCGTAGTAATGTTCGGCATTTTATGTCTACCGGGTTATTGTGTTCCGCTTTGATAAATTTATGTTTAGGTTTCACTAGCTCCTTTTATGCTTTTGCTTTACTTTGGGGATTGAATGGTTGGTTTCAGTCGATGGGAGCAGCATCCGGAGTGGTTTCGCTCACTCGGTGGTACAGTAGTAAAGAACGGGGAACTTTTTACGGCTTTTGGTCTGCTAGTCATAATTTGGGTGAAGCATTAACCTTTATTTCCATAGCCTTATTAGTCAGTTGGATGGGATGGAGGTACGGGATGATTGGAGCTGGCATTATTGGGATATTAGGTTTCTTTATGATGCTTGTCTTTATGCGTGATACGCCACAGAGTCAGGGATTCTTGTTGAACAAAAATTCTTCATCTGTGGATTCCCATTCTTTGTCTGGTAAACAAACGGAAGATTTCAACAAAGCTCAAAAAGCAGTCTTGAAGAATCCTGCAATTTGGATTTTGGCTTTATCCAGTGCATTTATGTATATTAGCCGCTATGCGGTAAATAGTTGGGGTGTTTTCTATCTGGAAGCTCAAAAGGGATATTCTACGCTGGATGCCAGTTTTATAATATCAATCAGTTCTATCTGTGGAATCATTGGCACAGTATTTTCCGGTATCATTTCCGATAAAATGTTTTCCGGCAGTCGTAATATTCCAGCTTTAGTATTTGGGTTGATGAATGTAATAGCACTTTGTCTGTTTCTCTTGGTTCCGGGCGTACATTTTTGGATAGACGTGTTGGCAATGGTACTTTTCGGTTTAGGTATCGGAGTTTTGATCTGTTTTCTGGGTGGTTTGATGGCAGTGGATATTGCTCCCCGTAATGCTTCGGGTGCTGCATTGGGAGTAGTCGGTATTGCCAGCTACATCGGAGCCGGATTGCAGGATGTGATGAGCGGTATATTAATAGAAGGGCAAAAGACGGTTCAGAATGGAGTAGATGTTTATGACTTTACCTATATCAATTGGTTTTGGATTGGTGCTGCTTTGCTTTCGGTGTTGTTTGCTTTGCTGGTATGGAATGCAAAATCAAAAGAAGTGGATTAAAGTGAGTACATTAGGTTAGAATATAAGTCTTTGTTTTCGAGGTATTAGACACCATTCCGGGAAGTAAGTAATGATTGCTTATCTTTCTGGAATGGCTTTTTTATAATCAATTAAATAGAAAGTTTTATGGAAAATTCATTGAATGATGAATTATTGTGTTCATTGAAAGATGAACTTCGTGAAGTAACCGCACAAATCAATGTGCATAGTGAAAAATTAATGGATCTGCTCGACCAAAAAAAAGAATCGTCAGTCAACTGACTCGAGAGATGTCGCATCTCACGCCTATCATCATCGAGTATCGGGGAAATCCGAAGCAATATGTCTCTGTTGTGCTCGATGCCATCAATCTGGGTAGGTTGACGTATGACGGAGTAGCAAATTGCGAACAGACTTTTCGTGCGTTAGCAAGCGTTGTAGATGTGATAAGCCCTAAGAATGGGAAAACGCTTAGTGTAGAGACGCTGGTGTCTTATGAGAAGAAAAAGCGTGCTGGAGAATTTGAGGAAAAATAATATAAAATAAAAAGACGATTGTTGTATAGTTGAACAACAATTCGCATATTGACCTCCAAAGAAAGAAATTGAAAAAGCAAAGATATTAAGAAAGGAGTATTATGGAAGCAAAAACAAATGAGGAATTCTTTAATGTCAGCGCATTAATAGATGAGCGTTTTGGTAAGGAGGGAACTGTTACTCGTGCGGAAGCAGAAGAAAAAGCGTATGCTTTCTACACCGGGCAAATTATCGAAGACGCAAGGAAAAAGGCTAAGATTACTCAAGCAGAGTTAGCCCGGCGTATCGGTTCCGACCGTTCTTATATTTCAAGAGTGGAAAGTGGTCAGACAGAACCTAAGGTTTCTACCTTCTATCGTATCATGAATGCGTTAGGTTGTAGGATAGAATTTTCGATGTCTTTATAAGAAGCGATTAAAAAAACATGGTGGGAAATTTGAAAAAGATAACTGTCTTTTTCAAATTTCCCACCGTTTTTTTGAGGAAGAAAAAGGAAAAGGTGAGGGTAGGTGAGGGTAAATTTCTAACATTCGTATTTTTTTTTTAGAAGAAAATAGAAGAATAGAAATAAGAAATATAAAAATGAAAAGTTGCAAAAGTACCCTCACCAACCCTCACCTTTTTGCGTGCGAAGGAGATGAAATCTTATTCATATAGCCTGTTTGATTTCACCTGTTCCGTATCAATAATGAATACAGTGTATCTTCTCCCGTTTTTTCCCTTATGAAATTCGAAGCCGTGTTTGGACATCACTTTTCCTAGTTGGGCTTTGGTTCCGTGAGAATATTGATACCCCGTCCGTTCGCGAATCAATTCCGCAATTTCAGTGACCGTCAGATAATGCACCTTTTCGAAACGTTCCGGTTTGCGGATATGTGTCAACACCAGTTCTTCTTCCGGTGAGTGGAAAATGAAATCCTCGTTGTTCTCTTCAATCCGTGAGTTTTCCGACTGGGTGAACCAATACTGATACCCCGGCTTGTTGAGTAGATACTTGATTTGTGCATACAACTGCGCGTAGTTTATTTTGATAAACTCCATCGAGTCGACATGAAAGCAGAGAAAACGGCGGTTACCTGTGGTGTCGTGAAGCACTTCTTGGTAATTGCATGTGCCGGCAAAAGAAGCCGTATGAGGAAAGTTCTGCGAACGCCGCGCGTATGGCAGGCGGATGCTGATTACTTTGCGGGTAACCAAATCCTTGAAGATATTCAGTTCCCGTCCGCTCATCCCTTCAAATTCATCCAGATTGATAAGCATTGCCTGCGCTATTTTGGCTAGATCATCCTTGTTGCTCGGGTTGATAAGACCGGTAGAAAGATAGGCGCGCAATTCGGGCGGCAGCAGGTTGTTGATAAACGTAGTCTTTCCGATGTTCTGTATTTCGCTGCAAAGCAACAAAACAGTGTGGTTCACCACATCATCTTGTGTGGCGGCAGCGCACATTCCCACCAGATAACGTTCCAGACATTCTACCCAAAATTTCTGGTGACTAGTATGCACGCTGTTGGCAAGGATACCGATATAATCCGTTCCGTCCCATTCAGGCAGCGAGTCTAAATACTCGCGAATAGGATGGTAGGTGATGCTGAAGTCGGAGTAGATCAGATTCTGAATCGTCTTGACGGTGCACGAATAGCCCAGTTCGTTCATCTCCATCCAAATGCTGTTTTCCATCATTTCGTCGAGAATATGGAAAGGTTCTGGTTGCTCCGTGTCCGTTTTCCTTCTGCGATATTCCATGATATGAAGCACTTCGTTGTAGCGTGTATCGTAATTTTCTTTGATATGTTGCTCAATCTGTAACATTCGCTTCTGCGTACTATTCAGCTTGCGGGTGTCGAATTCCTCGTTGTGTCCGTAAGCACTCCCGATCAGTGCGTCCATTTCATCCGCGGGAAGATCGGTGAACTGGCTCTTGATAAAAGCTGCCGCCTCTTCCTGGGGGACGCCGTAGCGATTGTACATACAAGCCAAGCAATGCAGGTAGTTGTTCCGGTTGCCGGTGACGTACTTTTCGGATTTATTGTGATAATAGTTCAGAGTCACCATTAAGGAAGCGTGCGAGGAATGGTAGTTGAGGGCCACTTGTTCGGTGAGGGGATTGTTGTCTGGTGCTGTCGTCTTTTTCTTTTTGCCGGATGCCCTTTTCTTCTTTTGAGACTTGAAGAACATCGGTGGCTGTTCCACGATGACAGCTGTGGCATCGGGATTGAAATAAATATCCGGATCGTAAGAGAACAGGCAAGTGCGGCTAACATCCTGCCCGGAAGTGTCGACCTCAACTCCGCAGAGCTGGGCATAAAAGGAAGCGATTTTGTGATAAGCAGCATGATGGAAATCTTCAATTTCCTGAATTGTTTCGGGCAATGTCCCGTCTGTCCGGCATACACGTACCACGATTTTCAGTCCCATTCCTTTGGGGCTGATGAAAGCGATGCGGGTATGGGCACACTTTTTTGCCAGTGCGAGGATGCGTGCCAATGCTTCCTGTGTCTGATGGTCGATGTCTACCACGATGTATCCCAGATACTTGACGAGAGTTGCGTTTGAACGTCCTCCCCGGTAGTTGGCTGAAAAGGTGATTTCCGGTAGTTCTATTTTCTTTTCGTTGGCTGCTTTCTCGCCTTGTTCCGCGAAGATTCGGCGCACGTCCTCCACTGTTTCCCGGTATGTGCCGTTGCTGATGGCCGATACGATTTCTTCTTCTGTCATTTCGGCTATGACGCGGTAAAAGTCTTGAAAGATGGTAAAATGCTCCATGTTGGTTTGTTCTTTTTAATTTGCGGTTGCAAAGAAATTTGTTTGTAAAATAATAGAATGGAACTTTTCGTTTTTTTGATTAAGTTCCTAGGGTTCTCCCAAATAGCGTATGATCGTTGCCACTTGCCGGGGAGAGAGAAGGCGGTTGCGGGCATGATAGCCTTCTTGTTCGAGTTCTTGCAGGAGCGGAAGGTTGTAGACAATCCAACGACGTAGTATTTGTAAGGCTACTTTAAGGCATACGTTGGGGTTGTAAAGATGAGCTAGTTCCGACTTTTTATAAGTGCGGATAAGAAACGGTTGGTCCGGATAATACATGATGAATGATGTTTGGTTTATGCTATAAAGTTACTGAAAATTAATGGTTTATTAAAAGAATAACGTCATTATTATTCATAGAGTATCAGGAAACTTCGTTGGGAATCCGGAGGATGGAAAATGTGTTATCTTTATGTCGGTAACAAATAAGGAACGCGTTCGAAATGTGAAATCTTAAAATTATTTTATTATGGCAATGACAGTAACTTATTCAGTAGTGCCGCGCAAGAATCCTGCCAAAAGGATGAGTCGGCAAAGTATTACGCGCAGGCACAGGCTTCGGGAGAGTTGGATTTTGAAGAGTTGTGCGAAGGAATCACCAGTCGGTCTACCTGTACGGGAGACAGATGTGCGTGCCGCCATTTCAGGTATTCTTTATGAGGCGAAGCGTGCGTTGAAAGCGGGAAGAATAGTCCGGCTGGGTGATTTGGGCAGTTTGCAGATCGGGTTGAACAGTGAAGGAGCTGTGTCGGTCAAGGAGTTTTCAAGTTCGCTGATTACGGCTGCCCATATTATTTTCGTCCCGGAAAGACGTTGGCGGACATCACGAAGATTCTTAGCTACCAGCAGGTAACGACGCGTGCGGTGGCCCAAACGGGCGGTAGCGGCAATGAAGGAGAAGACGATGACAAAGGTTCCGGTGGTGGTTCAGACGGTGGTGGAAGCGGAGAGCTCCGGACCCGCAGCATGATAACTTTAATATTGGATCAAATGAAAGAAATTGTAACTAAGATTTTGATGTAATCATGTTCCTTGTGCCTTTCTTCGGAAAGCGGAACAGAATTGTGAGAGAGGTGCGCTTCAATGCTACCCATAAGGAAGTGTGTAATGTGAAACAACGGAAAGGGAGAAGGACGATGAGAAAGATTAGTCTGATTGTGATTCACTGCTCTGCTACCCGTGCTGATCGCGACTTCACGGCGAAGGATGTGGACACTGCCCC